>OLFT01000022.1_pt1 | contig 209304 bp, 171 predicted proteins | sample 1604921 | NCBI WGS metagenome assembly OLFT01 (sample SAMEA3888897, study PRJEB22519) | human gut metagenome | biome: human gut; feature: human-associated habitat; material: faeces | place: Denmark | collected 2013 | reverse complement strand
GAATATGTACAGAAAAAAATAAAATTTTTTTTGTCCCAGTCTTGACAGATGCAGGGACCCCGGTTTATCTGGTAAGTTATAATCAGAGTATGGAAGATGTGGCGCCGACCACTTATCTCACCGGATGCAAGATCAACTGGGAACCCTATATGATGGGAGCTGTGGATGCAGTTTTAAACGACCGTGTGATTGAGAAAAGTATCAAAGGAACTGTCAATGGAAATGATATTGGTGCCGGTTTTGAAGAAGACTGGGTGCAGATGTTAGAATTAAATGAAATCACGGCTGCTGATGGCACAGCGGAAAAAATGCAGGAAGTGATCCGGCAGTTTAAGCAGGGGAAACTGGATGTGTTCCGTGGAGATTATGTCGGGGCAGATCCGGATGATCCGGACGATACCTATGATCTGAATCAGGGATATACGGAGAATGAGTTTGCGTCTGCACCTTCGTTTCATTATGTGCTAAAAGATGTGATCCGGATAGAAGAATAGGGGATTGTGAGGGAAAAAGTCCTGCGGATGCAGAGCATATCGTATCGTATTCGCAGGACAGTTTATATTTTTTTTATAAAATAATTAGCACTCACCTCTTGACAGTGCTAACAATCGGGTGTATAACACAAATTGTAAACGGAAAAAGATATAAATAAGAGGGAAAACTCATGATGGTCCGCCATCATTTGATATAGATGTCCAGTTTGGACCACAATTGAATAAGAGGGAGGAAGAATATATGAACATTCAGAAATTTACACAGAAGTCCGTAGAAGCGATCAATGATTGTGAAAAACTTGCATATGAATATGGCAATCAGGAAATCGAGCAGGAACATCTGCTTGTTGCATTGCTGCAGCAGGAAGACGGACTGATTTTAAAACTGATAGAAAAAATGGATATCCAGAAAGAGCATTTTCTGGATAACGCAAAGAAACATCTCGCAGCAAGGGTAAAGGTATCCGGCGGTCAGGTCTATGTCGGACAGGACTTAAATAAAGTGCTGATCCATGCAGAGGACGAGGCAAAGCAGATGGGAGACGAATATGTTTCCGTGGAGCATCTTTTTCTTGCATTGTTAAAATATCCGAACAAGGCGATGAAGGAGATCTTCAAAGAGTATGGGATCACGAGAGACCGGTTTTTACAGGCACTCTCAACCGTGCGCGGCAACCAGCGTGTTGTTTCGGACAATCCGGAAGCTACTTATGATACTCTTGAAAAATACGGTTACGATATGGTAGCGCGTGCAAAAGAGCAGAAACTTGATCCGGTCATCGGACGTGATGATGAGATCCGTAATGTAGTCCGCATCCTTTCCCGTAAGACGAAAAATAACCCGGTACTGATCGGTGAGCCTGGTGTAGGTAAGACCGCAGTCGTAGAGGGGCTTGCACAGCGTATCGTAAAAGGGGATGTGCCGGAAGGCTTAAAAGACAAAAAGTTATTTGCACTGGATATGGGTGCCCTGGTCGCAGGTGCGAAGTATCGTGGTGAATTTGAGGAGCGTTTGAAAGCGGTTCTTGATGATATCAAAAATTCTGACGGACAGATCATCCTGTTTATCGATGAGCTGCACACGATCGTCGGAGCCGGAAAAACGGACGGCGCAATGGATGCCGGACAGCTGTTAAAACCTATGCTTGCGCGTGGTGAACTGCATTGTATCGGTGCAACGACACTCGATGAGTACCGTGAATATATTGAAAAAGATGCAGCGTTAGAGCGAAGATTCCAGCCGGTCATGGTGGATGAACCGACGGTTGAGGATACGATCTCTATTCTGCGTGGTTTAAAAGAGCGCTACGAAGTGTTCCACGGTGTAAAGATCACAGACTCTGCGTTAGTATCGGCAGCAGTGCTCTCAAACCGTTATATTTCCGACCGTTTCCTGCCGGATAAAGCGATCGACCTTGTGGATGAGGCATGTGCCCTGATCAAGACAGAACTTGATTCCATGCCGACAGAACTTGATGAATTAAACCGTCGTGTCATGCAGCTTGAGATTGAGGAAACCGCATTAAAGAAAGAAACAGACAGGTTAAGCCAGGAGCGTCTCGCTGACCTGCAGAAAGAATTGGCAGAACTGCGCGATACGTTTAATACAAAAAAAGCGCAGTGGGAAAATGAAAAGAAATCGGTAGAAAAAGTCCAGAAACTGCGTGAGGAGATCGAGACAGTCAAAAATGAGATCAAGACCGCACAGCAGAATTATGATCTGGAAAAAGCAGCAGAATTGCAGTATGGCAAATTGCCGCAGTTAGAAAAACAGTTGGAAGCCGAAGAAGAGGAAGTAAAGAACCGTGATCTTTCTCTGGTACATGAAAATGTCAGTGAGGAGGAGATTGCACGTATTATTTCCCGCTGGACCGGTATCCCCGTTGCAAAACTGACGGAGAGTGAGAGAAACAAAACACTTCATCTCGATGAGGAACTGCACAAACGTGTCATCGGACAGGATGAGGGGGTCACAAAGGTTACAGAAGCGATCATCCGTTCCAAAGCAGGAATCAAAGATCCGACAAAGCCGATCGGTTCGTTCCTGTTCTTAGGACCTACCGGTGTTGGTAAGACGGAGCTCGCGAAGGCACTTGCGGCAAGTCTGTTTGACGATGAATCTAACATGGTGCGTCTTGATATGAGTGAGTATATGGAGAAATATTCTGTCTCCCGTTTAATCGGAGCGCCTCCAGGATATGTTGGATATGATGAAGGTGGACAGCTTACCGAGGCAGTCCGCAGAAAACCATATTCTGTCGTACTGTTTGATGAGGTGGAAAAAGCACATCCGGATGTATTCAATGTGCTGTTACAGGTACTTGATGACGGACGTATCACCGATTCGCAGGGCAGGACTGTGGACTTTAAAAACACGATCATTATTATGACGTCAAACCTTGGTTCGGCGCATCTGCTCGAAGGAATCGACGACAACGGAGATATCAACCCGGAGTGTGAAGAGGCAGTCATGAATGAACTGAGAGGACATTTCCGTCCGGAATTTTTGAACCGTCTCGATGAGATCATCATGTTCAAGCCGCTCACAAAAGGCAATATCGGCAACATTATCAACCTTCTGATCACAGATCTCAACAAACGTCTCTCTGACCGTGAGATTACAGTAGAGCTGACAGATGCGGCAAAGCAGTATATCGTGGACAACGGATACGATCCGGTTTACGGTGCAAGACCGTTAAAGCGTTTCTTACAGAAACATGTGGAGACACTTTCTGCAAAACTGATTCTTGCAGATGAGGTAAGGGAAGGCGATACGATCCTGATTGACGTGGAAGGAGACCATCTGACTGCGCGCGTAAAGTGACAGATTGTGGATGGTAGCGAGAGAATCAGACAATGTGCCTGAAGAGATAATTGCATAGATACAAAATAGAAAAAGAAGGACTTTATCCCCAAAACGGATAGAGTCCTTTTTTCAATATTTGTATTTTGAAGATGAAGGAACATGATGAGGAAGAAATCTGAAAAATTTTGTTTATTTGCTGTGCACTTTGCGCAGCAAAAGCGGTAACTCCACGATCAGCATGGCGATCCAGCCTGCAAGATAGGAATATGGAAGTGCCTCAATACCAAGATGCATTTTCAGGACAAGTGGTGCAGCGGCAAGTACGCGTACACCCATGTTTACAAAACTGCTGATAAGTGTGATCTTTAAATCTCCGATGCCACGGAAATATCCCTGAATACCGTTTGTGACAGCCGGCAGGACATACATCAGGGAAATCAGGTGAAGGTAAATAACACCGTGACCGATGACTTCCTCATCTTTGATAAAGCAGAGCATAAATTCTCTGGCAAATAAAAAGCAGAGTGCAAATACAATAAACCCGTATATAATTTCAAGAATCATACCGCAGCGGAATCCCTCCCGCATGCGGTCTTTTTTTCCGGCACCTTTATTCTGTGCCATCAGGGCAGTCATGGCGTGCGCAATATTCTGTTCCGGCGTGTAGGCAAAATCATCGATTCTGTTTACGATGGCAAATGCGGCTGCAACCGAAACACCCATGGTGTTGACGATCGCCTGGATCCCGAGTTTACCGAGCTGTACAGTTGCCTGCTGCAATGCTGATGTCCAGCCATATGCAATCGTGCGCAGTAAAAGTGAACGGTCAAACACCAGCCATTTTTTCCCAAGTCTTAATAATGGCACTTTTTTCTGGATATAGATGACACAGAAAACGCAGCATAAGGCTTCACTCAGCACGGTAGATACCGCGCAGCCGTTGCTGCCGGCTTTCAACACGACAACAAAAAACAGATCCCCTAAAATATTTAAAACGGCACTGATCATCAGAAAATAAAGAGGGGTATTGCTGTCACCGAGTGCACGCAGTGTGCTCGAAAAAAAGTTGTACAGGAAAGTAAAGACCAATCCTAAAAAGATGATCTGTAAGTATTCTGTTGTGAGGGATAGAATACTTACATCTGCCTGCATTAAGATCAGGATCGGTCTTGCAAACAGGATACATGCTATGGATAAGACAAATGAAAAAATAACGCCGGAGAGCATGGTGGTACTGATCTGGCGGTGCAGCGTGTCATAATCTTTTGCCCCATACTGCATTCCCATTAAAATGCTGGCACCCATGCACAGTCCGTTTAAAAACAGGATCATCAGAGTGGAGATCGGATTGCAGATGCCGACAGCGGCAAGTGCTTCTTTTCCGACAAAATGCCCGACAATGATACTGTCTACGGCATTGTAGGTAAGCTGGAACAGGTTGCCGAGCACGAGCGGGATCGTAAAGCGGATCAGGATCGGCATGATTTTTCCGGTGGTAAGATCTTTGGTCATAGTGGTAAAAGTCCTTTTATTTGTAAGATAAATTAGTTCAAAAAATGTTTCAACTCTTCTGCGCGGGCTTCATAATCTGCAACTCCGAGAGCATAAAGATCCTGTTCTAAGGCAGCATCCTTGGAAAAAGTACTAAGCGGCATATGGCGGCTTGGTGCAAAAATAAAAACATAGCCTTCTTTTTCTAACCGGCAGGCAAGATTGATGGATGCCTGGTAATTGATATGCCGGTTATCGATACTTTGGATCGTTTTCGGATATTTGTGCAGCATATGTTTGTAAAGCGGACGATGCGCCTCCGGTTTTTTTACGAAATCTCTCGGGTTTGAGAGGATAACGACCATTTTGGTACAACCATGTTCAATCGCATGGTGCAGCGGGATCGAGTCAGCGACGCCGCCGTCGTAATAGTAACGGTCCCCTACTTTTACAGGACGGCAGAAACCAGGCAGGGCGCAGCTTGCCATAACAGCACGGTAGTCGTCACGGACAATGTCGTATTTGGAAAAATAAGTTGCCCGCCCGGTTGCGGCATCGGTTGCAGGCATATAAAATTCAGCCGGATTTTCCATGACGGCAGAGTAATCAAGCGGATCTGCCCCATCGGAATTTGTCAGTGTCCCGTAAATATACTGCAGGCCAAATAAGTTTCCAGTATGTACTAAACTTCGTACGCTTAAGTAGCGCGGATCCCTTAGATGTTCCGTATAAAAACGGAGATTACGTCCCCGTTGTCCTGCAAGATAAGACAGCGTATTTGCAGCACCCGCAGATACGCCGATGCAGTAGGAAAATGTGATATCATCGTCTAAAAATTTATCCAGAATGCCGGCACTGTATGCGCATTTCATACCACCGCCTTCTACTACAAGTCCTGTTTTCATAGTGTTCCTTTCTTTGTATTTTGAGAGGTGTCAAAATGAGCTCATGGACATTATACTTTATTTACTACAAATCATTCAACACCAATATAAACAGACTTGCCGGTGTTTTTTTTTTCGCCGGATGGAAGTATGGAAAGAAAGGCTTGTCAGCTGTAAAATTCAACCGCAGTTTTTGCAGTACATGAATTTTATTGACAATTTACCAAAACGTTGTTGATTTTTAAAATAGAGGATGATAATATAAATTTACCAAAACGTTTTGGTAACTGGACGCATGAACATAGACAAGAGAGAAGACACACAGGATGATATCGGAAAACTAAGAGCGAGAGAAAGTATAGAGGTGTAGAAATGTCATTAAAAGGACTTATTTTTGATCTGGAAGGGGTGATCGTGTTTACAGATCAGTATCATTATAAAGCATGGAAACAGATGGCGGATGAGAAAGGTATTTACTTCGATCAGGAGATCAACAACCGGCTGCGCGGAGTGAGCCGTATGGATAGCCTGGAAATTATTCTGGAAAGATATGAGGGACATCCGTTAAGCGATGAGGATAAACAGAAGATGGCGGTTGAGAAGAATGATATTCGGATGGAACAAATATTAAAAAATCCAAACCAGATCCGGAAGTTTTCTTAAAAGCAGCAGAGTTTCTTGGCTTGAAGCCGGAAGAGTGCGGTGTTGTGGAAGATGCATATGCGGGAATTGATGCAGCAGTTTCCGGTCATATGACAGCAATTGCGATCGGCGATGCGGCAGGTTATGACAAAGCAGATTATAAGCTGTCTACATTTAAAGATTTACTGGACATTGTAAAATAAGAATTACAAGTAATATAAACAGGAAAAATATGGATGGAATTGCTTGCTTTGCAGTTGGAATATCATGATAAAATGTGATAAGATGGTTACAAATCACTGAAAAATGTAATGCAATGGGGGATCATATGGCGAAAGACAGAAAGTTATATCTGAATGAAAGAACGACGATACGTGATGTCGCACAGGAGGCAGGAGTATCACTGACTACGGTATCCCATGCACTGAACGGCTATAAAGATGTGAGTGAAAAGACCAGACAGAAAGTCATGGAGGTGGCAAGACGACTGGATTATATACCGGATGAGGCTGGCCGTTCACTAAGAGGCATACAGAAGAAGACAATTGCACTGCTGCTTGCCGGGGAATTGCCGGAAGAAGATCCGAGCGGTATTATGTTTGGACTTACGAGTGGAATTTATAAGATTGCCCAGAAAATGGAGTATGAATTTACGATTCTTACAATGCCGACAAACAAGCAGATAAAAATCAGTTTTGGGCAGATCTGCAAGAAAAAGAAACTGGCTGGAATCATAGTTGACGGGCTCGCTATGGATATGCCGTACTATGAGCAGATTAAAAACAGTGAGATTCCCTGCGTCCTTGTGGATGTTGCGCTGGAAAGCGACCATGTATGTGAGGTTTCCGTTGATAATGAGAAAGCATCTTTTGAAGAAGTAGAGCATCTTATTGAGAATGGATGCCGTAATATTGCAATGCTTTCCGGTAAGAAGATGGCGCAGGTGTCAGAACGCAGAGAGTGTGGATACAGGCGTGCATTAGAGAAACATGGACTCCACATCCGGGAAGAATGGATCGAGGACTGTCTGTTTGAGCAGAAAATAGCAGTTCAAAAGTCAATAGAATTAAAAAAAAGTTATCCGGAGATTGATGCTTTTTTTTGTGTGAGTGACAGCATTGCGATTGGAGCAATTGAAGGCATGGGACAGCTTGGAGTACGGGTGCCGGATGATGTAGCAATAGCAGGGTTTGATGATTATACGGTTTCACAGTATATTCACGGAGGGATTACATCGATTAAGCAGTATCCTTACAAAATGGGCGTAGCGTGTGCGAATACGGTCATCAGCATGATTGAAGGAAACCGTGTACCAGACTGGATACCAATGGAATACAAACTTATGAAACGCGCATCAACAAAGAAATGAGCTTGTGAAAATTATATAAAAGTAAACAATAAAATTCGTGAAACATGATGAAAAAACAAAAAAATGCACAAAAGACTTGAAAACCAAAACGTTTTGGGATATGATTCGTTTATCAGTTACCAAAACGTTTTAGTTTTTTACTTTATACTAATATTTCAAACAGTTTTTTCTTAAAGAAGATTTTTCAAAATGTAAAAATACGAAAGGATGTGTAATAGACGATGAAACAGCAGTTTATATGTGAAAGAAGACCAAAAGCAGATCCGCGGAATATTGTTCTTGGAAAAAATTACCGTATTACATTTCTGACGGACAGGCTGGTCAGATTTGAATATAATGAATCCGGTGCATTTGTGGATGAGGCTTCGCAGGTAATATGGTACAGGGATTTAGAAGAGGTTCCTTTTGAGATAAAGCAGAAAAATAACTTTCTGGAGATCCAGACAAAAAGCATACGGATACGCTATGATGAGAGAGCATTTGATGAGAGCATCCTGAGTGTGAAGCTGAAAAAACCGGACAATGGATGTGATCTGGAATGGTATTATGGCAGAAAAGAGGATCGTAATCTTTTCGGAACTGCCCGTACGCTCGATGAAGCAGACGGCAGGATCAGACTGGAAAAAGGAATTCTTTCCAGGGATGGATTTGCAGTATTAGATGATTCAAAAACGATTTTACTTACCGAGGATGGCTGGATCAAAGAGAGAAAACAGGGAGGAGAGGATTTCTATCTGTTTGCCTATGGTCATGATTATCGGGGCGCGGTAAAAGATTTTTTTAGGGTTACCGGCCGTGTCCCAATGCTTCCAAAATATGCACTTGGAAACTGGTGGAGCAGATATTACGAGTATTCACAGGATGAGTATCAGAGACTGATGGATCGTTTCTTAGCGGAAAAAATCCCGTTTTCGGTGGCAGTCATTGACATGGACTGGCATATCACAGATATTGACAAGAAGTATGGTTCCGGCTGGACCGGTTATACATGGAACAGGGATCTGTTTCCGGATCCGGGGAGTTTTATGGATAATCTGCATGACAGGGGAATGAAAGTGACTTTAAATGTACATCCGGCACTCGGTATCCGGGAATGCGAAAGTATGTATAAAGAAATGGCAGAGGCAATGGGAATGGATCCGGCAGCCGGAGAACCGGTTGAATTCGATATTACAGATCCGGAGTTTCTGGAAAATTATTTTGAGATCGTACATCATCCGCTTGAGGAAGAGGGAGTTGATTTCTGGTGGCTGGACTGGCAGCAGGGTGGACATACGGCAGTGAAAGAGTTAGATCCGCTTTGGATGCTGAATCATTACCATTATCTTGACAGTGGACGGGATGGAAAAAGAAAAATGACATTTTCACGTTATGCAGGTCCTGGTTCTCACAGATATCCGGTAGGTTTTTCCGGGGATACAGTTGTAACGTGGGAGTCTCTTGATTTCCAGCCTTATTTTACAGCAACGGCATCAAATATCGGATATGGATGGTGGAGTCATGATATAGGCGGACATATGCTTGGAATCCGGTCAGATGTTATGGAGGCACGCTGGTATGAGTTAGGGACATTTTCCCCAATCAACAGGCTGCACAGTACTAAAATGTCGTTCAGTGGAAAAGAACCATGGAATTTCAGACCGGAAGTAGAACATGCGATGGGAGAAGCCCTGCGCTTAAGGCATCAGTTACTGCCTTATATTTACACCATGAACTATCTGGCATACAAAGAATACCGCCCGGTCATTGCACCAATGTATTACGATTATCCGGAAAAGGAACAGGCATATCCGGTTCAGGATCATTCTTTTGTTGAGGGAGTAAGCAACAACCAGTATCTTTTTGGAACAGATATGATTGTTGCACCGATTACAAGTGACCAGATAGCGAGTTTAAATCAGGGAAAAGTAAAAGCGTGGATACCGGAAGGCTGTTACCACGATTTCTTTACCGGATTGATCTATAAAGGTGAGAAAGTAATGTGGATGTTCCGCGGCATTAACAGTATTCCGGTGCTTGTAAAAGCAGGGGGCATCATTCCGATGCAGAAAGAGTTGTTCGGAAAAGATTTTCTGAAAAATCCGGAAGAACTTATCATAAGAGTCTATGGCGGAGCGGATGGCAATTATACACATTATGAGGATGACGGTGAGACCGAGGATTATAAAGATGGCAGGAGCTGTTGCTTTACATCCATGCATTTTGACTGGGAAAGAGGGGCGTTCACAATCGAAGGGGCAGCCGGACAGACAGATCTGATCCCGGAATTCCGGGATTATACAGTGGAACTGTGTGGAGTGAAAGAGGCAGTGCCTAAAGTATACATAAGTGGAAAAAAAATCAAAATAACGTATGAATATCAGTGGAAGAAGGGATGTATCAGAATCCACATTCCGAAAGTGTCAGTGGATGAAAAAGTGGAAATTGTTTTTGAACAGAAACTGACATTAAATGACAACCATACACTGGAGCGTGTGTATGATCTGCTGAATCAGGCACAGGACAGTAATCTTGCAAAAGAGTCTGCATACCGGCTTTTAAGTAGTGGAAAAAATCTGGCAGATATCTTAGGCGAGCTTGAGACGACGAATTTAAAAAAAGAGATCAGACTGGCAGTCATTGAGATCATGACCGCTGATTTATAAGGAGAAAAAAGATGCAGAAAGCATGGTGGAAAGAAGCAGTTGTTTATCAGATTTATCCAAGGAGTTTTATGGATAGTAACGGAGATGGAATCGGAGACCTTCAGGGGATCATAAAAAAATTAGACTATATAAAGAATCTCGGTATCACAGTTATCTGGGTATCCCCGATCTATAAATCTCCAAATAAAGATAACGGATATGATATCAGCGATTATCAGGATATAATGGATGAGTTCGGGACAATGGAAGATTTTGATGAATTATTAAAAGAAATTCATCAAAGAGGAATGAAACTGGTAATGGATCTGGTTGTCAACCATACATCTGACCAGCATAAATGGTTTCTGGAAAGCAGAAAATCAAAAGATAATAAATACCGCGATTATTATATCTGGAAAGATCCGGTAGATGGTCATGAACCGACAAACTGGGGATCATATTTCAGTGGATCTGCATGGCAGTTTGATGAGACAACCGGACAGTATTATCTGCATCAGTTTGTGCCGGAACAGCCTGATCTTAACTGGGATAATCCTGTGGTAAGAAAAGAAGTTTTTGATATGATGACATGGTGGTGTGAAAAAGGCATTGACGGATTCCGGATGGATGTGATCAGTCTGATCAGCAAGCCGGAAGAATACAAAGATGGTCCGGTAAAAGAAGGGGAAAAATATTCTTTTTGTGGTGCAGTCACAGCCAATGGACCTCATGAACATGAATATCTTCAGGAGATGAACCAAAAAGTATTAAGCAGGTATAACCTTCTGACAGTGGGTGAAACATCATGCGTTACGCTCGAAGAGGCAAAAAAATATGCGCGAAGCGATGGAAAAGAGTTAAGCATGGTATTCCAGTTTGAGCATATGGATGTGGATTCGGATGAACATGGAAAGTGGACAGATAAGAAACTTTATCTTCCGGATCTCAAAGAAGTTTTAAACCGCTGGCAGAAAGGGTTAGAGGAAGTAGCATGGAACAGTCTGTACTGGAACAATCATGACCAGCCAAGGGTTGTTTCGAGATGGGGAAATGATTCCGGGGAATACAGGGAGCTTTCAGCAAAGATGCTTGCAACCTGTCTCCACATGATGCAGGGAACACCGTATGTATATCAGGGGGAAGAACTTGGAATGACCAATATGCATTTTTCGGATGTGTCTGAATGTGACGATATAGAAGAAAAAAATATTTATATAGATCTTGTTACCGATACAAAAGTATATACGCATGATCAGATGATGGACATTATCAGTAAGAAAGGACGGGATAATGCAAGGACACCTATGCAGTGGGATGATTCAGAAAATGCAGGATTTACCACGGGAACGCCATGGTTTGCCGTGAATCCGAATTATAAAACGATCAATGCGGCTGCTCAGGTGGAAGATCCGGATTCCATATACAATTACTACAGGAAACTCATAGAACTGCGCAAAGAGGAAGAAGTGATCGTTTATGGAACGTTCGACGGACTTGAAGATGCAGATGAAAATCTTTACATTTATACAAGATCATCCGAGAATAAAAAAATACTGGTAATCTGCAATTTCACGGAAAAAGAACTGGATGTTCCGGCTTCTATTGCGGATATGGTAAAAGAAAACCGGGGAATTCTGATAGGAAACTATAAAGATATTTCAGAAAAAATCCGTCCGTATGAAGCGGTAGTATACTTGACAAAATAGGATAATTTACGAAAAAAAACGAAAAAATTAACTGGACGAACTGAAAAGGGAGAGGTATACTAGGCGGGTAACAGGATGATTCTTTGAACAGACAGGGCTATTAAGGATGTATGGTATCGATGAAAAGAAAGATTGGTTCTACTTATTTTAATGATGAATTGGTATATGACGGTAACGATCTGGGGGCTGTATATACAAAAGAAAAGACAACATTTCGTATATGGACACCTGCTGCCGGGAAAGTATCGCTTAACCTATATGAGCAGGGCGATGGTGACAATTTGATAGAAACAATTCCAATGACAGCAGATGTCAAAGGAACCTGGGTGTGTGAAAAGACAGGAGACCTGAATGGTGTATATTATACTTATTCAGTACAGATCGGTAATAAAGTAAATGAAGTTGTTGATTTATATGCAAGAAGTGCAGGCGTAAATGGCAACAGAGGTGAGATCCTTGATCTGAAAGCTGCCGATCCGGATGGATTTGATGCAGATGTCAGACCGGCATTTAATAATGCTACAGATGCAGTGATTTATGAAGTACATATTCGTGATCTGTCTTCCGATGCTTCTTCCGGGATTCGGAATGCAGGTAAGTTTCTTGGACTGACAGAGCGCGGAACAAAGAACAGGGAAGGGCTGGCTACAGGACTTGATCATATTCTGGATCTTGGAGTGACTCACGTACAGATTCTGCCGAGCTTTGATTATGCTACGGTAGACGAAACAAAACCCGACACAGCGCAGTTCAACTGGGGCTATGATCCTAAGAACTATAATGTGCCGGAAGGTTCTTACAGTACAGATCCATATCATGGGGAAGTACGCGTCAATGAAATGAAGCAGATGATTAAGACACTTCATGAAAATGGAATCCGCGTGAATATGGATGTTGTATATAATCATACTTATCATCTGGCAGATTCATGGTTTCAGAAGACAGTGCCTGATTATTACTACAGAAAGAATGGCGATCATTATTCAGATGGTTCAGGCTGTGGTAATGAAACAGCCTCGGAGCGTGCCATGATGCGCAAGTATATCGTAGATTCTGTTGTATACTGGGCAACGGAATATCATATAGATGGTTTCCGTTTTGACTTGATGGGCGTACATGATCTGGATACCATGAAGGCTGTCAGAAAAGCACTGGATCAGGTGAATCCTGACATTATGGTATATGGTGAAGGATGGACTGGAGGAGAATCTGCATTGCCGGCAGCACAGCAGGCAACGAAGAACAATATTTACCGGCTGGATCGTGTGGGTGCTTTCAGTGATGATATCCGTGATGGAATCAAAGGCAGTGTATTTGATTTTCTGGACAAAGGTTTTGTAAGCGGCAAAGATAATATGGAAGAAAACATTAAATTCAGTGTTGTAGCAGCAACCCCGCATTCGCAGGTTACGCTCACAAAGGCTGGTGATAAGTGTACGAACTGGTCGGGACAGCCGGGACAGAGTATTAATTATATATCCTGTCATGATAATCTGACATTCTGGGATAAGCTTGCCATTTCCAATGCAGATGACAGTGAGGCTGACAGAGTGAAGATGAATAAGCTGGGAAGCGCGGTTCTTTTTACCTCGCAGGGTGTACCATTTATGCAGGCTGGTGAAGAGATGCTTCGCTCTAAGCCAAATGAGAAGTCTGAGACTGGATTTGATGAGAACAGCTATTCTTCCCCTGATGCAACGAACAGCATTAAGTGGGATAATAAAGGTAACGTAATGGATGTTTATGAATATTATAAAGGTCTGATCGCATTCCGTAAGGCACACAGTGCACTGCGCATGACAACAGCCGCTGCAATTCAGAATAATCTTACCTTTATGACTGGACTTGATGCAAATGTCGTAGCATATACCATTCAGGGTGAGGTACAGGGAGAAACGGCACAGAATATTGCAGTCATCTATAATGGAAATCCGGATGCAGTCACAGTAAACTTACCTGCCGGGACGTGGGATATCTGTGTCAATGGTAAAAAGGCAGGATGCAGATCTCTTGGAACGGCGGAAGGTTCTGTTACTGTCGAAGGTATCTCTGCGCTGGTTCTGGTACAGGGAGATGATACTGTAAACAAAGTGCCGGCAGAGGATGCATAGGCAGACACGGCAGTCAGATAGACAAAGAGAGAAAATTGTTACTGTTCACAGGCGGGCATTTTCTGAACTGAAAATGCCGTATGATACAGTGGTGGTAGCAGATTTTGCCGATTTGGAATGCGAAGCATCGGCAAAATCCGTTACTGGAACGAGGTACGAGTGAACAGTAACAGAAAATTGTATGAGATTGTATGAGATGTGCGAAAAAAATTGAATATTTATCAGGGAGACGATATAATAGAATGCGGAGGAAAACAAAGCATGTCATTTACGCATCTGCACGTCCATACAGAGTACAGCCTTTTGGACGGTTCAAATAAGATAAAAGAATATGTTTCAAGAGTCAAAGAACTCGGGATGAACAGCGCCGCCATCACAGATCATGGTGTGATGTACGGCGTGATTGATTTTTATAAGGCAGCAAGGGCAGCCGGAATCAAGCCGATCTTAGGCTGTGAGGTATATGTAGCACCTGGATCGAGATTTGACAGGGAGCTTTCCCATGGAGATGACCGTTATTATCATCTGGTACTTTTAGCAGAGAATAACAAAGGTTACCAGAACCTGATGAAGATTGTTTCCAAAGGATTTGTGGAAGGATATTACTACAAACCACGTGTGGATATGGAAGTTTTAGAAACTTATCATGAGGGAATCATTGCCTTAAGTGCCTGTCTTGCCGGTGAGGTGCAGCGCTATCTGGTACGTGGGCTTTATGAGGAAGCAAAAGAGACTGCATACAAATATGAAAAATGTTTTGGAAAAGGCAACTTCTTTTTAGAACTGCAGGATCATGGAATACCGGAACAAAAGACAGTCAATGCAGGACTGATGCGGATGAGCCAGGAGACAGGTATTGAACTGGTGGCGACGAACGACGTGCATTATACTTATGCCGAGGATGCCGAGCCGCATGATATTTTGCTTTGTTTACAGACCGGAAAAAAACTGTCCGATGAAAACCGTATGCGTTATGAGGGCGGGCAGTATTTTGTGAAATCTGAGGAGGAGATGCGCGCGCTGTTTCCGTATGCGGCACAGGCGATTGACAACACACAGAAGATCGCGGACCGCTGCAATGTGGAGATTGAATTTGGAGTGACCAAGCTGCCGCATTTTGACGTGCCGGAGGGGTATGATTCGTGGACTTACCTGAACAAACTCTGTCATGAGGGGCTGGTAAGACGTTACCCAGACAAGCATGAGGAGCTTTTGCCGAAGCTTGACTATGAGCTTTCTGTCATCCAGAAGATGGGGTATGTCGATTATTTCCTGATCGTGTGGGATTTTATCAACTATGCGAGAACACACGGCATTCCGGTTGGCCCTGGAAGGGGAAGTGCGGCGGGAAGCCTTGTATCTTATACAACGGGCATTACCAATATTGATCCGATCCGTTATAACCTGCTGTTTGAGCGGTTCTTAAATCCGGAACGTGTGACCATGCCGGATATCGATATTGACTTCTGTTATGAGAGACGAAGTGAAGTGATTGATTACGTTATCGAGAAATACGGAAAAGACTGTGTAACGCAGATCGTGACCTTCGGTACGTTAGCGGCACGTGGTGTCATCCGTGATGTCGGACGTGTCATGGATCTGCCGTATAATTTCTGCGATACGATTGCCAAAAATATTCCAAACGAGCTCAATATCACGATTGACAAAGCACTCATAATGAACCCGGAACTGCGTTCCATGTATGAGTCGGATGAGACGGTAAAAAGACTGATCGACATGGCGAAAAGACTAGAAGGTCTGCCGCGCCATACCTCCATGCATGCCGCCGGAGTCGTAATCTCCCAGAAGGCAATGGACGAATATGTGCCTCTGTCGAGAAGTTCCGATGGCACGATCACAACACAGTTTGTCATGACAACGATCGAGGAACTCGGACTTTTAAAAATGGATTTCCTTGGACTGCGTACCTTAACTGTCATCAGTGATGCAGTCAAACTTGTGGAAAAAAATCATGGAATAAAAATTGATGTGGATAACATTGATTATAACGATAAAAAAGTATTAGATTCGATCGGAACCGGAAGATGCGACGGTGTATTCCAGTTAGAAAGTGCGGGCATGAAAAACTTCATGAAGGAGTTAAAACCGCAGAGTTTAGAGGACGTTATCGCCGGTATCTCCCTTTATCGTCCGGGTCCGATGGACTTTATCCCAAAATACATCAAGGGAAAAAATGAACCGGAGAGTGTAACCTATGTCTGCAAGGAATTAGAGCCGATCTTAGAGCCGACCTATGGCTGTATCGTCTATCAGGAGCAGGTTATGCAGATCGTGCAGAACCTCGCCGGTTATACAATGGGACAGGCTGATAACATCCGCCGCGCCATGAGTAAAAAGAAGCAGTATGTCATTGACGCGGAACGTCAGAACTTTGTCTATGGCAATGAAGAGCAGGGCATCAAAGGCTGTATCGCAAACGGAATCAGCGAGCAGGCGGCAAACCAGATCTACGATTCCATGGTCGATTTTGCCAAATATGCGTTCAATAAATCACATGCAGCCGCTTATGCAGTGGTTGCCTATCAGACGGCATATTTAAAATACTATTATCCGGTTGAGTTTATGGCAGCACTCATGACGTCTGTGATCGACAATACAAGAAAAGTTGCAGAGTATATTTATTCCTGCCGCCAGATGGGGATCAAAGTGCTTTCCCCGGATATCAATGAGGGAGAAGGACGCTTTTTGGCAACAAAAGATGGGATCCGCTACGGCATGTATGCGATCAAGAGTATCGGCAGACAGGTTATTGATATCATTTTAGCAGAAAGAGAGGCAAACGGTAAATATATCACACTTTCTGATTTCTTAAGCCGTGTTGCCGGGCGGGAGGTCAATAAGCGTGCGGTCGAAAACCTGATCAAAGCTGGAGCCTGCGATGGATTAGACGGCAACAGACAGCAGATGCTCTTAGTATATAATACGCTGATCGACAACCTGAACCAGGAAAAGAAAAATTCACTTGCAGGGCAGATGTCTTTGTTTGACCTTGTCTCAGAGGAAGAAAAAAAGGCGTATGAAGTCCGTTTCCCGAATGTGGAGGAGTACACCAAGGAGATCAAACTTGGTTTTGAGAAGGAAGTTCTTGGCATTTATTTAAGCGGACATCCGTTGGAGGAATATGAGGAAAAATGGCGCAAAAATATCAGCGCCGTGACAGCAGATTTTATGCTGGATGAAGAAACGAATGCCGTAAAGATCAAAGATAACCAGAGTGTTGTCATTGGGGGCATCATCACTGAAAAGACCATCAAATACACCAAGCAGAACAAAGCGATGGCATTCATCACGGTCGAGGATCTGTTTGGAACGGTGGAAGTTATTATTTTTCCGCGCGATTACGAGAAATACAGCCGCTATTTAAACGAAGATGAAAAAGTATTTGTCGCCGGACATGCCAACGTCGAGGAAGATAAAAACGGAAAACTGATCTGTGAAAAAATCTATTCCTTTGATGACACCAAACGGGAACTGTGGCTTCAGTTTGCGACAAAAGAAGCGTTTGAAGAAAAAGAAAAAGAACTGTATTCCCGGCTCTATGGTTCGGACGGAAATGATGAGATTGTGATCTATATTGCCTCGCCGCGTGCCATGAAAAGATTAGGCCAAAATTACAATATTCATATCAATCCGGAGCTTGTCGGTAACTTGACGGAATTTTTGGGCGAAAAAAATGTAAAAATTGTTGAAAAGAGCATTGAAAAGAAATAATAAAGAGATTAGAATAATAAAGATTAGAAAAATGGGTATATTATTTTAGGAGGGAACGATAAATGGCAAAAGAGATTAATACAATCGGTGTGCTGACAAGTGGTGGCGATGCGCCGGGAATGAACGCAGCCATTCGTGCAGTTGTAAGGGAAGCAATTGCAAAGGGAAAAAAGGTAAAAGGAATTAAGCGAGGTTACGCAGGACTTCTTCAGGAAGAGATCATTGATATGGAAGCAAAAGATGTTTCCGATATCATCCAGCGCGGTGGTACGATCTTACAGACAGCACGCTGTATGGAGTTTACAACAGCAGAAGGACAGCAGCGTGGTGCAGAGATCTGTAAGAAACATGGCATCGACGGAATCATTGTTATCGGTGGTGACGGTTCTTTCAAGGGAGCTCAGAAGCTTGCGGGACTTGGAATCAATACCATTGGTCTTCCGGGAACCATCGACCTTGATATTGCATGTACCGAGTACACGATTGGATTTGATACAGCAGTAAATACAGCAATGGAAGCAATCGACAAAGTTCGTGATACATCAACCTCCCATGAGCGTTGCAGTATCATCGAGGTTATGGGACGTGGCGCTGGTTATATCGCATTATGGTGCGGTATTGCAAACGGTGCTGAGGATATTTTACTTCCGGAAAAATATGACTATGACGAGCAGAAATTAGTCAACCACATCATCGAGAACCGTAAACGCGGTAAACAGCATCATATCATCGTAAATGCTGAGGGAATCGGACATTCTTCCAGTATGGCAAAGAGAATCGAAGCTGCAACCGGTATCGAGACACGTGCAACCATCTTAGGTCACATGCAGCGTGGTGGAAGCCCGACATGTAAAGATCGTGTATATGCGTCTACCATGGGTGCCTTAGCAGTAGACTTACTCTGCGAAGGAAAGACAAACCGTGTAGTTGGATACCGTCATGGTGATTTCGTTGATTATGATATCGACGAGGCACTTGCAATGAAAAAAGAGATTCCGGAATATCAGTACGAGATCAGCAAGAACCTTTCTCTGTAATCTGATTTTACATAGAATCATATATTTTTGCATTTTAGAGAGAAATCCGTTATACTTAGCGACAGGTATAACGGATTTTTTAGTGAGGGAAATTATGATTACAAGTACAACAAACCAGCAGATGAAAAATTTGACACTGCTCATGAAAAAAGCAAAAGCCAGAAATGAACAGGGTGTTTTCGTGGCAGAGGGAAGAAAAATGTTTTTAGAGGCCCCGGTGGAGTGGGTGAAACAGGTTTATGTTTCCGAGAGTTTTTATGGAACATGTACGCAGGGCAATATGCAGGATTGCATGGAATCCTGCACGCCAAAACATGGGGAAGAAAAACTGAACAGAAAAGTACTGGAGCGTTTGAATGAAACCGGCTATGAGATCGTCTCTGACAATGTGTTTAAAAGTGTTTCCGACACACAGACACCGCAGGGAATTCTCTGTGTGATAAAGAAACCGGAGTATGCATTAGAGGAAATGCTCAAAGGGGAACAGACACATCTTCTGATCTTAGAGAGCATCCAGGATCCGGGAAATCTCGGCACGATGGTGCGCACCGGTGAGGGGGCAGGCATCACGGGTGTGATCATGAACCAGACGACCGTGGATCTGTTTAATCCGAAAACAATCCGTTCCACGATGGGAAGCATTTACCGGGTTCCTTTTTTCATCACGAAAGATCTTGCGGGGACGATTTCATCACTCAAAGAGCAGCAGGTCAATGTCTATGCGGCACACCTTAAGGGCACACTTTCCTATGATGAGCCGGACTACAAGAAAAAGACAGCATTTCTGATCGGAAATGAGGGAAATGGATTGTCGGATGAGATCGCAGATTTGGCAGATACTTATATTAAGATTCCAATGCAGGGACAGGTGGAATCCTTAAATGCGGCAATCTCCGCATCACTTCTGATGTATGAGACGGGGCGGCAGAGAAGACACTGATCAACAATAAAAATGGAGAGATAACAATTCATGAGAATCTGGTTTAAAATGATGAAGGGTACGCACCTGATCAAAGACATGACAGTGACAGATGAGTCAGATGATACGAGAACGCACAAAATTTTCAAGGCGTTAGATGAGGTATGTTATGCATTTGACCTTGGAAAACCGATCTGGTTAGATGCGAATGTGGAAGAGTTTAAGAGGCATGCAAAGACACGTTTTACGCAGGATTGTTTTATTGAGCATGTGGATTTTGATTTTCTGGAGATGCATGTGATCGAGGAGGATTAAAGGGAGAACATCCCAATATGGAGGACATGTTGTATGGCGCTGGAAAATAAGCTTGGAATTAAAAGTTCCGCAGAACTCGCGCGTGAAGAGGAACGTATCAGTAAAAAGAAGGCAGTAGAACTGTTTGAAAATGGTATGCTCGAGAAACTTGAGGCGGGAAAGTTTCAAACGTTATGTGAGATTCATAAATATTTATTTGATGATATCTATGACTTTGCAGGAAAAATCCGAACCGTAAATTTATCAAAAGGTAATTTCAGATTTGCACCGCTTATGTATCTTGAAACAGCAATTAAAAATGTAGACAAAATGCCACAGAACACATTTGATGAGATTGTTGAAAAATATGTGGAAATGAACATTGTGCATCCGTTCCGTGAAGGAAATGGAAGAAGCATGCGCATCTGGCTGGATATGATGTTAAAAAAACAGATCGGACAGGTAGTAGACTGGAGTAAGATAGAAAAAGAAGACTATCTGATGGCGATGGAACGCAGTCCGATCAAAGATATTGAAATTAAATATATTTTAAATGCAGCACTTACCGATCAGATCAATGACCGGGAAATTTATATGAAAGGTATTGACCATAGTTATTATTATGAGGGATATGTCACGTATAAGACGGAAGAGTTGTAGGGTGGCTGGCTTATGAAAAGGCAAGGGAGAGATCTCTTGCCTTTTGGTTATTTATGTCAGATTATGAAATAGAAAAATAAATATTTTACGTTAATATATGAAAATTTGGAAGATGCATGTTACAATAGTAAGTAAATAAAATATAAAGGCATAAAATAACAGATGGAGAAGGGGAATGTTAGCAAAATTAGAATTAAAATTAAAATGTGAAAAAGAATTGACATACCAGATGTCATCATTGTTTCATGGGGCACTTATGGAATTGCTGCCGGAGGAATATGCAGATTATCTGCATATTTCAAGCCTTCATCCATATGCACAGCATTTAGAATGCAGAGAAGGGAACTGGTACTGGGTAATTACAGGACTGAATAAAGAAGCAGTGAAGATTATTATACAGGATACGTTGTGGAAAATAGAATACATTCTGATAAAAAAACATGATCTTAAAGTTTTGATAGTGAAGAAAAATTATATGGAAACAACATATAAAGAATTAATGGATCATTTTTATGAGGATGATGGGAAAAGGTATATTCAGATTCATTTTCTATCTCCGACTGCATTTAAACAAAATGGAAGGTATCTTTTTTATCCGGATCTTCGCTGTGTTTTTCAGAGTCTGATGAATAAGTACGACAGTGCCACAGCAGAAAATACAATGCATGATGAAGATACACTCGAACAGATATGTGAGCATGCACAGGTGATCAGGTATGATCTGAAAAGTGTAAGTTTTTCTTTGGAGGGTGTCAGGATTCCATCCTTTATCGGAAAAATAACCATAAAGCTGCATGGCACAGATACAATGGCAAATTTTGTAAACATGCTGTTCGAGTTTGGAGAGTATTCCGGGGTAGGAATCAAAACTTCCCTCGGAATGGGATATATGAAAATCATAAACGAAGGGGGAAGAAAATGATAACGGACGATCAGATAAAATTAATGATTGGAAGTCTGCTTCATGACATAGGAAAAGTTGTGTATAGAAGTGGGGATGGAAGAAATCACAGTCAGAGTGGATATGAGTATCTGAAGAATGAAGCACATATTTCAGATGATGAAATTTTAAACTGTGTGAGATATCATCATGGAATGTATTTAAAGAACGCATCCTTAGCAGAAGACGATAAGGCATATGTTGTTTACTATGCAGACAATGTGGCAGCATTTTCGGATCGCAGAGAGGCGGAAGCAGGAGAAGGCGGATTTGATAAAGCGATGCCGTTAGAGAGTGTATTTAATATTTTAAATGGAAATCACGGACAAAGTCATTATGCCATGCAGGTTTTAAATCCGAAGAATGGAATTAATTATCCGACAGAAGATGAAATATCTATGGATGAACATTTTTATCAGTCCGTCATTCAAAATATTACAGATAATTTAAAGGGCATCACGTTAGACGAAGAATACATCAATTCCCTGCTGGCTGTGCTTGAGGCAAATCTGACATACATTCCATCTTCTACTTCAAAAAAGGAACTTGCAGATATTTCTTTGTATGACCACATGAAGATGACCGCAGCAGTTGCGTCATGCGTAATGCAGTTTCTGACTGCGAAAGGCGAAAAAAATTATAAGCAGAGCCTGTTTATCAAAGCAGAGAAATCTTATGACGAGGAAATGTTTTTACTGTATTCCATGGATATTTCCGGTATTCAGAGTTTTATCTATACGATAGGAGAAAAAGGTGCATTAAAAGGACTGCGTGCGAGAAGTTTTTACCTTGAAATTATGATGGAGCATATTGTGGATGAACTGTTAGAGAAGTTGTCACTTTCAAGGGCAAATTTAATTTATACAGGAGGAGGACACTGCTATTTGCTTTTAGCGAATACGGATGATACCCGTGATATTTTAGAGCACTATGAAAAAAGTCTGAATCACTGGATGATGGAACATTTTGATACAGCGTTATATGTTGCCTGCGGATATGCGAAAGCAAATGCCAATGCGTTAAGAAATATGCCGAAGGGAAGTTATTCCGATCTGTATCTTACGATATCTAAGATGATTTCTGAGAAAAAATCGAATCGGTATAATGCAGATATGATCCGGAATCTGAATAGCAGAAAACATGAAGGAGAGCGGGAATGTAAAGTGTGCCGCAGGATAGCCCGCCTTACAGATGATAAATGTCAGGTATGTCTGGCATTAGAAAAAATGTCAGGAAGTATTCTGTATGAAAATTATTTTACTGTCATGAGTGAACCGGATAAAGATGCGCTGCCACTTCCGGAAAACAGGTACTTAGCAGCAGATACAAAAGAGAGCCTGCTAAAACGGATGGAATCAGAAAATTATGTCCGGTGTTATACGAAAAATGAAATTTATACCGGGAAACATGTTACTACAAAATTGTGGGTTGGAGATTATACGACAGGTGACACGTTTGAAAAACTGGCAGAACAGGCAGAAGGTGTGGAAAGAATTGGAATCCTTCGTGCGGATGTGGATAACCTTGGAACGACTTTTGTTTATGGACTGCAGAGACCAGACGGAGATGACAAATATGTAACGCTTTCGAGAACATCTACATTGTCACGACAGTTGTCTTTATTTTTTAAATGTTATATCAATGAGATACTTCGGAAAGGAACAGCAGACAATTTTGGTGGAAGTGGGGAACGAAAAGCGGTAATTGTATATTCTGGTGGAGATGATGTGTTTTTAGCCGGAGCGTGGAATGATGTGATCGCAGCTTTTATGGATATCAGAAATGCGCTTGAAAAATTTACACAGGGAACGCTGACAATATCAGGAGGTGTTGGTATTTACGATGCGAAATATCCGCTGAATGTTATGGCAAAAGAAGTGGAAAGACTTGAAGACAGATCAAAACATGTGGAAGGAAAAAATGCAGTTACGCTGTTTGATGAAACACATGCTTATCCATGGAATGTATTTATACAAAATGTTGTTACAGAAAAGATAGGTGTGCTTAAGAATTATTTTGATCAGAATGATGAGCACGGTATGGGATTTTTATATCATCTCATGGAATTGTTAAGGGAAAGTGGGAACAACATCAATTTTGCAAGATATGTTTATCTGTTGTCGAGAATGGAACCACAGGAACATGAAAATAAAGAAAAACGGGCGGCTTACCGGAGTTTTTCAAGAAAGATGTACGAGTGGAGCGGGAAGGAACAGGATAGAAAAGAACTGATCACGGCAATCTATCTGTATGTATATCTGAATCGCAAAAGAGAGGAGCAGGATTAAATGAAATTGACAGAAGAAAATTATGTGGGAATTGCAGAACAGGCAATCAAGGAACTGTGCAGTGAAAAAGATCAGAAAGGGAGACTGGTTGGTCCGGTAACAACATCCAAGATCAGAAATCTGCTTGCCATGACATCCGATATTTATAATGATGTGGTCAATAGTCAGAGTGACAAACTGAATGCGGAAATAATTGGACGGATCAACTATATGAAGATTCGTTTTATCTATGAAGCAGGGCGTGAACCGAAGGTAAAGAAACTGGTAGATAAAGCAAAAATTTTAGAGCACTTAGAAGAGATCAAAGGCAGCAGAGACCAGTATATTTTATTCAGCCGGTATATGGAAGCCTTGGTTGCATATAGAAAATTTTATGGTGGACGTGATGAGTAGAGGGAGGATGAAATAATGTTTGCAAAAGTTAAAATCAGTGGGGTGTTAGAGACAATAACGGGTTTACATATTGGCGGATCAAGTGCTTTTTCTGCGATTGGTGCAGTAGATTCTCCTGTCATCCGGGATGCAAGGACGAATATGCCGATGATTCCGGGTAGCAGTTTAAAAGGAAAATTAAGGACACTTCTGGCAAAAAAATATAATCAGACAGTAGCGAAAACACCGGATGACGATGCGGTATGTCTGACAAGTCTGTTTGGAAGTGCGAAAAAAGGTCAGGTAAAGACTAGTAAAATCCTGTTTAACGATATGTTTCTTGAAAATATGGATGAATTAAAATATGCAGGGCTGACAGGTGCAACAGAGGTTAAATTTGAAAACAGCATCCAAAGAACAACGGCAGTAGCGAACCCCAGACAGATCGAACGTGTGGTAAGAGGCGCAAAATTTCCGATGCAGTTGATTTATGAAGTGACGAATGAATCGGAAATGGTTCATGATTTTGAAATATTAAAAGACGGGTTTCAACTTTTAGAATATGATTATTTAGGCGGCAGTGGATCAAGAGGTTATGGACGTGTCAAAATCATGGATATCCATGTGGAACCTGTGATAGGGGAAGTGTCGGAAGATGTTTTGTCCCAGTGTCAGAAAATCATGAGTGCAGTGGAATAAAATAATTTTGCAGGATTGATTTTTGACTACAGAGAGAAAAGAAATGAGGCGGGACATGGAATATACGATCTATCAGTTAGAATTTAAAACAGGTGTTCATTTTGGTACCGGAATGTTAAATGAAAGTGCCTGCACGTTTAAGGCAGATCAGATATTTTCAGCACTTTATATAGAGGCTTTAAAATTGAATCTGCAACAGCAGTTTTATGATGCTGTGAAAAAAGGAAATCTGTTAATTTCAGATGCATTTCCATATATTGGACAGCAGTACATGATTCCAAAACCGATGATATATGTGGAACCGATAAACCGTGGGGAATCGAAGCAGAAAAAAGCATATAAAAAAATGAAGTTTATTCCGGTAGAATGTTTGATCGATTTTCTGAATGGGAAAATGGATCTGTCAAATGATCCGATGGAACATTATGGACATTATTTTCAGCAGACGATGGCAGCTGTCCGCACCGGGGAGGAGACTCTGCCGTACCGGGTTGGAACATTTTATTATGGAGAGGGATGTGGCCTGTATATCATTGCCGCGTATCAAAGCGAAAATGAAAAATGTCTTATGGAAAAATTGCTGACAGCATTGTCCTATACAGGAATTGGTGGAAAAAAATCAGGTGGACTTGGAAAATATAGATACAGTGAGGGGCAGATTCCGGAACAGCTTTTAGAATGTCTGCAGAAAAAATCGGACAGATATATGTTATTGTCAGTTGCACTTCCTGCAGATGAGGAATTGGAAAATGCGATGGAAAATGCATCCTATTTGTTAGAAAAAAGATCTGGATTTGTGGCATCTTCAGATTATGCAGAGGAGTGGAGAAAAAAGAAGAATCTTTATGTATTTACAGCAGGTTCCTGTTTTGTAAATTGTTTTGCCGGAGATATCTATGATGTGTCGGAAGGCGGAAAACATCCTGTGTATCGATATGCAAAGCCGATTTTTATGGGGGTATCATTATGAGGGATTATTTAAAACACTACCGGGTGAAAATATGTGTATTATCCCCAGTCTATATAGGTTCCGGTGAAAAAATAGGAAAAAAAGAGCACATCTATATGCCATGGAATCATCATGTGATCATACCGAATGTAGAGAAGATGTACATGGATCTGCAGAAAAAAGGACTCGGGAAAGAGTTTGCAGACTATATGATGGATGGGCGGCCGAAGGAACCTTCTCTATCCCAGTGGCTTGGACAGCATAAGATGCAGCGGGAAGATTATGAGAGATGGAAATTGTATGAGATGGATGCAGGGGAAGCATTTGTTTCACAGACAGCCAGACCAAAAGAGATTGAAGCCTTTGTGAAGGATGCATATGGTATGCCGTATGTTCCGGGCAGTACTTTAAAAGGCATGTTCCGCACGGCACTGATTGCAGATGAGATACAAAAATGTCCGGAAAAATATAAAAGAACAGGCAGGGAGATACAGTCTGCTTCCGCAGAACGCGCAAGCAGGAAACAATGCCTTGCAAGAGAGACAAAACGTTTAGAACAACAGATATTTTATACTTTAAACCGTGATGAAAAAAAGCCTGCAAATGCTGTTAATGATAATCTTTCTGGTCTGCATGTAGGTGACAGCCAGCCTATCAGTGTGGATCAGCTGACATTAAGCCAGAAGATCGATGTTACACTAGACGGTACAGAAAAACCGCTGAATGTATTGCGGGAGACACTGATCCCTGGAACAGAGATTTGCTTTGATGTATCAATTGACACGACAATCTGCCCGTATCAGATGGAAGATATCATAGAAGCACTGAATATTTTCCAGAATATCTGTAACCGGTATTTTTATGCAAGATTCCACTGGGAGGCAAAGGAAAAAAATACAGTATGGTTAGGTGGAGGATGTGGTTTTCTTTCAAAGACAGTTTTATATCCATTGCTTGGCAGTAATGCAGTAAAAGTTGTGGATAATGTGTTTAAAAATACACTTGGAAAAAATTATGTTGTGCATAAACATACCAAAGACCTGCAGCTTAAACTGGCACCGCATGTCTGTAAGTGTACAAAGTATCAGGGAAAGCTGTATCATATGGGGATGGGGAGGATTGAATTTGAGGAAATATAACAATTTTGCGCCGATAGGCTTAAAATCAGGCTTTGTGGATGTTATACACCAGTTTGATATTGAGGTTTCTCTCATTTGCGGGTTTGCCCCGCAAATGGGGGATGAAAGCCTTGTGTTTTGGGAGGTGTAGGGGACAGGATTGAGATAAGAGAACCCCGATAAGGGGACGAGAACTCGTTGTCACATTCATGTACTATATTCCATTTCATAATTGAGATAAGAGAACCCCGATAAGGGGACGAGAACGAAACACTAATCTGTCCTGTCATAGCTGTTAAAACGCATTGAGATAAGAGAACCCCGATAAGGGGACGAGAACGACCTTTAAAACCTGTTTTAAAAATATATCTTGAAATTGAGATAAGAGAACCCCGATAAGGGGACGAGAACATTGATGCAGAGATCATCAATATCCATACTATCATTGAGATAAGAGAACCCCGATAAGGGGACGAGAACTTAATCTGCAAATTCCGACAAATTTCTCAACTATATTGAGATAAGAGAACCCCGATAAGGGGACGAGAACGAGTGTATTCCTCCGGTTTGGTCGTCAACTTAATACTCCGATTGAGATAAGAGAACCCCGATAAGGGGACGAGAACGCGCCGGTGCTATCACACTTCCATGCTTCCATTGTTTATTGAGATAAGAGAACCCCGATAAGGGGACGAGAACTAACCACTAACAACTGCATACTGTGTATCACTTATTGAGATAAGAGAACCCCGATAAGGGGACGAGAACTGTTACATCGAGTTTGTAAGCTTTGTAGAAGTTTTCATTGAGATATAAGAACCCCGTTGAGGGGACGAGAACTTGTCATTCATTTTCATAGGCTGTGCCTTATCCTGTACAAATTGAGATATAAGAACCCCGTTGAGGGGACGAGAAGGTTTTTAGTTTCGCTTGTAGTTCGGCTATTTGAGATTGAGATATAAGAACCCCGTTGAGGGGACGAGAACCTTTAGCTGTTTTTGTTATATACTTACACAAGTATAATTGAAAAAATCTTCAGTAAGGGGACAAATAAAAAAACAAGGGAGGAAACACATGAGTTATCTTTATGTCAGTGAACAGGGTGCGAGTATCGGGATAGAAGCAAACCGTTTTCAGGTAAAGTACAAAGATGGAATGATAAAAAGTATTCCAGCGGAGACGTTAGAGATGATCGAAGTATTTGGCAGTGTCCAGATTACGACACGCTGCCTGACGGAATGTTTAAAACGGGGAGTGAATATCCTGTTTTATTCCACAAGCGGGGCGTATTATGGAAGGCTGATCTCAACTTCCCATGTGAATGTGCAAAGACAGCGTATTCAGGCGGAAATTGGACACAATGAAACATTTAAACTGGAAATGTCAAAAAGAATCATTGATGCAAAGATCCGCAATCAGGTTGTTGTTTTGCGCAGATATGCGCGAGGCAGAGATGAAGATATTCATAGAATGATCATTGAGATGCAGAATATGCAGAAAAAACTGCCATATGCGAAGAGTGTGGAACAGGTTATGGGATATGAGGGAACGGCAGCAAAAATATATTTTAAAGTATTGGGGAAGTTAATTGATGAACAATTTGTTTTTGAAGGCAGGTCAAGACGTCCTCCGATGGACCCGTTTAATTCGCTGATCAGTCTTGGCTACTCGATTATCTTAAATGAATTATATGGAAAGATTGAGGGAAAAGGATTAAATCCATATTTTGGAGTGATGCATAAAGACAGAGAAAAGCATCCTACCTTAGCAAGTGATCTGATGGAAGAATGGAGAGCCGTATTAATTGACACAACAGCGCTTAGTATGTTAAATGGACATGAATTGGTAAAAGAAGATTTCTATACTGGAATCGATCAGCCTGGAGTCTTTTTAGAAAAGGATGGATTCCGGAAATATATTCGGAAGTTAGAGGGAAAATTTCGTACAGAAAACAAATATCTTTCATATATTGATTATAGTGTCAGCTTCCGGAGAGCAATGGATCTTCAGGTCAATCAGTTTGTAAAGGCAATTGAAACGGAAAATGTGGAAGAATATATGCCGGTGATCATTCGGTAATTGGTTTGATAAACATGGGTGGGAAGGCAAATGGAAAATTATTTTTGGAATACTGAGGAAGAAAATAGCATAAAGAAGCTGTATATTCTTGTAATTTATGATATTGTTGATAATAAGCGAAGAGTCAGGTTTGCGAAGAAAATGAACGGATATGGTTTTCGGGTTCAGAAATCGGCATTTGAGGCGATGGTTACGGAAAATTTATATCGACATTTGTTACATGATATTCCGGAGCTGATTGACCGTAGATCGGACAGCGTGAGAGTTTACAAAATAAGAGGTTATGGAGAAGTCAGCCTGTTTGGGGCAAGTCCTGAAATTAAAAATGAAGAAGTGATTATTATAGGGTAATATGACAAAAGATATATTATAAATACACTGGGCAGAAATTATGTTGTGCATAAACATACCAAAGACCTGCAGCTTAAACTGGCACCGCATGTCTGTAAGTGTACAAAGTATCAGGGAAAGCTGTATCATATGGGGATGGGGGAGGATTGAATTTGAGGAAATATAATGATTTTGCTCCGATAGGCTTAAAATCAGGCTTTGAGAATGTTATACACCAGTTTGATATTGAGATTTCTCTCATTTGCGGGTTTGTCCCGCAAATGGGGGATAAAAGCCTTGTGTTTTGGGAGGTGTAGGGGACAGGTTGAGATAAGAGACCCCCGTAGAGGGGACGAGAACCCTTCATAGCCTTGTTTTAACAACACATATATTAATTGAGATAAGAGACCCCCGTAGAGGGGACGAGAACAAAATTCAAAATACATATGACCCCCGCAATACAAATTGAGATAAGAGACCCCCGTAGAGGGGACGAGAACCAGATGGGTTTGATTTTTCTTGCATCTTCCTGAATTGAGATAAGAGACCCCGAGGAGGGGACGAAAACTTGAAAACCTGCCCCGGATAAATCAAATTAGGGTTTACTGAGATATAAGAACCCCGCTAAGGGGACAAAATTAGAATAAATTTTTACTAAATAACCATGCAGGAAAATTAAATCATTATTACGAAAGATGGAGATTATTATGAATCAGACGATATTGTTTACACCAGTGGGAGGAACCGACCCGATTTCATTAAATAATTATCATGATGGATCAATACTGCATATTTGCAGATTCTATAAACCGGATAAAGTCATTTTGTACATGTCAAAAGAGATGTTGGATTTTCAGGAGAAAGATGACAGGTATCGTTATTGTCTGGACCGTCTGGCAAAGATGCAGGATCGTCCCATGATTTATGAGATCATAGAACGCTGGGAGCTTACCAAAGTACATGAATTTGATTATTTTTACGAGGATTTCAGGAAGGTGATCAGCCATATATATGAGACGATGGATGATTCAGATACACTGCTTTTAAATGTGTCATCCGGTACGCCTGCAATGAAAAGTGGATTGCTGGTATTGCAGACATTAGGGGAGTTTCCTGCAAAAGTAATTCAAGTAGCGACTCCGGTAGGAAAACTGAATGAGCAGATACATGAGGGATACGATGTCGAGACTTTATGGGGATTGGATGAGGATAATCTGGAAGGTGCACAAAACAGATGTAAGGAAATCCAGTGTCCGACACTTTCAAAGATAAAAAAAGAGGAAATTATAAAAAAACATATTTTTGTATATGATTATCAGGCTGCGCTTGATGTCACGGATTCATTACCAGCGGAGCAGACAGCGCAGTATAGGGATTTAATTTATCTGGCGGCAAGGAGAGTGTTATTAGATTTTGTGAATGTTGATAAGACAATCCAGAAAACAAATTTTCAATGTCTGCCGGTGCGCTCTTCTTCCCAGAGAAAATATTTTGAATATGCACTTACGATCGATATTCGATTAAAACGTGGTGAGTATGTGGATTTTATCAGGTCGATCACACCGATTGTGGTGGATTTGTTTGAGATGATATTAAAAAAACAGTGTGGTATCAAAGTAGACGATTATTGCGACCAGTATAAACGTGCAGGACAGTGGAAGAGAATGTGGTCAGCAAAAAAATTAAATGGAACGGAAGCAGGAGATGTACTGAATAGTCATTATCAGAAAATGGGAAAAAGATTTGAAGCAAAAGATGTGTATTCAGAACATCTGAAAATACTCACAGATCATTTTTCGAGTGATACCCACTTAAAACAGTTGATGGAAGATCTTAGAAATGTGGAAAGTAATATTCGAAATCTTGCCGCGCATGAGATTGTATCTGTTACAGATGAGACAATTAAAAATCTGACTGGTTTTTATGGCAGGGATATCATGAGTAAAATCAGGGAGCTTTTTGGATACACGGAGATTTCCATACGAAAAGAGTATTGGGATTCTTATGATGAAATGAACAGGAAAATCCTTGAGCAGATGTCAAATGAATAAAATATACAAACAAAACACAAAAAATGTGAATATTTCACAAAAGCAATGTATAAATTATTGACATGAAATATTTAGAAACATATAATGTGATTGGAGGTGTGGGATATGTTACTTGAATTTTCATGCAGTAATTATAAGGCAATTAAGGAGAAAATAGTATTTTCCATGGTTGCAGGAAGTGATAAATCACATCAGGAAGAATTGTATGAATTTGATGATTACCGGGTGTCAAGAATCACATCTGTATATGGTGCAAATGGTGCTGGAAAAAGTACATTGATTGATGCGGTAGGGTATCTAGGCTTTTTGGTGAGGGAATGTGTGAAATTTCAGGAAGGAGATAAGATTCCGAGAACACCACATAAACTTTCAGCAGAGAAACCGACAGCGTTTGATATTCAGTTTGTTGTGGATGGAATACGTTATGCGTATGGATTTTCCATGAATGATGTTGAGTTTCTGGATGAGTATTTGTATCATTTTCCATCTGGAAGACAGGCGAAGATATTTGAACGTGAAGGTAAAAAGTTTTCATATGGAATAAAGTATAAGAAAGAACTGTCTCAACTGGAGAGTAAGACAAAAAGTAATAAATTATTTCTGACTACGGCAGAAGCGTGGTGCAGTTTAAAAGAAATCATTCATCCTTTCAGGTTTTTTAAAGAAGAATTGATTGTTCATGGAATTGGACCTGATAATTGGTTTGAATACTCTGCAGAACAGATTCGGACAAATTCTGGTATGAAACAAATATTAGTTGTGTTCATGCAAAAAATAGGAATTCCAATTAAGGATATCCAGGTAAAAATAGAAAACAGACAATTGACAACACAGGATATGCCGCTTGAATTATTAAATAAGGTCCAGATGTTAACTGGTATGGGTTCATTGCAGACAATAGAAGTAAAGTTTGTATATAAAGATTATATTTTGAATATCAATGAGGAGTCACAGGGAACACAGAAACTTTTTAAATTGCTATGTCCGTTTATAGATGTGCTAGTCAATGGAAAAGTGTTATTTTATGATGAACTTGAAGCTAGTCTCCACCCTGCACTTGTAGATGAATTAATCCACACATTTAAAAACTGGAAAAGTGAAAAAAATCCACAATTAATTTTTTCCTCCCATGATACAAGTTTGTTGGATCTGGATTTATTCCGCAGAGATCAAATATGGTTTGCAGAAAGAAATCCCGGGTTGTGCACGACAGAGTATTATTCTTTAGTGGAATTGAAAAATGTCAGAAAGGATGACAATATAAAAAAAGGATATATCAATGGTCGATATTCGACAATTCCGTTAAAGGGAAGCAGTTTGATCGAAGTTTTGGGAGGTGAATAAATTTGGAACGAAAGCTAGGACTCAGTTCCAGAAATGAAAATTCCAGAAATATGTTAGTGCCGGATATGCACGTTTCAAAACTTGATGAAATGTATGAACAGTTTTGCAAAAATGTGGAAACGGTAAAAGAAAAGTTTCATATTGCAGAACAATTAGATAACGTTCATGAAGAAAAAGCAGTAAAAGATATTTATCGGTCACAGATTGTGTTTTTGGAAAGTGCACTGGATTATTATATGCATTGTCTTGGAATTTATGCGATGGTACAAATGTATAATAATCACTGGGATAAAACACGGGGATATTCCGATTTAAAGGTGCCGATTGATAAGGTAATGGATGCTGTTATGCATCCCGAAAATACAGGGTGGATTGACGCGGTAATTGTGTCTTACCATGCATCAAAAACATATATGAGTGCGAAAGAGATTAAGGGGCAGTTATCATTAATTGTTGGAAAAGATTTTTTTGATAAAATAGCAAATGAAATGTTTTATGACAAGGAGAGCAGAGTGAAACCAGCAGACAAATTGGCAAGAGCATTGACAGATTTGTTTGAACGCAGAAACAAGATAGCACATCAGGCAGATAGAAATCACCAGACGGGAGATTTGTATGATATTAACCGGCAGGATGTGGAAAATGCAATAGGTGTTGTTGAAACATTTGTTACAACTGTTCATAAGTTATTAACGGAATAAGAGTACTGCATGACATAAAAAAGCAAGGGACAACATCCCTTGCTTTTTTCTCCCCTCTGTGCTACACTGTCACAAGCTGACAAGACACATGTTAACCACATGGAAAACAGCACAAGAGGAGTAAAAAACTCCGGATTGGAGAGATTATGGAAAAAGTAAAAGCATTTTGTAAGCGTAAAAACATTGAGATATCTGTGAAAAGATATCTGATCGATGCTCTTGGCGCGATGGCACAGGGATTATTTGCATCCCTTTTGATCGGAACAATCATAAGCACACTTGGAACGCAGCTTCATATTCCGATTCTTGAGACAGTCGGAACTTACGCAAAAGCAGCAGTCGGACCAGCGATGGCGATCGCGATCGGATATGCCCTGCAGGCAGCTCCATTGGTATTATTTTCATTAGCGGCAGTCGGTGCGGCTGCAAATGAACTTGGTGGTGCGGGCGGACCACTTGCAGTACTTGTGGTTGCGATATTTGCAGCCGAATTTGGAAAAGCCGTTTCAAAAGAAACAAAAATAGATATTATCGTGACACCGTTTGTGACGATTTTTGTTGGCGTAGTACTTTCCATCTGGTGGGCACCGGCGATCGGTGCGGCAGCGAGTGCAGTTGGCAATGCGATCATGTGGGCAACGGAACTGCAGCCGTTTTTCATGGGAATCATTGTATCAGTGATCGTAGGAATCGCACTGACACTGCCGATCAGCAGTGCTGCGATCTGTGCCGCACTTGGACTTACCGGTCTTGCAGGAGGGGCAGCACTTGCAGGATGCTGTGCACAGATGGTTGGATTTGCAGTGGCAAGTTTCCGCGAAAATAAATGGGGCGGACTGTTTGCGCAGGGAATCGGTACATCAATGCTTCAGATGGGAAATATCGTAAAAAATCCACGTATCTGGCTGCCGGCAACTTTAGCATCCGCGATCACCGGACCAATTGCAACATGCCTGTTTCACTTACAGATGAACGGTGCAGCAGTTTCATCCGGCATGGGAACCTGTGGATTAGTCGGACAGATCGGTGTTTATACCGGATGGATCGCAGATATTGAGGCGGGAAGCAAGGCTGCCGTAACACCGATGGACTGGATTGGACTTGTTTTGATCAGTTTTATTCTGCCGGGAGTTTTATCGTGGCTCTTTAGCGTATTGTTCCGTAAGATTGGATGGATCAAAGACGGTGATATGAAGCTGGACTTATAAATCAATAAAAGTTTAGAAATAAATCCCACATAATGAGAAAAATGTGTTATACTAAAAATGGCAGTCATTACAAAATGATATGTATAAAAAAGGCTCAGGAATGGAGGATTTTTATGGATAAGCCATTCACCTTAAGTGAGGGCGTTGACAGTTGGAACACGATTATTTTTTTATACAATTCCGCATTGAAGGAGGTACGTACCAAAGTTGAAATCTTAAACGATGAGTTTCAGCAGGTACATCAGTACAACCCAATAGAATATATTAAGTCAAGGATCAAGACGCCTGAGAGTATTGTGAAAAAGTTAAAGCGTTACGGATATGAGTCGTCGATCGACAATATGGTTAATTATGTCAATGACATTGCAGGTATCCGTATTGTCTGCTCTTTTACTTCTGATATTTATAAACTGGCTGAGATGATCGGGAAACAGAACGATCTGACCGTTATTTCTATCAAGGATTACATTAAAAATCCGAAGGAGAGCGGTTATAAAAGTTATCATATGCTTGTAACTGTTCCGATATTTTTATCGGACCGCGTGATCGATACCAAGGTGGAGATACAGATCCGGACGATGGCGATGGATTTCTGGGCAAGCTTAGAGCATAAGATCTATTACAAATTTGAGGGAAATGCGCCCGGCTATATCAGCAGGGATCTAAGAGAATGTTCCGATATTGTTTCTATGCTGGATGCAAAGATGCTCCAGCTAAATGAAGCAATTATACAGGCGAAAGAAGCACAGGAGGAGCAGACGGGTGCAGTATAATTATGACTTCGAGATTATGTCGCTCGTCATTTTTGTGGTTATCAGCGGTCATTTCCTGTTGATCAGACAGTTCCCAACGGTTAAGTCGAAAGTATTTGGCAGACTGCTTTGGGTGTGTCTTGGCGAGTGTATCGCAAATATTTTATCATGTATTGGACTGGCAAATGCAGCAATCGTTCCGCTAATCTGGAACGAATTGTTTGCGTTTGCTTTTTTTGCGTTGGAAGGAGCGGCTTCTTATCTGATGTTCCGCTATATGGAAGAGGTATGCAGCTTTTCCGGAGTAGCAGGTCGAATGATAAAATACATGGGAAAAGTCCCATTTTTCTTTTTCGAGATCATGCTTTTAGCGACACCGTGGATGGGCTTTTTCTTTTATTTTAAAGATGGCAGCTATTATCAGGGAAATTTTGCATGGTTTGGCTATGTGTATATTGGATACTATTTTTTTATGAACCTGCTTCTTGTGTTTTTGGGGAGAGCGCGTATTGAGACGCGGATCAAGGTAATCGTTATCTTATACAGTATTGTGGCAGTTCTTATGGTGGTGCTTCAGTATGAGAGAAAAGAAATGCTGCTTACCAGTGCGGCAAATATGCTGTTTATTCTGATGATCTATATGGCAATGCAGAATCCGTCTGCTTATATTGACAGTGAAACCGGAACCAGTGATGAGCAGGCATTTCTGATCCAGATGAAAAATGTAACGGAGCAATCCGGCAAAAAAGTATTTCTTGTGGTACATATCAGACAGATGCATCATATCGAAATGCTTTTAGGATATGAAAACAGCAGGCGGCTGTTTGCCGAAGTGGGACATTATCTTACCGTACTGTGTGGAAAGTTCTGTGTGTTTCGCAATGCGGAGGATACATTTACCATTCTGCTGGATGAGGGAAAAGAAGAACACATAAAGGGGCAGATCAAAAAAAGATTTGAACAGGATTTTCATGTGTCTGGCAATTCGATTTCTTTAAATGAGATCATGATCACCCTGCATTATCCAAGAGATTTTTGTTCTCTGGCAGAGTGCAGGGCACTGTATGGATATTTGCTGGAAGCGGCACAAAATTCAGGGAAACAGATCTTTTTTGAGGTGGATGAAGCCGTAAAAAAAGACTATTACCGAAGAAATAAGGTAGAGCAGGCGGTGGATCGTGCAATTACGGAAAACAGATTTGAAGTATATTATCAGCCGATCTATTCCCTAAAAGAAAAATGTGTTGTATCATTAGAGGCGCTGGTGCGTCTGAAGGATGAAAAACTTGGAGCCATTCCACCGGATGAGTTTATTCCGTTGGCGGAGCAAAACGGAACGATCACACAGATCAGTGAGATCGTACTTGAAGAGTGCTGCCGTTTTCTGGCAAAACATGTACTTCCAAATCCATCGCTTGGGATACGGACGATTCATGTAAATATTGCTGCAGCGCAGTGCCTGAACCGGAATCTGAAAGAAAGCATACTGCCAGTGTTAGAGCGTTATCATGTGCCGACACATATGATCACACTGGAGCTGACAGAGCGGACAGCGATTGAAGCGCCAAAGCTGATGTTATGGCACATGCAGGAGTTTGGCAAAATCGGCATGGGGTTTGCAATGGATGACTATGGAAACGGCAATTCAAACTGTTCTTATCTGATCCGTTTTCCATTTCGGGAAATCAAGATTGATAAAGACATGACCTGGTCCTATTTTGAAAATCCAACTGCAAAAATCGTGATTGAAAATGAAATAAAGACGATACAAAAACTCGGTCTCCCGCTGATCATGGAGGGCGTGGAAAAGAAAGAACAGAGTGATGCCCTAGAGGCGCTTGGTGTGGATATGATCCAGGGATATTATTACGGGAAACCGATGCCGGAGACGGAGTGTCTGCGCTATATCAGAAGAATGCATTCTGCCAAAGAGGATTACGGAAAGAGTTGATGGAAAGTTTATGCTGAAAATAGCATTTTGTGATGATGATTTAGAGATATTAAAAGAACTTGGTATCTTATTGGACAAATATAAAACAGAAAGAGACGAAGACCTTACCTGTACGGTATTTCAGAGTCCCTTAGAGTTACTGGCCGCGATTGAGAAAGGGTTTTCTTTCGATATTTTATTTTTGGACATTTTAATGCCGGGGGAAAACGGAATTGAGACTGCAAAAGAAATCAGACAGTATGATAATAATATGAAAATTATTTTTCTTACATCCTCTCCGGAGTTTGCAGTACAGTCTTATACGGTCGGGGCATATTTTTATCAGTTAAAGCCAGTCTGGGAGGAAAGCTTTTTCCGGCTGATGGATTCCGTGCTTGCAGAGTGCACAAAGACACAGGAAAACAGTCTGATTCTGCGGAGCAAAGAAGGAATTACAAGAATTGACCTTGAAAAGTTAGAATATTGTGAAGTGATAGGACGGACGCTCTTTTTTCATCTCGGAAATGGAAAAGTATTTGAGAGTGTCGGCAGTTTAGACGATTTATTTTTGCAGTTAAAGCCTTATGGCAATTTTTTACGGCCACATCGGTCATTTCTGGTAAATATGGATTATATACAGAATATTTCTTACCGTGCAATTAAACTGATAAGTCTTGCAGAAATACCAATCCCGCATGGAAAATGCTCGGAGATAAAGAATAAATATCTCGAGTATGCGTTTAACAGAAAGCAGGTATTTTTATCATGAATCTTCTTTATGTAACAAATGGTGCAGCAGTCGGGATATTCGGCATGGTTTTGTCCGGGGCTTTTTGTGATATTCACTGGACGAAAGAGAAACGGGAATTTCTTGTTGGAAGTATTTTTGTGCTGCTTGCCATACAGGGCGTGATGTATCTGTTGGCCGGGGCAGCGACGATCCGTTATCTTTATCCTGTGATCACACATGTCCCGATGTGTATTGCCCTTTACATTTTAACGAAAAAACGTCTGTGGACAGTGATTTCCGTGCTGACTGCTTATCTCTGCTGTCAGCTTCGCAGGTGGGTGGCACTTTTTATAATGGCTGTGTTTGTGAACAGTGAAACGGTGCAAAATGTGACGGAACTGATTGTTACACTGCCGTTATTATTTCTTTTACTGCGCTTTGTGGCACCTTCGGTGCGGGCAATATCAAATTATCCCGTGTCAATACAGCTTCAGTTCGGGTTGATTCCGGCATTGGGCTACGGTTTTGATTACCTGACGAGAGTTTATACGGATTTACTTTCAGAAGGTATACCGGCGGCAGTGGAATTTATGCCGTTCGTCTGCTGTATTGCTTATCTGGTGTTTGTGCTTCGTACTTCAGAGGAGGAGCGGAAGAAAAATGAACTTGAGCAGATGCAGAGCTGTCTGAATCTCCAGATTTCCCAGGCGGTCCGCGAGATTGAGGCTTTGAGGGAGTCGCAGAAAGATGCCAGTACCTACCGGCATGATTTAAGACATCATATGCAGCATCTGTTATCATGTATCGAGAATGGAAAAATTGAACAGGCAGAAGGCTACATTCATGAAGTATGTGCGCAGATTGAGGCAGGCAGGGTAAAAAATTACTGTGAGAATGAGACGGTCAATCTTATTTTTTCCTCTTTTGCAGGAAGGGCGGAAAGTGCTGGTGCCACAATGAACATAAAAGCGGTGGTACCATATATTCTTCCGGTTTCGGAGACAGATTTGTGTGTGCTTTTATCAAATGCGTTAGAAAATGCACTCCATGCGTGTACCGCACAGGAGCAGAAGGGAACGATAGATATTTTAGCGTATGAGAAGAACGGGAGGTTCTTTTTTCAGGTCACGAATCCATGCAGAAAAGAAGTAGCATTTGAAAACGGTGTTCCGGTTACCGACCGGCCGGGGCATGGAATCGGCGTACGCAGTATTTGCGCAATTGTTGACCGGTATGGTGGTATGTACAGCTTTCTGGTAGAAGATAATAAATTTATTTTACGCGTTTCTTTATAAGGTGCAGCTTTATGCTGCACTTTAAAAGAGATAACAAAACTACATATGAAAAATAAAAAATGTCGATTGAGTGCACATTATAGTCGATTCAGAACAAGTTAATCCACTGCAGCACAAAATACGGTACATTAATGTCAACAGAGAGAAATGAAAAACAAATGACAAAGGAGAGAAAGATTATGAAAAGAAAAATTTTAGCAATTATGTTGAGTTCAATGCTGGCATTCTCTTTTACCGCCTGCGGGAATACCGAGGAGACTGCTGATGGCACAGTGACAAATGCAGAGGCAGATGTAGATGTGGCAGATACTGGCACTGATGTGGAGACCGATGTGGCAGAGACCGATGCAGCAGATATTGTTGTGGACACAGAGGCAGCAGATGCACAAAGCGAAGATGTGGAAACAGATTCTACCGAAGACTTATTCTGCCTGCTTGATGTGCCGATTTTAGAGATGCCGGACTTAGCAGGAACAACCTGGAGTTTCTGTGGGGGTAACCTTGGCGGTGTGCAAATGACACAGGACGATTATGATGCTGCATTAGAGCAGTATGGCGGAAAATTGGAGATCGTGTTTAGCGATGATGGTTCCACTGTACAGATGGTACAGGGAGGTGGAACGTTAGACGGTGTCTGTGAATATCATTATGAGGATGAAGGTGTGCGTTTAACATTTGACAATAACGGCACAGATCTGGTATACGCCTGCGTGTTTGCAGATTTTGACGGACTGACAATGGTAGCATTGTCCGATACTTCCGGATACAATGCAGTATATTTTGTACAGTAAAGGAGTATTTGAATGGAAATCTCTGTAATTGTTTGTTTGCTTGTGATTTTGCTTGCCATATGGATTGTTTCTGTACGGAAAAAATTAGCGATCATGGATGAAAATATCAATCATTCCATGAATCAGATCGGAGTGCAGCTTTCGTCACGGTTTGATGCGTTACTTTCCCTGCTTGATTTTACAAAAAAATATGCAGGATACGAGGCACAGACACTTACAGATGAAGTAAATGAAAAACGGTGTATCATTATGGAAACTTCCACACCGGAGGAGGTTTTGCGCCAGGAAGGTGTGATAAACGAGGTGCTTTTCCGGACACAGACGGTTTTAGAAGAATATCCGGGTTCGACTGATGAAAATGAATACATCAAATGTATGGACGCGGTAGAGTGTTATGAAAAAATGGTGCAGACCAGCCGGCTGATTTATAATGATTCGGTGACAAAATTAAACAGAGAGCTTCACATTTTTCCAACCAGTGTACTTGCACATATGCTCGGATTTGAAAAACGGGATTATCTGGTAGAAAATTAGCAGAAAAGGAGATGCAAAGGATGAATAAGTTACACAGAAGCAGGTACATAAATGTAGTTGTATCAATGATGATGGCATTTTTGATGCTTGCTGCAATGGGAACGACACAGGTACATGCAGCACAATATACAACGGGAACGATTGATCCTGCCGAATTGAAAGCTGGAGATGTGGTTTACAGGGGGGTTCAGTTAACGGTAGACAGACAGATTGTGGTTTGTAAAAAGTGCAATATGATATGGATTACGACGGGCACGAATTACGGTACCGGAGACATGAAACGCTTTGAGGTGGTGACTACAGAAGCCCATAAGGATCATCCGGCTGAGGTGGGGTATAGCAAATTTAACTGGTATTTCAGCCTTGACAGCGACAGTAATAACCCATTGTTAAAAAATACGCCATATACGATTGTAGAAAATGCTAACATTAAATACACGATTACGTATAATACAAATGGTGGCAGTCAGATAGCAGAGGAAAAGCAGACGAACCTGCCAGATCCGCTGCCAGCTGCGACGAAAGATGGATATGATTTTGTCGGCTGGTATACAGATGCAGATTTTACGACGATTGCGCGGCCGGGACAGGCACTTACTGCCGACACGACTCTTTATGCAAAATGGGTAGAACACAGGCACACATTCAAGAATGAGTGGAGCAGCAATGATACGTCCCATTGGCATGCTGCCACGTGTGAACACACCACAGAAAAAAAAGATGAAGCAGCTCATGTTTATGGAACAGCAGGTGCGGAAAGATATACCTGTAGTGTCTGCAAATATGTAAGTGAAACAAGAAAAAAAGAAGCTGAGGCTGCAGATAAAAAGAATACGGAAAGTAAACCGGTAAAAGTAAAAAGGACAGAGGCAAATGATGCAGCATTAAATTCGAAATTTAATGTGAAAGCGGGAAAGACGGTCAAGGTAACTTGGGGAAAAGTTAAAGATGCAGATGGTTATGATGTTTATATGGCATACTGCGGAAAAGATAAGGAAAAGGTTGTAAAGTCCGTAAAGGCAGCGGATAGTTTATCTGTTGAGATCAGCAAATTGAAAAAGAAAGGAATCAATCAGAAAAAAAATATAAAATGTCATGTTCTTGCATATAAGATGGTTGATGGCAAAAAAGTAACAGTTGCGAAATCGATCACGATACATGCAGCAGGAAAGAAGAATAAATCAGTAACAGATGCAAAAAGCATTAAACTGAAAAAGACTTCTTATGTATTGGCAAAAGGGAAAAAAGCTGTCGTAAAAGCTTCGATTGTCAAGAAGAATAAGAAACGTCCGATCATTAATCATATATCGGAATTCCGATATGCTACATCAGACAGTAAAGTGGCAGTGGTATCTAAAAATGGTAAGATCACCGCGAAAGGAAAAGGATCCTGTTCTATATATGTATATGCAACAAACGGATGTGCACAAAAAATAAAAGTTGTGGTCAAATAAGAGAGACAGGTATAAAGTGAAAATGAATGTGTAGGAGAAAAGCTGCCAATGATAGTGATAATATCATTAGGCAGCTTTTTATAATGAACAAAGGAAAAAGAAAACGTGTATTTTGACTGGATTATATAGTATAATATATTCCGTGTCTGAGAGAGAAATAAAACATAAGAGGATAGTGCGTGTGAAAAATAAGATTTTTCACACGCAAGAATGGGGATTAAGATGAGAATAGGATTTGATAATGACAAATATTTAAAAATTCAGTCGGAGCATATCAAAGAACGCATCAGCCAGTTCGGTGATAAGCTGTATCTGGAATTTGGTGGAAAATTATTTGATGATTACCATGCGTCGAGAGTATTGCCGGGATTTGCACCGGACAGTAAGCTTCAGATGCTGATGCAGCTTTCGGATGTTGCAGAAATCGTAATTGTGATCAGTGCGGCGGATATTGAGAAAAACAAGGTGCGTGGAGACCTTGGCATTACTTATGATGTGGACGTTGTCCGTCTGATTGGAGAGTTTGAGAAAAAAGGACTCTATGTTGGAAGCGTGGTCATCACACAGTTTGCCGGACAAAATGGTGCAGTGCAGTTTCGGGAAAAACTCGAAAAACGTGGAATCAAAGTATATCAGCATTATAAGATCGAGGGGTATCCGTCGAATATTCCACTGATCGTCAGCGAGAATGGTTTTGGAAAAAATGATTATATTGAGACGACAAGACCGCTTGTGGTTATTACTGCGCCGGGGCCTGGAAGCGGAAAAATGGCGACCTGTCTTTCACAGCTTTATCATGAAAATATCCGCGGAACAAAGGCGGGCTATGCGAAGTTCGAGACATTTCCAATCTGGAACCTTCCGTTAAAACACCCGGTCAATCTTGCATATGAGGCTGCAACAGCGGATTTAAATGATGTGAATATGATTGATCCGTTCCATCTTGAGGCATATGGAAAGACAACGGTAAATTATAATCGTGATATAGAAATATTCCCTGTTTTAAATGCCATTTTTGAGGGAATTTACGGTGAAAATACCTATTACAGATCTCCGACCGATATGGGAGTAAATATGGCAGGAAACTGCATCATCGATGATGAAGCCTGCTGTGTGGCATCTAAAATGGAAATTATCAGGCGTTATTACACCGCAGTGAATAAGCTGGTAAAAGAAGAAGCGACTGAAAATGAAGTTTACAAGATCGAACTATTAATGAAACAGGCGAAGATCACGACAGACGACAGAAAAGTTACCGTTGCAGCAAAGAAGCGTGCAGAGGAATCAGGTGTTCCGACCGCAGCGATCGAACTTTCGGATGGAACGATCATTACATCAAAAACGTCTGATTTCCTTGGAGCATCAGCAGCATTGCTTTTAAATGCTTTAAAATATTTAGCCGGAATTGAACATGACGAGAAACTGATCCGCCCGGAGGCAATTGAGCCGATTCAGGATCTGAAAGTACGTTTCTTAGGAGGAAAGAATCCAAGACTTCATACGGACGAGGTTCTGATTGCGTTATCTCTTGCAGCAGTGTCCAATGAAAATGCGAAATGCGCCATTGAGAAGATCCCTGCACTCCGTGGCTGTCAGGTGCATACGTCGGTCATGCTTTCCGAGGTGGATATTAAAATCTTCAAAAAACTGGGTGTGGATCTGACAAGTGAACCGGTACGCAGTGGATTGAAGCTGTACTAAATTTATTTGATGTATCATGAGCCATAGAATAAAGTGAAAGAGGAAATACATGAATCTGATTAATATAGAGAATCTGACAAAGGTCTATACCGAAAGAAAGTTATTTGATGGCGCGTCATTTTCGCTGCAGGATGGGGAGAAAGTCGGTATCATTGGCATCAATGGAACCGGAAAGACAACACTTCTGCGGATGATCATGGGGGAAGAGGAGACAGACGAAGGAACCGTCACGACGGCTAACCATGTGGTAATGCGTTATCTGCCGCAGCATCCGGAATTTGATCCGGAAAAAAGCAGTCTGGAATGTGTACTGGAAGGAAATGTGACAGATGAAAACCGCTGGTCTGTTGAAAGTGATGCCAAGGCAATGATGACCCGGCTTGGAATTAAAGATTTCATGCAGCCTGCGGGACAATTATCCGGTGGACAAAGAAAGCGTCTGGCATTGATATCGGTACTTCTTTCCCCGGCAGATATTCTTTTGTTAGATGAGCCTACGAACCATTTAGATAATGATATGGCAGACTGGCTGGAGGATTATCTGAAAAAATGGAGAGGTGCGCTTATCATGGTAACACATGACAGGTATTTCTTAGACAGTGTGTGTAACCGGATCGTGGAGATTGATAAAGGAAAAATTTACAGTTATCAGGCGAATTACTCCGGGTATCTGGAACTAAAAACCCAGCGTCAGGAAATGGAAACAGCCAGTGAACGAAAACGTCAGTCGATCCTGCGTGTGGAACTGGAATGGATACAAAGGGGAGCAAGGGCACGTTCTACGAAACAGAAAGCACGCATCCAGCGTTATGAAGAGCTGAGAGATCGTGAAAATCCGGCGCAGGATTCACAGATGGAATTAAGTTCTATTTCTACAAGAATGGGAAAAACGACCGTGGAGCTGGAAAATATCTGTAAGGCTTATGGAGACAGAAAACTGATCGAGGATTTTTCTTATATCTTTTTGAAGGGAGACAGAGTTGGATTTATCGGACCAAACGGTTGTGGCAAGTCTACTCTGATGAAAATTATTGCAGGTATTATTCCGCAGGACTCCGGACAGGTCATTATCGGACAGACTGTGAAAATGGGATATTATGCGCAGGAAATAGCCTCAGAAAAAAATGAGGATGAAAATGAAATTGATCTGTCATATATGAACCCGGATCAGAGAGTGATCGATTATGTAAAAGATACGGCAGAATATATCCAGACTGTGGACGGAGTGATATCCGCAACCGTTTTATTGGAGCGTTTCCTATTTCCACCGGAAAAACAGTACAGTCCGATTGGAAAACTGTCAGGCGGGGAAAAGAAAAGATTAAATCTGCTCCGGGTATTGGCAACATCCCCGAACTTTATATTGCTGGATGAGCCTACAAACAACCTTGATATAGCTACGCTGACGATTTTAGAGGACTATCTGGACCGTTATGAAGGCATCGTTGTTACGGTATCGCATGACCGTTATTTCCTCGACCGGACAATGAAACGTATCTTTGCCTTTGAGGGAGACGGAAAACTGAAACAATATGAAGGCGGCTATACAGATTATGTAAACCGTCTTGCAGAAGAGGGCAGGACACCGGGAGAAACCGGACTGAATCTGTCTGCAGGTGCAGCAGGTAGTACACCGGGAAATTCCAAAAATCAGGAATCGGGAGAAAATGGAACCGTGAAAGCCGATTCGACTGCAACCTGGAAGCACGAAAAGAAACTGAAATTCAGCTATAAAGAGCAGAAAGAATACGAGACGATCGAGGATGATATTGCATCACTCGAACAAAAGTTAGAAGATTTAGATAACGAGATGGCAGCGAATGCCACCAATGCAGCAAAGCTGCGGGAGCTGGTCGAGGAGAAAGAAAACGCAGAGAAAATGTTAGAAGAAAAGATGGACAGGTGGGAGTATTTAGAAGAGCTGGCGGCAAAGATCGCAGGGCAGCAGAGCTAGTGTACTGAATCATTGATACAGTACACTGGAAAGCCTGCCTGTCAGTCCACGTTCAGGACAAATGTATTCTTGCCGTTCTCTTTTGCCTGATACATTGCCAGATCTGCCTTGCGGATTAGCTGTGTATAGTCAAGCGTATCGCCCTGGGACATGACAATGCCGATACTGCACGGCACCGGCAGCACCTCGCCGGTCTGTTCGTTGACATGCTGCGTGCGCAGAATCTCAAGAATTTTGCCGGCATTATGCCGGATGCGTTCCGGTTCTAACTCACCGGCATAGCAAAATGCAAACTCGTCCCCTCCGATCCTGCCGACTGCACCGTGTATGTTTTCTTTAAGTGTCTGCGCTACGAACTGGATGACAGCATCGCCCTCCTGATGACCGTAATTGGTATTATAATCCCTGAAATCATCGATATCGACAAAGCCGAATGTGATCTGTTCATGGCTTTCAACCGCCCTTTGCACCATCGAAAGCATCTCTTTTTCAATCGCTTTTTTATTTTTGATACCGGTCAGAGGGTCGTTCTCTGCCATCTGTAAAAGTTTCTGCTGACGCTCTTTTTCTTTCCGGTCTGCCTGTTCCACATAGTCTAACAGCTCGTTGATACCCGCAGCCAGTTCACCTGTCTCATGTTTTTCCTGAATGTGAACGCGCAGGGAATAATCCTCACTTTCCCTGATTTGCGCAAATACCTGCAGAATATGGGTAATCGGTGCGAAAATTTTCTTTGTCATAAAATACTGTGTACAGCACACGCCGATGATGAGTGCAGAAAGACCGAGCGTGATCAGCATGCCATAGGTTCTTCCAGTCTGCTTCTGTGCACTCAGATTTTCAGTCACACGGATGCCCCAGCAGGTATTTTCCACATCGGAATAATATGTAATATAATCCTGTCTGTGATAGCGGTAGCGCACATAACCGGACGGATTTTTCTCATGGTCGATCGCATCCCATTTTTTCTGAAAATCATTGCGGTCGGAACTTTTAGAGACAAATGTCTTTAAGCTTCTCTTGTTTTTTGTGTCACCTGCCGTGATGATCGCCCCATTGCCGTCGAGAAGATAGAAAGTTCCATCTGCAAGAGTGTCCATATTCAGCCGCAGGTCGTCAAAATATGCCGTATCCAGCTCCTCCATCACATAGCCGATCAGTTCATTATTATAATAGACGCCGGTATAGGCGGGCACGACATTTTTCCTGCCGTCATCTGTTATACGCTCATACACGTCACCGATCATAAATTCGCCGGTCTGATATTTAGGATCGACATCTTTCATTGCACTGACAGTGCCCGGTTCGTACTCTTCACTTGAACTGACCACATGAAAATTCCGGTTTACCACAGAGATGCTCGCTACAAAGATACTGTATTTTTTGCGTTCCTTCAGCAGATTGTCTACATAGTTTCGCGCCAGAGAGCTTTCATTTCCCCTTAGACTGTAAAGGATCGCGTCCTGCGTCAGCTGATAGTTTGCGATAATGTCCATCTCGTTATTGCGGTCCTGCGTAAAGTTTTTGATATTCATCACCTGATTTTCGCTGATCGCCTGCACATTCTGCTCCGTCAGCTCATCGATCTTGAGGTTTGTCTCATAAATGGAAAAAATCCCGAAGATACCAAGCGGTATCAGGGTAAAAAGTAAAAGTAACCCTAAAATACTATGCTTTAATTTCATGACTGCAGCTTCCTCCATCTTTTATCTATTTTATAGCGAAACTGTTGTTTACGTCAACTGTTGTCCACAACACCTGAAAAGATATTGATATTAGATGTGTATGATAAGACCATAGAGGTATTCCGGGAAACAATTGCAAATGCTTTGATCCATAGGGTGTGGGATGTAAGCGGAACTTTCCTGCGTTGTCAGGTGTGTCTGCTTTTTGTCCGGTGCTGCAATGCATTAAACCATGTCTGCGGCAGGGAGAATCCGAAAATGATACCCAGTACGATCGCACCGGCAACCTTGATCGTTTCCATGCCATAGCGGGAGAAATCTTTCATCTGGTTCATGATAAAGTAATAGGAAGTATAATAAATTCCCGCTCCAGGTACAAGAGGGAAAATACCAGCGATCAGATAAATAGTTACTGGATTTTTCCGAATGGCAGCGACAGTTCTTGAAAAGACTGTGAGAGCAAGTGTTGCGACCATATTTGCAATGACAGTACCGGTATCAAACTGTAGGCAGATCAGATATACGATCCATCCGATCGCACCGGTAAGTCCGCAGAAAATAAGCTCTGGTTTTGGCGCACAAAACAGTACTGCAAAAGAAAGTGTTGCGATCATACTGACAATAAACTGGATAAACATGGTTGTCATAAAATACCTCCTATTGCAAGATTGTAGATCGTCATGACAGTTCCGACGCCTGCCGCAATACAAAATGCCGTAAGAACAGCGTCAATCATGTGGATCGCACCGGAGAGATAATCACCGTTGAAGAAATCCCGGATCGAGGTCGTCAGCGCAATTCCAGGTACTAAGGGCATGATTGCACCGATAATGATCTTGTCATATAAAACAGGCAGTCCGACTGAAAATGTAATCAGACTGACGAGTGTCACAAAAGCACTGCCGAAAATGTTGGTGATAAATTTTGAGGTTTTCCGCTGTGCAAATTTTTTTAATATCAGATTCAAAAGCGCACCGGCGATAAATGCGATCACGCCGTCTAACGGAGTTCCGCCAAACAGGTAGGCAAAAGCACCGCTTCCAAGCCCGCAGAAAAATACTTCTGTCCATTTCTTACAGGTAGGAATCGCTTTGCATTCATCCAGACGCGTCCAGGCATCTTTTAAGGAGCATTCATGAGAGCAGATCTCTCTGGAAAGTTGGTTTAAGGCTGCAATACGTCCAAGATGCGTCTGACCGAGCGGAATGTGCCGGATCATACTGCACGCGTCATCTTTATTTTCATTTGCACTTGCAAAAATTCCATTTGAAAGTACATAGACATCATATTCTTCGATTTCATATGCTTTTAAGATATGCATTACGGTATCTTCCACACGGTACACTTCCGCACCATTTCTAAGAAGTGCATCGCCGGTCTCCACCGCTAAAGATAAAATTTCCTTTGTGACTGCCATGTTGCAGTTCCTTTCTACTATATGATAGGTCTGATAATGATAGCTGTTAAAACAGGTTTTTTCTTAATAACACTCATGAAAAAATAACATGTTTTTTTGTAAAAAGCAATCTGTCGTGTGAAAAAATATATATTCAGATTAATATATGAGCTGTCCGCCAAATAATGGTTTGTTGGGCTATGAGTTCCCCGGCGAAGGGTGGCGTCGCAGTTTTGTGAGTGGCAAATTGCATCAAGCCGGGACTGTTTTGTTTCCGTTGTCCGAAAATAAGACAATCTAAATATGCCTGATGTAGGTTTTCTCGGAGTGACGTGTGCGTCTTAAACGCCCCATCCAGGGGCATTAAGACTTGTGCTGCCATCCGTGGCAGCACAACACTGTATTACGAACAGGCATATTAAGATTGTCTAATTTTCTCCCAAAGTCACAAAACGAGTCCCGGCTTGATGCGATTTGCCAGCCACTAAGTTGTGAACCACCCTTCGCCGGGGAACTCATTTTATAACCTTGGGGGTGCGTAAATTTTTAGTGTTTTGTGTCTGAATCTGATTAAAAAAATATTTCCAAATAACTATGTTTAATAGATTATTATTGGTTTGATAATACTGGCAAAACCGCAATGTATCACGTTATGCCCGTGTTTATTGCCATACATATTTGAAAAAATATTCTGTGTTATTTGGTCTGGCAATTTACGCCCCCGATTTTGCGCAAGACGCCACTCACAAGCCTACGAAACACCATTTGGACGGGCGACTCATGTCCATACATAATATCCCAAAAAAGAGAAATAATAATTCGCATAGTCGGTGAAATATCAGATTTGCACAAAGAACGCGGAGTATGAAAAATTTTACAGGAAAAATGGAGGATTATGATGAATTGTAAAAAATACAGAGCTGTATTACTCGGAGTGATTGTCATGGCGCTGGTGGTCGGAGTATGTTTTTACACGAAATACAGGAAAGAAAATGAGATACCGACAGATGGCATATTGGTATATAACAGATTGAACGACGGGGATGTGGATGAAACATGGGCGTAAATAACGAGACACTTTATTTAAAGATTGAGCAGAACACGATCGTTTTTGACCGGCATGTTGTGTTAAACGACATTGCAAAAATGGAGTGCACGAACGAGGCAGTCCTTCGTCAGCTGAAGCAGAAAAAAATATATAGTTTTACAGACCGGAAAGATGAAAAAAAACAGAAAAATCAGATGCAGGTTTTTTCGGTGTTAAAGATCATTGAGCAGATTCATGAGGATTATCCGTCATTGACAATCTCCAACGAGGGTGAAAGTGATTTTATCATAGAATACGTACCGGATCCGAAAAATCCAAAGGTGATAAATGCGGTCAAAACAGTGCTACTTTGCATTATCATTTTTTTTGGTTCGGCATTTACGATCATGGCATTTAATAATGATATTTCTGTAACGGACGTATTTGATAAATTATATGGTCAGGTGATTGGAACAAAAGCAGGCGGTGTGACAGAGTTAGAAGTTTGTTACTGCATCGGGCTCGGACTTGGCATTATTTTATTTTTTAATCATGTGGGCAGGAAGAAGATCACACCTGATCCGACACCAATTCAGATCGAAATGCGTAAATATGAGAAAGACGTGGATACCACATTTATTGAAAATGCAGGAAGAGGAGGGCACAGCATAGATGTTTCTTAAACATATTCTGCTCGGCTTTTTAGGACTTGCATTTGGCGGTGCAGTTGCAGCAGGAACATTTGCTTTTGTGATCGTCATCGGTGTGGTGCCGCGTATGATCGGAAAGTGTAACCGTGCAGCAGGAACGCGCTGCTTTGAACAGGCGATCATCCTTGGTGGGATACTTGGAAATATTGTTTCTGTATTTTTGCAGATGCATCTGGCGTTTGGTCAGGTGTTTGGACATATTTTTCTTGGATTGTACGGACTGTCTGCGGGAATATTTGTCGGCTGTATCGCAGTTGCCTTAGCTGAGATTCTGAACACATTCCCAATCCTGTTCCGCCGGGCAAAGCTGAAAGTCGGACTGCGGTGGATCATGTGGGCAATGGCAGCCGGCAAGACCTGTGGGGCACTTTATTACTTTGTAAGGAAGATCGGGGAAGGTTTGACGTAAGATGGATTTCAGATTAGAATAAGGTGTGAACTATTTTTATGGGATGATCGACAAATACTGGTTTGCGGGTGACATGAGTTTCCTCGTGTAGGGTGGTTCCGGGGGTTTTCGATTGGCAAATTGCATCAAGCCGGGACTGTTTTGTTCCGTTGTACGAAAATAAGGCAAGTCTAAGTCAGCCTGATTTAATGTTTCTCGGAGTGACGTGTGCGTCTTAAACGCCCCGTCCGGGGGCATTAAGACTTGTGCTGCCGTCCGTGGCAGCACAACACTGTGTTACGAACAGGCAGACTAAGATTGCCTAATTTTCTCCCAAAGTCACAAAACAGATCCCGGCTTGATGCGATTTGCCAGCCGCAAGGCTGTGAACCACCCTTCGCCGGGGAACTCATTTTACAACCTTGGGGGTTCGTAAATTTTTAATGTTTGTGTCTGAATCAGATTAAAAAATATTTCCAAATAACTATGTTTAATAGATTATTATCGGTTTGATAATACTGGAAAAACCTCAATGTATCCCGTTATGCCTACTTTTATTGCTATACACATTTGAAAAAATATTCTGTGTTATTTGGTCTGACAATTTACGAAATAATTCATGTAATACAATGTAGTAGATGGAAATTCTGGAGAGTCATCAGGCTGAATATCAGTGATACAGCACATTAGGATTTTAAGCATATTCTCATTCGTGCGAATATCAAAAATTCACACCCACGCCCCCAATTTTGAGATGAACCGCCCACCCAAATGGTGTTCATAACCTGAAGTCTGGCATCTTGCGCAAAGCCGAAGTAATTTTGTGACTTTGGGAGAAAATTAGAAAATCTTAGTGTGTCTGTAGATACACAGTGATGTTCTGCCACGGATGGCAGAACAAGGCTTCACGAGCCACGGATGGCTCGTTGAACGCCGGTCACGTCACTCCGAGAAAATCTAACTCAGACACACTTAGACTTTTCTTATTTTCGTACAATGGAACCAAAATTAACTCCGGCTTTGCGCAAGATGCCACTCACAGACCTGCGACACACCATTGGGACGGGCGATTTATTTCATAAACAAACCAGCATTTGGAGGATGCTTATTTTTACAATGAAGAAATGGAGAAATGAATCATGGTTACATCTATCGCACGCCAGAGTGTTATCATAAAATGCAACATGCAGAAATCTGTCCTGACCGGCAACTACGAGTTTTACTATGCGGCAGGTCTTGTCGCAAAGTTATCCGGAATCGGGTTCTCAGAGGATATCAGACCGGTTGAACTGGCAAATTTGTTACATGAAGAAATGAAAAAGACAGAACCAAAGGACGAACAGGAGAAGTATCTGTTTTCCATGTTGAAGGATTACAAACCGACAGAAGAGTACGATGAACAGATGAAAGAGCTACTGGTGTGGGGAAAAGGGGAGCAGTATCTGTGGACGGTGACAGTGCCGGAGCAGGGATAGACACAGAAAAAAGTCCGTCGACCTCAAAGCCACTGTTTATAAGGCATGAGGGGATTTTTTTGTAAGTAAAATCACGGATTTATCAGGAAAAAAAAGAAAAAATCGTTCTAAAAGTCCGTCGATGTCAGTAGGCTTTTTTAAAAGAGCAGGAAATATTGGATTTATGCGGATTGCATGGTTTTTTAGAAAATAGGTCGACGGACTTTTTTGAAAAAAATGGGTTGAAATAAGGAAAATTTGAGAGTATGATATGTAAAGAAGCTGATAAAATCAGTTGTTTTACATTACCTATGAGGAATTGACACGTTCTCTTATTTTCATGATAATAGCGTCCATCATCTTCTGTTTTACATTACCTATGAGGAATTGACACAAAAAAAGCCTTCAAATTATCATTCATTTTGTTTGTTTTACATTACCTATGAGGAATTGACACAATAATACTCTCCCATCTCGCAAAACAACTTTGAGTTTTACATTACCTATGAGGAATTGACACATTTTTCCCCTTGTGTATAACGGATTTCTGCATCCCTAGTGGGTTTTACATTACCTATGAGGAATTGACACACTTTCGCTTTGTAGTAATGCGTAGTTTCCATTCCGTAAAATGTTTTACATTACCTATGAGGAATTGACACTAGCTGTACCCGCTTCTTCGTCATTGGCACTACCGCTAGTTTTACATTACCTATGAGGAATTGACACATGCTGTTCCTGATTATTTAAAGCATTAAGTATTAAATAGTTTTACATTACCTATGAGGAATTGACACTCACCAAGTAAGCTCATTATCTGATCGAGGATAAGTGTACCAGTTTTACATTACCTATGAGGAATTGACACACAAGAGTCTCTCCTCTAATAATCTCTTCCATAGAAAAAGTTTTACATTACCTATGAGGAATTGACACTAATCTTTGCTGCCATTTATTTTCCTCCCAATTTTTTTTATGTTTTACATTACCTATGAGGAATTGACACATATTCTTTCACCTCATTGACAATTGTGCTAGTTGCTGGTTTTACATTACCTATGAGGAATTGACACACATTGGTATTCTTCATTGGAACACAAACAATTAATTGTTTTACATTACCTATGAGGAATTGACACATTTCTGGTGTAATTGTCATTTCTCTTCTCATATGTTTTACATTACCTATGAGGAATTGACACATGCCAATCACCGTTTTTGTCACGGTATTCTTTTTTACAATACCAAGTTTTACATTACCTATGAGGAATTAGCACATAAATCCGTGACGGTTGTTTTGCCTTTGCAATCTTATATTTGCATGTATTACATTACATAAGCAAAATTGATACTGAAAATATTGAAACGAGTTTTACGTTCCTAATTAATGTTTATCCCTGAACAAAGGAGGATTGACATATGGAATTAAGTATTGGTGATGTTCTTTCAGATGATAATATAAATACTGCTATGGAATCTCTGATGGAAAAAAGAGATAGTTGTGGCGTTGATGGGGTAAAGTTATCGGAATTGCCAGTATATTGGAGCGCAAATGGAGACAGAATAAAAAAGGCGATACTGGATGGAATCTATGTACCGGGCATGATCAATCAGATTGAAATTATAAATCAAAAGGGAAAACATCGTAAGATTTCTTTGATGAATTCGGTTGACCGTCTTATTTACCGTGCATTATTTCAGAAAATGAACCTTCTTTGGAAAAATGAATTTTCTGCCTGTTCATATGCTCATCAGGATGGAAAAGGGGTATTGGCGGCTGTAAAACAGGCAGCACAATACATAGAAGAGGGGAATATATGGTGTATTGAACTTGATATACACAATTTTTTTGACAATATAAATCAGGAATTACTGCTTGAAAAAATTCGGGCAGAGATTTCAGATGAAAAAGTGATGAATCTGATCATTGTATATTTAAGATGTACAATACTGGATGATCACATTACATATCAGAAAGAAGAAGGAATACTTCAGGGTGGACCTCTGAGTCCGCTGCTCAGCAACATATACATGGATGCGCTTGACCATTATATGGAAGAGAAGAAGTATTCCTTTTGCCGCTTTGGAGATGATATTAATGTGTATGTAAAGACTTATGATGAGGCGGCTGCCTGTCTGAATACTGTCAGGAAATATATTATAAATGTGGAAATGCTTCCACTGAATCAGAAAAAAACGGGAATATTTCAGGGCTTGAACCGCAAATATTTAGGGTACCGGTTTGAGGAAAAGAATAAAAAAATTCTTATAAAAAAAGAAAAGAAAGCGTATCGGAGTGTTTACAGAGACTGGTATACGACAGGAATACAGAGGGTTGATAATAACTACCATCTGATCAATGAGGGAATCCTTACGAAAAGAGATTTTAATGTCTTATTTGAAAGTAATGAGGGGAAAAAATATATTCCGGTAGAAACAACCGATGCATTGTTTATTTATTCGAATGTAATAATTACCGGTGGATTTCTGGAGTTTATGAATCAGGTGGGACTTAATGTCTGTCTCATAGACAAATACGGGGAAAAGATAGGCAGTTTTGTCCCTCAGAATAATCGAAGAAATATCAAAACAGAATTAAAACAGTTAAGGATATATGACTCAGAAACAGAACGACTTGCCATGGCGAGAAAAATTGAAATAGCTGGGATATCGAATATCCGTGCAAATTTGAGATACTATGAAAGACGTAAAACATCAAAAGAACTGCAGGAAAATGTAGATGTGATGTCTGCCTGTATCAAACAGATGAATGAGGCAAAGAGTATCAACGAACTGATGCTGATAGAAGCGCAGGCGCGTCAGAGATATTACCAGTGTTTCAATTATATATTGGATAATAAAGATTTTCATTTTGAAAAAAGAACCAGACGTCCGCCACAAGATTCGATCAATGCAATGATAAGTTTTGGCAATACGTTGCTTTATCAAAGGATTGCCAATGAAATTAACAGGACAAGTCTTGATATCCGAATTGGAATAATTCATGCAGCAGGAAGCAGACAGGAAAGTCTGAATCTTGATCTTGCTGATCTGTTCAAACCGATACTTGTTGACAGGGCAATATTTACATTGATAAATCGTAAGGTGATCAGCAGTTCGGATTTTATTGAAGTGGAAAATAATGGAATATACCTTAGCAAAAGTGGAAAAAAGGCATTTATCAAAGAATTTGAAAATAAAATTTATCAGAAAGTAAAAATCGATGGAATTGATAGAACGTATGATTATATTATCAAAAGAGAAATACAAAATTTGAAGCGTGAGATTGAAACCGGCGAGGTGTATAAACCATATAAATATGTATGAGCAAAAAAGTCCGTTGACTTTAAAGTCGCTGTTTACAAGGCATCAAGAGAAAATTTCTGGTGTAAAGTCATTGATTTTCGTGGGAAAAATGGGTTGAAATAGAGGAATTTTAAGAGTATGATATATAACAAAGCTGATAAAATCAGTTGTTTTACATTACCTATAAGGAATCAACACAAGATGAGCCTTTATCACTATTACACAATAAAGGCTTATTTTTGTTGCGCTTATTTGCTGATTATACCTGTTGAAACCTTGAAAGATCAGAATAACTAAAGTATAATAAATGAATACAAATGTTTTACCAGGTGGAATTTTTATTAACCAGTTCATTGCCACACAGAGGATAAGGAACCGCATGTTTGTCATTCTTGTCTATGATGTAAATGTAAAAAGGACAAATAAGATACTGAAAATCTGCAGAAAGTATCTGATTCATGTTCAAAAATCTGTTTTTGAAGGAACGATTACAGAAGCTAAGTTGAACAAACTTAAATCAGAACTGGGACGTACCTGTAAAAAAGAGGAAGACAGCATTATGATATACAGGTTTGATTCTCTGCGTTATTCCAGCAAAGAGGTAATAGGACTATATACAACGGACGATAATTTTTTATGAAAGTGCTTTGATAAAACTTATGGACGATATATTTATTAATTTGACAAACCATCCTTCTGAAAAATGGGAAGAAAGTCAGCGGGTGGAAGCTCAGAAATATGGGAAGATCGTAGATATCCCCTTTCCAAATGTGGATGCATATGCGACAGAAACACAGGTTGAAGATTCAGGCAGAAAGATTGTTGAGAAGGTGTTAGAATACTCACCGGCGGCAGTGTTGTGTCAGGGAGAGTTTACACTGGCATTTCAGGTCATAAATATGCTGTTGGATCAGGATATAACAGTTGTAGCTGCATGCAGTGAACGGATTGTAAAAGAGGTCGGAAATAAAAAAGAGTCGTATTTTAATTTTAAAAAATTTAGAAAATATACGAGAAGATAAAGGGTGGAAATATGAATATTTTGCTGTTGTCCATGAGCAAACTGTCGGTAAGAGAGGGAATTATAGAAGAGAGTAAATGTAAATGGACAGATGAAAATAATACTGAGCATGAAATTGAATATTACAGTCAGTTAGAACCGATCACAAGAATGCTGATAGAAGCGGGCGAGATACCGGATGAAGTGATCATGCTCTGCACACGGGAATCTGTGGAGCAGGTGCCATTTATGCTTAAGGATGAGGAGAAAATAATGTCTCCGTGTGAGTTTTATCAGGAACGGATCAATCTCCAGTTGAAAAATGAAAAAGAGATCCATTATATAACAATGCCCCAGCGAAGAACGTTAAATTCAACCGATCTGGAAAGCAAAAGACAGGCGATTGCAGAGATCGCAGAATATGTTCTGAAAAAGAAAAAAGAGGCTGGAGATTTGAATCTCTGGATTGACACACAGGGCGGGCTGCGTGATATTTCATTACTTATGAATGCGGTTTTTTCATTATTGAAGACCAGCGATGTTGTTCCAAAAGGAATCTACTCCATCAATTTTGAAGGTGGAAAAGGAACAATTCAAAAGCAGAATGTTACCTATCAGATTTTTGATTTTGTCTCCGGAATGAATGAGTTTATCGAGTATGGACGGGCAGATCAGCTTCTGACCTATTATAAGAGTATTAAAGAAGAGATTCCGCCGGTAGTGCAGACAATGAATGATCTGTCTGAGGCGATCATGCTTTGCAATACAGATGAATTTGACAGACAGTTAATAGAACTCAGAAAGCAGATCAGAAAGGCAGATAAAAGCGACCCTCTATTTTCAGTTTTTATTGAGCAGATTAAAAATGATTATAAAAAAATATTAGATGATAATGCCACAAGTCTGGATATTGTTGAGTGGCTTGTGTCAAAGAAACTGTATCAGCAGACACTTACTTATATCGAGTCGAAAGTGCCGGCAGAATGGGAAGAAAAATATATCATACATTTTGAAAGTAATAAGGAAATACCAGAAGAAGTATTTCCGAAATATAATACGAACCCGTTTCCAAACGAATTGAACTATTACATAGGCATGTTACTGGATGTCAGTAAGCTTGATAAAGCTGAAAGTAAAATCAGTTTGATCAGTTCAGTGAATGAAATTCTTAAAATGAGATGGATGCAGATAGAAAAAGGATCCGATGCAACCTTTGATTATCCGAAGAAAGGAAGTCCGTATGTGATTACGGTAAGTACGAATGCAAATAATAAAAAGTTACTTTCGAAACAGATTTTAATGTACCGGATTATTAAGGATGAACGGAATAAATGGAATCATATGATGAATACAAAGCGCATGACACGGAAAGAATTAACTACCGTCATCAATGAATTCATTCAAAATGGTCGCAGACTATATGCGGATATACAAGCGTAGCACTGGATACAAAAGGAGAATGTATGAGGGAAGAACTATTAGATAAAGAAGTATTGGCAATGTATGATGTCAGGGGAATACAGTCTTATATTTTTAAGACAAATAAGGCAAAAGAAATCATTGGGGCATCTGTACTGGTTGCAAACATTATTACGGATGGACTGGAAAAATACAAAAAAGAGTTAGATACTGCAGAACAATCCCACTATATGACAGACTGGCAGAACGATGATCCGACGGCATTTCTGAAAGATTTGTCCATAGAGATGCAGGTCATGTTTATCGGGGGAGGCAATGCATATGTCTTATTCCGGCATGGCGCAGTCTGCCAGAAGGTAAACCGTTTTCTTGCAAAGCATGTTCTGGATGAAACTTATTCTTTAAATCTTGCAGTTGCCGTCATCGAAAAGACGGAGTCTTATAACAAGGATTATAATCATATCAATGATGAAATGCGGCGTATCAAAGCATACATGCCGCTTGCACAGCCGGTTGGTGCAATGCCGTTTATGGCAGTCGATTCTATTACCGGATATCCCATAACTTACATGGAAAATAATAAATATTACTGTACGGAATCAAAATTAAAACGTCAGGCATTCCCGAAAGACGAGCGTGAAAAGGTGTTTGACGATATGGTGACCGGAAAAGGGGATAATTCGCTGCTTGCAGTATGCCATATTGATGGAAACAGTATGGGAAAACGTATAAAAAAGATCATGGGAGGAGAGGGGAAAAAACACAAGACTATCGAATTCTATGGAGAAGCAGTCAGAACCATGCGGGAGTTGTCAAAAGAGATCGCTGAAACATTCCGTGATACTTTTGATCATATGACAGAATATATGGATTATTTGTCACCGCAGGTCAAAAAAACGCAGCACAAGCTTTACCGGGAGATCATTGTTGCTGGAGATGACATTACATTTGTCTGCAATCCGAAGCTGGCAATACCGGCAGTCCGGTATTTTCTTGGGAATATCGGTAATGACAGCGAATACAGTGCGTGTGGAGGTATCGCTTTTTTCAACAGCCATTTTCCATTTTCAGATGCTTATCAGGTTGCGGAAGAATGCTGCGGCAGTGCAAAGAAAAGAGCGAAACAGAAAGAAAACCATGGCGTAGATGATGAAATTGGCAATTTTTTTGATTATCAGATGTGTTCAAATATAAGAGCTGCCAATTTATCCGCTTACAGAGACAGACAGTATCGTTCTGATGCCGGATCATTTATGGCACGTCCGTATTATGTTCCGGCAAAGAATGACCGGTACAGACTGAATCAGAAGAATCAGCGATACAGTATCTGCCATTTTGATGAATGGAAGGGGCAGATATTGTCCATGCCAAGAAGCAAGGCAAAGCAGCTGCGTGATGTGATCACGATGGGAAAGAATGCTATGGATGAATATGTTTCTTTTCTGGAATCAAGGGGGTACGGCAGTTACCGCGCCAATATAGATCGATATCCGGTCTGGTATGATGTGTTAGAGGTTATGGATCTTGTCATGGAAGGAGGGAATGAAAATGAAGATAACGATCAGGCTTTTAAGTGATCTGTCAACAACGGCGGGAGAGACTTATAATAGTCTTGTGGATACGGATGTTGTTTATGATAAATATGGTATTCCCTATATTCCGGCAAAGAGGATCAAAGGATGCATCAGAGAGGCTGCACTTGAAATGTGTGAGATGGGAATCATGGAAAAATCACAGTATACAAGGATTTTTGGGGAGGCAGGTTATCAGTCCTGTGAGTTCTGGCTCTCAAATGCATATATCAGGGATTATAAAAAGACGGTAGAGGATCTGGAAGCATTTGAAAGCGAGCTTACGGCACCTCAGAATGTGCTTGCACAGTATGCATATACAAGGACGCAGACAGCAGTTGACCAGAGAACCGGTGTAGCGGATGAAAATTCGCTGCGGACAATACGAGTGGTACGGAAAGGACTTGTTTTTGAAGCGGATTGCGGAATGGAAAACAGGGAAGATGAGGAAATTTTGAAAAGTGCAGTTTCTTTGGTAAAACATATTGGTATGGCAAGAACAAGGGGACTCGGGCTCGTTACCATGCGTTTGGAAGATGGAGATGAGCAGGAATGTAAACATGTGATGTTTCCTTCAAAGCAGTTTTATGACAGAAATAAAATCTCTTACACGATCCATTTAAACTCTACGCTGATATGTAAAACGGAAAACGGTAATCAGGCAGAAACAGAAGATTACATTGCGGGAAGCAAAGTATTGGGACTGATCGCAGGTGCGATGGGACAGACTGCATATCGCGAGATGATGTCAAAAGAAAATATGGTAGTTTCAAATGCTTACATTAAGTGCGGTCAGACCAGATGTATACCGGGGCGTGCATCCTGGCAGAAGGAAAAAGATCAGTCCTATGATGCAGACGGAAAGATGATGATATTTGATCTGTTGTATGAGCCGGATTGTGGCAGCCGTCAGATGACATCTTCCGGAATTGATTATATAGCAGATGATAAAAAGGTTATGACGGTTGATACAGAGATCAGCTACCATCATCAGAGACCGGAGGATAAATCAATCGGAAGGGCAACCGGAAATGAGGATGGATCAAGTTTTTATCAGCTGGCAGGCATCAGTGAGGGACAGTCGTTCGGAGGCTTTATTTATGCTGGAAGAGAGGTTGCAGAAAAGATCATTGAAGCTGTCGGAACTTTGAAACATGTCCGTATGGGATATGGAAAGTCCGGTGAGTTTGGAGACGTTGACTTTACATTAGACAGCTTGGAAGAAGTTTGCGATAAAAATCCGCAGGATACGGTAAAGGATGCCGTCATAACGGTATTGTCTGATCTGGTTTTATATAATAAGCAGGGAATCCTGACAGCAGAGCCAGAGGTCTTAAAACAGTATTTGGAAGATATACTTTCGGTATCAGATCTTGAGATCAGGAATCCTTTTTTTAAGTTTGATACGGTCGGTGGATTTAATGTTACCTGGAAGCGTCGCAAACCTGTCTTTTATGCGATCGGGAAAGGTAGTTCGTTTATCCTTCATTCTGAGTGTGGATTTGACATTCAGCTGTTAAAGAACTGTTTTATTGGTGAACGCACCACAGAAGGTTATGGTGAGATTATTGCAGAAAAGTTTTTGAGGGGAAAATCCGCTTCGGAAGGAAAGATATATATATCGAAGTATTCTGATGAAGCAGATCATCGGAAATTGGATGGTAAAACAGGAATTATTTATACACTGCTGCAGGATGATTTTGAAAAAAAAGCGGAAAAAAATATCCGTGAGAAAGCTGGGGAATTTACCAGTGATATCAAAAATGAATCCGGCATAAATTTGTCGGTATTGAATGCAGCTGTGGCAAAGATCAGGGTACTTTTCCGGACAGAAAAATCATACGAAGCCATGTCAGAACAGATCAGACAGATTGAAGATGAAAAGAAAAAGAACATTTGCATTAAGATTCTGGAAAAAGCAGATCCGAAGAGTATTGCAGCTGAAACAGAACGGGAAATCCAAAAGAACTATGGAATAGAGTTCCACAGTGACATGGATGATAATGAGAAGTACAGGTTTATGTATCGCAGTTACATCATAGATCTGAAATACTGTGTAAAGATATTGCAAAAGGAGCAGGATGCATGAGTAATAGGATTTTAAAAAGAAAAGTTCTAAGAATACAAGTCCGGTTTACCGCTCCGCTTTGTGTTTCGTCAGGAGAAGAAAAGTGGACGGATTCAGATGTTTTAAAAGATGCAGATGGAAGACCGTTTGTCGCAGGAAGTTCTGTTGCAGGTGCTATGAGGGCATATCTGGAAAAGGAAAAAGACTCTCCGTGTATGATGGGGTATTTAAGTGCGGATGGAAATGGCAGGATGAGTTCTGTCTATATATCAGATATGGTTTTTGACGAAAAAACAGTCGCGTTTTCCGTTCGCGATGGTGTTTCGTTAAACGATAATAAGACTTCGAAAACGGAGAGTAAATATGATACAGAGATATTGGAGACCGGAGCGGAGGCATATTTTTTATAGAACTTGTAATTCGCGAAGCGGATGACGAGCCTGAAATGGCAGGTGGGATAAAAGCTTTTATTTATGGAATCGATCAATCAGAGATCCGTCTTGGAAATAAAAAGACCAGAGGGTTTGGTACATTTGAAGTAACAGTTGTAAACAGCAGATGCTATGATAAAACAAACTATCTGGAATATGCACAGGCTTATGATGATAAGACATGGCTTGATGTCCAAAATGAGATTGAAGAATATAAAATGTCTGTTGATCCTCTATATGCAAAGACGATAAAAATTGAAATTCCTCTGCGTATGAAAGGAGGAGTCAGTATCCGTCAGTATGCTGCCAGAAAGGGAGAACCGGATTATGTACATCTGACAGATCATGGTATGCCGGTCATACCGGGAACAAGTTTTGCAGGAGCGATACGGCACAGGGTAAAAGAAATTTTATGGGAGTTAGAAAAAAATGGTACAAAAATGCCGTTAAATATCGCAGGTATCATGGACTATGCGTTCGGTTTCGTGGATAAAAAAGAAGCATGCGCATCTAATATCATTATCAATGAAGCGGTTATTTGGCATGCCAGATCGCTTACGATGACAAGGACAGGAGTAAGCCGTTTTGAAGGAGCAGTCAAAAAAGGAGCATTATATACAGACAGAACTTATGTTGATGGAGACCTTACACTTAAGATGTCTGTCCGTATCAAAGAAAATCCGGCAGATGCCAGATGGATCATGGGTATTTTAATGCTTGCCGTCAAAGATCTGCAAAATGGTTTTCTGGCAGTTGGTGGTCTTACCTCTATCGGGCGTGGCATATTTTGCGTAAATGGTCCGGTTCTGATCAATGGTGAAGCAGGAAAAGAGGATGGATATATCGCAGATATTTTTAAAAATATGAGTCCAGATGGAGGTATGAGAGCATGAATTTAGCAAAAGCACCGGAGCATGGGATGATGTATGCTCTTTATACAGGGCGGGTTGTTTATGAACCATATGACCGCGACCATCTTCCATCTGCAGAAGAGATGCAAAAGGGACTCTTAGAACTGCATTTGTTTGATGAGTACAAAGAATACCGGTTTATCAGATCAGCGCGCGGGGATATCGAATTGTGTGTGGATGATAAAATCATCAGTTATTGTGACCGGGATGAAAAAAATGTTCATTCGGATACATACACAGAGGGAAAAATAATCACGCTTACAAAGGGACAGGAATCACCGGATGAGAGTAAGGATTATGTGGAGATTGTAAATTATATATCTTATGATGAAAACGATCTTATGACTATAAATAATTATAGGCTGAAAGAGGTGAGATAAGTATGAGGGGATTTGTAAATCCATATAATTTTATCCGTTTTCCAAAGGAAAAAGCGAAAGCATATGAAGATACGGACATCCATACTGGCGTGATAGAATATACGGTTACAACCAAAACACCATTGTTTATTCCAAATTCAAGTTCGGATCACGCTTTTAAGGAATCCGAGGTAAAGGATCATAAATCTTATGACTTCTTTTCTTATACGGAGCTTGAGACAGATCGCACATATGATAACGAGTACCATGTTCCGGTAATACCGGGAAGTGAGATCCGCGGTGTTGTGAGGCAGGTATATGAGACATTGACGGATTCTTGTATGGGAATATTAAATGTAGATGCGTATCCGGTAAAAAGAACGATGGGACAGTTTAAGCCTGCTTTGATCCACCGTACGATCAATGGAAAACTTGAACTATTAAATGCAGATTCTTATCGTATCGAAATGGCTTGTGGAGAAAAAGAAGACGGGTCTGAAAGATACAGTAATGGAACGATAGTATATTTTAATAGGATAAGACCGGGTGGATTGATAAAATATTACAGCTTTTCAAAGGACGGAGATTTTAACGGCAGCGGCTGTCTGATCAAATGGGGAATGGGCTGCAGAAAGAAGCGGTATCATATTTTTGCCGGTAAAAACGCACAGAGTCCGGAAGAAAGATCGTTATCGAAGGATGTGATCGAAAGAAAACTGCTTCCAGTGATAGAGTCATATATGTCGCAGCCAAATGTATCTTCTTTGAATGAGAAGGCATATCAGGAATACAAGCAGGATCTGCAGCTTTTTTTGAAGGAAAAAGGAGAAGGGTATTTTCCTGTCTGCTATTCAAAACTGGGGAATGGAATTCTGTATTTAGCTCCTGCAGTATTTTCCAAGGAAATATCAGATCATAACATTGAGACACTTGCAGGTTCGTTTTCACCATGTAAGGAAGAGGTATGTCCTGCATGTGATCTTTTCGGATATGTGAGAAAAAATAATGAAAATAGCAAGGGTTCTAAAGTGAGATTTTCAGATATGTATGTCAGAGAAAAATTGGATGTGAAAGAATACTATCTCAATTCCCGGATCACTTTGCAGAATTTAGGAGAGCCTAAGCTTGGAAATGTAGATTTTTATCTGAAAAGACCAGCAGGGGCACAATTCTGGACATACGATTATTACTATGCAGATCAGAAGCTTAACGTTTATCCGGGTGAACTGCGGGGACGTAAGTTTTACTGGCATCACCAGAAGGTCAATCTGCCAAAAAATATAGTGCCTGTAAATCTGAATAAAACGGTGCGGATGGTAAAAGAGGGAATTGAATTTTCAGGAAAACTATATTTTGAATCAATCTCGCAGAAGCAGTTAGATCAGCTGATCTGGATCTTAAACAGTGGTACGGAGGGACTTGGGCTGAAACTTGGTGGAGCAAAGCCGCTTGGAATGGGAAGCATTATGTGTTCCGTTGACAGAGTGACAGAGCGCAGGATAACAGTGGATGACGGAAAAATAAAATATATACTGGATGAAGCAGACCAGTTTGATGATATTACATATGAAAGTGTTGGCTTCAGCAATACGGTAAAAAAAGAGTTTTATAAGATCGTAGGATTAAAAACTGTTCCTGCTGATGTGGAGATCACTTATCCGAAAGAAAATGAACAAAAAGGTAAGCTGTTAGATGAAGGGTATAAATGGTTTACGAATAACCATACATCGGTAACAGGTGGAATGGCAAGAAATCGTGAGAGTATGAAAATAAGTGAAGCATTACCACAGATTCTCGACCAGGATTTTTCGCTGCCGTATAATGACAAACCGGTGAAAAAGAATAGTTATAAAAATAATGGAAGAAACGGAAAGTATGGTACACGGCCAGCAGGCAGAATAGGATAATTATGCAGTTATTAGTACATATCCGGCTTGACAGACCACTTGTATTGCCGATCAATTATAATCATATTTTACAGTCGGTTATTTACCGGGCAATCTCTATTGTGCCGGATTTTGGTGATTTTGTTCATGATTGCGGGTACAACAGAGGTGGTCGTCAGTATAAGATGTTTCAGTTTGGACAGTTAAATGGCTCCTATCAGATCAAAGCCCGGAAAATCATTTTTGATTCACAGGTATCTTTTGAGGTAAGAAGCCCGGAGCCACTATTGATAAGGCTCATGGCAGACAGTTTTCATTATTATGGGATCACATTTGGAAAAACACTGTATCGTGATGTGGAACTGGAACTATTTGATTATACAGTGGAAGAGTCAGAACTTGTGATCCGGATGAAGTCTCCGGTAACAGTTTATGCAACGGATCCTGTTACTGGAAAAACATATTATTATGATCCGGATGAAGCAGAATTTTATGGCAGGCTCAATGACAATTTTTATCGTAAATATCAGGCATATTATGGAATTGCGCCGTATAAACCACTGAACATTTCAAAAAATGAAGGAGTAAAAACCAGAAAGATCGTCACAAGATATCAGAACAGCTATGTGACAGCATGGTTTGTACAGCTGAATTTAGCAGGTGAACGCAGATATCTGGATTTTTTGTATCAGACGGGGCTGGGAGCAAAAAACTCCCAGGGGTTTGGAATGTTTGAGATTGTGTAAGTAAGAAAGCAGTTATTTTGCTTGATAGAGCTTTGAAGCCGCTGCATAGGAATCTGCGAACTTTTGTCTTAGGGATGGAGGAGAAAGAATTTCGGCATCGGCTCCAAAGGAAAAGAAGTAATTATATGCCTGAAGTTCAGAACAGTCGAATACATACTCGTATTCCGTGGATTTTTCTTCATTTTTTACAGGCCGTGAGTGAAGTTTTTTTAAGAAAGTCTGCGTTCCATTTTCGGTTAGTTTTACATGTATTTCTTCCCCTTCACCAAGCAGATAGGCAGGTGAATATTTAGCCAGTTTATCTTCAATGTCCTTTATCTCTTTTTGGTTCAGATGAAAAGTGCGGCTTCTGGAAAGCCGTGAGATATTAATTCTCGACATGGAAAATGAAGCAATGACTTTATTCTTTTCGCTGTATTCTTTTTTTCTTGAATAGCAGACCAGATAGTCTTGTGTGGACATTGGATCTGCAACGATTTTATAAGGATAGACACAAAAAGTCTGTTTTGTGTCATTAATGGAAACAATAACATCTAAGATGTAATTGTTTTCACATGCAATATTTATCTGGTCATAAATATCTTTTCTAAAAATCTGTTCTCTTTTTATAAATGGAAGAGATGCGTACTCTTCAATCAGGCATTTTATATACAGCCCTGAACGATCACCATATGGAACTGCTTCCATACATTCATCTCCGAATAAAAAATCTGCATTTTCATCATTAATATAATACAGTTTCGAGTGAGCCTTATTTTTTTTGAATTTTTCGATGTGGCATTTAAGCTCAGTTTCCTTTTGGGCAACAAGTATATCGATGACTTTATTGAGTTCAATTTCAGGAAAGCCAGATTTGGAATCTTTCAGACATCCGGTAAGTTTTGAGCGGTATTTTTCCAAATAGGTAAATATGGATGAAGCTGCTTCATCATGGAAATTTGTTATAACGGTATTGATGAAAGCTGTCATGGATGTAACACCAAACACAGTCATATCGTCTTCTATCGTAAATATAGCTTTATCGCTAAAAGAAATTCTTATTTTTTGCGCATCATTTATAGCAGTAAATCCCATATAGTACCATCTCCCTTTTTATATAAAAACTCTTGTTGTTCCTATCATCGTAACATTTTTTTGAAAAAAATACAATTATACAAGCTAATTTCGTAACAGTTTGATGAAGAAATGATTCCGTTGTTTATTGCCATATGAAGAGTTATAATAAACTCAGTCAAGGGGAAAAAGAACAGATTCGCAGGGAGGTGATAGTATGGAAGAGCTTTTTAAGGTTATCGGTTACGCTGTAGTCGATATTCTGGTTGAAGCTGTTGCCAGTGCTGATGAGTAGCAGCTGCCAGGAATGTTTTGACTGTGAGGAGGTGATAAGTGATGGAGGATTTTGATTTCCGAGTGTTAGGTCATGTGCTTGTCGACATTTTTGCCGATATTTTTGAGGGATAAGGCATAGCCTTATTTCTCTCAATGCTGGATGAAACTGATGGTTTGTTTTTCGATTACAGGAGGTAATGGAGATGGAAGGGATGAGAAATGATATGGTTAATTTTGGTATCAGTGAGCTTGTACCTGTGAAGGTTACAAATGTTCAGCGGGAGATCATCAAGACCAAGAGCAGATGGTTCCTGCTGGCGGAGGATGCATTACCTTTAGCGGAAAGAAGTGCGTGATCCGCATAAAAAACAGACTACCGTGTCATACTAATCCGGTAAAATTCAGATTATTTTACGGGAGGGAAAAACATGGAGAAGCAGAAAAACATGGAGAAGCAGAAAAACTTATCTAAAGTATCAGCCGGTGCAGATAAAAAGGTAAGGGATCAGGCATACAATGAGTATGTGGAATCAGTAACACCCAAACATAATCTTGCTGCGAATATGGCAAAAGCATTTGTGATGGGGGGGATTATCTGCTGCATCGGACAACTGATCTTAAATACCTGTAAAAATTTAGGACTTGATAAAGAAATGTCAGGGAGCTGGTGCAGCATCCTGTTGATCTTATTATCTGTGATCTTAACCGGACTGAATCTGTATCCGTCACTTGCAAACTGGGGAGGAGCAGGAGCACTTGTGCCGATCACAGGGTTTGCAAATGGTGTTGCAGCACCGGCGATTGAATTTCAGAAAGAGGGACAGGTTTTTGGAATCGGCTGTAAGATATTTACAATCGCAGGACCTGTTATTTTGTATGGTATTTTTTCAAGCTGGGTTCTGGGACTTATTTACTGGCTGCTCTGTAGTTTGGCATTGCTATGAAATATCAGGTATGTTACAATGAACCCGGATAACAGCCTTTAAATGGGATACTAAAATATAGGAACAGGGTATCTTTGAAAGAAGGTGCATTGTTCCTTTTTACAATAGGATAAGGAGTAAGAAAAATGTTTTACAGTCAGTCAACGCAGGTAGAATTGCTTTTCCGCGGTTGTCTTTTTTTGCCTGATAACAGCATTATGTATGTATTTAAGTAATAATTTTGATAAGAAAAAGAGAAAGTGGCTGCTTTTGATGCAAGTGTCTACTGCGGTACTTCTTTTTAGCGATGCTTTTCTGTATTGTTATTTTGATGCAGACAATTTTTATTACAGGAATACAGGATTTGTGATTTCTCTTCTGTTTCCGGTAGTGTCAATGCTTATCGATCTGTCATTATTGGTACAGTTCCGAAAAAATATCCGGAAAAAGATTTTTGTGTCTATGCTTTCCTATATCTACAACGTTAAATCAGTGCGTTAAAGAATTGTCATCAGATCCGGATATGGATGTAGCAATCCAGAACCTGCTTGGTGTTATTAATGCATATTTTCGAGCAGACAGAACCTATATTTTTGAAATATCGGCAGATGGAAAAACTTTAAAAAATACATATGAATATGTCAGTGATGGGGTTTCTGCACAGATTGAAAATTTACAGGAAGTGCCAATTGATGTTATATCTGTATGGATAGATCCTTTTCAAAAGGATGAAGTATATTTTATGTCGACGGTAGAGCAGGAAAAGGGTTCTGAATCCTACGAGATGCTGCAGGAACAGGATGTAATATCATCTGCAGAATGAATGAAGGGGCAGATGGAGCATTTACGAAAGAAAAGAGGAAAGTTATGAAAAGATGGAGCGTTGCAGTACTGATGATCACATTGTCCATGCCGTTTTTTGCAGGATGTGGAACGTCGCAGAATAGTGGGACTGCAAAGGTAAAGTTAGATCCGGATAATCCGGTATCACTTACGGTCTGGCATTATTACAACGGAGCACAGCAGGCTACTTTTGATACGCTTGTGGAAGAATTTAATGCAACGGTAGGAAAAGAAAAAGGAATTTATGTGGAAGAATACAGCCAGGGTTCTGTTTATGATTTAGAACAGGCGGTTCAGAGTGCGATCAAAGGAGAAGTGGGGGCAGATGATCTGCCGGATATTTTTTCGTCCTATGCTGATACGGCGTATTATGCACAGCAGGAGGGTAAATTAGTTGATCTGACACAGTATTTCAGTGAAGATGAATTATCTTCTTATGTGGACTCTTATATTGAAGAAGGATATTTTCAGGACGATGGTGCACTGTATCTTTTGCCGGTTGCAAAATCAACAGAAATCATGATGATCAATAAAACGGACTGGGAGCCGTTTGCAGCAGAGACAGGATCTTCATTGGATGAATTAAAGACGATTGAAGGAGTCGTTGATGTAGCTGAGCACTATTATGAATGGACAGATGCAAAGACACCGGATATTCCGGATGATGGAAAGGCATTTTACGGCAGGGATTCCATGTCTAATTATTTCATTATCGGAATGAAACAGATGGGAAAAGAAATCTTTGAAGTAAAAAATGGAGAGGTAACATTAAATACAGATAAAGAATCCATGCGTCGTCTGTGGGATGATTATTATGTGCCATATGTGAAGGGATATTTTGAATCTTACGGAAAATTTCGTTCAGATGACGTGAAAACAGGAGATATTCTTGCATATACCGGAGCTACATCTTCGGCAGTATATTTCCCGGATAATGTAGAAAATGGAGAGGAGAGTTATCCGATCGATTACATTATTCAGGATGCGCCGATCATGCAGGATGGAGAAAATTATATGGTGCAGCAGGGGGCAGGAATGGCTGTTACAAAGTCAGATGATGCACATGAATATGCATCCTGTGTATTTTTAAAATGGATTACAGAGAAAGAGCAGAATCTCCGTTTTGGCTGTGCTTCGGCATATCTTCCGGTTTTAAAAGAGGCAAATAAAGTTGAAACATTAGATAAGGTTATCAAAGATAATAATATAGAGATCAATGAAAAGTCTTATGATTGTCTGAAATACATCTTAGAGAATTTTGATCAGAAGAAATTTTATACACCGAAAAGTTTCAGAAAGGGGTATGATGCGAGAAAAATCTTAGACTATAATTTGTCTGATAAGGCAGTTGAGGATAAAACTGCAATCGATGCAGCTATTGCAGAGGGAACCTCAAGGGATGAAGTATTAGAATCATATCTTTCAGATGAGGCATTTGAAAGCTGGTACAATGATTTTTGCAGTTCTCTTTCTGCTGCAGCAGAATAGTGTGGAAATAAACTGAGCAAATGAGACGGACAGGTAAGGATTGCATGGGGAAAAAGAAAAAGACTTTATTAAAAATATTTTTGATACCGATTCTGGGAATTGTTCTGATTGAGGGGATCGTGCCGTTCCTTACATTGGTTTTCAGCGGGATAAAGTCGAATCTGGAGGAGAATAATATACGTGTTGTAAACCATATTGTAGAGAACAGACAGGTGGTTCTTGAAAATGATATGGTGGAGAAGTGGCGCTCTGTTTATAAGAAAAGTGATGAATTAAACAGTGATCTGTCACAGGTACTTGATGATAATCATGCGGATGTCGGGCAGTTTCTGAAATCAAAAGAGATTCAGGAACAGTATTTAGAAACAGTATTTCCTGATATGGTAGATGAACTCCAATATAATATGACTTCCGGTATTTTTCTGATCCTTGCAAATGACAGTCCCATGAATGAGGAAGCAGAATACAGAGGCTTTTTTGTGAGGGATTCTGATCCGCAGGCAAAAACGGAGTCCAATGCAGACCTTTTATTGGAGCGTGGAAATAAAAGGTTGTCCCATAATCTGTCCATTTCTTTAGACAGTGCATGGAGTACAGATTTTCATTTTACAGGAAATGGAAACCGTGATGCGGATAATTTTTTTTACAGGCCTTATATGCAGGCAGTCCGGAATACCAAAGTGAATATGAGGGATTTAGGATACTGGGCAAAGACATTTATTTTGGAAGATCATTATATGGACAGCCATCAGATGATCACTTATTCAGTACCGCTGTTATATGAAGGAACGGTTTATGGGGTGGTAGGAGTAGAGATCAGTCTTAACTATCTTTCGAATTATTTCTCTGTCAGGGATCTGGATGGTGATTTAAATGCCGGATATGCGCTTATGATCCAGAATGCAGAAGGAAAATATGAGAGTGTTGTTGGAAAAGGTGCTTTGTATGATATTGTATATAGAGATAATCATGCATTGGAATTTAAGGCAGATGCAGGAGATGAATTGTGCAAAATCACCGGGGCACAGATGGGAAAACAGGATATTTATGTGGTAACAAAGCCGTTATCACTTTACAGTAATAATGTGCCGTATGATGATGCTGACTGGGTATTGTGTGGATTTGTCACAGAAGATTCTATTTATGGGATCGGAAGAAAAGTCTATATTAAAATGATCACGGCAATCATAAGCGGTGCACTGTTTGCAGCAGTTTTAGTATACTGTCTGATCCGTTATGTCACAAAGCCGGTATACCGGCTGATGGAAAGTGTACGTGGCGGAGTGACCGGGATTCGTGATTTTAAAAATTCAAATATTCTTGAAATTGACGAATTACATGGAGTGATCGAAAATCTGACCGATGAACAGATGCAGACGGAAACACAGCTTCTGGAAGAAAAAGAAAGATACCGGATCGCAGTTGAGAGTTCACAGGATATATTTTTCACGTATCGTAAGAAAGAAAAAATATTAGAAGTTGTAAACAGCGGTAATTTTGATGGTATCTGGGATTGTGTGAAACATCCGGAGTGGGTAGATAACGGATATATTTATCCGGAGGACAGGGAACGTGTTGTGTATCATGTTTTCAATGCAAAAAATGAGCTCAATATTGATTTTCGGATGCGTTACAGGGCGAGAGACGATTATACCTGGGTAAATCTGTCCGGAAGTGTTATGCTGGACGAAGCAGGGGAGTCAGAGCGTGTAGTTGGCTGTATTCACAACATACAAAAGAGAAAACTTCTTGAAGAAGAACAGAGAAAGAAACAGCTTTTAGATCCGGTCACATTATTTTACCGTTTGGAATATGGTCTGGAAGCAATGAGAACAGCGCGTGAAAAATGCCCGGAAGGTGTTACTGCTATTATTGATATCTGTCATTTCACGAAAGTGAATGAGCAGTATGGACTGATTTTTGGAGATATTTTATTAGAACAGCTTGCCGGAGAGCTCGTAACAGAATGTGGTAAGCAGAATTTCAAAAATGTCATCTATATAAGAGCAGGTGCAGATCAGATGCTGCTATGGCTCCCTGATGTGCAGACATCACAGGTAAAAGCAATGATTGAAAAGGTCCGGCAGGATTTTACGGCACTGACAGATGAGAAATTGCTTACATTGAATTTAAAATGCGGTATTACGCGTGTAATGGCAGATGATCGGGAAGAAGACAGTAAACAGCAGGCAGGAAAGGCATTAGCAGCTGCAAAGCATAGTCGTTATGACATTATGATTTATCAGGAACTTTCGGAGAATGAAAAAAGTATGCAGGCAGATGCCACATTCCGGGAGATCGCTTCCGTTGGCAGGTTAAAACAGATGAACCTTTCCTCTATAGCGATCAATCTGTGTGACAGAGAAGGAGAACTTGCAGTCATACTTGATATTCTTTCATTGAAGTTAAAAGAAAAATATAATCTTGCAAATCTTGTCATTGCAAGTTTTAACAGGGAATATCTGGTAAACAGCCTGTTATATAACTGGAAAGATACAGAAAACTTTCAGAACTGGGATGGAGTCAGTCGTTGTTCCGGTTCAGAATACCAGCAGTTTATTGAAAATAAGAAAGTGCAGGAGATTCTGCCGGTTACGGAAGAAGTTTTAAGGGATCCGACACTGGGAAAATTTGCAGACCGGACGGATGGAGTACTCTATCATATGGCTGACAATGGTTCTTATGCAGGAAGTATCCTGTTTATGGGTATTGATCAAAAAATACTGGATAATGAGGAAGACCGGAAGAATTTAAATGAAATAGGATCTATTATCCAAAATAAGATCAATCTGCAGCGTCATGATCTTGCAGCAAAAGCAAAATCAGATTTCCTGGCACGAATGTCTCATGAGATCCGCACACCGATGAACGGAATTATCGGTATGGCAGAGATCGCTCTGAGAGATGGACAGGAAGAAAAACGACGTATTGACTGTCTGAACAAAATTAAAAATTCTTCTAATTATCTGCTTGGATTATTGAATGATATTTTAGATATGTCAAAGATCGAAAGCGGAAAAATGAAGCTTGTGTCAGAACAGGCAGATTTAGCTAAAATGATACGGGGACTTGAGCCTTTGCTTGAATCGAAGATTGCAGAGAAAAACATCCGGTTTTCACAGAATATTGAGCTAAAGAATGACTGGTTCATCTGTGATGAACTCCGGATCAACCAGGTACTTGTGAATCTGCTTGGAAATGCTGTCAAATATTCCAATATGGGTGGTCATGTGAAACTGACTGTTCGTGAAATGCAAAAGACAGCAGAATTATCGGAGATTTATTTTGAGGTCAGCGATGATGGAATCGGCATTGCGGAAGATAAGCAGCATCTGATCTTCCAGAGCTTTGAGCAGGCAGATACATCTGAAAATGCGAGAATACAGGGAACCGGTTTAGGACTTGCGATCAGCAGCCGCCTTATTCATATGATGGATTCACAGATACAGTTACAAAGTGCACCGGGAAAAGGCAGTACATTTTATTTTACACTGCAGTTAAAACCAGTGGAGAAGAGCCGGCTGCAAGAGAAAACACCTGATCTATCCAGGGATTTCACCGGAAAAAGGGTTCTTGTAGTGGAGGATAACGCACTGAATATGGAAATCGCGCGTACTCTTTTAGAAACATTTGGCATTGAGGTGGAGGAAGCATATAATGGTAAAGAGGCAGTGGAAGGTGTGCGCACTACACCGCCAGGATATTATGATCTGATTCTGATGGATATTATGATGCCTGGAATGGATGGACTAGAGGCAACACGCACGATCAGGCAGATTGACAGGGAAGACTTAAAAACACTTCCGATCATTGCAATGAGTGCAAATGCATTTGACGAGGACGTAAAACGTTCAATCGCAAGTGGTATGAATGGTCACCTGTCGAAGCCGGTCAATGTCAGTCTGCTAAAGGAAACACTTGCATCCGTATGGGGCTGAGATTTATTGGTTAAAATAATTAAGAGATACAGGAAATTGAAAAAGGAGAGGCAGAATGCAGGCAGGAAAAGGTATTTCAATACCGTCAATTTTAAAAGTAGGAAAAGGTGCTTTAGCAAGGATTGGAAGTTATTTAAAGAAAGAAGGAATCGAACAGGTCGTCATCTTTTTTGGAAATGGTCTGATCGATCTGTTTGGTACAGACGTGATGGCTTCCCTGAAACAGGAGGAGATCAGGGTTTTAGAATATAGTGAGTTAGATACGGTAGATATTGATGATATCATAACGCTGGCATTTGCCATGCCAAACAAGACACAGGCAGTCATTTCCATCGGCGGAGGAAAGGTCATCGATGCCGGAAAGTATGTAGCTTTTTTACGGAATATTCCATTTATCAGTGTACCGACTTCAAGTTCAAGTGATGGATTTTCCAGTGCAAGCGCATCACTTCTTGTCCATGGAAAGCGGACTTCCGTTCCGGCAAGGCTTGCTTATGGCATTATCGTGGATACACAGATCATACGGACTGCACCGGAGAAGTTTATTTATTCCGGGATCGGTGATATGCTCTCAAAGATCACAGCTATTTATGACTGGATCTATGAGGAAAAGTGTGGTTACAGTGAGGTAAATGATTTTGCGGTGATGATCGCAAAAAAGGCGGTCAACAGTTTTGTGCGGACGCCGTATGAGAGCATTAAAGATGAACTGTTCTTAAAAGAGCTGGTCGATTCACTTGCCATGAGCGGGATCGCCAATGAGATCGCAGGAAGCAGTGCACCGACGAGCGGAAGCGAGCATCTGATCTCACATGCATTAGATAAAATATTAGAGATACCGCAGTTACATGGAATCCAGGTTGGCATTGCGACCTATATCATGAGTAAAGTGCAGGATCACCGTTATGTGCGTGTTGAGACGGTTCTTAGGGAAACCGGATTTTTTGATTACGCAGCGACACTTCAGATGAAACGTGATGATTTCATCCGGGCAATCGATATGGCACCGTCCATCAAACCGTTCCGTCACACTTATCTGCATGAGGAGAGTTACCGGGAGGCGGCAAAGAAACTGGTGCGTGAGGATGAAGTTTTAAGCAGAGTACTTGTATAAAACCGGCAATAACCGGGAAAACTTAATAAAAATACAAAAGAGAAAGTAAATGTTCATATTTGGAGCATTTACTTTTTTTGTGAAAAAAATCGGGAGGAAAACAGGGATATATGATTAAAGAAGATGGTTTACCGGTAGGACTTGGGTTTGGACTGGCGATGAATGAGAAGGCATTAGGACAGTTTTCCATGATGACGGAAGATGAAAAAAGACAGGTTATTGATGCAGCGAGAAGTGTACAGACAAAAGAGCAGATGGACAAGATTGTAAAAAATATTGCGGATATGGAATTTTTTTAGAAAGATATGAGGATAAAATATGGGAAATAACATGGATTTGAACTATGAGATGTTCTGTTATCAGTGTGAGCAGACGGCGAATGGAAAGGGCTGCACAAAACTCGGCGTTTGTGGAAAGACACCGGAGATCGCAAATCTGCAGGATCTTTTGATCTTTCAGGTAAAGGGGATCAGCTGTTATGGAAAAGTGCTGATGGAAAACGGTGCACATATGGATAAAACGGTGGTAAGTTTTATTGAAAATGTGCTGTTTACAACACTCACAAATGTGAATTTTGATGTGGATGCACATTTGGAATTATTGCGTGAATCACAGAGAATCAAAGAGCAGGTCAGGGAAATGGCAGGAAAAAGCAGTAATCCGACCGCGCATGCAGCCTATGATCTGCCAGAGAGTAAAAGTGATATGCTGCGCGATGCACCTCTTGCAGGAATTATGTATGATAACACGTTAGATCCGGATATCCGTTCCCTGCGCCAGACGATCATTTATGGGTTAAAAGGTATCAGCGCGTACGGACATCAGGCGAGAGAACTTGGATATTACAGCGATGAGGTGGATGATTTTTATCTGTTAGGGCTTGAGGCGACCACAGATGACAGTCTGACGGTGGAAGAATTGATCCGTATGACAATGCGTACCGGGGAAATGGCACTTGCGGTTATGAAAAAACTCGATGAGGCAAATACGGAAATTTATGGGAATCCGTATCCGCACAAAGTGGATGTAACGATCAAAAAAGGCCCATTTATTATCGTTTCCGGACATGATCTAAAGGATTTAGAGATGTTGTTAGAGCAGACAAAAGACAAGGGTATCAATATTTATACACATGGTGAGATGCTGCCATGTCACGGCTATGAAGGGTTGAAAAAGTATCCGCATCTGGCTGGTAATTTTGGAGGTGCATGGCAGGATCAGCAGAAGCAGTTTGACAATATTCCGGGCTGTATCCTGATGACTACAAACTGTCTGATGCGTCCAAGAGAAAGTTATAAAGACCGTATTTACAGCACAAACGTGGTCGGCTGGGAAGGTGTAAAGCATATTGGAAAAAATGAAAAAGGGGAAAAAGATTTCAGTGAGATCATAAAGCAGGCGTTAGAGCTTGGAGGATTTAAAGAAGACCAGGAAAAACAGGAGATATTGGTCGGTTTTGGGCATGCTGCAACCTTAAGTCAGGCAGATAAAATTGTGGAAGCGGTAAAGAGTGGACAGATCCGGCACTTTTTCCTGATCGGAGGCTGCGATGGTGCCAGACCGGGTAGAAATTATTATACGGAATTTGCCCGGATGGTGCCGAAAGACTGTGTGATCTTAACACTTGCCTGTGGAAAATACAGGTTTAACAAGCTGGACTTTGGGGAGGTGGCAGGATTGCCGAGACTTTTAGATGTCGGACAATGCAATGATGTATATTCAGCAGTTAAAATTGCGACGGCACTTGCAGACGCATTTGAAACGGATGTCAATGGTCTTCCACTTTCCATGATCGTTTCGTGGTATGAACAGAAAGCGGTGGCAGATCTTTTGGCACTTTTGAGTCTTGGTGTCCACGATATCTATCTTGGACCGACATTGCCAGCATTTTTAAGCCCGAATGTACTGCAGTATCTGACAGACACATTCCATTTAAGGCAGATCAGTAATGCCAGTGATGACATTAAGACCTGTCTGAAACAAAATATCGCATAAAAATAACACATACTATTGTTCGAAAAATCCAAGCTGCTCTAAGGCGTAAGCAATACCATTTTCGCTTGCGCGTTTGGTTACAAATGATACCTGATCAAACAGGGAAGCCGGGGAAGCATTTCCCATGGCAACGCTGTTTGGTACATAGGAGAGCATCGGCAGATCGTTGTTGCTGTCGCCGATCGCATAGGCGGCGTTAAGATCTAAATGATAATAGTCGAGCACATACTGTATGCCGGTTGCCTTACTGTAGCCGGCCGGGACAAATTCGCGGAATGTACCGCCGCGGTCGATGCAGGTAAAATAAGGATCACTGACTTTGCGAAATTCCGCTAACTGATCGGGAGTCTGATACCAGATCACAAATTTATCGCAGAAGAAGTTCGGGTTTTCTAAATTTTCCGGCATATCATAGTCGCGGCTTACGAATGCTTCATACTGGCGTATGGCATCCGGGTGTGTAAGGGGTCTGCTTTTATCGAATGCTACTTCTTTTCTGGATTCGAAAAGGATATCCACATTTGTTTTTCGCGCTGCTTCTAAAAGCTGCATGGTAATGCTGTGCGTCTGGGCAACGTGCAGTGCTTCCGTGCCGGAGCAGAAAATGTTCGTGCCGCATCCGCAGACATAACCGTCAAAGCCGATCCGTCTGAAACGCGGTTCTACATTCTGAAAGCACCGGCCTGTATTGATAAACATCAGATGACCGAAGGTGCGTGCACGTCTTATTGCATGAATTACACTTTCAGGCAGTGAACCGTCGATCTCCGAAGTTAAAGTTCCGTCAATATCAAAAAAAGCGATTTTTTTCATAGATTCATCTCCGTAAAATAATCATGATAAATAAATCTGACCGAAAGAATTGTACGTTATTTTTTTCAAATTGTCAAAACAAAATAGAAGATGGTATAATGTGCGTAAGCAATGAGCAGTGCCACATGAGGGTAAAACAAAAAATGGCTGCTCGCAGACACTTTTTTGTTTTGTTCTCATGTGATAAGGCGAATGCCCGTCAGTCCGGAAAATCTCTGATTTTTCGGACGTGCATTGCGGACGAAAGCATATATGCAGAATGAGGAGGATTACCATGAAGTACCATACAATAAATGAACTGAGGAACTTTAATTTTAAGGAGGCATATATCGCACAGATTTGTGCTGTAAGCGGGATGTTTGAGATTGTATTTGATAATGTGACGATTCTGCCGGAGAATTCCTGTAACCGTGATATCAGGGAGATGCGTGCAAATGAGCTTGTCTTAAAGATCAGTGATCCGGTAATTGAGACATTTGTGGAGGAAGGATATAAAGTCTACGATGCGAACGGTAACTTAAAAAAGAAAAATGAGGATGTCGTGATCCTGCCGGAAAATTATGCTGATAAATTCAAAGAGTTAGAGGGCTGTGAAGTATATTCTGTTGAACAGGAAAAAGGATGTTATATCATTTCTGTTGATACGGAGGATCATACATTTTTACTGCGCGTCAGTGGTTCCGGGGATACGGAAGAGTGGGATCGTTTTCTGAACAAATAACTGGAGATAAAGGAGTATTCCGATGAAAATATTAGTGACAGGGTTTGATCCGTTTGGCGGAGCATCGATCAATCCTGCATACGAGGCGGTAAAACTGCTCCCGGATAGGATAGAAGGAGCAGAGGTGATCAAAATGGAGATCCCGACTGTGTTTGGAAAAGATGAGGAAGTCATAAGGACTGCTGTGGAAAAACATCATCCGGATGCTGTGCTATGTGTGGGACAGGCTGGTGGAAGATCCGGGATCACAGTCGAGAAAGTTGCCATTAATCTGATGGAAGCACGCATACCGGATAATGAGGGAAAGCAGCCGTCAGATGAACCGATCAAAGAGGATGGAGAGAATGCATACTTTGCTTCTATCCCGGTAAAGTGCATGGTGCAGTATATAAAAGAAGCCAAAATACCGGCGCGGGTTTCCTACACAGCGGGAACTTTCGTCTGCAATGACATCATGTATCGTGTCCTTTATATGATCGACAAAGAATATCCGCATATGAGAGGCGGGTTTGTACATGTCCCGTATTTGCCGGAGCAGACGCTTGATCTTCCGGAAGGAACACCAAGTATGTCGGCTGAGATGATAGAGGAGGCATTAGAGTATGGAATCCGGGCGATCATTGAGAATGAGGAAGATGTGAAGACGACAGGTGGAGAGATTCACTGATGAGATGACGGTGGTATGCGAAATATTACAGTTGAAATTATAAATAATAGAATGATAGAGCCGGAGCAGTGCGGATATGCGCTGCTCCGGCTCTTTGTAGTTTGCGGTATACGTTTCTGACACACATATTTAACGATTCTTTCACATAACCATCACATTACAATCAGCTGTTCTTTAAATTGCGATGTTATCTTTATACCGTTAAAACGGAGCACGTGAGTATGGAAAGTGAGGAAGATAATGAGAAAACCAGGAAAAAGAATGATGAGTGTGATCGCCGGCATTGCAGCTGTTTGTGTGATGACAGGTGGGATCGGGTATCAGGCGATAGCATCCGGAGCACAGACGAACAGTACAGAGCAGAATGAGAAAGGTCAGGATACAGATCAGCAGGAGAGTTCAGACGGCTCTTTTTCGGAAGATGGTACAACACAGATCGGTACAACAAGCCAGATGCCGGAATTTACGGTAAATGCAGTGACAATGGCGGTAGAAGAGATATATGCCACATCCGGAGATACCGTGAGTAAAGGGGATGCCCTTTTTAAGCTGACGGATGAAAGCATGGAATCAGCAAAGGCATATTATGAAGATGCCATCCATGACGCTGAAAATACGCTGAAAACAGCAAAGGCAGATCTTGCAAGTGGACAACTTTCCGCAGAGAGCGCGAAGCAGGATTCCGATTTAACAGCACAGACTGCAGAGGAAAATTATCAGGCGCAGATAGATGCGCTAGATGCTGCAGTGGAAGAAAAAAAGGAAGCATATGATGAAGTAGTAGAACAGATATCTGAATATCAGACGAAGATTGATAACAATGACTATTATGTGGAATGTGCGATTGATGAGAAAAAGGCGGCAGTTGATGCGGCAGAGACGGCGTTGGCACAGGCACAGGATACGCTGACACAGGCGCAGGAGTCTGATAACAGCACAAGTCAGGCGGTATCAGCGGATTTGTCAAATATCAGGGAGCAGATCGGGGCAGGAGCAGATTCAGATACGCTGCTTTCCATTGTACAGCAGGCAGTGGATGATTACACGGCAAGAGAGCAGCAGTCTGATATACTTACGGCGGCACAGCAGGCGGCAGATGCGGCGCAGAGCAAACTCGAACAGGCACAGAAGGAATTTGATTCGGCAGTCGAGACTTACAATAAAAATGTAGAAGAAACCAATACAAAAATTACAGAACTGACAGAGAGTTTAGATAATCTGAAATCTGATTATGAACAGGCCGCGCGTGATGCAAAGACACAGAAAGCCGAACTGAAAAATGAATATGATACCGCTGTAGTGGAAGGTAAATATGCGGGAAGTACGTATGAGGCAACTGTTTCGGAACTGGAAAGTGCAGTGGAATCTGCACAGAATACACTTGATACATTAAAAGAAGAACAGACTGCACTGATTGCGTTGGAAAATGGTGTTGTTACTGCAGATGAGGATGGAACGATCGCAGCAGTGCCTTATGAGGCAGGAGATACGCTGCAGCCGGGTACTGCATTTGCGTTGTATTGTGATACACAGACGATCATGATCTCAGTGGAAGTGTCACAGGAGAAGGTAGCGCAGGTTCATGTTGGTGAAGAGGTATCTGTCATGATATCAGGAAACCGGGAAGGAGCAGTGACAGGAACTGTCTCATCAATCGCATCTTCGGCAACGACCGGAGGCAGTGTTTCGAATGTTACTTATGCAGTGATCATTTCAATTGATAATTCGGATGGAAGACTTGGTTCTGGTTCTTCCGCAACCGTTACATTCCAGGGAGAGCAGGAGGAAAAAACAGAATGAAAAAGAAAAAAGTGACAGTAGTTCTTTCATTGGGTGCAGCAGCCCTTCTTATGATAGGAGGAATCAGTGTATATGCACACCAGTTTTCGGACAGCGCGGAATCAGAGACTGTCTATAAAGAGACGACAGCGGGATATGGAACTCTTACAGTTGGAATTACGGAGAGCGGAAGCGTGACGATCGGAAGTATCTCACAGGATATGGACGAGGATATAAGTATATCTTCGGATTCAGGAAGTGGACAGACAAGTGGAACGCAGGCATCAGGAACGTCAACAGGTAATTCTTCGGTGGCGTTAGAGGTAGAGGAAGTGTATATTTCAGTTGGACAGCAGGTAAAGGCAGGCGATGCACTGCTGAAATTGACAGATGACAGTATTGAAAAATATCGGAAAAAATTAAAAGAAGCTGTGACGGAGGCTTCGGCAGATTATAACTCTGCAGCACTTAGTTCAGCGAAAGAAAAGGTAAGTGCCAGCTATTCTTATAACTTAAGTGTGGCAGAGGGAAGTGTGGCGCAGGAAGAATATGAGACAACAATCAGTGAACTGCAGGATGCAGTGGATGAAGCACAGGAAGCAGTGGATGAGTCACAGGCACTTCTTAATTATTATCAGAAAATGATCGATGGTGGCATGGATTTAAGTGAATCTCTCGCAACGGAACAGGAGAATTACAATAAGTTATATAACAAATTAAAAGCAGCAAAGAGTGCATATACCACAAAATCCGTTGAGGCAGAGAAAAAATATAAAGAAGCAATGTTAAACTATGAAAATGCAGACAGCCAGTACTCTGCAGATGTGACTGGTGTGGATGTTTCTGTGGAAACAGCGGAAGATACACTGACAGAAGCAAAAGAAGCATTAGCTGAGTTTGAAGAATTTGTGGGTGATGGCACGATCTATTCAGATTATGACGGTACGATCATGTCAGTCGGCTATGAGGCAGGAGATGATCTGTCCGCAGGTACGGATATTGTAACATTTGCGGACACGGATGCAGTGACGATGACAGTATCCGTTTCGGAGGAAGATATTTCCGGTATTGCGATCGGGGATGAGGTCATGATAGAACTTAACGCTTACGAAGACCAGACTTTTTCCGGCGAAGTTGAAAGTATCGATACTTCTGTATCAAGCGGTTCTTCCACGGTTTCTTATAATGTGACGGTAAAATTAAGCGGTGATGTGGACGGTATTTATACCGATATGACCGGAAATGTGACGTTTATTGAAAAACAGGTAACAAATGTTGTTTATGTTTCAAATAAGGCGGTCATCAACGAAGGAACTGCATCTTATGTGAAAGTCAAAAACAGTGATGGAACTATTGAAAAGAAAGAAGTTACGACCGGATTTTCTGACGGTGTCAATGTGGAGATCAAGGAAGGACTTTCCGAGGGAGAAACGGTTCTGATAGAAAGTCAGGTGACAAACGAATGAAACCATCTGAATTATTAAGACTGGTCTGGATCAATATTACCCAGAATAAATTTAAAACGATCATGACTTCGATCGGTATCATTGTTGGTGCGGCTACGATCGTGATGGTGATCGCCATCGGAAAAGGCGGTCAGGAGGATGTGGCAGACCTGTTTAAAAACTTAAATGCAGGTGCAATCGATATTTCCTATGACGGCGGTGATAAAAACCGTGGTGGAAATCAAAGTTCCGATGACTCCTCAGACTCAGGAATGATGATGATGCCTTCCGGCAGCGGTGCACCATCCGGCAGCAGTTCATCGGGAGGGTCAGGGGCTTCCGGTGGACCTTCGGGAGGATTTACGGGCGGTGGCGACTCTTCCGGCGGTGGACCGTCGGGTGGCCCCGGAGGTGGAAATGGTGGTGACGGAGGCGGCATGCCGGGTGACATGGGTGGCTTCTTTGGCGGCGGCAGTGATATGGAAGACCGCATGAACCAGGAAAATATCACGTTAGATGAAGATGACGTGGACGATATTGAAACTTTTGTCTCCGGGATCTCAGCGGCAACGATCTCCTATACGACAAGGTCTGCCGTGGATGGCGGTGATCTCGATGAGGCACAGACCTACTCGATCGCCGGAGTCAAGGACAACTATGCAGCTATCAGTAATCTCAGTCTTGCAGTCGGAGATTTTATCACAGAATCCGATGATGAGAATAAAGAAAAAGTCTGCGTGCTAGGCGCTTCTATTGCGGAAGAGATCTTTGGAAGTGCAATCGACGCATATGGCAGTGTGATCTATATCGATGACCGATCTTATGTGGTAAACGGGGTGCTTTCTTCTATGGGTACGGTGGCTTCCGGTATCAGCCCGGATGATTCCGTTTTCATTCCGTATGCGACCGGGGTGAAATATTTAGTGGGAACGAATGTAAGTCCGACTATCACCGTGATCGCGGAGGACGTAAGCAATGTGTCCGGTGTCACGGAGGAGATCACGGAAGTGCTTGCAACTTCTTATCCGAATGCAGAATTTACCTTTGAGGATGCGGGAAGCAAGATGGAAGCCGCATCGGCGTCCAATGAGATATTGACGATGCTTCTGATCGCTATGGCAGCCATTGTATTTGTGGTCGGTGGTATCGGCATCATGAACGTATTGTTTGTATCTGTCAAAGAGCGCACCAATGAGATCGGTATTTTAAAGGCAATCGGCTGCTCCCAGAGGAATATTTTGTTTGAATTTTTAGCGGAGGCGGCTGCAATCAGTCTGATCGGCGGCGTGCTTGGCATTGTGGCAAGCCTGCTCGTCACTCCGGTGGCACAGTATCTTGGTGTGCGTGTTGAACTGACACCGGCAGCATTCCTGATTGCACTGCTGTTTGCACTCATCACGGGAACACTGTTTGGATTCTATCCGGCGTATAAGGCGTCGAAACTGGTGCCGGTGGAGGCGCTGGTGGCAGAGTAAAAGAGGGAAAGGTTTAAGGCGGTTGATGAAGAAGAAAGTAACGATTGTGGTTGTAATTGTATTAGTGATTGTACTTATTGCGGCATGTGTGATGTGGCGGATAGGTGGAGTTGAGACGGAAAGTGCGCTGGGGGATCATCAGAAGTATGTCTATGCGTATGTTTCGTCGATTGAGGGGAATGAAGTTACTTATATGGAAGTGGATGAGTCGGTGGCGAAGGCGGCGGAAGAACGGGCGAAGGAGAAGGCAAAGGCGGAAGATGGTGCCGGTTCGGACAGTACAGGTCAGGGTGATAAGAATGATGGCGGCACAGATTCAGCAGGTCAGAGTGATAAGAATGATGGCGGCACAGGTTCAGCAGGTCAAAGTGATAAGAGCGGCGGTACAGGTTCAGATGAAGATAAATCCGGTATGGGAACACTACCGGATATGGATGGATCATCCGGTGGAGATCAGACGCCTCCGGATATGGACAGCACCGAGATGCCGCAGGGCGCACCGGGCGGCATGTCCGATATGACAGGCGAGACAGTCACAACTATGATACCTGTTGGCGTAACCGTACATACAACATCAGACACTACGACCACTTTTTCACGCCTTGCCTCAGGTGATCTGCTAAAAATATTGGTAGAAACAGACAGTGACGGCAACGAAGTGATCGAAGAAATCTGGATGTTACAGTAACGTAACGGCAGCATGGCTGATTGTAAAACTCATCAAAAACTGAAAATAATTGTGAAACTGGCACTGGTTTATAAGAAGGTGCTGGGGAGCCGTCGGTACTAAGCGCATGTATTTTATGCGCTTAGTATCCGCTACGAGCGACACGCAGCGAGAGCGTGCCTTCGCTAAACCAGTGCCAGTTTCACAATATTCAAAAAGGAAAAACTGAGTTTTAAAATCAGCCATGCGAGCCACACACAGAAAGGAGCACACATGGACGCAGCACAAATCCTAAAACCATTTGCAAATGAACATATACCGGCAGACACCGAAAAAACTGCCACAGCAGAACACACATCCGAGATCATCACCATGCAAAATGTCAACAAATCCTACAAGATGGGATCTGGTTCCCTGCATGTATTAAAAGACATTTCCCTGACCGTCGAACAGGGAGAATACCTTGCCATCTTAGGGTCATCCGGTTCCGGCAAAAGTACCCTGATGAATATCATCGGCTGCATGGATGTCTTAGACGAGGGAACCTATAACCTTGACGGTGTGGAGATCGAAAAGGCAAAGGAAAAAGAACTGACTAATATCCGCAACCAGAAGATCGGATTCATTTTCCAGAAATATCATCTGATTCCGACCTACAATGTACTTCAGAATATCGTCATGCCGCTTTTGATGCGTGGAATGACCTTGAAGGATGCAAGAGATGCCAGCATGGATACCATTGCAATGTTAGGGCTTGCAGAGCGTATCGATCACAAACCGAATGAGCTTTCCGGCGGTCAGCAGCAGCGTGTTGCAATCGCGCGTGCCTTGGTCGGACAGCCGGCGATCCTCTTAGCAGATGAGCCGACCGGAGCCTTAGACCGTAACAGCGGAAAAGAAGTGCTGAAACTATTTCAGTGTCTGAGTGATATGGGAAATACGATCGTCATGATCACGCATGATTTAAGCGTTGCCGAACATGCGAAGAGAGTGGTACGTATCGTGGATGGGGAACTCTATGAAAATTAGAGGTGGTTTTCATCTGTCCTGTGTGGTATGTTAATATAAAAGGCATTTGGTTTACAATAAAAACAAGGAGAGCCGCACATGACAAACGAAGAGATCTGCGTATGGCTAAAGGCAGAAGCAGAACCAAAATTTCAGAAGTTTACATCCGGTCTGATTCCCGGAACAGATCCGATCATAGGTGTGCGTATCCCAAAGCTGCGCGCTCTTGCAAAAAAGATTGCAAAAGAGGACTGGCGTGGATATTTGGAGCACGCTGCCTGCGATACTTATGAGGAGATCATGCTGCAGGGACTCGTACTCGGATATGCAAAAGGAGAGATTGATGAGCTTTTGGAATATGTGCGGGCATTTATCCCGAAGATCCATGACTGGTCGGTCAATGACTGCTTTTGTGCAACTTTTAAAATTGCGCAGAAACACCGCGAAAAAGTCTGGAATTTTCTGATGCCGTATGCGAAATCAGATCAGGAATTTGAGCAGCGCGTCGTTGCAGTTATGCTGATGGATCATTTCCTGACAGAGGCATACATTGCGCGTGTGCTGGCTGTGTGGGACAGACTCGACCATCCGGGATATTACAGGAAAATGGGAGTTGCGTGGGGCGTTGCAACTGCATATGCAAAGTACCCAAAGGAAACACATGCATTTTTACTGGAGAATCATTTGGATGACGAAACATACAATAAGGCGATCCAGAAAATGATCGAATCTTACCGGATATCGGCGGAGGATAAAGAGATATTGCGCGGAATGAAAAGGAAACTGCAAAAATAAGTGATATTGTGCGAAATGAAAAGGAAATTGTAAAAATAAAAGGGGAGCAGTAGCATGAGTGTTGATACACAAAAAATCATAGAGATCGTAAAACAGGTCAAACCGTTATTTTTAGACCGTGAGGGCTCATCACAGATCAAGGTAAAGGGTGTTGCGGATTTTGTGACACAGATCGATTTTAAAGTGCAGGAGCAGGTAAAAACCGCACTCTATGAACTGTATCCGGAAATTCAGTTTATGGGGGAGGAAAAGGACAACAGCGATATTGACTTTGACGGTGATGTCTGGATCTTAGATCCGGTGGATGGGACGACCAACCTGATCCATGATTTCCGAAACAGTACACTTTCACTGGCACTTGCAAGAAAGGGTGTACTAACGCTTGGAATCATATATCATCCGTATTCTGATGAAATATTTGTGGCAGAACGGGGAAAGGGAGCATTGTTAAATGGCAGTCCAATCTCCGTCAGCAAAAGGCAGAAATTTTCCGAGTGTCTGATCTCCATAGGAACAAGTCCATATTACCGCGAACTTGCAAAAGAAAATTTCAGAATTTTTGAAAAGGTATTTACGGATTGTGCGGATATCCGAAGACTTGGTTCCGCGGCATTAGAACTTGCCTATGTGGCGGCAGGAAGAATCGATGCATACTTCGAACGCAGTTTAAAACCCTGGGATTATGCAGCCGGAATACTGCTTGTGGAAGAAGCGGGTGGAAAAGTCACGGATTATAAAGGAAAACCGGTGGATATCACCGGAAATTCCGATATTGTGGCGGGAAGCCAGACGATCGGGGAGATCCTGGTAGAGAAATATTTATAAAATGAATCAGACAGTAAAAAGCTCCTGTGCTTGTGATGCGTAGGAGTTTTTTCTATATAAAATATAGTTTCCAAATCTGAAAATTATTTTTTCCCGGAACGACGGTCAATGACGAAAACAAGATCATAAATGATATTTCGCTGTTCCGGAGTCATCTGGCGAAGCTTTTCTATTAACATAAATTCTTTGGAGGTAGGAGCATCTGGCGAAGAGTAGCCTAAAAGACAGTCTGTGGATACATGCAGGGCACCGGCCATGGCTTTTACAGTTTCAAAATCCGGTTCATGATTACTTTTGATGTAGCCATTTAATGTTGTCTTTGCGATGTTTAGCATAGAAGCAAAATCTTTTTGAGTAATGTCGCGTTCTTCAAGTAAAAATTGTAGATTTTCTCCAAATGTCATTCTGATAAATCCCCTTATTTTATGAAATATTTAATAAAGTTATTATATAGACTGATAGTTTTGATTAATTGATTGATACTAGATACTGGTATTTAAAGTATTTACAATACTAGAAAATAGTATTATAATTCATATAGTACAAACGTCACGAAACAAAGGAGGAAAATCCTATGCTCCTGCAAAGGTAGTCGCATTTTCCTTCGGAAAACAGAGGAGGATTTGGTTATGAGACAGATTTTTAAGAGATTTGGCGCAGGAATGCTGGCAGTCATACTGCTGTTTGGTGTTGTTTTCGGACCTGGAAGTTCCACAACAGTGGAAGCGGCAAAAAAGGATAAGACAAAACCGAATGTTGTTTTATATCTGAATAAGACAGGCTATACAAGAGGAAATGTATACATTCAGGTACAGGCAAAAGACAAGTCCGGAATTAAAAGCATTTTGATCAAAAAAGGTAAGATTACAAAGAGCGCAGCGCGCTATTGGAAAAAGGCGGACAATATAACGAGATCAAAAAAGAAAAAAGTGACTTCAAATGCTGCCTATTCTGTAAAAGTTACTGACAAAGCGGGAAATGTAACGATCAAAAGAATTTCGGTCACGAATATTGATAAGAAAAAACCGACTGTAAAACTGAGTCAGTCAGTCGTCAGTGGCGGAGTGCAGATATCCGTGTCTGCTTCCGATGCCAGTGGAATCAAGAGTGTGAAATGGATCAAAGGTGCAATCAGTGATGCATCCAGTGCAAAGTTTAATCAGGCATCTAATATTACAAAAACCCGGAAATTTATAGTGACACAGAATGGCTACTATACGGTACAGGCGGTAGACCGTGTGGGAAATAAATCGGTGGCACAGATTTATGTGGTGGCGAAGCAGGCGTTGTATGATTTGGAGGAGTATCATGGATATAAATTGGATCGAAGAACAACCGTAAAAGACAGTTTGGGAAGAAGTTATACAAATGCTTTAGTTTTAGAAACTTCTTGGGGAGAGCATGAATCAACATATTTTCTGGATGGAAAGTATCAGTATATAGAGGGAGATATTGCCTGCTGCCATGGGTCAGATCCAACAGATGCTTTGTTGCAGATTTATGCAGATGATATATTGCTTTACACATCGGAAACAATTATAGCAACACAGGAACATAAGCACTTTAAAGTAGATATTGGAAATGCCAGATTTATTAAAATTAAAATAACGGATGCTGGTGAAGATCTTTGGGATAGCAGTGAATATATCCTCGCTAATTGTTACCTGTACAATTAAGAAAACCATTCATACATACAGTGTGAAGGGAAGCAAATATCAAAAATAAAAACAAGGGGGAAAACAGCTATGAAAAAAGCAAAACGGATCTTTACAATTTTAGTGGCACTGATCGTATTCATCAGCAGTATGGCAGCTTCTGATATTACGGTCAAAGCGGCAGAAGAAACACAGGAAACGGATTATAAAAGTATTTCGGAGCCAAATTGGTATGGAGGAGCATATAGTACCAATAACCCGTTTGCGTGGAGTAATCAGTATTATGGTCAGTGTACATGGTATGCGTGGGGAAGAGCATATGAACTGACAGGCGTGGCATTAAATGAATGTACGGGAAACGCTGCAAAATGGTATAATGCCGCAAAAAATGCAGGACGTTCCGTCGGCAGTACTCCAAAGGCAAATTCAATCGCAGTATTTGGAACAAGTGCAGGATATGGACATGTTGGATATGTGGAAGCGGTAAATGGTGATACAGTGACATTGTCAGAATCTAATAATAGTGCATATGGAAAAGTGACTACAGGTTATGTAAATTCACTTGCAGAAGGAATCACATATTATTGTGGTGCACATAATTTCTCATCGAGCAAGTTGAAGAACAGGTATAGCGGAGAATGGCTGATCGGATATATTTATCTTGTAAATGATCCTGATCCGGGCAGTCTGTCAATTTATGCTAAAACAACTTATTATACGGATGAGGATGTAACTGTTTCATGGAATACACCGGCAAACACTGCCTCGTATGGTTTTACACTGCGCTACAATCCAAAGAGCGGGGATGATCTGATCGACCACTATGTAACAGGAAACAGCTATAATATAGGAAAAATCGGTACAGGAAACTATCGTCTTTGGATGAAACCGTACAGTGCCAATGGAACAGGTGGAAAGGCAGTTTATGTTGATTTTAGTGTGACGAACCGCCCTGTCACCTATGTGACGGGAATTACATTAAATCAAAGTTCACTCTCATTAAAAGTTGGTCAGACAGCGACACTCACGGCATCTGTGCAGCCGGGGAATGCCACAAATAAAAATGTGACATGGACATCTTCTGATTCGGGAGTCGTGTCAGTATCTAATGGGACGGTAAAAGCTGTTTCTGCAGGAAGTGCAACCGTAACAGCAAAAGCTGCGGATGGAAGCGGAAAGACTGCTTCCTGTAGAGTCACTGTCACAAAAACGCATACGCATCAGTATACTGCAATAGTGACAAAAGCTGCGACATGTACGGAAGAAGGCATAAAAACTTATACCTGTTCCTGTGGCAGTAAATATACAGAAAAAATTGCTAAGACTGCGCATAAGGCAGTGAAAGACGCAGCAATCGCACCGACATGTACAAGTGCGGGCAGAACAGAAGGAAGTCATTGCTTGGTATGTGGAACTGTGATCACTGCGACGAAAACAATCCCTGCAAAAGGACATACGTTTACTTTAACAGTGACAGTGAAAGCTACCACAAAGAAAGATGGAAGCATTAAAAGAACCTGTGGTGTCTGTGGTACAACGGAAAAAACGACGATTTACCGTCCATCACAGATTTCGCTGGCTAAGAAGTCATTTACATATAATGGTAAAGAGCAGAAGCCGTCGGTCGTATTGTGGGATCGTAATGGAAATCAGATTGGAATGGCAAATTATACAGTGGCTTACGGCAATAACAGAAATGTTGGAAAGGCCAAAATTACTGTCACATTGTCTGGAAATTATGCTGGTACATTGACAAAAACATTTAATATCTGTCCTGACAAGACACAGATAACCAGACTTACGCGAAAATCAAAGGGATTTCAGGTAAAATGGAAAAAACAGACCAACCAGACCAGTGGATATGAAATCCAGTATTCAGATAACAGTAAGTTTTCGAAGAATAGAACAAAGACGGTAGGTATTTCTAAGAGATCAGCGAATTCAAAAGATGTGAAACAACTGAAGGCAAAGAAAAAATATTATGTACGTGTCCGTACGTATAAAAAAGTAAAAATCAATGGCAAGTCCACGAAGATCTATTCTGGCTGGTCGAAGGTGAAAACGGTTGTGACAAAGTAAAAACAGAGTAACTGTAATAACAGAGATTATAAAAATGCTCCGCGCAAAGACGAGGAGCATTTTTGTATATATGTTGGTGAGGAGGAGCTAAATTGAAGTGTCCTAAATGTAAGAAAGAAATAAATGGTAAGGCTGTTTTTTGTGGATATTGCGGAACAATGGTAAGAGAGAGCACAGAACAGAGAGAAGAAAAAAGACAGAGTGATCACAGCAAAAGTAATTTTCTGAAAATTTTTGCCTATGTATTTATAATAATTTTACTTGTTGGATGTATCGGCAAATTTTTATATGTCAAAGGAATTATTAAAAGCAGAGTTAATCTGCCTTTTTTGGAAAAACAGCAGGAGAACATGGTTGCACAGAATGTGGAAACAAATGAATATTTATCAAATGATTTAATAACAGATACGGAAATAGAGGAAAGTGAAACAGAAGATGAGCAAATAGATACAGAAATAAATACGACTGAAGAATTGCAAACAGATAGTATTAATTCTGGAACAGAAGATACAGATTTGACAGAAAAAAAACATTATGCGTGGCGTGCGTCCAATGTTCTTGTAGTGATAGATGATAAAGCAAAAGTACTGAATGAGGAAGCAATCGATCATATTCTAAATATAACATTTTCGGTTGCAGAAAAAACAAATGAATCCATTATGGTAGTTACTACAAATGATACGTTTGGTAAAAGCAGCCAGGAATTTGCGGATGAGTATTTTGATAATGTACTGCATACGCATACTTCAGATGAAGGACTTGGTGAAGATGGATATTTATTTTTGATCAATCTTCAGGATAGAGAGTATTATATATCGACTGCAGGGAGACTTGTATGGGATTATTCAGATGAGATATTAAATGAAAATTTAGATATAGCTTATCCTTATATGGCAGCAGGGGATTATGAAACGGCGATTATTAAATTAGTTGAGAGTACACCACATGAAGAATATTAGGAGGAACTTATGAGAAAATGTCCAAATTGTAAGAATAAAGTAAGTAAAGGAATGAATTTTTGTGATCAGTGTGGAACTGTGCTGCAAAAAAATAAAAGAATTTTCACAGGAAAATTGTGTGCATTCGTAGTATGTATAGCGGTTATTGCAGTAAGTATGACAGCATTGATATATTTTAACATGGAAATATCTGAATCGCCGGAAGGGGTGATGTATGTTAAGGATAATGAAATTTTTTATAATAATTTAAAAAAGAATCATTCGGTGCAGCTTACGTCAAAATTTGTTTATGATATGGATGTGTCGGATACGGAAGATATGACAGAAAGAGAATATTCGGATGAATTGACGGATGCGATAGAATATGGGAGTTTGTTGAGTCAGGATGGCAAAATTGTATTTTATCCAGGTAAAGTAGATGAAGAATCAGATGTAATGTCGTTGTATTGTAGAAAAGTTGATACATCTGACGAGAAAACCGTTAAAATTGGATCGGATATTTTGGGATATCAGATTAATCAGGATGCAACGGTTGTTGTATTTGTAAAGGAAAATGAACAGCTTTATCGATATGATGTAAATAGTGATAAAACAGAGAAAATTGGAGACGATATTCGGTTTTATCAAATGTCAGACGATGGACAAAAATTGCTGTATGTTAATAAAAAAGATATGTATCAAAAAAAGACCGATGGTGAAATAGAAAAACTTGATGGAGATATAAATCAAATTTGTTATGTGAATGGTGATTTGTCAAAATTGGTATATATGAAAGATGATGATGTATATCAAAAGACAGATGGGATGGATAAGGTTAAAATTGCATCAGATGTAGAACGTGTTTTAAAAGTATATGATACGGGAGAAATGTATTATTTTAAATCAGATCCTGTTTCTTTCAAACTTACAGATTTTATATGGGATGATATGGAGGAAGAAGATAAAAATGCAGAATGGCCGGCAACAGTAGAACCTCCTGTCTGGTGGGATTATGATACGGAAGAGGAATATGATCAGGCATATGCATTATATGAAGAAGAAAAAGATAGATATGATCAGATGTATGAAGCATACATGAAAAAAATGGAACGTGATGAATTACGGAACAAGATTTCAGAAATAGAAATGGGAGGAGATGGATATACACTTTATTATTTTAATGGTATGACTGAGATGAAGCTGGAAGAACAGGTTTCGTATGCTGGATCTTTTTTTGCACAAGATGTGCCTGTAATGGCGTATAGAGTATATAATTTGGGGAGATCGAATCAGATAAAGTTATCTGATATTGAAAGTGTAGAATCAATACAAGATCAGATTAGAAGTTCGCGAACATCCTTTACGGAGAGAACTGTAGCAGTTGGTGGTGTGACAGAAAAAATAGAGCAGAATTCAGATTCAAATCTTGTAATTAGTGATGATGGGAAAATATTATATTATGTAGATGATATACCCGAAGAAGAGTCAGCAGGAGAATTATATGAAATAGAAATTGTAGATGGAAAATTACAGAAAGCTGTGTTGTATGACAGCGATGTTTATACAGAAATGAGAATTCCCGCATATGTGTGGAATGAAAAATATACATATACTATATTGGAAGATGATGAGCATTTGATCTATGTAAAAGATTATCAGGAAGATAGTGACTGCGGTGATCTGTATATTAATAAAAATAAGATTGATTATGATGTATGTATATCTAATTCACTTTATGATAAAGAAAGTGGAAAGGTCATATATTGTGCCGATTGGGATGCTGAAGATGAATGTGGAGCATTAAAACTGTACATAGATGGAAATAGTGAAAAAATTGCGGACGATGTGCATGATTTTGATGTTTTGCAAAATGGAGACATACTGTATATATGTAATTACAGTTTGCGAAGTGGTGAGGGTGAACTTTATTTATATGAAAATGGCAAAAACAAGAAAATTGATAGTGCTGTTATGGGAATAATAAAATACAATCATACATTAAGACAAAGGGAAAATTTAAATGATCTATGCGCAGGAAATAAATTCAAAATGGTTATGCATAAATAAGCTATATTACCGAGATTAAATTTGTAATGCAGTAATACGAAAAACATTAAAAGTTTTTAAAATATATAGGAGTATGACAAGAAATCTGACCTTGGGGAAAGGTTATATTTCTCAGACTCTTCTTTCTTTTTTACATGTAGAAAATATATATGGAAATTTTGTGCAATAATTACAAATATCATTAAAATAACGTCTTTTTGATGACATAGTATAAGCAATATGCTAAAATCCATTCAAAGCATGACATTCTGAATTATCTACACGGACATATACGCCATTCTATTCACAGATCAAAATCATAAGAATTTTCAATGCTTTTATTATCCACACATTTAAGCAGGGAGAATTCTAAAGAACCAGAGATTTCTCCCAGACAACACAGAGGAGGAGAAATGAATGGGGACAGCGGACATCGTAACAAAAGAGTATATGCGGGGAAATGCCGTATTTGCGGATGCATTTAATTATCTGATTTACAATGGAAAAAAGGTGATTGACCCGGCAAATCTGAAAGAGATCGATCCGACAGAGATTGCACTGCCGTTTGATGATGAAGCAAAAGCCGGTAAAGAAAAAGATGGTGAAGATAAGAATAGAAAAGCGCAGGGAACAGAGTGGAGTTCTGTGAAAAATGAATCAGTGAGAAAGAAAACTGCCGGCAGAGCAGGCAAAAAAACAGATGCAGTGCAGAGATACCGTGATCTTTTAAAATTTGCGGTAATCAAACAGGATGAAAGAACGTCCTATGTTCTTTTGGGCATCGAAAACCAGACGGATGTCCATTATGCGATGCCTGTCAGAAATGCCATCTATGATGCCCTGCAATATGGCAGACAGGTGGCGGACATAGCTGCCGGACACCGCCGGAACAAAAATGATTTTTCGGGAAAAAATAATGGTGAGTATCTGTCCGGATTTTTAAAGGAAGATCATATCAGACCGGTGATCACACTTGTGATTCATTTTGGAGCAGAGGAATGGGATGGTCCGTTATCATTGCACGAAATGATGTCGACAAGAGATATGGAACTCTTAAGTTTTGTGGAGAATTACCGGATTCATCTGATCGATCCGGCAAAACTGACGGAAGAACAGCTGGATCATTTTTCCACGAGCCTGAAAGAAGTCATGGGATATATCAAGTACTCAAAAAATAAGGAACAGCTGTTGAAATTTTTGCATACAGATACCCATAGAAGCATAGAAATGAATGCGGTAAGAGTGATAAAGACGATCACGAATACACCGATTGAAGTATCAGAAGAAGAGGAGGAGATAGAGATGTGTAAGGCAATCGAGGATCTGATCGCGGAGAGCGAAGCACGTGGCAGAGCAGAAGGAGAAACACGGGGAGAAGCGAAGGGCATGATAGAAATCTGCCTCGATATGAGTTTTTCCAAAGAGGATATTTTGAAAAAGTTACAGGAAAAATTAAATATATCCCTGCAGCAGGCGGGGGAGTATTTTGAGATGTATGGGAAAAGGACGGTGTAATTGTACATTGAAAATGAAAAACGCTGAATCCATGATAAATCAATGGAAACAGCGTTTTGGCAAAATCAATAAAACAAAGCGTTACATTTCAACCACAGCAACACCCCATCCGCCTAGGTCAATTTTATCTCCACAGACGATGGCTGCTTCTGAAATCAGCTCTACGCCGTTTTTTCCGTGGTGTGTGACAGAAACCGGATCTTTTGAATAGTTCAGATAGTAGCACAATTCTTTACCGGAATCATTGATGCCTCTTTTTATAATGAGTGGATAATGCGGTGCGTCTGAGGAAAGATCTCCACCGGAAAAGCCGGTTTCGTGCAGAAAAGATAAAAGCACGGATTCTAACAGTTCATCATTTTCAAACATTGTTCCAAAATAGAGTGTGGAACCATTTCCATATTGATTTTTTGCAGCAGCGGCATAGCGTTCATATGCCGGATGGCTGTATTTTAATACCGGTACAGCGGTATCACAGGTGATAAGCTCCATCCATTCACAGGCGGAGGAGGTCAGGGAAAAGGCAGAGTCATCCGGATGTGAAAAATGCTCCTGTGCAGCCGCCATGACATCGCTTTGAACCGGCACGATATCCACATGATGCGGGTGTGTAAACTGATCGTAGTGAAGTCCCAGACATTCATGCAGGATATGTGGCTGCATGTCCGGATAAATCTTTAAATATTCATCGGAAAAACCGCTTCGGAATGTGGTGATCAGATGTCCGCCGTTTCTGACATAGGAATCTAATGCCAGAAGCAGAGATTCCGGTGCACTGTAGAGTGCCGGTACGATCAGACATTCATAGCCGGAAAAATCCTGTTCCCTAGAAGAAATCATATCGTACTCAATATTTAAGCGGTAGAGGGCATCTGAAAACCAGCGCATCACAGTGTTGTAACCGTTGGCTCCGGCTTTTTCAAGCGGAAACTGGGTGAATCCGGTCAGCGAGGCATTATCAAGCATAATGGCGATCTTGTTTTCTTTTTTCAGGTTTTTTAAATGAGAACCGATCTTATTCCATTCGTTTCCGATCACGACAGCTTCACGGTAAGTCTCATTTTCAGAAAAATCGTGGGAGAGCACACCTTTCCAGTAACTTTCAATTGCATTGTGGATCGAATGCCAGTGCCAGTACATCACACTGTTTGAGCCGTTTGCGATATGGCTGTATGCCTGCAGGCGGAGCTGTCCCGGATAAGGAAGCCACGGAGTCAGTCCCTGAGCCTCGGTCTCTAAGATCAGATAATTGTCCTTTTTCAGACTGCGTGAGATATTTCCACATACGGTAATTTCTGCACCGGTCAGTTCCTCATTAGAAGGATGGTAAATATCGGCACCAGCCACTGTCATGCAGCGTGAGGCATCGTACTGGTCGACCTGGGACTGATAACCGATCGAGTGTGTGGTCCAGTCAAAATCAAAATTTTGTGTGATAAACTGATCATCCCGTTTGTACTCGCGGACAATATCAGCCTGCCAGCTCAAAAATTTAGTGACAAGTGAACGCTGAAATTTACAAAATTCAGCGGCAAGACTCTGGTTGATCGTACCTCTGACATCCGGGAAATCATCCCAGTCATTCACACGGTTGCTCCAGTAATCCAGTCCAAACTCATGGTTAAAATCATTGATATCCGGAAAATTTTCTTTTAAATAATCTACAAACATTGCCTGGACATGGGGACCGGCAGTTCCATAACTTTTGGTCTCATTGTCAAGCTGATAGCCGATCACATGCGGCACATCCTTTACATGTTCCATCAGAACACGGATCACACGCTCTGCATGGGAGAGATAATCCGGGTTTGTGATATCCATATTCTGGCGGTGGCCATATCGTTCGCGGCCGTTCTGGGTGATTGCCAGGATGTCCGGATATTTTTTTACCAGCCATGTCGGTACGGCATAGGTCGGTGTTCCGACGATCACGGAAATATGGTGGCATGCGGCAGCATTTAACATTCTGTCGATATGTGTAAAATCATACACGCCTTCCTGCGGCTCTAAAGTACTCCATGTTGATTCCGCGATACGGATGACATTCATTCCTGCTTTTTCCATCATTTCCATATCCTTTTCCACACGGTCGTATGGAAGGTATTCGGAATAGTATGCAGCTCCAAAATAAAGTTTTTCTGTTTTCATATAAAACCCCCACCGCCGGATGACAGGTTCGTATTGTCTGGCCTTAGAAGCAGATTTGAGCACTGTGGCGGTGATATCCTTTCTTAATTTAATATAAAATGATAAAATGAACAACCGCTTGCGCATTCTTATTATACCATCTGAAAATTTACATGTAAACGATAAGAAACAGTTTCCAAAAAAATATCTATGATTTACTCGGATATGATAAAAAATGGTATAGACAGTGAACTTTTAATTTGCTAACATAAAATTAATACTGGAAGTGTATATTGCAGGGAGAGTCAAACATATGGAATTAAATCAGAATACAGAAAAACTGGACAATTATAGAAAACGTGCTGCAGAGCTGGTCGGGAAAATGACACTGGAAGAAAAAGTGGCACAGACTCTGTATCAGGCACCGGCGGTGGAACGGTTAAATATAAAGGCTTATAACTGGTGGAATGAGGCATTGCACGGTGTGGCGCGGGCCGGCACGGCGACGGTATTTCCACAGGCAATCGGTCTGGCGGCAACATTTGATGAGGATCTGTTAGAGCAGGTCGGTGATGCAGTGTCGACGGAGGCACGGGCAAAGTTTAACATGCAGCAGGAGGGAAAGGATACGGATATCTATAAAGGCCTGACTTTCTGGTCACCGAATGTCAATATTTTCAGAGATCCAAGATGGGGCAGAGGACATGAGACGTTTGGGGAAGACCCATATCTGACCAGCCGTCTTGGAGTCCGCTATATTGAGGGTCTGCAGGGGCATGATGAAAATTATTTAAAGGCGGCTGCATGTGCAAAACATTTTGCGGTACACAGCGGACCGGAAGCGGTGCGCCATGAATTTGATGCAGAGGTGACGGAGCAGGATTTAAGGGAAACATATCTTCCGGCATTTGAGGCGTGCGTAAAAGAAGGAAAAGTGGAGGCAGTGATGGGGGCATACAACCGGACGAACGGAGTGCCGTGTTGTGGAAACAAACGTCTGCTGATCGATATTCTGAGAAAAGAATGGGGATTTTCGGGGCATGTGACGTCAGACTGCTGGGCAATCCGTGATTTCCATGAGGGACATCATGTGACAGGCACTGCGATTGAATCGGTTGCGATGGCGATGAATAACGGCTGTGACTTAAACTGTGGTACTCTGTTTGGATTTTTAGTTCAGGCGGTGAGACAGGGACTGGTCAAAGAAGAACGCTTAGACGAGGCTGTCACAAATCTGTTTATGGCGAGGATGAAACTTGGTGTGTTCGATAAAAAAGAAGAAAACCCATACGATAAAATCCCTTATCTTGCCGCAGACAGCAGAGAGATGAAAAAATTAAATGAGGCGGTGGCAAGACGAACCGTTGTCCTGCTAAAAAATAAGGAGCATATATTACCGCTTGATAAAAATAAAATAAAAACGGTTGGCGTGATCGGACCAAATGCGGACAGCAGACGCGCGTTAGTCGGCAATTATGAGGGAACGGCATCACGTTACATTACTGTGTTAGAGGGGATTGAAGATTATGTCGGCGACGATGTGAGGGTGCTCTATTCGGAGGGCTGCCATCTTTATAAGGACCGCACCAGCAATCTGGCACAGGAAAATGACCGCATGTCAGAAGTACTTGGCGTATGCAAGGAGAGTGATGTGGTTGTCGCAGTGCTGGGACTTGACGCGGGCATTGAGGGAGAAGAGGGAGATGCCGGCAATGAGTACGGCAGTGGTGACAAACCGGATCTGAACCTGCCGGGACTGCAGGAGGAGATCTTAGAGGCTGCTGTATCCTGTGGCAAGCCTGTTATTTTAGTTCTGCTATCGGGAAGTGCACTTGCGGTGAACTGGGCGGATGAGCATGTAGATGCGATCGTACAGGGCTGGTATCCGGGGGCAAGAGGCGGAGCTGCCATTGCGGATATTTTATTTGGGGAAGCAAACCCGGAAGGAAAACTGCCGGTCACATTTTACCGTACCACGGAAGAACTGCCGGATTTCGAGGACTATTCCATGCAGGGAAGAACTTACCGGTATATGGAACAGGAAGCATTGTATCCGTTTGGCTATGGGCTTTCCTACACAGAGTATGCATATCAAAATGTGAGATTTTTAGAGCAGGAACCAGTGGTGTCAGAAGGAGTGACGATCGGTCTGTCTGTAAAAAATACCGGAAAAATGGATGGGACTGAGACAGTGCAGGTCTACGTGAAGGCAGAACATTCAAAGATGCCGCATGGCCAGTTAAAAAAGATCGTAAAACTTCCACTCTGTGCCGGGGAAGAAAAAGAAATCAATATCCGGCTGGAATCAGAGGCATTTATGCTGTATGATGAAAACGGTGAAAAGATCCTGCCGTCCGGACACTTCGAGATTTTTGTCGGAGGCATGCAGCCGGATTCACGCAGTGAGAAACTCACAGGAAAAACAGTGGAAAGTCTGATGTTATGAAAATAATTGTGCGTCTCTGTAAAAAAATCGAAGAAAAAATTGACACTTACAGCATACAAAAGAAACTGATTCTTTTGTATGTCTGTTGTGTGGTCCTGCCGGTCGCCCTGACAGACAGTGTTGTAGTCGGAATGATATTTTCGGAGGAACACAATGCAAGAAAACAGGTGACAGAAAATATAGCGAGTGTGGCAGAGTACAGCATTGACAAGGCAGTAGAAGAAGCACTCACAATCTCAAAAAATATTTATATGAATAAGTATATCAACAATTTTCTGAATGCCGATTATGATTCCCATCTGGCATTTTATGAAGCGTATCAGGAGCTGATGCAGGATTCCCTGTTTGACAGTTCGCTTGGCAACAGCAGCGTTGAGATCACGATGTATGCCGACAATGATACGATCGTAAATGGTGGAAAGTTCAAAAAGTTAGGACGTGTAAAACAGACGGAATGGTATCAGAAACTGCAGGATTCCGGGAACAATTTTGTATTTTGTGCCTACATGGATGAAACGCACGATACATCTCCGACGGATTTAAGAAAGGTGTCGATTATCCGGAAATTAAACCGTTATATGTTAGATCCGCATGAAAAAGTTTTAAAGATTGATCTGGATTATAATGCGGTCAATACCGGACTTTTGAGGGCAAATTATGAATCAGAGGTGTATATCTGCAGCGGTGATAAGATTATCTTTTCAAATACCGGAAGAAACAATATAAAAGAATCTTTTGAGAGGTTTGATAAGGGTACCATGCACAAGTGTTATGTGCAGGAGAAAGAATTATACGGACAGCCGATGAAGATCTATGTGCGGTATCCGGAAATACAGATCTCAAAAATTTTGTGGAACAATGCCATACCGATGATCCTGCTGGTGTTGATCAATATTTTTCTCCCGTGGGTATTTATGCAGTTTCTAAACCGTTCGTTTACAGTACGTCTGCATCTGTTGGAAGATACCTTTTCGCAGGATCATACCGGAAAATTAAAAGTGGTGGAAACAATATCAGGAACCGATGAGATCAGCCAGCTGATGCAGCATTATAATTCCATGGCAAACCGGATGAATCATCTGATCGAGACGGTTTATGAGAGCAGGTTAAAACAGCAGGAGTCGGAGATTGCCAGACAGGATGCTGATATTGCCAGACAAAAGGCGGAACTTCTGGCACTTCACAGCCAGATCAACCCGCATTTTCTATTCAATGTATTGGAAAATATCCGCATGCGGAGCATCTTAAAACATGAGGATGAGACAGCGGAAATGATCGAACAGCTTTCGCTGATAGAACGGCAGTATGTGGAGTGGGGAACAGATATTGTGAGCCTTGGTGCGGAGATCGGTTTTGTGGAGTCGTATTTAAAACTTCAGAAATACCGTTTTGGTGACCGGCTAAGATACAGCATTGAAATGGAGGATGACTGCAGGGAGTACCAGATTCCTAAATTATCGTTAGTGACTTTTACGGAAAATTCATGTGTGCATGGTATTGAGGGAAAAGCGTCACAGTCATGGATCTTTGTCCGTGTATATAAAGATAAAAATAATCTGCATCTTGAAGTGGAGGATACCGGGGAGGGGATGCCGGAAGAATATCTGAATTATCTGCAGGAACGCATGGAAGAGGCAAATATCGAGATGCTTAAAGAAAAAGGACGGGTAGGTGTGATCAATGCCTGCGTGAGACTGAAAATGTATACAGGAGATCATGTAAAATTTCATATCGAAAGTGAAAGAGGTGTTGGAACAGAAGTATCTGTAGTGATACCTTTGAATGCAATTTCATAAAAAGGAGAAGATAGGGAAAATTTTATGGGAGAAAGAATGGAGGGGATAGAATGCTTAAAGTGCTGCTTGTGGACGATGAGCCATTTATCGTACAGGGACTTTCTGCGTTGATTGACTGGGAAAAAGAAGGATTTGAGATTGTGGGAACTGCGGGGAATGGCAGTGAGGCGGTAGAATTTTTAAAGAGTAATCCGGTCGACCTGATCTTAGCGGATATCAAAATGCCGGTTATGAATGGTCTGGAATTTTTAAAATATATCAGGGAAACGCATCTGTCAGAGGCATTTTTTGTAATACTGAGCGGTTATGGAGACTTTACCTATGCGAAAGAGGCAATCAAATGGCAGTGTACGGATTACATATTAAAGCCGATCCAGAAAAGCCAGCTCCTTGCACTGCTTTCAAAGGTAAAACAGATGCAGCAGGATAAAAAGGAAGAGAGCGAGCGAATCCGGAAAATCGGAAAAGCGTATTTTGTGCAGCAGATGCAGACACTTTTGCTCGGCAGACAGGAGGAAACGGCACTCTCTTATGTTAAAGGACAGGTGGATTTTGGAAGAGGGATCCGCTATATCGGGATCGAGTCGGAGGATGGCGAGACGGATACGGACATAGGACCGGAAAAGAAACGGCAGCTCCAGAGACAGATATATGAAGCCTGCATGCAGTATCTTGGAGGTGAATACAGCTGTCTTACATTCTTAGACGCGGAAGGCAAGGAAGAATGTTATGATGTGGGATTTATTTTCTGTAAAAAAATTTCGCAGGAAAAGGGACTGCGGGAGCAGGAATATATCAATCTGCTATTGGAAAAGATTCAGAAAAGCACAGTCCATCCGGTCGTGATGTATGTCGGCAGTGAGGTGGAAGATATCAGTGATATCTCAGAATCTTTCCGGTCGGCAGTGATCGCAAAGACTTTTTCCAATTTTAAGGTGATGCCGAATCTATTGTACTATTCGAAAGAGCAGAAAAATCCGTCCGGTATTGTGGTGAGCCACAAAAAAATCGAGGATCTGCTGCGGAGTGTGGAAGAGAATGACAAGAAAAGGATCGAGGATAATGTTGCAGCGATCTATGAGGAGATGAATGAGGCGGGAATGAACCCGGAATTGGTACAGATGAACATGAATTATCTCCTGTACCGTCTGGTTTCCCTTGCGATGGAGCAGGATGACAGCGTCAATCAGGATGAGGTGTTACAGTATATCTGCGAAAATGCGTTTCAGGTACATATGATCCGAGGAAGCCTTTCACATTTCCGCAGATTCGTCATGGAGTATGCGGATTATCTGGTACAGTTAAGGCAGAATGCGTCCCGCGGTGTGCTTCTTGATGTGGAGGGGGAGATCCGGAAAAATTATGCAGAGAATCTGACGCTCAAAGAACTCGGGAAGAAATATTTTGTCAACAGTGCTTATTTAGGGCAGATGTTCCGGAAAAAATATGGTGTATCGTTCAAGGAATATCTGAATAATTACAGGATCGAGCGGGCAGCGGAGATCCTTCTTAGGACGGATGATAAAATCTATCTTGTGGCGGAAGAAGTAGGATACCGTGATCTGGATTACTTTATTAACCGGTTTATCCAGAGCAAAGGATGTACGCCGACAACGTACCGCAAGAAGACACGCAGTGTAAATGAATAAACGAGGACAATAGTACCTGTGATAGAGAGTCATGACAGATTTTAGATGAAAAACTAAAATTTGTCATGACTTTTTTTGATTTTTGTCCGGTTGTAGAAAAATGACAAATTGGTAAAATAAAATTACAAAATCTGATACAGATCTTACAGAAATCAGATGTGATTAAGAAGGAGGAGAAAAAATGAAACGAAGAAAAGCAGTGTCAGTATTGCTTGTTATGGCAATGGCAGCGTCAATGCTTACCGGATGTGGCGGGGGAAATACCAATACCACAGGAACAAATGGCGCAGCATCCACAGAGGGAGGCTCATCAGGGGAAAACACAAATGATTCATCCGGCGTGAAAGAGTTTACCGCATTTTTTGCAGTACCTGGTACAGAGATCAATGATGACAATGAGATCGAGCAGAAGATCGCAGAGATCACAGGTGCAAAATGCAAGGAGACATGGCTGACCGGACAGACAGCACAGGAGGCAGTCGGAACACTGATCGCAGGCGGTGAGTATCCGGATATGATCGATGGCGGCGACGGAATGAAACAGCTCTATGATGCGGGTGCGCTGGTAGCACTGGATGATTACATAGACAAATATCCAAACATCAAAGAATTTTTTACAGATGAGGAGTGGGATAAACTCCGTCAGGATGATGGACATATCTACTGGATCAATCAGTTTGGAAATATTTACGGGGAAGAAAAAGCAACCACCCACGGTGACGAGGCATTCTGGATCCAGACGAGAGTGTTAAAGTGGGCAGACTATCCTGAGATCCATACGATGGATCAGTATTTTGACCTGATCGAGAAATACAATGAAGCAAATCCGACCATGGATGACGGAACAGAAAATATCCCGTACACGATCCTCTGCGATGACTGGAGATACTTCTGTCTGGAAAATGCACCACAGTTTTTGGATGGCTATCCAAATGATGGAAGTTGTATCGTAGACCCGGATGAATTAAAGATCGTAGATTACAATACAACACCGACAGCAAAACGTTACTTCCAGAAATTAAATGAAGAGTACCAGAAAGGAATCGTAGATCCGGAGTCTTTTACACAGACCTATGATGAGTACATTGCAAAATTATCAACCGGTCGTGTACTTGGAATGATCGATCAGTGGTGGGATTTTGCATACAACGTAAATGATGCATTTAAGCAGCAGGGACTTGACAAGGAAGGCTGCAATTATGTACCGCTTCCGATCACGATCGACGAAGGTATGAAGAACCAGTGGCACAACTCCGGCGGAACATTAAATGTGTCAAGTGGTCTTGCAATCACCACAAGCTGCGAAGACGTGGAGGGCGCCCTTCAGTTCATCAATGATCTGTTAGACCAGGAAGTACATGATCTTCGTTTCTGGGGCGAAAAAGGTGTGGATTATGATGTGGATGAAAATGGTGAGTATTATCGTACCGAGGATATGAGAATGCAGTCCTCCGACACCGCTTACAAGGCATCCCACAGCTGTTCATATTCTTATTTCCCACAGTATTCCGGTACCAGCCGTGACGGCATTAATGCAATGAAATCGGGGGATCAGGCAAAAGAGTTCTATGACGGATTGAGCGAGGACGTACAGAACTGCTTTAAAGCATATGGCGCAGAGACTTATGTGGATATGCTTGGAACCAGCGAGGCACCGGGACCGTGGTATCCGATGTATTCCTATTCAAACAACATGACGACTGCAACTGAGGGCGGCATGGCATGGACAAAGATGGGCGAAGTAAAACATGAATACCTTCCGAAGGTCGTTATGGCATCTGACTTTGACAGTGCATGGGAAGAGTACATGGGTGTCTACAATAACTGTAATCCGCAGGCATTTATTGATGAGATGCAGGCAGAATTAGACCGCAGAATTGAGGAAGCAAAAAAATATCAGTAAAAATTGTGAGAAAACGGGATGGGGACTGGACGAATGACAGTCCCCATTCTTAAAAAAGAGGAGTGAAACTATGGCTTCAATAACAGTAACGAAAAAAAAACAAAAACAAAAAATCAAAGAGCCGCAGATAAAAATCACATGGAAAGAAATAAAGCGGCAGAAGGTTCTTTTAATATGGTCAGCGATCATCGTAGTGTATGGAGTGATCTTCTGTTATCTGCCTCTTGGCGGCTGGCTGATGGCTTTTCAGAATTATAAACCGAAGGATGGCCTGCTTCATTCTTCTTTTGTGGGACTTGCAAAATTCCAGCAGTTATTTTCCGATGCAACCTTTTTGCGGGTAATCAGAAATACACTTGCCATGGGTGTGATCAATCTGGTCGTCACCTTTGTGATGGCGATCGTATTTGCAATTTTATTGAACGAGGTAAAATCACAGGGAGGAAAAAAGGTCGTACAGACCATTTCTTATCTGCCGCATTTCCTTTCCTGGATTATTGTTACCGGTATTTTACATGATGCATTATCGGGCACCGGTATTATCAACGAACTTTTAGTGAACTTTGGTATTTTAGACCAGCCTCTCAACTTCTTTGCATATCCGAAATACTTCTGGCCGATCGTGGCATTTGCAAATGTATGGAAAGAGACAGGATGGAATGCGATCATCTATTTATCTGCGATCACAGCAATCGATCCTTCACTCTATGAAGCTGCAAATATGGATGGTGCGGGCCGCTGGGCAAGAATCAAATATGTCACACTTCCCGGAATTAAGCCGACGATCATGATCTTACTTTTAATGAATGTCGGAAACGTACTGAATGCAGGTTTTGAGATCCAGTATCTGCTTGGAAACGGTCTGGTACAGAGCGTATCGCAGACCATCGATATTTATGTATTAAAATGGGGCATCAGCCAGAATGATTTCTCCATTGGTACGGCAGCCGGTATTTTCAAGAGTCTGGTTAGTATCATTCTGATCGTGATCGCCAATCAGATCGCAAAACGTAACGGCGAAGAAAGGCTGTTTTAGGGGGTATTGGTATGGAAGCAGTAACAACAAAGAGAAGAAAATCAAGAAAGAAAACATCCGTTGCGGACAAAGTTTTCGTAACGTTAAATACATTATTTATGATCATGTTTGTGATCATTACGTTATATCCGGTGTTAAATACGCTGGCAATCTCACTGAATGACGGAACAGATGCGCTGCGCGGCGGGATCTACCTGCTGCCGAGAAAATTTACATGGAAAAATTATATTACCGTGCTGCAGAAAGACAACCTGATTATGGGTGCCTACATCACGGTTGCAAGAACCGTCATCGGAACAGCACTTGCACTGTTTGCCAACGCGATTCTGGCATTTATTGTCAGCAGAAAACGTTTCATGTTTAAAAAACAGTTATCCCTGTTCTGGGTGATCACCATGTATGTCAATGGTGGAATGATCCCGACCTTCCTGTTATTTAAGACACTTCACCTGACAAACAGTTTCTGGGTGTATGTCATTCCGGGAATGTTCAGCGCATTTAACATGTTAGTCATCCGTACTTATATGAATGGTATCTCAGACAGTCTGGAAGAATCCGCGCAGTTAGACGGGGCAGGTTACACCACGATCTTCTTAAAGATCATTTCCCCGCTCTGCAAACCGGTATATGCGACGGTTGCACTGTTTGTCGCAGTCGGACAGTGGAATTCATGGTTTGATGCAATGCTCTATAACCGTATGAGTGCGAACCTGACAACTTTACAGTATGAGCTGATGAAATTATTATCTTCCGTCACAAACCAGGGAAATTCCGTGGAGGCAATGAAAAATGCGGCAGGATCTGTGACACCGACTTCCGTGCGTGCCGCTGCAACGATACTGACTATGCTGCCGATCATCTGTCTGTATCCGTTCTTACAGCGGTATTTTGTGACAGGACTTACCATTGGCGGTGTCAAGGAATAAGAGGAAAGGATAAAGTTGCATGAAAAGAGGAGCGTTTGAGACTGGAACTTACCGCAATGTATTTGCGGAGGCAGGCTATGATAAGGAAACCATAGAAAAGCGGAAAAATGAGATCTTCCATACACTTTTTTACGGGGCAGAATCAGAGCGGATCTATCATCCCGTCGAGGACGATATGGCATATATCGAGGACACGGGTAACCATGATGCGCGGACAGAAGGGATGTCCTACGGCATGATGATGTGTGTCCAGATGGACCGGAAAGAAGAATTTGACCGCCTGTGGAAATGGGCAAAAACTTATATGTACTTAGAGGAAGGCGAAAATGCAGGATATTTTGCATGGTCGGTGCAGCTGGATGGAACAAAAAATTCTTTTGGCGCAGCACCGGATGGTGAGGAATTTTTTGCGATGGCACTGTTTTTCGCAGCGCACCGCTGGGGAGACGGCGAAGGAATATTCAATTACAGCAGGGAAGCGAAAGAGTTGCTGCACACCTGCATCCACAAGGGAGAAAACGGAGAGGGTGGCAGAGCCATGTGGGATGCCTCAAATCATCTGATCCGTTTTATCACGGATGTGGATTTTTCGGATCCGTCCTATCATCTGCCTCATTTTTATGAGTTGTTCGCACTGTGGGCAAAAGAAGAGGACCGGGCATTTTTTAAGGAGGCGGCGGAGGCGAGCCGTAATTACTTAAAGCGTGCATGTCATCCGGTCACTGGTCTTAGTGCGGAATATGCAGAATTTGACGGAACACCGTATCAGCCTGTTTTAGACCAGTGGGGAGGCAGACATGACTGGTATTACAGTGATGCCTACCGGACGATCGCAAACATTGCCCTTGACTATGAGTGGTTTGCAAAGGATGAGTGGGAGAGTGAGAATGTTGACCGGTTTTTGAATTTTTTCTGTGATACCGTGCAGGAGAAAGACAGGGACGGTATTTTCCTGACCGACGGAACCATTCTGGAAGGAAAGGCACTGCATCCGGTTGCGATGACTGCGGTCAATGCGCAGGCGGCACTTGCCTCAGACCAGAAAAATGCATTTCTCTGTGTCCACCGTTTCTGGGAGACACCGCTTCGCACTGGGGACAGAAGATATTATGACAACTGTCTGTATTTCTTCGCATATCTGGCACTGAGCGGCAATTATAGAATTTATTAGGAGTGCTCGTATGGAAGCAATTTTGGTAAAGGATCAAAAAGCGGCGGCATTTGTGATGGAGGATGGGACATTTGAGGGTGTCTATAGAATCACAGAAAAGGTTTGTGGGGATGTGGAGCAGGTCACAGGTGTCCGCCCGAAGATCATAAAATGGCAGGGAGAGTTGCAGCCGGCGCAGGTGTATGTGGCAACGCTCGGAAACAGTGAGATGTCAGAGGCGATCGCAGAAGAGGAAGGGATAGAACTTTCCTCTCTGTGTGGAAAGCGGGAATGTTTTCTGTTTCAGGTGTTGAAAAATGGCAGTCTGCTGATCGCAGGAAGTGACAAGCGGGGAACAATCTATGGGTTATTCCATATCTCAGAGCTTATGGGGGTATCGCCGTTTGTCCACTTTGCAGATGTGGTCCCTGCCCCGCAGAAAGAAATCATTTTTTCCGAAAAAGACTCGATGCAGAGCAAAGAACCCTCCGTGAAATACCGGGGGTTTTTTATCAATGATGAATGGCCTGCGTTCGGAAACTGGACATTTTCCCATTATGGTGGATTTACTGCAGAAATGTATGACCTGATCTTTGAGACACTGCTTCGGCTGAAAGGAAATTATCTGTGGCCGGCAATGTGGACATCGTCTTTTTCACTGGATGGACCGGGGGAGGAAAATGCCCGCCTTGCAGACTGCTACGGGATCGTGATGAGCAATTCCCACCATGAACCATGTTTAAGACACAGCGAAGAATGGGATCTGGTGCGTGGAGAGGATTCTGTTTATGGAAATGAGTGGAGCTATCTTACCAACCGTGAGGGACTGATCCGTTACTGGCGCGACGGGCTTTTGCGCAGTGGAAAATATGAAAATATCATCACGATCGGCATGCGTGGGGAGAGAGATTCTCTGATGCTTGGGGAGGATGCATCCTTAGAGCAGAATATTTCCCTGTTAAAAGAGATCATCACAGAACAGAGAAAACTCATCCGGGAATGTGTCGGGGAGAATGAACCGGAAATGCTCGCACTTTATAAAGAAGTGGAGGCTTATTATTACGGGGATGAGACAACGCCGGGGCTTAAAGACTGGGATGGCTTAGACGGTGTGACGCTGATGCTCTGCGAGGATAACTATGGAAATATGCGGACACTTCCGACGGAGGAAATGCGCTCCCACCGCGGGGGCTTTGGCATGTATTATCACTTTGATTACCACGGATCGCCGGTCTCTTATGAGTGGGTGAACAGTTCTTATCTGCCTAAAATCTGGGATCAGATGACGATGGCATATGACTTTGGTGTGCGGGATATCTGGATCGTCAATGTCGGTGATCTGAAATTTCAGGAGTATCCGCTCAGTTTCTTTATGGATCTCGCATATGATTATGAGAAATGGGGAAGCAGCAGGATTCATGCGCCGCAGGATTATCTGGCGTACTGGGTGAAACGTGAATTTGGCGGATGGTTCTATGAGGCGCAGCAGAATGCAGTTTATCGGATCATGCAGCAGTATACAAAAATGAATCATAACTGCAAGCCGGAAGCGATGCGCGCAGATACTTATCATCCGGTGCACTTTGGGGAGGCAGACAAAAGACAAAAGGAAAATGAAAGGTTAGAAGAGGAGACAGAAAAGCTTTTATCTTCTGTGCCGGAAGAGATGCTGCCGGCTTTCTGGGAACTGGTATATTACCCGGCAATGGGAAGTGCAAACGCATCTGATATGCAGCTTTATGCAGGAAAAAATTCATTTTTTGCAAAAATGGGAGCGGTATGTGCAAATGATTATGCAGAAAAAATAAAAGCATGTATCGAAAAAGACCGTTTACTCACAGAACGGTTTCATCAGCTTCTGGATGGAAAATGGGATGGAATGGCACTCTCAGAGCACATCGGCTTTGTGAACTGGAACGATGAGGAGTGCAGGTATCCGCTCATGACCTTCATAGAACCGGCAAATAAGCCGAGGATCTTTGCCATGTCAGAGGGCGGTGATGTCTGTACGGCAGGCGGGGACTGGACGAAAAAATTGATCGTGATGCGGCAGTTTTTAGATCCGGCTGTCAGTGAAGCCTCCCTGTTATTGTTTGGCGGCTCGAAAGAAAAAGTGCCTTATCATATCGAGTGCAAAAGTCCGTGGGTTCTGCCTGGAAAAATGCAGGGAGTCACAGACCGTGAGGAAGTGCTCACGGTGCAGATAAAAAGAGATGAGATCACAGACTGGGAGAATGACCACAGGACATATGATTTTGAGGTTTGCTATGAGGGTGGAAGGATACCGGTAAAAATTTTGCTGGAAAAAGATCTGCCGGGATGTCCGGCGGAGGCATTTTATGAGACAGACGGGATGCTCTCTGTCGAGGCAGAGCACTTTATCTGCAATGAAAAGGCGGAGGCGGGAGCATTTTATGTTTTGCCGGAGTACGGAAAAACGTTATCTGGTGTGAAAGCATATCCGCAGACAAAGACTTTTTTTGAAATGGCAGAGCAGATCAGACAGGCACCAAAACTGACGTATCAGATCTATGTCAGGGAGGCGGGAGAATACGAAATGATTTGCTATACCGCTCCGGCAAATCCGGTCTGTCAGGGAGGCAGTGTCTATTTTGGCTGCGCCGTCAATGGAAATGCACCGCAAAAGATAGAGATGATTCCGGATGGATACCGTTCCGGCGAGCCGTCCTGTGCGGAATGGGCGAAAATGGTGGTGGATCAGATCCGCGTTGTCCGTGTGCAGGTCACGCTGCAGAGCGGAGAGAATGAAATTGGAATTTATGCGGGGACACCGGGATTTCTGCTGGAAAAACTGACGTTTGTGCGCAAGGGAAAGCATTTGCCGGAGTCAGGTCTTGGACTGCCGGAGAGAAGGAGGACGAACAGATGAGTGGACCTGTGGCACCGAAAGATCCGGAAAAAGACAGATCTTATTTTTACATTATGAAAGAAAAAGAAACCTTTGGCTCGCTCCAGACGCAGGGGGAGTATCAGGGCAGGGGAGTCCAGTTTATCTACGAGAGTGATGGAAGGCTTGAAAGCAGTGCGGAAGTGACCGGTGAGGTCTGTGATGAAGAAATTTTAAAGAAACTTGGCACGGTGGAGGGCTTTAAAAGCCTGGTGCACAGCATCGGTATATCCGTGGAGATGGAACATAGCAGAGAACCGGTCACATTTGTATTTCAGATGTACGGGAAAGAGGATCTCTACGGCGGCGGAACGCTCATAGAAACAGAACTGCGTGGGGATGGCGCAGAAGTCAGGATCACGCTTGATACGGTAAAGTGGAAAACAGATGATGATGTGCCGGGGCAGATCCGGTTTGTCTTTGAGACGCCGGAACAGTCTGCAAGGGTCAATGTCCGTTTCTTTTTAAAGGATGGATTTTTCGTACCAAAGCCGCAGGAAGAGCGCGTGGTGGATATGGAATCCCACGGATATCAGGAAATGATAGAGCGGTCACTCCTTTCTATGGGAGATGCGGGCAGGATCAGAAGAGTCGTAGAAAAAGCGCGGGCTGGGGAGCCGGTAACCATAGCATATATAGGAGGATCCATCACGCAGGGAGCCGGGGCAGTTCCGCTTCACACACAGTGCTACGCATACCGGTTCTGGAAGGCATTTGCCGGAAAATACGGAAAAAATAACAATGTGAAACTGATAAAAGCGGGAGTGGGCGGAACCCCGTCGGAGCTTGGGATGATCCGTTTTGAGAGGGATGTCCTGCGGGATGGAAAAGAAAAGCCGGATCTGGTAGTCGTGGAATTTGCAGTAAATGACGAGGGGGATGAGACAAAGGGAAGGTGTTATGAGAGCCTCGTAACAAAAATTTTATCCATGCCGGATGCACCGGCTGTCCTGTTATTGTTTGCTGTTTTTGCAAATGACTGGAACTTACAGGAACGCCTTGCTCCGGTGGGAGAGCGGTATCAGCTCCCGATGGTAAGCATCCGGGATGCCGTGACACCGCAGTTTCGGCAGGCAAAGGACAGAGTTGTTTCAAAAAATCAGTTCTTTTATGATGCGTTTCACCCGACAAATCTGGGACATAAAATCATGGCAGACTGTCTGATGTATCTGATTGACCGGGCGGTCTGTGAGCCTGATATTTTAAGAAGAATGCATGAAAAACCGGTTTATGGGGATGAATTTGCGCAAGTGAAATTATTAGACCGCAGAGACGGCTATGAACGTGCGAAGATCTGCTGTGGCGCATTTTCCGGTACAGATCAGGAATTACAGTGTGTGGAGATGGATGACAGTTTAACGCCGGTTCCTGAATTTCCGTACAATTGGCAGTATGATGGGGCAAATGGCAGATCAGAAGATGCATTCCAGATGGATATCTACTGCCGGTCACTGCTTCTCATCTTTAAAGATTCCGGAGCGGTGGACGCCGGACGGGCAGATGTGTTTGTGGACGATACCAAAGTTCTGACCGCAGATCCGCATGTGAACGGCTGGACGCACTGCAATCCGGTCATTCTTCTGGAAGAAAAAGAAAGCGGATGGCATCAGGTGAGGATTCAGATGACACCTGGGGAAGAAGAAAAGAAATTTACAATACTTGGTTTTGGCTATGTGGAATAAAAAAGGCATGGCTGCCTGGAAAGCAGAGAAATTTGTGTGAAAAATAAGATTTTAGAATAGTAGAAATGGAGCGATAAAATGAGTATAGCAAAGAATCCGGTTCTGTCCGGTTTTTATCCAGACCCATCTATCTGTAGGGTGGGGGAAGATTATTATATGGTAAATTCGAGTTTTGCATATTTTCCGGGGATTCCTGTGTTTCATAGCAGGGATTTAGCGCACTGGGAGCAGATCGGCAATGCGTTGGACAGGGAAGAACAGCTTCCACTGTCCGGCAGTGAGATCTCACGGGGGATCTTTGCACCGACGATCCGTTACCACGAGGGTACTTATTACATCATAACAACAAATGTGGATCATGGTGGAAACTTTGTGATAACGGCACAGGACCCCAAAGGGCCGTGGTCAGTTCCACATTATCTGGGAGATGCGGCGGAGGGGATTGATCCGAGCCTCTTTTTTGATGAAGATGGGAAATGTTATTATGTCGGGACAAGACCGAATCCGTCCGGGGTCAGACACAATGGTGACTGGGAGATCTGGATAGAGGAGCTGGATCTTCATGCAATGTGCTTAAAAGGTGCGGGGACGGCGGTCTGGAAAGGTGCATTAAAAGATTGTATCTGGCCGGAGGGACCGCACCTTTACAAAAAAGACGGCTGGTATTATCTGATGATCGCAGAGGGCGGTACGGGACCGGAACACAGCATCAGTATCGCAAGAAGCAGGTCGTTAAGAGAATGGTTCTGTGGATGCAAGAGAAATCCAATTTTCACGCACCGCAATCTTGGCAGGGATTATCCGGTGATCTATGCAGGACACGGAGATCTTGTGGATGATGCAGACGGAAACTGGTATGTCGTCATGCTTGCATCGAGGCCATGTGAGGGACACTGTAGTATTGGCAGGGAAACTTTTCTGGCAAAAGTGGAATGGGAGGACGGATGGCCCGTCATCAATCCGGGGATTGGACATCTGACAGAGAAAACAGAACTTCCGATCGGTGAGTATCGCCTGGAAAGGGAAGTGACCCACGCGGATTTTATTGCATTTGATCAGAAAAAAATAGATGACAGACTCCTGTCGCTGCAGAGAAGGGATGAAAATACATATTCACTGATCGAGAGAAAAGGTTTTCTCAGGATGTATCTGAAAAAACAGAAACTTACAGAGAAAACGGACGCGCAGTATTTCGGGCTGCGGCAGAAAGATTATGATTTTACATTTTCGGCATGCATGGAATTTGATGCGGAGCGGGAAAATGAACAGGCGGGGATCGTCTGCTATCAGAATCATGCAAATCATCTTTCGATGCGCATCTGCGGTGGAAAAGAGAAGAGAAAGCTGCAGGTAATCGCACATATAACAGAAAACGATACGCTGCTTGCGGAAGAAGAAATCAATGCAAAAGGAATGCTGGAACTGTATTTGAAGGCAGCAGGACAGAGGGCAGAATTTTTTGTCAGAGATGAGGAAGGAAAGGTATTAAAACTCATTAAAGACGTGAGCCTGCTGCCGTACAGTACAGAGGAAGCAGGGGGATTTGTGGGCTGCACGCTCGGTGTGTATGCGTCTTCAAACGGTGAAATGTCGGATCGTTTTGCGGATGTAGCATGGATTTCGTATGAGGGAATACCGGGTTGATGCCGGGAAAAAATAGAAAAAAATAGGATTGATTTTTGCCCCTGTTTGTACAATAATAAACTTAGTTGCGCAACTAAGCGCAAAAAGCGAGGAATGAGAGTTTATGGATAAGGGGTTAGAAAAGAATATTACGATTGCGGACGTGGCGGAGGCGCTTGGAGTATCGAAGACAACCGTGTCACGTGCAATTTCCGGTAAAGGTCGTATTGGCAGGGAGACAAGAGAGCGCGTGCTCGCCTACATAGAAGAACATGATTATAAGCCGAATGTCATTGCGAAAGGGCTTGCGCAGTCTAAAACTTATAATATCTGTGTGGTCATGCCGGGGGAGTATGATGTTGTGGATCTTACATTTTTTCAGGAATGTCTGTTTGGGATACAGGAGATTGCGGGCAGCATGGAATATGATATCCTGCTTTCTATCTGCAGGAAAAACGATATATCTTCTCTTGAGCGTATCATAGCAAACCATAAAGTGGACGGTGTGATCCTGATGCGCACTTTTGTGGAAGATGAACAGATCGATTTTCTGCAGACAAAAAATGTACCGTTTGTCACGATCGGAAGTACCAGTGCCAATTACAAAGGCGTGATTCAGATCGATCACAATCACAAGAGTGCATGCAAAGAGCTTACATCGATCATTTTGATGAAGCAGATGGACAAAATTGCACTGATCGGCGGCAATGAAGAGCATGTGGTTACACAGAGCCGTCTGCGGGGATTTCGTGAGGCATATGCGAAGATGGGGAAAACGTTAGATGTGGATCTGATGTTTTTAAGCCAGGATAACCAGGTTCTGGTGGAAAAGGCAGTCAAGGAAGCATTAAACAGACAGGCAGACTGCATCCTCTGTATGGATGACGCTGTCTGCAGCCGTGTTTTAAAGACACTGCGCCAGCAGCATGTCAAAGTGCCGGAAGATGTCCGGGTGGCATCGTTTTATAACAGCATGGTACTTGAAAACAATGTTCCCTCGATCACATCGCTTTCATTTGATGCAAAGGAACTCGGCATGGTGGCATGCCGTACACTGCTTGATCTGACGGAGGGACTTGAGGTGAAAGAGCGCACATTGCTTCCGTATGAGGTGGTGCTGAAGGAATCGACGAAATAAATATAATCAGGAAAATACAGTTCTGAGAAAATTGAAGATCATCCTATTGGAGAGAATAAGCAATGGGCGAAACACATAGCGAATAAATGTGTTTCGCCCGTTTTTTATGCTGAAATTGTCGGAAATAACGTGAAATGGGCGAAATGATTATAATGATTACCGGAATAACCCACAGATCAGGGGAAATGAGGGTGAAACTGAAGCAATATCAGGGAAATTCGCCCAAAACAAAGGAAAAGGCAGGAAAATCCCTGATTCAAAAAATATCAAAAACGAGCCAAAATATCCATAAAAAGATGATATAAGAATTGAAAATGCACGGAAAATCAATGGTTAACGGTTGCGCAAAAGTCGAATTTGAAAAAAATAAAAGAAAAAATAGAAGATGATATTGTGCAAAATGGCTAAAAAATGGTCGGATTTATTATAAAATGTGGATATTGACACAAGGATGTGACGGAGATATACTCTAACCATAGAACAACCGATTGCGCATAGCGCAACACGAAAAAGTGTTCTAAAAGAACAATTTTTTCTATCAAGGAAAAGGGAGGAATTTTCAAATGAAGAAAAAAGTCGTCAGCACAGTATTATGTGCAGCAATGGTAGCATCCATGTTTGCAGGATGTGGAAACAAAGCAGCCGATAACAGCAGCGCAGCAGACAATAGTGCAGCAGACAACAGCGCAGCAGAGAGCACAAACAGTGCAGCAGCAACAGAGACAGGTGATGCTGCAGATAATGCAGAAACAGCTTCCGGTGATGCAATCGCAAATCTGATCGCATCTACAGATGGAACCGTAGATATCCAGCTCTGGTGTTCAGAACTTGAGGCTTATCAGAACGTTATGAAAGAGCTGACAGACAAATTTAAAGAGCAGTACTCAGATGTAGATTTTAACATCACGATCGGTGCTGTATCTGAGGCAGATGCAAAAGATAAGATTCTTGAGGATATCGATGCAGCAGCAGATGTATTCGTATTTGCAGATGATCAGGTAAATGATCTTGTAAATGCAGGTGCGCTTCAGGAAGTGGCAGCTACTTATACATATGATCCGAAAGAAACAAACTCAGAGGCAACTGTAGCAGCAGCTACCAAAGACGGAAAACTTTACGCTTATCCGTTAACAGCATCGAATGGTTACTTCTTATACTATGATTCAAACATCTTCTCTGAAGAGGATGTGGCTTCCTGGGAAAACCTTACAGCAAAAGCGGAAGAAGCAGGAACAAAAGTTGGCATGAATGTAGCAGATGGATGGTATCTGTATGGATTTTTCTCTGGTGCAGGCTGTGAACTTTCCATGAATGAAGATAACTCAAACAACTGTGACTGGAACTCTGAGACCGGTCTTGCAGTAGCACAGAGTATTGAGAATATCACTTCTTCCCCGGCATTTGTAAGCGTACAAGATCAGGATGCAATTACCATGTTAAATGACGGTACACTTGGCGCATATGTTTCCGGTACATGGAACACCGGATCTTTTGAAGCGAAATACGGTGACGGATATGCAGCATGTAAATTACCTACTTTCGATGTAAATGGAACAGCTACACAGATGGGATCTTATGCAGGATACAAATTCGTAGGTGTTAACTCCCATGCTAAAAATGTTGGCTGGTCAATGCTCCTTGCTGAGTATCTCACAAATGAGGAGAGCCAGTTAGCAATTGGTAACGCTACATCAGAGGGACCGGCTAACACAGTAGCAGCAGCTCAGATTGATTCCCCGGCACTTGCAGCACTTGCAGCGCAGTCAGAATTTGCAGATCAGCAGGTTGTAGGCAATAATTACTGGGATCCGGCAAAGGCACTTGGACAGAACCTGGTTGACGGTGCAACAGATCTTCAGGCTGTACTTGATGATGCAGTAGCTGGTATTACACAGCCGGTAGCTGAATAATCAAATATCTGTAAAACTCAGATTTCCACATGGCTTTGGAATAACTTTTATGAGGAGGGCATTATCTCCTGCCAGACAGGACATTGCTTTCCGGCAGAGGCGGATATTTTCCTGCTGGAAACCAATGCCTTCCTTGTGACAAGCTATGTGAAATTTTTAAAAAGAGAAAAGTTTTTGCGACTTAGCCAAAAATTCTCATTCACGCGCATAGGGAGTGAATCTATGAAAACATTTTTAAACGCAATCAAAAAATACTTTGCCGATTTTGGGACAGCCGTGGCAAAGGGCGATATCTGGTGCAAGCTTTCACTGCTTGTTATGGGTGCCGGATACTGGGGACGTAAACAGATCGTCAAAGGTATCTTAATGACAGCACTTGAAGTGATAGTAATCCTGTTTACAGGAATGTTCTCTATTAATTACATTAAGGATTTAAATACACTTGGTACCGTTCAGTATGAGTCCGTATTTGATCCGCTGACCTTGAAAAATACTGTTAATGATTACGATAACTCATTGCTGATCCTGCTATATGGTATTATTGGTGTTCTCGTAATCGTAGCATTCATATTTTTATATATAAGCAATTTGAAAGCTGTTTATCGGCTTCAGCTTATGAAAGAAGAGGGAGAACATGTCAATACATTTGCAGAAGATATAAAATCTCTTTTCAATGGTAAGTTTTATATCACATTGCTTACCCTGCCGAGTATCGGTGTTATTATGATGAACATTATACCGATCATTTTTATGTCCTGTGTGGCATTTACCAATTATGATATGGATCATATGCCGCCAAACTACCTGTTTACATGGGTTGGACTTAGAAACTTTAAGAACATGTTTACAGGCGGCACCACAATCACATTCTCCTATGCATTCGTAAGAATTCTTGCATGGACAATGATCTGGGCAGTATCGGCAACATTTACAACTTTCATCGGTGGTATTCTTTTGGCAAAGCTGATCAACCATGAAGATACACATTTTAAAAAAATGTGGAGATCACTTTTTGTTGTGACAATCGCGATTCCACAGTTCGTAACATTGCTTCTTGTAAGCAAAATGTTCAGCGACCACGGTATTGTAAATACATTATGTTCCAACATCGGTCTGACAGGCTGGTTACAAAGTATCGGACTTGTTTCCGGAAACTATATTCCGTTTCTCTCTAAACCGGGCTGGTCTCATGCAATGATCATTCTTATTAATATCTGGGTCGGTGTTCCATATCAGATGCTTTCCGCTACCGGTATTCTGATGAATATTCCGACAGATCAGTTGGAGAGTGCACGTATCGATGGTGCAAATAAATGGCAGATTTTCTGGAAGATCACAATGCCGTATGTATTATTTATCTGTGGACCATCCCTGATTCAGAGCATCATTGCAAACATCAATAACTTTAACGTTATTTATCTGCTGACAAGTTCCAATGCAACAGCAAACATGGCATTTGCAAACTCTAATGCAAAAGAGACAGACCTTCTCATTACATGGCTGTTTACATTGACCAACGATAACTCAAACTATAAGATGGCATCGGTAATTGGTATTATTTCATTTGCTATCTGTGCGCTTCTTACATTGCTTAGCTATACAAGAATGATCAGTGGTGATAAAGAGGAGGTGTACCAATAATGAAAAAGAAAACATGGAAAATCATTGTAAGACATTTAGTACTTGCTCTTTTGGCAATCATCTGGCTGATTCCGATTGTATGGCTGGTTGTAACATCCCTTTCCACTACAAAGGGTGTAAGTTACCAGCACTTTTTCCCGGAACACTGGACACTGGCAAACTATCATCAACTGTTCTTCAAGACAGATACAGCAGCGAACTTCCCTGCATGGTTTAAAAATACTTTTATCGTAGCATTTTTTACCTGCATCGTTTCATCCGCTTTTGTACTGATGGTCTCTTATGCATTCAGTTGTATGAGATTCAAGGCGAGAAAACCTCTGATGAGCTTTTCTATCATTCTTGGAATGTTCCCAGGTGTACTTTCCATGATCGCTGTTTATTTTGTTTTAAAAATGATCGGACTTACCGATTCACTTGCAGGTCTGGTTATCGTATATTCTGCAGGTTCGGGACTTGGGTTTTTAGTATTGAAAGGTTTCTTTGATACCATCCCGGTTTCACTGAGAGAGGCTGCCCGCTTAGAGGGTGCTTCCGAGGCAACAATTTTTGGAAAAATCATTATTCCGCTGTCAAAACCGATGATAGTATATACGATCATCAACTCTTTCCTGAATCCATGGATGGATTTTGTTCTGGCACGGATCATGATCAAATCAAAAGAGTCCGCAGACTGGACAGTTGCGATCGGTCTTTATAACCTGTTACAGAAGACTCTGATCGGAGATTACTTCGCAATCTTCTGTGCCGGTGGTGTAATGATCGCAATCCCGATTTCCATTCTCTTCGTAGTGATGCAGAAGTTCTATGTTGAGGGTGTTACCGGTGGAGCTGTAAAAGGTTAGAAAAATATTTTTAGAGGAGAAAGAAAAAAATGGATAAATTTGTACTGAATCTTATTCATCGTCCGGAGATGGTGCCAGAGTATTCTGCAACAGTGACTGGACAGGGAAAAGAAGAGGATATCGGAGATAAGGCACTGCTGACAGAGTCTTTGGATATCTTTAAGACACAGCAGAGATTAGCTCATGAGAATGGATTAAAAGTAACCATTCAGATGACATATGCTTCACTGTTCAATGATGAGGCAGTGGAGATCGCAAAACATGATCATGAAGTATATGGCGATGAGATCGCATTATCTTTATTAGGACTTCCTTGTGAGGAGTTCCGTGAAAAATATAAGACCAAGGATTTCTGTATCTGGATGTTTTCCATGGAAGATAAGAAAGCCATCGTAAATGATGTATTCGAGAAATTCCATGACAGATTCGGTTTTTATCCGGAATCCACAGGTTCTTATTATATGGATGCTGACCTGACAAACTATATCAAGGCAGCATATCCGACTGTAAAATGTGCAGTTGCTACCTGCTGGGAGGAAGGCCCGAAGGCATATCACACCTGCAACAACTCCTGGTATACATTATTTGATGGCGGCCCATGGGCACCATGGATCCCATCCAAACAGAACACACATGCACCGGCTGCAAATAAAGAGGAAGACAGTGGTATCGTAGCGATCCCTCATCTTTCCCGTGACCTGATCGCATGTTACGATGGAAATGGTTCGAACTTCGGAACACATCCGCAGAACGTACTCCGTGGTATGATCTACGACACAAAGACATGGGAGTATCCATATCTTTACAACCTGATCGACCAGTACCGTTCCTTAGAGAAATATAACAACGGATATTCCTACAACATGATGTTCGTTGGACCGGGCTGGATGAACAAGATGGGACGCTGGGAGCAGCCATATGAACTCCTTTACAAATCCTACAGCGATGGCTGTGCTTACTACGGCAAACTGAAAAAAGAGGGTCAGTTAGTAGATATGACCATGTCGGAGTTCGCTGATTATTATCGTGAGAAGAAAGGTGTCAACCAGAACAATTACAACGAGCCGGAATGTGCTCTCTGGAGAGATATCTTATATGGTTCCGACAAACAGTTATTCTGGTACTGCGATCCATACATGAGAGCATGTGTCAACATGGATCAGGGCGGTGCGATCGTTGACCTTCGTCCTTATGCAGCAAAATTAGAGTGGCCGGTCGGCATCGGAACAAAACATGTTCAGGATGCATCCTACCCATTCTTAATTCAGGAGAAATACCGTGCAGGTTATTTCACCCACTATGCAGGAGAGGGAACCGTAAGAAGTGCAAAACTTTCTTACAAAGGAGAGGAAGTGGATCTCTGCCTCTGCCCGACACATGCACATTTCTCACAGGAAGGAAAGACAAGAATCCTTACATTAGACCCGGTTACGATCGAGTTCAGGGATCTGACTGTAAAACTTCAGACAAAAGAGTACTTTGAGGAAGGTTCTTCGAACATCAGGATCGAGCGTCACATTTTAGAGATGAGTGATCCGACTGCGGAAGTAACATTAAATGAATACATGGTTGCATGCTATGGTACAACTGAGTATTCCGAAGATATGAGTCATATCACATTAAAGATCGACGGACCGGAAGAGAAGACGATCAACTATGAATACAAATGCCGTGAGGAAGGCGTTGTGGGAGCTGCAGAGGTTTCCGCAGTTATTCCTGAAATCGAGACAAGAGTATCCATGACAGCATCAGATGCAAATGCAGAAGGATATGTAAAAGAAGGATATGCATTCTCACCAATGTTCACATTGGGATACAGAAAAACAATCTCAGATAAGGAGGTATTTGCAACATGGCTCAACTTGGCAAAGGCAAATTAAATTATAGATGCCCATCCTGTTTTTTAAGAGATCTCGACATCGATATGTTCTACAATAAAGAAACCGGTATTTACAGCTGTATCCGCTGTCAGTACCGCGGAACGGAAGAGGACGTATTAGAGAAAAACGAAATGATTCGTTTCCGCTATAAAGCAATGCATGACAGAATTACAAAATTTGATTTTGACTAAATTCTGGTAACAGAAACAAAATGACTGCCGTACTGAAATATTGTACGGCAGTTTTAAAAAGAGGTAATAACCATGGGGAAAAAGAAAAAAGACACGATGGAACTGAGATTTTACGAAGTTCCGCAGGGTGAATATGTTCTGGCACTTTTAGGAGACAACTGGATTCGTGATTACGGACATGATGAAAGTAATCTTCATTTTCACAATCTCATGGAAATCGGATATTGTAAAAACGGTACCGGCGAGTTGATCTTGAATGAAGAGACAAAACGTTATGAACCGGCAATGGTCAGTATTATTCCACAGAATTACCCGCATGTGACGATCAGTGACATTGCGGAGGGACCAAGCTATTGGGAATATTTATTTTTTGATCCGATGGTCATGATCCAGGAATTGTATCCGGATAATGCTGTCATGCAAAAAAAAGTATTGCAGATGATCAATCGTAAGGCTTTATTTTTCCATGAGTGGGAAAACCGCGGAATTTCCGTTCTTGTGAAGATGCTCATGGATGAAATGAGACAGAAAAAAAAACATTTTAATGATTGTGTCAGAGGTCTTTTGATCGCTTTTTTTGCTGAATTGCTCCGCATGTGTGAGAGCGATGTCTCGGAGAATGAAGTAAAGAAAAAGACAGGTGTTTCCCAGATCACGGCGGCACTTGATTATGTAAGGTTAGAGTATGCAAACAATATCCGTGTCGAGGAACTTGCAAAGGCAAGCCATATGAGTGAGACACATTTCAGAAGAGTCTTTGAATCTTATATGAATATGTCACCGATGGATTACATCAATCTGATGCGGGTGCAGAAAGCCTGTGATATCATGAAAAAGACAAATGACCCGATGGATGTGGTCGCCCAGAAAGTAGGATTTACCACGACATCCACATTTAACCGGAACTTCAAAAAATATCTGAATACATCTCCGTATCAGTGGAAGATCAGTCCGGAAAATTATGAGAGAAAGCTGCTGAATTATAATATTTCCGCGTTGAAGGGCTGGTAAATAAATGGGCGAAAATGCGTGCTTTGTGTTGAGATACAGATGCAAAATGCGCATTTTTTCGTTAAAATGGAGATAAGAAAAAGATAAGGAGGACATGACATGTCATTCGAAATAAAAAAGATCCATGATCCGAAGTTTTTTAAGGAAAACTGCATGGCAGCACACTCCGATCATGTGGCATATGCGAATGAAACAGAAGCAGAAGAAAAAAAGAGCAGCTTCCGGTTATTACTGGATGGTATCTGGAAATTCCATTATGCGAGAAATTATACGCAGACCGTAAACGGTTTTGAGGCAGAAACGTTTGACTGCAAATGTTGGGAGGATATCCGTGTACCGGCGCATATCCAGATGGAGGGCTATGATATCCCACAGTATGTAAACATTCAGTACCCGTGGGATGGAAGGGAAGATGTGTGGCGCGACGCAGTGCCGAGTGAATTTAATCCGGTGACAAGCTATGTAAAATATTTTACACTGCCGGAAGGTTTTAGAAAAAGCGGACTTTATATTTCTTTTCAGGGTGTGGAGAGCGGTTTTGCATTGTGGTTAAACGGTCATTATGTCGGATACAGTGAGGACAGTTTCACCCCGTCAGATTTTGATCTTACTCCGTATGTAAAAGAGGGCGAAAATAAGCTGGCAGTCCAGGTGTTTAAGTGGACTTCTTCAAGCTGGTGCGAGGATCAGGATTTCTACCGGTTCTCCGGTATTTTCCGTTCGGTTTATCTGTATACCATGCCAAAGGTGCATGTGTATGATTTAAAAGTGCAGCCGGTTGTCGATGAGGCGGTTTTAAATGCAGATCTTCTTGTCACAATGCAGATGCGCGGCGAGGGAAAAGCAAGACTGACCCTGACCGGCAGCAGAAATTATTCCGTTTTGGAAGAAAAAGAAGAACAGATTATTTTCTCTGAGGAGCTGCCAGTCTCTGAGGGGGAAGTTCATTTTGAAAAAGAGGTGAAAAAACCGGATCTGTGGAGTGCGGAGATCCCGAATTTATACACGCTTACGATCGAATGTTTTGATCAAAACGGGGAGAGAAGCGAGCTTGTCAGCCAAAGAATCGGATTCCGCCGTTTTGAAATGAAAGACGGTATCATGACATTAAATGGAAAGCGCATTGTATTTAAGGGTGTCAACCGTCATGAGTTCAGTTCCAAAACAGGACGTGCAGTGACAAGGGAAGAGGTTTTAAAAGACATCGTTACGATGAAACAGAACAACATTAATGCGATCCGCACCTGCCACTACCCGGATGCTTCCATTATATATGATCTCTGCGATGAGTACGGACTCTATATGATCGCGGAAAACAATCTCGAATCACACGGTTCATGGGATGCCGCGATGCATGGTTCTGTGCCGAAAGATACGATCGTTCCGGGGGACAACATGGACTGGGAACCGATGATGCTTGATCGTGTCAATTCCTGTTACCAGAGAGATAAAAACCATCCGGCAGTTCTGATCTGGTCAGTCGGAAATGAATCTTACGGCGGAAAAGTAATTTTTGACATGTCCGAAAAATTCCGTGCCTTAGATCCATACCGTCTGGTTCATTATGAGGGAATTTTCAATGACCGCAGATATGAGGCGACCAGCGATATGGAAAGCCAGATGTATACGAGCGTGGAAAATGTGAAAAAATTCCTCGCTGAGCATAAGGAAAAACCGTTTATTATGTGTGAATATACACATGCGATGGGAAATTCCTGTGGTGCCATGCACAAATACACGGATCTGACCGATACGGAACCGAGATATCAGGGCGGTTTTATCTGGGATTACATTGACCAGTCCATCTTGAAAAAAGACCGCTATGGAAAAGATTTTCAGGCATACGGCGGCGATTTCTTAGAGCGTCCGACGGATTATAATTTCAGTGGAAATGGAATCTGCTATGGCGGAGACCGAGATCCGTCCCCGAAGATGCAGGAAGTGAAATTCAATTACCAGAATATCAGCATTCTGTTTGAAAAGGAAGGGAAGTTTACCGTTGTAAATAAAAACCTGTTTGCAAATACCGACCGGTTCCGCTGTGTGGCAGTTTTACAGAAAAACGGGGTTGTTGTGAAAAAACAGGAGATAGAGACAGCAGTACCGCCGCTTAGCACGAAGGACTATGAGATCCCGTTTGCCATTTTGCGTGCAGATGATAAGGATCAGAAAAAAGACCCGGATGCAGAATACACACTCACCGTTTCATTCCGGTTAAAGGAGGATATGAGCTGGGCAGATGCAGGACATGAGGTCGCTTTTGGACAGAAGATTTATAAAAAGATCCCTGCTTTCCATGCATCCGAAAAGCCGATCCGCGTGGTTCACGGCAAGGTAAACATCGGAGTAAAAGGCGAAGATTTTGACTGCCTGTTTTCCATGTTGAGCGGGGGACTTGTTTCCTACCGCTATGCCGGAAAAGAAATGATTGAAAAGATCCCGATGCCGAATTTCTGGCGGGCACCGGTTGACAATGATAACGGAAGCATGGCACCGGCGCGCTATGCACAGTGGAAGATCGCGAGCATGTATATCAGCCACAGAAATGGCGGCATGTTTGATAATGTCCCAACGAAAGTGGAAGAAAAAGACAATACCGTGACAGTCACGTATACTTATTTTATGCCGACAACACCGGCAAGTAAATGTCAGGTTGCCTACACGGTTTTCGGTGATGGAACAATCGAGACGAAATTGATGTATGATCCGGTCGAGGGACTTCCGGATATGCCGGAGTTTGGCATGATGTTCTGGTTTAATGCAGATTATGACAATCTTACCTGGTATGGCATGGGACCGGATGAGACCTATGCAGACCGGAGACATGGAGCAAAGCTTGGAATCTACAGCAATAAAGTGGCTGACAATATGGCAAAATATTTAGTTCCGCAGGAATGTGGCAACAAAGTCGGTGTGCGATATGCGCGCCTTGTGGATGCAAAAGGCAGGGGAATGATGTTTGAGGGAGATGAATTAAGCTTCTCGGCACTTCCGTATACACCACATGAACTTGAAAATGCAGCCCATGTTTATGAACTGCCGCAGGTACATCACACGATTGTCCGTGTGGCATTGGCGCAGATGGGAGTCGGCGGTGATGACAGCTGGGGATCTTTAGTGCACCCGGAATACCATATTGATGTGACGAAACCGTTAGAATTTACGTTCCGGTTTAAGGGAATATAGAAAAGGAAGAAAATCCTCTGCTCCTGCATAGGCAGTCGCATTTTTCTTCGAAAAACAAGGAGGATTTATATGAATTTTGTAAAAGGAATGGATTTATCCACGCTTGCAGAGTTGGAGAAGTGTGGTGCGAAATATTATGACAACGGAGAGGAGAAGGATCTCTTAGAGATCATGAAATCCTATGATGTGGATACGATCCGCATCCGTGTATGGAATGATCCGTGGTCAGAGGCCGGAGAATCTTACGGTGCCGGGGAAAATGATCCAAAGACATCGCTTGAAATCGCAAAACGTGTGACGAAAGCCGGTTTTGGAGTACTTTTAAATCTGCATTACAGTGATTTCTGGGCAGACCCGGGAAAACAGTTCAAACCAAAGGCGTGGGAAAGCTATGGTGTCAAAGAGCTAGAGCAGGCAGTCTATGATTTTACGCTGGAGATGATGCATCTTTATCTGGAGAACGGTGTCAACATCACAATGGTGCAGGTTGGAAATGAACTTTCCAATGGTCTGCTCTGGCCGGAAGGCAAAGTGCCGAATTATGACAATATTGCAGCGTTTGTCAATGCCGGTATCCGCGCTGTCCGAAAAGCGGATGAAGAACGTCTTGCCGGTTCCATCAAAGGCGTATGCCCGCAGATGGAAGGTTTGTCAAAAATTCCGGTGATGATCCATCTCGACAACGGCGGCAACAATGCGCTTTACCGTGAATGGTTTGACAATTTTACAAAACGCGGTGAGGACTTTGAACTGATCGGTCTGTCTTATTATCCGTTCTGGCATGGTTCTCTTCAGATGTTAAATGACAACATGAATGATATTGCCAAGCGCTACGGCAAAGATCTGATCGTGGCAGAAGTCTCCATGGGATACACGATGGACGACTACAAGGATTATGAGAAACTTGCCGATGAGGAGCGCAAGGGTTATGCGACGAAACCGGCGCTGGTTGAGAAAATCGAATACCCGATGACCGTACAGGGACAGTATGACTTTATGGAAGACTTCTTAAACCGCATCAGCCATATCGATGATGGAAAAGGGAAGGGCTTCTTCTACTGGGAGCCGGCATGGATCCCGGTTCCGGGTTCCGGCTGGGCAACGCCTGCTTCCTTAAAATACATACAGGATCCGGGACCGTGCGGCAACGAGTGGGCAAACCAGGCATTGTTTGATTATGAGGGCAATGCGCTGCCGACGTTAAAACTGATCCATGATTTTAAGGCATAAAAAGCATTGCTGTCTGGAGATAAAAGAGTGTATAGAAAATCCTGCAATATTTATGTAAAAATGTTGCAGGATTTTTTGCACTTTGTTGCAGTTTGCGTTTCAGCCATTGCAAAGGGATTCGGATGCGTTATAATAGGATTATCAGAGAAAACGAAACAAATGCATCCTGCTTTTCCGGGAAAGGAAAACAGACGGGATGACGTGGAACAAAATAAGAACAAATGATGTATTGTAAAAAGGAGGATTTAAGATGGTTTGGGAGAACGTACTGGCAAAGTTTAAAGAGTTATTTGGCGGCGAAGGAGAGATTGGTGTTTATTTTGCACCGGGACGTGTGAATATGATCGGAGAGCATACCGATTACAATGGCGGTCATGTATTTCCTTGTGCACTGACGATCGGTACTTATGGTGTGGCAAGAAAAAGAAATGATAAGAAGCTGCGTTTTTATTCCATGAACTTTGAGCAGCTTGGCGTGTTAGAGTCATCGGTAGAGAATTTAAAACCGGAGAAAGAAGCTGACTGGACAAATTACCCGAAGGGTGTAATGTGGGCATTCGGAGAAAAAGGCATGAAAGTAGAACAGGGTATGGATCTTGTATTATTCGGAAATATCCCGAATGGTTCCGGACTTTCTTCTTCCGCATCCGTAGAGGTTTTAACAGGATTTATCTTACGCGATATGTTTGGATTTGATGTGACAAATCAGGATCTTGCACTGATCGGTCAGTATTCGGAAAATAAATTCAACGGTGTCAACTGTGGTATCATGGATCAGTTTGCTATCGCAATGGGCAAAGCAGGCCATGCGATCTTCCTTGACACTGCAACTTTAAAATATGAGTATGCACCGATCAAACTGGAGAATGCAAAGATTGTGATTTCCTGCAGTAATAAAAAACGTGGACTGGGCGATTCCAAATACAATGAGCGCCGCAGTGAGTGTGAAAAAGCACTGGCAGAGTTACAGAAAGTTGTCTCCATCGACGCACTTGGAGATCTGACAGAGGCACAGTTTGAAGAACACAAAGATGCCATCAAAGAGGAAGTGTGTGTAAGACGTGCAAAACATGCAGTTTATGAGAATCAGAGAACGATCAAAGCAGTAGAGGCACTGAAAAATAATGATGTTGCCTTATTTGGAAAACTGATGAATGAATCCCACGTTTCTCTCCGCGATGATTATGAAGTAACCGGTATTGAGCTGGATACTTTGGTTGAGGAAGCATGGAAGATTGATGGTGTGATCGGCTCAAGAATGACAGGTGCGGGCTTTGGCGGATGTACGGTCAGCATCGTAAAAGATGAGGCTGTGGATACCTTTATCAAAGAAGTCGGTGCAGCTTATGAGAAGAAGATCGGATATGCAGCAGATTTCTATGTTGTTGAGATTGGTGACGGTCCAGTGAAATTAGCCTGATGAAAAGAAGTTTTTCATTTCTGAAAATAAGAGGCTCATTGAAAATAATATAGAGACTTAAAAATATATGTCTGGCAGAGTATTGCAAAGACACGTTAAACAGTGTAGAAGTGAGGAAGAATATGATACAGGAAAAGATTTTAGAGTTGACAGAATATGGTCTGGTGACAGGACTTGCTGCACCGGAAGATAAAAGATTTACTATCAATCGTCTGTTAGAACTTTTTCAATTAGATGAGTTAGAAGATGAAGTCGCTGCAGCATATGAAAAGAGAGAGCCGATGACACAGGAGACCGCTGAGGATGCCTTAGAGGGAATTCTCACAGAAATGCTTGACTATGCGGCAGAGCAGGGACTGATGCCGGAGGATACGATCACATACCGTGATCTGTTTGACACAAAGATCATGAGCATGCTGATGCCAAGACCAAGTGAAGTCATCACAAAATTCCGTGGACTTTACAATCATCAGTCCGCACAGGCGGCAACCGATTATTTTTACAAATTAAGCTGTGATTCGAACTATATCCGCAGATACCGTATTAAGAAGGATCTGAAATGGACTGCAGATACCGAGTTTGGTACCTTGGATATCACGATCAATTTATCAAAACCGGAAAAAGATCCGAAAGCAATCGCTGCAGCAAAACTTGCAAAACAGAGCGGTTACCCGAAATGCTTACTCTGCAAGGAAAATGAGGGATACGCAGGACGTGTGAACCATCCGGCAAGACAGAATCACAGAATCATCCCGGTAACGATTAATGGCAGTGACTGGTTTTTCCAGTACTCTCCGTATGTATATTACAATGAGCACTGCATTATATTCAACGGACAGCACACACCGATGAAAATTGAGCGTGCTACGTTCGGTAAACTGCTTGATTTCGTGGAACAGTTCCCACATTATTTTGTAGGATCAAACGCAGATCTTCCAATTGTCGGCGGTTCTATTTTAAGCCATGATCATTTCCAGGGTGGTCATTACGAATTTGCCATGGCAAAAGCACCGGTCGAAAAAGAAATCTCATTCAAGGGATTTGAGGATGTAAAAGCAGGCATTGTAAAATGGCCGATGTCCGTGATCCGTATCAGCGCGGAGAAAAAAGAGCGTCTGATCGAGCTGGCAGATAAAGTTTTACTTGCATGGAGAGGTTATACGGACGAGGCAGCATTTATTTTTGCTGAGACAGACGGGGAACTACATAATACGATCACTCCGATTGCAAGAAGACGCGGAGATTTATATGAACTTGATCTGGTACTGCGTAACAACATTACCACAGAAGAGCATCCGCTTGGTGTTTATCATCCACATGCAAAGCTGCACCATATCAAGAAAGAAAATATTGGTCTGATCGAGGTTATGGGTCTTGCAGTACTTCCGGCACGTCTGAAAAAAGAGATGGCGGACTTAGAGCAGGCACTGCTTGACGGTACGTCCATCCGTGAGGATGAAGTTCTTGCAAAACATGCAGACTGGGTAGAAGAATTCCTTCCGAAATACGGATTTACATTTGGCAGCGGTTTAGAGGGAGAGGTAACCCCGGAAAAACTGCATGATATCGTGCAGACAGAGATCGGTCTGGTATTTAAGGAAGTATTAAAAGACGCCGGTGTTTATAAATGTACCGAAGAGGGCAGAACTGCGTTCATGCGTTTCGTAGACAGAGTGAATGCATAGGAAATCATTCTGCAAATACCAGAATGCAAAATTTGATTAAATTTTCATCTGTGTTTTTTGTCCGGCAAATTTTTGTATGCGGTGCCAGGACGAAAGAGATAGGCGATTTATTTGATCAGAATGTATATGGATTTAAAAATAAATATGTGATAGGCATGATAGGCAGATGTCAGCATCTTCAGTGAGGATGCTGGCATTTTCTATCTACCGAAATTGATTTTACACTCAGGCATTGTTTCGCGTTTGTCAGCGGTAAAATTTGTACCGGATTCTTGGAAAACAGCATTTACTTCTTTATGGTGCTGTGGTAAAGTATTTAGAGATCATGTTACAGGATGCGCCCTGTTTTAGCGAGGCTGGTGTGGTCTGTAACATCCGAAATGTACACGAATGGAGATAGAACTATGGTTTCAAAAAGAATACAAAAAGCATTGCTTGGAAATTCCGCGATCCGTGCAATGTTTGTGGAAGGAAAAGCGATGGCGGAAAAATATGGTGCGGAGAATGTCTATGATTTTTCACTCGGCAACCCTGCAACACCGGCTCCGGCAGCATTAAACGACAGTATCAGAGATTTGTTGGATGAGGCAGATAAGAAAGGAGCGGCAGGTTCTTTAGAATTGCACGGATATATGGAAAATGCAGGTTATAAAGATGTGCGTGAGGCGATCGCGGCAAACTTAAATAAACGTTTTGGTACCGCATTTGACGATCATAATATCGTGATGACAGTCGGTGCAGCGGGAGGCCTCAATATTATTTTTAAAACGGTCTTGGATCCTGGTGATGAGGTGATCGTGTTTGCCCCGTTTTTTGGTGAGTACCGTCAGTATGCAGCCAATTTTGATTCAGAGATTGTAACGGTAAATCCGGATCTTAAGACTTTTCTGCCGGATCTGAACGATTTTGAGGCAAAGATTACGGAAAAGACCAAGGCACTGATTGTCAATACGCCGAACAATCCGACCGGTGTCATCTATAAACCGGAGACGATGGAGGCGATCGCTTCTATCTTAGAAAAGAAGCAGAAAGAATTTGGACATGACATTTACCTGGTTTCGGATGAGCCGTATCGGGAACTGGTTTATGATGGAAATAAAGAGGATTTTCTGACGAAATATTATAAAAATACGATTGTTGGATATTCGTTCAGTAAATCGCTGTCACTTCCTGGAGAGCGTATCGGTTACGTGGTAGTTCCGAACGAGGCATCCGATGCTGAAGAACTGATCCGCGGTATTGAAATTTCAAACCGTACGCTTGGATTTGTCAATGCACCATCTCTGATCCAGAAAGCGGTTGCAAGATGTTTAGATGAGAAAACAGATGTTTCTTTCTATGATGAAAACCGAACAATGTTGTACGATGGCTTAACGGAACTTGGATTTACCTGTATCAAACCGGAAGGAGCATTTTACCTGTGGGTGAAATCCCCGGTCGATAATGAGGAAGAATTTGTGGAAGAGGGCAAAAAGCTGCATCTTCTGATGGTAAAGGGAAGTGCATTTGGATGTGGTGGATTTGTACGTCTTGCTTATTGTGTTTCCCATGAGACGGTCAAAAATTCACTGCCCGCTTTTGAAAAACTTGCACAAGTGTATGGACTGAAATAACGCAGTGTAAAAAAGGAAAATTGTAGAAATCAACGTAAGCATGGAGGAGTAGAATGAGCAGCTGGGAATCTTATGTAAGAAAAGTAGTGCCTTATGTTCCGGGAGAACAGCCACAGGAACAGCATATGATAAAATTAAATACAAATGAAAATCCATATCCGCCGGCACCGGGAGTGATCCGTGCACTGAAAGAATTTGATACAGACCGGCTTCGGTTATATCCGGAACCGACCTGCAAGGTTTTGGTGGATGCAATCGCAGAGTATTATGGATTAAAGAGCAGTCAGGTGTTTGTCGGTGTGGGATCGGATGATGTGCTTGCCATGATCTTCATGACTTTTTTTAATTCCAAAACACCGGTCTGGTTCCCGGATATCACATATTCCTTTTATGATGTCTGGGCAGACATGCTGCGGATTCCATATGAGGTAAAGCCGTTAGATGAAAATTTTCAGATTGTAAAAGAAGATTATTATGGCGAAAATGGCGGTGTGGTTTTTCCAAATCCAAATGCACCGACGGGAATTTTAATGCCGTTGTCTGAAATAGAGGATATCATACAACATAACCGGAATGTCATCGTGGTGGTGGATGAGGCATATATCGATTTTGGCGGGGAGAGTGCACTTCCGTTAATCGAGAAATATGATAATCTGCTGGTAGTCCAGACATTTTCAAAATCGCGCTCCATGGCAGGCATGCGTATCGGTTATGCGATGGGAAATGAGAAACTGATCAAATATATCAATGATGTGAAATATTCATTCAATTCCTATACCATGAATCAGACAGCGCTTGCACTTGGTGTGGAAGCAATCAAAGATAAAGCCTACTTTGAAGAGACAAGACAGCGTGTAATAGCAACCCGTGAATGGACGAAGCAGGAACTCACAAAACTTGGTTTTTCATTTGGCGATTCCATGAGTAATTTTATCTTCGCGACACATGAGCGTGTATCGGCAAAAGAACTGTTTGAGGCTTTGAAAAAAGAACACATTTTTGTGCGGTATTTTTCGAAGGAACGAATCAGCAATTATCTCAGGATCAGTATTGGAACGAAGGAAGAGATGGAGGAGCTGATCCGTTTCCTGAAAAATTATCTGCAGTGATAAAAAGTGAACTGGTCATAGTTACAAAAACTGGAAACATAACCAGAAGACACTAATTGGATGGATAAAAAGTATCGTATCCGGTATTTTCAAGGTACAGTGGAGCCGCCTGCTTTTGAGCCAGCCGGTTTGTGCCGAAACGAAAGAGAATGAGACCGCTAAAAGTACAGATCACTCCGGTGGCAAAATAAAGAACGAAAAAGAGTGTGCTGTTGCCGGTCGGTAAAATGCCGCTTATAATGGTTCCCCAGAAGTTAAATATCATATGAAACAGGATAGACTGATAAATACTGCCGCCTTTTTCACAGATGTAACCTAAGACCATGCCGAGGAAAAAGGCATAGATTCCCTGGATCATATTCATATGAAAAAGTCCAAATAAAAGCGCCTGCATGATATTGGCTGCCCAGAATGGGAACACTCTTTTTGCCTGATGCATCGTGACACCGCGAAAGAGAAGCTCTTCGCCGATCGGGGCAAGCAGGATGGAATAAAAAAACATGGAAACGGTCAGTCCACTGTTTATTCCGGTACTTTCCATTAATTTTTCATATGCCTTCATCCACTGCGGAAACAGCGAGGCTGTGAAAGAGACCAGATAGGTCGAAAGGCACTGAGTACCGGGAACTAAAAGGATGATCCCAACAATGGAAAGCGGATGAAAAACTTTTCGTGGATGAATCAGATAGATTCCATTATACCCGGCATGATACCAGAAGCCAAATGCTCCGATACAGAGAAGGGAAAATACAATCATGATCAGGGTATTTACACGTGTCGTGGACCATAAATCTAATGTTTTGTTCCAAAGATCTGCGTAGATACGGTTGGAAGAAAAAATATAGCGGATATGTTCGTAAAACAGAGTGACTCCCATAACAAAAAACATGGCAAGGTACTGAAATACAAGTGCAAGTAAAAACGGTATAAATGTAAAGAAAAAAGAACCGATTTTTTTCATGTGAATACTCCTTTGCAAGGTGAAATAACTGTTAGTGATGAAAATATTATAGCAAACATATGTTTGAAAATCAATAGAAAAGAGATAAAAACAGAACGTATGTTCTTGAAATGATAATCTATATATTTCATTGCATATATGGGGAGAAAATGATATAATGGCGGTCTGCGAAAAAAATAAAATTACATAAAATATGTATTTACTTTAAAACTTTAATATGCTAAAATGTATCGTAGGTGTATAGCGCATATAGCGTGTAATTAATAAAAAAGGAGAAAGGAATATGAGCAAGAAACTTAGGACAGAGGCAGTCGATCATCTTTTTGATGCTATCTTAAGCCTCCAGAACAAGGAAGAATGTTATACATTTTTTGAAGATGTATGTACTGTAAATGAGCTGCTTTCTTTATCACAGAGATTTGAAGTTGCAAAGATGCTTAGAGATCAGAAAACGTATCTCGATATTGCGGAAAAGACCGGTGCTTCCACTGCAACGATCAGTCGTGTGAACCGTTCATTAAATTATGGAAATGACGGATACGACATGGTTTTTTCAAGACTTCAGGACATGGATAAAGAATAGAAATAAAAAGAACCGCTATTTTTAATTTGCGACAACAGGACATTCTGCAAAGTGTGCAGCCTGTTGTTCCATTGAAAATAGCGGTTTTTCTGTTAAATACGGTAAAACATAACAAGTAATCTGAGCGGGAAGCATGCAGCCTGTTATTTTTTGGATGGCTTTGTCTCAGGATTTTTTGAAGCCATCTGATCGATCATCTTTTCAATCAGAGTTTTTTTGATGTAAACGTCATAGCTGAGCATACAGATAAAGCTGAATGTATGCAAAAGATCTGCTTCATCTTCTGACGCATCCGGGAATGTGTTCATGGAAGTGTTGAATTTTTTTGCGAGATCTTTCATCAGGTTCTGTGTTTCCGGATGTTCTAAACTGAAAACTTCTTTGTAGATATCTTCGAGACTGTAATTCTCGTCATTGCCGAAATATTTTTCAGTGATCGGGTTTAAAATACCCTGAATGTCGCTGATGCTTAAAATACTTTTCAGATAATAAATAAAGATCAGGACCAGTACATGCTCTTTGGTATACTTCTTTTTCTCCGGTGGAGGAAGAAGATTGTTTTTTGCATAATTGTTGATCATTGTTTTGGTCAGGATCTTGTCATCATCATGACGTTTTGAAGCGGCAAGCTGTGAATCCATGAATGTGGTTACCTGATCCATATATAAATCAATATTCGGAACATCTTCCGGTTTGACATAATCAATCTGCTGCAGGGAATCTAAGATTGAACGTAAAAATTGTTTTGTATCCATATTTGTGTCACCTCTGATCACATTATATAGTATTGAAAACTAGATGACAAGATATAAATGAAGAAAAAATAATTCAATATGGGTTTTATTACATGAAATATTTATGTTATAGTATAAGAACAAGCAATGAAAGAAAAGGAAAATATAACCATGAGTATATATGATACGTTGAATGAACAGCAGAGAGAAGCGGTATATCAGACAGAAGGTCCGGTACTGATCTTAGCCGGGGCTGGCTCCGGTAAAACACGTGTGCTGACACACCGCACTGCTTATTTAATCGAAGAAAAGGGTGTCAATCCTTACCATATCATGGCGATCACTTTTACCAACAAAGCGGCGGGAGAGATGCGGGAGCGAATTGATAAAATTGTCGGATTTGGCTCGGAGAGCATCTGGGTATCGACCTTCCATTCAAGTTGTGTGAGAATTTTGCGCCGTCATATCGACCGGATCGGATTTGACACCAATTTTACGATTTATGATGCGGATGATTCAAAATCACTGATGAAGGATATATGCAAGCGTTTAGAGATTGATACCAAGATTTATAAAGAAAAAAGTTTTTTGGCAGCGATTTCATCGGCAAAAGATGAACTGATCACACCGACAGAGCTGATGCAGCGTGCACTGACATCTTCCGATTATGCAAAGCGTAAACAGGCGGAGGTATACCGGGAATATCAGGAGGCGTTACATAAGAATAATGCGCTGGATTTTGATGATCTGATCATGAAGACGGTGGAACTTTTGCAGTCTGATACGGAGGTAAAAAATTATTATCAGGAACGTTTTCATTATATTATGGTGGACGAGTATCAGGATACGAATACGGCACAGTTTGAGCTGATCCGTCTTTTGGCAGGCAAATATCAGAATCTTTGTGTGGTGGGTGATGATGATCAGTCTATTTATAAGTTCCGTGGAGCAAATATTTATAATATATTAAATTTTGAAAAACATTTTCCGGATGCAAAGACGATCAAGTTAGAGCAGAATTACCGGTCTACGCAGAATATTTTAAATGCTGCAAACAGTGTGATCGCAAACAATGTCGGCAGAAAGTCAAAGACACTCTGGACTGCAAATGATGAGGGAAAGAAGATTGACTTTGAACAGTTTAATACCGGCTATGAGGAAGCAGATTATATTGCGCGTGATATTGCAGGCGGGGTAAGAAACGGAGATTACCATTATGGGGATTATGCTGTTTTGTACCGGACGAATGCGCAGTCGCGTCTGTTTGAGGAGCGTTTTATTGTATCAAACATTCCATATAAGATCGTTGGCGGTGTAAATTTCTATGCGAGAAAAGAAGTGAAAGATCTGCTCGCTTATTTAAAGACGATCGACAATGCGCGCGATGATTTGGCGGTGCGCCGTATTTTAAATGTTCCGAAACGCGGTATCGGCGCAACAACCGTAAACCGTGTGTCTGATTATGCGGAGTCATACGATATCAGTTTTTACGATGCCTTAAAGCGTGCGGACGAGATTCCTTCGATTGGAAAAGCAGCGTCAAAGGTAAAACCGTTTGTAAATCTGATCCAGGTATTCCGCAGTAAGCTGGAATTTATCAGCATTTCCGATCTTCTCCGGGAAGTGATTGAGGAAACCGGATATGTCAAAGAGCTTGAAGCGGAAGGTACGGATGAGGCAGAAGCGAGGATCGAGAATATCGACGAGCTCTTAAGTAAAGTTGTGAGTTACGAGGAAAGCGAAGAACATCCGACACTGAGTGGCTTTTTAGAAGAAGTAGCACTGGTGGCAGACATTGACAGTCTGGAAGATGACAGCGATTATGTTGTATTAATGACTCTGCACAGCGCAAAAGGACTTGAATTCCCGAAAGTGTATTTAGCAGGTATGGAGGATGGTCTGTTTCCAAGTTATATGTCGATCACATCGGATGATTCGAGTGAGCAGTTAGAGGAAGAACGCCGTCTTGCCTATGTGGGTATCACCCGTGCCATGAAAGAGCTGACGATCACCTGTGCAAAGCAGAGAATGATCCGTGGGGAGACACAGTACAATAAAGTTTCCCGTTTTGTCAAAGAGATACCGCTGGAGCTTTTAGAAGGAAAAGCCCCCGTTGTTTCGCGAAAAGAATCAGATTCTTCGATTGAAAATACATGGAATGTGAAACCAAAGCGCATGACGATGAGACAGCAGCCTTCCGGACAGAGCATGCAGGCGCGTGCATTTGCCTCTGTTCATACGAAAGAAGAAAAGCTGCCGTATGATATTGCAGACCGTGTTTTACATACGCGGTTTGGAGAAGGAACGGTGGTTGCCATTGTTGAAGGTGGGAGAGATTATGAGGTTACAGTCCAGTTTGACACGGTGGGAATTAAAAAAATGTTTGCTTCTTTTGCAAAATTAAAAAAGTTATAAAATCGTTTAATTTATAAATTTTTTATAGGCGAAATGGGAAACATATGATATAATAAACATATGCAATAAGCAGTGCGGAATTATTTGTTTTCTGAACAAGTACTGCAATATGGGAATAATATGTATCATATGACTGTAAGATGTCACAGTCTGAAAATAGAAGGAGGGGAGCCCCATGAACAAGATGGATGATTTAAAAGATTTAGTTAACATTTCAAAATTAAATGAACTGCTGAACAAAAAAGAAGCAGAGGAAGAGAAGAAAGCTTCCAAAGTTGTCTGGGTATTCGCAATTATCGGAATCATTGCCGCAGTTGCAGCAGCAGTTTACGGAATCTATCGTTTCTTTGCACCGGACTATTTAGAGGATTTCGAAGACGACTTCGAGGATGATTTTGATGATGATTTCTTCGAGGACGAAGAAGATGACGACAAAGCAGAAGAGCCGGCAGAGGACAAAACAGAAGAGTAAGAAATATCTTTAAGGGGCTGCAGTGTTGCAGCCCTTTTTAAATTCATAGGAAAAGAGAAAGGAACTGGTTATGAAAAAAGGGCAGATCGTAGAAGGAATCATTGAACGGGTGGATTTCCCGAATAAAGGAATTTTAAGAGCGGAAGATGGCACGCGTGTCATTGTAAAAAATGCGATCATGGGACAGAAAGTATCAGCGGCGGTCAATAAGGTCAGAAAAGGAAAATGCGAAGGACGACTGCTTGAAATATTGGAAAAATCTGCACTGGAACTGCCGGAACCTGGATGTGTTCATTATGGGATCTGTGGTGGCTGTACATTCCAGAGCCTTCCATATGAGGAACAGATTAAGATGAAAGAAAAGCAGGTCAAAGACCTGATCGACGCAGTCATCACTGAAGAAAATAAGGGATATGAGTTTTTACCAATCAAAGCAAGTCCAAGACCAAAAGCATACCGCAACAAGATGGAGTTTTCATTTGGAGATGAATATAAGGATGGTCCGTTGGCACTTGGAATGCACAAACGCGGCAGTTTTTATGATATCGTAAATGTAGGAGAGTGCCAGATCGTAGACGAAGATTTCCGTCGCGTGCTTAAGATCACGTTGGAATATTTTAAGGAAAAACAGATTCCATTTTATCATAAACTCCGTCACACCGGGTACCTCCGTCATTTTCTTGTGAGAAAAGCAGCAAAAACAGGAGAGATTTTAGTTGACCTTGTGACAACTACACAGATGGAGGAACTTAGTGGGGAAAATGAAAGTGCATTATTAGAAGGCTGGGTGAAAAAACTTTGTGAGGAAAAATATGACGGTGTGCTAAAAGGAATCCTTCATACAAAAAATGACAGCGTTGCCGATACGATCAAAAATGAGGGGACAGATATTTTATTTGGACAGGACTTCTTTTATGAGGAACTGCTTGGTCTGAAGTTTAAGATCACACCATTTTCCTTTTTCCAGACAAATTCCCTTGGTGCAGAAGTACTCTATCAGACTGCACGTGAATTTATCGGGGATGCGCTCGACGATGAGGCGAATCAGACAGTATTTGACCTGTATTCCGGAACCGGAACAATCGCACAGATACTTTCTCCGGTTGCAAAGAAAGTGATCGGTGTGGAGATCGTGGAGGAGGCTGTTGTGGCTGCAAGGGAGAATGCAGCTTTAAACGGACTTACCAACTGCGAATTTATCGCGGGAGATGTATTAAAAGTGATCGATACGATCGGGGAAAAACCGGATTATATCGTACTTGATCCGCCAAGAGATGGAATCCATCCGAAAGCACTGGAGAAAATCATCCGCTATAATGTGCCGCAGATGGTCTATATTTCCTGTAAACCGACCAGCTTAGCAAGAGATCTTGAAGTGCTGCAGGCGAGAGGTTATCAGGTGAAGAAAGTGCAGTGCGTGGACATGTTCCCTGCGACGGGAAATATTGAAACCGTCTGTCTGCTGGGTAGATGAAAAGGAAGCAAGGTAAAAAGCTGTTGTTGGAACAGAAAACAAACATCACAAGTTTTTTATAAAAAAGATTAATGAAATCCAACATTTCCTCACATTAAGTCACAAACCGAATTAATATCCCCCTTATTTTGAATTTTTCTATAGCAGGATGTCTACTATAATAAAGTTATCAATCGATTATTTAAAATAAGGAGATGATATCAATTATGGTAGTGAATGATTTAAGATCAGCGCTTGAAGTGTTAAGACAGATGGATGGTCAACTGGTGGAGACTGATATTGAAGTGGACCCGGAAGCGGAGCTTGCAGGGGTGTACAGGCATGTGGGAGCAGGCGGTACGGTCATGCGTCCGACGAAAATTGACGGACCGGCTATGATATTTAACAATATAAAAAATCATAAGGATGCGCGAGTGGTGATCGGTCTGCTTGCAAGCAGAGAACGTGTTGCGAGACTTATGGGCTGCAAGAAAGAAGAACTTGGAAAGCTTTTGTGCAGGGCGGCTTTAAACCCGATCGAGCCCGTCGTCTCAGAGGAAAAGGCGCCATGTCAGGAAGTGATACATAAAGTAACGGATCCTGATTTTGACTTATTCAAATTATTCCCGGCACCGACGAACACTCCAATGGACGCAGGACCATATATCACAATGGGGATGTGCTATGCAACACATCCGGATACTGGATGCTCGGATGTGACGATCCACAGGATGTGCATTCAGTCAAAGGATGAATTATCCATATTTCTACAGCCGGGAAGCAGACATATCGGTGTGATGGCAGAAAGGGCGACAGAACTCGGGCAGCCGCTTCCGATTTCTATTTCGATCGGTGTTGATCCGGCGATAGAAGTTGGTTCCTGCTTTGAACCGCCAACTACACCGCTTGGGTATAACGAACTTTCGATTGCGGGTGCCATCAGAAAGACTCCGGTGGTACTGGCACCATGTGTTTCCATAAAAGAAAATGCAATCGCAAATGCTGAATATGTGATTGAAGGAGAAATCCAGCCGGGAATCAGAGTGGTTGAGGATCAGAATACACATACGGGATATGCGATGCCGGAATTCCCAGGATATAATGGGCTGGCAAGTCATGAGTGCTGGCTTATAAAGGTAAAGGCGGTTACGCATAGAAAGAATCCGATCATGCAGACGGTGATCGGACCAAGTGAAGAGCATGTGAATCTGGCGGGAATTCCAACAGAGGCCAGTATTTATAATATGCTTGAGAAGGCATTGCCGGGGAAGGTGACGAATGTTTATGCGCATCAGTCAGGCGGAGGAAAATATATGGCAGTTCTTCAGTGCAGAAAGACCGTGCATACGGATGAAGGAAAGCAGAGACAGGCAGCGCTGCTGGCGTTTAGCGCGTTTCCAGAGTTGAAACATGTGATCCTCGTAGATGAGGACGTGGATATTTTTGACACGCGCGATGTTCTGTGGGCAATGAATACGCGCTTTCAGGGAGATCGGGATATCATTACAATTCCAGGGGTAAGGTGTCATCCGCTTGACCCGAGTTCTGATCCGGTTTACAGCCAGAGTATTTCCGATAAGGGAATCAGCTGCAAGACGATTTTTGACTGCACGGTACCATTTGAACTGAAGGATAAATTTGCACGGGCAAAATTTATGGATATTGATGAGGAAAAGTGGAAGGATTTTATTTGATATGAAAAAAATTCTGGTAGGGATAAGTGGGGCATCCGGAGCTCCGATCGCGATCAGACTGTTGAAACGGCTGAGAGAGATGGCTGATGTCGAGACACATCTGATCATGACAAAAGGGGCAGAACTTACCATTGTCCAGGAAACGGATTGTACAGTAGAGCAGGTAAAGGCACTTGCAGATGTGGTGTATGATGTGTATTCACTTGGCGAATGTCCTGCGTCAGGGAGTTTTAAAATGGACGCAATGATCATTGTTCCATGTTCAATGAAAACAGCTGCGGGAATTGCTTCCGGTTACAGTGATAATCTGCTCCTGCGTGCAGCAGATGTGACGTTGAAAGAAGCAAGACAGTTAGTACTTGTGGCAAGAGAATCGCCCCTTAGTCCGGTTCATCTCAGGAATCTTCATGAGCTGAGTTCCATGGGAGTCCGCGTTGTACCGCCAATGATCAGTTTTTATCAAAAATATACGACGATTGAAGCGTGGACGGATAATTTTGCGGAACGGTTGTTGGAAATATTGGGATTACATAATACAATGCAATCCTGGAGCGGAATGTAGAGAGAGACGCATCAGGATAGGTGGTGTAAATTGATAAATTTGATTGAAAAACAGATTGTACTGTTAGACAGGATCGTACAGGTATCCGTCTGCAGGACGGAATGTGGGATACAGGTGCTGATCGCAGGCGGGGACAGGTCACATATAGGCGCTGTGAGCATCGTAGATGAAAAATCTAATTTGATCTCGCATGTTTTTGAAGGACATAAGGATCATGTGATCAGTGACAGGTGGGCAGTTAAGCTGTATGAACGTTTTTTAGTTCCGGTGGTGGTATCTGCTGGGATTCACTACGATAAAATTACGCCGGATGGGATAAAGACAGTGATTGAAGAAATAGAAAAACTGTTAGAAGAGGTAATGGCGTACGAATAAAAAAGGCGGAAAAGATGAATTCATCTTTTCTGCTTTTTTGTGGGCATAGAAAATTTACCGGGCGTATATGTCAGGATTTGAACAATTTATCGTTGCATAAATTTACAAATAACTGTGCTGTTTTTGAAAGAGGCTTGTCGCAGCGGTAGCATAATGAAAGCTGTGATGAAATAACAGGCGTGATAGGAACAGCACACCATGGAGCACCGGTTTGTTTTGGACCATTTTCCGGAAGCTGAAGATGAACGTTCATCAGCAGAGCGACACAGTTTTGGTTGGTTACCATGTCTAAAATGGAATCAATTCTGTGGCTGGTAAAAACGATATCTGGAATAAAACCTGCATTCTGGCATGCATCCATTGACATCTGGTACATCAGGGAACCTTCTTTTATAAAACAGAAAACGATCATTTTTAAGTTGCTGCAGAGTAATAGACGAAGAAGACGCCAGAGGGTGGCTGAGTGGAATCAGTGCAACCAGATGATCACTCATGTAAGGGATCCTCAATATGTGATGGTCATTGAGAAAGTTTTTTTCAAAAGTAACTTTATCTTCACGGTTAAAGATCAGCTCACATTTTTCATTTTCCAGATATGTCATTAAATTTACAGGATCATCTTCTGTGATCCGTACGGTAGTTTCGGGGTATAATTTCTGAAATTGTGCAAGAAACTGAGTGATGTGATACTGTGGCATAGAAGGAATCGTACCGATGGTGAGAAGACCATTTTCGATATTAAGCATTCTCTGGATAGCAGAAATTCCTTCAAATTCGGAACGGGTAACGGATTTTGCGTAAGGCAGAAAAATTTCTCCATAGTTTGTGAGTTCTACCCGTCTTGTGGTGCGTGTAAATAAAGCCACACCGAGGTCATTTTCCAGACTTTTGATATGTTTTGATAACGTGGACTGGTTCATATAGAGCCGTTCAGAGGCTTCCCAAAAGTTTTTTGTTTCAGCAAGAACAATAAATTCCTTTAAATTCTCAGTATTCATGCAGCTGTTCTCCTTTAAGTCTGTTTCTGACTTAATTCTATCGGAACCCGAATTGTTTGTCAACGCAGGGCAAAATATAATAGAGATATCAAAAAAATATATCTTTTGGGAGGTAAATATGGATAACAGAAAAAAAGTGCCGCTTAAAAATAAGCTGGCGTACGGTATTGGAACGGGTGGAGGAAATGTGTTCAGTCAGATCGCAGCGGCATTTCTTCTCAATTACTACACAGACACAGCACTGATAGGTGCAGGTGCCATTGCTACAATGTTTCTGGTGTGCAGGGTTTTTGATGGTATTACGGATCTGCTTATGGGTGGCATTGTGGATAAGACATCTACAAAACTAGGCAAAGCAAGACCATGGCTCATTGCTTCGGCGCCGCTTTCATTCTTGGGAATTGTTCTTTTGATGAATGTTCCAATGGGACTTGGAGAGAATGGAAAACTTGTATACGCTTACATTACATATATTTTCATGAGCTGTATTGTATACACTATTTATGGAATCTCCAATACAGCCCTTCTGCCACTCATGACACATGATAAGGACGATTCTACAATGCTTGCAACATTTTCTGCTCTGGGAAATAATATCATAGGTCTGATCGCAGGCTCCCTGATTACGCCGCTTGTATTAAATCTTGGGTGGAAGACATCAAGCATCATTTTAGGTTTTGCTGCGTGTGTCCTTATTCTGATTTCAGGATTGCTCAATAAAGAAATGGGCAATGATGAGGATACAAAGAAAATGGCAGGCATTCCGATGAGCCAGCAGCTCCCGGCAACTTTAAAGAATAAATATTTCTGGTTATTATTGCTGCTCGGCGCATTTTCACTTATTATGAATGCAAATGCGATTGGAGCACAGATTTACTACTGTAATATGGTTTTAGGAAAACCGATGTTTATGTCAGCCCTTATGACAGCAGGACAGCTTCCAGGTATTTTTATTCTGTTTCTTATGCCGGCCGTTTCAAAGAAATGGAATAAAAAGACGTTCCTGCTTATGGGAGCAGTACTGATCATTGTGGGATTTGTCATTACAGGTATTGCCGGTGGAAATACAACGCTTATCGTGATAGGAACCGTGATCCGCTCACTTGGTGTTGGACCGATCCTCTCAGCGGTATTTGCACTTGTCCAGGATGTAGTGCAATATGGAAACTGGAAATATGGTATCCGTTCCGAGGGACTTATTTCATCCGCACAGTCCATCGGTTCTAAAATTGGTATCGGTATTGGCAGTGCACTGACGGGCTGGATCCTTGCATCGGTAGGATATAACCCGGCGGCGGAGCCGACTGCAGCAGTGATCAATGCAGTAAAATTTGACTATACATGGATGGGGGCTATCCTCGGAGTTGTAATTCTTGTTATTGTATTATTACTTGATGTAGAAAAATATGCTGATCAGTATAATTCGTAAGGAAAGAGGTATGGGATAATATGTACGATTTAAAATTTGATCCGGAGAAATATGAGATAAAAACCTGTGAACTTCAAAACAGGAGTGTTACTTACAGGGCATTTGAAAATATCGTTTATTGTGCAAAGCCGGTAAGCAGTGTACAGAAATTAAATATTTATGTGCCGGAAGCGTATTATCAGGGAAAAACGATCAATGGATACGATTTAAAGACAGCACCGGTTTTTGCTCCGAATACAGTAGGAGGATATATGGAAGGTCCTGCAATGGAGGTTGGGATAGATCCGTTTAATCATAAACCTAATACAGCATTTGAAGCGCTGCTGCACGGATATGTAGTATTGTGTGCGGGGATCAGGGGACGTAATACCGGTATGAATTCCCAGGAATTTTTTGTGGGCGGTTCCGGAAAAGAGAATACCGGGAAAGAGGAAAAGTTGACAGGACGTGCACCTGCTATTATTGTTGATATGAAAGCTGCAATCAGATATATGAGATATAATGCGGACGTGATCCCGGGAGATGTGGAAAAGATCATTACAAATGGAACATCGGCAGGAGGTGCACTTTCTGCACTGGCTGGGGCTTCCGGTAATGCGAAGGAGTATGAGTCTTATCTAAAAGCGATCGGTGCGGCAGATGAGAGAGATGATATCTTTGCTGCAAGCTGTTATTGTCCGATCCATAATCTTGAAAATGCAGATGCTGCGTATGAATGGCTCTTTCAGAAAGAATCCGTATTTCATATGATGAAATTCGAGATGAGTCCGGAAGGTCCGAAAATGATCCCTGTTGCAGGGGCACTGGATGAGGAGCAGAGAAAATTATCCAAAGAGCTGAAAGCAGAGTTTCCTGACTATGTAAACAGCCTGCATCTTAAGGATGATAATGGGAATGAACTTACTCTTGATAAAGAAGGTGAAGGTTCCTTTAAAGATTATGTAATGAGTTTTGTTCTTGCATCAGCCACAAAAGAGAGGGCAGATCTTGATTCACAAAACAAGTTAAAAGGACTTGCTGTTCCAGGAAGTGAGATTGCAGAACAAAATTATATCACCTATACCGGAAATGAGGCAACCGGTATAGACGCGGATGCGTATGTGGCAAAGATTACCCGAATGAAGCCGACACCGGCATTTGATTCATTGTCCTTAAACAGCCCGGAGAATGAGGAATTTGGCGATGAAAATGTATTTGCAAGACATTTTACCAGATTTTCGGCAGAACATTCTAAGGTTCATGGAGAGATGGCAGACGCGGATAGGATCCGCCTGCTCAATCCCACCTGGTTTATCGGAACCTGTGATACTACAAAGAACTGGCGGATCAGACATGGTGCATTTGACAGAGATACTTCGATTGCAATCCCTGTTATATTAGCTTCCATGCTCAAAAATAAACACTATAATGTTGATTTTGCCCTGCCATGGGGGCTGCCGCACAGCGGTGATTATGATCTGGAAGAATTGTTTGCATGGATCGACGGTCTGGAAAAATAAAGGTCTGCAATTCTGTTGCCAATTGATTAGAACATCGGTATAATCATAGGCAGAGAGGACGGAATATTTATGAATTTCATCTACAAAACAGCCACCCAACAGGATATAGACATTTTAGTTACCACCAGGATCAAAGTTTTAAGAGCCGCAAACAAATTAGCCGATCAGGTGGACATGTCCGAAGTTGCGGCACAGTCGAGAGACTATTATGAAAAAGCCTTAAAAGACGGCAGCCATACCGCAATACTGGTCTATGACAAAGACCAGATCATCGGCGCGGGCGGTATCAGTTATTTCAGGGTCATGCCGACCTATCACAACCCGACCGGAAGGAAAGCTTATATTATGAATATGTATACAAATCCGGCATACCGGCGAAAAGGGATTGCATACCAGACGCTGAATTTACTGGTGGCGGATGCAAAGAACAAAGGAATTGATGCGATTTCTTTGGAGGCGACCGAGATGGGACGCCCGCTGTATGAAAAATTCGGGTTTACCGGGATGAATGATGAAATGGAACTGAAAAAATCAGTTTAAGATTTGTTTATAAAAGACACCTTTTGTATTTACATTTAGACGTTATCATGATGTAATGAGTGAAAGTAATGAGACATGCTTACAGGAATGATAAATAACAAATGTAGAACAAAAGGTGTTTTTTATGACGATAAAACAGAGGATTTTCCGGACAAATTCACTTATGGTACTGTTTTCCCTTGTAATCCTGCTTTTGATCGGTTGAAGTATGATAAGTATTTTTAAAGACCGGTTTTTAGGGTGGTATAGTGATAATTCTAAAATATCAGAAAAGTATGTGGATGCGTATCAGAAGATAGAAAATATGGATTTTTCTGCAGGGGACTGGGAGCAGTACGCTAAGGCGGTGCAGCCATATGACTTTCATCTGATCGTCCGGGATGAAAATGGAAAAGAGCTTTAAGACTGGCGGTAAGCAGTTTTTCCGTGCTGTTTCCTGCTGGATGTAGTATTTTTATCAGCTTTTCCCAAACGTTCCTCAGGCATATTTTTGCGCAGAAAATCATAAGCCTCATTGATCTCCTGTGCAGTAAAATCATAGGTTCTGGTAGAAAATGCTTCCGTGTCAGGATGCACCCGGTGCATCAGCTGTCGGTATTTCTTTTTGATATCCGTAAGATCTGTTCCAGGGGTGATTCCCAGGATTTTGTACGCCATTGCTTTTGTCATAAATCGAGTATATCATAAAAGAGAAAAAGGTTGTGGGAAAAATTTAGACATATTAAAAACCACCTTTTGCCCCTAAATCTTCATGGAAAATCAGGAGGAATACACATGAGAATCATAATCGTAAGACATGGCGATCCAAATTACGAACTGGACACATTGACAAAAACCGGATGGAGGGAGGCAGAACTTGCAGCGGAATACCTGGCAAAACTGCAGATAAAGGCATTTTATGTATCACCATTGGGACGGGCACAGGATACCGCTGGATGCACCTTAAAAAAAATGAACCGGACGGCAGAGACACTAGACTGGCTCCGTGAGTTTGAAGCACACATTGACAGGCCGGATGTGAAAAATGAAAAGTCGATCTGCTGGGACTGGCTTCCACAGGACATGGAAAAGGATCTGGATCTTTATGACAGGGAGCGCTGGAATAAGACAGACATCATGCGAAAAGGAAATGTGGAAGAAGCTTACCGGTGGGTCTGCGATGGCCTGGATGCACTACTGAAAAAGCATGGTTATGAGCGGGATGATATGTATTACCGCGTGAATGAGCCAAATCATGACACGATCGTTCTGTTCTGTCATTTCGGGGTAGAGTGTGTGATGTTAAGCCATCTGTTAAATGTATCTCCAATGGTTTTGTGGCATGGGCTGTGTGCGGCGCCGAGCTCGATCACCAGTATTTATACGGAAGAGCGCAGAAAAGGGATCGCAGGTTTTCGTGTGAATGAATTTGGCAGCACGGCGCATCTGTATGTGGCAGGGGAAAAAACATCCTTTGCAGCGCGGTTTTGTGAGTGTTATGGGGACGGGGACAGACAGGATTAAAATTTTGAATAGCTATTGACAAAAACTTCCCCTTACTTTATCATCCGCTTAACATATGGAAATAGTAGGAAATAAAACGGGGTGAGGTTTTTGTCTATTAAGAAAATTGCAAAGGAAGCGGGAGTTTCCACAGCGACAGTCTCGCGGGTGTTGAACAATCCCGGGTATAAATGTTCTTCGGAGGAATTGCGGGAGCGGATCTGGAAGATTGCCAGAGAACTCAATTATATGCCAAACGAAGCAGCGAGAAATCTAAAAAAGGGAATTACGGATACCAGTCAGAAAGTGTGGTATCTTGATGTGCTGATGACAAGAACGGGCAATCTTGAGACAGATCCGTTTTTCAGTGAGCTGCTGCGTGTCATTGAGAGTGAGATCCACAAGCAGGGATGCATACTGATGCATATTTTTCATCAGCCGTTGTTTTCGAATGACAGAAAATGCCGGACGGAAAATATTGATAAGGTCATTGCGCAGATGGAGCCGGATGGGGACATCCGCAGTGATGGACTGATCATCATTGGAAAATGCAATGACAATGTATTGAAAAAGTTATCGGCAAAATACCGGAGCATCGTCTCCGTCAACCGCAATTTAAAATGCCTGAATAAATATAAAAACCGCTATTACGTTCCATCCATTATTTCCAGTGACGATATTGAGAAGGCACAGTATACCAGACCGATGCTTACTACGGTGCGTCTTCCAAAGGAAGAGATGGGAAAATTTGCTCTTTATCTTCTGATCGACCGCCTTGGCGGCGGACATAAGGGGATCGTCCGGACGGAGTTAGAAGGAAAACTGATGATCCGGGAGAGCTGTACGTTAGTGGAGAATGCAAACCGGATGGAATATTATATCTGAGAGAAAACAGGTCATGGACCTTTTTTTAATTCATAGGATTCGGGTGTCAAAAGGTGGTTGCAATTTGCCAGCCACTAAGTTGTGAGCCACCTTTTGACATCCGAATCTTTGCAGGCACTTGTAGATACCGGAAATGCTTTTGAAGTGGTACTTTCTTTTCACAATGAGGAAAAAGAGATGATATTTTTATAAAACACAGAGAACTCTTTCTGTATGGTTTAAAACCGTCAGGAGGAGTTCTTTTTTAATTCATAGGAAATTACGTCCTATGAATTAAAAAGCCCTCCGGGCGGGATGCGCATCTCGCGGAGTAGAAGTTAGCTGTAAACAGCACCGCTCGAGCGCGAAAGAGTCGCAAGCGACTCTTTGTTCCTTTAAGGTATGTAAACGTTTGCAGGAAAATAAAAATAATTGGAAAATTATGAATAAAAACATACATAAAAAACGAAACAAACAGTGGAAAAAAGACAGTGTATACGTTTTCGCGAAAACTGAAAAACAATAAACCCAAACAGGGAAGGACAGAAGAAAAACAGCTGTTTTTACTGGAAAAATAAGGAAAACACCACCATCCATGCAAACGATTACACAATCAGTCGTGGAATCTTATACAAAACTGGTATATAAATACATCAAGCAAGACGTCGAAGCAGAAAACAATCACACAGCAAAAGGAAAGGAGATCGGATATGTATATCGAATTAAAAGACATAAACAAAACATTTGGAAATTATAAAGCATCCGATCATGTAGAGTTTGGCATTGAAAAAGGAAAGCTGGTTGCCCTGTTAGGACCGAGTGGCAGCGGAAAAACGACGATTCTCCGCATGATTGCAGGACTGGAACATCAGGACAGTGGAGATATTTACATCGATGGAACATGTGTCAATGAACTTCTGGTAAGAGAGCGCGGGATCGGATTTGTGTTTCAGAATTATGCACTGTTTCCTTATATGACGGTATTTGACAATGTGGCATATGGACTTAAGGTCCGCAAGGAAGATAAAAAAGTCATTGAGAAGAGGGTAAAAGAACTTTTAGAGCTTGTGGATCTGAAAGGACTCGAAAAACGTTATCCGACACAGTTGTCCGGCGGTCAGAGACAGCGTGTTGCATTTGCGAGGGCACTTGCACCGAATCCGCAGGTACTGCTCTTAGATGAGCCGTTTGCGGCGATCGATGCCAAAGTAAGAAAGAAGCTGCGGAGCTGGTTAAAAGATATGATCGGAAAGATTGGTATCACGAGTATTTTTGTAACACATGATCAGGATGAAGCCGTTGAGGTGGCGGATGAGATCATTGTCACCAATCAGGGAAGAGTAGAGCAGATGGGAACGCCGACGGAGATCTATAAAAATCCGAAAACACCGTTTGTCGCACAGTTTATCGGGGAATCGGCGGTGATTACAGATTATGACAGGCTGAAAGGTTTTCATTTATATCAGGGATGTGACAGGGCGATTATCCGTCCGGAGTTTGTAAAGGCAGTCCGGTTCGGAACCGAAAAAAGATTCCAGAGTCTGTATGCGGAAGGTATTGTGGAGCAGGTTGCGTTTCGCGGAAACTGCTTAGAACTTCAGATCAATGTCAATGGCATTTTATTAAAAACGATACAGTCCTTTGCGGAAGAACCGTTCCAGAAAGGGGAAAAGGTAGAGGTCATTGTATACCGGCTTTATGCGGTGGATGAGAAAGAAGCGCACCTGATACAAAATGAGGGCTTACAGGAAAATGAAATGTTTTACATTTAGCGAGGGAGGATTCGTGATGAAGAAAGAAAAAAGAATCATACAGGTAATTATAAAAAGTGGTCTGATCACATGGGTTCTGCTGCTTTTGATCTGGCAGACCGGTTCGTTATTTTACAGCGATGATTTTCTTCCGGGACCGGTTACCACATTTGCGGGAGCGGGAAAACTGGTGGCGAGCGGAGATCTTTTCCGGGATATTTTAATCAGTATGCAGCGCGTGTTAAAAGGCTGGCTGCTTGGAATATTATTTGCGATTCCGGCGGGACTCTGCATCGGGCACTTTAAAAAGATCGGGGCGATTTTTGAACCATTTTTAAACTTTTTCCGGTTTGTTCCGGCGATCGGCTTTATCACACTGTTTCTGATGTGGTTCGGAGTCGGCGAAAAATCAAAGGTGGCACTGATCTTTTATGCAGTGATCTTTCCGGTAATGATCAATACGATCGCAGGTGTACGGACGGTGGATGATGCACTGATCGAGGCTTCGGAATCGCTTGGTGCAGACGGAGCGAAAACTTTTTTTACGGTGATCATCCAGTCTGCAGTTCCAAATATTTTTACCGGTGTGCGTTTAGGATTAAGCGGTGCGATCATCTGCATCGTGGCGGCAGAAATGTTAGCAGCCTCCGAAGGAATCGGTTATCTGATCTATACATCAAGACTTTATTATAAAACAGACTGGATCTTTATCGGTATTTTTACACTGGGTATCATCGGCTTTCTCGCAGACAGACTGTTACAGTTTGTGGGAAGAAAAGCATTGAAAAGATTTGGCGTGAGATAGGAAGGAGAAGCAGGATGCTTGAAAAATTGACGCAGGATAATTATGAAAAAATTATCGCCGGAAAAGATAAACCGGTGGTAATAGATTTCTTTTCACCGGAATGCAGACATTGCAAAATGACAGAGGTGGGACTTTTAGAACTGGCAGAAGAACAGAAAGATGCAGCAGTTTATGCAGCCTGTGATATCACAGAGGAGCAGGCTCTTGCAGAAAGATTTGATATTACGACACTGCCGACACTTTTATTTATAAAAAACGGAGACATCAAAAATAAACTGACCGGTTTTACACACAAACTGATCATAGCAGAAGAAATAAAAAAATTAGTATAAGGAGTGGAGCGCATATGGGTTATCCAAGTATTTTTCCAACAGGAACAACAATTTATCAGAAAGAAAAAACATACAATGGTTATACGATTTTTCCATCAGCAAAAGGAGCACTTTTAATCGATATGAACGGAAATGAAGTGCAGCTCTGGGCTGGACTTGGCGGATTCCCGAATAAGATCCTGCCGGGTGGATATGTGGTGGGAACAACCGGAACAAGGGGCGGAAAATATGCCTATCAGGATCAGACAGATTTGGTACAGGTAGACTGGGATGGAAATATCGTCTGGAAGTTTGACCATACGGAACTGGTCGCAGATCCGGGAAAAGAGCCGGTTTATATGGCAAGACAGCATCATGATTATCAGAGGGAAGGCTCGACGGTGGGATATTATTATCCGGGCGGCGAACCGAAAACAGACAGCGGAAATACACTGATCCTTACGCATGAGAATCTGTACAATCACGAAATATCGGATAAGAGACTGATCGATGATAAGATTATCGAAGTGGACTGGGACGGAAATATTTTATGGAGCTGGAGAGCGAGTGATCATTTTTCACAGCTTGGTTTTGATGAGGCGGCAAAAAACGCACTTTACCGGAATCCGGAACTGCATGGGGAAGCAGGCGGTGACTGGATGCACATCAATAATATTGCAACGCTGGGAGAAAACAAATGGTATGACGGCGGGGATGAGAGATTCCATCCGGATAATATTATTTTTGATGCGAGAAATTCCAACATACTTGGAATTATTTCAAAGAAAACAGGAGATATCGTCTGGCGGCTCGGTCCGGATTTCAATGAAAATGAGGCGACAAGAAAACTTGGCTGGATCATTGGACAGCATCATTTACATATGATCCCGAAAGGACTTCCGGGGGAGGGAGACCTGCTGGTATTTGACAATGGAGGAGAAGGCGGATACGGTGTACCGAACCCTGCATCGCCGACGGGAGTCAACAATGCACACAGAGATTATTCCCGCGTGCTGCAGTTTAACCCGGTAACACTTGAGATCACCTGGCAGTATACGCCGCTTGAGGCAGGAGCGCTGTTATTTACGGATGCATCCAGATTTTACAGTTCCTATATCAGTGCTGCGCAGAGACTTCCGAATGGCAATACACTGATCACGGAAGGCTCTGATGGCAGGCTGGTCGAGGTGACGCCGGAACATGAGATTGTATGGGAATATATCAACCCGTATTTTAACCGGTTCCTGGGTACTTTTACCAATAATATGGTGTACCGTGCTTACCGTGTGCCGTATGAGTGGATCCCGCAGCTGGAAAAACCGGAGGAAGTCTCCATTGAACCTGTGGATATCGAACATTTCCGCGTGCCGGGTTCACTGGATGGAACTGGAACAGGAAAGATCACGGTGATCGATGGTGTAGATCCTGAGAAGAGACAGATGACAGGCGGCGGAGATGAGGAAGACGAGGAGGAGAGAATCGATTTCTGCGTTGCGAGTGTGAAAAAGAAAGACTTAAAACAGTGAAAATAAGGAGGAATCGTTATGAAGAAGAGATGGATATCATTTTTGGTCATACTGGGACTGACAGCGGGGCTGGCAGGCTGCGGCACACAGTCACAGGCGGCAGGAGATACGAAAAAAGAAGATACACAGACAGCAGGGGATGCTAAAACGGAAGAGGTACAGACGGTCAGACTGGGTGTGATGACGGGAAACAGTGACCACTGGGTTGCAGAAGTTGGAACAGAGCAGGGAATTTTTGAAAAATATGGCATTGAGCTGAAAGTGACCGAATTTGCAGCCGGGATCAATACGATTGATGCGATCGTGACAGATCAGGTGGATATCGGGAATCTGGCAGACTATGCAGCGATCAACCGTCTGGGAAACACACAGGATGATACAGATTTACGCCTGATCGCTAATTTTTCATCCTCTTCCACCGGAAAACTGTATGTGAATCCGAAGGAAGTCACATCACTGACGGATCTTTCCGGAAAGGGTCTTGTGACGTTAGCCGGAACCGTATGGGATTACTGGAATGCAAAGACGTTAGAGCAGGCTGGAATTGAGGGGGATCAGCAGGTGCTTGTAAATGTGGACAGTGCACAGGCAGCCCTCGGAGTGATGACAACAGGTAAGAGTGTGGCATTCTGGGCATCCGGGACGAATGCAAAAAAACTTGAGGAAGCAGGGATGGAACCGCTTCTTACGATGGATGAACTGGGACTTCGCACGGATGCGTATTTTATCACGACAGAAAAATATATAGAGGACAACAAAGAACTGCTCACAAATTATTTAAAGGCATTTCAGGAGACACAGGACTGGGTTTTGGAGAATCAGGAGGAAGCTGCTAAAATCGTGGAAGAAAAAACAGGGATTCCGCAGGATCAGTTTTTAGAGAATCTGAAACAGGAAAAACTGCTGATGGGATTTTCACAGGATACGAAGGAGCATCTGAATGAGATCAAAGACTGGGCACTGAAAGCGGGACAGTTTGAAAAAGACTTTAATCTGGATGACTTTGTGGATACAACGCTGTTGGAAAATGGAGGATTTATGTGAGATAAAACCTTGACGTTTCCTGTAAATTGCGCTATAGTACTCTCTACTTTGCAAAAAACAGTGTAGAAATGGAGAGTACTATGACATTTTATCAGGAACTTCAGCTCAGTTCGACAGGTTCAAAACAGCTCATCAAAAATACAACAGACAAAAAAGAAAAGAGACGTCATATCTTAATCTATAACTTTAAGGTTTATCTGGTGATGGTATTCTGTGTGGCGGTTGTGACCTTATACAGTAAACTGACCGGATCGGAAAACAGTGTGGTCGGAGTGACCGTTCTTTTGGCAGTGCTGGTGCTGCGCCAGGCAGATTTTGGGATCAAAACCACGCATGGACTGCTATCAATCGCCGGTATTTTTGGAATACTGATCGCGGGACCAAGGCTTAGCAATATGCTTTCGCCCATCCCGGCATTCTTTGTAAACGTATTCTGTATCATGCTTCTGATGATCTTGGGATGTCATAATGTGATCATGTACAACCATTCTACGTTTGTGCTCGGTTATCTGCTGTTACAGGGATATGACGTGAGCGGACATGCGTATCTGCTGCGCGTGGAGGGACTGCTTGCCGGAATGGTGATCTGTATGGCGATTTTCTATAAGAACCAGAAAAACAGACCATACCGGAGAACTTTTTTGGATCTGTTCCGGGAATTTGATCTTTCCTCTGCCAGAAACCGCTGGTATGTAAAACTGACTTTCATTGTTTCCTCTGCGATGCTTGTGATGTCTCTTCTGGGACTTCCAAGAGCGATGTGGGCGGGGATCGCCTGTATGTCAGTCTGCCTGCCGTTTACCGGTGATTGCATGGGAAGGGCAGAAAAAAGAGGTCTTTTTAATATCGTGGGAAGCCTTGTTTTTGTGGCATTATATCTGATCCTTCCGGAATCCATGTATCCGTATATCGGCATGATTGGAGGAATCGGAGTTGGTTATTCTGCCGGCTATGCATGGCAGACGGCGTTCAATACGTTTGGGGCGTTGTCGATTGCGGCAGGATTGTTTGGACTGCAGAATGCAGTGATTCTGCGTATCGGGGCAAACATTTTTGGAAGTGTGTATACTGTGATCTGCAATAAAAGTCTGGACCGGCTGGCACAGGTGGTGGAACAGCGGAAAAAAGTAACTGCATAGAGGGCACTCACAAAAATAAAAATCAAAGAATGAATCAAAGAAAATCCCCGTATACTGGAACAAGGGCATCCGTATACGGGGATTTTAGTGTGCTATGCAAAAAATCAGTCAGCTTGCTGCCACGGGGCAGATTCTGCTTCTTCTGGGAACACATCTGTATTTTACATTTCGTCTGCGGTTTATCCAGCGTAAGATCCCATGTGGGATCAGGCTTAGTTTTTCCGGGAAAAATAATACTTCCTACTCGGCACTTGCGACAGCGTTGGCGGCGACGATCGGGACGGGAAATATTATCGGTATCTCCACGGCGATCGCAGTCGGTGGGGCAGGTGCGGTGTTCTGGTGCTGGATCACCGGTGTGCTTGGAATTGCAACCTGTTATGGAGAATGTTTTTTGTCCATGAAATACCGCAAAACGGAAAAAGATGGAAAGAGGATCGGCGGTCCGATGTATGTGTTGGAGAGAGGCATGCAGCAGAAAGGACTTGCGGTCTTATTTTCTGTGTTTACGATATTAGCGTCGCTTGGGATCGGCAGCAGTGTGCAGGCACATTCGATCAGTGCGGCAATCACGGAACAGATACCGGTATCGCCGCATATCATCGGCATGGCAGCGGGGGTGCTTGCGGGGAAGGTGATCATCGGTGGCAGCCGGCAGATTGGAAAAGTATGTACCTGGCTGGTTCCTGTGATGAGTGCATTTTATTTAGGCGGATGTATTTTTATCCTTATGAAAAATTATACGGTGATCCCGGAGGCAGTAAAAATGATCGTGACCTCTGCGTTTGTGCCGGAGGCTGCCGCAGGGGGTGTGGTTGGGACAACGGTGATGGCGGGGTTAAGAACCGGGATTTCCAGAGGGCTTTTTACAAATGAGGCGGGACTTGGTTCAATTCCCATGGCAGCGGCGACGGCGCAGCATGTCTCACCGCGGGATCAGGCACTTGTCTCCATGACAGGACCTTTTTGGGATACGGTCGTCATGTGTGCAATCACAGGAATTGCTTCGGTTTCAAGTATGATTGCCCATCCGGGCAATTATGTGGGGGTGCCGGGGGAGCGGATGTGTTTTGCCGTATTCCGGGAACTGCCGGTGTGGGGCGATGAGATGCTGTCGGTTTCATTGGTCTTGTTTGCGTTTGCGACGATCATCGGATGGAATGTCTATGGCGAGTGCGCCGTGCGGTATCTGTTTGGGGAAAAGGGTGTCCGCATTTACCAGGTCGTTTATATGATGTGCGTTTATTTCGGCGCAGTGATTACTCTTGATGTGGTGTGGGGCATTTCGGATTTGTTTAATTTTCTGATGGCAGTGCCAAATCTGATCTGTCTTTTGGGACTGCGCCGGGAAATTGAAATAAAAGATACAAAAAAGAAATATTAATGTTTACGATACTAGACAAAACAGAAGCCGAAAGATTATAATAGGCAGTATGGTGTGCAGACAGCACATGTAAATATTAATAAGGAAGAAAGAGGTAACCGTATGTACATAATACAGTTTATCAGAGGATTTTGTATGGCACTCGCAGATAGTGTCCCGGGAGTATCCGGTGGAACCGTGGCATTTCTGCTTGGGTTTTACGATCAGTTTATCGACTCGATCGATGATCTGATCACCGGAAATATGGAAAAAAAGAAAACAGCGTTTTTCTTTCTGATCAAGCTCGGTATCGGCTGGGTAACAGGAATGGTTCTTGCGATTCTGATCCTTGCAAATGTTTTTGAATCCCATATTTATGCGATCAGTTCATTATTTATCGGATTTATAATTTTTGCAATTCCGATTGTAGTCCGTGAAGAATTGGACACACTAAAAGGGAAATATGCATATTGCCCGTTTGTACTGGTTGGGGCAGCCATTGTGTGTGCCATCACCTATTTTAATCCGGTTGGCGGCGGAAACAGTGTAAATCTGGAACATCTGACAGTCACAACAGGAATTTATGTATTCATAGCAGGCGCAGTTGCAATCTGCGCAATGGTGCTTCCTGGTATTTCCGGTTCCACACTGCTTTTAATTATGGGACTTTACCTGCCGATCGTGACGGCGATTAAAGATATCCTGCATTTAAACTTAAAAAGTTTTCCGACAGTATTCGTATTCGGATGTGGTGTGTTAGTCGGTATTTTCAGTATTGTAAAGCTGATCCGTAAGGCATTAGAGCGTTTTCGGGCGCAGATGATCTTTCTGATCGTCGGACTGATGCTTGGTTCTATTTATGCTGTGATCATGGGCCCAACAACACTGGATACCCCACAGCCTGCAATGACGATCCACAATTTTTCCATCCTGTTCTTTATTATCGGTGGGGTAGTGATCTTTGGTTTGCAGCAGATGAAAAAAATTAAAAAATAAACATTTGAGGGCAGTGTGAAAATAAGATTTTCACACTCAAGTTTGTGCTTACGCCCAAACTTGTCATGCGTAAAGTGCAGCGTAAAAATGGAGAATACTATGAAAAAGTTACTGGTTTATTTAAAAGACTATAAAAAGGAAAGTGTATTAGGTCCGCTTTTTAAACTGCTCGAGGCAACCTTTGAACTGATCGTGCCGCTGGTTATGGCGGCAATCATTGATACTGGTGTTGCGACCGGGGACAAGTCCTATATTATGAAAATGTGTATGGTGCTGGTACTGCTTGCAGTGATCGGTCTGACCTGCTCGATCACCGCACAGTATTTCGCGGCAAAGGCGGCAGTCGGGTTTGCAACAAAACTGCGCCATGCGCTGTTTGCACACATTGAGAGCCTCTCTTTTACAGAGATGGATACTGTTGGAACGGCAACACTGATCACGAGAATGACAAGTGATGTCAATCAGGTGCAGAACGGCGTGAACCTTGTGCTGCGTCTGTTTCTGCGTTCCCCGTTTATCGTGTTCGGCGCAATGGTCATGGCATTTACCATCGATGTCAAAGCGGCACTGGTGTTTGTCGTTACGATCCCGCTTCTTTCCATAATCGTATTCGGTATCATGCTGATCAGTATTCCGCTTTATAAAAAGGTACAGTCAGCGCTCGATAAGGTGCTTGGGATCACAAGAGAAAATTTAACAGGAAGCAGGGTGATCCGTGCTTTTAATAAGGAAGATGATGAAAAAGTACATTTTAATGAAAATAATGATCTTCTGACAAGGGCGCAGATTTATGTCGGAAAGATATCAGCACTAATGAATCCGCTTACCTATGTGATCATCAACGGTGCGATCGTGGTGCTTGTCTGGACCGGTGCAGTCCGTGTTGATAACGGATATATCACACAGGGTGAGGTGGTTGCGCTGATCAACTATATGTCACAGATCTTAGTGGAGTTAGTGAAGCTTGCAAACCTGATCATCAATATCAATAAATCCATTGCATGTGGAAACCGTATCCAGTCCATTTTTGAGATGCAGCCATCCATCACGGACGGATCAGGCCAGAAAGTGGATAAGGTGCAGACGGATACCGCTGACAGATCAGAAGAAGCAGAGTATGCCGTGGAATTTTCACATGTAGGATTAACCTATGCGGGTGCCGGAGACGAATCTTTAACGGATATTGATTTTAAGGTAAAAAAAGGCGAGACGATCGGTATCATCGGAGGAACCGGTTCCGGAAAATCTTCGGTAGTCAACCTGATCCCGCGGTTTTATGACGTGACGTCCGGTTTTATTAAAGTGGACGGAAAAGACGTCAAAGATTATCCGCTTGAGGAGCTGCGTGGAAAGATTGGTACGGTTTTACAGAAAGCCGTGTTGTTCCATGGAACGATTCGCGAGAACTTAAAATGGGGAAACCCGGATGCGACAGAAGAAGATCTGAACCGTGCCATCACAGTTGCGCAGGCAAAAGAGTTTGTCGACAACAAAGAGGGCAGACTTGATTTTGAAATCGAACAGGGCGGAAAAAACCTTTCCGGCGGACAGCGCCAGCGTTTAACGATCGCACGTGCAGTCGTAAAGAAACCGGAGATACTCATTTTAGACGACAGTGCATCCGCACTTGATTTTGCAACGGACGCAGCTCTTCGAAAAGCCATCCGCGAAATGGAAGGAGAGACGACCGTCTTTATCGTTTCCCAGCGAGCTGCTTCAATCCAGCATGCAGACCGCATCGTTGTGCTTGATGATGGAAAGATCGTCGGACTTGGAACCAGCGAAGAGCTGTTAGAAAGCTGTGAGGTATATCAGGAAATCTACAACTCACAGTTTAAGAAACAGGAAGGAGGTAAGACGGCATGAAAAAAGTAGTGACAGACCAGCAGAAGACAACAGTAAAAAAAGTGCTTGATTACATCCGGAGATACTGGTTTTACCTTGGCTTATCGATCGTGCTTGCGGCAGTTACCGTGGCACTGACTCTTTATATCCCGATCTTAACAGGACGTGCAGTCGACCTGATTATCACGAAGGGACAGGTTGATTTTGCAGGAATCCTTGTGATCTTAGAGCGTATGGCAGTGGTGATTTTGCTCACGGCAGCCGCGCAGTGGATCATGAATGCATGCAACAATAAGATTACTTACAATGTGATCCGTGATATCCGGAAAGAAGCGTTTGAGCGGATCGAACATTTACCGCTTAAGTATATTGATTCCCATTCTTATGGAGAGGTGGTCAGCCGTGTCATCGCGGATGTTGATCAGTTTGCAGATGGTCTTCTGATGGGATTTACACAGTTTTTTACCGGAATCGTGACAATTTTCGGTACACTGATCTTTATGCTGACGATCAGTGTGAATATCACGGTTGCGGTCGTGGTCATCACACCGTTATCATTGTTTGTTGCAAGTTTTATTGCAAAAAAGACATTTTCCATGTTCAAACTGCAGTCTGAGACGCGGGGCGAACAGACCGCTTTCATCGAAGAGATGGTTGGAAACCAGAAAGTCGTGCAGGCATTTTCACATGAGGATGAGGCGTTAGAGCAGTTCGACGAGATCAACGGAAGACTGCAGAAATATTCACTGCGCGCGATCTTCTTTTCAAGTATCACGAACCCGGCAACACGTTTTATCAACAGCCTTGTCTATGCGACAGTCGGTGTCATCGGTGCATTTCTTGCCATCAGAGGAAGCATTACAGTCGGACAGTTATCGAGTCTTTTAAGTTATGCGAACCAGTATACGAAGCCGTTTAACGAGATCTCCGGTGTCATCACCGAGCTGCAGAATGCACTTGCCTGTGCTGCCCGAGTGTTTGAACTGATCGAGGAGCCGGTCGAGAAGCCGGATGCAGAGAGTGCGAAAGTGTTAGAGAAAGCGGACGGAAGCGTAGAACTGTCCCATGTATATTTCTCTTATACGCCGGAACAGAAGCTGATCGAGGATTTCAACCTTTCCGTACAGCCGGGACAGCGCGTGGCAATCGTAGGGCCTACGGGCTGCGGTAAGACGACGCTCATCAATCTTCTGATGCGTTTTTATGATGTGAACAGTGGAGAGATCCGTGTCAGCGGAACACCGATCGGTGAAATGACCAGAAAGAGCCTCAGAAGCAATTATGGTATGGTATTGCAGGAAACGTGGTTAAGGAGTGGAACGATCCGTGAAAATATCACGATGGGAAAACCGGATGCCACGGAGGAAGAGATCATCGCAGCGGCAAAAGCATCCCATGCTCACAGCTTTATCAAGCGTCTGCCAAAAGGATATGATACCGTGATCTCGGAGGATGGCGGAAGTCTTTCGCAGGGACAGAAACAGCTCCTTTGTATCACGAGAGTCATGCTGTGTCTGCCGCCGATGCTGATCTTAGATGAGGCGACATCCTCGATTGATACGAGAACCGAGATCAAGATTCAGGAAGCATTTGCGCGTATGATGAAAGGACGTACCAGTTTCATCGTTGCGCATCGCCTCTCCACGATCCGAGAAGCAGATATCATTCTTGTCATGCGGGATGGAAATATTGTGGAACAGGGAAAACATGAGGAACTGTTAGAGAAAAATGGATTTTATGCAAAACTGTATAACAGCCAGTTTGCAAAATAAAATGTAAGAAAAATAAGAACAGCCGTATTTTGAGGTGACCTGTGATCGTCAGATAATGAAGCAGTGGTCAGAATGCCTCAAAGTCCGGCTGTTTTTATGAAGTTTATTTGAAGGTGTTTCTAAGATCAGTAGATCATGCGGTTTCCGCTGATACATTCTGTGGTGGAAGTTTCTATGTAATGGAGAGCACCGTCTACGTCCCTTGCACGGACGAAATTATAAATGGATAAGGCACTCTGGTATAATTCCTCGATGCTGTATTTTATTGCATAGCGCACCCACAGGCTGCAAACAAGGTCGCGGAAAGAGGTAAAAAACAGCGGCAGAAGCATATTTCCACTGATAAAACTCAGTTCGTGGCTGAATTCAAAGATCGATGCAGCGGCATCCTCCGGGGTGGAGGAATTTTTTAATTTGTCCAGATAAAAGGTAAGTCCCTCGATTTCAGCGTCACTTGCTTTTTCAATCGTAAGGCGGGCTGCAAGGTTCATAAAAAGAATACGCACTTCGAGGATGGAACGGATCTCATCACTGCTTAAAGAACCGCCATTATATTTCATAATGGAAACTAAGGTGTCCATAGTTCCATTTCTGCGGTAATCTTCCACGAACGTACCGATCCGTGGTTTTACCACGACAAACCCCTTCTTTTCAAGTTCGGCGATACCGGAGTTGACGACGGCACGTGAAACCTGCATGGATGAGGCAAGTTCACGTTCGGATGGGAGTTTCGTGCCAATCGGAAGTCTGCCGGAAATGATCATATTTTCAAGTTCGGATATAAATAACTCTTTGAGTGATGGTGCATTTAATTTTTGAAATTCCATAAAATTTATACCTCTATTGTGTCAAAAATATTTGTGGTATGGTCACATACCACAAATAATTTTAGGGTTTCCCGGAAAAAAAATCAAGAAAATGTTGTCGAAAGTGTTCAAAAAAACATACAAAAAATGAGTGATAATTTTTGACAATTTATGACAAAATGCATATAATAGAACTATATCAGAAAGAAGAGAGAGAGGATTGCCGATGAGGTCTTTACAGTCTAAATTTCTGGCTTTGACGGTAGGATGTGTACTTCTTTCAGCGCTGGCACTTGGATATGTTGGTTTTCTATATACGCATAAACTTGTAAATGAGGATTCCGCACAGTTCATGAATCTGTTTTGCGAGGATAAGGCAGAGGAGATCAATGCAACGCTGACAAGTATTGAACAGTCCGTGAATATGATTCAGGATTATACAATAGAACAGTATAGCGAACTTGGAAAAAACGGGATGGACAAAGACAATACCGATGTGCTGGTAAAGAAAGTGCAGGAGGTTGCCTTACATACTGTGAAAAATACAGAAGGATCACGCGGAGTCTATATGAGAGTGAATCCGAAACTTGCTGGTCCCCAGACAGGATTTTTCTGGTACAAGGATGAAAATGGCGAAGTTACTGAAGATTCCCTTGTCGATTTTTCAAAATATGCACAGGATGATAAGGAGCATGTCAATTGGTATTATGAGGCACTCGAAAAAGAAGAGGCGTTCTGGATGGAGCCGTATGACAATAAGAATAAAAATGACTGGATTATTTCTTATGTGGTGCCGATATACAGGAATGAAGACTTTATCGGTGTTCTGGGCATGGATATTGATATGGCACTGCTGAAAGAAAAGGTGGATTCTGTACAGATTTATGAGAGCGGTTATGCTTTCCTTGCAGGAGCAGATTATGTAATTTATTATCACCGTGATTATCCGGAAGGACTTGATGAAGAAAATACACATGGAAAGATCAGAAAGGTCTTAAATTTACTGTACAAAAAAGGAACACAGGATAATCTTGTCGGTTATAATCTGGATGGCGTAAAGAAGAAAATGACCGCCAGACAGTTAGAAAACGGTATGTTTTTTGTTGTCACCGCACCGGCAAAGGAGATCAATGCGTCGAGTAACCGTATTATCCGATTGTTTTTGGTTTCAACGCTGTCTATCATCTTTATATCGGTTTTGATCACAATCCATGTTACCAGGGAAATGACGCGTCCGCTCAAAGAACTTACGGAAGCTGCACAGAAGGTTGCCGGTGGTAATCTTGAGGTCAATATCGACTGTGAATCCAAAGATGAGGTTGGTGTACTTGCAGACAGCGTGCAACAGATGGTAAATCACCTGCGGCATTACATTGACTATGTGAATGAGCAGGCGTATACGGATGCCCTGACAGGCGTTGCCAATAAAGCTGCATATAAAGAGTATGTGGATAAGTTAGATAAACGTGCGGCTGATGAGAAGATCAAATATGCAGTTGTAGTCATGGATATCAATAACCTTAAAAAGATCAATGACAATTTTGGACATGAATTCGGTGACATGCTGATCAGGGATGCAAGCAGACTGATACAAAAGGGATTTAAAGACCATATCGTATACCGCATCGGAGGAGACGAATTTGTGATCATCATCGAACAGGCCGAAAAGGCAATATGTGATGAGTTGCTGAGAAATTTTGATGATGGCATTGTGGTTTTCAATAAAAACAATACAAAGTATGAACAGAAAATACAGATTGCGCGGGGAATCGCATTTTATGAGCCGGACTGCATAGATTCTTTTGCATCCGTATTCCGTGAAGCAGATCATGCAATGTATGAGAATAAGGTTATGCAGAAATCAATGCAGACTGCGCCGCCTGCTGCGGGACAGTCTTAGGTAATAAAAACAGATGGAGGATAAAAAAATGGGCGATGATAAAAAGATGGCATGGAAAAAACTGCTAAGCGTTTTTGGTGTGTTTTTCCTGATTATGGCAGTATGGCAGATTGTTGTACTTGAGCTGTTGAAAAATGGAGTGATCGGCACAATGGTTGCGATGATACTGATCTGTGCTGCAACAGTAATCATTTTCGGGTTAGTGTTTGCATTAATCAGGACACTTTTGGATGTTTTCAGACAGCTTATGGGCGAAGGCACAGAGGCAGGAGGTTCCGGTGGTGTTGCAGAGAAGGCAAATAAACTTGCGGAGAAAGATGGTGAGATCGGACAGCTTGTGCGTACATTTCAGGAGTCGATTACTTCATTTTCACAGGTTGTACTTGGCATTAAAAAGGCGACGAAGGAGCTTGGTGAGGTTTCGGAGGATTTCAAACATATCTTTAAGAGTATGACAACTTCTCTGGAACAGACCGAGCAGGCAGTTACCACCATTACCGATAATACAATATCCCAGGCAGATCATACCGTTGATATGAAAGAGAAGATCGACGCTATCAGCAGAACGATTGATGAAATTGCTGAAAATGTTTCGATGTTAGCACAGAGTGCAGAGCATATGAAAGAGAGCAACAAAGCAGCAGAAGCAATCATGGAGGAACTTGTAAATATCAGCAAAGAGAGCGGCATTGCGATTGAAAATGTAAGACAGCAGACAGATCTGACCAACCAGTCAGCGCAGGAGATCCGTACGGCAACAGAGATCATAGCCGGAATTTCTAATCAGACAAACCTTCTTGCATTGAATGCAAGCATTGAGGCTGCAAGAGCAGGGGAACATGGAAGAGGATTTGCAGTTGTTGCGGAAGAGATCCGTACGTTAGCAGATCAGTCAAGAGAATCAACAGAGCAGATCAACCAGATTGTCAATACATTGATTGACAATTCAAATATCAGTGTAGAGATCACGCAGAAGGTATCAGAAGCGTTTGTAAAACAGAATGAAAAGATTCATGATACAGAAGAGATTTTCCGTTCACTGAATGAGGAAATCAAGAATACAAGCGATGCGGTAGATGGAATCAGTGAAGAAGTAAGTGCGTTAGATGATCATAAGACTGTGATCGAGAGTGGAATCACATCTCTGACAGAGTTTGCGGAGCAGAATGCTGACAGCGCCAAAGTAACGACCGAGAATATGGAAGAATTCCAGCAGATCGTTGACCAGTGCAATCAGGCGACAGAGCGGATTGTGACAGTATCAGATGAGCTGGTAGGTTACCTCGGAAAAGTAAACGCAAATGTAAAAGATAAAATAGGTGGACGTAATTAAAAAATAAATCGGAAATGGAGAAAAGAGTACCGCATGAGCAATTGTGCGGTATTTTTCAATACTATGAGAACAGAACAGAAAACATCAGTAAAAAACAGCATAGGAAGACTTGTCTTTGTCGGAATCAGTGTCTTGCTTCAGGTGATATGGATCATCAACCTTTTCTTATGGCTGAACCGTTATTCAGCGGCAATTTCCCTTTTTTCCACGCTGATCGCAGTCTCAGTTGTCTTTGCAATATACGGAACGCATGGAAATATGGCATTTAAAGTGCCATGGATGCTTCTGATTGCAGCTTTTCCGATTTTTGGATTGTGTGTGTTTCTGTTATTCGGGCGTTCGAATCTGACGAGGAGCATGAAAAAACGTTATGAATTGATCGATGAGGAACTTTTTCCTTTTTTAAACGGTGATGATGAGGTCATAAAAGAACTGCAGGAAAAAGATTTGTCGATTGCAAATCAGTCGGATTATATCTGGAAATACGGGCATTATCCGGTATATCATAACACGGATGTAGCATTTTATGCGGATGCGTCACAGGGGCTGGAGGCACAGCTTGCAGAACTGAAAAAAGCAGAACATTTTATTTTTATGGAGTACCATGCAATCGAGCAGGCGGAATCATTTGAGCGGATTTTAAACGTTTTGAAAGACAGAGCTGCACATGGTGTGGAGGTACGTATTTTTTATGATGATGTCGGAAGTATCGGTTTTATCAATCATGATTTCCGTAAACGCATGGAAGAAAATGACATTGCATGCCGTGTATTCAATCCGATTATTCCGGTATTGTCCGTATTTATGAATAACCGGGATCACAGAAAGATCACGGTCATCGATGGAAAGGTGGGATTTACAGGGGGATATAACCTTGCAAATGAGTATTTTAACATTACCCACCCGTACGGACACTGGAAGGATACCGGTATCCGCTTAGAGGGGGATGCGGTAAAAAGCCTTACTGTCATGTTTCTTGAAATGTGGAATGCCGTGAAAAAAACAGATCAGGATTATCAGAAGTATCTGCCAGAGACAGATTATCAGGCGAAACAGGATGGTTTTATCCAGCCGTATGCGGACAGTCCGTTAGATGACGAGCACGTCGGAGAGAGTGTTTATATGAATCTCATTGCACATGCAAAAAAGGAGATTTATTTCACAACCCCGTATCTGATCATCACAGATGAGATGAACCAGGCACTGGGACTTGCAGCAAAACGCGGGGTGGATGTGCGGATCGTCACACCGGGAATCCCGGATAAAAAACTGATCTACAAAGTGACACGTTCTTATTATGCAGGACTGGTGCGACAGGGGGTGCGTATTTATGAATACACACCTGGATTTATTCATGCAAAACAGTGTGTCTGCGACGGGGAAGCGGCAACCTGTGGCACGATCAATATGGATTATCGCAGTTTGTATCTTCATTTTGAAAATGGGGCTTTTTTGTACAACTGTGATGCGGTGAAGGAAATGCGGAAGGATTTTGAACATATTTTTGCCGAGAGTACGGAAGTGACAGAAAAATATAAGAGCGGGCGATCCGCTGTTTTGCGTGGAACCCAGTGCCTTCTGCGGTTGTTTGCACCTTTGATGTAAAAAACGCACTTTCTATTATTCATGACAATAGAATGTTCGCAGAGTGTGCATTCTATTGTATGAAATCTTCACAGAAGTTTAAATAAATTTTTGGTAAAAGTATGGTAAAATAGTAATTAGAAGGTAACCGGTCAGGAGAAGCCGTTACAAAATAATGTTTCTAAGGAGAAAGTCAAATGGAGTACATGGATATTGAAACAGTCAAGGAACTGGATCATGTTTTTGGGGACATTGAGGAGTTACAGAAGTTTCGCTGTCTGATGATGCAGTACGAATGTGCGATGTTAGAGGTAAAGACAAAGCTGGATGTATTAAATACAGAGCTGTCGGTCCAGAACAGCAGAAACCCGATCGAGTCGATAAAATGCAGGATCAAGGAACCGGACAGTATCATGAAGAAAATGAAGCGTCAGGAGATCCCGTTTTCGGTGGACAACATTGAAAAAAATTTAAATGATATCGCAGGTGTCCGCGTTATCTGCTCTTTTCCGGATGATATTTATACATTAGCGGATTATCTGGAAAAGCAGGATGACATCAAACTCATCAAGAAAAAAGATTACATCAGCCATCCGAAGCCGAATGGCTACCGCAGCCTTCATTTGATTCTTGAAGTGCCGATTTTTCTGACCAACGAGAAAAAGATGATGCGCGTGGAAGTGCAGTTCCGTACCATTGCAATGGATTTCTGGGCGAGCCTGGAGCACAAGTTAAAATACAAAAAAGATATAGACAATGCACAGGTCATTTCACAGGATCTCTGCTTCTGTGCGGAGCTGATCTCACAGTTAGACGGCAGGATGCAGCAGATCAGGGAGCGGCTGGAGGAGAAGAAAGATGATACACAATCCAATATTACCGGGGTTTAATCCAGACCCCGGATGATGAGAAAGTCGATTTAAAGAAACTGCCGGTGCAAAGGGAATCCAGGTGCTATGGAGTGAGCCGGTTTAAACAGATCAGTCCTGAAACTCCCTGTAATGTTTCAAAAACAGATCCGCAAGATTTCCCTGAAGCGTTACCCCAAGATCGGTCAGGGTAGCGGAGAGTGCTTCTAAAGCAGGAACCATATGTTCTAATCTTGCATTTTCGCCCATGTGTCCGATACGGATCACTTTTCCGGACAATTCATCAAAGGAGCCGGCAAGCATAATGTTATATTTTGTGCGCATCTCATCTAAGATGGATTTTGCATCGGTACATTCCGGGATATCAAAAACCGTTACGGTGTTTGAGTAACCGCTCTGCAGATGAAGTTTTAATCCTGCTTCTTTGACGGCTGCCCTGGTGGCGGAACCGATCCTTGCATGACGCTCATACAGGGTTTTATCGCCGGCGATCAGGTTAAATGCAGCGCGCAGACCGTAGATATCGCTGATCGGCATGGTGTAAGGAAACCATTTCTTCTCATAGTAACCGTCGAAAGCCATCAGATTTGCATAGAAAGATGCAATCGGGGTTTTGCGGTTTTTCATTTTTTCTTTTGCATCATCACTCACCACAACAAAAGTAAGACCAGGAGGTGCAGAGACTGCTTTCTGGGAACCGCCGCAGAGAAGATCGATCTGAAAGTCATCGACGCAGACTCTCTCGCCAAACATACCGGAAACAGAGTCAACGACCGTTAAAATGCCATACTGTTTGAGCAGCGGACAGATTCTGCTGATATCATTTAACATCCCGCTCGGTGTGTCACAGTGGACAACGGTGGCGTAAGCGTAGTCGTGATGATCTTTTAAGTATTCCGCGAGTGCGTCCACATCCAAAGTGTTCTCGTAATCGGCATGGTAAAGTTCCGGGATGCCGCCGTACATGCTGACAAAGTCGGCAAATCCTTTACCGTAGATACCGTTATCGATGACAAGTACTTTATCGCCCGGCTCTGTCAGGGAAGCGCAGGCAGCTTCCAGTCCTAAAATTCCTTCCCCGTCTAAGATCAGCGTCTCATTTTTCGTGCCAAGAAGGCTGCTGATCAGTTCGCAGGTCTCTTTGTAAAAATCATAAAATTCTTCATCCAGATCAGGATTTGTGCAGGCAAAACTGCGCGCACGCCTTACTGTTTCCGGCACCTGTGTCGGTCCGGGAGTCATGATCTTGTACATAATAATCTCCATTCTTATCCGTTTTTCAATGAAAACAACGTTTTCATTTGCATCTCAAGTTTGTGCGCAAGCACAAATCTTGCGTGTGAAAAATCTTATTTTTCACACGAATCCTCTTTTCTGAAAAATAAATTATTTAAAAATGATTTTGTTTGCTGCTTTGCGAAGCGGCTCGATAACGATCAGAACCACAACGGCTGCAACACCGATCTGTACCAGATTTCCAGGAATGGAAGTAAACGGTGCGATCCAGTTCCCATAAATAATTCCTTCTGCGATATAGTAGCCGACTACTTTGATCACGCAGGCAGCAACGATTGCAAGTGCGTCAAAGCCAAGACCGTGATGCTTTTCTGTAATTGCGCCGACTACATAACCCATGATGGCTACAATCACAAAAGTGAAAGGTGCCCATGCAGTCCAGCCGGAGAGCAGATCAAAAAGTCCCATGCCAATGCCGCCGGCGAGTGCACCGCTTTTTTTGCCAAATAAAATCGCGCAGATGAAAAGTGGAACGTTGCCAAGGTGGATCAGTCCGCCGTTTGCGGTGATCGGAAGTCTGACATTGACGAATGCGGTAAATACATAGGTCAGTGCGATGAAAAGTGCCGTGATAGTCAGAAACTGTACCTGACCGATTGAATTTTCTGCTTTTGCAGCTGTTGTAGATGTTGTGCTCATATTCTTTTCTCCTCATTTGTTTCGTATGACCGATTTTTAACAGTCATTTGTTTATGCCTATCTTAAACGCACACTGGTTTATTTTAAAATGCCAGTTAAGTGAAAAATGAGCAGACCAGTTTATGTGGACTTTTTATGCTCTGTTTCAATACAACATAAAAAAGAGTGCCGGAAAGCCGACACTCTTTTTTAAATCCATTGTTTACAATATCTTAATCTAACAAATAAAAACTGGTTCTATTTAAAAAGAAAAAGGTACATGTGAAACTACTGATTGTGCTGGTAGTAATTATTTTACTACTGTAACGTTGGTTGCCTGAGGTCCTTTAGCGCCTTCTACTACTTCGAATTCTACAGTAGCGCCTTCTTCCAGGGATTTGAAACCATCCATGTTCAGACCTGAGTAGTGTACGAATACATCGTTGCCCTGCTCGTCAGAGATGAATCCGTATCCTTTTTGGTTGTTAAACCATTTTACTGTACCTTTGTTCATTGAAAAGTACCTCCAAAAAATATTACTGGCTGTATTTACAGCTAGTTAGAGCATATCATAACAGTTTTGAAAAGTAAAGGAAAAAAACGGATATTTTTTAACCTAATTTCTCAATAATAATATTGTGGTTTTTGAGAAAAATCTCAACCAGTCTGTCCCATTCGTGCTCTAAGGATTTATCGGTGGAAAAGATACGATAGGATACACCGGTCGTGAGCATAAGGTTTCCATTCTGGAACTTCAGATTCAAAAACATGCCGGTCACATCCTGTGGTGTAAAAGGCGTCTGCATACTGGCAAGCGTGCGGGATAAATTGTCCGGTGAGAGCAGAAAAACAAACTTAAAATAAGCAGGTGTCCGTTTTCCCTTGATCAGATCAAAGCAGTGCTGGCGCACTCTGCCGTAGGGCAGAAACGCAAGGCCGGATAACCCCTGTTCTTCTAATTCTTCACTGGAATAAAAGTCCGGTGTGACCGTTCCGTCAAAATTCCACACAGCATCTTTCTGGATCGTGGCTTCTTTTAATAAGAAATGATCGAATGTATCAGAGCATAAAAGCTGATTCATAAAATTTTTAAGTTCCGGGATATTGAGCGCTAACATGCGGTATACCTCTTTCATAAGCTGATGGTGTGGTGCTGGAGTTTAAAGGTGGATTTTAATTTCTGCAGGTATCATGATCCACCTTTAAACTCCAACATCACATCCCCATTGTACCATAAAACACCCGGAAACAAAATAAAGGATGTAATCTTTCTGATTTTATAGTAGAATAAGAGTGGTTTTAATCAGTATGACAGAAAAGAGGAAATACAATGAACGAACAAACAGTTTTATTTGATTTATTAAAAGAGGGAGTATCTCCGGCACATGTGGTAAAATCGTGTGAAAAACGTTTAGAGGATGCCGGATTTGAAAAGATAGCTTATGAAAAAGAATGGAATCTAAAAGCGGGTGGACGTTATTATGTGGATCACCACGATACCACATTGTTCGCATTTACGATTCCGGAAGATGAGATGAAAAAAGAGGAAAAACCTGCAGTGCGCATTGCAGCGGCACATACGGATTTTCCGTGTCTGCGCATTAAGCCGTCCTGTGATGTCGTGACAAACCGCTATGCACAGGTCAACATTGAGGTATATGGAGGTGCAATCTTAAATACCTGGTTAGACAGACCGCTTGGTGTGGCAGGACGTGTGGCAGTGAGGGGCAATGATCCGTTTGTACCGGAAATGAAATATTTTGCATCCGAAAAGAATCTGCTGACAATCCCGAATCTTGCGATCCATATGAACCGCGAAGTGAATAAGGGCGTGGAGTTAAATAAGCAGATCGATATGATCCCGGTTGCAGGGCTGCTTGCAGAAGAAGAGAAGAATGCCGATTATTTCTTAAGTTTTCTTGCAAAGGAACTGTCTGTTGCAAAAGAGGATATTTTAGACTTTGAACTGTCGGTGTACTGCAAGGAGCAGCCGGAGTATGTTGGGGTAGCAGATGACTTTATATCCTCTCCGAGACTGGATAACCTGACATCCTGTGCAGCTTTAGTGTCCGGTATTTTAGATGCGGAAAGAAAAGACGGTATCAATCTAATCGCCTTATTTGACCATGAGGAGATCGGAAGCCGCAGCAAACAGGGAGCAGGTTCTATCTTACTTCACGACATGCTGCTTCGCATTTTAGCGGAATGCGGTGCGAAGGAGAGTGCGCAGGAGCTGCTGTATCAGAGTATGCTGTTATCGGTAGACGTTGCACATGGACTGCATCCGAATCAGGCAGGCAAAATGGACATCACAAATAAACCGGTGCTCGGAAGCGGCTTCTGTATCAAGGAGGCATGTTCCCAGTCCTACGCAACAGACTGTGAGGCGATTGCAATCATCCAGCAGATCTGTGATCTGAAGAAGATCCCGTATCAGAAATTTGTAAACCGTTCCGATATGGCAGGCGGCGGAACACTTGGCTCTATCGCATCTGCGCTGCTGCCGGTAAAAACAGTGGATATTGGTATTCCGCTTCTGGCAATGCATTCAGCAAGAGAATTGATGGGGGCAGCAGATCAGGAGGCACTGACAGAGCTTGTAACGGCATATTTTTTACTTTAAGGAGGAATTTTGAAAAGAAGAAAAAGGCATACACTGCTTAAGTTTATAATTCTTGCAGTGATAGCGGGCGGAGTGGTTCAATATTCCGGAGTGCTTAAGGATACAGGTGTGTTTCCGGAAAAAATCACAAACCAGATCAGTGTAGAACAGAAAAATGCGAAAGCAGAAACATATTCCGGTACGGCAGAGGAACAGACGGTAAAGAGTACAGAGATAAGCACGGAAAATGAAACAGCGGATACCGAAGTGCCGCATGGATATGCTTATGAAACGCTGACGGCGGAGCAGAAGACTGTCTATGACGAAGTGTACCGGATCATTCTGGCACATGATTCAAAGGTAAAAGTAAGTACCTGTGATGAAAAAGTTTTAGAGAAGTCATATCGTTCTGTGATAGCAGATCATGGGGGCATTTTCTGGGTATCCGGTTATAACTACACACAGTATACCATGGGAAAAAAGATTGTCAGCATCGATTTTTCCCCAAGTTATACGATGGAGCGCACAGAGCGTGATTCCTATCAGAGGCGGATCGACGCAGTGGTGGATTCCATATTAAAAAATGTGGATCCATCCTGGGGAGATTATGAAAAGGCAAAATATGTGTTTGAATATCTGGCGGGAAACGTTGAATATCAAATGGGGACGGAACAAAATCAGAATATCATCAGTGTCTTTTTAAATAAGAAAACAGTCTGTCAGGGATATGCCAACGCCACGCAGTATCTGCTGACACTTCTGGGGATTCCGGCTGTTGTGGTGACAGGAACTGCGGAGGGAGACACACACGCATGGAATCTTGTCCAGCTTGACGGTGCATATTATTTTATGGATACGACATGGGGAAATTCTTCCTATAACAATGGTGCGAGCGGTATGGGGACTTTTATCAATTATAATTATTTCGGGGTGACTACGGCTGAGATCAGCAAAACGCATCAGGCGGACGGTACACTGCTTTTGCCGGAATGTACGGCAACGGCAGATAATTATTATGTAAGAGAAGGAAAATATATCACCGAGTGGGAGCCGGAAGTGATCGGACAGATTTATGGCGCTGCTTATCGTAATGGAGCTGTCACGGAGGAGATTCGTTTTTCGGATATATCTTTATATGATCAGGCAAAAGCATATCTGATCGATGAACAGCATATCCGCGATTATTGTGAGGGAATTACAGGATTATCGTATATTGAGGACAGAGATCAGAATGTACTGATCCTGAAATTTTCGTAGAAAAGATATCAGATAAAAAATATATAAAATATAATAGAAACCTCTATACAAAACAAAGTTTTTGTGCTAATGTTATGTAGTAATTGATACTACATGTAATGGAAAAAAATAACATATAAAAAGTTTTTGAATAACAAATTGTCGGACTATGGAGGTTATAAGATATGTACAAGATCGTGATTGACAGTTGTGGAGAACTGCCGGAAGATTTAAAAAAGGATGGACATTATCAGAATGTATCGTTAGAGTTAGAGGTAGATGGATGCTATATCCGCGATGACGAGACATTTGACCAGAAGGATTTTCTTCGCAGGGTAAAGGAAAGTGTTACCGGACCAAAGTCTGCATGCCCGTCTCCGGATGAATATATGAAGTCCTATGAAGGGGATGCCGATCATGTATATGTGGTAACTTTATCCGGCAAGCTTTCCGGATCTTATAACAGTGCCGAACTTGGAAAAAATTTATTTGAGGAGGAACATCCGGGCGAGAAGAAGATTTATGTATTCAATTCCCGTTCCGCTTCCGTCGGTGAGACACTGATCGGTATGAAAGTGCAGGAGTGTGAAGAGGCCGGTATGAGTTTTGAGGAAGTTGTTGCGGCAACAGAGAAATATATCAGTTCCATGAATACATTTTTTGTACTTGAAACATTAGAGACTCTGCGAAAAAACGGACGTCTGACAAATCTTAAGGCATTTATTGCAAATACATTAAATATCAAGCCGGTAATGGGTTCTACAGAGGAAGGATCGATCTGTCAGCTTGGTCAGGCGCGTGGCATGAACAAAGCGCTGGATAAGATGATTCAGGATGTGATTGCAAAGACAAAAAACTGTGAGAACAGGGTGCTTGCAATTTCACACTGTAATTGTCCGGAGAGAGCAAAAGCAGTAAAGGAAAAAATTGAAAAGATAGCAAAGTTCAAAAAAATCATTGTTACGGATACAGCGGGCGTCAGCACAATGTATGCAAATGACGGCGGTGTTATTATCGCAGTTTAATACGGCGGAATAAGTGTCAGTTACCGATCTGCCGGCGTATGAGGACTGCAGCATCCGTCAGGGAAAGGACAGTATATGAAAGAACTGACATATGAGGAAGTATTAGATCAGATCGAACATCAGAGACGGTTTGGAAATCGTCCGGGGGCAGAGGTATCAGCGCTGATGCTGGAAAAGTTAGGCAGACCACAGCAGAATATGAGTGTGATCCATATAGCGGGGACGAACGGAAAAGGTTCCGTCTCTGCTTTTTTGTGCTCAATTTTAAAGGAAGCAGGGATTCGTACCGGAATGTTTACCTCACCGCACCTGGTTGATTTCAGGGAGCGGATCTGTGTGGACGGACAGATGATATCCTGTGAAGAAGTGACAAAACTTGGAAACATGTTGCTTGAGGAGGACTTTGGGACAGTACCGACGATGTTTGATTATTGTCTGGCAATGGCACTGCTCTATTACAGGGACAGACAGTGTCAGGCTGCCGTGATAGAGACCGGGCTTGGGGGAAGATTAGATTCAACCAATGCAATCGGCGTGCCGGAGGTTACGGTGGTCACGAAAATCGGGTATGACCATATGGCGGTTTTAGGTGATACATTAGATAAAATTGCGGCGGAGAAGGCGGGAATTATCAAAAAGGGTACAAAACTGGTATTAGAGAGCCAGGAAAAAGATGCAATGGATGTTTTGCTGGAAACAGCGGAAAAAGAAGCAGTTACTGAGATAAAGATTGCGGATATGCATGACGTGACCGAATGCCGCTATGAAAATGGCAGACAGTATTTTTCCTATCAGAAATACAAAAATCTTGAGATGGCAATGCTTGGTGTCCACCAGTATGAAAATGCGGCTGCTGCGATCCTTGCCGCAGAAATTTTTCTGAAAGACAGAGGAATTTCAGATGAAAAGGCAGAATACTATATCAGAGAAGGAATCAAAAAGACAAGATGGGAAGGACGGATGGAGATCCTAAGCCGGGAACCGTTTTTTATGGTGGATGGTGCACATAATGGTAACGGAGTGGCGGCATTAGCGGAAAGTCTTCGTACTTTGTTTCCGGGAGAGAAGTTTCATTTTGTCATGGGAGTTATGGCAGATAAAAACTATGAGGAAATGATCGAGGAATTACTGCCGCTTGCACTGGATTTTAAGACGGTGACGGTAGAGTCAGAGAGGGCACTGGCGGCACAGGAGCTGTCGGAGAAGATCCGGGCAAAGGGAATCTGCGATGCCGGACTTTTACACTCTTTTGACGAACTGATGCCGGGACGGCTGGATGTGGCACACAAAACGATCGCATTTGGGTCTTTGTACTTTGTCGGGGAGATTGAAAAATATTTCCAAGATGTAACAAAAATCACAAAAAATTTACAAATTTACTAACTTTGCTTAACAGGTGGTTATAAGGAATTTTTTTGGCTATAATAATCGGTGTTGAAAAATAATGTGGATTAGAAAGAGCTGATAAGATGGTATTTAGCAGTTTTGAATTTTTATTCCGGTTTTTGCCGTTTTTTTTACTGATATATTATGTGACACCGCAGAAATGGAAAAATGCGGTGTTATTTGCGGGCAGTATTTTATTTTATACGGCAGGTGAGGCAGAATATGTAGTGCTTTTACTTGCTTCTGTGGTGATCAACTATGTTTTTGGCAGGCTGATGTACCGGGATACTTATGAGGGAAGAGGGAAAAAACAGCTGATTTTGCTGATCGTGGCGCTGTGTTACGACTTTGGTGTTTTATTCCTTTTTAAGTATAGCGGTTTCATGGATAAGCTGCCGCTCGGTATTAGTTTTTATACGTTCCAGATTGCAGCCTATATCATCGATGTTTACCGGGGAAGGGTGCCGGTGGAAAAATCGTTTATCCGGCTTGGAACGTATGTGACGATGTTTCCACAGCTGATTGCCGGACCGATCATCAACTATTCGGAGGTCCGTATGGCTTTATGCAGCAGAACCGTTACTTTCGAACAGTTTGAATCCGGATTAAAAATACTGATACTGGGACTTGGTGCAAAGGTGATCGTTGCAGACCGTATTGGACTTTTGTGGAATAACATCCAGGCAATCGGCTTTGAAAGTATTTCAACACCGTTGGCATGGATGGGAGCGTTTGCATATTCGATCGAACTTTATTTTGATTTTTCCGGTTATTCTCTGATGGCATTGGGACTGGGACGGATGCTTGGATTTGAATTTCCGAAAAACTTTAAACATCCCTATATTTCAAGATCGGTATCCGAATTCTGGAGAAGATGGCATATTACGCTTGGACGCTGGTTCCGGGAATATGTCTATATTCCGCTTGGCGGCAACAGGAAGGGAAAAGCGCGTACGATATTTAATTTATTTGTGGTATGGAGTCTGACTGCCGTCTGGCATGGGGCAGAGGGACATTTTCTGATCTGGGGAGCATCACTGCTCTTACTGCTTGCTTTGGAAAAAGCATTTTTACTGCAGTTTCTGAAAAAAAGCAAAATACTTTCCCATGTATATCTGGTGCTTGTAGTACCGCTTACCTGGATGGCATTTGCGATTGCGGATGTAGGACAGCTTGGTGTCTATTATGCAAGAATGTTTCCATTTTTCGGTGTGGGAGAAACGGTCAGACAAATGGATTTTTTGCAGTATCTGAAAGATTACGGTCCACTGTTTCTGATGGGGATTGTTTTTTCAACTCCATACCCGACAGCTTTATATAAGGTATTTGAAAAAAAATGGCTGGGGAGTCTGGCGGTGATCGTGGTGTTAGGATTAAGTCTTTATTATATGGCAGTTTCTACGAATAACCCGTTTTTGTACTTTAATTTTTAGGACTGGTGAATAAGCGTGAAAAAAATAATGAAATGCAGGGTTGCTGTCTTTTTGATCATTGGCTGGGGGGTACTTTCCCTGATCGGATATTTAAAAAAAGACGGGATCTATAAAAATTATTCCATCGATGTAAAAAAAACTCCGTATTTTGTATTGGTGTTAGACGGAATTCATGATAAAATTTATCCTTGGAGTAAAGAGTTGCCGGATCTGTTGCCGGATGGAACAAAACCACAGAACCCGGAAAGTGTCATTGCAAGTACGGAAACGACGGATGAGGAAAACGTGGCAGGGCAGACGGAAACAGTAATGCAGGATACAGAAACGGCGGCTGCAAAACCAAAGAAATTTATACAGGTGGATGACAGTTATTTTGATGATGCAGTTTTTATTGGAGATTCGAGAACGGTAGGTCTGCATGATTATGGTGGACTGGATCATTCCGATTTTTTCGCAACTGTTGGTATGAATATTTATGATCTGTGGAAAGATGCATTCTGTGAGGTCAACGGGAAAAAGGTGACATTAGAGGAAGCCTTGAAGGCAAAGCAGTATAAAAAGGTGTATTTTCAGATCGGTATCAATGAGATGGGACGTGGAACACTGGATGGGTTTATGAATGAGTATCAGAATGCAGTGGAGAAATTCAAAACACTGCAGCCGGATGCGGTCATTTATGTGCAGGCGATCATGCATGTGACCCAGAAAAAATCTGATTCAGATCCGATTTTTAATAATCCGGGCATTGATGCGAGAAATCAGCGCATACAGCAGCTTGCGGATGGTGTTCGTGTGTTTTATATTGATGTCAATGAAGTGGTGTGCGATGATCAGGGTGGATTAAAACAGGAGCTTACGTTTGACAATCTGCATCTGTACGGGTCGAAATACAACATCTGGGTAGATTTCTTAAAGACCAAAGGAATCGGGACAGAATGATGAAGTTTTGGGAAGACTGGAAAGAAAAACTGAAAAAATTTTTGAAAGCGGATGTGCTGGCAGAATGCAGGCAGCAGGTGGATCATGAGAACAGAGTCGTGCTCTGTGTCTTAAACAGTTCCATGGTGTGCCTGTCATTTATGCTGGCATTTTACATATTATGGAGAAAACAGGCAGACTATTACCATGAACATATGTGTATTTTATATGCAGCATTGTTTCTGATCTTACTGTTTGTTTCCTTTTATTCGAAAAGAGATTCAGGTATCCGTTTGTCTGTTTTGATCGCGGTCGAGTACGTTGCAATAGGTTCCTGTTTTGCCATGAATCATATTATATTTGGTGGACGGGAAAGCACAACGGCATATTATCTTCTGGTGGGACTTGCATTTTGTTTTCTGGTGCGTCCCATCCAGATGTATCTGATGCAGGCGGGGATCACCTGCATACTGGCGGTCAGTATGCGCTTGATTCACAGGCTGAACAGGATCAATATGAAGGTGAGCTGCAATGTCTGGCCGACCGCGTGGAAACGCCGGAAGAAAAGAAGCGGTTGTCAGAAGCTATGGAATTGTCGAATATCCGTGAACATTTAAAATCACAGGATGTGTATATCGTAGAGGTTCCGCTGCGTTCGAAAAATGGAAAGTACCGTCAGAAACAGATCCGCTGTATGTATTTAAATCAACAGACAGGTACACTGCTTTTAATGCTTTCCGATGTTGAGGACATTGTGAAAGAAGAAAAAGAAAAACAGGAGCAGCTGGAGAAAGCACTGAAGATGGCAGAGGCAGCCAATGAGGCAAAAACGAAATTTTTAGCCGGAATGAGCCATGAGATACGGACACCTATGAATGCGATCATCGGTTTAAATTCCATGATACGCTCATCGCTTGATGACAGGGAGCAGGTGCTTGATTATACGGAAAAACTGGATTCAGCATCCCAATATCTTTTAGCACTGCTAAATGATATTCTTGATATGTCGCGAATCGAGAGTGGCAGCATGAAACTTGCTATCCGGGCATTTGAGGGAGATAAGTTCTGGGATAATGTCAATATGTTAGCGAAGGCACAGGCAGTCATGGCAGGTGTCGGCTATTCTTTTGAAAGAAGAAAGACAATCTCGGAAGTGTATATTGGGGATTCCACAAGGTTAGAACAGATCATGGTAAATCTGATCAACAATGCGGTGAAATTTACCCCCAAAGGTGGAAATGTCAACGTCTCTGTTGCAGAGCAGGAAACGGATGGAAGAGTACAGCTGACCGCAGTCGTTTCCGATAATGGAATTGGTATCGCAAAAGATTTTCTGCCAAAAGTATTTGAAATTTTTACACAGGAGCATGAAGAAAATACCCGTGTTTATGGAGGGAGCGGTCTGGGACTGTCCATTGCGCGCAATTATGCAAGGATGATGGATGGTGACATTACGGTAGAGAGTGCGGAAGGAAAAGGCACCGTGTTTACCGTGACCGCAAAACTTGATTTTGACCGCCGGAAAAAGGCGCGGAAGGAAAGAACAGAGAATATCAGTTTTGAGGGAAAGCGGATTCTGCTTGTTGAGGATCATCCGCTTAATGTCATCGTTGCAAAGGGACTTTTGGAAAAGAAACAGTTTGAGGTTGTCACAGCGGAAAATGGCAAGAAAGCGGTGGAACTTGTGACAGATGCCCCGGAATATTATTTTGATGCGATATTGATGGATATTCGCATGCCGGTTTTAGACGGAATTGAGGCAGCAAGACAGATCCGTGCTTTAGACAGAGCAGATGTCAAAGAACTTCCAATCATTGCAATGACAGCAAACGCAGGAGATGAGGACAGAAGACAGACGAAAGAAGCAGGGATGAGTGAACACCTTGCAAAACCGATCGATCCGAAACTTTTATATACGACGCTGCAAAAATTTATTTTACCGTAAAAAAGTTATAAATGATTCCCCGATTACACATACTACGGAAAAAGATTGTGTGAAAGGGGAATTTTTTTATGTCATTAAAAATTAAGATCACAGATGTGCATGCAAGACAGATATTGGATTCAAGAGGAAATCCGACGGTGGAGGTCGAGGTGACTGCCGAGACAGAGACAACCGGCAAAAAGATCACGGCGAGAGAGTCTGTCCCTTCCGGTGCAAGTACGGGAAGATTTGAGGCAATCGAACTGCGTGATGGTGATAAAGATTATTTCGGCCTTGGTGTGCAGAAGGCCGTGGATCATGTAAACACAAAAATCCGGGAAATGCTGCTTGGGATGAATGTGTTAGAGCAGGCAAAATTAGACCGCGCAATGGTGGAACTTGACGGAACCGATAATAAGGGAAACCTTGGGGCAAATGCGATCCTCGGGGTATCGCTTGCCTGTGCAAAGACGGCTGCAAAGGCACTGGATATGCCATTATACCGCTATCTTGGCGGAACCAATGCCAAAACGCTCCCGGTTCCGATGATGAACGTGATCAACGGCGGTGTCCACGCAAAAAATACGCTTGATTTTCAGGAATTTATGATCATGCCGGTCGGAGCACGCGGTTTCTCACAGGCTCTTAAAATGGGTGCAGAAGTATATCATTTTCTGCGCCAGATCTTAAACGAAAACGGTATGAGTACAGCAGTCGGGGATGAGGGCGGTTTTGCACCGGATTTTAAGAATACGGGAGAAGCGTTTTCTTATCTCTCAAAAGCGGTGGAAAAGGCAGGTTACCGTGTCGGGGAGGATATCGTTTATGCGATGGATGCGGCGGCGAGTGAACTGTATGACGAGGCGCGCGGTGTCTATGTATTTCCGGGAGAGTCAAAGGGAAATGGGGAAGAACAGGAGATCGCAAGAAGTTCTGAAGAGATGATCGCCATGTATGAGGAACTCGTGCAGCAGTTCCCGATCGTTTCTATCGAGGACGGGTTGTTCGAAGATGACTGGGAAGGATGGCAGAAACTGACAAAGAGACTTGGTGATAAAGTACAGCTTGTCGGAGATGATCTGTTTGTGACCAATCCCAAACGTATCCAGTGCGGAATTAAACTTGGTGCTGCAAATGCAGTCCTTGTCAAAGTAAACCAGATCGGAACCGTGACGGAGTCGTTAAATGCGATTGAGATGGCGAAGTCAGCCGGATATCATACGGTCATTTCCCATCGCTCCGGGGAGACGGAGGATGCATTTATCGCAGACCTTGCAGTGGCGGTCAATGCCGGACAGATCAAGACGGGAGCACCGTGCCGCGCAGAGCGCACCAGCAAGTATAACCAGCTTTTACGCATTGAGGAGGAACTGGCAGAGGATGCGGTGTTTGTGCCGGAAGAAATCACTGAAAAGCAGAAAGCTGAAAAAATGGGTTGAAAAAAGGAAACGTCTATGTTACAATGATTAAAGTTGTGAGTTTGTAACCTAGGAGGGAACGATCGTGGCAGTTGTAAAAACAATTTTGACTGTAGTTTTTATTATAATCAGTGTGGCATTGACAGTTATCATCTTAATGCAGGAAAGTAAATCCGCAGGACTTGGAGCAATCGCAGGTGCAGCAGACACATATTGGGGCAAGAACAAAGGACGTTCCATGGAAGGTATGTTAGTAAAACTGACCAGAATTTTTGTTATCTTGTTTATCGTGATTGCAGCGGTATTAAATATGAGTATTTTTTAAGATGAATGGATGGCTGTCGCAGATGCGGCAGTCATTTTTTTGATTCATAGGAAATTACGTCCTATGAATCAAAAAGCCCTCCGGGCGGGATCGCACTGCGTCGGAGATGGATTATGTCGCAGGGTGGCCCGCCGCAGGCGGTGAATCCTGTGGAACAGGATTCTTTGATAACAGAAATGCTTGCGAAGCGGGCATTTATCATTCCTAAGAAAAAAGGACGGGGTTTATGGAGAAAACAATTTTAGAAGAACGGAAAAAGACAATTTACCAGTTTATCTGCGATGAGTTTTATGTACCGATGAAAGCAAAGGAGATGGCAGTCGTTTTATCAGTACCGAAATCCCAGCGCAGTGAACTGCAGGGAGTACTTGACGCGCTTGTGATGGATGGCAGGATCGAGGTGACTTCCAAGGGAAAATATATCAAATCAGAAGGAAAATACTTAATCGGTACATTTACGGCGCATGCAAGAGGTTTTGGATTTGTCAGCATCGAGGGGGAAGAGGAAGATATCTTCATCCCGGAATCACAGGTGCATGGTGCGTTTCATATGGATACGGTTCAGGTGGCGGTTACTTCTGAGAATAGTGGAAAACGCAGGGAAGGTACGATTACAAAAATTATATCCCGCGGTACCACACGAATCGTATGTACTTATGAAAAAAGTAAGACGTTTGGATTTGCCGTGCCGGACAATCCTAAATTCGGTTCAGATATTTTTATTCCGCAGGAGCGTTCGAAAGGAGCTGTCAGCGGACATAAGGTCGTGGTCGAGATCACGGACTACGGCAAAGAGGGAAGAAAACCGGAAGGGAAAGTGGTTGAGATCATTGGTCATATCAATGATCCGGGGACAGACATTATGTCTATCGTAAAGGCTTACGACCTGCCGGTAGAATTTTCAGAAAAGATCATGCATCAGGTGGAAAATGTCTCGAACGAAGTCAGCACCGCAGATATGGCAGGACGCATGGATTTCAGGGACTGGCAGACGGTCACGATCGACGGGGAGGATGCGAAGGATCTTGACGATGCGATCACACTGACAAAAGAGGGAGATAACTATAAGCTTGGCGTGCACATTGCGGATGTTTCAAACTATGTGCAGGAGCACAGCGCACTGGATGTGGAGGCATTATCCCGCGGTACATCTGTTTATTTAGTCGACCGCGTGATCCCGATGCTGCCGCATAAATTGTCAAATGGGATCTGTTCTTTAAATGCAGGCGAAAACCGTCTGACCTTAAGCTGTGTGATGACGATCGATACAAAAGGAAATGTGATCGATCACACGATTGCAGAGTCCGTGATCAAAGTAGACCGCCGCATGAGTTATACCAGTGTGAAAAAAATCCTTGAAGATCATGATGAAAATGAAATCGGAGAGTATGAAGAACTGGTTCCGATGTTTGAACTGATGCAGGAACTGGCTGCGATTCTGCGCAAAAAACGTATGAAGCGCGGCTCGATCGATTTTGATTTTCCGGAGACGAAGATTGTGCTTGATGACAAGGGAAAACCGGTCGAGATTAAGCCTTACGAGCGGAATGTTGCAACGAAGATCATCGAAGATTTCATGCTGATTGCCAATGAAACGGTAGCGCAGGATTATTTCTGGCAGGAACTGCCGTTTGTATACCGTACACATGACAACCCGGATACTGAAAAAATCAAGAAGTTATCGACATTTATCAATAATTTTGGTTATTCTATCCATATCGGACAGGACGAAGTGCATCCGAAAGAACTGCAGAAGCTGCTGCAAAAGATCGATGGAACGCCGGAGGAAGCACTGATCAGCCGGCTGACACTGCGTTCCATGAAGCAGGCAAAGTATACGACCATGAGTACCGGTCATTTTGGACTGGCAACACCTTATTACTGTCATTTTACATCACCGATCCGCAGATACCCGGATCTGCAGATCCATCGTATTATCAAGGACAATCTGCGCGGACGGATGAATGCAAAGAAAATAGAGCATTATGACAAGATCCTGCCGGAAGTTGCGAAACATTCGAGCGAGATGGAGCGCCGCGCGGATGAGGCTGAGCGTGAGACTGACAAGCTGAAAAAGGTGGAATATATGTCAGAGCGTATCGGTGAGGTGTTTGAGGGTGTGATCTCCGGCGTGACCGAATGGGGATTTTATGTGGAACTTCCGAATACGGTGGAGGGGCTCGTACATGTGACAACACTTGTAGATGATTATTTCCATTATAATGAAAGTACTTATGAGCTGGTTGGCGAGGTGACGAACATCCGCTATAAACTAGGACAGCGCGTACATGTCATGGTGACAGGAACTGACAAGATACTGCGTACAATCGACTTTCGTGTGGTGCGGGAGAATGAGGAAGAATAAAAAATCATCTTGCGTTCCCCGGCATTTCGGGGTATACTATACAGGCTGGATATTGGATAAGAAAGGAAGGGCATGATGGCAAAGACAGAAAAAAAACTGATTGCGAACAACAAAAAAGCCTACCATGACTTTTTCTTAGAGGAGCGTTATGAAGCTGGCATTGAGCTGCATGGCACGGAAGTAAAATCCATGCGCATGGGAAAATGCAGTATCAAGGAAGCGTTTATCCGTATCGAGAACGGAGAAGTCATTATTTATGGCATGCACGTCAGTCCCTATGAAAAGGGAAATATCTTCAACCGCGATCCGCTGCGTCCGAAGAAGCTTCTGATGCATAAGTCAGAGATCCGCAAGCTGATCGGAAAAATCGCAGAAAAGGGTTATACTTTAGTGCCGGTTGAGGTATACTTTAAAGGAAGTCTTGTAAAAGTTGATATTGCGCTTGCAAAAGGTAAGAAGCAGTATGATAAGCGTCAGGATATTGCAAAGAAGGATATGCGGCGTGAGGCGGAGCGGGATTTCAAAGTAAAGAATCTGTACTAAAGAAATTTATGGAAAAAGAATGGATGATGTGGTCTTTTTGATTCACAGGAAATGATATCTTGTGTGTGAAAGGGCTGCATCTGAAATATATATTTATGGGCTTGTAATGGTTTCGACAGGGATCATGAAGCTGGAGAAGCGAGTCGCACGGGATGCGTCAAATTCCAAAATTAAAATTAAACGCTGAAGATAATTTAGCATACGCTGCCTAATGGCAGCAGTCTGACCTAGAGCACTCACACTTTAGGACCCAGGCTTCGACTATGTGAGAAACGACGCAGGCAAAGCTTTGAGCCTGCGGGCGTACGATGAAGCTACTGAAACCGGAACTGTGCCTACGCAGGTCTGGCAGAGGGAATGTTAAAACATAGGATACGCTCGTAGAAGGACAGGGGATTGGTTTTTGGACACGGGTTCGACTCCCGTCAGGTCCACTCGTAAAGTGCCGTATTTACGGCACTTTTTAAATTTCGTGTTGCATTTCGTGTTGCATAAACAAGTCAAATTGCTTTTTCGATTCAGGACAATCTTGGTCGCATGTGATATGGGAGATAATGGGTTATCCTGGTTTACGGGATTGTCAATGATAGGAACGATCGCCGTTTACGGACTCAACATTGTCAATGCATTTCGGGGATTTGATAAGCAGGAAGGGGAGAAACTGGCATTTTATGACATGCTGATCAAGCTGATACATATTCCATTTTACATACTGGTATTTGTATTGGGAATGCTGCTGGCTGCCGTGATGGTAGTGCCGATATTTGTAATGCTCACACCGTTTTTGATCCTGATGCTGGCGATAGGAGATTTTTTCCTGATGATCACGTCTTCCATGTACGGAATCAGTGCTGCCCTGCGGCTGGGAAAAACAAGGGAGATATCTAAGACAGCTTCCGTGATCTATTTTATGTTGCATTTCTTTTTTGTGGCGGATGTGATCAGTGCGATTCTGCTCTACCGGAGTGCAAAAAAAGGAAAGAAGCACATCTCTTAAAGATTCTCCGCTATTTTGATGCTTAGATCCATGTAAATGCAGCGGTTTTCCGGCAGTTTTCCGGTCAGCAGATAATCTACCAAAAGGGAGAGGGAGCGTGCACCCTGCTCATCCGGCTGTTGGCAGATTGTGGCAGAGATTACGCCGTTTCGTATCATTTCACAGGTCGATAGAACAGCATCAAATGTAATGATCTTAAGAGGACGCTGCAGGGATGCGTTTAAAACTGCACGGCATCCACCATAGACGCCGGCTGCTGTAAAATAAAGTGCAGACAGATCCGGGTGGCGGTCTAAGAGGTCAGAAACTACTTCGTAACTCTTATAATCATCATCGCCATTTTCCACGACATCCACAATGCGGATATTTGGATGCTTTGTATGAAGATGGGAGGTAAAACCGCTGATACGTTCTTCGTGGCAGAGAACATTGTGAGAGCCGGTCACGATACCGACACTTGCATAATCTCCGGAAAACAGATGTAATAACCCTGCGGCGGTCTGCCCGCATTTGTGGTAGTCGCTGCCGACATAGGCAATCCGTTTCGAATCAGGCATGTCGGTGTTGATCGTAATGCAGGGGATGCCGTTTTCCCAGAGCAAATCTATCTTTTCCTGTATGGCAGGATCATTGTAGGGAGAGAGGATCAGTCCATGGATCTCTTCTTTTAGCAGTTCATCGATCGTCTGAAGCTGACTTTGTAAATCAAAAGAAATACGGCGTTCAATCACGGTACATCCGTAAATGGACAGTTCTTCAAGTTTTTGGCGAAGACCGTCCATGACCTCATCAAAAAACGGATTTTCTGCGCCGAAAAGCAGGACACCGATTTTTAATTTTTTCTTTTGCGCTGCAAGCGCAATACCAGCCTTGTTTGGCTGATAGTCTAAAAGCTTTGCAATTTCTAAAACTTTCCGTTCTGTCTCGGCGTTGACAATGCCGCGGTGATTTAACACACGGTCCACAGTGCCGCGTGAAACACCGGAAAGCTCTGCAATTTCCTTCATGGTAGCCATAGAAAAACCCCTTTTTATTTCAATTGATTCACTTTGATGCCAACATCATTCATACAAATAAAGATAACATAAAAAACAATACATTGTCAACTTGTGTGCATGTGCACATAGATGGGAACAGGAAAAAGAAGTGTTCTACGAATCGGATGGAAGTGCAGATGGCTGAAATAATGTGAAAAATGAACGTATAAGTAAATGTAAACAAAAATAAATATGAAAAAATGTACAAAAAGTATATTGCAAAATGGTCATCCCGGATGTATGATAAATAAAACGTGCACGAGCACACAATGAAGTGATTTGTAAAAAGGAGAGCGGTATGTTGTACATAGGAATTGATCTTGGAACATCTTCCGTGAAGCTGCTTTTAATGGATGCAGCCGGAAATGTAAAAAATATTGTATCAAGAGAGTATCCTCTTTATTTCCCGAATCCGGGCTGGTCGGAACAGAAACCGGAAGACTGGTACAAAGAGACGATGCAGGGGTTAAAAGAACTTTTGGAAGGTTTTCCGAAAGAAGAAGTTGCCGGAATCAGTTTTGGCGGTCAGATGCATGGACTGGTAATTCTTGATGACAAGGATGAGGTGATAAGACCGGCGATACTGTGGAATGATGGCAGGACAACAGAGGAGTGCGATTACTTAAATAATGAGATCGGCAAAGAAACATTGTCAGAATATACGGCAAATATTTCATTTACCGGTTTTACCGCACCAAAGATTCTCTGGGTAAAAAACAAAGAGCCGGAGAATTTTGCAAGGATCAAAAAGATCATGCTGCCAAAAGATTATCTTGCATATAAGCTGACCGGAGAGCACTGTACGGATGTTTCGGATGCGTCCGGTATGCTGCTTTTGGATGTGAAGAACCGATGCTGGTCGAAAGAAATGTGTGAAATCTGCGGCATTACGACCGACATGCTGCCGAAGTTATATGAGAGCTATGAATGTGTCGGTACGGTCTTACCGGAGATTGCAAAAGAACTGGGATTATCTGAGAATGTGAAGGTGGCAGCCGGTGCGGGAGATAATGCAGCAGCTGCAGTTGCAACCGGAACTGTCGGAGATGGAAAATGCAACATTTCACTTGGAACAAGTGGAACGATCTTTATTTCTTCTGCAAAATTTGGTGTGGATAAGCACAATGCACTACATGCATTCTGTGATGCAAATGGAGCTTATCATCTGATGGGATGTATGTTATCCGCAGCGTCTTGTAACAAATGGTGGATGGATGAGATCATCGGAACCAAAGATTACAAAAAAGAGCAGGAAGCGATCACAAAACTTGGCGAAAACCATGTATACTATCTGCCGTATCTGATGGGGGAGCGTTCCCCGTACAATAACCCGAATGCGAGGGCCACTTTTATTGGCATGACGATGGATACGACAAGAGCGGATATGACACAGGCAGTATTAGAGGGTGTTGCATTTGCACTTCGCGATTCCTTCGAAGTGGCAAAAACACTTGGTATTCCGATCGAGCGCACAAAGATCTGCGGAGGCGGGGCAAAGAGTCCTCTCTGGAAAAAGATCATTGCAAATGTATTAAATATCAAAGTAGATGTGCTTGAGACGGAAGAGGGACCATCTTTAGGAGGCGCAATGCTTGCAGCCGTTGCATGTGGTGAGTACAAAAATGTGGAATCTGCAGCAGCCGCAATCGTAAAAGTGGTCGATACGGTGGAGCCGGATCCTGAACTTGCTGCAAAATATGAGGCACGCTACCAGCAGTTTAAAAATATTTATCCGGCATGCAAAGATCTGTTTGACAAGATCATCTGACGGACAGGAAAGGGTATTGTTCCTGACTGTTTTGAATAGTAACAGTCGGCTACCAGAAAAAATTTGCTTATGCAGGAAAGAAAACCTGCAGGGCAAATGAGATAGAAGATAAGAAAAGAGGGAATATAGCATGCAGATTTACGAAGTTACGGATGCACGTTTTCGCAAATATGGAAAAGTAATCCGGAATATTGATTTTTCAGCATTGACGGAGGCAATGAAAAAGACGCCGGTTCCATCCGATGTAGTTTACGAGCTGTCGATCGCAGAATTAGAGGCATTGCCGGTGGCAAAGGAGATTGAGAAAGTCTTTTACGGAGAACTGCCGATTCAGATCGGATACTGTAATGGACACAATGTGCTTTTAAATGCAGTGGAATATCACCGCAGCTCAGAGATCAATCTTGCGGCAACCGATGCGGTCTTAATATTAGGTTCAGAGGCAGATGTGACCGATGATTTTACCTATGAGACATCGAAAATGGAAGCATTCCGCATCCCGGCAGGAACAGCCGTGGAGGTGTATGCGACCACACTGCATTATGCACCATGTCATGTGGACGATGCAGGATTCCAGGTGGCAGTCATTCTGCCGAAGGGCACCAATTATCCGTTGGATGAGGCACACGCCGGCGGGGAGGATGCACTTCTTACAGCAAAGAATAAATGGCTCATCGGTCATGCCGAGGGCGGGCTGCCGGAGGGAAGTCATATCGGACTCATCGGCAAAAATTTAAATGTCAGAGAATAAATTTTTATAGAAAAAATGAAGTATGTACAGAAAAAAAGAAAGCGGAGGAAAACAAAATGAATAACATTCCAGAAGTAAAAGTTGGTATCGTGGCAGTCAGCCGTGACTGCTTCCCGGAGTCATTATCTGTAAACAGAAGAGAGGCATTGGTAAAGGCCTACACAGATAAATACGGTGCAGCAGATATCTATGAGTGCCCGATCTGTATCGTGGAGAGCGAGATCCACATGGTACAGGCATTAGAGGACATCAAGAAAGCAGGATGTAACGCACTCTGCGTATATCTTGGCAACTTTGGACCGGAGATCTCCGAGACACTGCTTGCAAAACATTTCGAGGGACCGAAGATGTTTGTCGCAGCAGCGGAGGAGACACAGGACAACCTGATCCAGGGACGTGGTGATGCATACTGTGGTATGTTAAATGCAAGCTACAACTTAAAATTAAGAAATGTACATGCATATATTCCGGAATATCCGGTAGGTGACGCAGCAGACTGTGCAGATATGATCCATGATTTCCTGCCGATTGCAAGAACTGTTATTGGATTATCCGAGTTAAAGATCATTTCTTTCGGACCAAGACCGTTAAACTTCCTTGCATGTAATGCTCCGATCCAGCAGTTATACAACCTTGGTGTTGAAATTGAGGAGAACTCTGAGTTAGATTTATTTGAGGCATTTAACAAACATGCAGGAGATGCGCGTATCCCGGAAGTTGTTGCAGATATGGAAAAAGAGCTTGGCACCGGAAATAAAAAACCGGAGATTCTTGCAAAACTTGCACAGTATGAGCTGACACTGACCGACTGGGTAGAGGAGCACAGAGGTTACCGCAAATATGTAGCCATCGCCGGAAAATGCTGGCCAGCATTCCAGACACAGTTTGGATTTGTACCATGCTATGTAAACAGCCGTCTGACCGGACGCGGAATCCCGGTTTCCTGTGAGGTTGATATCTACGGAACACTGAGTGAGTTCATCGGAACCTGCGTGAGCCAGGATGCAGTAACTTTACTTGACATCAACAACTCTGTACCGAAAGATATGTATGAAGAGTCCATCAAAGGAAAATTTGATTACAAACATACTGATACATTCATGGGATTCCACTGTGGAAATACCTGCTCTAAGAAACTTGCAAGCTGTGAGATGAAGTACCAGATGATCATGGCAAGAAGCCTTCCGGTCGAAGTGACAAACGGTACTTTAGAGGGAGACATTGCACCAGGCGATATCACATTCTACCGTCTGCAGTCTACATCCGACAATAAGATCCGCGCATACGTGGCACAGGGCGAAGTACTTCCGGTAGCAACACGTTCCTTCGGTTCCATCGGTGTATTTGCAATTCCTGAGATGGGAAGATTCTACCGCCATGTACTGATTGAGAAAAACTATCCGCATCACGGAGCAGTTGCATTCGGACATTACGGAAAAGCACTGTTTGAAGTATTCAAATATCTTGGCGTTCCGATGGAAGATATTAACTACAATCAGCCTGCATCCCTGCCATATCCGACAGAGAATCCATTTGCATAAAATGTACATAAATTAATATATTACCTGAAACCCGCGCATCTAAAACGTAACATACCGTTTTGGATGCGCGGGTTTTTGTGTGAAAGGGTTCGGGTGTCAAAAGGTGGTTTTTATTTTTTAACACCCGAACCCTTCCACATAACCCCTGCCATAGAAACTGGAAATATCTACTTGTAGAATCGCACATCATCCTCTGTTACAATGCAGATACGTCAAAATGAAATAAATATGTAATATTTACTTAACAAAAAGTAAATATCTGTAAATGGAGGATTTCTACATAATGAAAAAAAGAAACAAGATCGTAGCATTTTTACTGGCAGGAGTGATTGCAGCAGGACATGGCAGCGTGGTGTATGCGGCAGGGTATGGAAGTGTGGTGTATGAAGATGTGGCATGGGATCTGTGTGCGCTGAATGAAGAACGCATGAAACTGGAAGTACAGGAAAAAAATACAGACAATGATGCTGCTGGGAATGACCAAGCAGACATCGAAGAACGTGAATCACCGCAGAGTACATCTGAATATGCTGATATCGGTATCGCATCCGTGTTAAATTATGTGAATTTACGCGCGGAACCTTCCGTGGAAAGTGAGGCACTCGGAAAGCTGTACAATAACAGTGCGGCAACGGTGTTGGAAACAGTTTTGGATGAGGCAGGAGAGGAATGGTATCTGGTCAGTTCAGGTTCGGTGGAAAACGCTTATGTGAAAGCGGAATATGTAAAGGTCGGGGATGAGGATCTGGCGCGGGGTGTCAGCACACGATATGCGACGGTAACGACTACGACGTTGTTTGTGCGTACCGAACCGGGAACTGAGGCATCCGTGCTTACCATGCTGCCGGAGGGCGAGGATGTGGTCGTCTATGATGCGCTGGATGAGTACGGGTGGTACCGTGTGTCGACGGAGGAAGGCTTAGGATATGTTTCGGGAGATTATGTGACGGTCCGGACGGAGTTTCGCGTGGCAGAGTCGAAGGAGGAAGAGAAAGAGAGATTAGAGCGAGAGGAGGCGGAGCGCCAGGCGGCAGCAGCCGCGGCGGAAGCGGCAAGAAAAGCACGCGAAGAGGAAGAGAGAGAGGCAGCGGAAGCAGCGAGAAAGACACAGGAAGAAGCGGCAAAAGCAATGGCACGGCAGCAGACACAAAATGCGCAACAGGCGCAACAAAAAAATGACAAAGTACAGGGAAGCAGTCAGGGGCAAAGCAGCAGTTCATTCGGCAGTAATACAACAGCGAAACCGCAAACAGTTTCCAATGGACAGGCAGTCGTGAACTATGCAGCTCAGTTTGTGGGAAATCCCTATGTTTATGGTGGCAGCAGCCTGACAAACGGAGCGGACTGTTCCGGATTTGTGATGAGCGTATATCAGGCGTTTGGAATCAGTCTGCCCCATTCTTCAAGTGCACTGCGCAGTGTTGGATATGGTGTCAGCTTAGACGCGATACAGCCTGGAGATATCGTATGTTACAGCGGACATGTGGGAATTTATGCAGGAAATAATACGCTGCTTCATGCAAGTTCTCCAAGTACCGGCATCAAGTACACGTCGCCTGTCACCTACCGCGAAATTCTGGCGATAAGAAGGATTTTCTAATGATCTATGGAAAATATGGATGCGCAACCGATTGAAAAAAATTGTGAAGAATTTAAAAATAAAGGTAAAAAAAAGGGTAAATCATGTATTTTTGCACAAGTATAAATATGCATTTTTTACAAAAGAGAAAAATACATGTTAAAAATTTGTCATACCGTGTCGAAATAAAATCCAATATTGTCATTTTGCTGATAAATCAAGGAATATCAGGGATTTTTCATAAATTGACAAATGAAAAAAAATGTGCAATAATCAGCAAACTGATAAGAAAAAATAATGTTTTTTGTTTTCGATGTAGGAAGGAATGAGTCGAATGATTGAAAGAAAAATCAAATTATCTGACACAGAGGAAGTAAAGGATTTTGTGAATGCTGCCGGAAAATGTGATTTTGAAATTGATGTATGTTACAGCAGAGCAGTCATTGATGCAAAATCTTTGCTTGGAATGCTTTATTTAGGTGTTTGCAAGGAACTTACGATCAAGTATGGCGAAAAGGATGCACGTTTTGAACAGGTTGTTGGAAAATATGCAATAGCCTGAAGCAGAGATGCTGCCCATAGATCATGATTTATGGGACGATGTATAACAGAAGATAAAGGGATAGATGAAAAGACTGATTTATATATCTGGAAAGGTATGTGGAATCAGTCTTTTTTGTGCTATAATCCATATATGAGCAAAAAGATTGAAAAGAACGAAAAAGGTGTCATAAAAATATCGGTCCGTGATCTGGTCGAATTTATCCTGCGGGAGGGCGATATCGACAACCGCCATGGACGCGGTGCTTCTGCGGAGGCGATGCTTGCCGGGGGAAGAATCCACAGAAAGATCCAGAAGCGGATGGGCAGCAATTACCATGCGGAGGTTCCACTGAAAATTGCAATCGAGGAAGACGAGTACCAGCTTGTGATCGAGGGACGTGCGGACGGGATTCTGATCGAGAGCGCGGAGGAAGAGATCACATTTGCGGATAATTTTAATCACATGACGATGCCAGAAGACTGCAAAGTCACGATCGACGAGATTAAGGGCATGTACATGAAACTTGATCTGTTAGACGATGCGGTCGGTGTACACCGTGCACAGGCGATGTGTTATGCCTATATCTATGCCCTGCAGCATGATCTTGCCACTATTTCAGTGCAGATGACGTACTGTAATTTAGATACCGAGGATATCCGGTATTTTCATTATGATTACACGTTTGAGGAACTTGCGGTCTGGTTTGAGAAGCTGATCACCGAGTACAAAAAATGGGCTGATTTTCAGTTCGCATGGAAAAAACTGCGTCAGGCATCCATCAAACCGCTGCAGTTTCCATTTTCCTACCGGGAAGGGCAGAAGGAATTAGCAGCCGGTGTGTACCGCACGATCAGCAGAAAGAAGAATCTTTTTATCCAGGCGCCGACCGGAGCAGGAAAGACAATATCGACCGTGTTTCCGGCGGTCAAGGCGGTTGGGGAGGATTTAGCGGACAAGATCTTTTATCTGACGGCAAAGACGATCACAGGGACGGTGGCGCGGGAAGCATTTGAACTTCTGCGTAAAAACGGATATCAGGCAAAAGTGCTTACAATCACGGCAAAAGAAAAGCTGTGCCTGTGTGAGGAGATGGAGTGCAATCCTGTCAACTGTCCATACGCAAAAGGGCATTACGACAGGGTCAACGATGCAGTTTTTTCGTTGCTGCAAAAGGAAGATATGATCACGAGAGAGGTGATCTTAGAACAGGCGAAGGAATACAATGTCTGTCCGTTTGAAATGTGTCTGGATACGGCGACATGGGTGGATGATATCATCTGTGATTACAATTATGTATTTGACCCGAATGTCTATCTGAAACGTTTTTTTGCGGATGGTACCACAGGAGATTACATTTTTCTGGTGGATGAGGCGCACAATCTGGTCGAGCGGAGCCGGGAGATGTACAGTGCCATTATATATAAGGAAGATTTTCTTTTGGCAAAGAAGATTTTAAAGAAATGTGGTCAGGCAAAACTGATGCGGGAACTGGAAAAATGTAACCGCGTACTGCTCTCCTATAAGCGTGACTGTGAGAAATATGTGATCTATGAATCAATTGGAAATTTTGCGTTTGAGTTAATGAACGTGGCGTCGGATCTCGATGAATTTTTACAGAAAGCACCGGAGTTCCCGGAGCGGAAAGATTTAAGTGAGTTTTATCTGAATCTGCGCAATTTTTTGAATATTTATGAACTGCTGGATGACCACTATGTCGTTTATGCGGAACACGAGCAGGATGGACGCTTTAAACTCAAATTATACTGTGTGGATCCGTCGAAAAACCTGCAGGAGCGTATCAACAAAGGGAATGCAACTATTTTCTTTTCCGCGACGCTGCTTCCGGTGGGCTATTATAAGAGCCTGCTCTCGACTGAAACGGATAATTATGCAGTTTACGCAAAGACGGCATTCCGGGAAGAACAGAAATTGCTGCTGCTCGGAAATGATGTGAGCAGCAAGTATACCAGACGAAGTGCAGGGGAGTTTGAGCGGATCGCTTCCTATGTAAAAAAGACGACGGATGCAAAAAAAGGAAATTATATGGTGTTTTTTCCATCCTACAAAATGATGGAGCAGGTCTGCGATGTCTTTCTGGAAAAATGCCAGTCAGATCCATCCTGTGAAACGGAAACGTTGATTCAGCAGCCTGGGATGAAAGAAGAAGAAAGAGAGTCTTTTTTACAGGCATTTTCGGAAGAATTATCGGGAGAGCGGAAAGGATCGCTGGCTGCATTTTGTGTGATGGGCGGTATTTTCGGGGAAGGGATCGACCTGAAAAATGAACAGCTGATCGGTGCGATTGTCGTCGGCACGGGACTGCCGCAGATCAGCAATGAGCGGGAGATCCTGATGGGATATTTTGAAAAACGGCTTGGTGCCGGATTTGATTATGCCTACCGGTATCCGGGAATGAACAAGGTGTTACAGGCGGCAGGAAGAGTGATACGGACGGTGGAGGATGTCGGAGTCATAGAACTTTTAGATGAGCGTTTCCTGCAGAGTGAATACCGTGCGCTGTTCCCAAGAGAATGGGAAAGGCAGACGGTATGCAGGATAGATACGGTGGAAAAGTATTTAGAAGAATTCTGGAACCGTTCTTAAGTCTGTGTCAGATCGTAGGCAGCAGTTTTAAGAATTCCTCGGTGGACTGTGAAACCGGGAGCGTCGGGTTGATGGCTGCGACCATCTGTCTCGATGGCAGTTTTTCCTTTGTTTTTACGATAAACAGATCTTTGGATTCCCGGCTTAAACAGTAATCCGGTATAAATGCGATACCAAGACCGATGCGCGCAAGGTCGATCAGAAGGTCGTTACTGCTAAGTTCGATCTGCGGGATCAGCTCAAGCTGATGCTGTAAAAACAGGTTGTGCAGGAACTGGCTCGTCGTACTTTTGCGGTCGAGCATGAGGATTGGGTACTGTTTCAGTTCCTCAAACGGGATCTCCTGCTGTTTCAGGTTAAAATATGCCGGGTTTGCAATGAATACGTCGGTAAAATTGCAGACGGTCTTCTGAATGTAGGAGTGATTCAGGTTCGAGTTCGGAAAGTTGGTCACGATCAGATCGACTTTTCCCTGATCGAGGAGATCCACGCAGCTAAGGGATGTCGCGTTCGTCACCTTGATCGGCACGTTCGGGAACTTTTTGTGGAACTGTTTTAAATAAGGTACTAAAAAGTAACGGCAGATGGTGTCGCTTGCACCGATGTGAAGCTGACCGAGTCCGAGACTGCCGGAGTCTAAAAGCTGGCTTTCACCGCGCTGAATCAGGTTCATTGCCGGTTCGATGTGTTTTAATAATACTTTTCCGGCAGGAGTGAGCTGTACTTTTTTCGTGCTGCGGATGAAAAGCGGCTGGTCTAACTTTTTCTCAAGCGTTTTGATCGACTGGCTGACCGCGGACTGGGAAATAAAAAGCTGCTTGCTTGCCTCGGAAAAACTTAAGGATGTTGCCACATAATAAAACACTTTATATAATTCGTAATTGATATCCATGAAGTCCTCTTTCTGCGGGCTGGCCGCATATCATTTGAATGAAGAATGTTAATAAAAATAACTATCATGATTATAAGACGTGCTTATAAATCTGTCAATAAAGACTGATAATGGGGATGCGTGAAAGAATTTTCCAATGAAAGAAAATGATTCAGGAGTAAAAATAAGAACATGTCTGCAACAAAGCAGATATAATTCATGACAATAAAATGCTCGCAGAGTGTGCATTCTATTATTTATAGAAATATTAATAAAATTAATAAATAAGATTAAATATATTAATTATGCTTATTTTATAACCTATGTTATACTTTGAAAAGACAAATGGAAACTGAGAATGGAGGTTACCACATGAGCAGTGTAAAACGTGTATATGTTGAGAAGAAACCGGAATATGCAGTCCGGGCAAAAGAATTGCAGTCTGAAATCAGAAGTTATCTTGGAATCAGTGGTGTGACGAAGGTGCGCGAGCTGATCCGTTATGATATTGAAAATATTTCCGGGGAAACTTATAAAAAAGCCTTAGTAACCGTTTTTTCCGAACCGCCGGTAGACGATATTTATGAGGAAGAGTTTGATTTAAACGGAGCAAGAACATTTTCCGTAGAGTTCTTACCGGGACAGTTTGACCAGAGAGCAGATTCCGCAGAACAGTGCGTGAAATTATTAAACGAAGAGGAAGAGCCGATCATCCGCACAGCAGTGACTTATGCGATCGAGGGAACAATCAGTGACGAAGAGTTTGCAGCGATCAAAAAACACTGCATCAACCCGGTCGATTCCAGAGAGACAGGCTTAGAGAAACCTGAGACTTTAGTGCAGAGTTTCCCGGAGCCGGAGGATGTTAAGATCTTTGACGGTTTTCGTGATACGCCGGAGGCTAAATTAAAAGAGTTATACGATTCATTGAATCTTGCGATGACATTCAAAGACTTTTTACATATCCAGAATTATTTTAAGAACGATGAAAAACGCGATCCGTCCATGACGGAGATCCGTGTGTTAGATACCTACTGGTCTGATCACTGCCGTCATACCACATTTTCCACAGAGCTTAAGAACGTAGCATTTGACGATGGCTATTACTGCGCGCCGATGAAAGAGACTTATGAGGATTACTTAAATACCCACAAGAACCTGTATGCAGGACGCAGCGATAAGTTTGTATGTCTGATGGATCTTGCCCTGATGGCAATGAAACGTCTGAAAAAAGAAGGAAAGTTACAGGATCAGGAAGAGTCCGATGAGATCAATGCATGTTCCATCGTTGTTCCGGTAGAAGTAGACGGAAAGACAGAGGAGTGGCTGGTTAATTTCAAAAATGAAACACACAACCATCCGACCGAGATCGAGCCGTTTGGTGGTGCCGCTACCTGTCTTGGCGGTGCGATCCGTGACCCGTTGTCAGGACGTACCTATGTTTACCAGGCAATGCGTGTGACCGGTGCCGCAGATCCGACGGTTCCTGTTTCCGAGACGATCTCCGGAAAACTTCCACAGAAAAAACTGGTGAGAGAAGCTGCACACGGATACAGCTCTTACGGTAACCAGATCGGTCTTGCAACCGGATACGTCAAAGAAGTTTACCATCCAAACTATGTGGCAAAACGTATGGAGATCGGTGCGGTCATGGGTGCTGCTCCAAGACGTGCCGTACAGAGACTGACCTCTGATCCGGGTGACATCATCATTTTACTTGGAGGAAGAACCGGACGTGACGGTATCGGTGGTGCCACAGGTTCTTCAAAAGCGCACAACACAGAGTCCACAGCAGTCTGCGGTGCCGAGGTACAGAAAGGTAACCCGCCGACAGAACGCAAGATCCAGCGCCTGTTCCGCCGTGAGGAAGTTGCCCATATCATCAAAAAATGCAACGATTTCGGTGCGGGCGGTGTGTCTGTAGCAATCGGTGAGCTTGCAGACGGACTTCGCGTACAGCTTGACAAAGTGCCGAAGAAATATGCCGGATTAGACGGAACAGAACTTGCAATCTCAGAATCCCAGGAGCGTATGGCAGTTGTGGTATCTCCTTCGGATGTCAAGACCTTCTTAGGCTACGCAGCGGAGGAAAACTTAGAGGCAGTGGAAGTTGCCGTTGTAACGGAGGAGCCGAGACTTGTTTTAGAGTGGAGAGGCAAAGAGATCGTAAATATCTCCCGTGCCTTCTTAGACACCAACGGTGCGCATCAGGAGACCAACGTTGCAGTGGATATGCCGGTACCGGAGGATAATTACTTAAATAAGATCTCTACACCAAAAGTTGCAGATGCGGTTGCGAAAAATGATATGAAGGCAGCATGGCTTGCAGAGCTGGCTGATTTGAATGTCTGCTCCCAGAAAGGTCTTGTGGAGATGTTTGACGGTTCCATCGGTGCAGGAAGTGTTTACATGCCATTCGGTGGAAAATATCAGCTCACAGAAACACAGTCCATGGTGGCAAAACTTCCGGTTGTACATGGAAAATGTGATACCGTAACCATGATGGCATATGGTTTTGATCCGTATTTAGCAAGCTGGAGTCCGTACCACGGTGCGATCTATGCGGTATTAGAGTCCTTATCAAGAATCGTGACCGCAGGTGGTGATTATAAAAAGATCCGTTTTACATTCCAGGAATACTTCCGCAGAATGAACGAGGATCCGAAGCGCTGGAGCCAGCCATTTGCAGCACTTCTCGGAGCTTACAATGCACAGATCGGTTTTGGACTTCCATCTATCGGTGGAAAAGATTCCATGTCAGGAACGTTTAATGATATTGATGTACCGCCGACACTGGTTTCCTTTGCAGTGGATGTGGCAAAAGAGCAGGATATCATCACACCGGAGTTAAAGGCAGCAGGAAATGAACTGTTATACTTTACAATCGACAAAGACGAATATGACGTGCCGGTTTACGCACAGGTCATGAAACTTTATGATGCGGTTCATGTATTGATCCAGAAAGGTGCGATCGTTTCCGCATATGCGCTTGACGGAAAAGGTCTTGCAGCAGCACTTGCAAAGATGGCATTCGGTAACAAACTTGGCGTGACAGTAGATACCGATGTGACAACTGATACACTGTTTGCTCCGGGCTTTGGTAATATCGTGGCAGAAGTTCCGGCAGGCAAGACTGCAGAAGTTTACGGGGCACTGCAGAATGCAGGTTTATCTGCAAACGTAAAGAGAGCAGGTGCTGTCAATGAGGAAGCAGCATTTATCTGTGGCGATATGAAACTTGCGATCGATGAGGCATTGAACGCATGGACAGGCACATTGGAGAAAGTATTCCCGACTCGTGCAACCGAAGATAAAGAGGAAGTAAAGACAGATCTTTATCATGCAGATTCTGTTTATGTATGCAAACATAAAGTGGCAAGACCGACCGTATTTATTCCGGTATTCCCGGGAACCAACTGCGAGTACGACAGTGCAAAAGCGTTTGAGCGCGCAGGTGCGGATACGATCGTAAAAGTATTTAAAAACTTAAATGCTGAGGACATCCGTGAGTCCGTAGATGAATTTACCAAGGCAATCGACCAGGCACAGATCATCATGTTCCCGGGTGGATTCTCCGCCGGTGATGAGCCGGAAGGATCTGCAAAATTCTTTGCAACCGCATTCCGCAACGCAAAGATGACAGAGGCAGTTATGAAACTGTTAAATGAGAGAGACGGTTTAGCCCTTGGTATCTGTAACGGATTCCAGGCACTGATCAAATTAGGACTGGTACCTTACGGCGAGATCCGCCCGCAGGCAGCAGATTCCCCGACACTGACCTACAACACGATCGGACGCCATATCAGCAAGATGGTATACACAAAAGTTGTCACCGACAAGTCCCCATGGTTAGCACAGGCGGAACTTGGAAAAGTTTACTGCAACCCGGCATCCCACGGAGAGGGACGCTTTGTTGCACCGAAAGAATGGCTTGATAAACTGTTTGCAAACGGTCAGGTTGCAACACAGTACGTCAATGAGGCAGGTGTTCCGACCATGGACGAAGAGTGGAACGTCAATGGTTCCTACTGTTCCATCGAGGGTATCACAAGCCCGGATGGACGTGTGCTCGGTAAGATGGCTCATTCCGAGAGACGTGACAGAAGCGTGGCAATGAACATTTACGGAGAACAGGATCTGAAGATCTTTGAGTCCGGTGTGGCTTATTTTAAATAAGAGACAATATTAAAAGGGAAGAGATATTTATTCTCCTTGGACAATTTTAAAAGATCTCACAGAAAGGAAAAGAAAAATCCTTTCTGGGAGGTCTTTTTATCCATGTTATTTTATCCGGACTCTCGCCATTGCGTTCCCAGGTAGGACGGTAGTCTTTATCACCGGTTGTATATCCCTTGGTCAGTGTGCAGAAAGAACCGTTGTCTGCCGGACAGCCTTCGCATAAATCTTCCTGACAAAATACTTGTGGTCGTTCGTAGGTTTTCATAAAAATACACCCTCCATTCTTGAATCTATATGTCCGCTTCTATCATACTAGTATAAAGAATATGGGTACATGGATAAATGTGTCATTTTTTATTCAGGTGTGTTTTTATATGATTTTCTGCGTTTTTATAGACAAAAATGAATTTGCCACCGGTAATGTGCTATAATTAAATAATCTAGAAAGTGAACGGAGGAAAACAGAGTGCGAAAAAATCAGGAAAAACGGCAGTCCAAAACACTGTTAGATATTCTGAGAGAAGAAAAAACAGATAAGTATCAAGGCGGTATCTATCATAAAACACAGATCGATTTAACCTATAATTCAAATCATATGGAAGGAAGCCGTCTGACGCACGATCAGACAAGATATATTTTTGAAACCAATACCATCGGTGTTGAAAATGAAGTTCTTAACGTGGATGACGTGATTGAAACTGCAAACCATTTTCGGTGCATTGATATGATAATTGATGATGCCTGTATGGTATTGACAGAGAAATTGTTAAAGCTGCTCCATCTGACTTTAAAAAATGGAACCAGTGATTCCAGAAAAGACTGGTTTGCTGTTGGAGATTATAAAAAGATGCCAAATGAGGTCGGGGGTATGGAGACTACATTACCGGAGCAGGTATCCGGTAAGATAAAAAAATTGCTGGCAGAATATAATGCGAAAGAAGAAAAGTCTTTGGAAGATATTTTGGATTTTCATGTGAAGTTTGAAAGAATTCATCCGTTTCAGGATGGCAACGGACGTGTCGGCAGACTGATCATGTTTAAAGAGTGTCTGAAATATAATATTGTTCCATTTATTATCGAAGATGATTTAAAAATGTTCTACTATCGGGGGCTGAAAGAATGGGACAATGAAAAAGGATATCTGACAGATACCTGTCTTACGGCACAGGACAGATATAAAGCGTATCTTGATTATTTCCGAATTGATTATTGATCATTTTAAGAAAACTTACAGAAAATGAAAATCCTTTCAAACTGATCAAAAGATAGATACAATATGATCAGGCAGCAGAGAACGTCAAAAACGTGTAAAGATAATTACACGATAAACAGGAAAGTATAGGTAAAATATGAGCAGAATCATCAGTATTGGAAAGCAGGATTTTGTATCTTTAAGAAAGAACCATTATTTTTATATTGATAAAACAGATTTTATAAGGCAGTGGTGGGAAAGTGAAAAATACCGCATACTGCAGGGAACACATCGGGTTATTTTTGTCAGCTTTGCGGATGTAAAACAGAACAATTACAAAGATGCTGTTCAAAAGATAAAAAATATTATTGTGGATGTTTATAGACAAAACCGCTATCTAAATGAACAGGAATGTTTTACAGAGAATGAGCATCGGCAGATATGAAGATACAGATGGAAAGTCTTTTAAACGGAAAGACGATTGAAGTTAATTTTGATGAACAGATCGTGTTCAGCCATCTTGCACAGGATGAAAGCGCGGTATGGAGTCTTCTGGTAGCAGGTGGTTATTTAAAGGTTGAGGATGTGGATGCAATGAATTATTGTATGAATAAGATTACGCTTGCAACGTTTAGTTATTTTGATGTCGGAAGTGAAGGCGCTGGAAATCAGGAACCGGAAAGATTTTATCATGGATTTGTGCTTGGACTGATAGCAGACCAGACAGATATCTATGAAATCAGGTCAAACCGGGAAAGCGGCTTTGGCAGATATGATGTCATGATGGTTCCGAAAGAGCGGGAAAAAACAAAAATACCAGCAATTATATTGGAGTTTAAGGTAAAAAATAATAAAAAAGAGCAGACACTTGAAGAAAACAGTACAGTCAGCACTAGTGCAGATCAAAGAAAAAAATTATGATGCCGAACTGTTGGCACGGGGAATACCAAAAGAGAAGATCAGACATTATGGATTTGCATTTGAAGAAAAAAATGTGTTGATCGGATCGTGAGAAGATATTAAAGAAAATGGAATATTCTCTTTCCACCCGGTATAAAACATGATACGATGAGAAAAATAAAACCAAACAAAACAAAAATGGAGACGAACATGAAAAAATTTATAATACTATTGCTTTCAATTTTTCTTGCAATGTCACTTGCTGCCTGTGGAAATAAAACAGACAGCAGGGATTCATCAGAAAAGACAGAGATCAAAGATGCCAAAGAGCTTCTTACCACAGTCTGGAATAGCTACGAAGAAGACGAGAAATTCGCCATCGCAGGCGGAGATATGACGGAAGAAAATATGACAGAGGATGCGCCGGGGACATTTGGGATCACGGATGCGGATGAATTAGACCGCATGCTTGGCTTTCCGGCGGCGGATGCGGAAAAGATCGATAATGCGGCTTCCATCATGCACATGATGAATGCGAACACATTTACCTGCGGTGCCTATCATCTGAAAAATGCAGATGATGTAAAGAGCGTAGCGGCAGACCTCAAGGAAAATGTGATGGGCAGACAGTGGATGTGTGGATTTCCGGACAAGCTGGTTGTAATTTCGGTGGATGATTATCTGGTATCTGTTTTTGGAAATGAAGAACTGGTAAACACGTTTAAAGACAAACTCACACAGACTTACGAAAATGCAAAAGTCATCAGTGAGGACGGGATCGTATAAATGTTATTTTCAAGTATCACGTTTTTGATTTATTTTCTTCCGTGTATGGTGCTGGTTTATTTTCTGGCTCCGGGGCGGATGAAAAATACAGTGCTTCTTTTGGGGAGTCTGATCTTTTATGGATGGGGAGAACCGAAATACCTGCCGGTGATGGCAGCAGTCATCTTAGCTGGTTATCTGTCTGCCCGTCTGATCGGTACATGTCAGAATAAACGGCAGTCAAAAATTCTTTTGGCTGCCGCTGTTTTATTGGAAATTTTTCCGCTCATCTATTGCAAATATGCCGATTTTTTTATCCAGAATCTCAATGTGCTGACAGGGCAGAAAATTCCACTGCTTAGCATTGCAATGCCGCTTGGCATCAGTTTTTATACATTTCAGGTCATCAGCTATACGGTAGATGTATACCGGGGAGATGTCCCGGCACAGAAAAATCTGCTCACGTTTGCTGCCTATGTTGCAATGTTTCCGCAGCTCGTTGCAGGGCCGATCGTGCGCTATTCGGATATCAGAAGTCAGCTTGAAAACCGCACTCACAGCGTGGAAAAATGTGCATATGGAATTCGAAGATTTGTGACCGGGCTGTCAAAAAAGATACTGATCGCAAATGTACTCGGGGAGCTGATCGGACAGTTTCAGGCTTCCGAGGAAAAATCGGTTTTATTTTTCTGGATGTATGCGGTAGCGTTTATGCTTCAGATTTACTTTGATTTTTCCGGGTACAGCGATATGGCGGTCGGACTGGGAGCTGTTTTTGGATTTGATTTTCCGGAAAACTTCCGCTATCCTTATTGTTCTGCGAGCATTACCGAATTCTGGCGCAGATGGCATATTTCACTTGGCGCATGGTTCCGGGATTATCTTTACATCCCGCTGGGCGGCAGTCATGTAAAACCTGTGCGGTGGATCTTTAATATTTTTCTTGTGTGGATGGCAACCGGATTCTGGCATGGGGCGGCATGGAATTTTATCCTGTGGGGACTAATGTATGCGGTGCTTTTACTGATTGAAAAAGCATGGCTGTTGCCTTATTTAAAAAAACATAAGATCGTCGGACACCTGCATGTGCTGTTTTTTGTGCTGATCGGGTTTGTACTTTTTGATGTATCCTCCGTGGCGGATTTTTGGAATTGCATCGTATCTATGTTTGGCGGGGGACAGATAAAACCGGTTACGACAGAGAGTCTGTATTATCTGAAAAGTTATGCAGGGATCATCCTGACTGCGGTGATCGGGGCGACGCCGCTTCCTGTGAGATTATATGGAAGATTGCAGAAAAAGAAAGGCTTAAAGCAGACGCTTGACATTGCAGAAATTCTCCTGCTGGTAATGTTACTGCTTCTTTGTGTGGCATTTCTGGTAGATGGTTCATTCAATCCGTTTTTATATTTCAGATTTTGAGGGCAATTATGGGAACAAAGCGAAAAGACAGGATCACTGTTGGCGTGACGGCACTGATCCTGTTTGGATTTTTAACAGGAAATATTGCGAAAAGTGATGATACGGTTTCTGTCTCAGAGCGCAGAAAACTTGCACAGTTTCCGAAAATAAATGTGGAAAACATGAAAGATGGTACTTTTATGAGTGGATTTGAGTCGTATGCAAAAGACCAGTTTCCGTTACGGGAGCAGTTTCGTGCATTAAAGACAGCGTTTTCCATGTATGTGCTGGGGCAGAAAGACCAGCATAGACTTTATATCAAAGATGGCTATATTGCCAAAATGGAATATCCGCTTCATGCGGATTCACTGCAGTATGCCGTCACGCGTTTTGGGGAAGTCTATGATCGTTACCTTTCGGATACAGACACAGATATCTATCTGGCGATCGTGCCGGACAAAAGTTATTTTCTGGCAGATGAAAATGGTTATCCGTCCATGGATTATGATATGCTGACGGCGCAGATGAGAGATGGGACGAAATATGCACAGTATATTGACATATTTGGGGATCTTGAACTTTCGGACTATTACCGCACAGATGCACACTGGCGGCAGGAACAGATCACGGATGTGGCACGGCACCTCGCTGGGGCAATGGGGGTAAATCCGGCGTCAGAATACGAAACAAAAGAACTGGAAAATCCATTTTACGGTGTCTATTATGGACAGCTCGCACTTCATGGACAGCCTGATACACTGTATTATCTGGATAATGACGTGCTTGAAAACTGTATCGTGTATGATTATGAAAACCGAGCGGAAAATAAGATTTACGACATGGAAAAAACAACGGGGAATGATATGTATGAGATTTTTCTGGGAGGATCGAAATCCCTGATATCGATTGAAAATCCGAATGCGAAAACAGACCGGGAACTGGTCATGTTCCGGGATTCCTTTGGAAGCAGCATCGCCCCACTCCTGGCAGAAGATTATGCGAAGATCACACTGGTGGATATCCGGTATCTGCCCGTGGAGCGGATTGGAAACTATATTGATTTTAAAGATCAGGATGTGCTGTTTTTATATAGTACGTCGGTGTTAAATCACAGTGAGACGTTAAAATGACAGGAGGCTGGGGCGCAAATAGTGCATTCACAATATATCGGCTGGTGCAATTTGCCAATTAATAAACTTGAGTGCACTATTTGCCCCGGCATCCTAACAGCAGTTCCGGTCAGGGAATCGGGATAAATTCCGGTTTCCTGTTCTTAAATACCGTATAATGCGTAAAGCCGGCTTCTTTTAAGATAGAAGGAACTTTTTCAAAATCAAATGCGACATGCTCCGGCTGATGTGCGTCCGCACCGATCGTGATGATCTCTCCGCCGAGTTCATGATAGCGCTTAATGATGTCCTCGGCCGGGTTCGGATGGCCGAGTCCGTATTTGAAACCGCCGGTGTTGATCTCGATTCCTTTTCCTTTGATAATGAGAGCCTTTAAGATCTCATCGATGATGTCGGCATATTTCTGATAGGAATAACTGGCATTTTTATTTGGACCGTATCTCACCACGTAGTCGATGTGACCATAGACGTCAAAACCATCGAAAACTGCGATATTTTCCAGAATGGATTCAAAATATTCCTGATAGCCTTCCTCCTCCGTGTGATTTTCCCAATAAGCCGGATAATAAGGATCAACGCCGTGCATGACGTGTGAGGAACCGATCACAAAATCAAACGGGTATTGTGACAGGATGTCAGCATGTATGCAGGCAAGATGCGGCTGTAACCCAAGTTCAATGCCGAGTCGAACCGGAAGAACTTCCTTATATTTCTCCTGCATTGCATCCACGGAAGAGACATAATTCGGCAGATCCAGCAAAAATGTCTCCGGTTCGTCCGGATAGTCAATGTCAAGATGGTCTGTAAAACAGATTCCTTTTAAATTTTTTTGTTTTGCAGCAGCGATCATATCTTCCTGCGGTGTGTGACTGTCGCCGGAAAACTGGCTGTGCATATGCGTATCCCATAACATATTAAATCCTCTTTCCTGTGCCGGGCTGGCACATAATGTGAAATCTTATTTGCGCAATTACGCATATCACAAATGCTGGTTTGTGGGTGATATGAGTTTCCCTGTGTAGGGTGGTTCTGGGGAGTTACGATTGGCAAATTGCATCAAGCCGGGACTGTTTTGTTCCGTTGTCCGAAAATAAGAAAGTCTAAGTATGCCTGATTCAGGTTGAGGCGGAGTGACGTGTGCGTCCTAAATGTGCCGTCCATGGCAGCACAACACTGTATTGTGAACAGGCATACAAAGACTTTCTAATTTTCTCCCAAAGTCACAAAACGAGTCCTGGCTTGATGCGATTTGCCAGCCGCAAGGTTGTGAACCACCCTTAGCCGGGAAACTCATTTTACAACCTTGGGGGTGCGTAAATTTTTGTGACATTCATTTCAAAAA
>OLFT01000016.1_pt1 | contig 237401 bp, 259 predicted proteins | sample 1604921 | NCBI WGS metagenome assembly OLFT01 (sample SAMEA3888897, study PRJEB22519) | human gut metagenome | biome: human gut; feature: human-associated habitat; material: faeces | place: Denmark | collected 2013 | reverse complement strand
GCTGTTTTTTTGTTTATTAAATCTATAGATTTTTTCTATTTATTTTGCTATACTCATTAAAAATACATTAGGATTTTAATAGCAGCGATAAGGATTCCTGATTTGCTGCTTTCTTATGCGCTTTTTTGCATGAGAATGGGAGGGAAGGCAATGAATTTAAACCAGTTGTATTATTTTAAAACGCTGGCAGAATTGGAGCATTACACTAAGGCGGCGGAAAAGCTGAATATTTCTCAGCCGACGCTCAGCCACTCCATTTCTTCCATGGAAAAGGAACTGGGGGCAAATTTGTTTGAAAAGCAGGGCAGAAATGTTGTTCTGACAAAATATGGGCGGATTTATATGTTCTATGTGGAAAACGCCCTGACACAGCTGGAGTTGGGAAAAAATCAGATTGAGCGATTGGTTTCCGAAGGGGGCGGACACGTTGGGCTGGCGTATATGACATCGGTCGGGACGAACTTTGTCCCCGGACTGATTGCAGGCTTTCTGGATGATCCACAGAATAAGAATATCTCTTTTTCCTGCTATGAGGGCAACACGAAAACGCTGCTGTATAATCTGAAACGAGAAAAATATGATCTGGTTTTCTGCTCCATGGTGGAGGCGGAGAGCGATGTGGAATTTATTCCTGTTTTCGAGCAGAGCCTTGTGGTTATTTTGCCGGAGGGGCATCCCTTGGAGGATAGAAAGAAGGTAACGATTCAGGATATTTGCCCGTATCCGCTCATCAGCTATACGAAGGAAAGCGGCATGCGCCGTATCATTGATGATATGTTTACAAAGGCGCAGATTATGCCGAATATTCTTTGTCAGTTTGAAGATGTCAATTCTATGGCAGGTCTGGTTGAGAAGAATCAGGGGATTGCCATTGTAACGGATAGCCAAGCACTGCGTAACTATAACGTCACCAAGCTGGAGTTGGATACGCCATATTCCCGCAGAATGGTTTATATGGCGTATGTGCTGAATCGGTATCTGCCGCCTGCGGTGGAAAAATTCAAGGATTACACCGTTCAGCGGACAAAGACAAAGAAATAAGCAAACAGGATTTAAGGGAAGGAAATAGAAATGCTGCAGGATTTAGAATACGGAAGATTAGAAAACGAGTTTCGCCATACGGCACCTGTTGCCACGGCGAAGGTGGTCTGCGCACAGGGCAGTCGGCTATTGGTGAGACGTAAGGAAGATGATACATTGGTTTTGCCGACCTATGCGGAGGTAATGGCATGGGCGAAGGAAAAAGGCTGGACGCATTGGTATGAAAACGAGGTACAGTATGTGTTCCGCATGCAGGAGGAGGATTACTTCATTTGGATGGGCGAAGCAGGTGCGCCTGCGGATACGTCCTTCTGCTATGAGCCTGCCATGACATTGCGTCAGGTGAAATCCAAAAATATCTGCTATGCCATGATGACGGCGTGGCATTTATTTGACTGGTATCGCAGCAATCGTTTCTGCGGACGCTGCGGTGCGAAAACAAAGCATGACGAGAAGGAACGCATGATGCGCTGTCCGGAATGTAATAACATGATTTTTCCTAAAATTGCGCCCTCTGTCATTGTCGGCGTGACGCATGGGGATAGATTGCTTCTGAGCAAATATGCCAACCGCAGCTATACTCGATACGGCATGATTGCAGGCTTTACGGAGATTGGCGAGACGGTGGAAAAAACCGTGCAGAGGGAGGTTATGGAGGAAGTCGGTCTGAAGGTAAAAAATATTCGTTATTATAAAACACAGCCCTGGGGTGTAACGGGCGGCTTGCTGTTGGGGTATTTCTGCGATCTGGACGGAGAGGGTGAGGATATCACGCTAGACCGAGAGGAGCTGGCGATGGCTGAATTTTTTCCGAGAAATAACCTCCCTGCACACGATGACGGCATCAGCCTTACAAGAGAAATGATGCGCATGTTTGAGGAAGGCAGAGAGCCGAAATAACGAGGAGAAGGCCGAATGAACGAGAGGCTTAGGCACGAATCTGTTCTCCGGAAAGAAAACATTGGTCGAGGAAATGGGCTATGATGCCTTTGAGGAGCAGCTTGCCATGTCCTCGCGATATTACAAAAAGCACTTCTTTGAAGGCGAATAAGCAATCAAAAAGAGACTCTGAAAGGAGTCTCTTTTTTCATGCTTTCGTTAATCTTCGTTATCGCCGTAGCGGGTATCCTCGTTAAAGTTAGGAATCATATCAATGCCGCGGTTTGCATCGCCGCCTGCGTTTTTGCCGAAGTGATAATCATTCCCCGGCAGGATAGCATTCAGCACAATGCCTGCGATTGCCGCAATGGCGAGGGAGGTCAGAGTGATATCTGTGTTGGCAACATTGAAGGTCAGCCCATCGGAGAAGCCCAGACCGCAGACAAAAATCACACCTGCGATAATTAGGTTGCGGGATTTTGTGAAATCTACGCGGTTTTCTACTACGTTACGCACGCCGATTGCGGAAATCATACCATACAGCATGAAGCTGACACCGCCGATAATCGCAGAGGGCATAGAACCAATCACCTCTGCCATTTTGGGGATAAAGCTCAGGATGATGGCATAAACCGCAGCAATGCGGATGACCTTGGGGTCATGTACCTTACTCAGCTCCAGAACACCTGTGTTTTCACCATAGGTGGTATTGGCAGGACCGCCCACCAGTGCGGACAGGGAGGTTGCAAGCCCGTCCCCGATCAGGGTACGGTGCAGACCGGGGTCTTCAATCAGATTTTCACCGACCGTTGCGGAAATGGCGGACATGTCACCGATATGCTCCATCATGGATGCAAGCGCGATGGGTGCCATTACCAGAATGGCGGAGATGTTGAATTTGCACAGAGAAAATTCGGGCACGCCTACCATGGGGGCAGCCGTGATATTTGTAAAATTCAGAATTGCAGAGCCGTCTGCATTTGTCATACCCATTGCATTGAAAATCAGAGCCGCAATATAGGAAATGACAACGCCCATCAGGATAGGGATAATCTTAAACATGCCCTTGCCCCAGATATTGAAAACAACGATGGTTGCAAGCGCGATAAAGGCAAGCAGCCAGTTTGTGGAGGCATTGCTGACAGCGGAGCCTGCCAGACTCAGACCGATACAGATGATAATCGGGCCTGTTACAACAGGGGGAAGAAAACGCATAACCTTTTTTACACCGATTAGGCGAATGATGAGAGCAAGCACCAGATACAGAAGCCCGGCTACCAGAATTCCGCCGCAGGCATAGGAAAGCTTTTCGGCATTGGAAATATTGGCAAAAGCACCTGTGTTCAGCTTAGAGATGGTAGCAAAGCCGCCAAGGAATGCAAAGGATGAGCCGAGGAAGGCAGGAACCTTGCCCTTAGAGCAGAAATGAAACAGCAGTGTGCCGACACCGGCGCAGATAAGCGTAACCTGTACATGCAGAACGTCCTCGCCAAAGTAGCTGTTTACCAGAATGGGCACGAGAATTGTTGCGCCGAACATGGCAAACATGTGCTGTAGACCTAAAAGTAACATTTTCGGAACGCCTAAGACCGAGGCGTTGCGGATGATTCCGTTGTTTTCGTTCATAAAAAACTTCCTCCTGTTATGATAATGGATGATAACAAAATAGATTGTCGTGGCAGATAAGCACTGTAAGCGGCTAATCCACGGACAAAAGTGGGTATTATACCATGTTTGCAGAGGAAGAGAGCAGCTGCGAAGCAGATATTTTCTTCCGCAAGGCATGGTATGAGCAGGCTATGCCTGCGAATCGTAGAATTTGCTGTGAAAACAGCAGATAGACGCTGTAAGCGGCTAACCCACGGACAAGCCGTGGGTATTATACCATAGCTACAGGAGAAAGCACAATGTAAAATCAAACGATTTTTAGAAATTTCTGTCAGAATCAGTCTGTATGTGAGGCATCATAGTATGCCTGAATTTCTTCCGGCAGGCGATCCGGCAGCATTTCATGGATTCTGTCCTCATTGCCGTCCGCAAGAGCCGTTTCGTAATACCAGCATTTGAATTTCAGCATGGCGAGTGCCTTTTCCATGCGCTTGATTTCCTTTTCACATTCCAGCTTCTGCTTCTGAATCAATTCCAGACGCTTGGGATAGGTTTCACTGCCCTCGGTACACCATTGCATAAACTGCTTGATGTTTTTGATTTCCATGCCGGTTTTTTTCAGACATTCCACCAGCCGCAGGGCTTCCAGCTCCGTGGTATCAAAATAGCGGATACCGCCGCTGCGCTTGATTTCGGGGAAGAGCCCCTCCTTATCATAATAGCGCAGGGTGGAAACGGGTAATTGGAACAGTTCGGATACCTGACCGATGGTATACATAAGAATCGCCTTCTTTCAGAAAAATATAAATTCGGTATTAACCTAAAGTTAAGTTTAAGTATTAAAGCAATCGTAGCACAGGAGCAGGGGACTGTCAAGCGGAGAAAATCGAAAAAAAACAGGCTCGGTTATGGATTGTCATAATCGAGCCTGCTTTTATAGGAGAAGGTTTTTCTTTTTCAGTATTTGTTGCTTTCGTTTTATGCGTTAATGGCATCGCAGATGCGCTTGCCCATTTCCTTTGTGCCGATTTTTTTGGTGCCTTCGCTGTAGATATCGGGGGTTCTGTAGCCTGCATCCAATACCTTTGTGACAGCATCCTCAATCGCCTGCGATTCTGCAACCAGACCGAAGGAGAATTTCAGCAGCATAGCGGCGGAAAGAATGGTTGCGATGGGGTTTGCCATATCCTTGCCTGCGATATCGGGGGCGGAGCCATGGATGGGTTCATACATCCCGAATGCACCGTCCGCCAGACTTGCGGAGGGCAGCATCCCGATAGAGCCGGTAATCTGGCTTGCTTCGTCGGAAATAATATCCCCGAAAATATTAGAGGTTACGATAACATCGAAATGCTTGGGATTTCTCACCAGCTGCATTGCAGCATTATCCACATACATGTGGTCCAATTCCACCTCAGGATAATCCTTTGCAACCTCTGTCACGGTTCTGCGCCACAGCTTGCTGCTTTCCAGAACGTTTGCCTTATCAATGCTGGTAACGTGCTTATTGCGCTTCATAGCGGCTTCAAAGGCCTGTACGGCAATGCGTTTGATTTCAAATTCGCTATATGCTTCAACATCATACGCTTCTTCGCCGTGCTTGCCTTCACGATAGCCGCGCTCCCCGAAATAAATGCCGCCTGTCAGCTCTCTGACAACCAGAATATCCAGACTGTCGCCGATGATTTCCGGCTTGATGGGGCTTGCGTCGCTCAAAGCCTTATGGATGATGGCAGGGCGCAGGTTTGCATACAGCCCCAGACTGCTGCGCAGCTTCAGCAAAGCGCCTGCTTCGGGGCGGAGATTAGCAGGCAGATGATCCCATTTCGGGCCGCCAACCGCACCCAAGAGAATCGCGTTGCTGTTTTTGCAGGCCTCTAAGGTTTCCTCAGGCAGGGGCTCGCCATACGCATCATACGCACAGCCGCCTGCCAGCTTTTCATTGAATACAAAGTCATGACCGTATTTTTTGCCGACACATTCCAATACGCCCATGGCTTCGGTCACAACATCGGGGCCGATGCCGTCCCCCTTTAATACTGTAATATGATAAGAACCCATTTTTTTCACCTTAACCTTCGATTTTTTCCTTTGTATATGTTACCAGACCGCCCGCAGCCATAATCCTCTGCATGAATGCAGGGAACGGCTCAGCCTGATAGGTTTTGCCCTTTGTTTCGTTTGTAATCACGCCTGTGTTGAAATCAACAGATACGGTATCGCCTGCATCAATATCATTTGCGGCTTCCTCACATTCCAGAATCGGCAAGCCGATATTGATGGCATTGCGGTAGAAAATTCTGGCGAAGGTGGACGCAATGACGCAGGAAATGCCTGCACATTTGATTGCCAGAGGGGCATGCTCACGAGAGGAGCCGCAGCCGAAATTCTTTGTGGCCACGATAATGTCGCCTTCCTTTACATTGTTTACGAAATCCGCATCAATATCAATCATGCAGTATTTTGCCAGCTCCTCGCCGCTGGATACGTTCAGATATCTTGCGGGGATGATAACGTCTGTATCGACGTTATCCCCGTATTTAAAGACTTTCCCTTTTGCTGTTTCCATTATTCCATCCCTCCTGCAATCTTTTCGGGGTCTGCAATATAGCCTGCGATGGCAGATGCTGCCGCAACTGCGGGGCTTGCCAGATACACTTCACTTTCTGTATGACCCATTCTGCCGACAAAGTTTCTGTTCGTTGTGGATACGCAGCGTTCGCCTGCTGCCAGAATCCCCATGTGCCCGCCAAGGCAGGGACCGCAGGTAGGGGTGCTGAAAATTGCGCCTGCTTTTACGATATCCTCTACATAGCCAAGACGGATGCAGTCCAGATAAATCTGCTGTGTTGCAGGGATAACGATGGTGCGCACCTTGGGGTGTACCTGTTTTCCTCTGAGAATTTCTGCCGCAATCTTCATATCGTTCAGTCTGCCGTTGGTGCAGGAACCGATGACAACCTGGTCGATTGCGATTTCACCTGCTTCGTCAATCGTTTTTGTGTTTTCGGGCAGATGAGGGAAGGCAACGGTTGGTCTCAATTTGCTTAAATCAATCGTATAAACCTCGTCATATTCCGCATCGGGGTCTGCCTCGTAAACCACAGGCTCTTTTGTGGAATGTTTCTTTACATATTCCATTGTTTTTTCATCCACGGGGAAGATGCCGTTTTTCGCACCGGCTTCAATCGCCATATTCGCCATGGAGAAGCGGTCATCCATCGTCAGATACTGAATTCCGTCACCGACAAATTCCATGCTGCGGTACAGTGCGCCGTCCACACCGATCATGCCAATGATGTGCAGAATGATATCCTTGCCGCTGACCCATTTTGCAGGCTTGCCTGTCAGCACGAATTTGATGGCACTGGGCACCTTGAACCATGCTTCGCCGGTTGCCATGCCGATTGCCATATCGGTGCTGCCGATGCCCGTGGAGAACGCACCCAATGCGCCGTAGGTACAGGTATGGGAATCCGCACCGATGATAACCTGACCGGGAACAACAATCCCTTTTTCGGGCAGAAGGGCGTGCTCAATGCCCATCTGTCCAACGTCGAAGAAGTTCTTCACTTCCATATCATAAGCAAAGGTACGGCAGGCCTTGCACTGCTCTGCCGCCTTGATGTCCTTGTTGGGGGTAAAGTGATCCAGAACGATAACCACCTTATCCTTATCAAAAACCTCCTTTGCGCCTGTTTTCTGAAATTCCTTCAAAGCAACGGCGGTTGTGATGTCGTTGCCCATAACAATATCCAATTTTGCCTGAATCAGCTGTCCGGCTTTTACGCTTGCTTCCCCCGCATGGGCTGCAAGAATCTTTTGTGTCATTGTCATTCCCATGATGTTATCCTCCAAAAATTTCTTTTGTACTCTCTTACTCTTTTCTTATCTGATAATCTTGTTTGTTGTGCTCACTACCGCACGCAGACCGGATTTTGTGATATTGCTGGATGTGCCTGCGCCGAAATACATGCCGCCTTCGTTATCGGCAATCTGGATGTAGGAGATTGCACGGGATTTTGTGCCGTGGGACATGGAATGTTCTCTGTAGTCCACAACCTCCATCACGATATGGAAGTAGTCCTCGATGGCATGGCAAAGAGCGGAAATAATGCCGTTGCCGGTGCCTTTCAATGTAAGGGGCTTGCCGTTGAAGTTACATTCTGCCTCAATGGCAACGTCCTCGTGGTTTTTCAGAACGATTTCCTTATATGTAACCAGCTCCAGAGGGGCTCTGCCGTCTACATAATGGTCGATGAATGCTTCGTAGATATCAGCAGGTGTCAGATCCTTATGCTGTCTGTCGCTCATGCTTGTGGTAACAGTGCTGAAATCCTGCTGGAAGGCCTTGGGCAGATACAGACCGAAATTCTGTTCCAGAACGAAGGCAACGCCGCCCTTGCCGCTCTGGCTGTTGATACGAACGATGGGGTCGTAGTTTCTGCCGACATCCATAGGGTCGATGGGCAGATAAGGAACCTCCCAGTGGTCGGGATGCTGCTTCATTGCTTCCATACCCTTTCTGATGGCATCCTGATGAGAACCGGAGAAGGCTGTATAAACCAGAGAGCCTGCATAGGGATGTCTGGGGGAGATGCTCATTCTTGTGGATTCCTCGTAAATCTTTACGGCTTCATCAATATGGCTGAAATCCAGTTCGGGGTCAATGCCCTGAGAGAAGATGTTCATGGCTACATTCATGATGTCTGTGTTGCCGGTTCTTTCGCCGTTGCCGAACAGTGTGCCTTCCACACGGTCAGCCCCTGCCAGCATAGCCAGCTCGGTTGCCGCTACGGCTGTGCCGCGGTCGTTGTGTGCATGCAGGCTGACGTAAATGCTGTTTCTGTATTTCAGGTTTTCACAGCAGTATTCAATCTGGTCGGCGTAGATATTGGGTGTCGCCATTTCTACGGTAGAGGGCAGGTTGATGATTGCCTTGTGGTCGGGTGTGGGCTCCCAGACATCCAGAACCGCATTGCAGATTTCTACGGCAAAGGGCATTTCTGTGCCTGTGAAGCTTTCGGGAGAATATTCAAAGAAAAACTCCGTTTCGGGGATAGCTGCTGCTTCTTCCTTAATCTGCTTTGCGCCTGCAACTGCCAGGTCGATGGTTTCCTGCATGGAATTGCCGAAAACAACATCTCTTTGCAGGGTGGAGGTGGAGTTATACAGATGTACGATTGCTTTTTTTGCACCCTTCAATGCTTCGAAGGTTTTATGGATGATGTGGGGTCTGCTCTGTGTCAGCACCTGTACGGTAACATCATCGGGAATCAGGTTGTTGTCAATCAGGCATCTTGCAAATTCAAATTCGGTATCGCTTGCCGCAGGGAAGCCGATTTCGATTTCCTTAAACCCTGTATCCACCAGAAACTGGAAGAATTTCAGTTTTTCGGGCAGGTTCATGGGAATTTCCAAGGACTGGTTGCCGTCTCTCATGTCAACGCTGCACCATACGGGTGCTTTTGTGATGGTGTTGCCTGGCCATTTGCGGTTGGGCATGTCCATTGTGGGGTAGGGTCTGTATTTTGTGTAGTTCATCATTGGTAGTTCCTCCTTAAAATTCTGCGTGTGTTTTTTGTTTGATTTTATCTTTGGTTCGTTTGTATGCGTGGTTAGAATGAGCGATGAGCAAAAGAAAAAGCCCTTCATCTCCCTCATTAAGAGACGAAAGACCAGAAATCTCCGCGGTACCACTCTTTTTTATTCCCGAAAAGGAATACACTTTCCCAGATACAGGCTGTAAGAACCAATATCCTGTCGGTATAACGGCCGACTCGCCGGTTGCGCCTACTTGCTCTCAGTTCAGCGAACCACTCCGAGGCCAGTTCAAACATTCTTCCGTTATCTGCTCGCACCAGCCGCAGACTCTCTGAAAACATCCAAAGGTTTTACTACTCCTCTTCTCTGTGTTTGTTGTGTTGTATTGGAATGAATACAATTTAAACACCAAATTGCTTTTTTGTCAATACAAAATTTGAAAGTTTTTTGTATTCATATAAAAACAAGAAATCGGAATTTCCCCTGTAAGAAAGAAGAAAGTTGTGCTATAATGAAACGATAGCATACAAAAGAAGGAAACAGCTCCAAAAATCATGAGGAGGGATAGATATGAAGGGAAAAAAGAAAATTGCTTCGATTCTGGCGTGTGCCATGCTTTTGAGTGCGGCACCCGTAGAAGCAATGGCATATACAGTACCCGATACGGTGCGTGTCGGGCTGGAATCGGTTTGTAAAAACGTGGCATCCGCAAGCATCGGTGTGTGGGAATTGCAGATTGGCATGCAGAAGGGCGATGGCTTTCAAAGGGGCGGCGTGATTACCTCAAGCGGTCTGTTTACGGCAAGGCCTGCCGTGGGGGACTATATCGCAGTGGACAAAACGATGGACTGTGCGGACGCATTGGACATGGCAAAGGACATGAAAAAAAGCGGATTGGACACCTATGCGGCGTACCTGAGCGGAGGGGACTGGACGGTCTATGTGAAGGATGCCTCTGTTTCCGCTGTGGAGGCTGCGGCAGATGAAAATGCAAGCCGCGTTTCCTTTGAGGGCGTTGCGATTACGGGCGGCGAAGCCCCTGTGCTTGTGCCGGAGAATGCCGTCATGATGGGCGGCAATGTGGCAGATACCTTTAAGCTCAACAGCATGCCCTATCGCGGAATGCTGACGTTTTCCGTGAATGGCAGCAGCATGACGGGCGTGAATATCATTGGCTTAGAGGAATATCTCTACGGCGTGGTGCCTTCCGAAATGCCGAAAAGCTATGACGCAGAAGCACTGAAGGCGCAGGCGGTTGCGGCGCGCACCTATGCCATGACGAAGCTGGGCGCGCATACGGGCAGCGGCTATCAGCTCTGCGACACCACAGCCTGTCAGGTTTATAAGGGCTACAGCAACGAGGCGGATGCCACCACAGCGGCGGTAGATGCAACGGCAGGCGAGGTTGCCTGCTACAACGGCAGCCCGATTGAAGCGGTGTTCTCCGCATCCACAGGCGGCTATACCGAAAGCAGTGAAAACGTATGGAATACGGCGGTGCCGTATCTGCGTGCGGTTTCCGAACCGGGGGAATATGGCGATAACAGCTGGACAAAGACTTTGACACTGGATGAGCTGACTGCGCTTTTGCAGGCGAAGGGTGAGAATATCGGCACAGCAAAGGATATTGTGATTACGAAGCTTTCCACAGGCGGGCGGGTGCAGGAGCTGCAAATCGTCGGCACAAGCGGTACAAAAACGCTGACGAAGGAAGCCATTCGGACCTATTTTTCCTCTGCCTGCGGCACACTGCCGAGCAAGATGTTTACAATTAACGGCAAGGGCGGCACGGTAACGGGCGGCACGAGCACAAGCGCGAAGGGCGGTCTGCTTTCTGCGGCAGCAAGGCAGGGCATTGTTGCAAAAACAGAGGGTGCGCTTTCCTATCTGAATGGGAAAAAGCTTTCCGTTGATGTGGATGCAGCACAGCCTGCGCAGAATACCGATAACGGAGCCTATGCGGTTTACAACGTGAGCATCAGCACCGTTGCGAATGGAAAATTCGTATTTTCCGGCAGCGGCAGCGGTCATGGTGTCGGCTTGAGCCAGAAGGGCGCACAGGGCATGGCACAGATGGGCTATGATTATAAGGAAATTCTGTGCCATTACTATACAGGCATTACGATTGAGGGCTGATATTTATGAAGGAATTCAGAGCCTTCCTGCTTTCCCGAACGGGCTGGCAGGATGAAAACGGCAATACGGTTGTTTTTTCCGAAACGAACCTGACAGGGGAAACGGCAGGGGATGGGCTTTGGCTGTTTCTGGATGAGGGGCTGCGCTGCGGCGGCATGCACCGCAGGATTGCGGCAAGCGAAGCGGCAGTCAGAGAGACACTCTGCGGTGTCGGGAAGGAGCTGCTTTGGGAGAAAATAGCAGCCGATTGGGCAAAGGAGGCATAAAAATGTTTTGTGAAAAGCTGACGGAGGAACAAATCAGAAAGGTGATGAATGTCATTTCCGATGACGGCGCACTGACGATTCTGAAAATCCGTACCTATGATAAAAGCTTTGAGGATGCGGTTGCGGTTTCCGCTGTGCCGGAGGTAACGGCGAAATTTCAGGAGGATATTGAAACCTATCAGCTGCATGATTATTTCATCAGAGGAAAGAATCGCGCAGGTGCAGGCTCCGATTATATTTACAGAAAAATGATGTATGAATGGTTCGGTGAGCCGTATGTTGTAAAATATCTGATGGAATATTAAGGGGGAACGGATATGTATGTAAAAAGACTCAAGGATGATGAAATTTTGCAGATTATGCGTGTCATTTCCGACCCCGACTGCGAAATTGTGAGCATTTTCCGCAAGGTGACAGACCCTGAGGTGGTTATCAATTCGCAGGATATGGAGGAACGCTATGTGCTGCATGATTATGATATAGAAGGGTTTGATTATCTGCCCGATGATTCCACGCGGATGTACCGTAAGGAAATGCTGAGGATTTTCGGTGAGAAATATGCGGCGGATTATATGTTGAGAAGATAAAGAGGAACAGAAATGAAAACAAGTGATTTTTACTTTGACCTGCCTGAAGAATTGATTGCGCAGGAGCCGCTTGCGGACAGAGCATCCAGCCGTCTGATGGTGGTGCATAAGGACAGCGGAAAGCGTGAGCATCGGCATTTTCGGGACATTAAAGAGTATCTGCGCGCAGGGGACTGTCTGGTTATCAACAATACCAAGGTTTTGCCTGCCAGATTATACGGCGAAAGAGTCGGCACAGGCGCGGCGATGGAGATTCTTTTGCTGGTGAGAAAGGATATGGATACATGGGAGGTTCTGGTGCGCCCGGGGAAAAAAGCGCGCCCCGGTGACAGGATTTCCTTTGGCGGCGGCAAGCTGATTGCGGAGGTTTTAGAGGTCATCGAAGGCGGCAATCGTATTATCAAATTTGAATATGAGGGCGTGTTTGAAAATATTCTGGAGGAGCTGGGAGAAATGCCCCTGCCCCCCTACATTACGCATAAGCTGGAGGACAAAAACCGTTATCAGACGGTTTATGCGGAGCATGAGGGCTCTGCGGCGGCACCCACGGCAGGTCTGCATTTTACGCCGGAATTATTAAAGGAAATTGAAGACATGGGGGTAAGGATTGCCCATGTTACCCTGCATGTTGGTCTGGGCACCTTTCGCCCCGTGAAGGTGGAGGATGTGCTGGAGCATGAAATGCACTCTGAGTATTATGTGGTAGAGCCGGAGCAGGCGGCGATTATGAATGAAACGAAGAAAAACGGCGGCCGCATCATTGCCGTCGGCACAACAAGCACAAGAACACTGGAATCCGTAACGGATGAAAACGGCGTGATTCAGCCCAAAAGCGGCTGGACGAAGATTTTCATTTATCCCGGATACACCTTCAAGGCGGTGGATTGCCTTGTGACAAATTTCCATCTGCCGGAATCTACGCTGATTATGCTGGTTTCTGCGCTGATGGGGAAGGAGCTTGTGATGGAAAGCTATGCCGAGGCGGTAAAGGAGCGGTATCGGTTCTTTAGCTTCGGGGATGCGTGTCTGTTTCTGGCAAAAGAAAAATGAGCAATAAAAAAGCCCTACTGTAAGCTTAGCTTACAGTAGGGCTTTTTCTTGCTTAGCCGATGCCGCCGTTCAGTGCGCCGAGAATCAGCACCAGAACGCAGACGGGGCAGAGGACATATTTACAGAGCGGATAGAACCAAGGGAACAGGGGCTTATCCCGTCCCTTATTGACCTCCGCTTCCACAAATTCACGCTTGCAGAACCAGAAGAACATGATTGCCGCCAGACCTGCGCCGAGGGGGCAGATATAAATGGACAGCACATCCATCCAACCGGAAACAATGCCTTGGATACAGATGGAAACAACGATGCCGATGATGCCGATGGTAAGGCAGGCAGGCACGCGGGCAAAGTTGAATTTTTCCTGTAGGGTTGCGATGGGCGTTTCATACAGATTGAGGAGAGAGGTCATCCCTGCGAACAGCACTGCCACAAAGAAAATGATGGCGAACAGAGAGCCGCCGGGCATGCTGTGGAACAGATTCGGCAGGAAGATGAACATCAGCCCCGGGCCGCCCTGATCCAGCTGAGAGCCTGTGGTTGCCATGGCAGGAATGATGACCAGTGCCGCAAGGCATGCCGCCAAGGTATCAAAGAAGGCAACGCGCGCCGCAGAGGCAGGAATATTTTCTTCATCGGAGAGATAGGAGCCATAGATGATGGTGCCGTTGCCTGCGATGGAGAGGGAGAAGAATGCCTGTCCGAGGGCGTAAATCCATGTCATAGGGTTTTTCAGCGCGACAGGGTCTACACGAAAGATATAGCGATAGCCTGCCACTGCACCGGGCTGTAATGCAATATAGACAGCAAGCCCGACAAACAGCAGGAAAAACAGCGGCATCATGATTTTATTTGCTTTTTCGATGCCCTGCCCAATGCCCATCATCATAATTAGGATGCAGAGGAGCAGTGCCGCAATCTGCCACCCGTTATTGCCGAAGGCGCTTGCCATGCCGCCGAATGCCGCCGCATAGGAATCAACATCCGCCGGGGCAAGGGTTGCGCCGGTAAATGTGCCGACGGCGTATTTCAAAATCCAGCCCATGACAACGGTGTAGCCGATTGCCATTGCCAATGCGCCGACCATGGGAATCAGCCCCAGTGCCTCCCCCAGCTTGCGCTTGCCGCGGCTTTCCAGAGCCATGCCGAAGGCATTGACAGGGCCGGAGCGTGCCGCACGCCCGAATGCCATTTCCCCGATGACACCTGTTGCGCCAATCAGCACAACAAAGATAAAATAAGGAATCAGAAAGGAACCGCCGCCGTAAAGGGAGACCCTTGTCGGGAACATCCAGAGATTGCCCATGCCGACCGCGGAACCCACGCAGGCAAGGATGAAGCCGAGCCTGTTGGTAAAAGAATCACGTTTTTTCATAAGTTTCTCCTTTATAAATGATAAATGCCTGTGTAGTATACCATTTTTTTCGGGAGAAGGACAGAATAAAACGGAAAATTGTACAGAATTGGATGATTTTTTTGAGGAACAGCGAGCAGATTCTTTTCCTTGAAATAAAGGAAAATCTACTATAAAATAGAAGGAGTGTTTAGGGAAAGTCGGTGAGAAAAATGGACTTATTTGAATATAACCGCAGCCTGCAGGGCGGCAAGGAGGCACCGCTTGCGGCAAGGATGCGCCCAAGCTGTCTGGAGGATTTTGTCGGGCAGGAGCATATTGTCGGGAAGGGCAAGCTGCTTTACAGAGCCATTCAGAGCGACAGGCTCAGCTCTGTTATTTTTTATGGTCCGCCGGGGACAGGCAAGACCACTCTGGCGAAAATCATTGCCAATACAACGAAAAGCAAATTCTGCCAGATTAACGCGACAACGGCAGGCATAAAGGAGATTAAGGAAACTGTGGAGGATGCCAAGGCGGCGCTTGGGATGTACGGCAAAAAGACGATTTTGTTTATTGACGAGATTCACAGGTTCAACAAAAGCCAGCAGGATGCCCTTCTGCCGCATGTGGAGGACGGCACGCTGATTCTGATTGGGGCGACAACGGAAAACCCTTATTTTGAGGTGAACAAGGCGTTGGTTTCCCGCTCGATTGTCTTTGAGCTGCGGCAGCTTGAGGACAAGGACATCAAAAGACTGCTGGAGCGGGCATTGACGGATGAGAAAAACGGCATGGGTATCTATCATGCGAGGATGGATGCGGACGCAATGGATTTTCTTGCAAATACGGCAAACGGGGACGCGAGAGCCGCGCTCAACGCTTTGGAACTGGCAGTGCTGACAACGGAGCCACAGGCGGACAAAACGATTCACATCACCTTGGAGGAGGCACAGGAGTGCATCCAGAAGCGTGCGCTGAATTATGATAAGGATGGGGACAACCATTATGATACGATTTCCGCGTTCATCAAGAGCATGCGCGGCTCTGACCCCGATGCGGCTTTGTATTATCTGGCGAAGATGATTTATGCAGGGGAAGACCCGAAATTTATTGCGCGGCGGGTTGTCATCTGTGCATCGGAGGATGTGGGCAATGCAGACCCGCATGCGTTGCAGGTAGCGGTTTCTGCCATGCAGGCGGTCAATTTTATCGGGATGCCGGAGGGGCGGATTCCCTTGGCGCAGGCGGTGACATACGTTGCCTGTGCGCCGAAAAGTAATGCCGCCTATCTTGGGATTGACAAGGCGCTGAGTGATGTACGCAATATTCGGATTCGTACCGTTCCACCGCATCTGAAGGACAGCCATTACAGCGGTGCGAAGGAATTGGAGCATGGCGTAGGCTACAAATACGCACATGATTACCCCGGACATTATGTGAAGCAGCAATATCTGCCGGATGAATTGGTTGGCACGGTATATTATGCGATGACGGAGAACGGCGTGGAGCGGCGCATGAAGGAGCATCTGAGGCGGCTGAAGGGGGAGTAACAGGATTTTTCTTGGAAATTTCTTGACTTTCCGATTTGATATGTTAAAATAAATTTATTATGATTTGAATGACTGTGAAGATGAAAAGTACGCAGTGAACCATCTCCAGAGAGAGGGCTTTCGGGGAAACCTGAGCTGAAAGAGCCCTTAGCCTGTGAAGCTGCGGAAGTTCCCATCGGAGTCGGCTTTCTGAACAGAGCAGTAGGAAAGCCCGTTTCATGCTCGTTACGCATCAGAGTGCCTGTGATAGCAGGAATTTGGGTGGTACCGCGAGCCTTCGTCCCTTTGTGTGACGGAGGCTTTTTCTTTTTTGGGTGTGCCCCACCCCGTAAAAATCTGAAAAAACCTTGCAAAAGAGAGGAGAAAGCAAAAATGAAGGATAAGCTGAAACAAATCCAGCAAAAAGCGCTGAGCGCATTCCAGGATGCAAGAGAAATCAAGGATGTAGATGATTTAAAGGTGAAATTTCTGGGCAAGAAGGGCGAGCTGACCGCCATTCTGAAGGAAATGGGCAAGCTTTCCGCAGAGGAAAGACCTGTCATCGGGCAGATGGCGAATGAAGTGAGACAGAGCATTGAAAAAATGCTGGAGGAAAGCAAGAAACGTCTGGAGGCGGCAGAGCTGGCGCACAGACTGGAGGCGGAAAAAATCGACGTAACCATGCCCGGTAAGGAAAGACCCGAAGGGCATAAGCACCCCATGAGCATTGTGATCGACGAAATCTGCGATATTTTCAAGGGCATGGGCTACGAGGTGGCAGACGGCCCTGAGGTGGAAAAGGATTATTATAACTTTGAGGCACTGAATATTCCTGCAAACCATCCTGCAAAGGATGAACAGGATACCTTCTATATCAATGGGGATATTCTGCTGCGTACACAGACCTCTCCCGTACAGGTGCGTACCATGGAGAAGGGCAAGCTGCCTATCCGTATGGTTTGCCCCGGTGCGGTATATCGTTCCGATGAGGTGGATGCAACCCACTCCCCTGTATTCCATCAGCTGGAAGGCATGGTGATTGATAAGAACGTAACTATGGGCGATTTGAAGGGTGCATTGGCAGTGTTTGCGAAGGAGCTGTTCGGTGAGGATACAAAGGTTCGTTTCCGTCCCCATCATTTCCCCTTCACAGAACCCAGTGCGGAAATGGACGTAACCTGCTTTGCTTGCGGCGGCGAGGGTTGCCGTGTGTGCAAGGGCGAGGGCTACATTGAGCTGCTGGGCTGCGGCATGGTTCACCCCAAGGTGCTGAAAATGAGCGGCATTGATCCTGAGGAATACAGCGGCTTTGCATTTGGTATGGGTCTGGAGCGTGTAGCTATGCAGAGATACGGCATTACAGACCTGCGCTTGCTGTTTGAAAACGATGCGAAATTCCTGAAGCAGTTCTAATAGACTGCAAAAGATTGCGGGGCGTTGGTTCAAGCAGGGTTTGCACCCTTGCCCTTTGGGCAACCGCCGCATCTGTTCGGCGGTGCGTACCCACACCCAACGAGGAATTTTGAAAAATAAATTTATATTCCGTATTTACCTGCAAAAGCAGATGCTTTTGCGTATAGGGTCAAGGGGATTATCCCCTTGCAGGAGTTTGAGGACAGCGTCCTCAATAGAAGAAAGGAGAGTTAATTTCATGGACGTACCTATGTCTTGGATGAAAGAATATGCACCCGTTACAGCGGATATCAAGGATTTTATTGAGGATATCACGTTGTCCGGTTCCAAAGTAGAGGGCTACACAACCGTAGCCGGCGAAATTAAAAACGTAGTGACAGGCTATATCAAGGAAATCGTAAAGCACCCCGATGCCGATAAGCTGGTGATCTGCACGATTGATGCAGGACAGGGCAGGGACTTAACGATTGTTACCGGCGCACCCAATGTGAGAGTGGGAGATTATGTACCTGTTGCGCTGAACAATTCTGTTATCGCAGGCGGCAAGGAAATCCACACAGGCGAGCTGCGTGGGGTTGTTTCCGAAGGGATGCTCTGCTCTGTGGAGGAACTGGGCTGCGACAGACACGATTTCCCCGAAGCACCCGAATATGGCATCTATATCTTCCCCGAACCCGTAGAATTGGGTAAGGATATTGTTGAAGTGCTGGATTTGAAGGATGAAGTGGTGGAATACGAAATTACCTCCAACAGACCCGACTGCTTCTCTGTTCTGGGGATTGCAAGAGAGGCTGCCGCAACCTATGATATTCCCTTCCATTACCCCGAAATCAAGGTGGCAGAAAAGGCGGAAGGCAAGGCAGAGGATTTTGTAAAGGTAACGATTGAGAACCCTACCCTTTGCCCCAGATACGTTGCAAGAGTGGTAAAGAATGTAAAAATCGGACCTTCTCCCAGATGGATGAGAAAAAGACTGCGTATGGCAGGTGTACGCCCCATCAACAATATCGTTGATATCACAAACTATGTGATGATTGAAATGGGACAGCCGATGCATGCATTCTCCATCGAAACCATCAAGGACAGCCATATTATTGTAAGAAACGCAAAAGAGGGCGAAACCATTACAACACTGGACGGACAGGTGAGAAGCCTTGATCCCTCCATGCTTGTGATTGCCGACCCCGAAAAGGCAGTTGCGATTGCAGGCGTAATGGGCGGCGAAAATTCCATGATTGTGGAAGGCTCTCAGGCGGTGCTGTTTGAATCCGCAAACTTTGACGGCCCGAACGTGCGTATCACAGCGAAAAAGGTTGGTCTGCGTACAGACGCATCCAGTAAGTTTGAAAAGGGACTGGATCCCAATCTGGCACTGGAGGCAGTGAACCGCGCAGTGCAGCTGGTGGAGCTTCTGGAGGCAGGTGAGGTTGTGCCCGGCGTTGTGGATGAATACCCCAACAAGAGAGAGCCTTGGCAGCTTTCCTACAACCCTGCATGGATTAACAAATTCCTTGGGACAAATATTTCCGAAGAAGAAATGCAGAAGATTTTTGAAAAAATCGAATTGAAGGTTGACCCTGTAAACCATATTGTAACGATTCCTACCTTCCGTCCCGATTTGGAGGCACAGGCAGACCTTGCGGAAGAAATTGCACGCTTCTACGGCTATAATAAAATTGAGGCAACCTTGGCCTCCGGCACACCTACGGTTGGCAAGAGAACCTATGCACAGAGCATTACCGCACTGGTAAAGGATACTGTGATTGCAAACGGTCTGTGTGAGGCAATGACATATAGCTTTGAAAGCCCGAAGGTGTTTGACAAGCTGCTGATTCCTGCGGACAGCGACTTGAGAAAGGCCATTGTGATTTCTAACCCTCTGGGTGAGGATTTCTCCATCATGAGAACGGTTTCCTTTAATGGGATTCTGACCTCTCTGGCAACCAACTACAACAGAAGAAACGAAAGCGCAGGGCTGTTTGAGGTGGCGAAGGTTTATATTCCCAAGGCACTGCCTTTGACAGAACTGCCTCACGAAATTCCCACACTGACCATGGGGATGTACGGCAATATGGATTTCTATGATTTGAAGGGGATTGTGGAGCATCTGATGCACGTTCTTGGCATGAGCAAGGTGGCAGAATATGTGACAGAAAAGGCACTGCCTTGGATGCACCCCGGCAGAACGGCTTCTGTGATCGTAAACGGCGAAAGCATTGGTTATTTGGGTGAAGTGCATCCTGCGGTGCTGAAAAACTACGGCATTGGTACAAGAGCATATCTGGCTGTTCTGGATATGGAAAAGGTAATTGCGAATGCAAACAGAGATGTGGTTTATCAGGCATTGCCGAAATTCCCCGCACTGACAAGAGATATTGCAATGCTGGTGAAGGAAGATGTAACCGTGAAGGAAATTGCGGATATCATCAAGAAAAACGGCGGCGCATATCTGGAGGAGGCAAAGCTCTTTGACGTATATCAGGGGGCGCAGATTGAAGCAGGCTATAAATCTGTGGCATATTCCATCACCTTCCGCAGTGCGGAAAAGACACTGGCAGATGCCGATATTGCAGATGCAATGGATAAGATTTTGAAGGGCTTGGCAGAGGAGCTGGGCGCACAGCTGAGAGATAAATAAGGAATCGGGATTTCCGAGAGAAAGAACCGCCATGGCAGGGATGCTGTGGCGGTTTTTTGATGAGAGGAACGGCGTAGGTGCGCCTATAAAAAGATTTACTGGGAATAACTATTCATATAATAGTATAAATATTATTAAAACTAATATTGACAAAGTGGAATACTAATGATAGAATAGGGATAGAGGTGGTAGATATGAAGCGAATGATAACGAAATGCCCCGGATGTCAGGGAACGCTGCATATTGCAAAGCTGCAATGCCCTGATTGTGGTATGGAATTAAAAAATGATTTTTCATTGAGCCGTTTCGATCGGTTGGATGATGCACAGTATGAATTTCTTCTGACATTTTTGAAAAGCAGAGGGAGTTTAAAGGAAGTGCAGGCAGAATTACAGCTTTCTTATCCTGCGGCGAAAAAGAAACTGGAAGAATTATTAGTTGCGTTGGATTTGAGTGAGACAACTGAGAAAAGGGGAGAGGTAGATATGAGCAATTTAAAGGTGGAGCAGGGCAGTACGGAAGCATCTGAAATCATCAAGGGGAAAATCAAAGAAAACGGCGGTCATGTTACAGTGTATACCGCAAGGGGACTTCCCTGCGAAATCACGGCAGAGCCGGATGGGAAAACCTTTAGCAGTAATAAGCTTCCTGTGAGCGATAGATATGATTACAAGGTTTTTGATGTGATTGTAGACCTTTTACTTGAGCAGGGCGGCAGAGCAAGAAAAGGAAATGGGCGAAATTATAAACTGGGTGAAAAAGGGTGTGAAACGGATACAGTGGTTGGTGCGATTGCGGTATATCGTGGATATGAATTGGGTGCATCCGTTTATGATCCTGTTTTTGTAATGGCGGCGGTGCTGGAATGGGCAGGCATTGCGGAAAATGGTCGAGGGGAATTGATTCTTACGAATGAATACAAGAGTATGCTGTAAAATTGTTAGCGGGTAATGCAGATTAGGGTTTTCGTGGGGGGATGATTATGATAAAATCAATTTTAGAGTTGAAATTTGAAGAAGAAATCAGAGATAAGATGTTTCTTGCAAAAAAAGAGTGCAACTATAATCCGACTCGCTTTCATCAGATGATTAACAACCATGGCGGTGTTGAAACGGCAAAAAGGTTGATTGCACAGGCGCAAAAAACCGGAAATACATCAGATGGATTTACTACGCTTTATCTTTGCGATAGGTTGGATTTGACAATGGAAAATTCTGTTTGTAAGGAGGAATACCGCTCTTTATTTACTGCGGATGAAATTGCGTATTGTGAAATGGTATTAGGAATTACCGAGAGCTGAAGCGTGATAAAGTAGGTTTATAGTAAAAGGAAATGGAATGGCGGCAGGGGGTGCAGGTATGCGTTTATTTAGAATGATTGTTTCTATTTTTGTGATGCTGATTGCGGGCTTGATTGGTTTTTTCGTGGGCATTAGAATAGATGAGGCAATGGGCGGTGCGGTTTTATTTTCCGTGATTGCCGGAATTGCCTGCGTGATTTATACGATAGAGAATCAGGAAAAATGAGATTGCCGACAGGATTCTGAAAAGCGGAGAGCGTTTTTTGGAGAGGATTTTTTACTGACGAGAGAAGAAATGAAAAAGAGCGAAAAAACAGCCCTTGGAGAGTGCTTTCCGAGGGCTTTTGTTATTTTATTTTACATATTCATATTTTTTGATATAGCAGATGCCGATGGGGGTGGGGCCGGTATGGGTGCCGATGGTGATGCCGACGGGCCAGATTTCATCCATTACATCGAAGCCTTCTGCCAAGAGGGTCTGACGCATTTCTTCTACGGTGGCGTGGCGTTCCTTTTCCCCGCGCACCAACAGCACGCGATAGTGTTCCTTCTCGCTGTCGATTTCGTTTCTTGTCATATCCATGATGGTTTTGAGCGCTTTTTTATGCCCGCGCACCTTGCTTTCGGGATACAGTTCGCCATCGCGCATGACGATAATCGGCTTAATATTCAGAATCGCGCCTGCCAGAGCGGCGGCTTTGCCGATTCTGCCGCCCTTCTGGAGATAATCCAGAGAATCGACGGTGAAGTTGATTTTTGTCATATATTTTTGTTTATCCAGAACGGCAAGCAGCTCTTCCATAGAATAGCCGGCATCGCGCATGCGGCATGCTTCGTAGACCAGAAGCCCCTGCGAGCCTGTGACACAGGCACTATCCAGAACGATGATTTTGCGCTCGGGATAGGCTTCGCCAAGGATATTTGCCGCATTTACGCCGCTCTGATAGGAGCCGCTGAAATTTGCCGTAAGGCAGATACAGAAAACATCCTTGCCTTCCTTTAAAACGGGCTCCATGGCATCCATGTAATCCTGCACGGAGGGCAGAGAGGTTTTTGGATAGAGCTTATCGGCATTGATTTTATCGTAAAATTCATCGGGGGTGATATCCTGCAATTCCTTTAGGTAATTTACCGTATCAAAGGAAACATGAAAGGGGACGTAGGTTACATCCAGCTGTTCCAACACGGCGGCAGGAATATCGCAGGAGGTATCGGAAAGTATTTTATATGTATACATAGAGCTATTCCTCCATTTGAAATCTATAAAATCGATTTTGAATTAGTCTTTCTATCGGTTTATTTTACTTTGTATTTTGGGCGTTGTCAATAAAAAACACTGTTACACTGACGTAGTAAAGCATACCAGATGTTGTGTTATTCTGCTGTGCGGAAGTGGTTTTTATTGTAGGATTTGCCAATTTCCAAAGAAGATGGTATCATTTGTAGGCATGAAGAAAACGGAAGGGAGGAAACAGAGATGGGAAAGATTCTGGTCATTGCCGAGAAGCCCTCTGTGGCAAGGGACATTGCGAAGGTTTTGCAGGCAAAGCAGAAGGGAGAAGGCTGTCTCATCGGGGAGCGCTATGTGGTTTCCTGGGCGGTCGGGCATCTGGTGACGCTTGCGGAGCCGGAGGAATATGACGAGAAATACAAGAAATGGAATTTTTCCACGCTGCCGATTCTTCCTGAGGAAATGCAGCTGAAAGCAATCAAACAGACGAGAGACCAGCTAAAGATTCTGCACAGCTGGATGCACAAAAGGGAGATTGACAGCTTAATCTGTGCAACGGATAGTGGGAGAGAAGGGGAGCTGATTTTCCGCTATATTTATGAGATTACGAAATGCAAAAAGCCGTTTCAGCGGCTCTGGATCAGCAGCATGACGGAGGAGGCCATCAAGGAAGGCTTCAGAGCGCTGAAGGACGGCAGAGAATACGATTTATTATATACCTCCGCGAAATGCAGGAGTGAGGCGGACTGGCTGGTAGGGATGAACGCCACGCGGGCGTATACCCTGCAATATCACGCGCTTCTGAGCATTGGGCGTGTGCAGACACCGACACTGGCGTTGATTGTGGAGCGGCAGAAGGAAATCGATGCCTTTACGGCGGAGGATTATTTTGAAGTACAGGCAGACTTCGGCGGCTATACGGGGCTTTGGATTGACAGGGAGGAGCATACCCGTATCGACAGGGAGGACGCGGCGCAGGCGATTCTTGCGAAAACAAACGGCAAGCCTGCCACGATTACAAAGGTGGAAAAGGAAGAAAAGAAAACGCCGCCGCCCCTGCTTTATGATTTGACGGAATTGCAGAGGGAATGTAACCGAAAATTCGGCTTTTCCGCGAAAAAGACACTGGATATCGCGCAGAGCCTGTATGAAAAGCGAAAAATGATTACCTACCCCAGAACGGACAGCCGCTACCTGAGCGAGGACATGAAGGGAAAGGTGAAAAGTACGATTCACCGCTTGCAGGCGTTGGAGGAATACGCGCCCTATGCGGAGCCGCTTATGCAGGAAATCCGATTCACGAAGCGTATCATTGACAATGCGAAGGTGACAGACCACCATGCCATCATCCCGACGGACGGGAAGCTACGCCCCGAAAGCCTTTCCGAGGATGAGAGAAAGGTGTTTTCTCTGGTGGCGGCACGTTTTCTGGCGGTTTTTTATCCGTATTATCGCTATGAGGTGACGAAGGTTTACGCCGAGGCGGAGCAGGAACGCTTTCTTTCCAAGGGGACGGTTGTTCTGGAGGAGGGCTGGCAGGCAGTGGAAAAGGCACTGGTGCCGACTGCGACGAAGAAGAAAAAGACGAAGAACGAGGAGGAGCAGAAGCTGCCGTCCTTGCAGGAGGGCGAGGTGCGGACGATTCGCAGCATGGAGCTTCTGCGGAAAAAGACGAAGCCGCCTGCACCCTATACGGAAAGCAGCCTGCTTTCTGCGATGGAAAACGCAGGACGGTTTGTGGAGGACGAAGCACTCAAGGAGCAGATGAAGGACAGCGGCTTAGGCACACCTGCCACAAGAGCCGCTATCATTGAGCGACTGCTGACGGTGGGATATCTGACGCGAAAAGGGAAAACCCTTCTGCCGACGGAAAAGGGCAGAAAGCTGATTGAGGTTGTGCCGCAGGAGATGCGCTCGCCGCAGACCACGGGCAAATGGGAAAAAGGACTTTCCTCGATTGCGAAGGGCAAAATGACGGAGGAACGCTTTATGGCAAGTATTCGCCGTTATGTACAGTTTCTGATACAGGATGCGGCATCGGGCAGACGGGCGGATGTTATCTTTCCGGAGGAGCAGGTGCGCGGAAAACGCCGCAAAACAAATGCCTTTGGGAAATGCCCTTTCTGCGGACGGGATATTCTGGAAAATTCAAAATCCTTTTATTGCGCAGGATGGAAAAGCGGCTGCAAATTTTCGCTCTGGAAGGACAGCCTGAAGCCATACGGTCTGGAGCTGGACGGCGGTATGGTGAAGCTGCTGCTGAAAAAGAACAAATCCGAGCGCGTGGCGGTGACACTGCCGCAGACGGGCGAGAAGGGAACGGCGGTTCTGATTCTGAACAAGGACAAGGGCGGACAGATAGAGCTGATGGATTTTAACAGAGAAAACGCTTAAGTCGAAAGCAGGAGAAAGAAAGAGTTGAAAGAAGAAAAAAGATTTGGTATGATTTTAAATTGTGAGAAAAATTTCTGAAATAGATTGGAAAGATAGTAAGGATTGGAGAAGAACATGGAACAGATTTACAGTATGCTGGGGATTTCTGCGGAGGTAGAAGCCTTTGGCAATGCGGTTTTAAAGGATTTAAAGGAACGCTTTGAAAAAATTGACGCGGTGGCGGAATATAATCAGGCGAAGGTGCTGCGTGCCATGCAGGAGGAACGCGTGGATGGTACCTGCTTTGCGGGCTCGACGGGCTATGGCTACAATGACAATGGGCGCGATAAGCTGGAAAAGGTATATGCGCGCTGCTTTGGGACAGAGGCGGCTCTGGTGCGCCCCCAGATTACCTGCGGCACACATGCACTGGCAATCGCGCTGAGTGCGAACCTTCTGCCCGGGGATGAGCTGCTTTCCCCTGTCGGCAAGCCGTATGATACACTGGAAAACGTCATTGGGACAGTGCCCTCTGCCTGCTCTCTGATGGAATACGGGGTCAGCTACAGACAGGTGGAGCTTATGGAGGATGGGACATTTGACTATCCTGCCATCAGAGAAGCCATCAATGAAAAGACAAAGCTGGTGACGATTCAGCGTTCCAAGGGCTATGCCATGCGTCCGACCTTTTCTGTGCAGCAGATTGGGGAGCTGATTGCATTTATTAAGGAAATCAAGCCTGATGTGATTTGCATGGTGGATAACTGCTACGGTGAATTTGTGGATGTGATTGAGCCTTCCAACGTGGGGGCAGATATGATTGTCGGCTCTTTGATTAAAAATCCCGGCGGTGGTCTGGCTCCTATCGGCGGCTATATCTGCGGCAAGCAAAGCTGCATTGACAGATGCGCATACCGTCTGAGCGCACCCGGTCTGGGGCAGGAGGTCGGTGCCTCTCTGGATCTGAACCGTGCGCTGTATCAAGGCTTTTTCCTTTCCCCTACGGTTACGGCAGGGGCATTGAAGGGGGCTGTTTTTGCGGCGAATGTGTATGAAAAGCTGGGTTTCCGCGTGATTCCCAACGGCACAGAGCCCCGTCATGATATCATTCAGGCGGTGGAGCTGGGCAGTGCCGAGGCCATGGAGGCATTCTGTCAGGGGATTCAGGCGGCGGCACCTGTGGACAGCTATGTTACGCCGATTCCCTATGCGATGCCGGGGTATAACTGCGATGTCATCATGGCGGCAGGGGCATTTATCCAAGGTTCTTCCATTGAACTGAGTGCGGATGGCCCAATCAGAGCGCCCTATTCCGTTTATTTCCAGGGCGGACTGACATGGTTCCATGCGAAAACGGGGATTCTGATGAGCTTGCAGAAGCTGTACGAAAAAGGATTGGTAAAGATATAAATCGAAATCAGAAGGTGGTCGGATTTACCGACCGCCTGTTTTTTTGCCCAAAAGCAGGGAGAGCATCCTTTTATCCAGACAGCCGAGCAGAAAAAGAAACAGGAGATACAGAACGCCCATGCCGCAGAGCGAGCCGAGGAACAGCAGCTTGGACGGGGCAAAAATGCGGATACAGTATTTTGTTATCAGCCCGGCGGCGGCACCGGCAAGCAGAGGCTTGAAAAAGCAGCTGCGGCAGGAGGGCAGAACGGCGGTGCGCTTCCAGAGGCGGTGCAGGGAGCAGCTGACGGAAAACAGCAGGCTGAGAAACCAGCCGCCCAGAAACGCCGCCACGCCATAGGCAGGCATGCAGAACCAGATGACAGCAATGCTGATGCAGGAGGAAAGAATGTTGTTGCGGAAAAGGAAAAGCTGCTCTCCCAAGCCATTCAGAAGTCCGTGAAGGGTGGTCTGCGCATAGAGCAGGGGACAGAGGAAGGCAAGCGGAAACAGCACCTGCCCCAATGCCGCGCGGTCATAGACGATATAGCAGATTTCGTGTGGAAAAACGGCAAACAGCGCCGCCGCCCCGAACCCGATGACAGAGGTAAAAAGGAAGGTGGCGGAAACGGTTTTGCTGATGCGGGTATCCTGCTTGACGGCGCAGGCCTCGGAAATTTCCGGCACGAGGGAAACGGATGCTGCCATCAGGCAGGCGGAGGGCAGAAGGACAAGGGGCATTGCCATCCCTGTCAGCTCACCGTAGGTGGAGAGGGCTTGGACGGTATTCTGCCCGTGGAGCTGCAGCTGTCTGGGAATCAGGAGATTTTCAACGGTGGAAAGGAGTGAGCCGGCAATGCGGCTTGCGGAAAGCGGCAGGGCGGTGCTTAAAATCATGGCAAGGACGGCAGGAGAGGACAGCGTGGGCTTGCGTATGAATTTATGCTTCCTTTTATAATGGAAATAATTCCAGACGGTAAAGCCGCAGGAAAGCAGCTCCCCGAACAGGATGCCGCAGACGGCGGCACCGCAGGCATAGCTGAGCCCGCGCGGGACAAAAATGCCTGCCAGAAAATAAATCGTCAGGATACGGACGGTTTGCTCCAGCACCTGCGAAAAGGCAGGGACGAGTGTTTCCTGTATGCCGAGGAAGAAGCCGCGAAAGCAGGAGCTTGCTGCCATAAACGGCACAGCCAATGCCAAAAGGCGCAGGGAAAAAGCGGCGCGCCTATCCCTAAGCATAGAAAGGGCGATGCTATCCGCGCCGAAAAACAGGACACAGCTGACAGCCGCACTTGCACAGAGGGAAAGGCAGACCGCCTGCTTGACAATGCGCCCGATATTCCCATTCTGTCCGCGGATGTATTCCTGCGCGGCAAGGTGGGAAATGGTTGTGGTGAAGCCGGCGGAGGTGATGCTCCATGCAAGCATATACAGCGGCAGAATCAGCTGATACAGCCCCATGCCCTCTGCGCCGATGGCGTTTGACATGAAAACACGATAGAAAAATCCCATACATTTTGTGATGAGATTGGCACAGGTCAGGATAAGGGTTCCGGTGATGATATTTTTTCTGCTCATGGCAAAGCCTCCGAAGGGGGTTCTTTTACTTATATGACAAGAGGACGGGAAATAGAAGGGAAACAAGGAGAAAACGGGGATTTGACTGAACAAAAGTAATGCTTTTTTGGAAGAAAAAGGTAGAAAATGATACGAATATTTCGCATATAAACCGTCAAAAAGACTGAAAAACAAATATTCTTATGTTTTTCGTACGTTATAATAAACAATTTTGCAAGGGCGATAAAAAAATTCATTGAAATGTATTGACAACAATTTCTTTGAGCGATATAATCTACTCACAAAGAGCATATAGCCGAAGGAAGAAGTGAATTTATTTCATTCATTTCTTACAAAAACAAATGAAATTCTGCTGCGGACGGGAAAAAAAGAGCCGTTTTTCCCCAAGAGCCGGTTGCCGCAGAGAAGCTTTTGTGTGATGCTTCGGAACGTGCTTCACTTGCTGGAAAACTGACGGAAGCATTTCTGTGCAGGCAAAAACGGAATTATTTTATCAGCATTATTTATTGCCTGCGTTACAGAAGCACCGATGGTTTCAGCGCATACCCTAAAAAGGAGGAAGGAAGAAATGAGTAACAACAACAACGAAATGAAGAAGGAGCTCGGCATGGGCGCTGCGATGGCTACAGTAGTCGGCTGCGTAATCGGTTCCGGTGTATTCTTCAAACCCACAGCAATCTACACAGCAACAGGCGGTGCGCCCGGTCTGGCAATCATCGCATGGGTGGTAACCTCTCTGGTTTGCCTGTGTGCGGCAATGACATTTGCCGAAATCGCAATCTTGATTCCCGAAACAGGCGGTATGCCCGTATATCTGAAAAAGGTATTCGGTGACAGGGTTGGTTATCTCTGCGGCTGGATGCAGACTGTTGTATTCTATCCCGGTCTGGTTGCGGCACTGGCAGTAGCGGTTGCAAACCAGGCAAAGCTGTTCCTGGGCGACGGCATGGTTGTTCCTGTGGCAATCGTATGTATCATCATCATGGTTGCGCTGAACTGCATGGGCGCTAAGGTTGGCGGTGCAGCACAGACGATCTTTACCGTAGCAAAGCTGATTCCTCTGGTTCTGATTATGATTTTCGGCTTCATCAGAGGCAACGGCAATCCCATCTTCGACCCTATGCTGGGTGAGGGACTGAAATTCGGCTCCGTTTTGGGGCAGCTGATGATTGCAGTTCTGTTCGCATACGAAGGCTGGACAAACGTAGGTGCAATCGCGGGCGAAATGAAAGATCCCGGCAGAGATTTGCCTAAGGCGATTGTTGGCGGCGTAGCGCTGATTATGGCAGTTTATATTATCATCAACCTGGCTTACCTGTGGGTACTGCCTGCTGATGTAATGATGAATCTGGAATCCCCTGCATCCGCAGTAGCAATGCAGATCTTCGGCAACATGGGTGGTAAAATCGTATCCGTTGGTATCATGATTTCTGCCGGCGGCGCATGCAACGGCTTTATCCTGTCCGGTTCCCGTACAGCACTGTACATGGCAGAACAGGGTGACCTGCCCGGCAGCAAGGCTCTGTCCAAAATCTCCGGCACAGGCGTTCCCATCAACTGCATTTTCCTGATTGGTATTCTGGGTGCAATTTATGCACTGACAGGTCAGTTCGACCTGCTGACAAACCTTGGTACATTCGTAGGCTGGGTATTCTACACACTGACATTCCTGGCAGTTATGGCTTACAGAAAACAGGCACCCGATCTGAAACGTACTTATAAGGTACCTGCATACCCTGTAATTCCTATCATCGCAATTGTTTCCGGTCTGTATGTTCTGCTGAACCAGCTGTTCATGGCAGGTCCTGATGCAAGAAAGGTTGCTGTAGGCGGTATCATTCTGGTACTGATTGGTTTGCCCGTTCGTGCAATCTTCACAAAGAAGAAAGCGGCATAAGGCAGTCTGAACGATTTCGTTCCATAAATTAAAAATATTTGCTTATGAAAGGCTTCAAAGGCGTATTCTTTCTGAACTAGGCGGTTCGGAGGGGATACGCCTTTTGTTTGTGAAAATAAAGTTGTCTGAGAAGATGGAAAAGGTAGGAAATGCCCATAAAACCGAAGCAGGCAAAACTTTTTCCCTTTTGCACAAATGCAGAATACGCTGAAAATTCTGCTAAAATGTACGACTTATCTACGAAATTTAGTGGTGGAATATACAAAATATACAATAAAAATGAGGGTGTTAAGAAAATGGTAAAAAATATATCGTCAGATACCACTAACAGTCTTGACATTTTTTTGATAATCATTGATAATATATTGTATTGGAGTAAATGCAGATGTCAGTTTCAGCTTGAATTTTCAACAAAAGCCGGAGGAATTTCGGCTTTTTCGGCAGAAGGAAACGGCATTTTCATGGAAACAGAAGGGAAGTAAATGCTTTTGAGGGAAGGATGGTTCAATGTATTTATTATTGTTACTGCTGTGGTTTATTTTTAATGGCAGAGTAACGCTGGAAGTTGCCCTGTTTGGGATAGTGATCTGCGGCTGGCTTTATTGGTTTATCTGCAAGTACATGGGCTACAGCTTTCAGAGAGAGAAGGTTCTTGTGAAAAAGATTCCTCTTTATCTGAAATATGCCTTTGTTTTGCTCTGGGAAATTTTCAAGGCGAATGTGGATGTCATCAAGATTATTTTTTCGCCGAAAAAAGCAGAGATTCAGCCTGCGCTTGTAAGGTTTCATACGGATTTGAAAAGTGAAGCCTCTTTGGTTGCTCTGGCGAATTCCATCACACTGACCCCCGGCACCTATACGGTGGAATTGGAAAACGGAGAATATGTTGTGCAGGCGCTGGATCGGGAAAAATTCGGCGAGGGTCTGGAGGATTCCGTTTTTGTAAAGCAGTTGAGAAGGTTGGAGGGATGAGCGTATGAGCGGTACAATGCATTTTATTCTGGAAATCGCTATGTTCGTTCTGGCGTGCGGCATGATTCTGGCGTTTATCCGTGCAGTCAGAGGGCCTCGTTTTACGGATCGTATTGTGGCGATTAACATGATTGGTACCATGACGACGGTGATAATTGGGATTCTTTCCGCTTATCTGGGCGAAACCTCTCTGGTGGATGTTTCTCTGGTTTATTCCTTGCTGAGCTTCTTGGCGGTAGTGGTGATGTGTCACGTTGTTACCCTGCATCATAAGGGTCGTCTGCTGTTTCTGGCAAGAAAGGAAAAGGAGGCAGAGGAAAAATGTCAATAAGAGAAATCATTGCAGCAATCTGCATTTTTATAGGGCTGTTTGTGTTCCTTTGTTCGATTCTGGGGATTTATCGCTTTAAATATGCGATGAACCGTATGCACGCAGCAGCCTTAGGGGATACCATGGGAATTTTCTTTGTTGTATTAGGTCTTCTGATTTTAGGGCAGGATATTTTCCACATGGCAAAATATGCCCTTATCATTCTGTTTTTCTGGCTATCCAGTCCCATTTCGACACACCTGATTGCGAAGGTAGAGCTTCTGACAAACAAAGACTGTGAAGAAAGGATGAAGGACAGATGAGCGATTTTAGCGTTACCATTCAGATGATTTTGGTTATTTTTCTCATTGCCAGTGCCATCGGCGTTTCTGTAACAAGAAAGCTTTTTATGGCGGTTATCGTTTTCATGGGGTATAGCTCCGTTATGGCAATTGTGTGGCTTTTTCTGGAATCTCCCGACCTGGCTATCACAGAGGCGGCTGTTGGCGCAGGGATTGATACGGTACTGTTCTTCCTGACGCTGAAGAAGGTTCACGCACTGAAAGGCACAAGGGAGGGGTGATGAGATGAAAGAAGAAAAATCGTTTTGGGAGAAATTGAAACGTTGGATTGACGGGGACGAGGTGCTTCTCGATGCAGATGAAATTATCTCCAAAAAAGAGAAAAAAGAGTTTATTTATGAAGAAAGAATTTTTCCGATTGGAGACATTCGCTCCAATGTAACCCTGTATTGTGTGCTTTCCGTTTTCGTTACGGTGGTATTCATTGCAGTTATGCTGCATGTAGTTATGGAGCTGCCGATGTTTGGCGACCCGAACAGCATCACCAACAACGAGGTTGCGGCGCGCTACTTGGAAAAAGGGATTGCGGAAACAGGCGCAATCAACTTTGTTGCAGGCATGATTCTGGATTACCGTGCCTTTGATACCTTTGGCGAATCCAACGTACTGTTTATGGCGGTTATCGCGGTGCTGATGCTGCTGCAAAGAGATAAAAAGAACATTGATGCGGCAGAGGATCAGGAAATGCAGGAGGACGAAATGCTGGATGCAGAGGATTCCAAGCTGATTCTGAAAAAGGGCGCGAAATGCCTCGCTCCTGTGGTTATCCTGTATGGAATCTATGTTGTTTTAAACGGACATCTTTCTCCCGGCGGCGGCTTTTCCGGTGGGTCTATCATCGGCGCAGGTCTGATTCTGTATTCCGTGGCATTCGGACATAAGAAGATGCAGACCTTCTTTACGATTAAAACACTGACTTTGACAACGGCAGCGTGCCTGCTGACCTATTGCGGCTGTAAGAGCTATTCCTTCTTTACAGGGGCAAACCATGTCGGCTGGGAGGTACCGAAGGGCACACCCGGTGCAATTCTAAGCTCCGGCTTTATCTTGCCGTTGAATATCTGTGTCGGTCTGGTTGTTGCATGTACGATGTATGGGTTCTATGCGTTATTTACAAAAGGAGAAGTCTGATTATGAGTCAACTGTTGACAAATTATTATGAAGCAGCTTCTGTTATTCTTTTTGGCATTGGATTCATGAATCTGCTTCTGCAAAGAAATCTGATTAAAAAGTTTATTGGTCTGAATATTATGGATACGGCTACCTATCTTTTTCTGGCGGCGAAGGGCTATGTGGCAGGCAGAACTGCCCCGATTTTGACAAACGGCATTATTGATGCGGATTATTATATCAACCCCATTCCTGCCGGTCTGGTTCTGACGGGTATTGTTGTATCGGTATCTGTAACAGCGTTCTCTCTTGCTCTGGTTCTGCGGCTGTATAAGCATTACGGCTCGTTGGATATGGATGAAATCCTGAGAATGATGAGAGAGGAGGAAGGGGAATAATATGGAACATCATGTAAACCTCGTACATAATATACCTTTCTTCAGCGTCTTTTTTGCGATGTTCTGCGGCATCATTACGCCTCTGCTCAAAAGCGGACGTGCGGCACGCCATCTGCATGGCTTCATGGTAGGGCTTGTCGGCATACTTTCTGTTGTGCTTCTGGCGAACGTGGTGAAAAATCAGGAAGCATATACCTTTATGATGGGGCATTTTCCTGCACCTTGGGGCAATGAATTGCGCATCGGGCCTCTGGAGGCGTTGCTGGCGGTTATGGTCAGTGTGGTTATGTTTTTAACCATCACGGCAGGCAGCAGGCAGATTTTTGAGGAAATTGTTCCGGAAAAACAAAAATTTTACTTTATTATGCTGAATGCAACCTATGGCGCAATGCTGGCAATGACATATACAAACGATATGTTTACAGGCTACGTTTTCATTGAGATTCTGACGATTGCCTCCTGCACACTGATTCTGGCAAGAGGGACAAAGCAGGCAATTGTCGGCACAACGCATTATCTGGTGTTCGGCTGTATGGGCTCCGGTCTGTTCCTGCTGGGTGTTTGTATTCTTTATGGCATCACAGGGCAGCTCTTATTCCCGCAGATGAAGGAAACGATTGCCATGCTGATGGAAACAGGGCAGTATCATTTCCCGCTGATGATTGTAGTCAGCCTGATGTTTATGGGTCTGGGCATCAAGAGCGGTCTGTTCCCGTTCCATTCTGCACTGCCTACGGCTTACGGCTCTACGATGACAACCTCGAACGGGATTTTGTCCGGTCTGGTGCTGAAGGCATATATCATTCTGGCAATCAAGCTGGTATTTGAAGTATTTACCATTGAAACACTGGTTAAATTGAGAATTGCGGACGTTCTGTTCGTTCTGGGCGTTCTGGGCATGATTATGGGCTCCTTCTATGCCGTACGGGAAAGCCGGCTGAAGCGTATGCTGGCATACTCCTCTGTGGCACAGATTGGCTACATCTTTATGGGGATTGGCTTAGGCTCAGAGGCGGGGATGCTTGCAGCCTGCTTCCATGTTCTGGCACACGCTGTTACAAAATCTATGCTTTTCCTTTGCTGTGGTACCTTTATTGAGGAGGCCGGCGGCAAGGAGCAGCTGGAAAACCTCAAGGGGGCGGCTTACCGCAACCCTCTGGCAGGGATTGCCTTCATCGTTGGGGCTATGTCCATGATTGGTGTGCCGCTGTTTGCAGGCTTCATCTCCAAGCTGTACTTTGCGGAGGCTGCATTGGAAATGACGGGGACACGTCTGGTTCCGGTTCTTGCGGCACTGGCTATTTCCATGATTCTGAATGCGATGTATTTCCTGCCCTCTGTTATTGCAATCTGGTCTCGCCCTGAGACAGAGGAAAAAACAGTCAGAGTGCAGAACTCTCCGCTGTTTGCAATGGCGATGGTACTGTTTATTGTAGTCAATTTGGCGCTGGGTATCGGCTATCGTCCCATTATCGAAATCATGAAAATGGGTATCGAGCTGATTCAGGTTGCATTATGATGAGAGAATGAGGTGAAAGAAATGAACGGATCTGTACTTTTGCTGCTCCCGATGATTTTACCCTTCATTTTTGGTCTCATCATTGGTTTCCAAAAGGAGGAAAAGCAGCGCAATATCTTGGTATTTATTGCAATGGCTGTGGAAGCGGCTCTGGTCTGGTATCTTTGCAGCGGAGAGATGCAAACCTTCGTGCTCTGGCGGATATCTGACCGATTGGCACTTGTTTACAAAACGGACGGATTGGCAAGATTCTTTGCCTGCCTCATCAGTACCATCTGGCTGATTGCGGCAGTGTTTTCCATGGAATATATGAAGCATGAGCATAAGCCGGCGCGGTTCTTCATGTTTTATACGTTTTCTCTGGCGGCATTGATGAGTCTTTGCTTCTCCGAAAATATGATGACGATGTATCTGTCCTATGAATTTATGACAATTCTGACAGCACCACTGGTTATCCATACGGGTACACCTGAGGCAACGCGTGCGGGCTTGAAATATCTGGGGTATTCCTTCTTCGGCGCAGGCTTAGGGCTGATGGGGTTCTTCTTCCTGAACACCTATTGCAGAACAACCATCTTTATGCCCGGCGGCACACTGGATATGGCGATGGTGGCAGGGCATGAAAACCTGCTTCTGGTTGTGTTCTTCCTGATGGCGCTTGGCTTTGGCTGTAAGGCGGGTATGTTCCCCCTGCATGCTTGGCTGCCGACGGCGCACCCCGTTGCACCTTCTCCTGCATCCGCGGTGCTTTCCGGTATCATTACGAAGGGCGGTATCATTGCTATCATTCGTGTGACATATTATCTGTTTGGCGTGGATTTTCTGCGCGGCACTTGGGCGCAGACGGCTTTGCTTGTGCTTTCCATTGTGACGATTTTCATGGGTTCCATGCTGGCATATAAGGAAAAGCTGCTGAAAAAGCGACTGGCGTATTCCACGGTTTCAAACGTATCGTATGTTGTGTTCGGGCTGATGCTGATGTGCCCTGCCGGATTTATGGGCGCGCTGCTGCAGGTGGTATTCCATGCGGTTGCAAAGAATATCCTCTTCCTTTGTGCAGGTGCGATTATCTATAAGACGCATAAGACCTACGTTTCCGAGCTGAAGGGCATTGGCAAGGAAATGCCGATTGTGATGTGGACATTTGCGCTTGCGGCGCTTTCGCTGATCGGGATTCCGCCCACAAGCGGCTTTGTGAGCAAATGGTATCTGGCACAGGGCGGCTTGCTGCCACAGGCGGGGATGCTTGGTCTGGTCGGCGTAGCGGTGCTGATGGTCAGCGCACTGCTGACGGCTGGCTATTTGATGAGTATTGTAGTGAATGGGTTCTTCCCCGGCAAGGATTTTGATTACGCATCCTTGCAGAAGAAGGAGCCGAATTATTTGATGACGGTACCTCTGGTGCTGCTGAGTATTGCTGTAGTCGGCTTTGGCATGATGCCTGCGCCTTTGATGCAGGCAATCCGCAGTATCAGCGGAATGATTTTCTAAGGGAAAGGGAGGAAACATTATGAACGCATTTGCGATATTGTTACCGGTGATCTTTCCGATCATTGCAGGTGCCTGCCTGCTGCCGGTAAAATTTAGTGACAGAAAGGCGCGCCAGAGGGTGGTTCTGCCGATTATTGTGCTGAATGCGATTTTTGCATTGTATGCCATCTTCTTTGCGGACAGCGGCGCGATTACGATTTTCCGCTTCAGCAACAGATTGTCTCTGGCACTGCATGTGGATGGCTTATCCAAGATTTTCGGTACGATGGTATCTCTGCTTTGGATTCCCACAACGATTTATGCCTTTGAATACATGACACATGAAGGACATGAAGACCGTTTCTTCTCCTTCTTTACCATGACATTCGGCGTAGTTATCGGGATTGCCTTTGCGGATAACTTCTTAACGATGTATCTGTTCTACGAATTTCTGACATTGGTGACGTTGCCTATCGTTATGCACCAGTTCGATAATAAGGCGCGCCACGCCGGGAAAACCTACGTCCTTTATATGATGTTCGGTGCATCTCTGGCGTTTATCGGGTTCGTGTTTGTGCTGTTCTACGGCACAACGACAGATTTTGTTTACGGTGGTGTGCTGAATCCCGATTTGATTGCAGGCAATGAACAGATGCTGCGGTTGGTATTTGTGCTGGCGTTCTTCGGCTTTGGTGTAAAAGCGGCGGTATTCCCGTTTTATCGCTGGCTGCCGAAGGCATCCGTTGCCCCCACACCCGTTACGGCTCTGCTGCATGCCGTGGCAGTCGTAAAATCCGGTGTGTTTGCCATCATCCGTCTGACGTATTACGCCTTCGGTACGGAATTTCTGATTGGCACATGGGCGCAGTATGTGATGCTGATTGCAGCTTCGATTACGATTGTGTTCGGCTCGACCGTTGCACTGCGGACACCGCATATCAAAAGAAGATTTGCATATTCTACCATCTCCAATCTGTCCTATATCATTTTTGGCGTTGCCATTATGACACCGATAGGGCTTGCGGCAGGGATGCTACACATGATTTATCATGCGGTAATCAAAATTACACTGTTCTTTACTGCCGGTGCGATTTTATATAAAACCCACAGAGAATATCTCTACGAGGTGGAGGGCTTCGGCAAGCTGATGCCGATTACCTTTGCAACAATGGCAATTACGGGGATTGGTCTGGTTGGCGTGCCGCCCTTTGCAGGCTTCCACAGCAAATGGGCATTGGCAACTGCGGCAACCGCAAGCGGCAACCCTGTTACCTATATCGGCGTGGTTGCGCTGATTTTGTCTGCACTGCTGACGGCATTGTATATCTTCTCCATCATCATTCGGGCATATTTCCCGCGGGAGAAGGAATACCCTGCAGGCTATTACGATCATGTATCCGATCCGAATAAATATATGACAGTGCCTTTGATTGTTCTGGCAGCTGTTTCGATTCTGATGGGTCTGATGCCTGCGACACTGCTGGGCATTATGAATGATGCGATTATGGGCATACTGTAAAGGAGGGGAGAAAGCATGGAAACTATGACAACAAGCATAATTTTACCGTTTCTGGTGTTCTTTCCTTTTCTGGGTGCGGTAATCAGCTACATCATCGGGCGCAGCAATAAGGGCGCAAGGGATATCTGGTGCTGGATTTTATCTGCGGTGATTTTCATTGCGAGCCTAATGCTGATTGGGAAGGAAACAGTTTATAGCCTGCGCGGCTTCTGCGGCTTGGGGCTGAGCTTTGTGGCGGATGGCTTCGGCGTGATTCTTGCCGTGCTGACGGGCGCAATCTGGCTGATTACAACCATCTTTTCTAAGGAATACATGGCGGCTGAACGGAACAGAAATCGGTATTATTTCTTTGTGTTCCTGACATTGGGCGCAACGATGGGAATTTTCCTTTCCGCCGATTTGTTTACGACATTTATTTTCTTTGAAATTATGTCCTTTACCTCTTTTGTGCTGGTTATGCATGATGAGGAGGACTTCACGGTTCGCTCCGCAAAAACCTACCTTGCGGTAGCGGTGATTGGCGGTCTGGTTACACTGATGGGTCTGTTTATGATGTATCAGAAGGCAGGCACGCTGAACATGACAGAGCTGACCGCGTTTATGCAGAGCAGGGAAAACCCTGCGGAGTTCTATGCCATCGGCGTATTGATTCTGTTTGGCTTTGCGGCGAAGGCAGGACTGTTTCCGCTGCATATCTGGCTGCCGAATGCGTATACCGTTGCACCGGCACCCTCCAGTGCGCTGCTCAGCTGTCTGCTGACAAAAACAGGCGTATTTGGTACGATTATCGTCAGCTGCAAGCTTTTCCTGCATGATGCGGCTTGGGGGCAGTTTATTCTGATTCTGGGCATTATCACAATGGTGCTTGGCGCGGTTCTGGCGGTATTCTCCGTCAATCTGAAACGCACATTGGCTTGCTCCTCCATGTCCCAGATTGGCTTTATCATCATTGCCATCGGGATGCAGGGGCTTCTGGGCGAGCATAACGCCTTGGCGGCAAGCGGCACACTGCTGCACTTTCTGAATCACTCTCTGTTCAAGCTGCTGCTGTTCCTTGGTGCAGGTGTGATTTTCATGAACCTGAGAGAATTAAATCTGAATAAGATTCGTGGCTACGGTAAGGATAAGCCGTTGCTGAAGCTGATTTTCCTGATGCCGATTCTGGGTATCGGCGGTATCCCTCTATGGAACGGTTATATCTCCAAAACGCTGATTCACGAGAGCATGGTGGAATATATCGAGGTGCTGAAGGAAGCAGGGCAGTCCATCGCGTTTATGAAGGGTGCGGAAATTTTGTTCCTGTTCTCCGGTGGGCTGACACTGGCCTATATGACGAAGATTTTCGTATGTATCTTCCTTGAGGATAACCCCTACGGCGCACCGAAGCCTGTCAAAAACGCACCTTACATCAGCAAGCCGATGGCGGTCATTCTGGGCGCGATTGCAATTTGCCTGCCGATTCTGGGTATCTTCCCTCACCAGACACAGGATGCTCTGGCGGCAATGGGCGCACATTTCATGAATGCACATACCCCTGCGCATGCCGTGCATTATTTCGCATGGGTAAACCTCAAGGGTGCGGTGATTTCCATCTGTGTGGGCATTGTGGTGTATTTCCTGTTCATCCGCAAGGTGCTGATGCAGAAGGATGCAAACGGCAATCTGGTTTATGTGGATCGCTGGCCGGAATGGTGCAATCTGGAGGATAAGGTATATCGCCCGATTCTGCTGACCGTTCTGCCTTATGTGGGTGGCTTCTTCGCCCGTATCGCAGGAAATCTGATGGATGATATCATTGCATTGCTGCGTATCTTTATCTTCAATAATGATAATGGACGCATTGTTCCGCCGGAGGATAAATATTTCTCTGCTTATACGGATTATGAAAATGACCATCAGGTATACCGCGAAGGCTTCGCGCAGAGTATTCTGCTGATTGGTCTGGGTCTGACGATTGCGGTAATCTATATCATTGTTTAACGGAAAAATTTTGAAAAGTCCCTATTAGGGGTGTTCCGATAAGAAAGCATGAAGAAAATGCAATAGCTGTAGCTTTCAGCATTTCAGAATACAAGGCTTCTTATTCGGGCGCACCTTTTATGGGGACTTTTTTTAATGTGAAAAAAGAAGGGTATAGCTGCTTCATCTTTGTCCATACTAAGGAAAAAGAAGGAGAGGGAAAGCTATGGATTTTAAACAGAGCGAAACAAAGAAAAACCTTATGCGTGCCTTTGCAGGGGAAAGTCAGGCGAGAAACCGTTATATCTTCGCTGCGGCGCAGGCGAAAGAACAGAAAATGCAGGTGGTGGAATTTGTATTCAGGTTTACTGCCAAGCAGGAGGAGGCGCATGCGGCGGTTTTTTATCAGCATTTGAAGGAGCTTTCGGGGGAAACGGTTCACATTGACGGCGGCTATCCCGTGGATATTTATGAATCCGTTTCGGAGCTTTTGCGTGCGGCAGAGCATAACGAATATGAAGAATTTGACCCGGTGTATCAGGCGTTTGGGGATAAGGCGCTAGAGGAGGGCTTTCCGCAGGTGGCAGCATCCTTTCATCAGATTGCAGGCATTGAAAAAACACATGGAGACCGTTTCGGACAGCTTGCAAATTTATTGGAGGAAAATAAATTATTCATCAATTCTGTGGAATGTAAATGGATGTGCTTAAATTGCGGCTTTATTTTTGAAGGGAAGGAGGCACCGCAGGAATGTCCTGTTTGTCAGCATGACAGGGGCTTTTTCATTCGATTGGAGCTGGCACCCTATACGGCAAAGGCATAAAAAAGGGGATAAGGCAAATTTACCTTATCCCATACATAGCCTTTAAAAGGGCGCATTGTTCCAATGCTTGCCGTTGATGGTGGCATGTTCATCTTCTTCTAAGGGGATGACAATGCACTTTTTACCATTGATAAATTCCGTCTGGATGGCAGGCAGCTTTTCCGCAGAAACCTGCAAAATGACCTCTTTTTCAGGGAGGGCTTCCTTTTCCTCCAATTTTTGCTTCAGGCTTTCTACCTCTAATGCCAGCACATTCGCTTTTTTCGCGGCAGCGTGCGTTTGCAATGCCTTGCTGTCAATCAGATTTTCCGCAAGGGGAGGGGTATCGCCGAAGGCTTCCTCACAAATTTCCTCCACCTTGGAAATGACTTCCTCGGAAAGACCTTTTTCTGCCATAGCCTCCCGAATGGCGGGCGGTGTTAGGAGAACAGGCTCGTTTTCAAACACATTTTTGTGTTCCTCCACCATATCATTCAAATCCTGCTGAATATCCAGAATGACGGTTTTCGCATCCTCCACCTCCTCGGAAATAACATCCTTTAAAATGCCATGGAAGGTCTTTTTTTCCTCGGCGGCGGTGCGCTTTGCTTCACAGCCCAAAACCTCCTGCATGAACGCAGGCTGCGCCTTTTTGGCATCCTTCACATAATAGCCCATGGCATTTACATCACTGCTGCGGTCGGAAAAGGCAGGAAAAAGAAACCCTGTTTCGGGGACGGAAACCACCCAATCACGAATACGAGGCGCGATGATGTTTTTATCCTTATGATAGCCTAAGCCTGCCTTTGTCAGCTCGACAGGGCAGATGGCGCAGAGGACATATTCATAAACCTCTTCGGATTCGTCCAGCTTATTGTTATCGGTCGTTTTCGTGATAACATCATAGGCATCATGGAACAGGAGAATCAGATAATTCCCTGCAAAATCATATTCGCGAATGATGCGCTCATAAAGCAAATCCAACAGCCCATCCTGCTTCAAAGCACTGTCGCGCAGGGCAAGGAAGAACTTCTGCGCTTCTTCTCCTGCTTCATCCCTGCGGAAGGAAAGCTCTAAAAGATTGTTGCCGATTGTGCCGGAAAGAGCCTTTTTTGCAATTTCCAGATATTTATAAAATTCATCCTCCTCCAGATTGAGAAAGGTTTCGTCGATATGTAAGAGAATATTTTTTTGGTTGTCCACATAACAGCCGCGTAATTTCGTAAAGGTGCAGGCATCTTTTTTGAAGCGGCGCTTTAATTCCAAAATGTCTTTTTTCTGCATGGGTTGCTCCCTTCTTTCGTTTTGATTTCAAAAGCTATTATAAATACTTTTTTCGGGGAAAGCAAATGAAAGATTAAGATAGGATAGGAGTATAAAAAAAGAACCTTGAAAAAATCAAGGCTCCTAGAAAAAGTGCGGCTGGTGGGACTCGAACCCACACGCTGTCACCAGCGTCAGATTTTGAGTCTGATGCGTCTGCCAGTTCCGCCACAGCCGCAGAAATAAACTGCTTAAATATAATAGCATATCTTTTCCAAGAATGCAAGGAAAATTTTTCGTAATTTCTTAGCTTATCTTAATCGTTCTTTAAGGAAAAACATGGATTATTCACCTGACGTTCATACTTCGTTCAAATTCAAACAGTATAATAACGGCATAAGATAAAACAAAGCCATAAAAGATATGGAGGGATAGAGCATGTACGAATATGATGAGTACAATCCGAAAAAGAAAGATGAATATGAAGAAACAGAGCAGGAGTCCATTGACTATTCCGCAGACGGCATGGAAGACGAACCCCATGTAGACGGAGAATCCATAGAGATGGAGGCAGAGGTGATTTCCGGCGAGGAATATACAGAGGAAATTTCCGGTGAGCAATTTTCCGAGGAGGAGAGCTTTTCTGAACAGGAAGACGTTTCAGAGACCGTTGCTGAGGAAGGCGCAGAGAAAGCAGAAGCCTTTGCGGAAGAACCCGCAGAAGCAGAGCAGGAATATACAGGCCCTTGCGTCAGAGAATATCATTATGAGGAAAAGGTGAAAAAGCCGAAAAGAAAGCAGGGAGGAAACGGCTGGAAGAAATTCATTGCAGCCTGTCTGGTTTGCAGCATCGCAGGCGGCTCTGCGATTGGGGTCAGCTACAGTGCGGCACAGAGCCATTTCGGAAAGGAAACCGGCGCAAAGACCGCATCCACAAGCAATACGGAAAGTGTATCCTATCTGATGAACGGGCTTTCCACTGTGGATATCGTGAAGAAGGTAAAGCCCTCTGTTGTCAGCGTTTCCACTACCACAACAGGCGTGACACAGTATATGGGGCATTTCACCGTACCATACGAAGCAGAGGGCGCAGGCAGCGGCGTGATCTTCTATTCGGATGATGATAAGATTGCCATTGCGACAAATAACCATGTCATCGAGGGTGCAAATTCCATTTATGTGACACTGGACGGCGATAAGAGCGTACCGGCAAAGGTAGTCGGCACAAAGAGCGAATCTGACCTGGCGGTGCTTTCTGTTTCTTGGTCTGATTTGAAAAAGGCAGGCGTGGAAAAGGTAACAACCGCAACCTTCGGCGATTCGGATGACCTTGAGGTCGGCGAATGTGTCATTGCCATCGGCAACGCCATGGGCATGGGGCTTTCCGCAACGGACGGCATTGTCAGCATGAAGGAGCAGACCATTAACGTAGACGGCAATTCCCTGACTGTTTTGCAGACCAGCGCGGCAATCAACAGCGGCAACAGCGGCGGCGCACTGGTAAACAGCAAGGGCGAGGTCATCGGGATCAATACGGCAAAATATAATTCCTCTATGGCAGAGGGCATGGGCTATGCCATCCCCAGCAATCAGATTAAGCCAACCGTAGAAAGCCTGCTGGAAACAGGCACACAGCCGCAGCCCTATATCGGCATTACCGGTACAAACGCATCTCTGTATAACCTTGAGGTCGGCGCACTGGTGCTTGAGGTAAAGAACAACAGCCCTGCGGCAGCGGCAGGTCTGAAATCCGGCGACATTATCACACAGTTCAATGGCAAGACCATTAAGGATATGGACAGCCTGCTGAACGCAATGGACAGCTCGGATATCGGCAAAAAGGTTGACCTGACGGTTGTGAGAGATAACAAGGATAAAATCAAGCTGCAGCTTACCGTTGCAGATAAAAACAGCTAAAGCAATTCCTGCAGATAAAAATTAAGAAAAATGCGGTTGAAATGCCGATTCACATACATTCACATAGATTCTTTCTATCAACGACCGAAAAAATCGGATGATATAGATAAACTTGCATCAGAAAAACTCCTATTGCAGACAGTGTAGACAGCTTGCAGTAGGAGTTTTTTTGTAGGGGGATATTTTTATTTGTCTGTCATGACTTTTTCGGCAAACTCCGTCACAACAATGGAATCATAAGGGATTTCCTGCGAAAGCTCCTTTCCTTCCATCATGATTTTCTGGATGAGGACAAAGCCTTCGGGGGAAACGGTCGGGTCGGTTTTCCAGGTATCCTGTTTCTGATAGCGCTCCACGATGGTGGTGAGGGTATCGAGGTCGGTTTCGGCAAACTGCGGCTGAATTACCTTTGCAATTTCTGCGGCAGAATGGCTTTCTACCCATTGCTGCCCTTTATAAATGGCACGGGTGAAGGCTTCGACGACATCGGGATGTGCCTGCAGGAAAGCATCCTGTGCCATATAAACGGTATAAGGCACATAGCCGCTTGCTTCACCCAGAGATGCCACAATATGCCCCTTGCCGCTCTGTTCAAGCGTGGTTGCGGCAGGCTCAAATTCTACGGTATAATCGCCGACCTCTCCCAGAAATGCGCCTGCGGTGGAGGTGAAATCAATGTTGTTGATGATTTCCATATCCTTACCGATGGTCATGCCGTTTTCCTTGATGATATATTCCAGAACCATTTCCGGCATGCCGCCCAATCTGCCGCCGATGACGGATTTTCCTTCCAAATCAGACCATTGGAAATCGGGCTCCTCCTCTCTGGAAACAAGAAAATTGCCTGCGCGCTGGGTCAGCTGGGCGAAGGTTTTGGGGTAATCTGCCTTCCCTTCGGCATAGACATACAGACCTGCCTCTGTGCCAAGCAGGGCAATATCCGCGGAATCGGAAAGCAGGGCAGTCATGGATTTATCCGCACCATTGCCGACCGCAACGCTCACATCTAAGCCCTCCTCCTCGAAAAAGCCCAATTCCTGTGCGACATACTGCGGCGCATAAAAAACAGAATGGACGACCTCATTCAGACGGACGGGGGTCAGCGTTTCCTCTGCCGTTTCTGTGCCGCAGCCAACTCCTGCGGATAGGCAGAGCGCCCCCGATAAAGCCAAGCAAAGTTTCTTTTTCATAGCCGTTCCTCCTAAGAGACTGATTCTGATTTATGATATGCCATATCCCGGAAAAAGGTGTGCTGTATTTTTTTTCGTGTCAGATATATTTTTTCGCGATTTTGTAGTATAATTATTTTTAATATGGAAAATTAGGCTTATATCGCCTTGTATATAAATTTTGTGATGACAGGAGGCTATTTTCATGGCTGAAAAAATCATGCTGATTGACGGCAACAGTATTGTGAACCGTGCATTTTACGGCGTTCCGCTGCTGACTAACGGAGAAGGTCGCTATACCAACGGGGTATATGGATTTCTGAATATTTTATTTAAGCTTCTGGATGAGGAGCAGCCCGATTATCTGGCGGTGGCGTTTGATTTGCATGCGCCCACCTTCCGCCACAGAACCTTTGACGGCTACAAGGGAACCAGAAAGGGTATGCCGGAGGAACTGCGCGAACAAATGCCCCTTTTGAAGGAGGTGCTGCAGGCCATGCACATCCCTATTTTCGAGCAGGAGGGCTTTGAGGCGGACGATATTCTGGGGACGCTTTCCGCTCTGGCGGAGAAAAACGGCATTGTGCCTGTTGTGGTTTCGGGGGACAGAGACCTTTTGCAGCTGGCAGGGGAAACCCTCAAGGTGCGGATTCCCAAAACAAAGGGCGGACGCACGGAAACAGAGGATTATTACGCGGCGGATGTGCAGGCGAAATATGGCGTGACACCTGCCGAATTTATTGATATGAAGGCACTGATGGGGGATGCGTCCGATAATATCCCCGGCGTGCCCGGCATTGGCGAAAAAACCGCGGCGAAGATTATCACGCAGTATCACGATATTGAAACGGCGATTGCCCATGCGGCGGAAATCAAACCGAAAAAGGCATCCGAAAACCTTGCGGCGTATCAGGAGCAGGCAAGATTGAGTAAATTTCTGGCGACGATTGTGCGGGATATGCCTTTAGAATGGGATAAGGAGACCCTGAAAATCGGCGATATGTTTAACCAGACGGCATACGAATTGGTAAAACGTCTGGAATTTAAGAGCATGTTCAGCCGCTTTGAGGGGAGTGCTTCCGCGCCAAAGCAGGCAGAGCAGACCTATCGCTTTGTTGCGGATAGGGAAGGTGCGAAGGAGGTGCTTGCCGCGCTCAAAAAGGGCGAGGTCGGGTATGCCTTTGTTTACGAAAACGAGGAAGGACAGGGGCTTGCGCTCTATCAGGAGCAGCTTGGCGGTGTCTGGATGGAAGCATCCATGGCATTTTTGATGCAGGAGCTTCTGGAGATATTTCAGCCGTTTTTTGCGGACAGCGCATACCGTAAAATCGGGCATGATGTGAAGAAGGATATCCGTTTCCTGCGCAGCTATGGCTATGACGGCTTTACGGCGGAATTTGATACCGCTATCGGGGCGTATATCCTCAATGCGACGGGCAGCTCCTACGAATATGACGATATTGCGGCAGCCTTTCTGAATGAAACCTATCCTTCGCAGGAGGAGGTTTTCGGGAAGGGCAGAACGAAAAAGGCCTTTGCTGCGTTGCCCGAAGCAGAACGCACCGCCTATGGCGCAAGGCAGGCGGAGATTTTCTTCCGCGCGAGAAAAGTGATGGAGGAGCGGCTTGCGGAAAATGAGCAGAAAAGCCTGTTTTATGATATGGAAATGCCGCTGATTTACGTTCTGGCGGATATGGAAAAATACGGCATCAAGGTGGATAAGGCGGCGCTTTTGGCGTATCAGAAGCGTCTGGGCGAAAGTCTGGACGGCATGGAAGAAGAAATTTACGCATTGGCAGGGGAAAAATTCAACATCAATTCCCCGAAGCAGTTAGGCGTGATTTTATTTGAAAAGCTGGGGCTGAAGGGCGGCAAAAAGACCAAAACGGGCTATTCCACCGCGGCGGATGTGCTGGAAAAGCTGCGGACGGCGCATCCCATTGTGGAGCGGATTCTGCACTACAGACAGCTGGCGAAGCTGAAAAGCACCTATGCGGACGGACTTCTGGCGGTGATGGATGCCGAAACGGAGAAGATTTATTCCACCTTCAACCAGACCATTACGGCAACGGGACGGATTTCCTCAACAGAGCCGAATTTGCAGAATATTCCTGTCCGCTTGGAGCTGGGCAGAGAGCTTCGGAAAATCTTCATTCCCGAAAGTGCGGAATTCTGCTTTCTGGATGCCGATTATTCGCAGATTGAGCTGCGCGTACTGGCGCATATCTCCGGGGATGAAAGCCTGATTGCAGCGTTCAAAAGCAATCAGGATATTCACCGCATGACGGCTTCGCAGGTGTTCCATGTGCCATTTGACGAGGTGACACCATTACAGAGGAGCAATGCCAAGGCGGTTAATTTCGGCATTATCTACGGCAAGGGCGCGTTTAGCTTGGGGCAGGATTTAGGCATCAGCCGCAAGGAGGCGGAGGAGTACATCAACGCTTACTTCGCGAGATATCCCAAAATCAAGACCTTTATGGAGGATACGATTAAAAACGGGACGAAAAACGGCTATGTCTCTACGCTCTGGAACCGCCGCAGAAATATGCCTGAGCTGCAAAGCAGCAATTTCATGCAAAGGGCGGCAGGTGAACGCGCGGCAATGAATATGCCTATTCAGGGCACTGCTGCGGATATTATTAAGCTTGCCATGATAAAGGTGCATCGTGCCTTGCAGGAGGGCGGCTATCGTTCTCGTCTGATTTTGCAGGTACACGATGAGCTGCTGATTGAAGCATATAAAGAAGAAAAGGAGGCTGTCGCAAAAATCCTGAAGGAAAACATGGAGCATGCGGCGGATTTACTGGTTCCCTTGGATGTGGATGTGCATGAGGGCGCATCGTGGTTCGAGGCGAAATAAAAAAGAGGGGAAACGAAATGAAGGTAATCGGTTTGACAGGCGGCACGGGCAGCGGTAAAAGCGTTGTCAGCAAAAGCCTTGCGGCGGCAGGTGCAGTGGTGATTGATGCGGATAAAATTGCGCATGAAATCATTTTAAAAGGCGAGCCTGCATATCAGGAAATTGTGAAGTATTACGGAACGGGAATTTTGGATGCAAAAGGAAATATCATCCGCAGAAGGCTGGGGGAAATTGTCTTCCATGATGCCGAAAAGCTGGCATTTTTGAACCAATGCACCCATAAATATATCTGTGCGGAGGTGGACAGACAGATTGCCAAGGCAGAGAAGGAAAACACCGCCAGGGCAGTGATTCTGGATGCGCCGCTCCTGCTTGAGGCAGGTCTGGAAAGCCGCTGTGATACGGTCTGGGTGGTCTATGCCGATCCGGAGGTGCGCGCAAAACGCGTGATGGCACGCGATGGTGTCAGCTATGACCTTGCCAAGGCGCGCATTGCCAACCAGAAAAGCTGGGAGGAATATAAGGAGTCGGCATCGGTTGTGATTGACAACAGCAAAGAGCTTGCCTATTTACAGGGGCAGTTGGATGAAATTTTAAAAACAATATAAAAAGGAAGCAAGGAACAATGATTCGATGTATCAGGAAATTGTTTACGCTGGCAGTGGTGCTGGTGCTGCTGGCGGCGTTTGGCTATAGTGTGGTTTTGCCGCGTGTGCTGCCTTTGCAGTATCGGGATATTGTGGAGCAGTATGCGGCGGAATATGGCTTGGAGGAGGCCTTTGTGTATGGTGTGATTTTCTGCGAAAGCCATTTTGAGCCGGATGTCATATCTTCTGCGGATGCCATTGGGCTGATGCAGGTGACGGAGGAAACGGGAAAATGGGCGGCGGCACAGATGGGACTTGACCCCGCAGCCATTGACCTGACCGATCCGGATACGAATATCCATATCGGCTGCTGGTATTTAAGCTGGCTGACAGAAAAATTCGGCGGTGTTTCGGAAACTGTTCTGGCAGGCTATAACGCAGGGCATGGCAGCGTGGCGCGGTGGCTTGCGGATGAGGAAATGAGCTGGGACGGCATTACGCTGGATGAAATTCCATACGAGGAAACGAAAAGCTATGTGAAACGAGTGAAGCTGGCGGAGCAGGCATATCGGCTGCGGCTGCGCCTGCAAGCGTATCTGGAGGAAACTCCGCTTGGTGTGTATGCAGACAGAACTGCGGATTTGGAAGGAAATGAAGAATGATGAAAAAAAGGATTTTTCTCCTTTTGCTGATTTTCTGCCTTGGGCTTGGCGGCTGTGGCAAGAAGGAGGAGCAAACGAAGAAGAAAACGACGACAACAGAGGAAACAGGCATTGCATCCAAAGACGCAATGCTGACGCTTTCCATGCGGATTCCGGAAACGCTGAATCCGTTGCTGAACAGAGAAGAAACGGTTGATCGTATCCTCAAGCTGCTGTTTCTGCCGCTACTTGATTTTGACGAAAGCGGCAAGGCATGCCCTGCTGTGGCGCAGAATTGGGAATTTTCGGCGGATGGCAGAAGCCTTTCCGTGAATCTGAACAGCAATATCAGATGGCAGGATGGAACGGCACTGATGGCAGATGATGTGGTCTATTCCGTCAATACCCTGCGAAATGCCCCGGAGGATGCGGTGTATAAGCAGGTGATGAATTATGTGAGCGGCTGCAGCAAAACGGGAACGAATTCCGTTGTGATTACCTTCCGCGACAGCTTTAGCTCAAATATTGATGCGCTGCGATTCCCGATTATTCCTGCCGGCTATTACAGCGGACAGAGCGATACGAATACGAAGCCTGTCGGGGATGGCCCGTATGAAATGGAATCCTATCAGCAGGCATCGGAAATGAAGCTGAAGGCAAGTGCGTCCTATTATGGGAGTACGCCGCAGATTTCCGAAATTCGTGTGAAGATGACCGCCGGAGAGGAAACGGATATCAACGCGTTTGAGCAGGGTATGACGGATGTGCTTGTGACAAACGCTATGGATGCAGGCAAATACGCTGACGAAAGCGTTTCGGGGATGCACCAGTTTACCTCAAATCAGTATGATTTTATCGGCTTTAACTTCCGCAAGGAGCTTTGGAAGGATAAATCTGTCAGACAGGCGGTTGCGTATGCGGTGCCGCGGGATAACCTTAAGGAAAGCGTGTATCTGAATTATGCCGCTATGACGAATACGCCCATCAACCCGAAAAGCTGGCTTTACGAGGAAAACGTGGCGACGTATGAATATAATCCCACAATGGCGACAACCTTCCTGAAAAACAGCGGCTGGACGGATACGGATAAGGATGGCAAGCTGGAAAAGGAAATCAGCGGCATAAGGCAGAGCCTGCGCGCGACCATTCTGGTAAATCAGGAAAACACGGGGCGGGTACAGATTGCCTCGAAGCTGAAGGAGGAGCTGACGGCGATCGGCTTTGAGGTGACACTGGACAAGGTGGACTTTGAAACCTATCAGCAGAGCTTGGAGAGCGGACAGTTTGACCTTGTGGTGGGCGGCTGGAAATGCTCAGAGGTGACGGATTTAACACCATTTTTCGGCACGGGCGGCAGCCTGAATTATATCGGCTACAGCGATGCGGATATGGATACCCTGCTGACGGCGGCAAGGACGGCAGTCGGCGAAGGGCAGACGCTTCTGGCTTATAGCAGCCTGCAGAAAAAGCTTGCCGAGGAGCTGCCTTATATCAGCATTGCCTACCGCAATCAGGCGGTTTTTGCATCTAAAAATATCGGAGGAGAAGTACATCCTGTGGAAAGCAATGTGTTCCGTGGGATTGAAGCGTGGACGTATCAGAAGGGGGAATAAGGATGTCTGAAATCAGAACAAATCCTTTTACGGGCGAGATGTCACTTTATGCGGAGAACAGAAGAAATCGCCCCTATGAATTTGTCCATAATACAGAAAGAAAACATGCAAACAGCGAGAAATGCCCCTTCTGCGGCGGACATGAGGCATGGACACCGGATGCCATTTATCAGGATGGCCCTAACGGGGCATGGCAGATGCGCGTGTTTCCGAATAAATTTCCGACTGTCCGAGAGGATTGTACGGATGCGGCAGAGGAGCCGTTTTATACCCAGACCGCAGGAAGGGGAAGGCACGAGATTCTGGTGGATACGCCTGACCATGATGCTACGATTGATACCTTCGATGCGGCGCATATCGCAAGCATTTTGCAGGTATTACAGGATAGACTGCATTTTTTCCGCAATCGTGCAGATACGCAGTATGTGCAGATTTTCAAAAACTGCGGGCCCTCCGCAGGGATGAGCATGCACCATTCGCATTGGCAGGTGGTGGGGCTGCCTGTTGTGCCGAAGCGTGCGGCAACCATGGCGGAGGCTATGCGCAGAGAGGACTGCCTGTTCTGCAAAATGCTTGCCTACGAAAAGGAAACGAACAGGCGTATTGTGGCGGAAACAGAGCATTTTCTTGCGCTTACGCCCTACGCCGGACGCTTTGCCTATGAGCTCTGGCTTGCCCCGAAGACACATCAGCGTGATTTTGGCGAGATGAGCGCGGAAGAACGGCAGGAGCTTGCGGCACTTTTGCGGAAGATGCTTGGAAGGGTAACGGGTATTCGTGAGGATATCGGCTATAACATTTGCGTGATGGATGGCCCGAGAGATACGGATTTCCATTGGCATATTGAGATTTTGCCAAGAATCGGCGGCTTTGCCGGGTTTGAATTTGCGACCGATTGCTATATCTGCATGGTCAGCCCCGAAAATGCCGCGGTGTATTATCGGAAAGAGGAAGCAGAATAAAAAATAGAAAATGAAAAAGGGCGTTTCTCAAAGAAAGAGAAGCGTCCTTTTTGGTTAGAGTGATTTTTGTTACAGCAATTCCTTGTAATCGCGGAAGGAGCAGTCTGCCAGTGCGGTGATTTTATCCACATCCGTCTGTCCGCGAAAGTCCTCATCCAGAACGGCATATACCCGGAAGCCTGCCGCCTTTGCGCCTCTTACTGCATAGAGCGCATCCTCGAATACGGCAGTTTCCTCCAATGTGCCACCCATTTTTTCCATGGCGGTCAGAAATGCCTTACCGTCCTCCTTGTAAACCCCCAGCTCTGTGCAGGTCAGGATGCAGTCGAAATATTTGCGGATATCCAGACGGTCTAACGCAGGCTGGATATACCCTGCTTCGGATGCTGTGAGGATGCACATCTTCACACCCTTTTTTGCCATTGCCTCCAGATATTCCTTCGCGGAGGGACGCAGGGGAATGGTGTATTTATATGCGTCTGTTACATAGGATGTAATTTCATCCACAATCTGCTGTGCGTCAAACGGAACGCCTAAATCATTCCTGAAATATTCCGCCGTCTGGTAAAGCGTCAGTGTTTTTACAACATCATGGATATCCTCCGGCACTGCAAAGCCGTGTTTTTCCAGAAAAGCTGCGCCGGTGCCGTGCCATGTGGGCATGGAATCAATAAGAGTGCCGTCTAAATCAAAAATAATATACTTCATGTTTAAAATTCCTTTTCTTATCTGTATTTGTCGATTTTTTTCGTTGGTGGTCAATGCGCCTGCAAAAATTTTAGCATTTTTCGTGGAAATTGACAAGAGCGAGATGGGCGGCGAAAAATGGCGATTCTGATTTATTCCCTTTGGAAATATATTGTTAGAAAAAACAACGCGGAGGGAATTTCGTATGAAGGCTTGGAAACGGATACATATCACAAAAAAACGGGCGGCATGCGGCGTGCTGGGGCTTTTGCTGCTTGCGGCGGCGTATATGGGCGTGCCAAGGGCGGCGGAGAAGGTTTTTGCCGTTGCAGAGGGGGAAAGAAGGCTGCCGATTTATTGCGTGCAGACGGAGAAGCCGCAGGTTTCCGTCAGCTTCGATGCGGCTTGGGGAGCCGATGATACGGATGAGCTGCTGCGGATTCTGAAGGAAAATGGCGTAAAGGCAACATTTTTTCTTTGTGGCTATTGGGTGGAAAAATATCCGGAGGAGGTGAAGAAAATTGCCGCGGAAGGGCACGATTTGGGCAACCATTCCGCTACACATCCGCACATGAGCCGGATTTCCTCCGAGGAAATTGCGCAGGAATTGCAGAAGTGTCATGAAAACGTGAAGAAGCTTACGGGAGTGGAGATGGAACTGTTTCGCCCGCCCTTTGGGGAATATGATAACCATGTGATTGAAACAGCAGAGCAGAATGGGTATTATACCATTCAGTGGGATGTGGATACACCCACAACAAAAAGAAAGGCGGTCAGAACCCTTGAAAAATCAAGGTTTGTGACCACCTTTTTTTATGTTAAAGCTGACGGAAAGCCCATCCTCAGAGAGATAAACAGTGCGAATGAGAGAGCGTGCAAGCTGCCGTTTCTGTTCAATATCCATCTGTTCCCAATCGGTAGCGGAAAAGGGCGTAACCTCATTGATATTATATTCGGAAATGGTTTCGTTGTAGCGGTGCAGGAGCAGCTGCTTTTCGTGATGCAGGGCTTCAATCCTTTGGTTGATATACTGTGCGGAAACGTGGCTGACGCTTTCCAGAGAGAGAATCAGATTTTCGATTTTGGCATCAATTTCGGAAATCCTGCTTTGAAATTCCTTTGCAGCGGCATCTGTGTTTTGCCGATGAATGAGGTTATAGGAGGCGGCATGTTGAATTAAGCTTGCCTGCACCTCTGCCTCAATCTCCTGTACTCGATGGGTTTGCTTTGCGGTACAGGCCTTATGCAGATATTTCCCCGAACAGCAGAAATACGGCACCTGTCCCTCCTTTGTTTTGCTGAAGCGGATGGAAAAGGCATAGCCGCAGTGAGCGCATTTTACCAAGCCTGTCAGCCACGAGTGCTTACCCTTATATGTATTTTTGATTTGCCTATTGCGAGACAGCTTTTGCTGACAAAAGAGGAAGGCTGTGCTATCCACAATGCCCTCGTGGTGTCCCATGGCAAGCAGATGATTGGAAACATCCTTATATTTTCGCTCGTTGGCATCCCGCTTGCCGACCAGAATACAGCCATGCACGCCGTCAAATTCATCGGGGGGATTTGCCAGAATTGCCCCCTTGGCTTTGTAAAAATTATAAACGGCGGTATCCGCACGGACATAAGCCGGGTTTTTCAGGATAGAGGACAGCTTGGCATTATCGAAATTCACGCCGCCGGAGGAAACGGAGCCATCCTGTATGAGCTGCCGCTGCACATCCGCAAGGCTGGAATAGGGCAGGGCGTACAGCTCAAAGATACGCTGCACAACGGAAATCTGCTCATTTGGCTGACAGATGGTTGCCTTCTTCCCGTCAATCGTGGTTTTCACAAGGTCGAACCCGAAGGCAGCAGGCCCACCGCCCCAAGCACCCTTTTTCACACGGGCATAGTAGTTATCCCGTACACGCTCCGCGATGGTTTCCCGTTCCAGCTGGGCGAATACCACGATGATATACAGCATGGCACGTCCCATGGGGGTAGAGGTATCGAATTTTTCCGTAGCGGAAACGAATGAAATGCGGTTCGATTCCAGAATATTGATGAAATCCGCAAAATCCAGAATGGAACGGCTGATACGGTCTAAGCGGTAGACAACCACCTTCTCAATTCTGCCGCTTTGCACATCCGCCATCATTTCGTGGAAGGCAGGGCGGTTTGTGTTCTTGCCGGAATAGCCGCTGTCCTGATAGATTTTGAAATCCTCCGTAAAAATTTCGCGCTTGGCATATTCAATTTGGGATTCAATGCTGATGCTGTCCTTTTTCTCGACGGATTGCCGTGCATAGATTGCAATCATAAAAAAGACCTCCTTCTGTCTATAAAAATGTATAGCAAAGAAAGCGGTCTTATGATACAATACTGTTGCGAGGAGTGGTTGTATCATGCGACCGCTTTATGAATCTCCTTTCTCTGCGCCAACAGGGAAGGGGGATTTTTTATTTTCATTAGCAGTAATATTCGATTTGCCCGAAATAGGAATACCATTTTTCAACAATATCCTGATTTCGTGCCTCAATGACACTCATAATGATTTTCAGCTTTCGGCTTGGAATATTGGAACGATTGTGGCACAGAAGGCAACGACCTTTTTGGGTAATCCAAATTTTTGTAGCATTTTCGGAAGGAACGCCTTCGGAAACGTGTACATGGATTGGTTCTAAAGGCTTTGATTCATTAGACCAGAAATAAATCAGATAGGAGCCGATTTTAAAGATTTGCGGCATGGTCAAAGCCTCCTTCTCGTGCAAGCTCAATCACGATATGTGCTACGGATTTGAGGAAATCCTCATATTTTGCAATTTCTTCGGCGGAAAATCCGTCAATGTTTTTCCATTCGTAAGAAGGCAGATAACATTCCGCAGAATGAAAGCCTCCTTCAACAGGCTGTTCAAAATAAACCTTTATGGTTTCGATTCCGTTTTCTTCGTAGGAATCAGAATGAACAACCTCTGTTTTATCATCTAACACCATAAATGGATACATCATGGCAAAGCCCTCCTTTTTTAAGAGTATAGTAGGGAAATAGGGTTTTTATTTAATTCCCCTTGAAATAACCGGATAATTTTTTCAGCACTGGCAGGAAGGATATAGTAATATCCTGTGCGATGGCAGCGGCAACGCGGTCATCATAGATATGCGAGGTGCTGTTTCTGGAGCTGAGCATTTTCAGCCAGACTGCTTCATCATCAATCATGTGGTTTTCATAGGCGGCACGCAGCACCTGTTTGGGAAAATGCAGGTCATTGGAAAAGCCTTGATCGATGAGATATTCCTTGGAGGCTTTCCACGCCAGCTCAAATGTAAACTCGAACCGCTGAATCAGACCGTCACGAATGACATCGTTATCGGGATGCTTGCGGTATTCTATATTTGCTTCATCTAACCGCTGTACAGCTTTCAGATAATTTTCAATCTTTTTCATAAAGCACAACACCATCCTTTTCAATATTCTTTATCAGCTCTGCATCGGTATAGGCTGTCACATGGACAAGGTCGCACTTCAGCAGGGTTGGCAGGTCATCAATGTCACACCAGAAGCGTGCTTGGTTTTCCTCCGGCATGCCGTAGATAGCAAGGTCAATGTCGCTGCGCTCGTGGTTGTCTCCTCTGGCGCGGGAGCCAAAGAGAAGGATTTTTTCTGCGTTGTATTTCTCGCCCAGGGCGGCGATGAGGGAGTATAGTTTTTCCATGGGAACCTCCGGAATTTTATTTAAAGCGGTTTTTTCTTTTCTGTTGGCACAGAAAGGAGCCCCACTTTTAATTTTGCATTATCTCTTTACTTTCTTTGCAAATAAGTATATAATACGCTTAAATAGAACATGTGTTCTTTGGAGGGATGATATGAAAAGATTATATAATTTTTTGGTCAAACGGCAATATATAAGCTTTCCTGTATTTGTTTTTGTAGTATCTCTTGTTTTATTCTATCGGCAGCAACTATCAGTGGAAACATTTGCAGAAAAAGTAGATGCAATAGTTTCCTTGGCTGGGGTTTTTATTGGTATATTGCTAACAGTTTTCACACTATATACCTCTGTTCCAAAGAATAACGAAGTCATGCAGAGAGTGATCAAATATGGGCACCATCAGATATTTAGAAAAAGTATTTTATATGGGTGCATATTTTTTATGATCTGCGTGCTTTCATGGTTATTTGGCGCCTCAGCGAAATGGATACTTATTTCGCTTTTGATGGGAATGAGTGACGTTATAATTTCGATTATATATATATACCAAATCAATGAGTATGTTTGATACCATTAGCAAGCTCATTTAAGAGCGTTTTTTTAATCTGATCGGTATTGAATACCATATCTGAGGTTAATTCAATACCGACTTTTTTTGTTAAAACAGTTTCCATAAGGTTGATAACATCTTCATATCCATATTCATTTAAAGCACTTACAGTAATACCTTTACAATTTGGATCTTTTTTTAGAATAGGTATTTTTAGTAAAAAGCTTGGCTCGTTACTTTTAATATTAAAATGAATATTATATGTATCATACTCGCAAGAACCGTTTAATGCAGCAGGTAACGGTGTATATCCATGGGTATCCGTATGATTATAAAATGTTAAGGTCAAATCTTTACATCTGTTATATTTTTTCAGATGAGCTGCAAGGTCTTCAATTTTATAAGGAACAATCGTAAGCTGCATCCTGTGATTAGAAGTTCCCCATATAAATTCAGGTAATATTCCATTGATTCTTGGAAGATTCTGGTTATGAATTGCAACCATAGCAGCAGATTTGTAATCTACCAGAAAATAGGTAAATCTTTCGATGATTTCTCCGGGTGTAGGCGTATATGGACCAGTTGAGTTATTACTGGAATCTCTTTTTTGCAGTAGCAAATCCTTTTCAAAATGTTCTTCTTTGCAGAATGTACCGAAAATATAATTCTCATGCTTTTCTTTAATATCAAATCGAAAATTTATCTTCTCTTTGGGATAGATATAAGAAAAATCATCAGATATAGGTTTGTCAAAAAGAGATTCGAAGATTTTCTGGATCTTTTCTGAGTTGCTATCATCTTTGGTAAATGCTAAGCATGGTTCGGCAAATACTTTGTAGAACTTTACAATTTTTTCCATAAAAAACTTTACTCCTCTCTATTTGACATATTATGACAATATGGTACAATCAAATATAGGAGTGACATTTTTAGTATAGGTCATTCTGATATTTTCCCCTTGTGGTATGGCAGTACTACAGGGGGAGTTTTTATTTTTTTGATGTCACATCTTTTGAATCTTCCAAAGTATAAGGCACAGGTGTTTGTGCTGCCTTTTGTATGGTGTTTGAAAGCTCGTAATCATCGTACATAAGGTCTGGAATTTTAGGTGGTTCTGATTCAACGCCGAGGATTCTATCAACAGCGGGTTGCATATCGGGTTGATTACGATATGAAGTAATTACATCGTGTTCATGAGATGTAAGACTAATAAGGCTAGAGGATGCGTCCATAGATAATCTGCTTGAGAGGTCAATTCTACGGGGAATATCTTGTCTGCCTAATAAATAGTCCATATCTACATTGAAATAGTCCGCAATAGCTTCAAGAGTTTCAAGGTTCGGTTCTCTCTCTCCACGCTCATACATATTGATACTGCTATGAGAAACTCCAATTAGTTTAGAAAGAGCCAGCCGTGTAAGGTCTCTATCAGTTCGCAAAAATTTGAGCCTTTCTGCGAAGGTTGCCATTTTAATCCCCTCCATTTAAGTTTGTATCTATAAAGTACACGAAAAGTGTAAAAAAGTCAATGTTGATTTTGCACATAAAGTGTAAATTTAAAATGCTAAATTCTTGGTGAAATAATATATTGCAATAATTGCACGCATGGTGTAATATATGGGAAAAGAACAGGAGGTGGAAGGATGGATAAAACAAAAGCAGGAAAGTGTCTTAGGAAACTGAGAAGAGAAAAAGGCGAAACATTAAGAAGTGTTTCTACAGCTGTAGGAATCAGCTGTTCTGCGCTTTCGATGTATGAAAAAGGAAAACGAATTCCGAGAGATGAGGTAAAAGTAAAGTTATCTAAGCATTATGGAAAGAGTGTGGAAGAAATTTTTTTTTGCTAGTTAACTGCACATATAGTGCAATTTGAAGAAAGTAAGCTAAGGGAGAGAAAAGGTAAGTGAGAAACTACATAAAAAAACACGCTATCTCGATTTTGGCAATTTTGATAAGCGTGCTAGTAATTATCAGAACGTTCTGAACAGCGCAATAATAGAGATAACAAGAGCAGCTATATCAACAATCTTGTCTGCAAGCCATGCTTGAAATTTGCGTTTTTTTGCTTGTTTTATGTTATACTCGCTGATTTCTTTACTTATTTTGATAATTTCTGGGTCAATTTTTGGAATGTACATATTTCACTTGTCCTTTCCTAGATACTCGTCTGTTGGGCAGTCTGTACCTTTAGGATAAGAGGGCTGATGAAAAATGTCAAGATGAGTGAACTGTTCGGCATTAAAGAAGATAAAGACGCAAGCTAAGGGAGGTGTAGTAAATGGAAAATAAAAAATCCGCTCCTTTGGATGGAACGGAAAACGGGTTTGAGATAATCAAGCAATATGCAGATAATGAGATTTGTTCTGTAGGGTTATTGATTTCTTTATCGGTCCACGGTTGGTGTGAATTTTCAACACAACCGTTTTACCATCAGCTATTAGAATATCTTCGCAGTTTAGAAACTCAAGATAGCACAGATAGCCCTGCTGAGGAGCAAGATTAAGAGGAAACATAGGGGTATTGATTGCACTTTCGTTCTTTCCTCTGATTTTTTTAGGGGTGAGTTCACAAGGATATTCTTTTGCAGCATAGACGATTGTGACGGAATGAATTGTCAGTGGGGAAGTAGATTGATTCTGAAATGATATAAAAAACTGAACAACTCTTCCAAATACTTTTGAATGGTCGATAATGGATATTTTAATTTTTTTCCTACTGGAAAACCAACGACAGATAAACAAATATCCGGTACCTAGAAAAGACAGACAGGCAACTATATTGTAGAGGTTTTGTGTAAAAACTTCTTCTCGAAATATTTTTAAAGTATCAGCCAAAAGAAAACACATAAAATCAACTCCTTTTCTTTTCAGAATAAGAAAGATGGAGAAAATTGTCAAGCAAAGTGAAGAAAGAAGGGAGAGGATGCAATGGCAGATTTACTTGCCGCTCTCGCCCTGCTGACCTTCGTAGGTGTGGTAGGACTGGTGGCAATGGTGATTGCTTTGTATGTGGCATCAGCGGCTTTGGAAGCGGCACACAGAGCAAAGAAGAAGGATAACAACGAATAGGACAAAATCGGCAGTACATACAGTTTAACAGGAGGTGGTTTTATGCCGAGAAGAACACCAAAAAAGTACAACGTAACCATTACTTATTGCGAGCATACACCGGAGGAGGAGGCACGCATCAGCGAGCAGGTGAGAGAGGCGATTTATCAAGCCAAGATGATTGCCATAAAGAAAAGAGAGGAAGCGGCTGCAAAGGAAGCGGCAAATACATAAGAGGGGCTTTGCCCCATGAGGTGGACAAGCTATGAAAGGGTGAGAGTATGAAAAAACGCAGACGTTTACGGAAACCAATTCGCTGGGCGTTACGGTTTGTGTGCTATGCCGTAGCGGCAATCGTAGCGGATCTGACGGTCATCGGTGCAATTCTGTATTACTTCGGAGATATGTACATTATGGCGGCTCTGGGCGTGTGCCTGGGGGTGAATATTCTGACGGAGTATTTCTTCTTCAAGGATGAATTTCGCAGAAAGGTGGTGAAGGAATGAAGGACGCAGGATGGAGCATTTACCCGAATCTGGAGAAATGGATATGGATGAACTGTAAATCTATCAGTGACTTTGCCGGAAGAATCGGGGTAGCACATAAAACCGTAATCACATTGATGAAGGGCGAGAGAGGAACAACGAAATATGTCATTGACCTGATCCTGAAGGAGACAGGCATGACATACGAAAAGTGCTTCAAGGAAAAATAAAATATCCCCTTTGGCGATGGCACGCCTCGGGGGAATGGATAAACAATCAATTACATAGTAGCAGAAAAGCAGGATTTATGCAATGAAAATATGGCTTCTCGAAGCAGCATCCCCGAGATAATGAAATAAAAATGCAACATAGAAGATTAGTTTACTTCTCCATTGAGGTAACTGGAGGAAGTATTAAGTACATGAGCAACGGCACGCAGGTTCTTGTTTCTGGGTTCATATTCTCCGTTTAACCAACGCTGAACGGTAACAGGAGAAATGTTTGCCAGAAGAGCAAGTGTGCTGATATCCATATTCATTTTTTCCATAGCGTGTGCCAGACGCTCGGAAAGAATGTTAGGAAACTCCCAAAAGAAAAAGAAGAACATGATAATCACCCCCTTTGACCGGGGATGTTGCTTCGAGAAGCCATCTAAAACTATTCTATCACAAAACGAAAGGAATTGGAAAAAATGAAAAAACCGGGATGGAGTGTATATCCCAATCTGGAAAAGTGGATAAATGAAAACTGCGAATCTGTTTCGGAATTTGCCTGGTTGGTGGCTGTATCACCGACCACGATTTACAAATTTTTAAAAGGAAAAAGCGATTTGAGATATGAGACTGTGTGCGCGATTATGCGTGTTACACACATGAAATTTGATGTTATTTTTGAAAAAACGAAGAAATAACTTGGAGGTTTTGACAATGGGAAAAATCGAGGATGCAATCAAGAAGATAAATACAGAGATTCAGAAGGAGCCGAGTAACAGGTATCTGGCATTGGTTGGTGAGCATATCATTGACAACATTACATCCGAAGCGGCAGCGGAAAAGGTATTAAAGAAAGAAAAAACGCTTGCAAAAGCCTTAGCCGGTATCGAGAATCAGGCTTCCAAGCAAAAGGAAGGAAACTGCGCTGTCATTGAGGATTCTGTGGTATACGGCTGGGCAAGAGAATATTTCGGATTAACGGCAAATCCGCAGGCACCTGCGGAAGAACCCAAAAAAGGCGTTTGCGTCAGTCTGGAAGATTTCCTGTAAGGAGGCGAGGGCATGAATCTGAAAAAGATACAAGCAATGCCGTTTGCCCCGTTCTGCGAGGAAAGCGGAGTGCGCTGGAAGGTAACGGTCAAGGAGCCTGTGGTGGACGGGGAACGTCTGCTTGTGGTTGATTTTTTGGAAAACACCGCTTGTAACGTATACGCAAGAAACACACCCTCCTTCCGCATTGTGTGCGCCAAGAAAAGCAGAGAGGTAAAGGGCATCAATCATGAAGGCAGAATTCAGCAGAAGGTTCTGGGTTGTTTCAGCGGATCTATGTGGTGGAATGGGTATATTCTTATTTCTCCGAGGGAGGAGAAGCTGCTGCAACGGTTTTTGAAATCAACCGAAACAGGAAATCATCAGCTGGACAACCTTTGGAAATGGGTTATGCAGACGAGAGAATACATGAAAACAAAGGACAGAAAGGAACGGGGCGAACTGATGGATGAGGACTATCGGCTTTGCCCCGAAGCCTTACCGGAAGGAATGATTGACTACATACGTCGGGAGGTTTTGCCAGAGGACAGAGTAATCATTTATAAAAAAGGAAATGTCCACGGCACCTGTTCTGTTTGCGGCAGGAAAGTCCATGCAAGGGGCAGACGATTCGTGCAGGGTACAAGGGTTAACTGTCCGAACTGCGGCACAGGGGTTTCCTGTGTTCTGGAGAATGGATCTGTATTCGCATCAAATTACATTGAAAATATCGTTGCGGTGCAGAAGGGAACGGACGGAGAAACGGTGTTTTTTAGGCAATGGATCTTATATCGGGATAATTCGGCGAGGTGGGAGCATATAGAGGATTTCCTACAGGAAACCGTGAGATATGCCATCAGAGGGAATAAAACAGCCAAGTGGCAAAAGCAGGGGAAGGAATCCTACTATATGCGTACAGAGCGGTACGAGCTGGACGAATGGACCAGATGGCAAGACAACCGTATTTATGACGGCAGTTATTTCTTCTATTCCACCGGTATAGAAGAAGCCCTGAGCGGTACAGCAATGCAGTATGCCGATCTGGAGGGGTATCTGGAAGAAAAGAGACACAACAGAAATCCGATTTATTTCTTAGAATACCACGCAAGGTATCCGGTCGTTGAATTTCTTTGGAAAGCGGGATACAGGAATATTGTACATAACAGGATTTTCGGCATGGACAGGGAAAACAGAAACGCTATCCTCTGGGAGCGGAAAAAGCTGAAGGAGTGCTTCAAATTTCCGCTGCGGATTTTGAAGCTGATGCCGCCGGAGGAATGGAAACTGGATGATGTGCAGCGGGCGAATTACCTTTGGAAGAATTACGGCGAGAGAATCACAGATGCCGAAATGCAGACAGCACTGCAATCAAGAACGGATGTGCAGAGTCTAACGGGGGCAATGCCGTATGCCGGAATCGGAAAGATTCTGAAATACATCCAAAAGCAGACAGAGAAACGAAAGGAAGAAAAAGGACACACAACTTATACACTGGAAGGAATCATACGAGCCTATCGGGATTATCTGCGTGAATGCGAGCAGTTGCATTTTGATTTGCATGACAGAGAGATTCTCTTTCCGAAGGATTTAGAGGCGGCGCACAGCCGCACGATGGAACAGGTCAAATTTGAAAGAAATAAGGCAGATCAGGAGAAATTCCAAAAGGCAGTAGAAAAGCTGGAAAAATTCGCATGGAGCGAAGGAGAATTTTTCATTCGCCCTGCGAGAGAACAGATGGAGCTGGCGGCAGAGGGAAAAGCCCTGCATCATTGTGTCGGCGGATACATCAAACGTATGGCAGAGGGAGAAACCGCAATATTCTTCCTGCGAAAGGCAAACGAACCGGACAAGCCGTTTTATACATTGGAATTGCAGAAGAAAAGGGTGATCCAATGCCGCACAGAGCATAACGCATCCTATGACAGAAACACGGATGTGAAGAAATTTGTGGATATGTGGATAGAAAAAATCGTGAAAAAAGGCGGAAAAAAGAAGGCTAAGGAGGCAGCAGCATGAACGAAATCACAAGACCGATTGAGGTCATTACACAGGAAATCAATTTTTACAAATCACAGGCAGGCAACGCCATTATCGAGATTGGAAAACGTCTGCATGAGGCAAAGCTGACACTGCCGCATGGCGCATGGGGTGCATGGCTGCAGAATGAGGTGGAGTTCTCGGAACGTACCGCACAGAATTTCATGCGGATTGCCAAGGAATACAGAAATCCGCAGCTGATTGCGGACATGGGGAACAGCGCAACAAAGGCACTGCTCCTGCTTTCCCTGCCGGCAGAGGAACGGGAAGAATTTGTCGGCGAGGCGCACGAGATTGACGGGGAAGAAAAAACGGTTGCCGCCATGACAACAAAGGAAATGGAGCGTCTGCTAAAGGAGCTGGAAGCGGAACGCGCGGAAAAAGAGAAATTGCAGTCGCAGCTGGATCTGTTCCAGACAGAAAAGGATAACGCTGTGGATGCCGCTTATAAGGAGACAGAGGATAAGCTGGATGCACTGCTCAGCCAGAAGGAGGCGGCGGAAACAGCACAGAAGGAAGCGGAGGAAAAGATTGCCGCTATGGAGACGGAAATGGACGAGCTGCGGATGCAGGCAGAGCAGACCGCCCTTCCGGATGAATCCGAACTGGAGAGAATCCGCAGGGAAGCGGAGAACACCGCCAATCAGAGGGCAGAAGAAGCCATGCAGAAGAAGTTGGATAAAGCCAAGAAGGATGCAGAGAAAGCGAAGAAAGAGGCAAAGGAGGCACAGGCAGCCATTGAAGCGCATGAAGCCGCACAGAAGGAAGCGGAGGAAGCGATGCTGAAAGCCAAGGAGGAGCTGGCACAGGTAAAGGCAGATACAGAAAAGAAGCTGAAAGCGGCAGGTTCTTCCGGTATCGTCATTTTTAAGGTTCACTTTGAAGCGGTGCAGGGGGAAATCAATCACATGCTGACCTGTATCGGCAATGTGGAGGAATCCGGAGGCAAGGAAGAAGCGGATAAGCTGAGAAAGGCTCTGAAATCACTTTGCCAGAGCGTACAGGACAATTTATAAGGAGTGAGCGGCATGACGGATAGAAGGAATAAAGGAAAGTATGAGGTCTGCCAGGACTGTGGCGCACATCTGGACCATGGGGAACAGTGCGACTGCGCATCCTCTTATGAGGAAGAAGCAGAATCAGTATATAAGGAAGAAACACGATAACACATAAAAAAAGCCCGCCTGTTGACGCAGGCGGGAAGGTCTTGGGAGACCATATATATCTATATTCAATATAACACAGAATCCTTGATTTATCAAGGGTTTTGCGGTATTCCCGAGACTGTTTTTTCAAGAGACGGCGGTCTCTTTAGACTGTCCATAAAGCAATTAACTTAATGGACACGCTCTTATTTATAAGAAGGAGGAACAGGGATGCCAAAGTACAGGAAGAAGATTCGGTCTGGGGATGTATACGAGGTGGAGGAATTTTACTCCCCTCGAACCATCGGTAAAAAATACGAAAGAGGTCGGAGCGAAAATCTCACCTCAGAGGAACAGGCAAAAAGAAATCTGCAAATCGCCAGAAAGAAACTGACACGCATTATCAATGTCAATTTCAATGGGGATGATTATTTCGTTCTGCTGACCTACGGAATGGAGGTATCTCTGGAGGAGGCAAGAAAGCTGCTTGCAAATTTTCTCCTGCGGCTGAAACGGTATCGCAAGAAAAACGGATTTTCAGAATTGAAGTATGTCGCGGTAACGGAAACCCAGGGGAAGAACGGAAGGGTGCATCATCACATTGTCATGAGCGGATTTGAAGGTCTGAGCATGAAGGAGGCGGCGGAGATTTTAGAAAATGTCTGGGGTAAAGGTACTGTTCTGATTAAGAAACTGTATAAGAACCAGAAGGACAACCGCCTTGCAAGCTACATATCCAAGGAGAACATCAGAAAGGGCGCAAAGCGTTGGAGCACCAGCAGGAATCTGAAAAAGCCCGAAGTGAAGCTGGAGGTTATCAAGGAAACTAAAAGAAAGGTTTCCCTGAGACCGCCGAAGGGTTTTGATGTGATTGTGCAAACCGAGGACTATTTTGCGGAAATCGGCTGGGTGCGGTATATGAAGGCTGTTCGTCGGGGCGGCATGGACTACGGAGAATATGAGGGAGGAGCGGAAACAGATGCAGGGAGCAAGAAAGGGCAGTCATAACTATTCCATTTTGCAGGGAAAAAGTAAACGCTGCTATTTTACAGACACAGAAACCGGACCGTTGGAGCGGCACCATATTTATTTCGGCGCAGGGATGCGGCAGATATCAGATAAGCACGGATTCTGGGTGTGGCTCAAGCCGGAGTGGCACAGAGGAACGTCGGGTGTCCATGGAAGGGATGGGCATAAAGTCGATTTGCGGCTGAAACAGGATTGCCAGAGAAAATTTGAGGAGACACACAGCAGAGAAGAATTTATGGCAATCGTTGGGAGGAACTATCTGGGGGATGAACCAGAAGGAAAACCGCAAATGCCTGCGGATACAGGTGGGTTCTATTTACTGTAGGAGGTGTGAGCATGGGTAAGGGCATTACATATAGCACAAGCGGAAGGGATTGCCCTTGCTGCGGGTGCCAAGAGAGGACTGTCGGTTGTCATGGAAAGTGCGACCAGTATAAAGCATGGGACGGGAAACGGCAAGCGGAGCGGCAGGAGAGAATCGAAAAGACAAGTCTGCTGCACGAAGCGGATAAGCGAAAGAGCGCAGCGATAAGCCATTACAAGAGAAGGGGGCGGCAGAGATGAACAAGGTTATTTTGATGGGGCGGCTGACACGGGCCCCGGAGGTTAGATATTCCGATGGGGCAGATCCATTAGCGGTTGCCCGTTACACCTTAGCGGTCAACCGCAGGATGAAGAAGAACGGCGAGCAGGATGCGGATTTCATCCCTTGCGTTGCATTTGGCAAGGCGGGAGAATTTGCGGAAAAATATTTTAAAAAAGGGCAGCTGGTTGCGATTACCGGGCGGTTACAGGTGCGGAGCTGGGATAAGGACGGCGAACGGCGGTGGAGCACGGATGTGATTGTGGAGGAACAGTATTTCGCTGAAGGAAAGCATGACAGTGAAAAAAACGGCGGAAGCAAGCCTGCACCGGAACAGAACCGTCCCGCAGCGGCATCGAATAAGCCTGCAAAGCAGATGGGACTGGAGGAACAGGAAGGGTTCTATCCCATTGACGAGAGTGTTGAGGATGATGATTTGCCGTTCTGAGGAGTGAGAGTATGAAAGCAATATTAAAATACCCGGGCAGCAAGTGGCGTATTGCGGATTGGGTTATTTCCTTCTTTCCGGAACATCACAGTTATCTGGAACCGTTCTTCGGAAGCGGAGCAACCTTCTTTCAGAAGAAACCGAGCAACATAGAGACTATTAACGATTTGGATGGTGGAGTTGTGAACTTCTTTGAATGGGTGCGGCGAGATCCGGAGCGTCTGGCGAGAGCAGTTTATTTAACGCCGTATGGCAGGCAGGTTTATGATGCGGCTTTTACACTTGCGGAAAATAATTTTGATGCAGCAGTGAAATTTTTCATACAGGCAAATATGGGATATGGTTTTCGCACGGCAGGAGCGAAGGCTGGGTGGAAATTCGACATTCAAGGCAGGGAACGAGCATACAGTTTGAACGATTGGAATGAACTGCCGGAACGGATTATTTATGCGGCGGAGCGGCTGAAATGTGCTCAGATTGAGTGTAAGCCTGCAGTAGATGTGATTGGACGGTTTGATTTTGAGAATGTCCTGATTTACTGCGACCCACCATATCTGTTGGAGACACGATTCGGAAAACAGTACAAGCAGGAAATGACAAGGCAGCAGCACGAGGAATTACTGGATGTATTACTGAAAAGCAAGGCGAAGGTTTTAATCAGCGGCTATGAGAGCGACCTCTACAATGATGCCTTGAAAGATTGGCACAAAGAGAAAATATGGAGTGCGGCCAGAAACTCTTCAAAGAAAAAACAAGAGGTGCTTTGGATGAATTTTGAGCCGATGCAGCAAATGCGGTTGTGAGGAGGGATAAGCATGACAAGAAAAGAAACTCTGGAATATTTGAAACATCGTTTTATGGAGACCGGAAGTCCCTTGAACCCATCATGGGAATCATTGGAAGAACTTAAGAGACATTATGGAGCCATTGGTATAGCAATTTCTGCACTGGAACAGCAAGTGCCGAAGCAACCGGACTTTGAAGGTGATGGGTATGACGAGGATGGAGAGATCATATTTGACGAGTGGTTATGCCCCTGTTGCAGAACCAGATACGAGGTAGATTATGACGATTATAAGTTCTGTCCTAATTGCGGACAGGCGATTGATTGGAGTGTTGAACATGATACAGAAATGGATTGAGACAGAAAAAATGAAAAGGATGACAATGGATAACGTAGAAGAAATGGGTATGTTCAGTCTGGCACATAACTGCTGCTACATTGATGAAAACAGAAATACCAGATACAGAGATTTCGAGATAGACATTGATGCAAGAGAGTTGGCAAAGGGACTGCTGAGAGAATTGACAGAAGATGCGGTGTCTTTTGAATCGGATGAGGACTTCGATGATTGGATGGGTTGCTACATCGGAGAGGACGGTATATGCACACAAAGAGGCTTGATTGCCACTTTCTATCAGAATCTTTGGGCTATGGCGGAGTTAAGAGAGAAACTCAAATATTATGAGGACTTGGGAGAACAGGGGCGACTGTTGGTGCTGCCCTGCAAGGTCGGAGATACGGTGTATGAAATCCTCGAAGAAACCGTACCGAACCACTATTTTTATATCAGCGAGCACAAGGTGCAGGATGTATCGGTAAAGGCTGTCAAGTATGCTGACGAATGGGAACCGTATGACTATGAGAACCTGTATTTCACAAGAAAAGAAGCGGAAGTGGCACTGAAGAAAAGGAGAAAAGATAATGGATTTTAACAAGGAATACAGCGAAAAATTTGACGAGTTACGGAAGAACAGAATCAGGGTAAGCTTTCACAAATACGGATCTGCGGCAGATAATTTCGGGAAAGGATTTGTGCAGGCAATTCCAACTCTGGAGAAGTGTTTGGACAAATATAAAGAGACCGGAAACACAGAATATTTGTGCGATTTGGCGAACTATGCCATGTTTGAATTCATGTATCCACAGCATCCGAAAGGACATTTTCGTGCAACAGACAGCAGGGAAAGTGCAGGGATTGTTGGGCTGAGTGTGAACGAGGCGAAGGGTATTAAGTCATGGTAAATTTCGGAGAAATTACAAGAGCAGGCAGACCATTTTAAGCAAAAACAATGAGAGAAGAAAACAGGTAAATAAACATGGGAGATTACATTTTTTATCGAAAGAAAAACTGGTAGCTACCAGAGTAAAAAGAGAGGAAAAGTGCAATCAGATTCCTTCTTTTTTACATCCAAATGACCTGTATTTTTCTTGGAAAATTACGGTTTTTGGAGTGCCAAAACGGGTATTGGCAGTTTGGCATGGGTTTGGCATTTTTTGGCAGGGAATATTTCCTGAAAAATCAACGTTTTTTCAGGTTTTGACGAAAATCGAAAAATCCACCTAAAGAAAAGGGGGGGTAACTGGAGTTAAAAACAGCACTAAATGACCGTAGGAAAACTGATAGAGGAGGGCTAAAAGTTATGATGAGCTTGCAGATGTTTTAGAATAAGTGGGAAAGAATATTGAAGAAATAAAGATTACGGGAATGAGGGGATGCAATGAAGGACAGGGATTTAAAGTTAGACGGATACAACATATCCGGAAACCGCTACAGAGAATTAAAATACTTCTGCCGCCAATACAGAGAAAAGCAATCGCTCCTGCGGTCGATTACGGAAGTCGGTTCACCTCCGCTCAGCGGTGGTGGTAGCGGCAAGCTTTCGGATAAGACCGCGAGTACAGCAATCAGAAGGGCAGAGTTGCAGCGGGACTTAGAGATGATTGAGCAGACGGCAATCGAAGCGGATGCGGAGATATATACATACATCCTCAGTAATGTAGCGGACGGCGTACCTTTGGAGTACTTAGGTATACCTGTCGGGCGCAGAAAATTTTACGAGGCAAGGAGAAAATTCTTTTATCTTCTCTCGAAGAAAAAAGGGTAACAAAAGGGACGTACTTTTGTGTTATTATGATAGCATGGAGAAAAAAGAAAAAGACCGCATCAGCGGTCCTTCTCGGTGTTGGCAGCGCAGAGGGTGTCAAGAGATACTTCGAGGGCATCAGCCAGAAGTATTGCGGTTGAAACCTTACAGTCTCCACGCTTCTCGATATCTTCTATGGTGCGAACGGGGACATTGCTTAATCGACTGAGAGCAGGAACAGAAAGTCCCTTCTCAAGCCTGATGGTTCTTAGTTTCATCAAGAAGCCTCCTTACTTTCTTTTGAGAACTGTTACAAATGCAGCAATAGAAATAAGCAGTGCAATGATGCTAATGATTGTAGATAACGGTTGCATAATATTTCGACATGGAGTAAGATATGGGTAAGGTAAGGGGCTTTTGCCCCAAACCCTATTTCTTTGTAGCCAGTCTATACAGGATAACCGCTGTCGCAAGGTTGATTATCGCTGTGATTAGATTGGCTATTGTATTTATACGCTCCATGTCGTTCACCTCCTTTCTATGATATTATTATACCACGTTATAACGTGGTTATCAATAGAAATATGAAAATAAATCAAAAGAAATCCTGATAGCTACAATGCTTATCGGGATTTTTTATTTGCGGAAGGATGATGCGGATGACAGGAGAACAGCTTTTGAAATTACAGGAGAAGATTTCTGCCGACAACGTAGATTCCTTCTATCACTGGAAGGACTGGGAGCAGCTGCGGGCGGAGGTTCTTCGGATGGACAACCATGAATGTCAGATATGCAAGCGAAAGGGCAGGTATCGCAGGGCGGACATTGTGCATCATGTCAAGCATTTGAAGGACAGACCCGACCTTGCGTTATCTGTCTGGGATGGAGAGGAGCGGCAGCTTGTCAGTGTATGCAGGCAGTGCCATGAGGACCTGCATCCGGAGCGGACGGTACGATACCGATACGGAAAGACTGTGAAGCCAATTACTGAGGAGAGGTGGGATTGATTTGAAAAATATGATACCCCCCCTCGAAAAAAACGGGTTTTTGGCATTTTGGCTCGGTCGGGTTGTACTTGCGACAATTCAGAAAAATTGAAAATACGCGCATGAGGGTGTGGTAGATGGCGAAAAAGAGGTGAAAAAGGATGGCAGGAAAGAAGGATTATAAAAAAACAAAACAATATAAGGCACTGAAAAAAGAGCTTGAGGATGATTTGGAAAGCAGGGGCTTAATTTCGGAGCCATACAAGGATAAAGTGGACGAATACATGCGCCTTTGGTGCTGGTTGCAAATGCTGAATGATGATATTTCGGAGCGTGGTGTATTCATTGAATACCAGAACGGCGAGAACCAGAAGGGCACCACGGATAACAAATCTCTGACCATTGCAACGAGAGTTTCCAGTCAGATGCTTTCCATCTGGGCGGCACTCGGATTTAAAGATCAGGCTGTTAAGGCGAAGGCTGCGGCAGGCGGTGAGGATGATGAGCTGTGAGTTAAATCCGCATATTTTGGAATACATTGAGCTTGTCGAAAACGGCATTGCCTGCGAGGAGCAGAAAGCCCTTGCCGCCCATGTGCGAAAATGCTTTGAGACGGAGGAAATTTATGTGGACACAGAGCAACTGGAAAAATATCTGGGATTGGCGAAGTATTTCAGTTTTGAAAAGCTGTTCCCGTGGGAGGAGTTTTTGATAGCATTATGGGACTGCACCTATTGGAAATCCAACAACCGCCCCAGATGGAAGATTGTGTTTGCCATGGTGGGGCGTGGCGCAGGGAAGGATGGCTTTATTGCCTTTGACGGTGCGTGCAGCATCAGCCCATACAATCCTGTGAAGTATTACGACGTGGATGTCTGTGCCAACAATGAGGACCAAGCGAAGCGACCGCAGTTGGATTTGGTGGATGTTCTGGAGAACCCGAAATGGGAAAAGAAGCTGAGCAGACACTATTATCACACCAAGGAGGTCATTCAGGGTCGGAAAAACAAGGGTGTCATGAAGGGGCATACCAACAACCCCAAGGGGCGAGACGGTTTGCGCAGCGGCAAGGTTATCTTCAACGAGGTGCATCAGTATGAAAACTATGACAACATCAAGGTTTTTACAACAGGGCAGGGCAAGGTGGCGCAGCCAAGGCGTGGCTATTTTACCTCAAACGGCGATATTTCCGACGGCCCTCTGGATGATTATTTAGCGAGAGGACGCAGGATTCTTTTTGAGGGTGAGGCGGACAACGGTTTTTTGCCCTTCATCTGCTGTTTGAATGATAAGGCACAGGTGCATCATCCGGAAAACTGGCAAATGGCAAACCCGTCCCTGCCATATCTTCCGGAGCTCTATGCAGAGGTGGAGGATGAATACAGGGAGTGGCTGGAGCATCCGGAGCAGAACGGGGATTTCATGACAAAGCGAATGGGCATCCGTTCCGGCGCGAAGGAGATTGCAGTTACGGAATATGAAAACGTAGCGGCAACAAATAAGCCCCTGCCTGATATGACAGGATGGAGCTGTGTTGCAGGCGTGGACTATGCGGAGCTGGACGACTGGGCGGCGGTGGATTTGCATTTCCGTAGAGGTGCGGACAGGTTCGACATCAATCACGCATGGATTTGTGCAAGGTCGAAAACACTGCACCGTGTGAAAGCACCTTGGAAGGAATGGGCGGAGCGCGGAGAGGTTACGGTTGTGGACGATGTCGGGATTCATCCGGATTTACTGGCGAATTACATCTGGGACAGTATGCGGAGGTACAATGTCAAAATGCTTGCGCTCGACCATCACCGCTATGCGCTGGTTGCGGAAAGCCTGCGGAAGATTGGCTTCAGTGATGAGCAGAAAAATATCAAGCTGGTGCGCCCGTCCGACATCATGCAGATTGAGCCTGTGATTCAGGAGTGCTTTAACAGACAATATCTGCACTGGGGCAATGTTCCCCATCTGCGGTGGGGCGTGAATAACACAAAGCGGGTAAAATCCGGCACAAAGATAAAATCGGGCATAGATACGGGCAACTTTATCTATGCGAAAATCGAGGCAAAAAGCCGCAAGAATGATGCCTTCATGGCATTTGTAGCGGCGATGACAATAGAATCGGTTCTTGGCGATGGCGCACCTGTACAAATTCCGACAATGGGTGCTTTTGTATTTTAAGGGGGGTGAGAAAATGGGAATCAGTATCAAACGATGGATTTTATCTAAACTGGGGCTTGGCGGCACAGCAGAGATTTCTTCTCTGGAATTACAGCAGGCGTTGGAGGAATACCGTATTCGTGAGCTGGCATTTCATACCTGTGTGGCGATGATTGCAAATGCAGTCGGCAAATGCACATTCAAGACCTACAGAAAGTATGAGGAAAACAGGGGCGAGGAGTATTACCTCTGGAATGTAGAGCCAAACCCGAATCAGAACAGCACCGCCTTTTTGCATAAGCTGATTTATCAGCTCTACAAGGAGAATGAAGTGCTGATTATCAGCGGCGGAAAAACGGGCGGACGGGAATATCTGGCGGTGGCGGACAGCTTTACAAGGGCTGCAGAGCATCCATGGAAGGAAAACGAATATCAGGGCGTAGTTGTCGGCGAGGATAGCTATCAAAAGACATTTCCGGAAAGCGAAGTGCTGCATCTGCGGCTCAACCATAAGGATATTAAGCCTGTTTTGGATGGGCTGTATCAGTCATACATAAGACTGGTGCAGGCGGCAATGAAGAATTACGAATGGGGCAGCGGCAGACACCTGAAGGTACATGTCAGCCAGATTGCAAATGCAGGGAATATCGGTGACGGCAAGGACGGCAAGAAGGGGTGGAACGAAGTCTTTGGCGAGATGCTAAGCAATCAGGTAAAGCCGTTTCTGACATCCGAAAACGGGGTTCTGCCGGAATTTGACGGGTACAAATACGAGGATGTCGGCGGAAATCCGGATACACAGCGTTCCACAAGAGATATTCGTGCTTTGGTGGATGATATTTTTGACTTTACGGCAAGAGGGTTTCTGATTCCGCCTGTGCTGATTTTCGGTGATGTGGCGGATTCCAAGGATGCTATGACAAGGTGGCTGACCACCTGCATTGACCCTCTTTGCGATCAGCTTTCGGAGGAAATCAACCGCAAACGGTATGGTTTTTCGGAATGGAAGGATGGCACCTATTTGCAGATTGATACCTCCGGAATTTTGCATTTCGATTTGTTCGGCAATGCGGCAAATATCGAGAAGCTGATTGGTTCTGCGGCGTTCTGTGTGAATGACGTACTGGATGCGGCAGGAATGCCGAAAATCAATGAGCCTTGGGCAAATCAGCATTTTGTTACCAAAAACTTTGAAACTCTGGACGGTGCGATGCACCGCGTTGATGGGAAGGGAGGTGAATAAGCATGAAGGATAGGAAAAACATGTGGGAAATCAAACAGGCGGCACAGCAAAGCGGCGTGTTGGAAATCTATATTTACGGCGATGTGGAAAGCGACGGCTACGATTGGTGGACGGATGAGGTGATTCGCAGTGAAACCAGTGCAAATACCTTCCGCGAGGAGTTGGCAAAATACGCAGATATTGCGGAAATCAAGCTGTATATCAACAGCTATGGCGGCTCTGTATTTGAGGGTACTGCCATCTATAACCAGCTGAAGCGGCACCCTGCGAAGAAAACCGTTTACATTGACGGCTTTGCCTGCTCCATTGCCTCTGTGATTGCCATGGCAGGGGATGAAATCATTATGCCAAGAAATGCGCTGATGATGATCCACAATATGTGGATGTTCTCCTATGGCAATGCCGCAGAACTGCGGAAGGCGGCGGATGATTTGGATATCATCAACAATTCCGGAAAGCAGGCATATTTGCAGAAGGCAGGCGAGAAGGTAGATGAAGAGCTGCTGTCCCGTATGATGGATGACGAAACATGGCTGACCGCAGAGGACTGTATCAGATACGGTCTGGCGGACAGATTTGCGGAGGAGGATGCAGACCTTGCCAAGGTTGCAGGCGTGATGCAGAAAGCAAATCTGAACGTACAGCAGCGGATTGAAATGCAGAAAAGCCTTGTGGCACAGCTGCGCCAGCTGACAGAGCCGCGTATCGGAGAAGGAGAGCGTGATCCGAAATCAGAACCAAAACAGAAGGAAGAGCCGAACAGTATCATGGCGATGCTGAACGGCTTTTTTGATGCAGAAAAATAAAGGAGTGATAGAAAATGAAACACAATGATGCAAAAACAAGAGAAGAAATCAGACAGGCAATGCAGACAGCGTTGCAGCAGGATGACAAGGAGGGCTTTGCCGCCGCCATGAATGACATGATGGCGTGCATCGGCGAGGACATCAAGCAGGACTATGAGGACAAAATCGAACAGCTCAGACAGGAGAATGACAGCAGGGCACTGACCTCCCGTGGTGTGCGCCAGCTGACCTCTCAGGAAAAGCAGTATTACCAGAAGCTGGGCGAGGCAATGCGTGCCGCAGACCCTAAGCAGGCATTGGCAAATCTGGATGTTGTGATGCCCGAAACGGTGATTGATTCCGTATTCGATGATTTGAGGGAGGCGCACCCTCTGCTGTCCCATATCGGATTCCTGTCCACAGGCGGCGCAATCAAGATGCTGATGAACACCAACGGACGGCAGGAGGCGCAGTGGGGCGCACTGACGGATACGATTGTGAAGGAGCTGCTTTCCGGCTTCAAGGAAGTCAATGCAACCCTGCTGAAGCTGTCCGCCTTCCTGCCTGTCTGCAAGGCGATGCTGGACTTGGGCCCCGAATGGCTGGACAATTACGTTAGACAGATTCTGTATGAAGCACTGGCGAATGGTCTGGAGGCAGGCATTGTCAAGGGGGATGGACATGAAAAGCCTATCGGCATGATGCGTCAGGTAGGCGATGGCGTTACCGTCACAGGCGGCGTTTATCCCGCAAAGGAGAAAATCAAGGTAAATGACCTTTCCGTGAAAACGGTCGGCAATCTGATTTCTCTGATTGCGGCAGATCCCAATGGGAAGGCAAGAGCGGTGGAGAATGTCCTTCTGATTGTCAATCCGCAGGATTATTTCCAGAGGGTGATGCCTGCAACAACGGTAATGGCTCCCGATGGCACCTATCGCAATGATGTTGTGCCTTATCCCATGACAATTATCCAGTCTGCGGCACTGAGCCGTGGAGAGGCGGTTCTGGGTCTGGGTAAGAAATACTTTGCGGCGGCAGGCATGAGCAAAGAGGGAAAGATTGATTATTCCGACCAGTATCAGTTCTTGGAGGATAACAGGGTTTATCTGGTGAAGCTGTATGCAAACGGTTTCCCTATGGATAACAACGCCTTCCTGTATCTGGATATTGCAGACCTCAAGCCGCTGACCTATAAGGTGGAGCAGGTAACTGCTGCGGAGGTTTCCAATGATGCGACACTGTCTGACTTGAAGATTGGCAGTCTGAGCCTGTCCCCTACGTTTGCGAAGGAAACCACAACCTACACAGCGGCAACCACAAACGCAACCAACACCATTACGGCAGTACCCTCTGATGCAGGCGCGGAAATCAGCGTACAGGCAAATGATGCGGAGGTAGACAACGGCTCTGCGGCGACATGGAAGGAAGGCGCAAATACCGTTAAGGTTACTGTAACGGCGGCTGACGGCACAACCACCAAAGCCTATACCGTCACTGTGACAAAATCCTGATGCAGCGGCAGAGTATTCCTGCGGAGCTTCTGGCAGATGTCAAAAACCATCTGAATATTACATGGGACGATGAAGCCACGGATAACAAGATTCGTGGCTTTATTGCCGCCGCAATGGCATATCTGAACGAAAAGGGTGGTAGTGTTCTGGAATATGATGCGGACGGAATTCCCCGTACATTGATGATGGAATTTGTACGCTACGCAAGGGATGAGGCACTGGATGTATTTGAAAACAACTACATGGCATTGATTTTGAATATGCAGAACGGAAGAATGGTGAGAGGGTATGTGGAAAGCACCGAACAGACCGAAGCATGAGATTACGCAGGCGTTCAATGATGGGCTTGTGACAATCTGCACTGTCTGCGATGCGGCAAAAGCAGGCTATGCGCCGCAGGAAAAGCTTGCAGAAAAGATAAAGCTGCGCTTTGCGGAACAAAGACTTGGCATTAACCGCATTTATCAGAGCAAGCAGGCGCAGGTGGAGATTGTGCGTGTGATTCGTGTACCTGCTGCGGGGGCAGCTTCTCCGCAGGATGTGGCACTTCTGGAAGGGAAGCAATACCGCATTGATACGGTGCAGAAGGTCATGGAGATTTATCCGCCCTGCGTGGATGTGGCACTTGCGAAAATCGAACAGGAATTTGAGGTGATGGCATGAGCTGGCAGGAACACATCATAGCGGCACACCTTGCTGTGACGGATGCGGTGCGGCACGGAAGAACCATGAAATCCGACCGATATTTTGTTTGGCAGGAGGATGGTGCGAATGACTTGACTGCGGACGATACCCATGCAGAGAAAGCCGTTACAGGCACAACAGACCTTTTCACAAAGCAGGAGTTTGACCCATGGAAAGAGGAGCTGGAGGCGGCTTTTGATGCGTCCCCTTATATTGCGTGGGAATTAAACAGCGTGCAGTATGAGGAGAAAACAGGCTTTACGCATTACGAATGGGTCTGGGAGGTGTTCTGATGGCAAAGCTTACTTTCACAGGCTTGGATGGCTACATAGCACAGCTGGAAAAGCTACGGCAAAGCGCGGACGGCATCACGAAAAAGGCACTTTATGAGGGTGCGGGTGTGACGGCGGACGAAATCCGCTCCGCTGTGGAGGCATTGCCAACCGACAATGACCGCAGTGCAGGGCATTACCTCAAGGGAATTACGGATGAGCAGAAGGCGGCACTTGCAAAGGGACTGGGTGTTGCGCCCTTCCAATCGGAGGGGGGCAGGATTGATACGCTTGTCGGCTTTACAGGCTATAGCGATATCCAAACGCCGAAGTATCCGCAGGGACAGCCCCTTGCGCTGATTGCCAGAATTGCGGAAAGCGGCACAAGTTTTTCTCAGAAAACGCCCTTTGTACGAAAGGCATTGAAAACGGCGAAGCCAAAGGCGGAGACAGAAATGAAAAAAGTATTTGAAACGGAAATCAAAAGAACGATGAAAGGATGAGGGAAATATGGCAAAGATTGGCTTGAGTAAACCTTATTGTGCAAAATACAGCAACACAGGCGAAACAGTAAATTATAGCGGCGGCGCGCTGATGGGCAAGGCGGTAGAGCTTTCCATTGAATTGGAGGGCGCGGATGATAATATCCTTTATGCAGACAATGGACCTGCGGAGAGTGCGAATACCTTTGCAGGCGGTACATGGACGCTGACAACGGATGATTTGCTGCCTGATGTTATGCTGCAGGTATTGGGTATTATCGAGCAGGCAATGACGGGATCGGATGTCAGCACCAAGGATGCAAAATGGTACATCTGGAATGATGAGCAGGAAACACCCTACCTTGGCTTTGGCGCAGTTGTGAAAATCCAGAAAAACAGTGCAACCAAGTGGCAGGCGGTTGTATTGCCGAAGATTCAGCCGACTAACCCTAACGACACCTTCACCACACAGGGCGAAAAGGTCGAATGGGGGACACCTGAAATCAGCGGTAGTATTCTGCGCAGCGATGCCGCAGGACACCCTTGGAAGATGATTTCCTCTCCTATGGACAGCGAGGCGGACGCAGAGGCGGCAATTAAGAAATTCCTCGGTATTACGGGGGAGCAATGAATGCCGTCATGACAGCCGAGCATGACGGGGGAGAAGAAACAGTAAATCTGACGGAGGAAACGGAGGAAGAAACGTATGAGAACGGCGAAAATTGAAATTAACAAAAAGGAATATCTGCTGTGCTTTTCCGCTCGCGTGATGCGTGATTGTTCGGAACGCTACGGGAACGCGGAAAATATCGGGAAGGCGCTGACGGAGGGGACAGAGGTGCAGAAAATGGATGAGAGCTTCTGGTTGCTGTCTGCCATGATGGATGCAGGGGCGAAATATGCCAAGGTGGAAGGCATCAGCACACCGCCCCCTCTGAGCTATGATGCGCTTTATGATTTATGTGGTATGGATGACCTTCTGGATATGCAGACAAAAATCTTTAAAACGATTGCGGATGGCAGTGAAAGAAGGATTGAAACAGAAGATGAAGAAGGAAAAAACGCGGAGACCACTCGACAGAATCAGATGTCGGGTGGTGCATCTGGTACGGATTGAAAATCGGGCTGTCCTATGAGACAGCATACGCCCTTCCCTTTGGCGAATTGTGCGACCTGATTGCTGTGGAGCAGATTAGAAACGAAGGCGCAAAAATGAAAAAATCCAAGGCACAGGAGGAAGCGGAATTCTGGCGGCTGATGGATTTTGTGTAAAATCGTGAAAATATTCTTGATATACGTCATGTTATGTGATAAATTTTAGAAAAATGGCACGATATGACACAGGAGGGGTAGTATGAAAAAATTTTTGGCTGTTTTATTATGTGGTTGCTTGATGATGGGCGTTGCCGCAGGGTGCGGAACAGAACAGGCAGAAACAGAGACAGAGGAAACCAATGAGGTCAAGGTGTATCCGGAACACATAGATGCCTTTGTAGATACCGCCAATTTTGGTGAACCGCCAGAAATCATTTATACAACGCCTGCAAGCGAAAACGGCTTGGAAGGCGAATTGTATAAGATTGAGGGTGAGGTAACAGAAAGTGAGGTAACGGAGGGCGAAGAAGGTATGAGTATCGGCTCTTTTACCGTTAAGACGGATGTCGGAGAGGTTTCTATTGTTGACCCCAGTTTGCTGTTAATGATGTTAGGCGTGGAATACGGAGGCTTTACAGAGGAAGTTCTGCAAAAATATTTTGCTGTTCCAAAGGTAGGAGAAAAGGTGTGTGTTTATGCGGAATATGCGGGGTACAGTGATGTTTTGCAAGCCCCGGCGTGCTATTATGGCGGTCAAGATTATATTGAAAAGATTGCTATGTCTATGATGATGGATAATGGCTACGCTGATGGACTGGAAGAAACGGAAAGAGAGCAGACGGATCAATCGCAGCAAAGCACAATGACAGAGCAGAAAACAATAGAAAACAGTGCAAGAGCAATATGTGCAGAAAATTATAAATCTGCTACTGTTTCTAATATCCTTGTCAATGAAAATTTAGGAACGGATGCGGAAAATGATTATATTATTTTGATGGAATTGACCTGGAATACAAAAAATTCAAAGGACACAACAAAGAAAATGTTGGCTATGTACAGTGAAGATTTTGCGGCAAGAATAGGAAAAGAATTGAAAAATGTCAGCGAGGTTACAATTCTTTGTAAAGTACCTTATTATTCCGAAACGGACACAGCCGTAAAATACACATACACACGCAAGGATAATGACATGTATCAGACGGATGCAATGATAAGCACACTTTTAAATTAAATACAAAGAAATCAGAAAGCACTCAAATCATTTGGGTGCTTTTTTCATGCAAAAAAAGGAGGTGGCGAAATGGGAACGGATATTGGTGCAAAGATTGGCATTGACGGCGAGGCGGCGTTTCGGTCGAGCTTGGCGGCAATCAATTCCCAATTAAAAAACTTAGGCAGTGAAATGAAATCCGTAATTTCTGCGTTTTCGGGCATGGAGAACAGTGAAGGCGCGGTAACGGCAAAGGGTGATGTTTTGAAGCGTTCCCTCAATGCCTCGGCGGAGAAAATGAAGCTGCTGCAAAACCAGAGCGAGCGTGCAAAGGCAAGGCTTGCAACTCTGTCGGATGAGCTGGAAAAATCCAAGCAGAAGTTTGGGGAGAACAGCGAGGAGGCCAGAAAGGCGCAGGATGCCTACAACAGACAGGTTAAGACTGTGAATGACCTGCAAACCCAGATGAACCGCACAACTACAGAAATGAACCGTATGGAACAGGAAATGCAGGAGCTGGGGAACAGCTCGGATGCACTGTCAAAGGACTTAGATAAGACCGAACAAAGCTCCGCTCGTATGAAGGCAGCCATGAAAGCGGCGGTTTCTGCGGCAGCGGCGGCGGTGGGTACGCTGTCGGGGCTTGGCATAGCGGCAATCAAGGTTGGCAGTGACTTTGAGGAATCCATGTCGCAAGTAGCGGCAACCATGGGGATGAGCGTTTCGGAAATCCATAACGGCAGTGAGGCTTATGAAACACTGGCTACGGCGGCGAAAAATGCGGGCGCAACCACAAAATTTACGGCTACACAGGCGGCAGAGGCTTTGAATTATCTTGCCTTGGCGGGGTATGACGCAGGCACATCCGCAGAGGTTTTGCCCTCTGTACTGAATCTGGCAGCGGCAGGCGGACTTGATTTGGCGTACGCCTCTGACCTTGCGACAGATGCAATGGCGGCTCTGGGCATCGAGGCGAGCGCGGACAATCTGACACAGTTCGGAGATCAGATGGCAAGGGCATCCAGTAAGGCGAACTACAGCGTGGCACAGCTTGGCGAAGCAATTCTGACCGTTGGTGGTACGGCGAAGAACCTTGCAGGCGGCACAGTAGAGCTGAATACGGCTCTCGGTGTTCTGGCGAACCGAGGTATCAAGGGTGCAGAGGGCGGTACGGCTCTGAGAAACATGATTTTATCCTTATCCGCACCGACAGATAAAGCGGCGGCAACGCTGAAAAGCCTTGGTGTGTCTGCATTTGACGCGGAAGGGAATCTGAATCCTCTGAATGAAACCTTCAAAAAGCTGGACGCTGCAATGCAGAGCATGAGTCAAGAGAAAAAAACAAACGTACTGAACGATATTTTCAATAAAGTAGATTTGAAAAGTGCGGAGGCAATGCTTGCGGGTTGTGGTGCGGAGTTTGATAATCTTTCTGCATCCATTGCGAACAGCAGCGGTGCCATGCAGGATATGGCAGATGTGCAGATGGACAACCTCAAGGGGCAGATGACGATTCTCGGCAGTGGTCTGGAAGGGCTTGGTATACAGGTCTATGAAAAATTTGAAACCCCTATGAAAGAGGCTGCGGAAACCGCTATCACATCGGTGGATGAGGTTGCAAGAAATCTGCGGAGTGGAAAACTCTCGGAAAGTGTGGATAACCTTGCGGAAAGCACAGGGCATTTCATGGAGGAAACAACCGCTCTGGCGGTGAAGGCTCTGCCGAAGGCAATCAACGCCCTTGCGGCTATGCTCAGACACACAAAGGAGATTAAGAATGTAACGCTGACAGCGGCGGCGGCAATCGGAACCTTTAAGGCAGTGCAAAGTCTTTCTACGGTAGTGAAAAGCTGGCAGGCGGCGGAAAAGGCAGTGCGTGTTTATACAGCGGCTTTGGCAGTCAATCGAAATGCGGAGTTACTGCTGACCTCTACGCTGAGCGCAAAAGAGCTTGTGGTTGGCGTGGTAACGGGAAAGATTGCCCTCATGACTGCGGCACAGACTGCCTATAATGCTGTGGTGGCGGCGTGTCCGCTCGGACTTCTGATTGCAGGTGCGGCAGCATTGACCATTGGCTTGGTTTCTCTGCTTTCGGCAACTGAGGAAGAAAGCGAGGGGATGCGCGAGTTCCGAAAGCGTCTGGAGGAAACAACAGATTCCATCAATCAGCAGGCAGAGGCACGCAAGAGCATGAAGGAAACGGCGCAGGAAAGCATCAATCAATCTCTTTCTGAAATGGATTACACAGACAGCCTGATTCGTCAGCTGCAGGAGCTTTGCGATGCAAACGGACAGGTAAAGGATGGCTACGAAAACAGGGCAAAGGCTCTGGCGGAGCAAATCAACAGTGTGATTCCGAATGCAATTTCTCTGACGGAAAAGGAAGGACAGGCGTATGTGCAGACGGCAGATAATCTGGATTTGCTAATGGAAAAGAAGCGTGTCAATGCCCTTTTGAACGCAAAAGAGGAGGCTTATACGGCGGCAATCCAGAACCAAGCAGAGGCAATGCAGAACCTTATAACTCTGGAGGATGATATTGCCACAAAAAAACAGGAGCTGATTGAAAAGGAGAAAGAGCTTCAAGACGCGCTGATGAACGGCAGCACAGGTCAACAGACAAAAGCCATGTCTGCTTTGCAGCAGGTAAAGGATGACCTTGCGGAAATGGAGGGGCTTTATACAGAGCAGACCGACATCCTGCGCAGCTCCTATCAGGACATCGATGAATATAACAGCCTTTTGACTTTGAGTCAGTCTAACAGTCTGGAAGAAATTAAAAACGGGCTGAATGAGTATGTATATCAACAGCAAAGAGTGACAGATGAAACAAAGGATCAGCTGGATCAGCAACTGGAAGTCACATCGAGAAATTTTGCAACCAGATTGAAAATGGCACAGGATGCAGGTTATGATATCGGGCAGGCGGAATTGGATGCTTTAATGTCCACGAAGGATGATTTTTTGAATGCGGTACAGGCGTATGCGGATGCGGGCAGGGAAGTCCCGAAGGCGTTGAAAGCCGGAGTAGATGAAAATGCTGTGCTATATGCAAATGCACTTGTAACTATGAAGGATAAAGGGCTTATTGAAATGAAAAAAGCGGAATCCGAAATGGAGAGTGTTGCTGAAAATTGTACAAAGGGTTTTGCAAATGGTCTACTTTCAAAAGGGGCAATCAATAAAGTGGTCGCAGCGGCTACAAAACTTGGTTCATCTGCGGCTTCAACCCTGAAAAAATTCTTTGATATTCATTCCCCTTCTCGTGTCATGCGTGATGAGGTCGGCAAACAGATTCCTGCCGGCGTTGCTGTCGGCATCGAGGATGGCACAGGCGAGGCGGTCGAAGCGGCTGAAAAGATGGCAGAGGACATTGCGGAGGCGGCAGCGGGGATGGATTCCATGGTAGCCTTCGCACAGCAGACTGCCCGTAAGGTTGGAGATGTGCTGAAAAGCGAATTAGAGAAAACCAACAGCGAAATTGAAGCCTTACAGAAGAAATCGGAGGAAAAGAAAGCCGCCGAGGAATTGAAGGAATACAAGAGCAACCTTGCGAAAAAGCGTGCGGAGCTGAAAAAGGCAGAAAAGAAGAATCGGCAGAAGATACAGGAAGAAATTACAAAGCTGGAAAACGACTGGAATAAAAAACAGGAGGATGCCACAAAAACAGCAGAGGAGAAAAAGCTGAAGGAGCGGCTTTCTGCGTTGCAGACCTTTCAGAAGGAATATGAATCGGCACTTTCCAAGATTGAAAGCAAGCAAACCAGCTTACAGGAAAAACTGGCCGACTACGGTTCTTTGTTTGAACGCGTGAAAACGGAGGATGATAAGGAGATATTCCAGCTTGGGGATCTGGATGCCGAAATCAGAAAGATTCAGAAATACAGCAATGCGATTGAAGAAATGCAGGCAAAAGGCTTGTCCGGGGGCTTAATGAGTGAAATTTCCGCAATGAGCGTGGATGATGCACTGGACTACATGGATAAGCTCTCTCGTATGTCTGATGTGAAATTGCAGGAATACATCCAAAAATACGAAGAAAAACAGCAGTTGGCGGCAGATGCGGCGAAAAGATTCTATCAAAGCGAATTTGATGCACTGGAACAGAACTACACCGAAAAGCTGCCGCAGACCCTCGGAGAGGTCAAGGATGAACTGTATCAGGCAGGGACAGAAGCGGCAAAGAGTTTTGCACAGGGCATGGCAGCTGACAGTAAAACAGACATTGCAGGTGCTGTTTCCGGAGCCGTTGCGACCGCAAACCAGAATACGCAGGGGATAACTATGAAACAGATTGTTGCATCTTTGCAGGCACAGGAGCCTGTTCTGACGGAATATGTGCAGGCACTTGAAATGAGGCTTGTCGAGGTTATGACGGGTTTTCGTGTTGAATATGTCAATATTGGCGAAATGATGATGGCAGGACTTGCCGATGGTATTGAGAACGGAAGGAGTGGCGTAATTCAAGCAGTTGCAGAAGTGGTAGCGGCGGCGATTGCGAAAGCGAAGTCTAAACTGGACATTCATTCGCCCTCTAAGGTTTTTGAAGGCTTCGGCGAGTATTCCATGGAGGGCTACGAAATCGGCATCAAAGATAAAATGAAATCGGTGATGCGGACGGTACAGAACAGCATGGACGCAGTTGCACGTCCGCCCAGAGTGGAAACGGCAACGGGCGGCATTAGCAAATCTCAGACCTACACCTACGGGGACATCAATGTGCATATCGACAGTGTGAAAAGCGAAAGAGAAGCAAGAGTTGTCGCAGAGCAGATCGAGTTTCTCCGCAGACAGCAAAGCGCAGGGAGAGGTGGTAACAAATGATACATGAGGCATGGTTTACATTCAAAGGCGTTGACAGCAGAGAAATGGGCGTTATCGTGACCGCTATGCCGGAAACGGTGCGTGCGGAGCGGCGGATAGAAAGCATTACCGTGGCAGGGCGGAACGGCTCTTTGCATACGGATGAGGGTGTCTATGAAAGCTATGACAGAACGATGGAGTGCGCCTTGATAAAGCGTGCAAAGATGGACGAAATCACAGCATGGCTTGTCGGCAGTGGCGAAATGACATTTTCCACAGAGCCGGATAAGGTTTACCGTGTGATGATTGCAAATAAAATCAGCATCGCCCAGATGATGCGCGTGTTCCAGAAATTTCAGGTCATTCTGGATACACAGCCCTTCAAATACAGCGTCAATGCCGCAGGGGATGCTTTGGAGCTGACCGCCCCGACCACCATCCGCAACAGCGGGACAGTATACAGCGAGCCGCTGATTACGGTTTACGGCAGTGGGGACATCACGCTTACTATCAATGGGGCGGATTTCCCCCTGTACGGCGTGCAGGGAAGCATTACCATTGACAGTGAAATGATGGAGGTGTTCAAAGGGAACACCAACCAAAACGGCAAATACGGCGGTGCGGAGTTTCCGAGATTTGAGGTCGGGAAAAACGAAATCCGCTGGACGGGGAATGTCAGCAAAATAAAAATACAGCCCCGTTGGAGATGGCTGTAGTTGTCGAAGAATGAAATTTATGGTATGCTGTAAGCGAGGATTATCGCTTGGCGGTTCAGTCACTCTCTGAAAAGGGGGTGATGCTATGAATTGTGTTACATATTCGGATTTATTTCAATTCGGTATGCTCATCGTAGCTATTATCGCCCTGTGTAAAAACAGGGGATAAATAAAAATTGACCGCCTAACAGAAGTTAGACGGTCTTTCCAAAACCATTCGGACTGACCGCCCTTCCAAAAGCGGTAATCCTTTTCTTATGCTTATGATAACAAAAGAAAGATATTCTGTCAAGAAAGGCGCATCTGAAAATGAAACGGATGTGCTTTTTTGATGCGGAAAACAGAAAGGAGTGGGAAAATGGCAAAAACGTATAATCGGCTGGAAATTGATGTGAACAAAAAGCCGAACAGTATCGGGATTCGCCCTGTGCAGAATGATACAAAATCCAGATATCTGGATGTATGCCTGTATGAAAACGGTGTGGCAATCAATCTGACGGGCGAACGGGTGCGTATCACGTTCAGAAAGGCGGACGGCAGCACATTTTTTAATCAGGGGGAAGTGACGGATGCGACCGCGGGCAGATGCCAATTTGCCCTGACGAATGAGATTCTTTCCGAGGCAAAGACAGTCGAGGCGCAGATTTCCGTCTGGAACGCAGGCGGTCAGATTTTGTCTACGCAGGTGTTTGAAATCTATGTAACGGCGGCAATTCCTTGGACGGATTCCGTTGAAAGCGAGAACGAATACGGCGTTCTGGTGGTGCTGTTTCAGGAGATTCAAGACGCACTGGATACCATGCACAAGATTGCCACAACCTTTGGCGAGCCGGGGGATAAGGCGGCAGAGTACGGCGTGGATACGTTCTGGGGGATTATGGAAATGCTAGCGCAGCGTGGGGATGTGGAGTCTGCATTGCAGAATAAAATCAAAACCTATTTGAATAGTACTGTTGGGACAAGTGCGTTTCAGCCGTTGGATAAGATGCTTATCGCCAACTCGCTGATGTCGAACAATGACGCGCAGATTGATTGGGCGTTTCGCCAGTATGGTATCGGCAGTGCGCTAAATTCGGCGTGCAATGTAAATTCTACTGCGTTGGCGGCGTGCAACACGGTAAATGAAATCGCGGCAAGTACGGCGGCGTTAAATGCGATTCTCGGAAACAAACAGGCGTTTGAAATTTGCTGCCACAACGAAACCATCGTGCAGAAATTTTCCGATGAAGATGTTATTGTAAGCGGTTTTGGCTATGTAAAATTCAATGTCGGGGATTTGGTAACGCTGACTTACAACGGCAGTGCTACAAAATTCAGAGTAGTGCATAAGAATTATCTGACGCAAAATAAAATCGTTCTTTTGGCAGAAGATTGTGCTTTTAATAAAGAATGGTATACGGAAACCTTAAATTACTATTCTATCAGTACAATCCGCACCTATCTGAACAGCACCGCGTTAAAAAGGTTTTCTGCAAAAATTCAAAATGCAATTACAACGCCAGATTTATCTTGTCATGATCAAGGAACTGCGAAAACATTAAACGATAAAATCTGGTTGCCGTCCCATACAGAAATGGGATATGCTACAAGTCAAAACGCACCGGTCGAAGGTTCTGTGTTCGATTACTACAATGGTGCTTCCGGTGACAAAAGGATTAAAAAGATTAATAACAATACTACATACTGGTGGCTTAGAACGCCCTACGCCGACAGCGGTTACAAAGCGTATTATGTCGACAGCAACGGGGGTGTGGGATACGTTAGCGTGCAGAACAGTTATGGCGTGGCTTTTGCGCTTGAAATTTGATTGGCGGTGACAGTATGAACAGAGACGAAATTTTGAGAGAAAAAAATGAGCAATACATCCAGAACAAAATGATGGAAATCGAGATTGCAAGAATCAAAGAGGGACAGGCAGAACTGGAACTGACCGCTACGGAAAATGCAATCAATGTAGACTATTTGGTCTGCATGAAGGAATTGGAAATTTGAAAGGAGTAGATATTATGACATACGCAAGACTGAAAAAACTGATTAGCAGAGGTGCATACGAAAAAGAGGACATGATGAACAAATTAGACGTATTTCTGATGGCGAACCGCATCACCGAGGAGCAGTATCAAGAGTTGGTTGGCATGATGGGGTGATGCTATGGTTACCATTCACGAAAAAACGGCAAAGACATTTGACACAATCGGGCTGGGGACATTGGTTCCCGGCTCTTGTATTGTCACGGAGGAATTAAACGGGGCGTATGAGCTGGAGCTGAAGCACCCATACGATGAGGGCGGCAAGTGGAAACGTATTGAACGGGGGAGGATTCTCTACGCCTCCACGCCCAGAGGGATGCAGCCGTTCCGCATTTACTACGTCAAGCCGAGTATGAAGGAGATTGCGGTCAACGCACGGCATATTTTTTATGATTTACTGGACAACCAGTGCGAACCAATCAGCCACAGCGGTACGGCTACGGCGGCTCTGGCAGCCATGCAGGCGGCGTTTGCGTACCCCATGCCCTTTTCCTTTGATACGGATATTTCGCTGACAGGAACGCTCGCAACGGGGCGTATGAATCCCGTACAGGTGCTACTGTCGGACGATGACGAAGCAACCTCGTTTGTCAAGGGCTACGGTGGCGAGCTGCTACGGGATGGCTTTCGGGTATCCCTTCGGGCGGCACTGGGGCAGGACAGGGGCGTTTCCATCCGTTACGGGAAAAACCTTGTCGGGCTTGAGGTCACAGAGGATGAATCCAACGTAAAAACACGCATTGTCTGCTACGGCAAGAACGGCAGTGTAACGCTTGACAGTCCCCATCTGGGCGATTATATCTACCCGAAGATTTACACCCTAGAGGACGAAAATAAGACGCTCTCCGAGGTGCAGGAGGAGGCACAGGCGTTGCTTGATGGCGGCTGTGATATTCCAAGCATCAACATTAAGGTGGATTTTGTGGCACTGGAAAAGACGGTGGAGTATCGGGAGTATGCCGTTCTGGAGGAGGTCTTTCTGGGGGATATGGTGACGGTTATCAATACCAAAATGGACTTTCAAAAACAGGCGAAGGTTATATCGTATGAATGGGATTGCCTTTTGGAGCAGTACAACGAGGTGGAGCTGGGAAACTTCATCCCCACGCTTGCGGCATCCGTTACCAGTGGCGTGAAAAGCGGTTCGCTTGCGTCTACGGCGTACATCAATGCGGCATCAGTTATGACACTGCTCCAACAGCACTTGAATGATTTTAACAATCCGCACCATGTCACAGCGGCACAGGTGCAGGGATAAGGGGGGATGGTTTATGGAAAACATTGAAAAAATGGTGCAGGAGGCACTGGATAGCACCAAATCCGCACACAAGAGGATTGACCGCATGGAGAAGCGGCAGGACAATCTGGAGGAGCTGACAAATGCGTTTTCGGTTCTGCAAAACGAGCAGGAGCATATCAAAACGGATGTCGGGGAAATCAAGGACGATGTGAAGCAGCTGGTCTCTAAGCCGGCAAAGCGTTGGGATGGACTGGTCGATAAGGCGATTGCAGTGGTTGTCGGTGCGGCAATCGGATTTCTGCTGAATGGCGGCGGTTTATGATGAAAAAACGCAGACGGATTCGTTTTAAAATCAATAACGATACCATGACAACGATTGTGGTTTTGTCCCTATCGTTTTGTGTGTGCGTTGTTGTTGTGGGTATTATTTTGGCGTGCTTCTGCGTTGACATTTCGTCTATCGTATCGTCCGCACTGTTGCTGTTCGGTACGGAATTGGGTATCTGCGGATTGATGAAGCTGTACGATAAGGGCGTGGAGCAGGCAGAACACAGGGCGGAGGAACGCAGGAAGCGGCGAGCGGAAGGAAGGGAGAAAGAATGATGTTTTTAATGGAAAACTGGTATTTGGTGGTTGCGTTGATGGCGGTTGCAGGGATGGTCGGTGTGTGCATCGGGCGGTTTCTGAAAATGCCAACATCCGAGCAGAGGGAAAGGGTGAAGGAATGGCTGCTGTGGGCGGTCACACAGGCAGAGGCGGAATTAGGCAGCGGCACAGGAAAGCTGAAGCTGCGGCAGACCTACGATTTATTTATCCAGCGATTCCCTGCATTGGCTATGGCGGCATCCTTCGACACCTTCTCTCTGTGGGTGGATGAGGCACTGGAGGAAATGCGAAAGCTGCTGAAGGAAAATGAAACGGTCAGAGAGCTTGTAAAGGGGTGATTATATGGCGAAAAAAATGACAGGTAAAGAATTGGTAGACTTCTGCCGATCCAAAATCGGCACGCCGTATGTTTACGGCATGAAGGGCAAGGTTATGACGGAGCAGAACTATAAATTTCTGAAAAACACCTACGGGAAAATGGTCTGGCTGAGCGATAGGGATAAAATCGGCAAGGTCTGTGTGGATTGCAGCGGACTGATTTCGTGGGCGTGCGGCGTGACGCTGGGTTCGGGACAGTGGAAGGCAAGGGCAACCAAAATCAACCCCATTTCCACCATCGAAAAAGCACCCATCGGGGCGTTGGTCTGGATGCAGGGGCATATCGGGGTTTATACCGGCATGAAGAATGGACATCCGTATTATGTGGCGGCGGATGGCAGTGCCTACGGCGTGCGTGAGGTTCCCCTGCGGTGCAATAAATTCACGCATTGGCTGTTGGTCGAGGATGTGTTTCAATACGAAATGAGGGATGATGAAGTGGTAGAAAAATGCAAAATGATTATCAATGGGAAGGAGCATACAGTGGAACGGATCCTGAAGGATGGGACAAACTATATCAAGATTCGGGATGTTGCGGATGCTATCGGGTATAGTGTTACCAGTAAGGGGAATGTGGCGGTGTTGACGAAGAAATGATAAGTATACTTGGAATTTTACAGAGGTAAAATGTAAAATACAGATAAAGCCCCATCAATAGCATGATGGGGCATCTGGATTCTTAGCTCAGTTGGTCAGAGCATCCGGCTCATAACCGGACGGTCCTCGGTTCAAGCCTGAGAGAATCCATTGAACGTACTCCGGTGTCCTTCGAACCTGGGGCCTTTTTTGCTTGGTATAGATTTGAGATTTTAGAGTTGCAATATGGGCTAGAAAAATGTATTCTAAAATTAAAAAGAAAGAAGGTGTAGCATTATGGCAGAATCCGATAGGAGAGAAAAGATATTGATTATAGGCAATGGCTTTGATTTAGCACATGGTTTGCCAACAGCATATAAAGACTTTATGCAGTTTTGCAATGTAGTTCAAACGATTTTATTAGATAAAGAATGTACGAGCATCAGCGATGCGATAGAAAATGCTGACATACATAGTAAGATTAAAGCAGTAATTGAAAGTGAATTAAATAATGATACAGGTATTTTAAAAAATCAAACTATACAGATGGTTCAGGAATTAGAGGGTTGTATTCAAGAAAATATCTGGTATAAATATTTTCAAAAAATTGAAAAGGATATGAGGGGGGATAATTGGATAGATTTTGAAAGTGAAATAAGTGAAGTGATTGAATACCTAGATAGAAAGATTGATAAGCTTGAGCAAAAATACAAGCGATTTGATTTTATAAATAATGATCTATATGCAAAAAATAGAAAATTTTTTACAACAATCTTTCCTGATCAGTTGTTGAGTTTGTCTGGTAGAGAAATAAGAGAGAGATGTTTTAATGATTTGGAAAAATTGACTAGAGCATTAGAAATTTATCTTTCTGTGTTTGTAGAAAAAATTGATTGTGATAAGCTAAATATAATTTCTGAGATTCAACCAGATTATGTGCTAAGTTTTAATTATACGGATACTTATGAAAGGATATATGGTATAAAAGAGAAAAAGCCGGAAATTTTTTATATTCATGGTAAGTGCAATGCCGGAAACCCCATGAAAGAGAATAATATGGTCCTTGGAATTGATGAATATTGGGAAGGAAAAGATAAAGATATACATACAAATTTTTCTGTTTTTAAAAAATTTGTCCAGCGAATCAGAAAAAAGACTGGAACAGGCATATATACAACTTTGGATTCAATAGAATATTCACCTATACTGTTAAACAGTGAAAGCACTGTCTATGTGTTTGGACATTCATTAGACAAAACAGATAAAGATATATTGTCTCAGATTTTAGGACATGAAGATGCAAGGGTAAAAGTTTATTGTAAAGATAAAGGCTCCGAAGGTGAGTTAATTGCAAAAATGATTCAGCTAATCGGACAGGACAATCTAGTAGATAAAGTATATGCAAATCCTAGCAAACTGGAATTTGAAGTTATAGAGAAGTAAGCAGTAAAACAATAATATAATGAAATTATTTTTGTTTCCAACGCTGACAGTCTGGATTGGAAGGAACAGGGAGCGGAGGCGGAAATCAGGCAGGTGTTGGAGCATAAGCACCTGGGCAATGGTTCCATCATTCTGTTCCACAATGATGCGAAATACACCCCTAAGGTATTGGACACGATTCTCAAGGGAATCAAGGAAAAGGGGTTTGAGATTGTGCCGATTTCCCAGTTAATTCATCGGGAGAATTTCGAGATGGATCATGAGGGACGGCAGATTCCGAAAGGTAAAGATGTATAAAATCAGTCTGAATACGAGAGAAGTTATAAACAACAGGCGTATTCCGATACTGTATTTTTAGGCAATCAGGGGTGCAATGTTCGATTTCGAACACTGCACCCCTTGTTTGTCCATTGTTCTCTTTGGACTTTTTTTATAAGATAAAAATGATGAAACAATAATTCGTCCACACCTAATGCCGAGGTTTGGATGGATGGCTCTGTTGGAGTGTTTCTCTGAAATGAAAACATCAGAGGGAAGCCCGGAGGTTTGGTCGGTACCAATGGGGCGGCATTCTTCCGACAGCAATTTGCTGCGGATAAAATCACCTGAGGACAGAGCGGAAAGAAAGGAAGAAAGACTATGAACGTTGCAAATACCATCAAAAAATTGGGTCTGGAACAGGCGTTTGATTACCTGTATAAAGACCCGGAAAACAACCTGCTGAAGCTAATGAATTGGGCGGACAAATTTTCCGATGGGGAATTTGTATCCCAACGTAAGGCAATTCGGGAAGCAATAGAAAATCCTGCGCACCCTTACCATGACTATATCCTGCATATCATCCATGATATCGACCCGGAGGTCATGAAAACGTTAGCTGTTAATTTCTTCATCAATGCCAGCTTAATCGGCTGGTCGAAGCAGGAAGAAAACCGAGCAAAGTATAACTGTAATGTTCCCTGGGCGATTCTTTTGGACCCTACATCTGCCTGCAATCTGCACTGCACCGGATGTTGGGCTGCCGAGTATGGCAATAAGCTGAATCTTACCTTTGATGAGATTGACAGCATTATTCAGCAAGGCAAGAAATTGGGTGTCTATATGTATATCTATACCGGCGGTGAGCCGCTGACGAGAAAGAATGATCTGATTCGGCTGTGCGAAAAGCATAATGATTGTGTATTCCTTTGCTTTACGAATGCGACATTGATTGATGAAAAGTTTGCCGATGAAATGCTGCGCGTGAAGAACTTTATTCCTGCCATTTCTTTGGAGGGGGACGAGGTTTCCACGGACAGCCGCCGCGGACAAGGAACCTATCAGAAGGTCGTTCGGGCAATGAAGTTGCTGCATGAGAAAAAGCTGCCCTACGGCATTTCCTCTTGTTATACCAGCGTGAATTACGAGAAGATTACATCGGATACATACTATAACAGTCTGATTGACATGGGTGCTTATTTCATCTGGTACTTCCATTATATGCCGGTTGGCAATGATGCTGCGCCTGAACTGCTGCCAAATCCCAAGCAGCGTGAAACCGTTTATCACCGTATTCGCCATCTGCGTGCCACGAAGCCTTTGTTCGCCATGGACTTTCAAAATGATGCGGAATATGTGGGCGGATGTATTGCCGGAGGCAAGCGGTATCTGCATATCAATGCAAACGGGGATGTAGATCCTTGCGTGTTCGTGCATTATTCCAACGCTAACATTCGGGAATGTACGCTGTTAGAGGCACTGCAAAGCCCGATTTTTATGGCATATCATGATAATATGCCTTTTAATGATAATATGCTCCAACCTTGCCCTATGCTGGAAAACCCGGAACGCCTGCGGAAAATGGTTGCGGAAACCGGCGCACATTCCACCGATCCGCAATCTCCGGAAACGGCGGATCATCTGTGTGGGAAGTGTGATTCCTATGCGAAGTGCTGGGCACCGGAGGCTGAACGGCTCTGGAGGGCTGAACAGGAAGAAAAAAAGCACATATAAAGGATGAGCGCCGCAGGAGACTGCGGCGCTTGCTTATTCTTTTATAGCCGACTTAACGGCAGTCTGCCCGATGGATTTTTGTAGAGCGCGAGTTTCTACGCCCTCCATTAAGGAGCAGATTCGTTCGATATCCGTTTCCAGATCATACTGCATTTCGGCATCCAGCCAATCCAGTAAATAGCCGACTACGATACACTTATAATGGTGATTCAGGATTTCGGCATCCCTTGCGGGAATGGAAATCGTTTTGGAAATACTGGCAAAATATGCATTGACCGCGTACTGTGTCAGTCGGTTGATATAAAACAGAAAGGTTTCCAAGGGGACTGCGCGGTATACATGAAGGATTGCTTGCTTATGTGCCTCCCCATATTGCAGAACAGGCTTAATGCAGTCCAATGGGCGACCCGGTGTGTAATGGTACGCAATCAGAGCGTTGACCTTTTCCTCCATCATTTCCAAAAGCAGGGAGGGAATATCCGGAAAATGATAATAAAAGGTGTTCCGGTTGATGTCGCAACGGTTTACGATATCTTTCACTGTAATTTTATTGATAGGGCGTTCTTCTAAAAGCTGAGCAAACGCCTCTATAATAGAAGCTCGTGTTCGTCGCATATTAACCTCCAGACTATACGGCTTGAGTTCATCCAAATTAGTTGCCTGTTTTATTCCATCGTTCTACAATAGCAGACAATATAATGGGATTATAACAAAAATTGCTTTGGAAAACAAGAAAACATCGCTGGAATTGGGAAATGCAAATGGTATGGGGGATAAAAACAGGAAAAATCGGATGCATGGATAATCGGCTGCATGGCTGCATGAAGAGAAGCCGTAAAACGAAGGACAATTTCCATTTCCTGTGTATGCAGATAGGGAAGATTTATTGCTGTGGAAAAGGAAGATGGGATTATTGTACCAAAAAAGAGAAAGAACCACAATATTTAGTTTTCAACATTCTTGTACATACTAAATATCGTGGTTTTCATTCAAATAAAAAATCATCCGACGCATTTCTTACAGGGGGTCAGCCCTCTTGCGAGTGCCTTCTCCAGTGTAGATGCAATATAGGTACCGCCATTGCAGGAGCCGCTATAGTGGTACCGTTTTCCCGTGGGGGTAACATAGACGGTAGTGGATTTTTTCGATACCGTCTGTGTGTTTTTATTCTGTGCAGCAAGGCGTTCTTGTTCCGCCTTTTGTGCTGCCCTCTGCGCGGCAAGGCGTTCTTCCTCTGCCTTTCTGGCTGCCTGCTGTTTCTGCAGTTCAGCGGCATAAGCGGCGGCATCCGCATTATCGGTAAAGATGGAAACCAACTGATTATAGCTGTCCCAATACACCTTGCAGTCCAGACTTTCCGCAACAAAGCGGACAGGCACCATCGTACGCCCGTTTACGGCAACGGCAGGCGTATCCAGACTGTGGCTGACACCGTTGATGAAGGCGTTTTTTTCGTTCAGATAGAGGGTAATGGTTTTATCCTCCTTCTGCGCGGTGATGCCTCTGGTGTAGTTGTTCCATTCGACAGCGGCACCAAGTCCTTCAAAAATAGAGCGCATAGGAACCATGGTGCGCCCATTGATTACTGTTGGGGAAACATCCATTTGCAGGGGCTTGCGGTCAATATTAACATCGGCGGCAAAGGCAGTCAACGGTGTGAAGGTACAGAGCGCTGCCAGAAACAGGGCAATCCATTTTTTTGATTTTTTCATGTGTAACACCTCTTTTTGTGATAAAACGAATCTATATAGCCTTATTATATCACAAAAGATGACAATTTAACAGAGAAAGTCGATTTATTTCGGCAGTCTCTGTCGCACCACCTCATACAGCAGTACCCCTGCGGCAACAGAAGCATTCAGGCTTTCTGCCTGCCCCGGCATGGGAATTTTCACCCACGCATCGCAGAGTGCGGCGGCATCCTCACTGAGACCGCGTGCCTCGTTGCCAATGAGAAAGGCACAGGCATCCTGTAAGGGCAGAGCATAGGGATAGCGATTGCCCTTCAGATGTGCGGCGTAAAGCGGAATCTGCTTTGCCTGCATTTTTTCCGAAAGGGCATGCAGGTCGATATTTTGGAAGACAGGCACATGGAACAGACTGCCCATGGTGGCGCGCAGTACCTTCGGGTTATAAAGATCAACACTGCCCTTGCTGAGAAAAACGGCATCTGCGCCGCAGGCATCCGCCGTACGAATGACCGTCCCCAGATTGCCGGGGTCATTCAGCTCTTCCGCCAGAAGGAGAAAGGGCGTTTTTTTCGCAAGCACCGCATCTGCATCCCAATCCAGCTTTTTGCAGACCGCCAGAATTCCCTGTGGGTTTTCCGTATCGCAGACGGCGGCAAAGAGTGCATCTGTCAGACAAAGTACCTCTGCCTTTTCTTCGTAGAGGGAAAGGTCGTTTTCTGCGGCAAAGGCATTGCTGACCGCATACGCAAGCACCTCCCAATTCTTCGGGATTTCGCGGATAAAGCGCAGTCCCTCCGCAATGAAAAGCCCCTCCTTATCGCGATTTTTCTTTATTTTTAAGCCGTTCAGCCGCTTGATCCATTTGTTGTCGCGGCTTTCGATTCGTTTCATGGTATCACCTCGCTTTCTATGATAAAGGAGAAGCTCCTGCTTTGCAAGAAAAAGGATGCAAGCGACGGGAAAATATGGTACAATCAGGGCAAAGAGAGCAGAAAAAGGAGGTTTTTACCTATGACACCACAGGAAAAAAGAAAAGAGCTTTTGAGCGCAACTCTGTTGAAAAAGCTGGAACGCCGCCATTTTGAAGCATACTACTGTCCCACAGCGACAGAAGCCATCGAAAAGGTGCTGTCCCTCATTCCGGAAGGCAGCAGTATCACATGGGGTGGCTCCATGACCATTCGCGATATGGGGCTGACAAAGGCGGTAAAGGAAGGCAATTATAACGTCATTGACAGAGATACCGCGGCAAATCCTGCCGAAATGCGTGAAATGATGCGTCAGGGACTCTTGTGCGATTACTATTTGACCAGCACCAATGCCATTTCCGAGGACGGCGTTCTGGTAAATATAGATGGGACAGGCAACCGCGTTGCGTCCATCTGCTTCGGACCGAACAATGTGATTGTTCTGGCGAGCCTGAGCAAGGTAGCACAGGATGTGGATGCGGCAATCAAGCGCGTGAGAGGGTACGTTGCACCTGTCAACAGCATGCGCTTCATGGGGAAAACCCCTTGTGCAGTGGACGGCACCTGCCATAACTGCGTTTCCGAGGAATGTATTTGTAATCAGATTCTGGTGACAAGAGTCTGCCGCCCGGCAGGCAGAATTAAGGTGATTCTGATTGGCGAGGAATATGGATATTAAGATTTAAGTTGAAAACGGGTTTTTGTTTCCCTCCCTGCGGCTGCAGGGAGGTTTTTCTAACGCCCGAACCCTTGATTTTTCTCCCCAATCTGCTACAATAATGAGGTTAGGAGAGTACGATTTACGAAGGAGAAAAAATAATGGAAGAAATGGTTTTTCAGATTGGGCCCATTCGTCCGCCCAGTGAGGCAAACAGCCTGCTTTTGCGCGTGACGGTGAACTGCCCTTGGAATAGATGTAAATTCTGTATGCTGTATAAAAAATACGATTTTCATACCCGTTCCGTTGCGGAGGTGAAGGAGGATATCGACACCATGGCGGAGCTGCGTGACCGTATTTTGCAGTATAAAACGGCGAACGGCTGGGATATACAGGCAATCAACAACGAATATCAGACTTTGACGACAGATGATCAGCGTTGGTGCTATCAGATGGTGTTCCGCTGGATGACAGAGGGGGACTGCAATTCTATCTTTTTGCAGGATGCGAATACGATGTGTCTGCGTGCGGATTGGCTTGCGGAAATCATTCGTTATGTGCGCGTGAAGCTGCCCGAAATCAAGCGGATTACCTCCTATGGCAGAGCAAACACGCTTGCGAAAATTACCCCGGAGGATTATAAAATGCTCAAGGAGGCAGGCCTAGACCGTATCCATTCCGGCTACGAATCGGGTTCCGATAAGGTGCTTGCGCTGATTGAAAAGGGCTGCACGCAGGAGGAACAGATTATCGGCGGCAGAAAGGTGAGAGAGGCAGGGATTGAGCTTTCTATCTACTTTATGCCCGGTGTCGGCGGCAGGGAGCTTTCCGATGACAACGCCATTGAAACGGCGAAGGTTATCAATGCGGTGAATCCGAATTTCGTCCGCCTGCGTACCTTTGTGCTGCGTACCGGCTCTCTGATGGAGGAGGTGCGCGATGCCGGCGGCTGGACGGAGGATACCGATATGAATAAGCTTTTGGAAATTCGCAAGCTCTTAGCGCATATCGACCCGACAAAGGCAAACGGCAGAATCACAAGCGACCACATCATTAACCTTTTACAGGAGGTCAACGGCGATATGGATACCGACCTGCCCTGGATGCTGGAATATATTGATTCCTTCCTTGCCCTGCCCAAGCTGGAGCAGAGAAAATATCAGATGGCGCGCCGCATGGGCTTCCCTCTGGACTGGAAGCAGCTTTGGCGGATGCGCGAGAGCGACCAGAAAATCGTTGAGGATTTAGCGAAAAATATCGTAGATGAAAAGGATTGGGAAAAGAAACTCCATACCTATATGGATCATTATATTTAAGGAGGTGCCGCAATGGCAAGAGAAACAGTTTTTACGGCAATTATCCCTGCAATTTTAATCTTCTTTCTGGTTTTCTTTAACATCAGAAAAATGCAGAAGCAGGCGAAGATTATGAAAATGGAGCATGAGGGCAAATGCGGCGGAGGCTGTGCAGGCTGCGCCCACAGCAAAAGCTGTCATTCCGAGAAGAAGGATTTATAAGAAAAAAAGAATCACCTCAAACTGATTTTTCTGTCAGCTTGAGGTGTTTTTTTATGCTTCTCCCTTTGTTTTGCTTTCGTGCTCGTTGCGGTAGCGTGTCATTAAGCCGTGGAACAGCTCTTCTGCCGTCGGGGGCGTAAAGCTGATGGCATTTGCGCCTGCCGCTACGGTTTCGCGGATGCTTTCCTGCGAGGGACCGCCTGTTGCAATGATGGGCAGGTCGGGGTAGCGTTCGCGCAGAATCCGCACTACCTCCGGCGTGCGTGCCGCGGCAGATACATTGAAAATCGTCGCACCTGCTTCCAGACGAGCATCGATGTCCGTATTTTCATCCAGAACGGTTACAACAATGGGAATATCGATGATATCTGCAATTTGTGCGATGACATCGTTCGTTGTCGGCGCATTCACCACAACTGCCATTGCCCCGAAGGCTTCGGCATCCTTTGCAAGCATGACAACGCGTGCGCCTGTGGTTGTGCCGCCGCCTACGCCGCAGAAAACGGGCAGGCTGGAGGTGGAAACAATCGCATCTGCAATAATTTGCTGGGGCGTAAAGGGATATACCGCAAGTACAGCATCTGCGTTGCAGTTGCGAATGATGGCAATATCAGTAGAAAAAATCAAGGACTTGATGCGTCGCCCCATAATCACAATCCCGCTGGCGGCATAAATTTCATCCGGCATGGTTACGATATGGTGGCTTCTCAGCTTTGTCTTGACGTGGGGAATCTTTTTTTCACGGTCGAGCTTGATATGGTTCATTGGGGCACTTCCTTTCTGCATTTTATTTTTCCTAGCGTTCTTCTATATTATACGGCAGAGAAAATACACTTGTCAATAAATATGGAAGGAACTGGAAGGCTGCCTCCGTACTTGACAGCAGGACGCTTTTTCATTAAACTAGAAAAAAGAATCAGAAGGTAATATGTATTTTGAAAATTTTTAAAGGAGGATGACCTTGGAGGCTTATATAGGTCTGATACTTTCCGTTTTGCTTAACATCATTCTGGTGGTGCTGATTGGGAGGTATCGTGTACAGGAAAACGAAAAAGATGTGACGGAGGAGGAAATCCGTCAGATGGTGGACGCAGGCGGCGACAGCGGTACGATTGATGAAAACGTGAAGGAGATGCTCAATAATATCTTTGAGCTGAGCAACAGCTCCGCAGGGGAGATTGCCACCCATAGAACCGATATTGTTGCTGTTCCCGTGGATGCAACTCTGGAGGAAATCAAAAACGTCACGGCGGAGGAAAAATATTCCCGTATCGTGGTGTATGATGATAATATCGATAATATTGTCGGGGTGTACCATGTGAAGGATATGGTGAAATATATCCTTGCGGATGTAACCCGTGTGGAGGAGGGGCATTTCCATCTGAAGGAAATCCTCATGAAGCCCTATTTTATCCCATTTTCCAAAAAGGTGGACGAGCTGCTTGCGGAAATGAAGGTGAAGAAGGTACACATGGCAATCGTCATTGATGAATACGGCGGCACGGCAGGTATTGTCACCATGGAGGATATCATGGAGGAAATTTTCGGGAATATCTTCGATGAATATGACGAGGAAGAGGAAGAGGACATCACCGAGGTTTCGGAGGGTGTTTACCGCATTGATGGTTCGACCGATTTGCAGGATGTAGAGGAACAGCTTGGCATTACCTTCGAGGAAAATGAGGACTACGATACCCTTGGCGGCTATCTCATCGGGCAGCTGGGGCATATCCCTGAGGAGGGCGAAACGATAGAAATGAAGCTTTGCGGCTGGCTCTTTAGCGTAGAGCTGTTTGAGGAGAAGCGTATTCTCAAGGTTCTGGCAACAAAGCTGCCGGAGGAGGAAAAGGAAAAAGCCGAAGCAGAAGAAAAGGCTGACGAGGAATAAAAAAACGGACACGATTGATTTTTTTCGGTCGTGTCTTTTTTGTGCCTGCATAGAACCTGCACAGAAGATTTTGTCCATCCATACCTTAAAGTAGAACACAAAAAAGCAGAACGCAAGGAAAGGATGGGATTTCTGATGCCCAATAATAATCGGTATGAAATAAGTGAAGCTTTACAAATGCCCCTGCCGCTGACCAAGGAAGAAGCCATGCAGGAAACGCTGACGCAGGAGGAGAGCGCCGCACGCCGCTTTCCGATTCTGCCGAGCAATGCAAATGTGACGGTGATTCCCATTATTCCGGGGATTACGCTTTTCGGCTACATCCGCTTTCTGAATGCAAGCCCTGTTGAAACGCGCGTGGATATTTACGCCAACGGGCGGAGGGTGGCTGCGGATTTGCGCTATCAGCATTTTACGGAATATATGAAGCTGTTTCCGGGGTGGTATCGCATTGCGATTTACCGCGCAGGAACCGTCACAAACCCTCTGACCGTTCTGCGCTTACAGGTGCAGTCCGGCGGCATTTATACCGTTGCGGTGACAGGTCTGGCAGATGCGCTTTCTACGCTGACCATAGAGGACAGCCACCGTTACCTTAGCCCCAATCGGGCGTATATCCGCTTTGTGCAGCTTTCGCCGACTGCCCCTGCTATGGATGTTTACTGGGATGACCGCATGGTGCTTTCCGATTTACGCTATGAGGAAATCAGCCGCTACCTCACCACAGCTCCCGGCAGTCACAATCTCAAGCTGCGCGAGACTGACACAGGCAAAATTCTTGTGGAGCATCCCAAAGTGAACCTCAAGGGCGGCAAGGCATATACGGTTTATGTGGTTGGCAGCCGCGCGGACAGGGCAGGTCTGCAGGTGCTGATCCCCCTTGAGGGTGTGACCTATCTGGACTTCGGAAAGTGAGAAATTTATGGATTTTTTCTCAAAAAACCTGTACGAATGGCGTATCCTTTGTTATACTATTGTCAATACCTATCGTGAAAAATCACGATAAATTTCAGTATAACCGAATAAAGGAGAATCATCATGTTAAAAGGGAAAACTGTTGTTCTGGGTGTAACAGGCAGCATTGCTGCGTATAAAATGGCAAATGTGGCAAGCATGCTCGTGAAGCTGCATGCGGATGTGCATGTGATCATGACGGAAAATGCCTGCCAGTTTATTACGCCTGTTACCTTTGAAACACTGACCGGCAATAAATGTATGGTAGATACCTTCGACCGCAATTTCCAGTTCCATGTGGCACATATTTCCATCGCGAAAAAGGCGGATGTGCTTCTGGTTGCGCCTGCTTCCGCAAATGTGATTGGCAAGCTGGCAAACGGCATTGCGGATGATATGCTGACGACAACGGCTATGGCCTGCACTTGTCAAAAAATCGTTGCGCCTGCCATGAATACCAATATGTATCATAACCCCATTTTGCAGGATAATCTGAAAAAGCTGGAGGGCTATGGCTTTACGGTGATTGCGCCCGAAAAGGGACTGCTTGCCTGTCGGGATATCGGGGATGGAAAAATGCCCTCTGAGGACGTTCTGGTGGGGCATATCCTGCGTGAAATCGCGCATGAAAAAGACCTTGCCGGCATGAAAGTGATTGTCACCGCAGGACCGACACAGGAAAGCGTAGACCCTGTGCGTTATATTACAAACCACTCCACAGGAAAAATGGGCTATGAGCTGGCGAAGGCGGCAATGCTGCGCGGCGCGGAGGTAACACTTGTCAGCGGTGTGACAAATCTGGAGCCCCCTATGTTTGTGGATTATGTGCAGGTAAAGAGCGCAGGGGATATGTTTGAGGCAATGAAGTCCCGTTTTCTGGATAACGATATCATCATCAAGGCGGCGGCGGTTGCGGATTATAAGCCCAAAAGCTACAGTGATGAAAAAACAAAGAAAAAGGACGGCGAAATGTCCATCGAATTGGACAGAACACAGGATATTCTGAAATATCTGGGCGAGCATCGCAGAGAAGGTCAGTTCTACTGCGGCTTCTCCATGGAAACCCAGAATATGCTGGAAAATTCCCGCGTGAAGCTGGATAAGAAGAATATTGATATGGTGGTTGCCAATAACCTTAAGATTGCAGGCAGTGGTTTCGGCACGGACACGAATGTGGTAACGATGATTTCCAAGGAGGAGGAAATTCAGCTGGAGCTTCTGAGCAAGGCTGAGGTTGCACATAAGATTCTGGATGAAATTTTGAAATTGAAGGCAATAAAGGGCTGAAAACAGAATGGCTGAAAATAGAATGGCTCTGTCGCATGGAAGGTCTGCGGCAGGGCTTTTCTTGCGAAATAGGCAGATTGCATAAAAAAGAGATGGAATTTTTGTATGTGATAACGTCTGTTTTATTCGTAAAAACGGTCAAAATGGATTGACAAAGACAAATGCAAATGATACAGTAACAGTAGAAATGCGTCATAACGCACGCATTTGCGCCATTGACCTTCGATGGCGGTTGGTTCGAACCAAGGAGGAAACACATGGATGCGATGAGCAGCAGAATCTCGGAAAATCTGAGACAAATTCGGAAGGAAAAGAAACTCAGCCTTGACAGCATGGCAGAGCAGACGGGAGTCAGCAAAAGCATGCTGGGGCAGATTGAAAGAGGGGAATCCAGCCCCACGGTGGCAACGCTCTGGAAGATTGCGACCGGGCTGCATATTTCCTTTACCGCCCTTTTGGAGGGCAGGCAGACAGAAACCCAGCTCATCCGAAGGGACGAGGTTTCCCCGCTTTTGAGCGATGAGGGGCGGTTTCGGCTGTTTCCCTTTTTTCCCTACGATGCAGAAAGAAGATTCGAAATGCTCAGCATTGAGCTGGAGCCGGGCACTCGCTCGGAATCTGTTCCCCATGAGGATGGAACAGAGGAATTTGTACTTGTTTTTGAAGGCGCACTGCGGCTGACTGTGGATGGTGTGGAATATGTGGTAGAGGCGGGCGAAGGGATTCGCTATCTTGCCAATAAGCCCCATATTTATGAATGTCACGGCACGCAGAAGACAAAAATCTGTATGGTCATTTATTATGACAAATAAAAAATAACCGTTATAACGGATTTTTTGCGCCGAAGCGAAGAAAGGGCTAGGTGAATCAGATGAGCATTACACCCAGAATTGAGAAAATCCGTCAGAACTATATCAATACCAAGCCGTCCATTTCCTATGAACGCGCAAGAATCTGGACAGAATCCTTCAAAAGAACGGAAGGCATGCCTGCACAGATTCGTACCGCACAGGCGTTTTATGATACCTGTAATGAGCTTTGCGTCAATATTTTTGAGGGCGAGCTGATTGTCGGCGCAAGCGGCGAATATCGCAAATGCGGCATTTTGACACCCGAATTTGCGTGGAAATGGGTCGATGATGAAATGGATAACTTTCCGAGCCGTCCGCAGGACCCCTATGAAATGACGGACGAGCAGAGAGCCTATATCAGAGAAAATATCTTCCCTTACTGGAAGGGCAAATCCGTTGAGGATGCTTTTCTGGCGCGCACCTCTGAGGAAACAAAGAAAATCGGCGTAGATACGGGTTTTGTGGATACCGACTCCAAATGGCGCAACGGCATCGGCGAAATGTCTCCCGACTATGTGGATCAGCTGTTCCCCAAGGGCTTCGGCGGCATTAAGAAGGAAGCAGAGGGCTACATGGCAGAGCTGAACGAAGCGATCCCCGAAGAAAAGGATAAACTGATTTTCTATCGTTCCATCGTTCTGGTTTGCGATGGTATCGTGCGTCTGGCAAACCGATATGCCGAAAAGGCAAGAGAAATGGCGGCAGAGGAAAAGGACGAAGCGAGAAAGGCGGAGCTTCTGGAAATTGCGGCAACCTGTGAAGCCGTTCCCGAAAATCCCCCGAAATCCTTCCGCGAGGCAATCCAGTTCACATGGTTCGTACAGCTGGGCGGCATTATCTCCGAAAACCCTCTGGCATTGAACCCCGGACGCTTCGACCAGTATATCTATCCTTATTATAAAACAGATTTGGATACAGGCAAAATTGATTACGATACCGCACTGGAACTGGTAGAGTGCCTGTGGCTGAAATACAGCGAATGGGCTTGGACGATTTCCGCAAACACAGCGGACTTCTTCGCAGGCTATACCAACTTTGAAAATCTGACCGTCGGCGGCACCACAAAGGACGGCAGGGACGGCACAAATGATATTTCCTATATGGCAATTCAGGCAACAAAGGAAACAAAATGCCATCAGCCGACCCTGAGCTGCCGTATCCATGCGGATTGTCCTCCCGCATTCATGGAGGCGGTGACAGACCTTGTTTCCACAGGCAGTGGCTTCCCTGCCATCCATAGCGACAGAACAGGCTACGAAATGCTCCGTAATCTGGGCTATGAGCCTGAGGACGCAAGAGACTGGAATAACTGCGGCTGTGTTGTACCTCATTCCAGAAAGACCTTTGAATGGACCTCCTCCTGCAATATCAGCTTTGCGGCGGCGCTGGAATTTGCGCTGAATGAAGGCAAGAGCCGCCTGACAGGTGAACAGGTTGCACTGTCCGAAAAAGACCCGAAAACCTTTACCTCCTATGAGGAAATTGAGGATGCACTGTTCAGACAGTTCTCCTATATGGTAAAGCATGGCGTGATCAGCCTGCTGACTGCGCAGAAAATCCATAAGGAACAGGCACCCCGTCCGTTCCTGTCCGCCTGCAATGAATATTGCGTGAAAAACGGCAAGGATCTGGTGGACGGCGGCGCAAAATACAACATCGGGCCTGTATTCACAGGCGTTGGGCTTTCCGTTACGGCAAACTCTCTGGCTGTAATCAAAAAGCTGGTATTTGAAGAAAAGAGCGTAACGCTTTCCGAATTGATTGATGCACTGAACAACAACTGGGAAGGCTATGAAGCCCTGCGTGCAAAGGCGCAGGCGGTACCCAAATACGGCAATGATGATGATTATGTGGACAGCATTGCGAAGAAGCTGGCAGATTATTTCTATCATGATGTAACATCCTATAAGGATATCTACGGGCATCATTTCGTAACGGCGTTCATGGGTATTTCCAACTACCTGCCGACCGGTAAGGTGCTTGGCGCAACACCCGACGGCAGAAGGGCGAAGGACCCCATCAACGAGGGCGTTTCCCCTTATACCGGCACAGATACCTCTACCTGCCTTGCGGCACTGCGTTCCTCCGCAAAGCTGAATCACGATATTCACAGCGGCGGCACACTGCTGAACCTGCGTCTGAATCACGATTTGGTTGTAACAAAGAGAGGGCGCGCAAACCTTGGCGCAATGCTCCAGTCCTATTTCGCACTGGGCGCATTCCATGTGCAGTTCAACACCATTTCCAATGAGGTGCTGAAGGATGCACAGGCTCATCCCGAAAATTACAGAGACCTGCTGGTTCGTGTTGCGGGATACAGCACACAGTTTGTCAATCTGTCGAAATCCATGCAGGATTCCATCATGGCAAGAAATGCACATGAGGAATTTTAAGACAGCATAAAAAATTGCCGCAGATGCAAAGCGTCTGCGGCTGTCGATGAAAAAGAAAGAAAGGGAATGGCTATGAAGGGTTATCTGATGCAGATGCAGCCGTTTTCCGTCAATGACGGGGATGGGATTCGTACCACGATTTTTCTGGCAGGCTGTCCGCTGCACTGCAAATGGTGCGCGAATCCGGAGGGAATGAGGCAGCACCCTGTTGTCGGCTTTTATGCAAGGCTGTGCATCGGCTGCGGCGCGTGTGCGGCGGTCTGTCCCAAGGGAATCGGCATTGACCTAAATGCAGAACGGGAAAAATGCGTCAGCTGCGGCGCATGTGTGGCGGCTTGTCCCAAGGGTGCAAGAAAAGCGCTTGTTTCTCTGGCGGATGCGGATGAAATCATTGCGGAAGCGGCAAAGCATCAGCTTTTTTACCGCAATTCCGGCGGTGGCATTACCTTTTCCGGCGGCGAAGCAACGGCGCAGCCTGAGCTTTTGGAGTATCTTTCCTCCCGTCTGTATGATATGGGCTTCAGTCTGGATATAGAATCCTGCGGTTATTTTGAATTTGAACGGGTACGCAGCTCTCTGGAACGGATGGATTTGATTTTTATGGATTTAAAGCACATGGATTCTGCCCTGCATGAAAAATTTACGGGCGTTCCCAATGAACGGATTCTGGAAAATATCAAGCAGCTGGCGGAGCTTTCGGCAAGAGTGGTCATTCGGATTCCGACGATTGAGGGTGTGAATGCGGATGAGGAAAATATCCGCAAAAGCGGCGAATTTGTGAAGAAATATCTGCCGCGCGCCGAAATGGAGCTTCTGCCGTATCATAAATTTGGCTTTGGGAAATATGAGGCACTGGGGATGGACTTGCCCGATGCCGCATTTGGAACTCCCACAAAAGAAAAAATGGAGCATCTGAAGGGGATTTTGCGGGAAATCGGCATTTCTCTTGCGGACTTCAAATAAACAAAAGAAACAGACATCCTGTCACAGGTGGGCGCACCTTCCTGACGGGATGTCTGTTTTTATCTGTTTTTGCCTTATATATGATAGTATTCGTATTTCTTGACGAAGCAGAAGCCTGTTGTCCCCGGACCGGTGTGGGTGGAGATGGTCGCGCCAATCTGGAAGGGAGGCAGGAATTCCATGCCGGGAACCGTTTCCTGCAGCAGAGCATAAAAGCTGTCCATATCGTCCCAGATGGTATTTGTGCCGGGCATTGCGATATAATGTGCGGGATTTTCGCCGGTTTCCTTGAAATGCTTTGCGGTGATGGATGCAATCTGTGCAAGTCCTTTTTTTCTGGCACGGCAGATACCGCCTGCGCAGATTTCGCCGCCCTTTAAAATGATGATGGGCTTGATTTTCAGAAGTCCTGCGGAAATGGTAGCAACCTTGCCGATGCGTCCGCCAATCTCAAGATAGCTTAAATCCCCGACCATGAAATGAATGCGGGCATCCTCTCTTGCTTTTTCCGCGTATGTAATCACCTCATTCAGAGATTTTCCGTTCTTCTGCATCCGCGCCATTTCCATCAGAAGCAGGGCCTGCGCGCCTGTTGCCACCCAGGAATTGATGACGTGAATCTGCGCATGAGGGAATTCCTCCTCCAGCATGGATTTTGCCGTTACCGCAGATTCCAGAGAGGCGGTCAGCGTGCGCGTCATGGTGATGCAGATGATGTCCTTGCCTGCTTCGAGGGCAGGACGGAAGGCATCCATATAATCCTGAATGGAGGGCAGGGAGGTTTTGGGGTAGCCCTTTTCTTCTGTCATATAGCGGAAATATTCCTCTAAAGAGATTTCCTGAATTTCCTTATAATAAGTTTCATGGTCAATCGAAATATAAAAGGGAATCAGCCCGATTCCTAATTCCTTTGCCTTTGCAAAGCCGATATCACAGGCACCATCGCTGAAAATTTGATACTCTGCCATACTATTCTCTCCTCACCTTCAGACATTCAAATGATTCTGCGGAAATGGTCTTCCGCGGTGGTCTTGCTATACTATAACAAATCAGAACGGAAATTTCAACATCAGAAACACATTATGTAGTATAAAAAACCATAAAATATTGTTTGTGCATGAAAGCACTGCGTTTCTGCTGCCTTTTTGCAGAAAAAATGACAGGATTTTCTGTACGGGAATTTAACGGGAGAGAAGGGAAAGAACTCCTTGCCAAACAAGAAAAAATAAGTTAGACTAAAATAAGGGGAAGTACCCCCAAAAAGAAAAGGAGGTGAAAACATGAAACGAGTATTAGAGCTGATCATAAGCTTGATTGCAACAGCGGCGACCTATGCGTTAATGCATGTAGTGCTTTTTATGGACTTATTCAAATTTCAACATAAATTGCCGGTATATGTACCTACGGTGATAGCGGTAATTGTCGGACTTATATTTTATTTTCTACTTGCTACGCCATTGGCAGGTCTGCTCCTGAAACGGCTGAATCAGACAGAGGAACGCCTTTCCAAAATGAACTTGAAGGAGCTTTCGCTTTCCGTTATCGGCTGTATTGTCGGGCTGGTTCTGGCGAACCTCATCGGCATGGCATTCAATGGCTTTGGCGCACTTGGCACGTTTATCGTGGTGCTGTTGAACATCCTGTTCGGGATTCTGGGGATTCGCGTTGCCAGAAGAAAGAAGGATGATGTGAACGTGCGCACGCTGAAGGAGGTGCTGATGACAACCCCTCCCAGCACGGCGGAGGATTCCATTTACGGCAGACCGAAAATTCTGGATACCAGTGTTATCATTGACGGAAGAATTCTGGATTTGCTGCAAACAGGCTTTATCGAAGGGAAAATCATCATCCCTGATTTTGTTCTGGAGGAGCTGCGCCATATTGCGGATTCTGCGGACAGCCTGAAGCGTCAAAGAGGGCGCAGAGGTCTGGATATTCTGAACGAAATTCAGAAGCAGCTGGCAGTTCCTGTAGAAATTCAGAGCTTTCATCCCGGTCAGCAGATGGAGGTGGATTCCATGCTGCTGAAAATGGCGGACAGCATGGATGCCTTCGTGGTGACGAATGACTTTAACCTGAATAAGGTTGCGGAATTTCAGGGCGTGCGTGTGCTGAATATCAATGAGCTTTCCAACGCGGTGAAGCCTGTGGTTTTGCCGGGAGAGGAAATGGTGGTTACCATCATAAAGGCCGGCAAGGAAGCAGGACAGGGCGTTGCGTATCTGAATGACGGCACGATGATTGTGGTGGACGGCGGCAGTAAGCACATCGGTGAGACGATTACGGTGATTGTGACGAGCGTATTGCAGACAGCGGCAGGTCGTATGATTTTTACAAAAATGATTGCTGCGGCATAAATAAAGAGAGCAAAAGTGCGAAATCAGCCTGTTTGATTTCGCATTTTTGCTGAATCGGGAGGGAAAAAAGATGAGCATCAGTACGGCTGTGATTGTAGCGGCAGGAAAGGGCAGACGCATGGGAACGGAAATCAGCAAGCAGTTTCTGCCCCTTTGCGGAAAGGAAATTCTTGCACATACGGTTGAAAAATTTGAAAAGGCGGCATGTATTCGGGATATCATTCTGGTGACAGGAGGAGATGCCCTGCAGGATGTGCGGCAGATGGCACAGGAATACGGCTGGAAGAAAATCATTTCCGTAACGGAGGGGGGGAGGGAACGGCAGGATTCTGTGTTCCTTGGCTTGCAGCAGGTGCCGCAGGATACGGAAATTGTGCTGATTCATGACGGTGTGCGTCCGTTTGTGACGGAGGAAATTCTGGAACGCTCCATTGCGGCGGCAAAGGAGACAGGCGGCTGTGTGGCAGGGGTGCCTGCGAAGGATACGATTAAGGTATGCGATGCGGAGGGCTTTGCGATTGCTACGCCGGACAGAAGCACCCTCCGGCAGATACAGACTCCGCAGACCTTCCGCCGAAAGGAAATCCTTGCGGCATACGAAAAGGCGAAGGCGGACGGCTTTCTGGGAACGGATGATGCCTCTGTTGCGGAGCACAGCGGCTTTCCTGTGCGGGTTATCATGGGCAGCTACCGCAACATCAAAATCACGACAAAAGAGGATTTGCTGATTGGCGCGGCATTTTTGAAGGAGGAAACCGAATGAAAACAGTGACGATTTATACGGACGGCGCATGTTCGGGCAACCCAGGCCCCGGCGGCTATGGCGTTGTGCTGCTGTATGGCAGTGCAAAAAAGGAGCTTTCCGCAGGCTATCGTCTGACAACGAACAACCGCATGGAGGTGCTTGCGGTTATCAAAGGACTGGAAGCATTGAAGGAGCCTTGCAGGGTGAACCTCTACAGTGACTCGAAATATGTGGTGGATGCGATAGAAAAGGGCTGGGTTGTGAAATGGCGGCAGAACGGCTGGATGCGGAACAAAAAGGAGAAGGCTTCAAATGTTGACCTCTGGGAGCGGCTGCTTTTGCTGCTGGAAAAGCATCAGGTGACCTTCCTCTGGGTGAAGGGACATGCGGACAACCCCGGCAATGAAAGATGCGATGAACTGGCGCGGATGGCAATCCAGAACGGAGCCCTGCAGGAGGACGAAAATTATGGGAAAATGTAATGCTTTGTCGAGCGAATCCCAAGTGATTCACTGGAAATCGGATTGACACTGACGGAAATTTATGCTAATATCAAACTGTAACAAATTTTTATCTATCTCAAGTAGGAGGATTTTAAAGAATGAAAAAAGGTACAGTAAAATGGTTTAACGCAGAAAAAGGTTTTGGTTTCATCTCCGTACCTGGTGAAGACGATGTATTCGTACATTTCTCCGCAATTCAGGCTGAAGGCTACAAAACACTGGAAGAAGGCCAGGAAGTTGAATTTGAAGTAGTACAGGGTGCAAAAGGCCCTCAGGCTGCAAACGTAACACGTGCTTAATCGATTTTCTTTATTTGACCTAAGTGCGAAAGCATTCAGACATATATTTGAGCTTGGTTATGCAACAAAGAGGCTCTCCGTCAGGAGAGTCTTTCTTTATGCCGAAAAAGTGTATTTTTTTGGAAATTATCGGCAGATGAGGGCGTTTTTTTCTTTGGAATCGTTGCATCCGAGAAAATGGTGTGCTACAATTAAGTGTCACACAGAAGATAATGTAAAAGAAAAACTTGAAACGATTGGAGTAATTCTAAATGAGTCAGAATATTGAAAATATCAGAAACGTAGCGATTATTGCCCACGTTGACCACGGCAAAACCACATTGGTGGATCAGCTGCTCAGACAGAGCGGTATCTTCCGTTCCAATCAGGAGATACAGGAAAGAGTCATGGACAGCGGCGATATTGAACGGGAAAGAGGGATTACCATTCTTTCCAAAAACACAGCCGTAAACTATGGTGATACCAAAATCAACATCATTGATACCCCCGGACATGCCGATTTCGGCGGCGAGGTAGAGCGTGTGCTGAAAATGGTGGACGGCGTTGTGCTGGTGGTGGATGCGTTTGAAGGTCCTATGCCCCAGACAAAATTCGTTCTGCGCAAGGCGTTGGAGCTGAATCACCCTGTTGTTGTCTGCGTAAATAAGGTGGACAGACCCGAAGCACGCCCTGATGAGGTTGTGGATGAGGTGCTGGAGCTGTTTATGGAGCTGGATGCAAACGAAGACCAGCTGGATTCCCCCTTTGTGTTCGCTTCCGCAAGAGGCGGATATGCCTCCGAGGATCCCTCTGCAAGAGAGGGCGATATGAAGCCTCTGTTTGAAGCAATCATCAACCATATTCCCGCTCCCACAGGGGACGTGCATGCGCCTGCACAGGCTTTGATTTCTACGATTGACTACAGCGAATATCTGGGCCGTATCGGCATCGGTAAGATTGAAAACGGCGTACTGCGCGTCAATGACGAGGTTGTCGTTCTGAATATGCACAATGCGGAAACACAGAAAAAGGTTCGTATCACAAAGCTGTACGAATTTCAGGGCTTGCAGAGAGTGGAGGTAAAGGAAGCGAGCGTCGGCAATATTGTTGCGCTTAGCGGCATTGAAAATATCATGATTGGGGATACCATCTGTTCCCCCGAAAAGCCTGAACCTCTGCCCTTTGTGAAGATTTCCGAACCCACATTGGCAATGAATTTCTCCGTAAATGACAGCCCCTTTGCAGGGCAGGAGGGGAAATATGTTACCTCCAGACAGATTCGTGACAGACTGTTCAAGGAGCTGAATACAGATGTCAGCCTGCGGGTAGAGGATACGGATAATTTGGACAGCGTGAAGGTTTCCGGCAGAGGGGAGCTGCATCTTTCCATTCTGATTGAAACACTCCGCAGAGAAGGCTACGAATTTCAGGTTTCCAAGCCGGAGGTGCTGTTCAGAGAGATTAACGGCAAGAAATGCGAGCCTATGGAGGCGGTAACGATTGACGTTCCTGAGGAATTTGTCGGCAATGTTATCGAAAAGCTGGGCAGCAGAAAGGGCGAAATGACAAATATGTATCCTGCAAAGGGCGGCTATACCAGACTGGAATTTTCGATTCCTGCAAGAGGTCTGATTGGCTACCGCAGTGAATTTATGACGGATACCAAGGGCAACGGCATTATGAACTCCCTGTTTGACGGCTATGAACCCTATAAGGGTGATATCGTGACCCGTTCGCAGGGCTCTTTGGTTGCGTTTGAAAGCGGCGAAGCAATCACCTATGGTCTGTATAACGCACAGGAACGTGGGGATCTGTTCATTGGCGCAGGCACAAAGGTTTACGAGGGCATGGTTGTCGGCAGAAATGCCCGTGCGGATGATATGGATATCAACGTATGTAAGAAAAAGCAGCTGACAAATACCCGTGCGAGCGGCTCTGATGATGCGCTGAAGCTGACACCGCATATCACGATGTCTCTGGAGCAGTGCATGGAATTTATCAGTGATGATGAGTTGTTGGAGGTAACCCCCCAGAATCTGCGTATGCGGAAAAAGATTCTGGATAATACCCAGCGCAGAAAGGCGAAAAACCGCGCAAACAGCTAAGAAGCGGTTCTGATTAGGATTTTTGGGAAAGAGGTGCACCATGGCGGCAAAAGCGAAGAAAAAGGGCGGCAGCTTCGTAAAACAGGCGGCAATTCTGGCAGCAGCCAGCCTGCTGGTACGTTTTTTGGGCTTTATATACCGTTGGCCTTTAACCAATATGATTGGGGACGAGGGCAATGCAATTTATGCCGGCGGCTACTACATTTATACCTTTCTGCTGATTTTGTCCTCGGCAGGACTGCCTGCAGCAATTTCTAAGCTGGTTTCCGAGCGAATCGCACTGAAGCAATACCGAAACGCGCATCGCGTCTTTCAGGCGGCATTGGTGATTTCCACCTGCTTTGGCACGTTCTTTGCGATTGTGATGGGACTTGGCGCACACCGACTGGCAGATATGATTGACATTGCGGACAGCTATTATTCCCTGCTGACGCTTTGCCCGACTTTGGTGATTGTTGCTATCATGTCCGTATTCCGCGGATATTTCCAAGGGATGCGTACCATGGTGCCGACCGCGATTTCTCAGATTGTAGAGCAGGTGTTCAACGCCTTTTTCAGTGTGTATCTGGCATGGGTGTTTATGAGCATCAATATTCCGGAAGGGATGACGAAAAACATTCCTTTGGCATCTGCCGGCGGCACGATGGGGACGGGGATTGGCGCTTTGGCAGGTCTGGTTGCGGTGGTCTTTGCCTACTGTCTGATTCGCCCGTATCTGCTTTGGAGAGCAGAGCGATGCAAGCAGCCCTACGAGGAATCGAAGCGTGAGCTGATGGGCAGAGTTTTGCAGACGGCATGGCCCATCATCGCAGGTACGGCGGTATTCAGCATTACCAACCTGATTGATATGGGGATGGTGGTAAGAATTTTGCAGCAGATTGGATTTTCCGAAGCGAACGCAAAGGCTTTGTACGGACAGCTTTCCGGGAAATATGTCACGCTGACCACATTGCCCGTTACGATTTCTACGGCGGTTGCAACAGCGGCTTTGCCGAGCATTGCAACATCGGTGAAGCTGAAGGAGCGGAAGCAGGTGCGCAGAAAAATGGCACTGACCTATCGCATTTCCATGATTATTTCTGTGCCTGCGGCGGTTGGTATCAGTGTGCTTGGGCCGCAGATTATCCACATGCTGTTCCCCAGTGCAAGCGACGGCGGCACACTGCTGACGGTTGGCGGCGTTTCGATTATCTTCCTTGCGCTTTGTCAGACCTCTACGGGGATTTTGCAGGGGATTGGACATATTAAGGTGCCCGTGGTCGGTGCGATTCTGGGTGCCATTACAAAGGTGATTCTGAACATGGTTCTGATTCGGATTCCTTCTATTAACGTTCTGGGGGCGGTGCTTTCCACAACGGGCTGCTATCTGGTTGCGGGCGTTTTTGATGTAATCATGCTGAGCAGACTGACGGGAACGAAATTTGATATCATGGGTAGCTTTCTCAAGCCGATTATCGGCTCTGCTGCCATGGCGGCGGCAACACTTGGCAGCTATCATGTGTTCTATCAGCTTTTGCAGAGCAACACCATCGCGACACTGCTTGCAATCTGTATTGCGGTTGCGGTGTATGGTCTGGTGATGCTGCTCATCAAGGGTATCGTGGAGGAGGACTTGCAGACGGTACCCGGCGGCGGCAAGCTGATTCGCGTTTGCAGACGGCTGCATTTGTTATAAAAACAGAAATCCACCGAATGATTTTGCGGAAGGTTCGGTGGATTTTTCTATAAAAAAGGATTTTTTTGGATACATTTTGAAAAAATATAAAATCTGTTGTTGACAGAAAGAATATCCTGTGGTAACATGTAAAAGTCGCTGAACAAAAGTGATAAAAAATATCGAGGCGTGGCTCAGCTTGGTAGAGCGCTACATTAGGGATGTAGAGGTCGCAGGTTCAAATCCTGTCGCCTCGATGGCAGTTTAAGAGACGAATATGATTCGTCTCTTTTTTCATATTCGGCAGTGATTTGAAAAAAATTGGAAAAAGAGAGAATCGGCACGGCCTACGGAGGTGAACCGTTTATGACCGACCAGAACGAGGCACGATTGGTCAAGAGGGCGAAGCAGGGGGACATGCACGCCTTTGAGGAACTCATTTTACAGCATGAAAAGATCGTTTATAACGTGGCACTGCGCATGATGAACCACAGTGAGGATGCGAAGGATATTTCGCAGGAGGTGTTTCTGAAGGCGTATCGGAATATCGGGAATTTTGACGAGCGGTCGCAGTTTTCTACATGGATTTACCGCATTACGGCGAATACCTGCATTGATGAAATGCGAAAGCGGAAGGGCAGGCAGAGCTTTTCGTTAGAGGAGGAGCTGGAAAGCGAGGAAGGCAGCATGCAGCGGCAGGTTGCGGATGCGGGCGAAACACCGGAGGAAAGCATGCTTCGAGAGGAGCAGAAAAGCGAGATTTTACAGGCACTGGAGAGCCTTTCGCCGGAGCATAAGGTGGCGGTTATCCTGCGGGATATCAAGGGGCTTTCCTACGAGGAAATTGCGGAGATTCTGGAGCTTACGCTGGGAACGGTGAAGAGTCGTATTTCCCGTGGGCGAAATCAATTAAAGCAGGAAATTTTAAAATTACGGGAACAAGATGCACATTTTATTCGTCATAAGAGAGGAAAGGAGGGAAGGCAATGAATTGTGATAAAGTGAAAGAGCTGCTCTGGGCGTATTTGGAAAACAAAACCACGGCAGAGGAAACAGCAGAAATCGAAACGCATTTGGAAGGCTGTGCGGCTTGCAGAGAAGAGCTGGCGCAGCAGAAGGAAATCAAAAACGCTTTGGCGAGCCTTCCTGACGAGGAACTCCCTGAAGGCTATCATACAGAGCTGATGCAGAAGCTACAGGCGGAACGCAAGATTGTGCCTTTCCCTGCAAAGAAGAAGCATGGCTGGAAGCAGATGAGCATGATCGCGGCGGCGGTGCTTGTGGTTGTGGTGGCAGGCGGCACGAGGGGGATGCTGGAAATGCGGCAGAACCAGAACGAGGAGATAGAGCAGATTCTGTTTGAGAATACTGCGCTGACGGCGGATACGGGCGAGGAAGCGGCAGAACAGATTGCGGCGGACAGCGCGACAGAGAACAATGCGGCGGAAAAATCCGATACTAAGGAGGATTTTTCTGAGCAGGAAACAAAGAAAGTAAAAAAACCTGTTTCGCAGAAAACGGCACCAAAAGAAACTACACCCAAAGAAGCAACTCCGAAGGAAACAACTCCGAAGGAAACGGCAAAGTCTTTTCGGTCGGAGGGAGCGGCAACCATGCCGAAAGCAGCTTTATATGCAAGTGAAGCGGAAAATGCGATGGACAGCGAGACATTGGTGAGCGGCACACGCGCTGCGGACAGCAATGCGGCGGACAGCATGACACTTCAGGTGGCAGAAAAGGAGACAGCCTTGCAGGCAATTCGCAAGAGCATAGAGGAAGCCGGCGGTTATGAGGGAAGCAGTGTGGATGATGTGATTCAGGCGGTGATTCCTGTGGCAAATTATGCAGATTTTCTGGAGCAGGTCGGCAAGCTGGGCGAAATACAGGCGCTTTTCCAAGGCGAGGCGGACGGTGCATCGCACACAATCAGCATTTCGGTAACGGAAAAATAAAAAGGGACACGGTGGATTTTTACGAGAAAAGCCGTGTTCTTTTTTTGCTGAAATTTTCTTGGGGACAGAGAATTTTGATATGTTTTGCAAAAAATAGCTTGACAAATCTCTGACAAACGCATATACTGGTCTCGTAAATAAATAGAATCTTCAGGGCAGGGTGAAAGTCCCTACCGGTGGTACAGCCCACGAGCCGCAAGGCATGATTCGGTGAAACTCCGAAGCCGACAGTATAGTCTGGATGAAAGAAGATGGATGAATGCAGGAAAAGTGTTTCTTTTCTGTGTCTTTTTGAGATATCTGCTCTGGATTGTTTTTGAACATTCCGGAGCTTTTCTTATTTTGGCACAGGGAGTCTTTTGGTGTGTGTGTTTCTGATGCTCTGAGCGATTCTGTTCGGAGCATTTTTTATTTTGTATTTTTGAAATCTGTCTGGAGGGATTCTATGAAGGATTCAGAATATATGGAGCTTGCACTCATGCTTGCGAAAAATGGACTCGGATGGACGGCACCGAACCCGATGGTGGGGGCAGTGCTTGTAAAGGATGGTGAAATCATCGGGCAGGGCTGGCATGAAAAATGCGGTGAGCCGCATGCAGAGCGAAACGCATTGGCAAATTGCAAAAAATCGCCGCAGGGCGCGACGCTTTATGTGACATTAGAGCCTTGCTGCCATCAGGGCAGACAGCCGCCTTGTGTGGATGCCATTCTGGAGGCAGGCATTCGGCGCGTGGTGGTCGGCTCGGCAGACCCCAATCCACTTGTGGCAGGAAAGGGAATTCGGATTTTGCGAGAGCATGGCATAGAGGTAACGGAGCACATGCTGGAGGAGGAATGTGACCGCTTGAATGAGGTGTTTTTTCACTATATTCAAACAAAGCGTCCCTTTGTGGTAATGAAATATGCGATGACGATGGACGGAAAAATCGCAACCTACACAGGTGCATCCAAATGGATTACATCGGAAACGGCAAGAGCTCATGTGCAAGAGCAAAGACATAAATATACTGCAATTATGGTGGGTGTGGGAACGGTATTGGCAGATAATCCCATGCTGAATTGCAGGATGGAGGGCAGAAAAAACCCGATTCGCATTATTTGCGATACACACCTTCGCACACCGTTGGATACAAAAATTGTTGCAACGGCGAAGGAAATACAGACCATCCTTGCAACCTGCTGTGCGGATAGGAAAAAACAGGAGGCATATCTGGCGGCAGGCTGTCAAATCCTACAGGTGAACGAAAAAAACGGACATGTTGATTTGCAGGAATTGATGCAAAAATTAGGGGAGCAGGAAATTGACAGCATTCTGATAGAGGGTGGCGGCACACTCCATTGGACAGCATTGGAGGAAGGCATTGTGCAAAAGGTACAGGCATATATCGCACCGAAATTATTTGGCGGACGGACGGCAAAAACCCCCATCGAGGGGCAGGGCGTTGCAACGCCGGCGGAGGCATTTTATTTAAAGAACAGCAAAATCATTCCTCTGGGAGAGGATTTTCTGATAGAGAGCGAGGTGAGCAGAGATGTTCACGGGAATTGTTGAGGAAATCGGAAGGGTTGAGAGAATCAAGCACGGACAGCATTCTGCGGTCTTGACCATTCATGCGGATACGGTTTTGGAGGGAACCAAAATCGGTGACAGCATCGCGGTCAACGGCATTTGCCTGACAGTAACGGAGCTGTTTTCGCATGGCTTTTCCGCAGATGTGATGCACGAAACGCTGAACCGGTCCTCTCTGGCAGGGCTGACAATGGGAACGCCTGTGAATCTGGAAAGAGCCATGGCGGCAGACGGACGCTTTGGCGGGCATATCGTTGCAGGCCATGTAGATGGTGTGGGAAAGGTGATCCGCGTGCGTCGGGATGATACAGCCATTTGGTATACCATACAGGCGAAGGCGGAGCTGATGCGATATATCGTTGAAAAGGGCTCCATAACCATTGACGGCATTAGCCTGACAGTGGCGGAGGTCGGAGAAAGCGAGTTTTCCATTTCTGCCATTCCGCATACGGTCAGCCAAACCATTTTGAAGAACCGCAGAGAAGGCGATTTGGTAAATCTGGAAACGGATATCATTGGAAAATATGTAGAAAAGCTGGTTTGCCCGAAAGCAGAGCAGCAGCCGAAAAATACAATTACAATGGATTTTTTATCGAAATACGGATTTTAAGGAGGAGAATACATCATGCAGTTTAACACAGTAGAGGAAGCGCTGGAGGAATTGCGCAACGGCAAAATCATTTTGGTAACAGATGATCCCGATAGGGAAAACGAAGGGGATTTCATCTGCGCGGCAGAATTTGCAACCACAGAAAACATCAACTTCATGGCATGCTATGGCAAGGGCTTGATTTGTATGCCTATGTCTGAGGAATATGTGCGGAAATTGCGGATTCCGCAGATGGTACAGCAGAATACGGATAATCACGAAACAGCATTTACGGTTTCCATCGACCATGTGGCAACCACAACAGGCATTTCTGCGGCAGAACGCTCTATCACAGCGCTTGCATGCGTTTCGGATGATGCAAAGCCTGAGGATTTCCGCAGACCGGGTCACATGTTCCCTCTCCTGGCAAAGAAAAACGGCGTTCTGGAACGGGAAGGGCACACCGAAGCAACCGTTGATTTATGCAGACTGGCAGGCTTGAAGGAATGTGGGCTGTGCTGCGAAATCATGCGTGAGGATGGTACCATGATGCGTACGCCTGAGCTGATGAAGCTGGCAAAGCAATGGGATATCAAATTCATTACCATTCGGGATTTGCAGAATTACCGCAAATGCCATGAAAAGCTGGTGGAGCAGAAGGCAGCTGTTAAAATGCCCACGAAATACGGTGATTTTATGGCGTATGGCTTCGTCAATCTGCTGAATGGCGAGCATCATGTAGCACTGGTAAAGGGCGATATCGGCGATGGCAAGGATGTGCTTTGCAGAGTTCATTCCGAGTGCCTGACAGGGGATACCTTCGGCTCCCTGCGGTGCGACTGCGGACAGCAGTTTGCCGCTGCTATGACGCAGATTGAAAAGGAAGGGCGCGGTATCCTGCTTTATATGCGGCAGGAGGGGCGCGGCATCGGCTTAATCAATAAGCTGCGCGCCTATGAATTGCAGGAGCAGGGAATGGATACCTTGGAAGCGAATCTTTCCCTTGGCTTCAAGGGCGACCAGAGAGAATACTATATCGGCGCACAGATTCTGCGCGAATTGGGCGTAAAAAGCATGCGTCTTTTGACCAACAATCCCGATAAGGTATATCAGCTTGAGGAATTTGGGATTGAAATTACAGAGCGCGTGCCGATCCAGATGGATGCAACAACACATGATTTATTCTATCTGAAAACAAAACAGGAACGCATGGGACATTATCTGAAATATTAAAGAATCTGAAATATGAAGGAAAAAATGAAAGAAAAGAGGGAATAAAAATGAAAACATTTGAAGGTAAACTGGTATCGAAGCAGATTAAAATCGGTATTGTAGCGGCAAGATTCAACGAATTTATCACAGCAAAGCTGTTGAGCGGTGCGATGGACGGTCTGGTGCGGCATGATGTAGCGGAAGAGGATGTCAACGTGGCATGGGTGCCCGGCGCATTTGAAATTCCCCTGATTGCATCCAAAATGGCGAAAAGCGGCAAATATGATGCTGTGATTTGCTTGGGCGCAGTCATCCGTGGCTCCACCAGCCATTATGATTTTGTCTGCAACGAGGTTTCCAAGGGGATTGCGGCGGTTTCTCTGGAAACAGGCATTCCTGTGATGTTTGGTGTGCTGACAACGGAAAACATCGAACAGGCGATTGAACGTGCCGGCACAAAAGCAGGTAACAAGGGCTACGATTGTGCGGTCAGCGCGATTGAGATGGTAAACCTGATTCGGGAACTGGAGAAATAAAAGGGCTTTTTGGATATAGATTCGGCAAATAGGCTGCTTCTGCTATTAAATAGGTAGAAACAGCCTATTTTATTGCAGAAAAAACGGAAAAAGACAAATGTCCACTGGACAGAATGCACAAAAACGTGTAGACTATATTGTAAAATTTGAGGGATATGCTTTAGTGTTCTACTTGACTAAAGCGTTAAAATGCGATACACTATTTTCAGAACAGAAAGGGTGTGGAATTTGAATGAAACCGGAAGAAATGCTTTTGAAAAAAGAGGAGCGGGTCAGCTTCAGCCTGCGTGCCTTATTTGAACAATATGGCTATCGAAAATTTAAGATGAGTAAATTTGAGGAATATGATTTTTATGCGGAGAACAGAAGCTTTCTGCACAGCGAAGCCATCCTGACCTTTACGGGACTGGACGGCAAGCTTTTGGCACTCAAGCCGGATGTGACCCTTTCTATCGTGAAGAATACGAAGGGAAGCCGAGATACGGCAGAACGCGTGTATTATAACGAAAATGTATACCGTGCCAGAAAGGGCGCAGGTGAATACAAGGAAATCATGCAGGTTGGCTTGGAATATATCGGCGAGGTGGATGCATACGCCACGCTTGAGGTGCTTTTACTGGCGCAGAAAAGCCTGAAGGCCATCAGCGACGCTTATATACTGGATGTTTCTCACATGGGCTTTGTGGCAGGGCTGATGGAGGAGGTTGCTTTGCCTTATGCACAGCAGGATAGAATCCTCGATTGCATCAGCGAGAAGAATATTCACGGGATTCGCGCAGTTTGTAAGGAAAACGGCGTTGCGGCGGATTTGACTGAGAGATTGGAGGGACTGGCGAGTCTGTATGGCAGTCTGGAGGAAACCCTGCCGCAGGCGAAGGCGCTTTGCTGTAATGAAAAAATGGAGCAGGCGGTGCAGGAGCTGGAAAATATCCTGCGGTGTCTGAAAATCGGCGGCAATGAGGAAAAGGTGAACCTCGATTTTTCTATCGTGAACGATATGGATTACTATACGGGCATCATTTTTCAGGGCTTTATCAACGGTGTGCCCAGCAGCATTCTCAGCGGCGGCAGATATGACAACCTGCTGCGGAAATTGGGTAAGGATGCGGATGCCATCGGCTTTGCGGTTTATCTGGATTTGTTGGAACGCTTTGATTCCAAGGAAAAGGAATACGATGTGGATACACTCCTGCTTTATGAGGAGGGCGCGGATGTGGCGGCTCTGGCGCAGGCGGCGCAGATGCTGACCGATAACGGGCAGAGCGTTCTGGTGCAGAGAAAAAATACGGGAAACGTGAAATATAAGCAGCTGCTTTGTATGAAGGATAGGGGGCTTGAAATCGTTGCGGAACTGGATTAACATCGCACTGCCGAAGGGCAGATTAGGCGAAAAGGCGTATGATATTTTTGAGGCAATCGGCTATGGCTGTCCTTCTATTCATGAGGGCGGCAGAAAGCTGATTTTTGAAAACGAGGAAAACGGCGTGCGGTATTTCTGGGTAAAGCCCTCGGATGTGGCGGTTTATGTGGAACGCGGCGCGGCGGATATCGGTGTAGTCGGGAAGGATATTCTTCTGGAGCAGTCCTCGGATGTGTATGAGCTCTTGGATTTAGGCATGGGCAAATGCCGCATGGCGGTGGCAGGCGTGAAGGGAGAACGTCCCGATGGGGGACATACCCTGCGCGTGGCAACAAAATTCCCCAATATCGCAAGAGAATTTTACAGAAAGCAGAGCAGAGAAATTGATATTATCGAATTACATGGTTCGATTGAGATTGCCCCGATTCTGAAAATGAGTGATGTCATTGTAGATATCGTGGAAACGGGAACAACCCTCCGAGAGAATAATCTTGAGGTGATTGAAACGGTTGTGCCAATCAGCGCAAGGCTGATTGCGAATAAGGTCAGCTATAAGTTCAATAATGCAAGGATTCGCGAGCTGTGCGACAGGATTGCGGAGAATCTGGAAAAAAAAGACTGATAAGAAGAAATGAGGTGAAGGCATGATTCGAACCTATGCTTACAAAGACATTAAAATAGGAGAAATTTTTGCAAGAGAGGAAGAAAAAACGAATGTGGCGGACGTGGTTTCGGAGATTATCGCAGAGGTACGCAAAGGTGGCGATGCGGCACTGAAACGCTATGCAGAGCAATTCGATGGCGCGGCACCTGCGGTGTTTGAGGTTTCCGAGGAGGAACGGGCGGCGGCGTATGCACAGGCGGACGCGGCGTTTCTGGAGGTTTTAAAGGAAGCGGCGGCGCATATTCGTGCCTTCCATGAAAAGCAGAAACGGATGGATTTTGTGCTGACGGAGCGCGAGGGTGTTGTGCTTGGGCAGAAAATTATTCCTCTGGACAGAGTGGGACTTTATGTCCCCGGGGGGACGGCAAGCTATCCCTCTACGGTGCTGATGGATTGTATTCCTGCAAAGATAGCAGGGGTCAAGGAGGTTTGCATGGTAACGCCGGCGAAGGATGGGAAATTAAACCCCGATATCATTGCGGCGGCGGAAATCGCAGGGGTTGACCGTATTTTCAGAATCGGCGGCGCACAGGCGGTTGCGGCGCTTGCGTATGGCACGGAAAGCATCCCTCGTGTAGATAAAATCGTAGGCCCCGGCAATGCCTTTGTTGCAGAAGCGAAAAAGCAGGTGTTCGGACAGGTTTCGATTGATATGATTGCAGGGCCGAGCGAAATTCTTGTCATTGCGGATGGCAATTCCGATGCGGAAATCATTGCGGCGGATTTGCTTTCGCAGGCGGAGCATGACAAAATGGCTTCGGCGGTTCTGGTGACGGAAAGCGAAGCCTTGGCACAGGCGGTAACGGCAGAGCTGGAACGGCAGATTGCACTGCTCCCCAGAGCGGAAATCGCAAGAGCATCCATTGACAATAACGGAAAGATTATTCTGGTAAAGGATATCGCGGAAGCCATCGCGGTTTCCAATGAAATTGCACCGGAGCATCTGGAGGTTTCGGTGGATGAGCCGTTTCGTTATTTGGCGGATATCCGCCATGCCGGCTCGATTTTCCTTGGAAGAAACGCACCCGAAGCCTTGGGAGATTATTTCGCAGGGCCGAACCATACCCTGCCGACAAGCGGTACGGCGCGGTTTTCCTCTCCCTTGGGCGTGGATGATTTTGTGAAGCGTTCTTCCTTTACTTACTATACAAAAGAGGCACTGGCGGCGGAGGCGGAGAAAATCGGTTTCTTTGCCAGAAGAGAGGGCTTGGAGGCACATGCCCGTTCCGCTCTGGTGCGAAAAGATAAGGGGGTTATCCAATGAGCAGATTTATGAGTCCCCGTTTTACGGGCTTGGAGGCATATACACCCGGCGAACAGCCACAGGATCAGCAGTATGTAAAGCTGAATACGAATGAATCGCCCTATCCGCCCTCGCCTGCGGTGGTGGCGGCGATTTCTGCCGAGAAGGTCAGCAGGCTGAACCTTTACCCCGACCCGACAGGCAGGGTGCTGAAGGAAAAGCTGGCGGCGCTTTATGGTGTGAAAGCAGAAAATATCTTCCTTTCCAACGGCTCGGATGATATTCTGAATTTCGCCTTCATGGCGTTTTGCGACAGCGAAAGAGGGGCGGCATTCCCCGAAATCAGCTATGGTTTTTATCCTGTTTATGCCGACCTTTATCATGTGGACTGCGTGAAAATTCCTCTGAAAGAGGATTTTGGCGTGGATTATCGGGATTACTGCAATATCGACAGAATGGTTGTGATTGCGAACCCCAATGCGCCCACAGGGATGGAAATTTCCCTTGCGGAGATTGAGGAAATTCTGAAAACGAACCCGAACCGGATTGTGCTGATTGATGAGGCGTATATTGATTTCGGCGGCACTAGCTGTGTGGATTTGATTCGGAAATACGATAACCTGCTTGTGGTACAGACCTATAGTAAATCGCGCTCCATGGCAGGGGCAAGATTGGGCTTTGCCATTGCAGATGCAGGCATCATTGCGGATCTGGAAAAAATCAAGTATTCCACGAATCCCTATAATATCAACCGTTTGACACTGCTTGCAGGCGAAGCGGCGGTGGAAAGCAATGCTTATTATGTGGAAAATGCGAAGAAAATTGCGGCAACCAGAGATATGACGACTCAAAAACTCCGCGAGATGGGCTTTACCGTTCTGGATTCCAAGGCGAATTTTATTTTTGCAAAAAGCAACGCCGTCAGCGGCAGGGTGCTTTATGAGGAATTGAAGAAAAAAGGCGTTCTGGTGCGCTTCTGGGGCAAGGAAAAAATTGAGGACTTCCTGCGCATTACCATCGGCACGCCCGAACAGATGGAGGTTTTATTTGCGAAAGCAGCGGAGATTTTGCAGGAGCAGAAAGGGGATTGACATGAGACAAAGCGAGATTATCAGAAAAACCGCGGAAACGGATATTTGCCTTTCCCTTTTGCTGGATGGGTCGGGAAGGAGCAGTGTGAACACAGGCGTTGGCTTTCTTGACCACATGCTGACGCTTTTCGCAAAGCATGGCAGATTTGATTTGGATGTGGTCTGTAAGGGCGATATTGAGGTGGATGATCATCATTCTGTAGAGGATATCGGGATTTGTCTGGGACAGGCGTTTGCCGATGCGCTGGGCGAGGGCAGAGGAATTGCCCGTTACGGGGACATCACTCTGCCGATGGATGAAGCGCTGATTCTGGCGGCGGTTGACCTTGGCGGCAGAAGTCATCTGGAATATGGTCTGGAAATTCCGACGGAAAAGGTTGGCACGTTTGATACGGAATTGGTGGAGGAATTTTTCATTGCCTTTGTGCGAAATGCAAAGCTGAATCTGCATCTCTTACAATTCAGAGGAAAAAATTCCCACCACATTATAGAAGGAGCCTTCAAGGCAACGGCGCGCGCCTTAGCGAAGGCAGTCGCGGTGCAGAAGGATTATGCGGATGAAATTCCATCCACGAAGGGGGTGCTTTGATGATTGCGATTATTGATTACGGCGTGGGGAATCTGTTTTCCCTGCAAAGCTCTCTGAAATTCATCGGGGCAGACGCGGAGGTCACGAATGATATTGCCAAAATCAAGGCGGCGGATAGAATCATCCTGCCCGGCGTGGGTGCGTTTGCGGATGCGATTCGGAAGCTGCGTGAAAGCGGCATGGAGCAGGTTGTTCTGGAGGAAGCGGCAAACGGCAAACCTTTGCTTGGCATTTGCTTAGGGATGCAGATGCTTCTGGAAAAAAGTTACGAATATGGCGAGCATGCAGGCTTAGGCTTGATTGGCGGCAGTGTAAAGCCCATTGCGCCTATGATTGGGGAAGGGCTGAAGGTGCCGCATATTGGGTGGAATCGGCTGATTTTTCCGAAGGGCAGAGAAAAATCTAAGCTGTTTCAATACATCAATGAGGGCGACTGTGTCTATTTTGTACATTCCTACGCAGGGGTGGATTGTGATGCCTTTGTTTCTGCGAGAACGGAATACGGCGCAGAGCTGACAGCGGCGGTGGAGCGCGGCAATGTATACGGCACGCAGTTTCATCCCGAAAAAAGCGGCGAGGTCGGCTTGCAGATTCTAAAGGCATTTTGCGAATTGTAAGAAAGGGGGAAGGATTCGATGGAATTATTTCCTGCGATTGATTTGATTGACGGCTGTGCGGTGCGCCTGGTGAAGGGCGATTATGCACAGAAAACGATATACAGCGAGAATCCTGCGGCAGTAGCGCGCTCCTTTGCGGCGGCAGGGGCGAAATATCTCCATGTGGTTGATTTGGAGGGCGCGAAGAACGGCGGTACGCCTAATCTGGAAACCATCCGCACGATTGTGAGGGAAAGCGGGCTTCTGGTTGAGGTCGGCGGCGGCATCCGTTCCGAGGAAGTCATCAAGACCTATCTGGATGCAGGCGTATTCCGTGTGATTCTGGGGACAGCGGCGGTGCAGAACCCTGCCTTTCTGGAGGAAATGGTGCGGAAATACGGTGAGAAAATCGCGGTCGGCGTAGATATCAAGGATGGAAGGGTTGCCATCAAGGGCTGGACAGAGGTTTCCGAGGAAAGCTGCTTTGCCTTCTGCGAAAAGCTGCAGAAAATCGGCGTGAAAACGATTATCTGCACGGATATTTCCAAGGATGGTCTGCTTTCCGGCACGAATCTGGAATTATATCGACAGCTTTCCGAAAAATGCAAGGTGGATATCGTTGCAAGCGGCGGTGTAACTACGCTGGATGATGTGAAAAAACTTGCGGAGATGAAGCTTTATGGCGCGATTCTCGGCAAGGCACTTTATACGGGCAATATTGACCTCGCGGCTGCCGTGACACTCACAAAGGAGGGAAACGAATGATTACAAAAAGAATCATCCCCTGTCTGGATGTCAAGGATGGCAGAGTAGTCAAGGGGGTCAAGTTTGAAGGGCTTTCGGATGTTTCCTCTCCTGTGGAGCTAGGGAAATACTACAGCGACTGCGGCGCAGATGAATTGGTGTTTTATGACATTACGGCATCGGCGGAGGGCAGGGTGCTGTTCACCGATATCCTGACAGAGGTGGCGCAGAATATCTTCATTCCGCTGACGGTTGGCGGCGGCATCAACACCCTGGAGGACTTTGACCGCGTGCTGAAATGCGGCGCGGATAAGGTGAGCGTGAACAGCGGCGCAATCAGAAACCCTGAGCTGATTCGCGAGGCGGCGCAGAAATACGGCAATCAGTGTGTGGTGCTTTCTGTGGATGTGAAGCGCGTGGATGGGAAATTCATGGTATTTGCCAAGGGCGGCAGAGAAAACACCGGCATGGAGGCATTGCCTTGGATTGCGCGCTGCGTCGAAATGGGCGCAGGCGAGGTGGTTGTCAACAGCATTGATACGGACGGCGTGAAGCAGGGGTTTGATTTAGAGCTGCTGAAGGAGGTCTGCGCTTTGGTGAATGTGCCCGTGATTGCATCGGGCGGCGCAGGCTGTATCGAGGATTTTGTGACGCTGTTCCGGGAAATTCCCGATATTGATGCAGGGCTTGCGGCATCCATCTTCCATTTCGGTGAGGTGGAAATTTCCGCATTGAAGGAACGGCTTGCGGCGGAGGGCATTATCGTCCGCAGATAAGAGAAGGAAGGGAGAGAAAACCGTGGTAAACATAGATGAATTGCGTTTTGATGAAAAAGGGTTGATTCCTGCGGTTGTAGTGGATACCTACAGCAAAAAGGTTTTGACCGTGGCATATATGAATAAGGAAAGCCTTGCCATCAGCATGAAGGAGGGCAGAACCTGCTTCTGGTCGCGCTCTCGTCAGGAGCTTTGGCGCAAGGGCGAAACGAGCGGCAATGTGCAGCATATTGTTTCCATTACGGCGGACTGCGACAGGGACGCACTGACGGTTGAGGTTGTGAAGGAAGGCCCTGCCTGCCATCTGGGGACAGAATCCTGCTTTTCCGATTTGGTGTATCTGAATCCTGCGTATCAGTCCTTCTCTGTGGATGGCTTGATGGAAATGCTGGAGGGCAGAAAAAAGGAAAAGCCCGAAGGCTCTTATACGACCTACCTTTTTGAAAAGGGCTTGGATAAGATTCTGAAAAAGGTCGGCGAGGAATGTACCGAGGTTATCATTGCGGCAAAGGCAGAGGACAGAGCCGAAACGATTTATGAAATTGCGGATTTGACGTACCATGTGATGGTGCTGATGACAGAGCAGGGGATTTCTCTTGCGGATATCCGCAAGGAGCTGGCAAAAAGACACATCATTGACCATAAGGTAAAGCAGGAGAAGATGACAAAATGAGATTTCCGAACATGAATTTTCATACCCACACCACCTATTGCGACGGGAAGGAAACGGCGGAGCAGATGGTGCAGGCGGCGATTGCGAAGGGCTTTACGCGCCTTGGCTTTTCGGGGCATGGGTTCAATGATTTCCGCCCGGAGGATCAGGAGGTCTGGTGCATGCGTCCGGAGGATGTGCCGAAATATCAGACGGAGGTGCGCGCCCTTGCGGAAAAGTATCAGGATAAGATTGAAATTCTCTGCGGCGTGGAGCAGGATGCCTGTTCGACTGCGCTGACAGAGGGCTTTGATTATGTGATTGGCTCTGTGCATTATGTGGAGAAGAACGGGATGTATTACTGCGTAGACGAAAGTCCTGAGGTGCTGGAGCAGGGCATCCGCGAGGGCTTCGGCGGTGATGTATATGCGCTGACGAAGCGGTTCTTTGAGATAGAGGCGGAGGTGGTCTCCCGAACAAATGCGACCTTTATCGGACATTTTGACCTTGTGACGAAATTCAACGAGGGCAGCCGTTACTTTGACCCCATGGATAAACGCTACAGAACGGCGGCACTTTCCGCAATGGATGCCCTTTTGGAAACAGGAAGGCCGTTTGAAATCAATACCGGCGGTATGTATCGCGGTCTGCGGACGGAGCCGTATCCCTCCTTGCAGCTTCTGCGTGATTTGAAGGAGCGAAGGGGGAAAATACTGCTTTCCAGTGACAGCCATGATGGGGCTTCTCTTGGCTTCCGTTTTGCCGAGGTTGCGCAGGCGGCGAAGGAGATAGGCTTTGTCTCTGTTCTGGTGCTGAAAAAGGACGGCTGGGAGGAGTTTAAATTATTATAGGAGCTTAAATTATTATAAAAGAGGAATTAAAAAATGCTGTCTGCAAAGGAAAATCTGCAAACAGCATTTTATTTTTGATGAAGCTTTGATGTTTTCAGCCGTTACAGCGGAACTTTGCTGCCACATCGGGATTTTTTTCGGCATATTCTGCCGCCATATCTGCCAGAGTGATGTTATCTACAACCTCATCCAGTGCCACCTTCATTTTCTTCCAGATGGAAAGGGAAACGCAGTGGTCGGAATTGGCGCAGTTGGGATGGTCAACACAGTCCACAGGGGACAGAGAGCCTTCCAGCACACGCAGTATCTCGCCGACGGTGGTTGCTTCGGGGGGATTGGTCAGCATATAGCCGCCCTGCGCGCCGCGAAAGCTTTTTACCAGACCGGACTTGGTCAGTGGGTTGATAATCTGCTCCAGATATTTCTCGGAAATACCCTGATCCTTGGCGATTGTCTTTAAGGGAATCGTGCCATTGTTGTAATTCAAAGCCAGTGCAAGCATCAGACGGATGCCGTAACGGCCTCTTGTTGAAATCTTCATAAGGTCACCTCGCTCGTCTTTCGTATGATTTCGGTGGGTATGATGTTACGCTTCTTCCTGCCAGCCCTTGCAGATATCGACCCATTCTACGCAGTTGCCGTAATGATAAAGCTCATCGCAGGTCAGCTCGATTGCGGAATTGCTGCTGCCTGCCGCAGGGAATACGGTATCAAAGCGCTTCATAGAGATATCGGCATAAGCCTTTGTGCCTTCGGGCAATGCGAAGGGACAGACACCGCCGACAGCATGACCGGTTGCTTCTAGGGTTTCTTCAGGAGAGAGCATTTTTGCCTTTAGACCAAAGGTATCCTTGAATTTGCGGTTATCAATCTTGGTATCGCCTGCAACACAGATGACGATGGGGCCCTCCTTGCTCATCAGACAAAGCGTTTTTGTGATGCGTGCAGGGATAACGCCTGCTGCCTGTGCCGCCAGCTCAACGGTTGCGCTGGATTGCTCAAATTCAATAACCTCCTTGGGGCAGTTCATATTTTTCAGATATGCTCTTACTTTTTCGATAGACATGGTACCTCTCCTTTTGTTTCCTTTTGTTTCATTTTGTTTCTTTTTGCTATTTTATCGGGGAAATTTCTCCGAATGGTTTCTGTTTATACTCAGCATAGCAGAAAAGCAGCCTTTATGCAAGCAAAATACTAGGAAAACAAGGAAAAGAAAAAGTGGTTGTTTTTTTAAGAAACCTATGGTAAAATATTTTCAAACTTTGCTTATGGCGTGATTGCAAAGCAAAGCGATTGCATCGGTATTGTTATGCAAAGTCTTTAAGAATTCCTAACCATGCGAAAGACGAAGCAATGATGATACAAGGAAAAGCCCTTTTATATCCCCGTATAAGAGGGCTTTTTATTTTTGGGAGGGCTTTTTATTAGGCATAGCTTTTTTCGGGGAAACAGAAGACGGATTTTGTGTTCTCATTCTTGACGAAGGAATTTTCAGATGCTATACTCAAACTTGATTTAATATGGAAGAAGAATCGAGGAATGAATATGATTCGAAATATACTGGAATATCTGGAGAAGACGGCGAAACGCCTGCCTGATAAAATCGCTTTTTCCGGTGCGGAGGGGACGATTACCTTTGCAGAGCTGGAGGAGACGGCAAAGCGCATCGGTACATACCTGACACGCTTCGGCGGCAGAAGCTGCCCAATCGCGGTGATGATGCAGAAAACGCCCGTTTCTGTGGCGGCGTTTCTGGGTGCGGTCTACAGCGGCAATTTCTATACGCCCATTGATGTGACCATGCCGAAGGAGCGCGTGCTTTCTATTCTGCATACGCTTCGGCCGCAGGTGCTTCTGATTGATGAAAAAAGCCGAAAGGCGGCAAATAACCTTGGCTATGAGGGGAAAATCATCGTTCTGGAGGAGCTTCTGGAAACGGAAATTGACGATGCACTTTTGTGGAAAATCCGACGTTCTGTGATTGATACAGACCCTCTGTATGCGCTTTTTACCAGCGGCTCAACAGGGGTACCCAAGGGCGTTGTCATCAGCCACCAAGCTGTTGTGAATCTGACGGAATGGTACACAGAAGCGTTTTCCATTTCCGATGCGGAAATCATCGGCAATCAGGCACCGTTTTATTTTGATTCCTCTGTAAAGGATTTGTATGCGGTGCTGAAAACGGGCGCACAAATGGAAATTATCCCGAAGATGCTTTTTTCCTTCCCGAAAAAGCTTCTGGAATACCTGGAGGAAAAGCAGATTAACTATATCGACTGGGTGCCTTCTGCACTGTGTATTGTGGTGAATACAGGGGCGCTGGAGAATTTCCAACCCTCCTATCTGAAGAAGATTATGTTCTGCGGCGAGGCAATGCCGACCAAGCAGTTCAATCAGTGGAGAGAAAAATATCCCGATGCCATGTTTGCGAATATCTATGGTCCGACGGAAACAACGGTGGACTGCACCTATTATATTGTAGACAGGGAATTTGCGGATGATGAGCCTCTGCCAATCGGCTATGGCTGCCGCAATACGGATGTATTCATTTTGAATGGGGACAGGCTTGCGACAGAGGGCGAAAGCGGTGAGCTTTGCGTGCGTGGCAGATGCCTTGCGCTTGGCTATTATAATAACCCCGAAAAAACGGCAGAAGCCTTTATCCAGAACCCTTTGAATCCTTATTATCCCGAAAAAATTTATAAAACGGGAGATATTGCGAAATATAATGAACGGGGCGAAATTGTCTTTCTGGCAAGGAAGGATCATCAGATTAAGCACATGGGACACCGTATTGAGCTGGGCGAGATTGAAACGGCTGTCAATTCCATTGAGGGGATTGAAACGGGCGTTTGCCTTTATGACGAAGGAACACAGCGGATTCTGCTGTTCTACTGCGGCACGGAGGAAACGACACAGGCATATATTCTGAAATGCCTGCGCGATAAGGTGCCGAAATATATGTTCCCGAATCTGATGTTAAAATTGGAAAAAATTCCCCAGACTTTGAATGGAAAGATAGACAGATTGGCTTTAAAGGAGTATTATGATAACGATAAGCAAAATACCTGATGGAAAAACCTGGGCAGATGCAATTGCTCAGTATCGTTCCAAAGGAATGCGGACAAATTTTTACGCTGCGGCGGAGGAATTCCTTCCGCAGCTGCAGTGGCTTTCCGAACTGAAATTTGACGGCGGCTGTTATCTGTTCCATGAAAAGGAAAAACAGATTGACCTGTATTTCTTTCTGGAGCAGGGGAGAAAGGCGGAACAAATCCCTGTGTTTGACAAGCCTGTACTTCTGGAGCAGGTTGGCGTGACAAAAGCACCGCCTGATTTGGCAGAATGGGAGGAAATCGGCTTTGTGCGCTATTTGCAGCGAAAGCGGCTCTTTCTTTCCGCAAGGAATGTGGAAAAAACAGAACGCGTACCTTCCTTTGCAAAAGAAGAAGAAGCGGAAACAATTCTCGCGTTGATGCAGCAGTCCTTTGAGCCGTATACCTCGGCTTTGCCCGATTTGGACACCCTGCGGCAGGATATCCGTGAAAACCGTGTGCTTGCGGCAAGGGAGGGGGAGAAGCTTCTTGGTTTTCTGCGCTTCGGCAGAGAAAAGAAGGTATCCGTCCTCTGGCAGATTGCGGTTGCGCCGGATGGCAGAGGAAAGGGCATTGGAAGCGGTCTGGTGCAGGATTGGCTTGTCATAGAGAGAGATGAGGCTGCAAAATTTCAGCTTTGGGTGCGGGAGGATAACCCTTCTGCGTTAAGGATGTATGAAGCATCGGGCTTTTTGCCGGACGGCAGAATCGCGCCGGTGATGATGAAAAAGTAAGAGAAAGAAAGGAAATGAAACATGGAAACATTACTGAAAATTCTGGCAGAACTGAGACCTGACGTAGATTTTGAGGAGAACAAGGAATTGGTTGACAGCGGCGAGCTGGATTCCTTCGATATTGTTTCTCTGGTAGGCGAGCTGTGCGATGAATACGATATCGAAATCGGCGCAGATGAAATTGTTCCCGAAAACTTTAACTCTGTAGAAGCAATCTGGGCATTGGTGCAGAGATTGCAGGAGGACTAATCAATAAGAATTATGGAGGAGTAAAGCGGTATGGCATTTACATCATTTCGATTTATCGTTTTTCTTGTACTGGCTGCCGCAGCATATTTCCTGACACCGAAGCGTTGCCGATGGGTAACGCTTTTTGTTGCTAACTATGTATTTTATTTTATTTCCGGTGGGCGGATTTTTATTTATCTGCTGGCAACCACGGTGACTACATATCTGGCAACGGTGAAAATCGGGGATATGGCGGCGAAAAACAAGATTGCCTTTAACGAGGCAAAGGCGGAATTGGATAAAGAGGGCAAAAAGGCATGGAAAGCCGCCTTTGCAAAGAAAAAGAAGCGGATTCTCATCCCGACCCTGTTGTTCAACTTTGGGATTCTGGCAGTGCTGAAATATTCCGGCTTCGTGACAGAAAACCTAAATCTGCTGTTTGCAAAAATCGGCATTGGGACGGAGCTGCCCGTTTTTCGGTTTCTTCTGCCCTTGGGCATTTCTTTCTATACCTTCCAATCCATGGGATATTTGATTGATGTTTACAGAGAAAAGCAGGAGCCGGAGCGGAACTTTTGCAAGCTGGCGCTGTTTATTTCCTTTTTCCCTCAGATTGTGCAGGGGCCTATTTCTCGCTTCGGCACATTGGCGGAGCAGCTGTTCCGCGCGAATGAATTTTCCTATACACGCATCAAGTTCGGCGTACAGCTGATGCTCTGGGGCGCGTTTAAGAAAATGGTCATCGCGGATAGAGCGGCGGTTCTGGTGGATAATGCGTTCGGTTTCCCCGAAACCTTCGGCGGCACCTATGTTGCGGCAGCGGCGTTGGCGTATGCCATCCAGATTTACGGCGATTTTTCCGGCGGGATTGATATTGCAACAGGCGCGGCGCAAATTTTCGGCGTAACGCTGGATAAAAACTTTGAACGCCCCTATCTGGCAACCTCGATTCCCGATTATTGGCGCAGATGGCACATGACGCTCGGCGCATGGTTTCGGGATTATGTGTTCTATCCCTTGTCCCTGTCGAAATTCTTTTCCCGTCTGGGGAAGAAATGCAGAGGGATTTTCGGGAATTATATCGGTAAGCTGATTCCCGTGCTGATTCCGCAGTTTATCATATTCTTCCTCATCGGTATCTGGCATGGGGCAGAATGGAAATATATCGCCTTCGGCTGCTATAACGGTACGCTGATCGTGCTTGGCATCCTCTTTGAACAGCCTCTGCAAAAGCTGGTGAAAAGGCTGGCGATTCGCACGGACTGCATCAGCTGGCGGATTTTTCAGGTGCTTCGCACGCTGATTCTGGTTGCAATCGGCAAGATTATCACGCGCGCACCCGGCGTTTCCGCAGCGAAATATATGATTACCTCCATGGTAAAGAACTGGAATACGGATGTCCTGCTTGAGGGCGGACTTTTGACGATGGGTCTGGATGTGAAGGATTTATGGGTGCTGTTCCTGTCCTGTCTGGTGCTGCTTTCTGTCAGCCTGATGCAGGAAAGTGGTATCAGGGTAAGAGAGACCCTCGCGAAGCAGAACCTCTATTTCCGTTGGGTGATTTATCTGGGTGCTTTGTTCTCCCTGATTCTTTTTGGCGTGTATGGCTTGAATTATAACGCCGCTGACTTTATTTACAGGGGGTTCTGAGTATGAATAGGAAAGAGTGTTTGAAAATTATGGTAAGATGTGTTGCATTTGTGGTGGTTTTCTCCATGCTCTTTGGCAATGCGACGGATTTGCTGATGCGGCATGATGATGAATCCAATGAAATTCATGCCTTTTACAGTGAACCGAAGGATACGATAGATGTGCTGTATGTCGGGAGCAGCCCGCTTCTGCGTGGGGTATCCCCGATGGTGATGTGGCAGGAGCATGGCTTTACGGGCTATGTCCGCGCGTCGGCATTGCAGGCACCTTCTGTTAGCTATGGACTTTTGGCGGAGTCGCTGAAATATCAGAATCCCGAGCTGGTGGTTCTGCTCTGCGATAATATCTTTTCGGATTACGATTATGCAGAGCGGGAAGGGGATTTGCGCCGTGGACTGGACGGCATGAAGATGTCGAAATATAAGCTGGATATTATCAAAGAGGTGACAGCTGCGGATGAATCGCAGTCCATGCTGTCCTATGCCTTTCCGCTGATGCGCTACCATGACCGCTGGAAGGAAATCAATCTGGCGGAGGATAAGCCGGAGCCCCTGCTGGAGCATTCCTTTAAGAAGGGAAATGTTTATCTTAGAGAGATTGCGCCGCAGGCCTACCCCGAAAACTTCATGGAGCCGACAGGGGAAACTGCCTCCTTTGACGAGAGCGCAAAGGACTATATTGAAAAATCCATCGCGCTTTGCAAGGAAAAGAACATCCCCGTTCTGCTGCTGCATCTGCCGAAAATGAGCTGGACGTATGCGCAGAGCGAGGCACTGGAGGGTTTTGCTGCGGCGCAGGGTGTAACCTATCTGGATCTGGACAGAGCGGAATACAGAGAACAGCTTGGCTTAGACCCGCAGGTTGATTATTATGATCAGGGACACATGAACCTCACGGGGACAATCAAGCTTTCCCGTTGGCTTGGTGCTTGGCTCGATGCGCAGTATGCTTTGCCTGACCATAGAGAGGATGCCGCAATCAGCGCGGAATGGAACGCGGATTTCAAGGAATACGCCGAGAAAACAGGCTTACAGGAATAAAAAAGAGAACGATGCTTTTCCCGTGGGGAAGGACACCGTTCTTTTTTATTTGGTGAGATTGAGGACTGTTTTCTTCTGCTTTTTGGCAAGGCTTGCGAATTGCGCTGCGCCGCCCCAATCATGCGTGATATAGGTCACAACGAAATGCGATTGTTTCAGCATCCATTTGTTGCGGTAGGAAATGGCGAAACGTTTCGGAGCGGCTTCAATGCCATCGGGCAGAAGGGAAGGAAAGGGATACGCAAGCTTTTTTGTGGGGAGATAGGCAAGCACCACCGCACAGCGAATGTGGGGGTAGTCCTGCATGAGTTCCGCCAGAGTGGAACGCACCATTGCATCAAATGCGCCATGATTGCCGACATAGAAGGTATCAACGGACTGCGCATCAATCAGATGGATGAGGGCTTGCTTCAGATTTGGCTTTATGGAAGATGGACAGTCGCGATGCCCAAAGAATGTACAGACAGACATAAATTCACCTCAAAATAATATTACCCATGTACGGGTAACTCTATTGTAAATCTTCTTTATTTCATAAGTCAACCCAAATTCGGGTAAGGTGCAATTATTTTGTTGTTATTATCATATCAACCTATATATGGGTAATGATGATAACGAGGCGATAATCATGGACTACTCGGAGATTTACAGAAAACGAATACGAACGCTTTGCGAAGAACGGGGCATTTCCATTAACAGGCTTGCAACAATGAGCGGCGTGAGCCAATCCACGCTGGACAACATTATGCGTGGGTTATCGAAGAACCCGAATGTAAGGACGATGCACAAGGTTGCCAATGCTTTTAACATGACCTTGGCGGAGTTTCTGGATTTTGAAGAGCTGAACGAATATTCCTTTGAGGATCATATGGAAGAACAATAAAAAAGGAGCCTTTTGGCTCCTTTTTTTTATCATTTTCTCTTTTTCCCGTAGGTTTTTTCTTTTTTTGCGATTTCGATATGCACCCGCTTGCCTTTGATTTTTGCGTGCTTCATGCCATGCAAAATATCTCTGACAAATTCGTTCGGCACATCCACAAAGGTGTATTCATCAAAAATGGCAATTTCGCCCAGTGTTTTCCCCGGAATACCTGCCTCATTCGCAATCGCACCCACGATATCCTTCGCGCGGATTTTGCTTTTTTTGCCGGCATTGATGAACAGGCGTACCATTTTTTCGCCTTCGCCGCCGTAAAGCTCCGTGCCGCCCAGATTGATATCATCCAGTGCATCAATATCATCTGCATTGACATCAGAAAGATGATCCTTCAATAACGCCGCCGCAATGTCGATGCTGGTGTAATCCTCCTCCATCAGGCGGTCAACGAGGTGGATATATTTCGTCAGATGTCCTTCCTCAATGATACCCTTGATTTTTTCAAGATAAATATTGGTTTTCATTTCCTCTACATCGCTGAGGGTAGGCAGTTTTTGCTGCTGAATCTTTGTTTTGGTGTAGCGCATGATGTCGCGCAGCTTATAGATTTCCTTGCCGACGCAGAAGGTAAATGCCTTGCCTGCCTTGCCTGCACGCCCTGTACGCCCAATGCGGTGTACATAATATTCCTCATCCTGCGGTACATCATAGTTGAATACCACATCAATATCGTCAACGTCAATCCCTCTTGCGGCAACATCTGTTGCAACCAGAATTTCAATCGTGCCGTTGCGGAATTTCTGCATGACCTTATCACGCTGTGCCTGCTTGAGGTCGCCGTGCAGCCCTTCTGCGAAATAGCCGCGTCCTTGCAGCATTTCCACTAAATCATCCACGCGTTTTTTCGTATTGCAGAATACCATTGCCAGCTTGGGGTCATACACATCAATGATGCGGCAGAGGGCATCCAGCTTTGTTTTTTCCTTTACGTCAAAATAATACTGCTCGATATTGGGAACGGTCAGCTCCTTGCGGACGATTTTGATAAATTCGGGGTTCTTCTGGAACCGCTTTGTGATATCCAGAATTTCGGGGGAAAGTGTTGCAGAGAAGAGCAGTGTCTGGTGTTCCTCTGGAATTTTCACCAGAATGGTTTCGATATCTTCGCGGAAGCCCATATCCAGCATTTCGTCCGCTTCATCCAGAACCATCATCTGTACGGTTTCCGCCTTGATGGTTCTTCTTCTCATGTGATCCATCACGCGACCGGGTGTACCGATGACAACCTGTGTGCCTTTTCTCAGTGCGGCAATCTGCCTGTCGATAGGCTGTCCGCCATAAATGGGCAGAACACGGATGTTGTCCTTATATTTCAGCAGCTTGCGGAATTCCTCGCTTACCTGAATCGCCAGCTCTCTGGTGGGGCAGAGGATGAGCGCCTGCAAGCGTCTGTCCTCGGGGTTAATGCGTTCCAGAAGGGGAATTCCGAAAGCGGCGGTTTTGCCTGTCCCTGTCTGAGACTGTCCGATGATGTCCTTGCCTTCTAAAATAACGGGAATCGCCTGGCTCTGGATGGGGGTTGCTTCTTCAAAGCCCATATCCAACACTGCGCGGCAGATTTCGTTGGAAATATTCATATCTTCAAATCTTAAGTGTTCCATGTTTTCTTCCTTTCTCAAATTAAAGCCATAGATTTTTATAATAACAGGAAAATGCAGGGATTGCAAGCGATTTTTCTTGATTTATCAAGGGATTCTGCGGGGTTTCGGCTTTTTTATGCGCAGAATTTATGGTACAATAATAAAATAGCGATAGGGGGGATGAGGATGACAGTATTTTTTCATGCACATATAGACGAACTGGAGTATATGCTGCGTATCGCGATTGCGGCACTGTGCGGCGGCATCATCGGCTTTGAGCGCAGCCGTATGCGCAAGGAGGCAGGTTTGCGGACGCATATTATTGTTGCAGTTGGCGCTGCACTTCTGATGATTGTTTCCAAATACGGCTTTACGGATATTTTGGATACGCCCGGAATACGGGTGGATGGCTCTCGTGTGGCAGCAAATGTCATTACGGGGATTTCCTTCCTTGGGGCAGGGGTTATCTTCGTGCGCGATGTTTCTATTAAAGGGCTGACAACGGCGGCAGGACTATGGTCGATGGCAGGGGTTGGGCTTGCGATTGGCGCAGGGATGTATGCAATCGGGATTTTCTCCACCGCGCTGATTATGCTGATTCAGGTGTTCGCGCGCGGAAAGCTGCGCAAGCTGGACGGTCCTGTCCGTGATACCTTCAGCATTACCTACGAAAATATGCCGAATGGACTGGAGGCGTTGAAGGCGCAGCTGAAAAACCGCAATATTTTTATTCATCATATCGAGATGGAAAAGAATCCGGATGGGACGGTAAAGGTGATACTGGATGTCAGCCGTGAGCATGCCATCACCTGTACGGATTTAGCGGATATTTTTGCGGAGGATGAAAAAATCAAGGCGTTCCGCTTATAATGAGAAAGAGAACCGAGTGTTTAGGTGTGTTCCAATAAGAAAACGTGAAGAAAATGAAATAGCTGAAAGTTTGCGGATACAAGGAAGTTTCCCACAGACATCCTTTGACTTAGGCTGTCAAGGGGAACTGACGCAATAGCCGCAGCTTTCAGCATTTCAGAATTCAAGGTTTCTTATTTGGGCGCACCTTTAGGAGCATTCGGTTTTTTTATTGCCCGAAAGCCTGTATACTTTCCCAAAACCCTGCCATACTAACCAAAACAGATGGGAAAGGTGGGGTGAAATGGATATTTATATTAAGCCTGCGGAAAAGGTGCAGCTTGTGGGGAAGCGAGAGGTACTTCTGCGCGACGTTGCGGAGGTCTTTCTGAGCGGACAGACGGCAGGCGAGGCAGAGCGGCTTGTGGTCTTTCGGATTCCGGAGGAGCGAAAAAAGACGTATCTCCTCTCTGTGGTGGATTTGATACAGGCGCTTCATCGGAAATACCCCAACGCAGCGGTGAATAACGTCGGGGAAACGGATATCCTGATTGAATATCTGCCGCAGGCAGAGGGGCGCAATCTGCTCTGGGTCTGGACGAAGGTGGCGTTTGTTTCTCTGGTGCTGTTCGTGGGAGCCTCCACAACGATTATGTGCTTTCATTCGGATACACAGCTGCCGCTGATTTTTGAAAATATGTATTATCTCTTTTTTGAGGAAAGCAAGGAGGTGCCAAAGCTGCTTTCCATTCCCTACAGCATTGGTCTGGGGCTTGGCATTATCGTTTTCTTCAACCATTTTTCAAAAATCACGCTCACGCAGGACCCGACCCCCATTGAAATTGAAATGACGACCTACGAGAAGGAAACCAACGCCAGCGTGATTGACCATCTGAACCGCCGCAAGGGGGGCGCATGATGCTGAAAACGATTTATCTGATATTTTTGGGGCTGACCTCCGGCTGCATGGTAGCGGCAGGCACATTTGCCTTTATCGCTGCCATCGGCATTGTGCCGCGCATGGCAAAGCGGACGGAAACGCAGCGGTTTATCCGCGTCTATGAGGATGCCATTGTGCTTGGGGGAATCTGGGGGACAACGGCAATGTTTATCAGGTATCGTCTGCCCTCCGTGCCGCTGCTTCCGGGCTGCTATGCGCTCTGCACGGGGATTTTCGTGGGGGTGCTTGCAATGGCACTGACAGAGGTGCTGAATGTCATTCCGATTCTGCTGCGGCGCACAAGGCTGACAAAGGGTCTGCCGTGGCTCATTCTTGCGTTTGCGCTGGGGAAGGTGTGCGGCTCTCTGGTGTATTTTCTGGTGGACGGATTTTATGTGCTTTAAAGCTATTGAAAAGGGGTGATTTGATTGGATACATCCAAGCAGGCACAGCAAAGCTATGATGCAATGGTAAAAAAGGCTTCGCCCAACAGTCCGATTCTGAGCAACTGCATCAAGGCGTTTGTTTCGGGCGGTCTGATTTGTGTTCTGGGGCAGGCGTTGCTGATGCTTTATACGAAAAAGGGAATTTCCGAAGCAGATGCGGCACTCTGGGTTTCCATCACGCTGATTGGAATTTCTGCGGTGCTGACTGCCTTCGGTTTGTATGAAAAGCTGGGAAAATTCTGCGGCGCAGGCACGATTGTGCCGATTACGGGCTTTGCCAATTCCGTTGTTTCCCCTGCGATTGAGTTCAAAAAGGAGGGGATGGTGTTCGGCATGGCGGCGAAAATGTTTATTGTCGCAGGCCCTGTCATTGTTTACGGCACGCTGACCTCTATGGCGGTCGGACTGATTTATTATCTGGTAAGGGTGGTGTGAGGATGAGCAAGAGGATAGGCAGGCAGACGGTGCGTCTTGCGGAAGGGGCTGTGATTCTTTCCGCGGCATCCACCGTAGGCCCGAAGGAGGCAGAAGGCCCTCTGGGGAAATATTTTGACCAAAGGGCAGAGGATGCGCTTTTTGGGGAGGCTACATGGGAGCTGGCAGAAAGCAAATTTGTGGAGAAAAACATGGCGCTGACCTTACAGAAGGCAAACCTCAAAGCGAAGGAGGTCGATTATATTCTCTGCGGCGATTTGCTGAACCAATGCACCGGCTCAACCTTTGGTGTACGACAATTTGAAATTCCGTTTTTCGGCTTATTCGGTGCCTGCTCTACGATGGGCGAAGCCATGAGCCTTGGGGCAATGCTGATTGACGGCGGCTTTGCGAACCACGTTCTGGCAGGAGCATCCAGTCATTTTTGTGCGGCGGAAAAGCAGTTTCGCTTTCCTCTGCCATTAGGGACACAGCGTCCGCCAACCGCGACATGGACGGTGACGGGGGATGGCGCGGTGGTTCTGGCGCGAAAGGGGAACGGACCGAAAATTGTAGAAATCACTACGGGGAAAATTGTGGATATGGGCGTAACGGATGCGAATAATATGGGAGCGGCAATGGCTCCTGCCGCGGCAGATTTATTGCAGACACATTTTGCGGATACGGGCAGAACGCCGCAGGATTATGATGTGATTGCAACGGGAGATTTGGGAACGGTCGGCAGAGAGCTGGTGGTCGAGCTTCTGGCGAAGGCAGGCTATGAAATGGACAGCCGCTATACGGACTGCGGCATTGAAATTTTCGATAACGAAACGCAGGATACCCATGCAGGCGGCAGTGGCTGTGCCTGCTCTGCGGTAACATTCTGCGCCTATTTTTATCCAAGGCTGCTTTCCGGGGAAATCGGGCGAATGCTGTTCATCCCGACAGGGGCATTGATGAGCCCTACTTCTTCTCAGCAGGGGCAGTCTATCCCCGGCATTGCGCATGGACTTGTGATAGAGGGCTGCAAAAAGGGGGCGAAGAAATGACGGAGCTTTTGAAGGCTTTTTTAGTGGGAGGCTTGCTTTGCGTCATCGGACAGCTTCTGATTGATAAGACAAAGCTGATGTCGGGGCGGATTCTGGTGCTGTATGTCTGCATCGGGTGCATCCTTGGCGGCTTGGGAATTTATCAGAAAATCGAAGGCTTCGGCGGCGCAGGGGCAACCGTTCCGCTTACGGGCTTTGGCTTTCGCCTTGCGGAGGGGGTCATGAAGGAGGTTGAGCACGCAGGGATTCTCGGCATTTTTACGGGCGGCATCAAGTCCGCCGCGGCAGGGATTACGGCGGCTGTTTTCTTTGCATTTTTTTCCGCGCTTTTTGCAAATCCAAAAGAAAAATAAAATAAAAGGTGCGCCCAAATAAGAAAACTTGAATTCTGAAATGCTGAAGGCTGCGGCTACTGCGTCAGTTTCTTCCTGTTTTCTTATTGGACATACCTAATGCAAAATTTATGGTTTTTGCAGAAAGACCTGCAAAAATCGAAGGAATGAGCAATCCTCTCTAAATTATTGCCAAAAAATTCTATGCAAGTTTATGTATTATTCAATATACATTTTGCGGCGAACGTGCTATAATAAGGATAACAAAAAAATAAAAAGGAAGTGGAGCCCATGCACAGCGCTATTGGGTCCCGCAAGGATTTCAATAACTTGGATGAAGATCAGTTGTTGGCGGAGTATAAGGTGTGTCTGGAAGGACTTCTGGAACACGAGCAGGTTCTCAAGCTGGACTTGCATACACAGCATTGCAATACAAGCAGACTTCAGCATAGTATAAATGTATCCTATTACAGCTTTCTGATTTGCTACAAGATGGGGTGGGATTATCATTCCGCAGCCAGAGCAGGGTTACTGCATGATTTGTACTTTTATGATTGGCGGGTAAAGAAATATATTCGTTCCAGCCATTCCTCTTGGCATCCGCGCATTGCGCTTCTGAATGCACAGAAAATCACAAAGCTGAATAAGGTCGAAATGGACGCGATTCGTAAGCATATGTGGCCTTGTACACTGATTCCGCCCCGTTATATCGAATCCTATGTTGTTACCTTCGTTGATAAGATTTGTGCTGTCTGTGAATTTGCAGAACGCAGCTACGCAGAGGCAGCAAAGAAAGTCGTACGGAGATTCAGAAGAGGCTTTGTTTCTTAATCCTTGACGGGACGTATGCAGACAGAACATTACAATTTCATACGTTTTTGGAAGTGACAGAAAAATAATCAATCAAACAGATAAAGCAGAAAAAGGAATCCTCCGTATGAGAAATCTACGGAGGATTTTTTATGTGCGAAGAATATCAGCCGTTTTGTCTGGGGTAGACCATATTTTCCTCTTTGATGCAGGAGAGCACCTCATCCACGAATTTCTGACATTCGATTCTGGTGATGCCGAGGTTGTGGTCAAGGTAATTGCCGCACATTTCGGGCTTTGCGGCAGGGATTTCCTCGTCAAAGTCCGCCATATACTGATAGCAGTCCTTCATAATTTCCGCCACATCCGCAGATTCCAGATCTCCCTTGAAGATGACATACATCCCTGTGCGACAGCCCATGGGGCCGACATAGATGGTTTTATCCGCCCAGACGGGGTGCGCGCGGAAGAAGGTTGCCATCAGATGCTCGATGGTGTGCATCACGGAGGTATCCATCACCATTTCGCGGTTCGGCTCCTTCATGCGAACATCAAAGGTTGTCAGAATGCCGTCACCGACGGTATCCTTTCTGGAAACATAAATTCCGCGGAGCAGTCGATTGTGGTCAATGCCAAAGCTTGTTACGTCCATTTTTTTCATCCTTTCCAATTTGTGTTTCATTGCTTTTCATTGTACCTATTTTCTGTTCGGATTGCAAGGGCTTCCAATAATACTGTATACCTATAGGAATTGCGTTGCATAATAGAAAAAAGTTCGCTATAATGTGAAAAAGCAACATTTTTTCGGAAACAAAAGACAAAAGAGAGAGAAAGAAGGCATGCAATATGGGCAAGGTTTTGACAAGAGAGGAAGCTTGGGAATTACTGAACGAATATAATAAGGAGCCATTCCATCTGCGCCACGGCGAAACAGTTGAGGGCGTGATGCGCTATCTGGCACAGGAGTTGGGCTATGGCGACGAGGTGGATTTCTGGGGCAATGTCGGTCTGCTGCACGATTTGGATTTTGAACAGTGGCCCGAGGAGCACTGCGCCAAGGTGCAGGAGCTGATGCGGGAAAGAGATATTGACGAAAGAATGATTCATGCGGTGGCAAGCCATGGCTATGGCATCTGCTGCGATATTGCGCCGGAGCATGAAATGGAAAAGGTGCTTTTCGCTGTGGATGAGCTGACAGGGCTGATTGGTGCGGCGGCGCTGATGCGTCCCTCCAAGAGCGTAAAGGATATGGAGCTGAAATCCGTAAAGAAAAAATTCAAGGATAAGCATTTTGCCGCAGGCTGTGACAGAGAAATCATCAAAACAGGCGCAGAACGTCTGGGTTGGGAGCTGGATGAGCTGATTCAAAAAACACTGGACGGCATGAAGGCGGACGAAAGAAACGCATAAAGCGTATAGTGGACAATGGTGGACACATAATAGACAATAGTGGACACATACCGGATATATAGTGGACAATAGTGGACACATACCGGACACCTCTTTTCGGGAGAACGATTCTTTCCGAAGGAGGTGTTTTTCTTTTCGGAAAAATAAGAAAAAATCAAGCACTTCTTAATAGAAAATTTCTTTTTTATGGGGGAATTTTGTTGTATACTATAAAATAAGGCGGAATATTTACAAAAGAAACGGAGATGAGGTTTGTGAGAGAGCATTTGAAGGATTGCAGGCGCATTGTTGTGAAGGTAGGCACCTCCACGATTACCTATCCAAACGGCAGGCTGAACCTGAAACGGGTGGAGGAGCTGGCTTGGGTGCTGACGGATTTACGCAACCGCGGCAAGGATGTTATTCTGGTTTCGAGCGGCGCGATTGGGGTCGGCGCAGTGCGTATGGCAATGAAAACACGCCCGACTGCTGTGCGCGAAAAGCAGGCGGCGGCAGCTGTGGGACAGGCAATGCTGATGCAGATTTATCATAATTTTTTCGACAGGTATAATCAGACGGTGGCACAGGTGCTTCTGACAAAGGAGGAGCTGAGCAGCGACAGCCGCTATGAAAATACAAAAAACACACTGGAAACCCTTCTGGAAATGGGCATTATTCCTATCGTCAATGCAAACGATACCATTTCCACCTACGAAATTGAAATTTCCGATAATGACCGCCTTTCTGCCATGGTAGCGGAAATCATTCATGCGGATTTGCTGTTGCTGCTGACGGATATTGATGCGCTTTATGATAAGGACCCGCGCAACAATCCCGATGCAAGGCGCGTGGCACATGTGGCAGCGGTGACGGATGAAATCAGAGCCATGGCGGGGGAGAAAAAGGGCTCGGAATTCAGCGTAGGCGGCATGAAAACAAAGCTGCAGGCGGCAGGCATCTGCCTTGCGGCAAATGTAAAAATGGCAATCGCCAACGGCGAAGACCCGAAGGTCATCCACCGCATCATCGATGGAGAGGACATCGGTACGCTGTTTGGCTGATACAGGAAATGATGAAAAAAGAAAAGCTTGAGAAAAATTGGAGGTTCACACAATGAGTTATTGCCCGAACTGCGGCAGACAGATTCTGGATGAAAGTCTGGGCTGCCCTGTATGTAATGTAAGAAATAATATTGACCCGACCAAAAAACCCGTACCTACGGAACAGACGGATGAATATAAGGAAGGCAACAGCTTTCAGGAGGAAGCAAAAGCGGAGCAGGCGGAAACCGTGGATTCCTTTACCGTAGAGGAAGCCGACGGCAAAACACACCACTTTGAGACCAACGAGGAAACCGGTGATGCCGAATATAAAAAGAAAAACACCGTAGATGCGGATGCAAAAATCCCGACTGCAATCAAGGTTCTGGTTATCGTGCTGATTGTTGCGGTTGGCGGTCTGGGCGCGATTGCAGGCTGCGTGGCAGGCGTTGCGCTGAGCAAAAGCCCCTCTGAGGATTACCGCCACTTCGGCAAAACCATGATGACGGTCAGCATTGTGATGCTGGTGCTTTCCTTTATCTGCTGTGTGCTCGGCACAGCGGCAGGTGTGTTCTCCAACATCATGTACGAAACCTTTTGATAGGCTATGTTTCTGACAAGAATTGGCTCTGCTGTCTGTCACAGGATGGCAGAGCGTAGCTTTCTCTGGGGGCAGGGAACAATGCCCCTTTGCGCCCGCTGTACGGGAATTTATGTCGGGGTGCTTCTGGCGTTTTGCTTTCTGCTTCTGAAAAGGCGGATGGACGCAGGAAGACCCTTTTCCAAGGGACAGGCAATGCTGACGGCGTTGATGATTTTGCCGATTGGGATAGACGGACTGGGCAGCTATCTCGGCTTTTGGGAAAGCAATCAGCTGATGCGTGTGCTTTCGGGCAGTTTGGTGGGGGCGGTTGTCCCCGGTTTTCTGCTGCTGGCGGTCAATTTTGACCCTGCACAGGGCAACAAACAGCCGATTTATGAGCATACAACGGAGCTGCTTCTGCTTTTGCTGCTTTCCGCAGGGCTTGGCTTTGGTCTGTGGCTTGGTCTGCCGCTTGCAGGCGTGCTTGCGGTTGCTTCTGTTCTGGGGGAAATTTTTCTCTGGGGCGGCTTTGTCTGGCTGCTTCTGAAAAATCTCTGTGGCAGGAAACGGCTTCCGTTCTGGCAAATCTCTTTGGCGGCGGCGTTTCTGGGTCTGTATGTGATAGGAGGCTTGATGCAGTGAAAAAGGAATTACGGCAAAGGGCACTTGCGACACGCAATGCTTTAGAAAAACGGGAGGAAAAAAGCAGACAGATTGCGGCGCATATTCTGGAAAGTGCGGCATATCAGAATACAGAGCGGATTTTTACCTTTGTGAGCATGGGCTCTGAGGTGGAAACGGAGGAAATCATCCGACAGGCGTGGCAGGATGGGAAAGCTGTTGCCGTGCCGAAAACGGAGAAGCACAGAGAAATGCACTTTTATGAAATCCGATCCCTTGCGGAGCTTTCGGAGGGGCGTTTCGGCGTAAGAGAGCCGAAGGGCGGCGCAGTCTGCGTCCCGAAGGAGGGAGATTTGCTGCTTGTTCCCGGCTTATTGTTTGATGGAAAAAAGAACCGCCTTGGCTATGGCGGCGGTTATTATGATACCTATTTTGCAAAGCATAAGGAAGGAAAGAGAATCGGGCTTGCGTTTGCGGCGCAGCGTTTCGCGGAGGAATTGCCGACGGAGGAAACGGACGTGCCGTTAGATGCAGTCATAACGGAAAACGGATGGGAGGAATGAAGATGAGCAGCTTGATTGAAATGGGACAAAGAGCGAAGGATGCGGCGGTGGTTTTGGCAACCCTGTCCACCCCTGCGAAAAATAAGGCGTTGCTTGCCTCTGCGGATGCCCTGCTTGCGGCAAAGGCAGAGATTCTGGCGAAAAATAAGGCAGATGTGGATGCGGCAGTGGAAGCAGGCATCAAGGGCGCATTTATCGACAGACTGACGCTGACCGAGGCGCGCCTTGCGGATATGGCAGAGGGGCTGCGGCAGGTGGCAAAGCTGGATGACCCTGTAGGCGAGGTGCTGTCCATGAAAACACTGGACAATGGACTGGTGATTGGACAGAAGCGTGTCCCCATGGGTGTCATCGGGATTATTTTTGAAGCACGCCCGAATGTGGCGGCGGATGCCTTCGGACTTTGCCTGAAAGCCGGCAGTGCGGTTATTCTGCGCGGCGGCAAGGAAGCCTTTCAGACGAATCAGGCGGTGATTTGCGCTCTGCGCGGCGCATTGGCGGCAGAGGGTCTGCCGGAGGACTGTGTGCAGATGGTTCCCGATACCTCCCGTGAAACGGCAAATGAAATGATGCGGCTGAATGGCTATTTGGATGTGCTGATTCCGCGCGGCGGCGCAGGCTTAATCAACAGCGTGGTGCAGAACAGCACCGTTCCCGTCATCCAGACGGGCGTTGGCAACTGCCATGTGTTTGTGGATGAAAGCGCGGATTTGGAAAAGGCGGCACGCATCGTCATCAATGCGAAAACACAGCGCCCCGGAGTTTGCAATGCCTGCGAAAGTCTGCTTGTGCATGAAGCCATTGCGGAGAAATTCATGCCGGAAATCGGGAAGGCATTACAGGAAAGGAAGGTCGAAATCCGTGGAGATGAAGCCACACAGGGATTGGTTTCGGGCGCAGTGCCTGCAACGGAGGCGGATTGGGCAACCGAATATGAGGATTATATCATTTCCGCAAGGGTGGTAAAGGATATTGACGAAGCCATCCGCCATATCAGAAAATACAGCACCGGTCATTCCGAAGCCATCGTGACGGAAAATTATACCAATGCACAGCGTTTTCTGAATGAGGTGGATGCGGCAGCGGTGTATGTCAATGCGTCTACGCGGTTTACGGATGGCGGTCAGTTCGGCTTCGGTGCGGAAATCGGCATCAGCACGCAGAAGCTGCATGCGCGCGGCCCTATGGGGCTGAAGGAGCTGACAACGACAAAGTATATTATCTACGGAAATGGTCAGATCAGAGAATAAGCAGGAGGAAAAATCCATGCAGGACAAACATTATTTGGATGACTGGATTCATGTGCCCATTTGCCAGAAGGGGGATAAGCTGTATCATTACACAACGGCGGAAGGCATCCGCGGCATTGTGGAGAATCGGGAATTTGTGGCAACGAAAAGCGATTTTCTGAATGATAAGATGGAATTTCAATATGCCGTTGAGGTGATGGAGCGGCTGATTGAAAGATATATTGTGAATACGGATTTGCGCATGCAGTTTTCCGCAAAGCTGAAGGCGGAAATTGACCGTATCGGCATTATTTCTTCTGCCCATGCCGCTTTGGATGAGGATGAAATGAGCTTTTATGTGGTGGCATTTTCCAAGCAGAATAATAATTCTCTGCTCTGGGCAGAATTTACGGATTTTCGCGGCTATTGTCTGGAATTTGATTATGAAAAGATTGTAGAGGGCTTCCGGCATCGCGTATTCCTGCACGGAACGGTGATTTATGATGAGGAGGAGCAGATGAACGGGCTTCTGGAAAGTCTGCTTTCCTGCATCCATAGCCTTGTGGAAAAGGGAGCGAAGGATTTGCAGGGCTTTTTCGAGGAGGACGCAATTCCTTCGGAGGAATCGCTGAATCAGCTGGTCGATGCAATGGCGGTGGTCTGCTCTGTGTATACAATGTTTTTCAAAAAAAGCTATTTTGCAGGGGAGGAGGAATATCGGTTCATTTTTCCGCCGCTGCATTATGAGAAGGGGCAGGATAGACCGCAGTTTCGCCTGCTGGATCAGATTTTTCTTCCCTATATCATGGTGGAGCTAGAGACGGAGCAGCAGGAGCTTCCCTTGCAGAGTGTCATGGTTGGCGCAAAAAACAACAGCGATATTGCCGTGCGTGGCATGAAATATTTTCTGAAAACACAGGGACTGGATATTCCCGTTTTGCTTTCGGATATTCCTCTGCGGTATTAAAAAAAGAACAGCCTGTAGGAAGTTGCTTTCGTACAGGCTTTTTTGTTGGATTTGACTAATTTCTGCCCTTCGGGTAAAATATAACAATACGGCATTTTGCCAAAAACTATCGCAGAGAGGATTTGAAACTATGAATGGTTCTTTTTTGGTAATACTTCTGGGGATTCCGGGGATTCTGGTGGCGACAACCGTCCACGAATTTGTCAGAGCACTGACCTCAACGGTTCTGGGGGATAATTACCCCAAAAGTCAGGGACAGGTGACGCTGAACCCCGTCAAGCATTTTGAGCCCATCGGCTTTCTGATGATGCTCTACAGCGGCGGCTTCGGCTGGGGCAAGCCTGTGGAAACGAGTGCATTATATTATAAAAACAGAAAAAGAGATACGCTTCTGGTTGCGATTCTGCCGACCGTAGTCAATCTCATTCTGGGTCTGGTGTTCCTTTTGGCTTATGGCACATTCCGGAGCAAGGGGTATTATATCGGCACACTGCTTCATTATCTGGCATATTATAATGTTGCGCTGGCGGTGTATAATGTACTGCCTGTTGCGCCTATGGACTGCACAAAGGTGCTTGCGGTGCTGCTGCCGGCAAATCAGTATTTCAAATATATGCAGAATGAAAAGCTGATTCAGATGCTGTTTCTGTTCCTGCTGTTCTTCGGGATGATTACAGGCTTCATGGATAAAATCATTTACGCGGTGCTTTCCCTGTTCGGCGGCATGATTGGTTTGATGTAAGCATAAGGAAGGGAATTCTATGGAGACAATCAATATCAGACTGGCAGCGTTTGAAGGCCCTTTGGATTTGCTATATCATCTGATTGAAAAAAACGAAATTGATATTTATGATATTCCCATTGCGGCGCTGACGGAGCAATATCTCGCCTATCTGGATGCGGCGGAGGACAGGGATATGGACGGCATGAGCGAATTTTTGCTGATGGCGGCAACGCTGCTTGAAATCAAAAGCAAGCTGCTCCTGCCCAAGCCGAAGGCAGAGGAGGAGGAAGGCCCCGACCCCAGAGAGGAGCTGGTACAGCGTCTGCTGGAATATAAGCGGATTAAGGACGCAACGGAGACCCTCAAGGAGCGCGAGGAGGAAGCGGCGCTTGTGTACTATAAGGAAGCGGATGCCTCTGTGGCAAAGCTGAAGGAACAGCCGCCGCAGGAATTGGAGGATTTATTGCAGGGCATCACCATGGATGACCTCTATCAGGCGTTCCGGCAGGTGATGGCGAGAAAGGAAACCAAGGAGGATAAGGTGCGCAGCTCCTTCCGTTCGGTGCAGAAGGATTTATTTACCGTTGGCGAAAAGATGGAATATATCCGCGATATGCTGATTCTGCATCCGCATGAAAAAACAGCCTTCCATACCATTTTCCGCAGAAATGCAGGGAAGATGGAAAGGGTTGTGACCTTTCTGGCGCTGTTGGAGCTGATTAAGCAAAAGGAAGTGCAGATTACGCAGGAGAAAAACTTTGGTGAAATTTTCATCAGCAGATATGATGAAGGAGGGGCAGAATGAGATTATCGGAGCTGGAAGCGGTTGTGGAGTCCCTGCTGTTTATTGCCGGTGACGCGGTGTCCTTGGCATCCATCGCGCAGACGATTGAGCTGGATCAGGCAACGACGCGGGCAGTCGTGCTTTCCCTTGCGGATAAATATGAGAAGGAAAAACGAGGACTGCGGATTGTGGAGATTGCGGACGCGTATCAGATGTGTACGGCGGCGGAATGCTTTGAATATATCCGCAATATGTATAAAAGCCCACAGCGGCAGGGACTGACGCAGTCCCTTCTGGAAACGCTGGCGATTATCGCCTATAAGCAGCCGATGACGCGTGCGCAGGTGGAGGAAATCCGAGGGGTCAATTCCGACCATGCGGTGACGAGGCTTCTGGAAAAGCGGCTCATCTGCGAGGTTGGGCGGGCAGATACCCCCGGCAAGCCGATTTTGTTTGGCACAAGCAAGGAATTTCTGCGGTATTTCGGCTTTAAGAGTATTCGGGAGCTGCCGCCTCTGGAGGAAGAAAATTCGGAAGAAGCCAAGGAGAAGGATGCGGAAACAGAGTTTCATACATAAGCGAAAAACAGAATAAAGATAGCAGGAGGAGGGATGCCTATGAAACGGAGAGCAATTCTTTTTTTCCTGCTTTTTTTATTGCAGATGGGAAGTGTGCCGACCCTTGCCGCAGAGCCGACCGTTGCGGCGCAGGGCGCAGCATTGATTGACGGAAAAACAGGGCGGCTGTTATGGGGGAAGAATGCGGACGCACCCCTTGCGATGGCAAGCACCACGAAGATTATGACGGCGATACTGGTTTTGGAGCGGGCAAGCCTGACGGAGGTTGTCACGGTCAGCAAAAACGCGGCACAGCAGCCAAAGGTACACATGAGCTTGCAGGAGGGAGAGCAGTGGCAGGTCGGAGATTTGCTTTCTGCCATGCTCCTGCGCTCCTATAATGATGCTGCGGTGGCATTGGCGGAGCAGGTTTCGGGGAACGTGGCGAAGTTCTGTGCGGAAATGACGAAAAAGGCAAAGGAAATCGGCGCAAGGGATACGGTTTTTGGCTCGCCCAACGGACTGGACAGCCACCTGACAGCGGAGCAGCACCACTCCACCGCCTACGATATGGCGTTGATTGGGGCGTATGCGCTGGAAAACGAAACCTTTCGGGAGATTATCGCACAGCAGGAGATTCATGTGTCTGATTTGACGGGAAAGCACTCTTGCAGTGTGACAAATGCAGACCGCTTTTTGCAGGAATACAGCGGTGCGCTTGGCATTAAAACAGGCTACACCAATCGGGCAGGGCATTGTTTTGTCGGCGCGGCAGAACGGGACGGCGTGCGGCTGGTTTCGGCGGTGCTTGGCAGTGGCTGGGGGGATGCAGGCAAGCAGAAAAAGTGGACGGATACGAAAGTCCTAATGGACTATGGCTTCGCGGTCTTCCATCCCTACGAGGCAGTGCAGGCAGGGGAGAGCTTCGGGGAAATCCGCATTACAGATTCCCCGACAGCGCAGATGGAAACAATTCTTGCAGAGGGCTATACGGCGTTATTTTCTGATGCGGAAATCGAAAAACTGTACCTGACGGCAGACTTGCCAAAGGAGCTTGCCGCGCCTGTGCATCGGGGCGAAAGGCTGGGGCAGGCGGTGCTTTGGCTTGGAGAGGAACGCCTTGCGGCGGTGGATTTGCTTGCGGCAGAGGATGCAGAACCGTTTACCCTTGCACAGCGACTGCTTCGCCTGGCGGAGGGGTGGCTCAGCTGGCGAGATTGGAAAGATTAGAGAAACTTTTGACTTTCTGCGAAGGCTCATGTATACTGAGGAAAATCGAATGAAAAATACAGGTTGAGAACGGAGTTAAGATATATGGAAGAAAAATTGGAACGATTGCAGAAATTTCTGGCTGAGGCAGGCGTGGCATCCCGCAGAAGGGCAGAGGAGCTGATTGCACAGGGAAAGGTGAAGGTCAACGGGAAGGTTGTAACCGAAATGGGGCTGAAGATTGACCCCGAAAAGGATGAGGTGTCCTATCTGGACAGGAAAATCAGCAAAAAGGACACCAAGCTTGTCTATCTTATGCTGCATAAGCCGGTCGGCTATGTGACAACGGCGAAGGAGCAGTTCGGCAGACCTGCGGTGGTAGACCTCATTAAGGGCGTGAACGCGCGCATTTTTCCTGTCGGGCGTTTGGATTATGATACATCGGGGCTTCTGCTGTTGACAAATGACGGAGACTTGACCTATAAGCTGACGCACCCAAAGCATGATGTGGAGAAAACCTATATTGCGAAGCTTTATGGTGTGCCCGATGAGGGGGCATTGCAGAAATTCCGCAGGGGCGTTGTGATTGATGGAAGGAAAACGAAGCCTGCGAAGATTCAGATTCTCGAAAGAGAGAAGGACGGACGCTTCTGCACGGCGGAAATCGTGATTCATGAGGGCAGAAATCGACAGGTGCGTAAAATGTGCGAATCCATCAAGCATCCCGTTGCACAGCTGCAAAGAGTGGCAACAGGGGAACTGAAGCTAGGGGATTTGCCGAAGGGAAAATATCGCCATCTGACAGAGAAGGAAATCAGATACTTAAAGAGATTATAAAAAGAAGGGACTGCTTTGGGAGTTTTCCAAGGCGGTCTTTTTTACTTGAAAGGCGGTAGTGCTTGCCGTATAATATATACTTAGGAAACTATTGAGAATAAGGAGGAAAAGCCTCGTGGAACAGAACAAAACAAGATTTTACCTCATTCGTCATGGGGAAACGGATTGGAACAAGGGCGGTCGTTATCAGGGCTGCACGAATATACAGCTGAATGATGCAGGCAGGGAGCAGGCGCGCCTTCTGGGGGAACGCTTCAAATTCCTGCCGCTGGATGTGGTCTATGTATCCCCTCTGGACAGGGCGGTGGCAACTGCGGCACCGTTGGCGGCGGCGCATGGGCTGACCCCCATTCAGGATGCACATTTCAGAGAAATCAACTTCGGCGAATGGGAAGGACATACCATCGCGGAGCTGAAGGAAAAATATGGCAAGGCATATATAGATTTTTTTGAAAATCCTTTTGACCATCCTGTGCCCGGAGAAGGTTCCTTTCAGAATGCGATGGATCGTGCATTGGAAGGCTTTGAAGCACTGGCAGAGCGCCATAAGGGGCAGAATGTCGCGATTGTTTCGCATGGCGGACTGCTGCGCGTGATGCTGGTCGGTCTGCTTGGCATGGGGGATGAATTTTACCGTAAGACATGGATGACAAATACCTCTGTGACGATGGTGGATGTGATGGAGGACGGCAGAAAGCTGCTCATGACCTTAAACGATAAGGCGCATCTGGAAATGGCAGAGCTGTTTGAAAAGGGTGAAGAAAAATGAAGAAGAAAATTATCGTGGTCGGCGGCGGTGCGGCAGGACTGATGGCGGCAGGACGCGCGGCAGAACGGGGACATGAGGTACACCTCTACGAAAAAAATAATCGCATCGGGAAGAAAATCCTGATTACGGGCAAGGGACGCTGCAATGTGACGAATGACAGCGATGTGGAGGGGCTTCTGGAAAATATCCCCGGCAATCCCTATTTTTTATACAGCGCCTTTTACCAGCTGGACAGCTTCGGCTTGCAGGAATTTTTTAAGGAGCAGGGGTTGGAGCTGAAGGTGGAGCGCGGCAAGCGTGTATTTCCTGTGTCTGACCGTTCTCTGGATGTGGTGCTGGCATTGGAAAAATACCTCAAGAAAAATGGGGTGAAGCTGCATCTGGAAAGTCCTGTGGAAGGTATTCTGATTGCGGATGGCAGGGCAGAAGGGATTCGGCTGAAAAACGGAAAGGAAGAAAGGGCGGACGGCGTGATTGTCTGCACGGGCGGTCTTTCCTATCCCGGTACAGGCTCTACGGGGGATGGCTACCGTTTTGCAAAGGCGGCGGGACATCATGTGACGAAGCTGTACCCCTCTCTGGTGCCGCTCAGAACAGAGGAGGACTGGTGCCATGAGCTGATGGGGCTGAGTCTGAAAAATATTGAAATTACGATAAAAAATAAAAAGGGCAAGAAGGTTTACAGTGACTTCGGGGAAATGCTGTTTACGCATTTCGGCGTTTCCGGTCCTGTGATTCTGAGTGCGAGCAGGCATATCATTCTGACGATAGAGGAAGGATATCGGCTTTACATCGACCTCAAGCCTGCGATGGATGAGAAAAAGCTGGATGCGCGTATTCTGCGCGATTTTGAAAAATTTGCGAATAAGGATTTTACAAACGCACTGGATGCGCTTCTGCCGCAGAAGCTGATTCCCGTTATCATTCGTCTTTCGGGGATTGATGCGCGCAAAAAGGTGAACAGCGTGACGAAGGAAGAAAGAAAGCGTCTGGTTGGGCTTTTGAAGGCACTGCCGCTCACGATTACGGGGACAACGGGCTATAACGAAGCGGTTGTCACCTGCGGCGGGATTCAGGTGAATGAGATTGACCCTGCGACGATGGAGAGCAAATTTGTGAAGCAGCTGCATTTTGCAGGCGAGGTTCTGGATGTGGACGCATATACGGGCGGCTTTAATCTGCAAATTGCATTTTCCACAGGCTTTGCGGCAGGGAATGCGGTTTGCGCGGAATAAGGAGGAAAAAAGCATGAAACGATTTGCCATTGCGGTGGATGGGCCTGCCGGCTCAGGAAAAAGCACCGTTGCTAAGCTGGTTGCCAAGAGACTGGGCATTATTTATGTGGATACGGGCGCGATGTACCGTACGGTTGCGCTGTTCTGCACGGAGAAGGGCATTGCCCTTGCGGATGAAGCGGCTGTGGTTGCGGCGTTGGCGGATTTGCAGATGAAAATTGTACCGGAGGAGGGCGGTCAGCGCATTTTTCTGAACGGAAGGGACGTTACGGCGGAAATCCGCACGGCGGAAATCGGAAAGGGTGCATCCACGGTTGCGGCGTATCGGCAGGTGCGTGCGCGGATGGTGGAATTGCAGCAGGAAATGGCGCGGGAGCATTCTGTGATTATGGATGGCAGAGATATCGGGACGGTTGTTCTGCCCGATGCCGAGGTGAAGATTTATCTGGATGCCGGCGTGGAGGAGCGTGCGCGCCGTCGTGTGGGCGAATTGCAGGAAAAAGGCGAAACGGCGGATTTTGAAGAAATCAAGAAAATGATTCTTGAGAGGGATTACAACGATATGCACAGAGCGCACAGTCCCTTGAAAAGGGCGGCAGATGCGGTTTCTCTGGATTCGACAGGCATGGGCATAGATGCTGTGCTGCACGCCATTTTAGATATTGTTGCGGAAAGGGTGAAAGAAAAATGAAGGATACAGAAAAGAAATCATGGGTCTATTATGTAGCGATTTTTCTGGTGAAAATCTGGTATGCCATTATGTTCAAGGTGGAAATCATCGGGAAGGAAAATATTCCAGAAACCGGCAACGGTGTGATTTGCAGCAACCATTACAGCAATTATGATCCTGTTTCCACGGCGATTTATCTGGACAGGCTGCCGCATTATATTGCAAAGAAGGAATTATTTAAAAATAAGCTGTTTTCATGGGTGCTTGACCAGTTGGGCGTATTCCCGATTGACCGCAAGGTTTCTATGGATATGAAGGCGGTCAAGACAGCAATCAAGCTTTTGAAGGAAGGCAAGATTGTCGGCATTTTTGCGGAAGGCAGACGGGTAAAGGCAGGCGAGGACGTTGCGGCAAAGGCAGGCGTGGCGCTTTTTGCGATGAAGGGAAATGCACCTGTCATTCCCTGCGCCATCAGCGGCACCTATAAATTCCGCAGCAAGCTTACGATTCGCTATGGCGAGCCGCTGACGTTGGATGAATTTCGGGATAAAAAGCTGACAACAGAGCTGATGGGCGAAATCACGAAGGTGATTATGGATAAGGTGGAAGAATTGAAGGTGAAGGAATGAGCAATGTAACACTGGCGGCATCCGCAGGGTTTTGCTTTGGCGTGAAGCGCGCGATTGAGATGGCGTATGCGGAAATAGAAAAAAATAACGGCGCACCGCTGTATTCCTATGGTTCTCTGATTCATAACAAGGAGGTCACGAAGGACCTGGATGCCAAGGGGCTGCATATCATTGAAAGCCTGGACGGGATTGACGAGGGTACGGTTGTGATTCGTTCGCACGGTGTCGGAAAGTTTCTGTATGATGCGCTGGCGGAAAAGGGCATGCGAATGGTGGACGGCACCTGTCCGTTTGTCAAGAAGATACACACGATTGTGAATGAAGCGTGGAATCAGGGCAAAAGCATCATCATTGCCGGAGACGGCAAGCACCCGGAGGTACAGGGCATTAACGGCTGGTGCGGCAATACAGCCATTATTCTGGAAAGCCCTGAGGAGGCAAAGGCGGCGGTGCTGGATACGGAGAAGGACTACGCCGTTGTGGTGCAGACAACCTTCCGCCAGAGCAAGTTTGACGATATGCTTGCCATTTTGCGGGAGAAGGGTCTGAAAATGGAGATTTCCCAGACCATTTGCTCTGCGACGGAAAAGAGGCAGAAGGAAGCCATGGAGCTTTCCCAGAATGTGGATAAAATGATTGTCATCGGGGACAAAAAAAGCTCTAATACACAAAAATTGGTTGAGATTTGTAAAAAAAATTGCGAGAATACGGTTCATATTGAAACAATTTGCGATTTAGTGTTGAAAACTTTCAAGAAGGATGATAGAATAGGGATAACTGCGGGTGCGTCCACACCACCTGCAATAATTAAGGAGGTAGTAGTTACTATGAGCGAAATTGAAAATGTAAATGTTGAAGAAGTGAGTTTTGAGCAGATGCTGGAAGATTCTCTTGTTACCCTGCACACAGGCGATGTTGTAAAAGGCACCGTTATTCAGGTTGTAGGCGAAGAGGTTTCCGTTAATCTGGGTTTCAAATCTGACGGTGTTATCCCCAGAGGCGAATTCAGCAGAGATACAACAGTAGTTCCCAGCCAGGTTGTACAGCCCGGTGATGAAATCGAAGTTTTCGTTGTTCGTGTAAATGACGGCGATGGCAATGTACTTCTGTCCAGAAAGCGTATCGAAGAACAGAAGGGCATGGAAGATATCGAAAAGGCATTCAATGAAAAAACAGTTGTTACAGGTACTGTAACAGACGTTGTAAAGGGCGGTCTGATTGCAGTTGTAAACGGCGTAAGAGTATTCATTCCTTCCTCTCAGGTTTCCAACAGATTCATCGAGGATCTGAGCGTATTCAAGGGTCAGGAGCTGGAATTCAATATCATTGAAATGGATAGAGTAAAACGTCGTATTATCGGCGGCAGAAAAGATCTGGTTGAAAAGGAAATCGCAGCAAAGAAGGCAGCTCTGTTTGAAACAATCGCAGTTGGCTCCAAGATTGCAGGTACTGTTTCCAGACTGACAGACTTCGGCGCATTCGTTGATCTGGGCGGCGTAGATGGCCTGATTCACATTTCCGAAATGAGCTGGGGCAGAATTTCCAACCCCAGAGAGGTTCTGAAGGAAGGTCAGGAAGTTGAAGTATTCGTTCTGGATGTAGATAAGGAAAAGGGCAAAATCAGCCTGTCCCTGAAGGATGCAGACAAGAACCCTTGGAAGCTGGCAGCTGACAAATATGCAGTTGGCTCCATCGTTGAGGGTAAGGTTGTTCGTATGGTACCCTTCGGTGCATTCGTTGAACTGGAACCCGGCGTAGATGGTCTGGTACACATTTCCCAGATTGCAAACAAGCACGTTGTAAAACCCGAAGATGAACTGAAGGTTGGCGAAATCATCAACGTGAAGGTTCTGGAAGTAAATTCCGACCAGAAAAAAATCAGCCTTTCCAAGAGACAGGCAGATGCTCCTGTGGAAGAAGCTCCCGCAGCAGAATAATCCCGTGTGCAAAAGCTCCCATTGTGGCGTGACCATGGTGGGAGTTTTTTATTGATATTTTTTTATTGAAATTTTATATATGCAAATTTTGAATAATATTAAAAATTTTCATAAAAATGCGTAATTGATAGAAAAAACATTAAAAAATGATAAAAAAACCGACATTGTTATGTCTGCATTTTTATGGTATACTTTTTAGGTAATTTCGTGGGATAAAGGAGGAAAGTGCATGAATAAGCATGAAATTTTCCGTTTTATTGACCATACTCTGCTGAAACAGAACGCAGTCTGGGAGCAAATCCGTGAGATTTGTCAGGAGGGAATGGACTTTGGAACGGCCTCGGTATGTATCCCACCTTCTTTTGTGAAGCAGGCCGCGGAATTTGTGGGAGAAAGACTTCCTATCTGCACGGTGATCGGGTTTCCGAACGGATACCAGACAACGGCAGTGAAGGTCTTTGAAGCAGCAGAAGCGGTACAAAACGGCGCAGCGGAGATTGATATGGTCATCAATATCGGCTGGGCAAAGGCAAAAAGCTATGATGCGATTTTGCAGGAAATCAATGCGGTGAAGGATGCCTGCGGTGAGAAGCGGTTAAAGGTCATCATTGAAACCTGCTTGCTGACAGAAGAAGAAAAAATTGCTCTTTGTGATGTGGTGAGCCGCTCTCGGGCGGAATTCATCAAAACCAGCACAGGCTTTGCCGGCGGCGGGGCAACGCTCGCGGATATTCGGCTGTTTAAAAAATATGTAACAGGGGATACGAAGATTAAAGCGGCAGGCGGCATCAAATCAGTTGCCGATGCGGAGGCTTTTCTTGCGGCAGGGGCTGACAGACTGGGCAGCAGTTCCCTTCTTGCCATGCTTCGGCAGGAAATCAAGCAGTAAGGCTGCGGAGGGAAGCTTCGGCAGCTCGTAAAAATGGGAAAAAGAAAAAGGGAGGAATTTATAATGAGTTTATTAAAGAAATTTGCAGCTATGGCAATGGTAGCAGTAATGGCAGTCGGCATGACAGCATGCGGCGGCGGTGATGATGCTGCGGACACAAAAACATATGTAATCGCAACAGATACAACCTTTGCGCCCTTTGAATTCCAGAATGACGCAGGCGAATATGTAGGCGTTGATATGGATCTGCTGGCTGCAATTGCAGAAGACCAGGGCTTTAAATATGACCTGCAGTATCTGGGCTTTGATGCGGCTGTACAGGCATTGGAATCCGGTCAGGCTGACGGTGTTATCGCCGGTATGTCCATCACACCCGAAAGACAGAAGAAATTCGACTTCTCCGATCCTTATTTCGACAGCGGTGTTGTAATGGGTATCGCAGAAGATAATAACGATATTAAATCCTATGAAGACCTGAAGGGCAAAAAGGTTGCCGTTAAGAGAGGTACAGAAGGCTATGATTTTGCTGAATCCATTAAGGATCAGTATGGCTTTGAAACAGTTGTATTCGATACCTCCGATGCAATGTGCATGGACGTTAAGGTTGGCAACAGCGTAGCCTGCTTTGAAGACTACCCCGTACTGGGCTATGGCATCACACAGGGTAACGGTCTGAAAATGGTAACAGATAAGGAACAGGGCAGCTCCTACGGCTTTGCAGTTGGCAAGGGCGAAAATGCAGAGCTGCTGAAAATGTTCAACACAGGTCTTGCTAACCTGAAAGAAAATGGCAAATATCAGGAAATTCTGGATACATATATTCAGGAATAATTCCTTAAGGAGTAGTGCCTCATGAGTAGTTTTTTTGAGTATGTGGGACAGTGTATGCCGCAGCTGACATTAGGGCTGAAGCTTACACTGCAAATGACAGTCTTTTCATTGATTTTGGCTGTGGTTGTCGGCATGGTGATGTGCATGTTCAGCATTTCCAAGGTGAAGCCTCTGAACTGGATTTCGGGTATTTATCTGAGCCTGATTCGTGGGACTCCCCTGATGGTACAGGCATTCTTCATCTATTTCGGTATCACAGGTGCGTTACATATCCGGATTACACCCTTTAGTGCGGCGATTTTGGTTCTGTGCCTGAATGCCGGTGCATATCTGTCTGAAATTTTCAGAAGCGGTATTGCGGCAGTCAACAAAGGGCAGATGGAAGCGGCGAGAAGTCTGGGGTTGCCCTATGGCGTTGCGATGAGAAAAATCATTCTGCCACAGGCAATTCGTATTGTTATTCCATCCGTACTGAACCAGTTTATCATTACATTGAAGGATACCACCATCCTTTCCGTTATCGGCTGCGGCGAATTGATGCGTCAGGGACAGCTGATTGTAGCAAGAAACTATCAGAGTTTCCAGACCTATGCGATTGTTGCGGTTATGTATTATGTTGTTGTAATCGTGCTGACAAAAGCATTCCAGCTGGTTGAAAGGAGGTTGTCAAACAAATGATTAAGGTAAAAGTAGAAAAATTGCAAAAAAGCTTTGGCAGCCTTGAGGTTTTGAAGGGGATTGATCTGGAAGTCAAGGAAGGGGAAGTCGTTTGTCTGATTGGTCCTTCCGGTTCCGGCAAATCTACATTTCTGCGTTGCCTGAATCGTCTGGAAGAAACGACTGCAGGTACTGTTATTGTTGACGATAATGATATTACAGATCCCAAATGCAATATCAATAAGGTGAGAGAAAATATCGGCATGGTATTTCAGCAGTTTAATCTGTTCCCTCATCTGAATGTATTGGAAAATATTATGCTTGCGCCTGTGGACAGAAAGAAGCTGACAAAGGCGGAGGCAAAGCAAACAGCGGAACGCCTGCTGGCGACAGTCGGCCTTGCGGAAAAGGCAGGGGAATATCCCCCCAATCTTTCCGGCGGACAGCAGCAGCGTGTTGCCATTGCACGAGCTTTGGCAATGAGTCCCGATATTATGCTGTTTGACGAACCTACCTCCGCACTCGATCCCGAAATGGTCGGCGAGGTTCTGGAGGTTATGAAGCAACTTGCAAGGGATGGCATGACCATGATTGTAGTAACGCATGAAATGGGCTTTGCCAGAGAGGTTGCTGACCGTGTGATTTTCATGGACGGCGGCTATATCGTGGAGCAGGGGACACCGGCAGAGGTGTTTGGCAATCCGCAGAATAAGAGAACGCAGGATTTCCTGAATAAGGTTCTGTAAATACAATCCTATCCATACAAAAACAAAGTCTCGGATTTTTTATCCGGGACTTTTTTATGTATACGTTTTTCTTTGCATAAAGCAGGAAGGTATTGGGAAAAGTGAAATTGAATTTAACAAAGATTTTACAAAACTCATGCGAAATGACAAGTGCAGAAAAGAAAATTTGTTAAGATTCTGTTCATTCGGTGGAAATTGCCAAAAACCGATGATTTTTCATTGCGGCTGTCTATTGTTTATGATATCATTATTCAGGATGTAAAACAAAGATTTTACATGGTTTTTAGGAAAAATTTACAATCGAATCGAAGAAAAAACGGAGGAAAAAATGAGTTCTATAGTAATTCCCTTTATTGGTGGTCTGGCGATGTTCATTTATGGCATGAACATCATGGCGGACGGCTTACAGCACGCTGCCGGCTCCAAAATGAAGAAGATTCTTGAAGTGCTGACGCAGAATAAGCTGATGGGCATTGCGCTGGGTGCATTGGTTACGGCGATTATCCAAAGCTCCTCTGCCACAACGGTTATGGTTGTCGGCTTTGTAAACGCAGGGCTGATGAATCTGACACAGGCAATCAGCGTTATCATGGGTGCGAATATCGGTACAACCATCACGGGTTGGTTGGTTTCCGCAGGTGAATGGGCAAAAATGTTCAGCCCCTCTACACTGGCACCAATCGCAGTTATGGTCGGCGTAATCATAACGCTGGTGGGGAAAAGGCAGCAAAGCAAGGATGTAGCCGGTATCATCATTGGGTTTGGTATCCTTTTTATCGGCATGAATACCATGTCCGATGCGGTTTATCCCCTGAGAGAATCCGAGGTATTTAAGACAGCCTTTATTTCTATGGGCTCTAATCCTTTTCTGGGGATTCTGGTCGGCGCAGGCGTAACGGCGATTATCCAGAGCTCCTCTGCATCACAGGGTATCCTGCTCTCTCTGGCATCCGCAGGGCTGGTTCCTACGAATGCGGCAGTATTCATTATCATGGGGCAGAATATCGGTACCTGTGTGACTGCAATTTTAAGCTCTGTCGGTGCAAGCAAAAATGCAAAATGCGTTGGTACGATGCATCTGACCTTCAATATTATCGGTACTGTGATATTCAGTATTCTTGCAATGCTTCTGTTTGCGAGACTGGACCCTTCCTATGGCGAGGGCATTATCAATATGACGCAGATTTCCTTTATCCATACGGTTTTCAACGTGGGTACAACGATTATCCTGATGCCCTTCAGCGGCTATATCATCAAATTTGCCATGAAGGTAAACGGCCTCAAGGCGGTGGAAACAAAGAGCGACGAGGCAGAGCTGGTGCATCTGGACAAGCGTATGATGTCCACTCCTTCTGTTGCGGTAGAGGGCGCAAAGCTGGAAACCATCCGCATGGGGCGTATTGCGAGAGAGAACCTTTCCTTGGCACTCTCTACGCTTTCTGACCACGATGAGGAAAAGATGGCAGATGTAAAGCAGAGAGAATTTGTCATTGATAAGCTTTGTGATAATATTTCCAAGTATCTGATTGATTTGTGTATGCTGCATCTGAGCGATAAGGATAATGAAATGGTAACCTCCTTGCTCAACACAGTCAGCGACATGGAGCGTGTGGGCGACCATGCGGAAAATATCGTGGAATTGGCGGAAGAAATGAAGCAGGAGGGGATTTCCTTCTCCGATACGGCTTTGGAGGAGCTGAACGAAATGTCCACTACAACATTGGGGGCATACGACAATGCGGTGAAGGCGTTGGAGCTGGACGATATCACCTATGCCGTAAAGACCTCCTTCTTAGAGGATCAGGTTGATGCGATGGAAAAGAAGCTGCGCGCAGGGCATATCGATCGTCTATCCAATGCGGAATGCAGTGTTAACGCCGGGATTCACTTCATTGACCTTCTGGGGAATTTGGAGCGTGTTTCCGACCATGCAATGAATATTGCGCAGGTTGTGCTGAATGAGCATAGAGCGGAAAAGAATTTCCATGAAGAAAAAAACGTGGAATGATTGACAATATAAAATGAGAACGGAGCCTTAGATTTTCAGGAGTCTTGCAGACCCCTTTGGGTCTAAGGCTTTTTTTGAAAGGGGAAAGCAATATGACGGCTTTGATGAAGATACAATCCTTTATTCAGGCGTATGTGAAGGCGATTGCGTCCATTTTGGATGTAGATGTTACGATTGTGGATAATGAATTGGTTCGTGTGGCTGGAACAGGCATTTATGCGGACGAGATTGGCGAAACTGTGACTCACGCGAATTTTTTTCATCATATTCTGGTTTCCGGCGAGAGCGGCAGTATTATGGACAGCATGGCGGATTTGAATTGCAAGGGCTGCGAAAAGCGCACAACCTGCAGAGAGCTTGCGAATGTTGCCTATCCTATTTTCAAGGAGGGGGCTGTGGTCGGTATCATTTCCATCATTGCCTTCAGCGAGGGGGAACGAAAAAACCTTCTGGAAAACAGAGGGCAGATGGAGGAATTTCTGAAGTATATGTCTGTTTTGCTGGAAAGCAAGCTGTATACGGACGAGGCGAAGGAGCGTCTGGAGCAGCAGCTGCAGGTAGTGCATGATGCGGAAAAGGGATGGTCCTTCGTTGGGGACAGCCAGAAAATGAAGGAAGCCATTCGGATTGGCAAGAAGGTCGCAAAATCGAATTCGACCGTTTTTCTGCGCGGCGAAAGCGGTACGGGGAAGGAGATTATGGCGAAGATGATTCATGCCCTGAGTGACCGCCGTGATAAGCTGATGATTTCTATTAACTGTGCAGCAATTCCCGAAAATCTGGTTGAAAGCGAATTATTCGGCTACGAGGAGGGCGCGTTCACAGGGGCGAAAAAGCATGGCTCCATCGGGAAATTTGAGCTGGCGCATGGCAGTACGATTTTTCTGGACGAAATCGGGGACATGCCTCTGCCGGTGCAGACAAAGCTGCTGCGCGTGCTGCAGGAAAGCGTGGTGGAACGGATTGGCGGCACGAAGCCGATTCCCATTGATATCCGCGTGATTTGTGCGACGAATAAAAACATCGAGCAGATGGTGGAGGAGGGGACGTTCCGCGAGGATTTGTATTATCGGCTGAACATCATCCCCATTGAGCTGCCGCCCCTGCGCAAGCGTAAGGAGGATTTGCCTGCGCTGATAGAGTATTACATTGCGTATTATAATCAGAAGCTGGGAAAGAGCATGCGCGGCGTTTCGCCTGAGGCGCTGCAGACGCTGACAAGCTATGACTGGCCGGGGAATGTGCGTGAAATGAAAAATATTATTGAATATCTGGAAAATATTGCAGAGGGAGAAATCATTCAGCTTTCGGATTTGCCCGACCATATCGTGATGCGCTCCGGCAAGGGTTTTGAGGATTGGTCTCTGGATGAGATTGTGGAGGACTATGAAAAGCGCGTGCTGAGCAGCATGGTGAAGAAGGGCGCAACGCTGGAGGAAAAAAATCAGCTAGCAGAAAATTTGAAAATCAGCCGTGCAACGCTGTACCGTAAGCTGAAAAAATATGATTTATTATAATTCTTAAAAATGAGAACTGTTATCAGAAATGAGAAATTTTTGTATATAAAAATTGTACCTGTATTTTCGGCAGAAAATAGGAGATTTTTTGTTGTAATGCAGACAGAAAAAAGGGATCTGTCTTTGAATGACGTACAGGAAAAAGAACAATCCGATAAGGATGAAATTTGATTCTCATATATGAGAAAACGAAACAAAAAAACCGCCGAAAACAGGCGGTTTTCTTTTTGGCACGATTCTTGCTCTATATATCTGCGGAAGGAAAAATAAAATGATTGGGAGATATAGGAGGAAGAATTATGGATATGAATTTAGTATTTGACGCAATCAAAGCAGAAATGAAACCCAGTATGGGCTGTACCGAACCCGTTGCACTGGCACTGGCGGTTTCCAGAACCTGTGAGCATCTGGATGCGCCCACACAGAAGCTGGAAATGCTTATCAGCTCCAATATTTTTAAAAATGCGTACAGCGTACAGATTCCCAATGCAGGGACTTACGGCATTGAGCTGGCGTGCGTGCTGGGGATGCTGCTGAGCAAGCCCGGCAATACCATGGAAATTTGCGCGGGCATCAAGCCTGAGCATGTGGAAAAGGCGAAAAAGCTCGTTGCGGAAGGCTTTGTGCATGTAAAGGTTCTGAAAAGCAGTCAGTTCTACATTGAATGTACTGCAACAGACGGCAAGGATACCGTGCATACCATCACAGAGGACGAGCATGACAACCTTGTGTTCTGCGAAAAGAACGGCGAAGTGCTGTTGGATAAAAGAGTGAAGAAGGAAGCGGTCGACAGCGAAGAAAAGGAAGGCACCTTTGATGTAACAAAGCACACCTTCTCTGAATTTTATCACTGGGCAAACGAGGTGGATGTTGCGGATTTGCAGTTCATTAAGGAAGCCATTGACATCAATATGGAAATTGCGAAAAAGGGCATGGAGAAAAAATATGCCTTCGGCGTTGGCCCTACGGTACAGGATCTGCTGAAAAAGGGTCTGCTGAAATCTGACGTTGTAACAGCAGTCAGAAGTATTCCCGCGGCGGCGGCTGACTTTCGTATGAGCGGCGGCAACGGCTCCGTTATGACCTTCTGCGGCAGCGGCAACCAGGGCATTTCCACCACACTGCCCATGGCGGTATTCGCAGACAGAATGGGCATCCCCGAAGAAAAGCTGCTGAGAGCGGAATTCATGGGCATGCTGATGATTATGTATATGAAGAAATACGTTGGTCGACTGAGCCCCGTTTGCGGCGCAATGCTGGCAGGGACAGGCTCTGCGGCAGGCATGGCTTACATGATGGGCGGCACAGTTGCACAGGTAAGCGGCGCAGTACAGAACATGATGGGCTCTGTTGCCGGCATCTTCTGCGATGGCGCAAAGGGCGGCTGTGCAGTGAAGGTTGCAGCCTGCGCGAGTGAAGCGGTTTATGCGGCAATGTACGCAATGGACGGCAGTGTCATCGGCGTTTCCGATGGTATCAACAGCTCCGCGGCAGAGGATACCGCAAAGAACCTTGCAAAGCTGAGCCATGAAGCACTGGATACCCTCGATATGAAGGTAATCGAAATCATGCAGACAAAGAAATAATCAAAAAAAGATTCAAAAAAAATTCGATAAGAAAATTCTGAAATAGCCAAACAAAAGCCCCTGTACCTTGAAAAGAAGGTGCAGGGGTTTTTATGTCCGAAAAATTATAGCTGAATCATATCGTCAATCATATTGCTGATTTTATCACGGCTGATTTTTTCCAGAATGGCTTTTTTCACAAAGCCATCCTTCGTAAAGCCAAATTCGGCAATATATTCCTCCAATAAAGCATAGGTTTCCGCATCCAAGGTGACGGAAAGCTTTTTGGTTGTCGGTTTTTTCGCCGTTGCTTTTTTTGCTGTTGCTTTGGTTGTGGCTTTCTTTTCTGCCATGCACACACTCCTTTTTGGTTCATTTATTTGCTCGGAAGATAGGATGCTTCCTTCAGGATAAAGCCGCCCTCCACAGGCTGATAGGTCAGCTGCAGCTCGCCGCAGGCGGTATCCGGTGCGGTTTGCAGCAAAAGGGTTGCGGTCAGCGTGTTTTCCACAATGCGATAGGTTACCATATCACTGAAAACCAGCTTGCCATAGCTGCCTAAATCGGTAAAGGTATGTACGCCTTCCTTCGTGGAAAGCTGATAGGTTCCGTCCTTTTCGGTAATCAGCGGTTCTGCGATTTCACGGGGATCGGGTACGAAATATTCCTCTAAGGTTTCTTTATCGTAAGCGACAATGCCTTCCACATGGAAGCCGCTGCCTGCGCCAACTGTGAAAATCACATAAATTTCATCCTTGCCATCGTTATTTAAGTCTGCAAGTGTAAGTGTCGGTGCATAGCTGCCGTCCACCAGACAATTTAACTGAAATTGCTCCTGCACATCCTTTGAGGTTAATACGAAATTTTCGTTTCCCTTATACACCAAAGAGATGGATTCCTCCGGAATTTCCGCAACAACCGTTGCAGCTGGGGGTACGGTTACTTTTTTCAGCATCGTAGTTACCTCTGCCTCGGCAACTGCGGCAGAAGGGAGAACATATTCCTCCGTACCAAGGAACACACCGCTGCCATACGCCCACTGAATTGCGGGAATGGCATAGGGTGTGATATCCGAAGCATCTGCAAAGCTGAGAATATTCGTGTTTTCTCCAACGGAAACATCATAGCCCTTATAAGCGGCATAGCGATAGAAAATGGCTGCAAGCTGTTCTCTTGTGATTTTCTGATTCGGCTCAAATTTTCCGTTACCGTAGCCGCTGACGATTTTGGCTTCCGCCGCCCAACGAACGGCATCTGCCGCAGTATCGGCAACGTCCGTAAAAGGCAGAGCATAATTGATAACGGGTGCGCCTTCCTGCTGCCACAGCAGGCTGATGACATCCTCTCTGGTGGCGGCATCTGTTGCTTCAGCAGCAAAAGCCGGTGCGGATGTACCCATAACCATAGCAGCACTGAGGGCGAGGAGCAGGGGCTGTTTTCGATTCATTTTGTTTCCTCCTTTATCATGATTTTTCTTCTTTCCATCAGTATAGTGTGAGGGAAAAAAGAATGCAATAGATTTGAAAAAGTTTAAAGCTTTTGCAACAAAATTCACATTTTTTTACAAAGCTAGAAATGAAATTTAAAAAAAAGAAAAGGCTTCTGTTATGATTTCAAAAAAACAGTGCATACTAGGTTTGTACCAAATTTGAGGAGGGATTTTTATGGAACGTTGCAATGAGTGTATCAAATGTACTGTTGAGCAGTGCAGACATCACCACAACACAAAGAATTACTGTACACTGGAATCTATTCAGGTAGGCACACATGAAATGAATCCGACCAAAGACCAGTGTACGGACTGTATGTCCTTTGCTGTAAAATAAGGAAATGAATGGAAGAAGCGGGTGCTTTGTACAGACAAGGTATCCGCTTTTTCTGTTGCATTGCGGCGGTATTTTATCGTACAATGGGAAGGAAACAGGAGGTAGGAGCATGAAGATTTATTTTGTACGTCACGGTGAAACGGATATGAATGCCAGAAATATGTTCTACGGCTGGTATGATGCGGATATCAATGAAAAGGGTATCGCGCAGGCGGAGGAGCTGAGAGCGGCATTTGAAACGATACATATTGATGCGATTTATTCCAGTGATCTGAAGCGCGCCTATCATACGGCGGAAATTATTGCGAACGGCAGAGAAATTCAGCCCGTTCCCGAAATTCGGGAGTTATATTACGGTGATTGGGAAAACCGCACATGGGAGGAAATGTCCGAAGCGGATTTAGAGGAATGGCATGGCTGGCTGACCGATTGGGTGGACAGGAGGATGCCAAACGGGGAAGCCTTTATGGAATTTTATGACCGCGTGACAAGAGGATTGGAGCAGATTATCAAGGAAAACAAGGGCAAGCATGTTTTAATCGTATCACACAACGGGGCTTTGAGCGCCATGCACTGCCATCTGACGGGGGCAGGCCCCAAGGCGTTCTGGCGGTTCAATTCCAAGCAGGGGCATTACAGTGCGGTCTGGGTTTCGGGAGAAAAGCGGACGTATGACTGCATGAATTACCCTGCGGTGTGGAAGGAAAATCGAAAATAAGCTGTCCACTTCATAAGGACAGACTGGCGCGAAATCGTTGATTTTATCGAAAAAACAGGAATCGGGAAAAAGTTTTCTCTGTAAAGGAAAAATACTTGACAAGGGGAGATTTCTCTGGTAGGATAGGTAAGGTGATTGTAAAGTAGTTATCCTTTACAGGAGGCAGGAAGAACATGGATGATATTTTGCAGCTGACTTTGCTTTATGATTTTTATGGCGAATTGCTGACGGAAAAACAGAAGCAGGTATATGAACTGCATTATCAGAACGACCTCTCCCTGACGGAGATTGGCGAGGAATTATCCATCAGCCGGCAGGCTGTCCGCGATCAGCTGAAGCGGACGGAGAAAATCCTTCTGGATTATGAGGAAAAGCTACAGCTGGTTTCCCGTTTTCAGGCACAGAAAAAAGCCGTGCAGGAAATGAAGCACATCATGGAGGGACTGGAAAAGAAAAATCCGGACGCATCCGTGGTGAAGGCAATCGCAAAAATGAAAAAAATCGCTGACGATATCTTGTCCTGAAAGGAGGTCGCGATTGATGGCATTTGAAAATCTTTCCAATAAGCTGCAGGAGGTATTCAAGCAGCTGAGAAGTAAAGGCGTGCTGACGGAGGCAGATGTAAAGGCTGCCATGCGAGAAGTAAAAATCGCCCTTCTGGAGGCAGACGTTAACTTCAAGATTGTTAAGGAATTTATTAAAAAGGTAACAGAGAGAGCTGTCGGTACGGAGGTACTGCAGGGGCTGAATCCCGGACAGCAGGTTATCAAAATCGTAAACGAGGAACTGATTGCGCTGATGGGCTCCACACAGGCGCAGCTGACCTTTTCCAGAAAGCCGCCCACTGTTTTCATGATGGTTGGTCTGCAGGGTGCAGGTAAAACAACCACAAGCGGCAAGCTGGCAGGGCAGCTCAGAAAGCAGGGCAGAAGCCCCTTGCTGGTTGCCTGCGACGTTTACAGACCTGCGGCAATCAAGCAGCTGCAGGTGGTTGGGAAAAATTACAACATTCCCGTATTTGAAATGGGTACAGAGGTCAGCCCTGTTGAAATTTCAAAAAAAGCATTGGAATATGCGGCACAGCAGCATCATGATGTTATCTTAATCGATACGGCAGGTCGTTTGCATATCAATGAGGAGCTGATGCAGGAGCTGCAGGACATCAAAACGGCAGTCAGACCGCAGGAAATTCTGCTTGTGGTCGATGCAATGACAGGGCAGGACGCAGTTACGGTTGCGGAAAGCTTTGACGGTCAGTTAGGCGTAGATGGTATTATTCTGACAAAGCTGGACGGTGACGCACGAGGCGGTGCGGCGCTTTCTGTCAGAAGCGTAACCAACAAGCCTATTAAATATATCGGTATGGGCGAGAAGATGGAGGATTTGGAGCCGTTTTATCCCGACCGAATGGCATCCCGTATTCTGGGGATGGGCGATGTACTTTCTCTGATTGATAAGGTGCAGGCGAATATTGATGAGCAGGAAGCGCTCGATATGGCAAAGAAAATGCGTGCCAACGATTTCACACTTGAGGATTTTCTTGCGCAGATGCAGCAAATTAAGAAAATGGGGCCCTTGAAGGATTTGCTCGGCATGATGCCCGGCATTCCCGGAATGGGCAAGCTTGATCTGGAATCGGCGCTCAATGGGGTAGACCCCCAGAAGGAAATGGCAAGAACCGAAGCCATTATCCAATCCATGACGAAGGAGGAAAGAGCAAATCCTTCCATTCTGAATGGACCTCGAAAGAAACGTATCGCCGCAGGCTGCGGCAGAAGCATTGCAGATGTCAATCGCCTCATCAAGCAGTTTGAGGAAATGAAAAAAATGATGAAGCAGATGAACAATATGCAAAAAGGGAAAAAGGGTAAATTTCCTTTCTTCCGTTAAACAAAGACACTTATTCCGTCAGGATTAAGAAATAAAAGGCAAAGAAAAAATAAGAATTTTTAAAAGCAGGAGGACAAAATCATGGCAGTAAGAATCAGACTGAAAAGACTGGGCGCAAAGAAGGCACCTTTTTACAGAATCGTTGTAGCAGATTCCAGAACATCCAGAAACGGCAGATCTATCGAAGAAATCGGTATCTATGATCCTACAAAGGAACCCGTTGTTCTGAAGGTAGATGCAGAAGCAGCAAACAAATGGCTGGAAAACGGCGCACAGCCTTCCGATACAGTAAAGGCTCTGCTGAAAAAAGCAGGCGTAATCGGCGAATAAATCCTATTTAAGGGAGGCCGATTTATGAAAGAATTGTTAGAAGTCATTGCAAAAAGACTTGTGGAACATCCCGAACAGGTTGTGGTTGCAGAAACAAATAACGAACGTGCTTTGATTCTGGAACTGAAGGTTGCTCCCGAGGATATGGGTAAGGTCATCGGCAAGCAGGGCAGAATTGCAAAGGCAATCCGCACTGTGGTAAAAGCCGCCGGCATCCATGAAGATAAAAAAATCATCGTGGAAATCGTGCAGTAAGCAGAGGAAAACGGTGACGGCGGTGGGATTTTTCCTGCCGCCTTTTTCATATCAGATAAAAAGGAATGGGTTTCATATATGGAAAATTATTTTGAAATCGGTAAGATTACCGGAACACACGGGATTCGCGGCACGATGCGCGTTTTCCCGACCACGCAGGACCCGACTCGCTTTGAGCGGCTGAAGGAAATTACCGTGGAGATTCGCGGCAAGCAGGAGCTTTTTCACATTCAGAAGGTGGCATATCAGAAAAATATGATTCTGCTGACGGTAAAGGAAATCAATGACATCAATGTGGCAGAGCTGTATAAAAATGGGCGGATTTTGATTCCCGATGCTGCTGCGATTCCTCTGGAGGAGGATGAATATTATACCCGCGACCTCTATGGGATGCAGGTTGTGACGGATGAGGGGGAAGCGCTGGGCGAGCTTGTGAAGATTTACGAAACGGGCGCGAATGATGTGTATGCGGTGAAAAAGGATGGGGACGCAAAGGAGCTGCTGATTCCTGCCATTAAGGACTGCATTTTGAAGGTAGACATTGATGCGCGCGTGATGACGGTACATCTTTTGGAAGGACTGAGATAAAATGAAGCAGTTTTTCGTGTTGACGCTGTTTCCGGAAATGATAGAGCAGACGCTTTCGCACAGCATTATGGGCAGAGCGCAGAAGGAAGGGCATATTTCCGTTGAGGCGGTGAATATTCGTGATTTTACGCTGAATAAGCATAAGCATGTGGACGATTATCCCTATGGCGGCGGCGCAGGGCTTGTGATGCAGGGACAGCCGATTTATGATGCCTATCAAAGCCTTCTGCCGAAAGCGGAGCATGCGCGCGTGGTTTTCATGACACCGCAGGGCAGACCCTTTACGCAGCGTGTGGCAGAGGAGCTGGCGCAGGAGGAAAATTTGGTTTTTCTTTGCGGACATTATGAGGGCATTGATGAACGCGTGATTGAGGAAATTGTGACGGATGAAATCTCTCTGGGGGATTTTGTGCTGACGGGCGGCGAGCTTGCGGCAATCACAATCATTGATGCGGTTTCCCGTCTGGTGCCGGGGGTGCTTGGAAAGGAGGAATCCTTTGAGGATGAAAGCTTTTCCGAGGGGCTTCTGGAATATCCGCAGTATACGCGTCCGCCTGTGTTTATGGGCAGAGAAGTGCCGGAGGTGCTGCTGAGCGGACATCATGGAAATGTTGCGAAATGGCGGAGAGAGCAGGCACTCATTCGTACTGCAAAAAAACGCCCCGATTTGCTGAAAAAGGCGGTGCTGACGAAACAGGACATTGCATTTTTGCAGAAGCAGGGCATTACAATAGAAGAAACGGAATAAAAAAAGGAGCTGTTATTCAGTTCCTTTTTTGTATACACAGATATTTATTTGCTTGATATTTATTTGTTCATATTGCGGATGTGCATATAAACGGTGTTTTTGGAAATACCCAGATGGTTTGCGATGGTGATAACGGAATCCTTCAGATTGAAGATGCCCTTCTGATACAGCAGGGAAATGATTTCCTTATTCTTATTGGAGGAAGAAATCGTGAGATTGCTGTAAACGGTTTTTTTGGCATCCTCCAGTGCATTCAGCATCAGCTCCTCTGTATTTTCTACAAAGGTTTCGGAGATATTTTCGGATTCTGTTTTCGTGATGGGCGTGAAGGTCTGCATGAAGGAAAGCAGGGGGGTATTCAGATAATAATTGATGCAGAACAGCCCGATAATCTGGTGCTTCTCCCCAAGAATGGCGGAAATAGACGCTTTAAAGGCTTCGCCGCGTTTGTTTTTGGCAAAATAGGTGACGTGGTTCATGCCGGGGGTTGCCATCATTTTATTGACAAAATTCAGTGTAACCTCGGAAATGGGCGCACCAACCTGTCTGCCGGAAAGATGCCCATTCACAATTTTGACAACAGAAGCATCCAGCTGTGTCAGGTCATGAATGATGACCTCGCAGTTTTCTCCCCAGAATTCTGCCAATCCGTCCGCAGACAGCATATAGGATTCCAAAATGGCTTTTTCTTTTTCGCTCAGAATTGTAATTGAATGATCCATAGAGTACCTCCATGCACAAATAAGCTGTTTTTACAGCTTGAAAAACGGTTTTTATATTCTTATCATACAGGAAAGGCAGATGTTTTTCAAGAGGGGAATCGTAATTTTGATGAAAAAATTTAATTTCGCTGAACAAATTGTTACCATAAAACAAAAATTGGAAATCCGTTAAAGGAGCGTTAAGAAAATCCGTATCCGTCTATCTTAACGGAAATTTTATAGTTTTCGGAGAGATTCTTTTTTATAATAAAAACAGGTAAAGCAAAAGCGACATAAAGGGGTGGGTCAGAATGAGAAAAACCTTGATTTATAAAAAAAGAGTACAGGATGAAACAGGCAGAGAATATATCCTGTGGTATTCTCTGGTGATTCGTGTCGCAGAGCACGGGCGAATTTATGGCGTGGAAATAGAAAAAACAAACGAATACGGACGGCAGGAGCGGGCGTTGATTGCCGGTATCTCCGAAGAAAAAAAGGAAACACAGTATTTTCTGGAAAGACTCTGGTGCGGAGCTGCCATGCCGGCAGAGCTGAATGCACTGTATGATGATTATATCGGCGAAAAGGAATGGCAGGATGACAGAGGAATTTACGCCGCTTGCTAAGAGAAATCAAAGCCTTGGTTTAAAAGCTAAGGCTTTCTTTTTTTGCAAAAAAGCATGCTTGTAGGATATCGTGGGAGGCAAAATGGATGGTTTTTGTAGGAATTGGTGAAAAATCGGGGCGGAATGAAAAAGATTTCTCCAAAATACAAGGGGTAAAACCGTTGCAAATGGGAAATGCGACCGTTATAATGAAAAAATAAAGTGGCGGTTTTTCTACGAAAGAAAGGAACAGTATATGAGTGAAAAGGTTTCTGTACCCGAAATTTTTGGGATGAATGTATTCAACGATGCAATGATGCGTGAGCATCTGCCGAAAAAGGTTTACGAGGAATTGAAAAATACCATTGAACGTGGGGAAATGCTTAATTCCGAGATTGCGGATATTATTGCCAATGCAATGAAGGATTGGGCGATTGAGCGCGGCGCAACCCATTATACGCACTGGTTTCAGCCAATGACAGGGATTACGGCGGAAAAGCATGATTCCTTTTTAGCGCCTCCCTCCAACGGAAGAGCAATTATGGAATTTTCCGGAAAGGAGCTGATTAAGGGGGAATCCGATGCGTCCTCCTTCCCCTCCGGCGGTCTGCGTGCGACCTTCGAGGCGCGCGGCTATACGGCTTGGGACTGTACCTCTCCTGCATTTTTGCGTGAGGATGCGGCAGGGGTTACCTTGTATATCCCGACGGCGTTCTATTCCTACACAGGCGAAGCACTGGATAAAAAAACACCTCTGCTGCGTTCCTGTGAAGCGGTCAGCAGACAGGCAATGCGTATTGTGCGTCTGTTCGGCAACCAGACTGCGGAAAAGGTAACGGTCAGCTGCGGCGCAGAGCAGGAATATTTCCTGATTGACAAAAATCTTTATCAGAAAAGAAAAGACCTGATTTTTACAGGGCGTACTCTTTTTGGTGCGGCTCCTCCGAAGGGGCAGGAGATGGACGACCATTATTTCGGCAGTATTAAGGAAAGAGTTGCCTGCTTCATGCACGAATTGAATGTAGAGCTTTGGAAGCTGGGTGTGCCTGCAAAGACACAGCACAACGAGGTTGCACCTGCACAGCATGAGCTGGCACCGATTTTTGAGGACTGCAACAAGGCAACAGACCATAACCAGCTGATTATGGAGGCAATGAAGCGAATTTCCGGACACCATGATATGACCTGCCTGCTGCACGAAAAGCCCTTCGCAGGCGTGAACGGCAGCGGCAAGCATGTAAACTGGTCTCTGAGCACGGATGATGGGCAGAATCTGCTTGATCCTGGGAAAACACCGCATGAAAACGCACAGTTCCTTGTATTTTTGTGCGCGATTATCAAGGGCGTGGATGAATACCCTGAGCTGCTGCGCCTTTCTGCAGCCAACCCCGGCAACGATCATCGTCTCGGCTCGCAGGAGGCACCGCCGGCAATCATTTCCATCTTTCTTGGCGATCAGCTGCAGGATATTTTCGACCAGATTGAGCATGGCGAAGCAACGAGCAGCCTGCAGGGCGGCAGAATGAGAGTTGGTGTAAACACGCTGCCTGCACTGAAAAAGGACGCAACGGACAGAAACAGAACCTCTCCCTTCGCCTTTACAGGGAATAAATTTGAATTCCGTATGCCGCCTTCCTCTGCATCCATTTCCGGTCCGAATTTCTCCCTGAACACGATTGTGGCAGAGGAGCTGCAGAAATTTGCGGATGAGCTGGAGCAGGCAGAGGATTTCAACGCGGCAGTGCATGAGCTGGTACGCAGAACCTATGTGGAGCATAAAAGAGTCATTTTTGACGGCAATGGCTATTCTGAGGAATGGCTGGAGGAGGCGACACGCAGAGGGCTGCCCAATATTACCAATTCCGTGGATGCGGTACAGGCATTTCTGGATGATAAGGTGGTTGAGCTGTTCGGCAAGCATGGCGTTCTGAGCAGTATCGAATTGCAGGCAAGAGCGGAAATCCGCTATGAGGCCTATATCAAGCAGATTAACATTGAAGCAAAAACCATGCTTGACATGGCATCCAAGCAGATTCGTCCTGCGGTTGTGAAATATGCAGGGGAGGTTGCGCAGGCGATTATCGCCATGAAGGCTGTCGGCATGGATACCACCGCACAGGAAGAAATTTTGCAGGATATCAATGAAAATCTGAAGCTGCTCCACGAAAAGCTGAAGGTTCTTGAAGAAGAAACCGAGCGCGCAGGGGCATTGCAGGAGGATAATAAAACACAGGCATTCTTCTATCGTGACCATGTATTCAAAGCAATGAAGGAGCTGCGGGAGCCTGCCGACCGACTGGAGCTGCTGGTGGATGAAAACAGCTGGCCTCTCCCGACCTATGGGGAGCTGCTTTTCAACATATAAGCTTATTGTATGACAAGTTAAGAGCAAAATAAAAAAGAAACCACGTTTTTTTAAATGTATTTTTGAAGAAACGTGGTTTTTTCGCGCTTATCGACACTTTTTTGACAGACAAAGAACAATATTATTTGTATGACAAGTATCGAATAAATGCAAAAATTATAGATAAAATCATTGAAAAGTATAACTTTTTTACAAATGATAGTTTGGATACAATATATTTTTGACGGTTTATATGTCAAAAATTATGTATTTTTTTAAATACGAAGCAAAAAATCTGTGAATTTTCTTGCAACTGAGAAAAAGTTGCGTTATAATGAGACCGAGGTAAGAGAAAAACAACAAAAAAATATCTAAAATATTTTCTTGATAAAAGCATAATTTATTAAATTTTCATAGAATGGCACTTTTGAAATACATTTATTGGAAATTTTGCATAAAGGTATTGTGAGAGAAACCCGAAATGGTTTGGAGGCGAAAACGATGGTAGCTGACGACAGAAGAATCAGAATTATCACAGGTCACTACGGCAGCGGCAAGACTGAATTTGCAGTCAATTATGTCAAGAAGTTGCGCGAAAGCGTAGACGGAAGGGTAGCCATTGCCGATTTGGATATTGTAAATGTTTATTTCCGCTCCAGAGAGAAAAAAGAAGAGCTGGAAGAAAAGGGAATTCAGGTAATTGCATCCAACTTGGATACGGCAGTTGCGGATGTTCCTGCGGTTTCCGGCGCGATGACGATGCCTGTCATCAATAAGGAATATCAGTATGTGGTAGACCTTGGCGGCAACGATGTCGGCACACTGGTGCTGGGCAGAATCAAACCTCTTTTGGATCATGCGGAAGCAGACTTTTTTATGGTAGTCAATGCCTACCGCCCGAATACCTCTACACCTGAGGGTATTATCGAGCAGATGGAAAATCTGGAATATGCGGCTGGGCTGAAGGTGACAGGCTTCATCAATAACACGAACCTTGTTAGAGAGACAACGGCGGAATGTTTGCTCCATGGGGACGAAGTATTGAAGGAGGTAACAAAACGCACAGGGGTTCCTGTGAAGTATGTTTCCTATGTCAAGGATGTAATGACAGAGGAAATACCAGAAGGACTTTCTGGGGAGCTTTTCCCTATGGAGTTTAATATGAGAAAGACCTGGATGTAAATTCAAATATTTATGGAGGTGTATTTTGAATGGCAAAAGGTAAAGTAACGATCAATGAAGTGATTTGTAAGGGTTGCGGCCTTTGTGTATCTGTTTGTCCTAAGAGCGTACTTGCTCTTTCTACAACAAAAATCAATCCCGCAGGTTACAATCCCGCAGAAATGATCAACGAAGATTGTATCGCTTGCACAAGCTGCGCAAAGATGTGCCCTGATTGTGCGATTGTAGTAGAAAGACTGGACTAAGAGAGGAGGAATTTTCAATGGCAAAAGTTTTGATGAAAGGCAACGAAGCAGTTGGTAAAGCGGCTATTGAGGCGGGTTGCAGATATTTCTTTGGCTACCCCATCACTCCTCAGTCCGAAGTACCTGAATATTTATCTGTTGAATTACCAAAGGTAGGCGGCACATTCGTGCAGGCTGAATCCGAGGTGGCAGCAATTAACATGGTTTACGGTGCAGCAGCAGCAGGCGCAAGAGTGCTGACAAGCTCTTCTTCCCCCGGTATTGCACTGAAGCAGGAAGGTATCGGTTACATCAGTAACGCAGGTCTGCCCGCAGTTATCATCAACATGATGCGTGGTGGCCCGGGCCTTGGTACCATTCAGCCCGGTCAGGCTGACTATAACATGACAGTAAAGGGTGGCGCAAACGGTGACTACCACAACGTAGTTCTGGCTCCCGCATCCGTACAGGAAGCTGTTAACATGGTTATGGAAGCATTCGATATCGCTGACCAGTATCTTCTGCCCGTTATCATTCTGGCTGACGGTCTGATTGGTCAGATGATGGAACCCGTTGAATTCAACTACGTTCCCAGACCCAACCTGCCCGAAAAAACATGGGCTCTGGTAGGTCACTACGGCGCAGAAAGAAGCAACATCAAAAACCTGGTTATCGAACCCGATGAATGTGAAGCATGGAACCATGATCACTTCAAGGTATATGATGAGGTTGTGAAGAACGAACAGGCTTGGGAAGAATACAAGATGGATGATGCGGAATATGCATTCGTTTCCTACGGTACAGCTTCCAGAGTTGTTAGAACAGCAATCGGCTATCTGAGAGCAGAAGGCTACAAAGTAGGTATGATCAGACCTAAAACACTGTGGCCCTTCCCTCAGAAGGCATTCGATAAATTCAATGATAAAATCAAAAAGTTCCTGGATGTGGAAATGTCCATGGGCCAGATGGTTCCCGACGTTGCATACGCTTGTAACGATAGAAACAAGGTTGCATTCCACGGCAGAACAGGCGGTAACGTACCTACTGTAGATGAAATTGTTGAATTTGGTAAAGAAGTTATGGGAGGTGACAAATAATGGCAGTTGTATTTGAAAAAACAAAAGGTTTAACAGACGCGAAATTGCATTATTGTCCCGGTTGTGCACACGGTATCGTACACAGACTGGTAGCAGAAGTTCTGGAAGAAATGGGCGAGCTGGGCAACTCCATCGTTGCAGTTCCCGTAGGTTGTGCAGTATTTGCAAACAACTACTTCAACATTGACGCAATCCAGTGTGCGCATGGTCGTGCTCCCGCAACAGCAACAGGTATCAAGAGAGTACACCCCGAACAGACAGTATTTACATATCAGGGCGATGGTGACCTTGCTTCCATCGGTACATGTGAAATCGTTCATGCAGCAGCGCGTGGTGAAAAGATTACAACAATCTTCATCAACAACGGTATCTACGGCATGACAGGTGGCCAGATGGCTCCCACAACTCTGCCCGGCATGAAGGCAACAACAGCTCAGAACGGTCGTGACCCCAAGGTAAACGGTAACCCTCTGCGCGTTTCCGAAATGCTGGCATCCCTGACAGGTCCCGCATACATCGAAAGAGTATCCATTTCCACACCTGCACAGGTAGCAGCTGCGAAGAAAGCAATCAGAAAAGCATTTGAAATCCAGAAACAGGGTCTGGGCTTCACCTTCATCGAGGTTGTAGCTTCCTGCCCTACAAACTGGGGTCTGACACCCGTAAAAGCTATGGAATTTGTAAGAGAAAAAATGATTCCTTACTATCCTCTGGGCGTATATAAAGATATCACAGTAGAGGAGGGCAAATAATTATGAGTACATTTTCTTCTATCATCGCAGGTTTCGGCGGCCAGGGCTCTCTGCTGATGGGTAAAATTATGGCTTATGCTGGCATGCTGGAAGGCAAAGAAGTTTCCTGGTGTCCTTCCTATGGTCCCGAAATGCGTGGCGGTACTGCAAACGTAAACGTAATCATTTCCGACGAAAATGTTGGTTCTCCCGTTGTTACAAAGGATGCAGACTGTATCGTAGCACTGAACCAGCCTTCTCTGGATAAATTTGTAGGCGTTGTAAAGGAAGGCGGCGCTCTGGTTGTGAATGCTGACCTTTGCACCGTTGGCGCTGTAAAGGATGGCGTTAAGGTATACGCTGTTCCCGCAAACAAAATTGCAACAGACAACTTCGGCGGCTCCAAGCTGGCTAACCTGGTTATGCTGGGTGCAGTTGTTTACGCAACAGGCGCAATTGATATTGCAGGTCTGGATGAAACATTCGCACATGTTTTTGAAGGCGGCAAAGCAAAATTCATCCCCAACAACAAAAAAGCATTTGAGTTGGGCTATGAATATGCAAAAAATCTGTAATCTTATACAGTAAAATTCGTCCTGTATCCAAAAGGGTACAGGACTTTTTTATATTTGCAGCAGAAGGGATTGTAATATTTTGTCGAAATCAGCAGAGACTTCTCTTGTTTTCTGAAATCATGCGTGCTAAAATGAAGAAAATATTCAGTATTTTGATGGATTGAAAACACGGTAGGAGGGAATGAGGATGGAAGAACAGCCGCAGCCTTTGGAGAAAGAAACGGCAGAGATAAACGGAAGCAAAACACACAGGCTAAGGGTTGTTATTGTATTTTTATTCCTGCTTACGGTATTTCTCGTTTCTGTATATACCTTTATTTTGCAGAGAAATTACAGCGAAAATACACTGGAATCGGCTGTAGAATGGAATACTCAGTGCGCCGATGCCATTCATAAGCTGGTGCTGCAAAAATTAACCGGAGAGGATTACAAAAATATTTCTACGATTGCGGATATGCAGTCAGAACGCTATCAGAGGCTGCAAAAGGAGCTGAGCGAGCTGCGAAAGCTGAATCCCACCCGCTATCTTTATACAGTGAAGATGGGGGCGGACGGCAGACCGATTTATCTGATTGATGGGTTGGATTTGGATGCAAAGGATTTTGCCTACCCCGGAACGTACATAGAAAAAGAGATGGTTCCGTATATCGAAGCGGCGCTTGCAGGAGAAACCGTTTATTCGCAGGAAATCGTGGACACCGCATGGGGGCATATTTTCACAGCCTGCTATCCGGTGCGCGAGGATACCGGCGAGGTTATCGGTGCGATTTGCATGGAAATGGATATGGAGCATACCTATAAGCTGCTGGAGCAAAGCAATCGTGCGGCGGTGAAGATGGCTATGTTTGCGGCTATTGTTTTGGTGCTGTTTGCCTTAGGTGCGTATTGCCTGATACAAAAAAGCAGAACGAAAAGCGAGGAGCAGCAGGAGCAGCTGCAAAAGGCGGTTGAGGCGGCGGATGCAGCCAATGAAGCAAAATCGGTGTTTCTGTTCAATGTGAGCCACGATATCCGCACGCCCATGAATGCGATTATTGGCTATGCCGAGCTGGCGGACAGGAATCTGGACAAAAAGGAGCTGCTGCGAAGCTATTTGGAAAAAATCGGCATCTGCGGACAGAAAATGCTGTCCATACTGGATAACGTACTGGAATTATCGAGGATTGAAACGGGCAATGTGGTGCTGGAGGAAAGCGCGGCTGAAGCAGAATCGGTTCTGGATGACTGCCTGCACATGGTCAGCGCGGAGATTGAAAAGAAGCACCAGACCTTGACCATTTCCAAGGATATCATCTATCCGTATATTTATATGGATATCTCCCGTTTTACGGAAATCATTCTGAATTTAATCAGCAATGCGATTAAATATACAGGCGAGGGCGGTACAATTCGCTGCTCTGTGCGCCAGCTTCCTGCACAGAAGGATGGCAGATGTATACAGGAGCTTTCCGTCAGCGACAACGGGATTGGCATGTCAGAGGAATTCCAGAAGCATATTTTTGAATCCTTCACCAGAGAACGCTCCTCTACGGTCAGCGGTGTGGAAGGTACGGGGCTCGGCATGGGTATCGTGAAAAAGCTGGTGGAGATGATGCATGGCGAGATTAAAATACACAGCAGAGTGGGGGAAGGCTCGACCTTTACGATTCGGATTCCCTGCCGTATTGCGGCTTTTGAGGACACACAAACCAAGCGCGCACAAGTCCATCCGAATGGCAAGCCGCTTGCGGGTAAGCGGATTCTGCTTGCAGAGGATAACGATTTGAATGCGGAAATCGCGATTGCGCTTCTGGAGGAGGAAGGACTTCTGGTGGAGCGCGCGGCGGACGGCGTGAAATGTATGGAAATGCTGGAAAAGGCACCGGCGCATTTTTATGATCTGATTCTGATGGATATTCAGATGCCGATTCTGGGTGGCTATGATACCACAAGGAAAATCCGCAGAATGGCGGATGCCGAAAAGGCAGCTATTCCGATTATCGCCATGACGGCAAATGCCTTTGCGGAGGACAAACAGCGTGCGCTGGCGGCAGGCATGAATGACCATGTTGCAAAGCCGATTGATATGAATAAGCTGATTCCGACCTTGCAGAAATATATATAAGCATTTGTGAGAGGGTATCGTTTCATCAGAAAATTGACGAAAGGGTACCTTTTAAAGAAACGAAATACCGATGAAGGACAGGAGGAGCGTGCCTGTCCTTTGTTGGTATATAAGGTATTTTTTTCAATACCTTCCTTTTTATATTTCTTAAAATTTGTTTAAACGCTTGACAAAAGCATTTTTGAACGCTATTATCGAAAAGTAGTCTTGTGTAACTTTATGTCCTTTGTAGATTGCTGCAAAGGGCGTTTTTTGTTCTAAGCTTGAGGCTTTGAAGAAGGAAAGGCAATCTAACAAGGAGTTTGATACAAATGGGAAAAATAAAGTTCAAAAAGCCTGATATCAAGGGCTGTTTCGGCAAGCTGAAATCTCTGAAATGGGCAGATATGAAGAACGGTATTCGTGCGATGAAAAAGCGGCAGGCGGAAAAGGAAGCGGCATACCGCAACAGCCGCTTTGCACAGAAAATGCAGAAGCTTTATCCCTATATGAACCGCTATTCACTGATTTTGCACGGCATTTGGGCAATCGCCATCAACTTTCTGATAGAGGCAATGTCCCGTCATTCTGTGGTGGCGGCAATTTCGTATTCGCGTGTTTCCACGAAGGCATTTCTGTATAATGCGTTTATGATTTTTGTTACCTTTTCGATTGTATATCTATGCAAGCGGCGTGTGTTTGCCCGCTTCATCCTCAGCTTTCTCTGGCTGCTTCTGGGGCTGACCAATGGGCTGATGCTTTCCAGAAGGGTTACGCCGTTTAATGCACAGGATTTGAAAACGGTCTCGGAGGGGGTTTCCCTTTTCACGAATTATTTTAACGTGCTGGAGCTGGCAGGGATTGCGATTATCCTGATTCTTCTGGTGCTGGGGCTGATTCATCTGTTCCGCACGGCAGGGAGATTTAAGGGAAAAATCAATTATGTGATATCCATTGTGCTTGTGGGGGCTTCCTTCGCAGGCTATGGCGTACTGACGGATTATGTCATTCAGAACCGTATCGTTTCGACCTATTTCGCGAATATCGCGTTTGCATATCAGGACTACGGTCTGCCCTATTGCTTTGCGGCAAGTATTTTTAATACGGGCATTTCCGAGCCAAACGGCTACACGAAGGAAAAAATGATGGAAATCAGCAACAATGGTGAGATTACAAAAAGCACCTCCGATGCAAAGGTGCTGCCGAATGTGCTTTTCGTGCAGCTGGAGTCCTTCTTTGATGTTTCCGAATTTACGGCATTGCAGACCTCGAAGGATGCCCTGCCGAATCTGAGAAAAATGGCTTCGGAATATTCCTCCGGCTATTGTCAGGTGCCTTCCATCGGCGCAGGCACGGCAAATACGGAATTTGAAATGCTGACAGGCATGAGCATGCGTTATTTCGGCCCCGGCGAATATCCTTATAAGAGTTATCTGAAGGAAAAGACTGCGGAAAGCGCGGCAACGGCGTTGGCGGCATTTGATTACGGCACGCATGCGGTGCATAACCACAGCGGGAATTTCTACAGCAGAGCGAAGGTATACAATAACATTGGCTTTGATACCTTCACCAGTAAGGAATTTATGAATTTTGACACGACAGAAACCGGCTGGGCAAAGGACGAGGTGCTTTTGGAGCATATCAAGGATTGTCTGGATTCCACGGAGCAGCAGGACTTTGTATTTACCGTCAGCGATCAGGGGCACGGCAGCTATCCTGAGGAGCGCATCATTGAGCATCCGCACCTGATGGCAGGCGGTCTGGAATCGGAGGAAAAGAACTGCCAGTGGGAATACTATGTCAATCAGGTATACGAAATGGATCAGTTTGCAGCGGATTTGGTGGACATGATGGACAAGCGCGGCGAGCCTGCGGTAGTCGTATTCTATGGTGACCATCTGCCGACTATGGGGCTGACCGAAGCGGATATGAAGAGCGGCAGCCTGTTCAATACGAATTATGTTATCTGGGACAACATCGGGCTGAAAAAAGAGGATGGCACGATTCCCAGCTATCAGATGATGTCTGTCGTGATGGATCGTATCGGTCTGCATACGGGCACGGTGTTCAATTATCATCAGGAAAGAATGAATTCCGCAGATCAGGCGGAATACCTGATGGATCTGGAGCTGCTACAGTATGATTTGCTTTACGGCGAGCAGTATGTCTATAACGGCAATCCCGTCATTACGGAGGGACACATGACAATGGGCATACGCGATGCCGAGATTCTGTATTCGAGTGAAACGGTGGACGGGCATTATACCCTTGTGGGCGAAAACTTCACGAAGTGGAGTCAGGTTTATGTCAACGGAGAAAAACAGTCGCGGAAGTTTATCAATGATAATATTCTCAAGCTGAAAAAGAGTACGCTTAAGGATTGGGATGTCATTACCATCAGTCAGGTTGGCTCAAGCAATACGATATTCCGCACATCGCCTGAGTATGTTTATCTGGAGGGGCGCGTTGTGCCGTATACGGATGAGCTGAAGGAGGAAAAGCTGCTCTTAGATGCGGCGGATGACCCCGAGAAGCTGGCACAGCTGCGGCAGGAGCAGAGAGCCGAAAAGCGCGCGGAGAGAAGAAGCGAAGCCTATCGACAGGCAGAAGCGGCAAAGACAGCTGAATAAAAAAACGAGAACGCATATAAAAAGTATGCGTTCTTTTTTTGTGAAAATATGGAAGTTTGTGGAAACCATTGACATAGTTCGGAAAACCATGTAATATTATTCGTGATAACCGAATGAGTGGCAATGGAAAGGAAAAAAAGATGAAACAGATTGTTCTTGTTGCAGAAACCGGCTCTGATATCAATCCTGCCTTAGCGGCGGAATATAACATAAAAATTGTACCCATGCATGTTTCATTTGACCATGAAACCATGGAGGACGGCGCATTTCCCGTCGAGAAAATTGTAGATTACTATGAGGAAACAGGCAAACTGCCGAAAACCAGCGGCAGTACGCCCGGTGACTTTGAGACTGCCTTTGACCGCATCCATGCGGAATACCCCGATGCACAGCTGCTGTATCTGGCATATTCTGCGGTGACAACCTGCTCCATGCAGAGTGCGGTTCTGGCGGCAGAGGAACGGGACTATGTCACGATTCTGGATACGAAGCAGGTTTCCGCAGGGCAGTGCAATGTGGTGATTGCCGTGGCGGAGCTTTTGCAGCAGCACCCCGATTGGACGATGGAAGAAGCAGTCCGCGCGGCGGAGGATTTGATTGCAAGGGCGAGGATGTGCTTCATGCCGGAAAATCTGGAATTTCTGCGTGCCGGCGGTCGCGTCAGCAATGTGGCATTTCTGGGGGCAAAGCTTTTAAATCTGCATCCTGTGATTGAAATTCTGGATGGCAAGCTGGTTGCAACGAAAAAATACCGCGGAAAAATGAAGAAGGTTGCCGTGCAGATGCTGACGGAATACGCGGAGAAATATAATCTGGAACGGGACTGCCTGTGGTTTGTCTGGGTGGTCGGCTTTCCGGATGCGGTGCAGCAGGCGGTGGAGGAAGCGGCGAAGGCGCTTGGCTTCAAGAAAACCAGATGGATTCAGGCGGGCGGCGTGATTACCACGCATGGCGGCCCGGCGGCGTTTGGCTTGGCAGGGTTTACGAGGAAATAAGCCGAAATCGGGCAATAAAAGTAAAAAAAGTATGAGGAGGATTTGAAAAAAATCCTCTTTTTTTATGCTTTAATAGGATTTACAGGAAAAAATAAAAAGTCTATAATAAAAAACGGCAAGAAGAATGCCGAAAAACAGAAAAAAGGAAGAACGTAAAGAAACAAAGGAGGTATCTCTATGAAAAAACGAATTGCAAGCATCGCGCTTTCGCTCGCAATGTGCCTGACATTGCTGCCGACAGCGGCGTATGCTGATGATGTATCCGAGGGAGGGGCATTTGACAGCCAGCCAAGCACAGGTAACGGTGCGGCTGTTTATACAAACGAGGATACGGTTGATGATACAAACGAGGATAACGGTGTATCTTTATATAGTGGTGGCAGTGGTACAGTAACCGACCCGTGGGTAATTTCTACAGTTGATGATTTGCAGAAATTGGCGGAAACGGTAAATGACGGAGAATCTTATAGTGGGAAGTATTTTATCCAAGATACCGATTTGGATTTAATGGGAATCACATGGGAGCCGATTGGCTATACAGATGGTGGTTACTATTTTTCTGGACATTATGATGGCAAAAATCATTCTATCTCAAATGCAACAAGCACGGGTAAAGTGGATGTGGATGGACAGGCAACGGTAGGCATTTTTGGGTGTATTATCGAGGGTTCTGTGTCCAATCTCCATGTAAAGAATGCGAATTTTTCCGTAAATGGTGAAGGTGGCTATAGCCTTGCAGGCGGAATTGCGGGCATTACATTTGATTCTGATATTACAAATTGTTCAGTGGAAAATTCTTCTCTTAAAGGCGAAAAGACCCTTGTCGCTAATAATGCCTGTGTAGGGGGGATAACAGGGTATTCAGTTCATGGTATATTTCAGAATTGTGCATCTGCAAACAACAAAATTATTTCACAGACTTATGCAGGCGGTATTGTAGGTGAAATTGATGATAGCATCAGTAACAATGAAGGAGGTTCTGCATTTACAAATTGTTATGTTGCAGAAGGAAATATTTCTGCATTTGCAGATGATGTACAAGACTATAGTATTGCAGGCGGTTTTATAGGACAGGTGACTGCGGATAATCCTACTTTGGAGAACTGCTATGTTTATGATACATTGACCTCTATAACTGATACGAAAGCATATTTTAAATATACAGGAGTTATTGTAGGGAATCGTTATACAAACCTTCCTAATTATGAAGCGAAGATTACCACCAATACCTGTTATTATGGCGAATGTACGGTAGATGCGGATAATGTTTCGGATGGTAATGCTGGTACAGCAGTGGAGAAAACAGAAGTGGAATTTGCTGATGGTACAGTGAAAGGACTTCTTGGAGAAGTGTTTATCCAAGGAGAAAAATACCCGGTTCTGGCTTCTTCTCCTGCGGACTACACAAAGGTTGATGAAGCAATCGCGGCTGCTAAGGCAATCGACGGAAGCCGTTACACCAATTATGCAGATGTAGAAGCGGCAATCAGTGCGGTTGACAGAAATAAGAGCAAACTGGAACAGGCAGAAGTAGACCAGATGGCGAAGAATATTCGGGATGCGATTGCGGCACTGGTTGAGAAAAGCAACAATTCTTCCTCCTCCAGTGGCGGTGGCGGCAGCAGCACCCCCAGATATGCTGTCACAGTGCCGGACAAGACCGAAAACGGTTCTTTGAGTGTAACGCCCAAAAATGCGAAAAAGGGCAGTGACGTAACCATCACCGCTACCCCCGACAAGGGCTATGAGGTGGATGACATCGTTGCGAAGGATGCAAAGGGCAACAAATTGACCCTCAAGGACAACGGCGACGGCACATATACCTTCACCATGCCTGCCTCCAAGGTAACGGTTACAGCAGCCTTTGCGGAGAAAAAGGCAGAACCCATTGCACCTGAGAAGCTTTTTGCGGATGTTTCTGCCGAGGAGTATTATTACGAAGCGGTGAAATGGGCAAGCGAAAACGGCGTGACAGGCGGCATTGGCGAGAACCTTTTCGGCGCAAATCTGCCCTGCACCAGAGCGCAGATTGTCACCTTCCTGTGGCGTGCGGCAGGCTCTCCTGAACCGAAGGGCATGAGCGGCTTTGTTGATGTTTCCGCAGATGCGTATTATGCGAAGGCGGTTGCATGGGCTGTGGAAGAAGGGATTGTCAGCGGCACCTCCGCAACAACCTTTAACCCCGATGCAGTCTGCACCAGAGCGCAGAGCGTTGCCTTCCTCTATCGCGCCTTTGGCGAAAAGGTGAATAAAGCGGCAGGCTTCAGCGATGTTTCCGCGGATGCGTATTATGCGGATGCGGTTGCGTGGGCTGTGGAAAACGGCGTTGCAAGCGGCATCGGCGGCGGTCTCTTTGCCCCCGATCAGGACTGCGCACGCGGTCAGATTGTGGCGTTCCTTTACCGCGCATATCAGAATAAATAAATTTGACAAAAGGGCAGGGTGAGCAATCACTCTGCCTTATTTACATATTTTTTATGGCGGAGGTTATTTATTTCTTCTCTCTTTTATGGTACAATACCCACGGACCTATCCGTGGGTTAGCCGCTTACAGCGTCTATCTGCTGTTTTCACAGCAAATTCTACGATTCGCAGGCATAGCCTGCTCATACCATGCCTTGCGGAAGAAAATATCTGCTTCGCAGCTGCTTTCTTCCCCTGCAAACATGGTACAATACCCACGGACCTATCCGTGGGTTAGCCGCTTACAGCGTCTATCTGCTGTTTTCACAGCAAATTCTACGATTCGCAGGCATAGCCTGCTCATACCATGCCTTGCGGAAGAAAATATCTGCTTCGCAGCTGCTTTCTGCCCCTGCAAACATGGTAAAATACCTCTTGGAAACCATCAGAGAAAAGACGAAGGGAGTTCGTATGGAAATTATCCTGCCAAAGGTGCTATATATCATTTTACTGCTGCTTGCGTGGATTGCGGCGTTGTTTTCGGGCATTGCCTTCGTTTACGGCATACAGCTTCGGAAAAGGGCGCGGGGCATCCTCGGCTGGTGCCTTGTGTTTGTCTGCTGCCTGTTTCTGATTTTCCTTCTGATGAAGGGACATATCACAGCAGGATGAGAGTAAGACCGTTTCGACGGTCTTTTTTTATTACAAAAATTTGCTTGACAGAATCGGACTACACTTGTAGTATAAAAGAAAAGGACTACAGCTGTAGGCTAGAAGGGGGGACTGGATATGGATTACAAAATTTCCGACAGCGAATGGAGGGTGATGGAAATTCTCTGGGAGAAGGGCGCAGCCACGCAAAGCGAGGTGATGGATGCCCTGACGGAGGGGTGGAACAAAAACACGGTGTATACCTTTCTGAGCCGACTGGAGCATAAGGGACTGGTGGCGGCAGAGGGCAGTCCGAAGCGCTATGCGGCAGTCATCGGGCGCGAGGAATGTGTGAGACAGGAGGAGGAAAGCTTTCTGAACAAGGTCTACCATGGCTCGGCAGGAAAACTGGTGGCGGCGTTCGTGGAGGAGGGCAGGCTGACGGAGAAGGAGAAGGCAATGCTGAAGCAGCTTTTGGAGGGGATGGACGTATGACGAATCTATGGACAGTTCTGTATTTTACCCTCGGCATTACGCTGACGGGACTGATGCTTGTGCTTTTCAAGCGGCTGTTTCGGGATAAGCTTTCTGCAAGATGGCATTATCTGGTGTGGCTGGTGCTTCTGGTTCGCGCCATTCTGCCCGAAAATCTGCGGCTTTTTTCGACAGGCTTTGCGCTGAATACACTTTGGATTTCGGGGATGAAGCGTCTGCGTGCGGCGGTGGAGCTGGGGCGAAATTCGCTGTTATCCACGCCCTTCGGGATGGGCGGCGGCGAAATCTCCCTGCTGAAAAAAATGCCGTTTTCCGCATGGTCGCTGACGGATAGGCTATTTGCGGTCTATTTGGCAGGGGTGGCGGCGGTTTTGCTGTATGATGCACTGCTGTATGCAAGGCTGCGGCTCGAAATTCGCAAGGGGGCGGCGGCAACGCCCTCCTTACGGGAGAAAATCAGAAAAACGGCGGAAAAATATGACCTTCCCACACAGAAAAGCGTGCGTATCTGCAAGGGAATCGAAACGCCGTTTCTCTGCGGCATGGTGCGCCCGATTCTGGTTGTGCCGGAAAGCATGGCGGAAACGATTGATGAAAAGGTACTTCTGCATGAAATGCTACATTTGAAGCATCATGATGTATTGGTGAATTTCCTGCTGCATCTGTTGCAGGCACTCAACTGGTTCAATCCGTTTGTTTATTGGCTGTGCCGCATCATCCGCAACGACAGCGAGGCTCTTTGCGACCAGCGTGCATTGGAAAAGCTGCGCGGTGAGGAAAAACGAGAATACGGGATGCTCCTGCTTGATATGGCGGACAGCCGCTGTGCGAGCCGCATCGGGACAACCTCTATGGCGAACGGCGCGAGGAATATCAAAACGCGCATCGGGCGAATTGCGGATTTCGGGCGTGTGCCAAAGGGGGCAGCCTTTGCAACGGCGTGTATTACGGTGGTGCTTTGCCTTGCTTCGGTCAGCTTTGCCTATCAGCCCCAATATTTCGATACCTCCAAGGTGGAAACGGCGGAGGACTTGCGGCTGACACTGGAGGATGCGCGCCTGTTCGAGATTCCCTCGGCGGAAATGGCAATTTCGATTTTTTATGAGGCGTTTGAGGAACGGGATTTGGCGAAGCTTGCGCTGACCGTGCCGGAGGAGGAATTTGACACCTATCGGGATTGGGCGCTTGCGGAATACAAAGCGGCGGAGGACACCTATCATGCCCGTCTGGATTCCGGGACAAAGGCGGACTATACATATCGCTTCTATGATTCCATGGAGATGGAGGATTTTTATCTGCTGGATGAGCAGGCGGACGGCTCGATGGACGGGATTATGCAGGTCAATGAGCTTTCGGCGGAGAAATCGGTCACCCAGCATTTCCTGCACTTCCGTATTTTTGAGGAGACGAAGGGGAACTGGTCGATTGCGCTTCTGAAAGACGAAAGCAGGGCTTTTGATATCTACGGCACTGTGAACTATGGGATATATAAGCTGGAGGAGGAAATGGCGCAGGGCAGTTATCGGCAGGTCGGCGACTGGAGGGTCGCGGATGCGGCGTATTGTCGGCAGTGGGGCTTCCTTTTCGGCAGCAACGATGTGATGAATAGTCTGCTTGGCATAAATCAGGAGATGCAGTTCAATGAAACGCTTGCGCCATCTGCGACTCATGCCGCCTATCTGGAATACACAGGCACGGCGTTAAGAGAAAAACAGAGCGTACTGCTTGCGGTGCTTTGTCCGCAGGAGATGAGTGAGGACGAATATTGGGAGAGCATCGACAGTTTACAGGTTGGCAGCGGCGGCAGCAGTTCCGCAGGCGTGGCATGGGAGATTATCAGCACAGACGAGGATTGGGACGGCAGGATTGACCTTGGGAATGACGAAAACAGCGACAATCTGGCGGATGCCTTTGCCCGTCTGGAAACGCCCTACGAGGTGCGGCTGTATACGAATCATAAGGAATTACTGGAAACGATTCCGTTGAAGGGGGGTGCATTGGATGCAGGAAACAATCCTACAAAAGGAAATAACACAGGAAAAAGAAGTACAGGAAACAACAACGCAGGAGCGGAAAACAAGTGAAGCCCTCGGCAATATCCGTACGGCAATGCTGCTGTTTCTGATTGATATTTATATCTTTGGCTTCGATATTGCCCCCGATTTTGTCGGCTGGATGAGCATGCTTGGCGCGGTGGCAATGCTCACGGGAAAAGTGAAAGGTATAGAACGTATCCGCACCTTCGGGCAGATCATGCTTGGGTATGAGGTTGCAATGGTTGTGATGAATTACATCGGCGGCATGCTGCCGTTTTATGACCTCATCATGGGCTATGTCGGGATTTTCATTCTCTGCATCCGCATGTATTTTATGTATATCATACTGACTGCGGTGGCGGAGGTCGGCATGGTCGAGGGTGGCGAGGAAAAAACGATTCGGAATGTTTGCCGCAGCCGAAACCTTGTGCTTCTGGCAGAGCTGACGCTTTATCTTTACGCCGCAGTGCAGGGAACGGAGCGCATCGGCGGCTGGGGAATTCTGCTCTTTGGCGGCTATGTGGTGTTCTATCTTGCGTGCATCGTGTATCTCTCCTTTTTGAAGGAGGAGGTGCAGAAGCAGGAGAAAAAGCGGACAGAAATAACAGAAACGGCATAAATAAAAGCCTCCATTACGGAGGCTTATTTTAATGCTTATGTATTTTCTTTTTCTTTTGGTGCAGGATTCACGAAGGAAAGCAGCAGCACCGCCGCAACGATAAAAACAAAGCCGATATAATCAATAAATTCCAGATGAACCTTGAGCCACACAACGGAAACAACGGTAGATGCCAGCGGCTCTGCGGAGGCGTAAAGGCTGCTCTTGGTAGGCCCGATGTATTTTACGCCGTTGAGGAACATCAGATAGGGGATGGTTGTGCCGAAGATGACGATGAAAACCATTGCCAGCACGGTGGAGGTGTTCCAGTTGCCTGCGTAGTCCCACGAGGGATGCACAAAGTGCATCACGAAGCTCAGAACCAGTATCGACCACCCAATCAGGAGCATTGCATCATATTTTGCCAGAAGGCGCACAGGATAAACCGTATAAAACGCAAGCGCAATGGAGGAAAGCGCCCCCCAGAATAATGCCTGCGGCGAAAGGCTCAGGCTTTTCAGATTGCCATGCGTTGCCAGAAGGATTGTCCCGGCCAGACAGCCGAAAACGGCGATACATTCCAGCTTTGTCGGCAGCTTTTTCTCCCGAAATGCCAGATAGACCACAATCAGCACCGGCGCGGTATATTGCAGAACGGTTGCGGTTGCGGCATTGGAATGGGCAATGGCGGCAAAATAGCCATACTGCATGAAAAGCATACCGCCCAGCGCAAAGATGATGATGCCGATTCTATCCTGCTTATCCATCCAGATGGAAAAAACACCGCCGTGCTTCACCTGATAAAACACCAGAAGCAGCAGCCCTGTCAACAGACAGCGCGCAGAAACGAGCCATTCCGGCGAAATGCCTGCCTGATTGAAAAGATATTGCCCAACGGCACCCGAAACGCCCCAAAGACAGGCACTCAGAATACAGAAAACAGACCCAATCCATACTTTGCTTTTGATTCTCATGCAATCACCCTATAAAAAATTACTACATTATATTTACCGGAAATTTCCGCTTGAAATTGTATTTTTTCGGAAACTGATTTCATACTATCATGTTCATTTTTAAAAGTCAATGTTCCTAAAATTGCAAATAAAAAAAGATTTCGATTGAAAAAATTGATTGCAGATTTTGCATAGATTTAACAAAAGTATGATTTTTCATTTAACCTTTCTGCCCTATACTCTTAACTGTAAACGAAAGGAAAACAGAAAAAAAGGAGAGAAATGAATATGAAAAAGGTATTTGCAGTTGCTTTGGCAATGACAGTAGCAGTCGGAATGTTAGCAGGCTGCGGCAGCAACGACAGCGCACAGGGCGGCGCGGCAGACGGCACGATTACGGTTGTTTCCCGTGAGGATGGTTCCGGCACAAGAGGCGCATTTATCGAGCTGTTCGGCATTGAAGAAAAAAACGACGCAGGTGAAAAAATCGACAACACCACAGACACAGCGGAAATCACAAACAGCACAGCCGTTATGATGACAACCGTGGCAGGCAATGATAACGCCATCGGTTATGTTTCCCTCGGCTCCTTGAATGATTCCGTAAAGGCACTTTCCATTGATGAGGTCGAAGCATCTGCTGAAAATATTAAAAACGGCACCTACGCAGTCGCAAGACCCTTCAATATTGCAACAGGCAAGGAGGTCAGCGAGGTGACCCAGGATTTCATCAGCTTCATTCTGAGCGAGGATGGGCAGGCAGTTGTTGAGGAAAACGGATACATCAGTCAGGGCAATACGGGTGCATTCAAAAGCACCGAAGCAGAAGGTAAAATCGTTGTGGCAGGTTCTTCTTCCGTAACCCCTGTGATGGAAAAGCTGAAGGAGGCATACCTTGCCATCAACCCCAATGCAACGATTGAGGTACAGCAGTCCGATTCCACAACAGGCATGACCTCTGCAATGGAGGGCATGTGCGACATCGGCATGGCATCCAGAGAGCTCAAGGACAGTGAACTGGCGGCAGGACTGACCCCGACAGTGATTGCGATGGATGGTATCGCAGTTGTGGTAAACCACAACAACACAGTTGACAATCTGACAAGCGAACAGGTGAAGGAAATCTTCACAGGCAAGCTGACAGATTGGTCCGCTGCACAGTAACAAGGTTCCCAAGTATGAAGGGGGAAATGAAATGAAGGAAGCTGTAATGAAATGGGTGTTCATGGCTGCTGCGGCAGTATCCATTCTCGCAGTTGGATTGATTTGTATATTCCTGTTTGCCAATGGCGTGCCTGCCATTGGCAAAATTGGCGTAGCGGATTTTCTTCTGGGGAAAACATGGAAGCCCGGAAATAATATATATGGCATCTTCCCGATGATTGTCGGCAGTGTGTATGTCACCGCGGGGGCAATTATCGTTGGTGTGCCGCTTGGCATTCTCTGTGCGGTTTTTCTGGTGTGGTTCTGCCCGAAGCGGCTGTATAAAATCATCAAGCCTGCGGTAGAGCTTCTGGCAGGGATTCCCTCCATCGTCTATGGTTTTTTTGGTCTGATGGTGCTTGTGCCCATCATGCAGAGCCTCTTTGGCGGCGGCGGCAAGGGGATTCTGACCGCATCCATTTTGCTGGGGATTATGATTCTGCCGACTATCATCGGTGTTTCGGAAAGCAATATCCGCGCCGTTCCCATGAGCTATTACGAAGGCTCCTTAGGGCTGGGGGCAACGCATGAAAGAAGCGTATTCTTCGCTGTGCTGCCTGCGGCAAAGCAGGGGATTCTGGCAGGGGTTGTGCTTGGTATCGGGCGTGCCGTCGGGGAAACCATGGCGGTTGTCATGATTGCAGGGAATCAGCCTGTTCTGCCCGACAGCATTTTCAGCGGTGTCCGCACCATGACGGCGAATATCGTTATGGAAATGGGCTATGCAACGGATTTGCACAGAGAAGCCCTGCTTGGTACGGCGGTGGTGCTGTTCGTATTCATCCTGATTATCAATCTGAGCTTCTCGCTTTTGAAAAGGAGGGCTGACTGATGCAGGCAATCAATCAACAAAGCAGGAGAGAAAGGCTGGCTGCCTATCGCAGAAACCCGTTTTCGCTTTTTCTGGCGGCACTGGTAACGCTTTCTGCGGTGATTACACTGGCAGTGCTGGTTTCTCTGATTATCTATATTTTATATAAGGGGATTCCGAATTTAAAGCCATCCCTGTTTGCATGGAATTACAATACCGAAAATGTTTCCATGATGCCCGCGATTATCAATACCCTGAGCATTACGGCAATGACGCTGCTGTTCTCGGTGCCTGCCGGTATCTTCGCAGCGATTTATCTGGTGGAATATGCAAAGCGCGGCAACAAATTTGTTTCCGTCGTGCGCATGACAACAGAAACGCTTGCAGGGATTCCATCTATCGTGTTTGGTCTGTTCGGGTATCTGTTTTTTAATATCTATCTGAAATGGGGCTACTCCATTTTGGGCGGCGCGCTGACGCTTTCCATCATGGTGCTGCCGCTGATTTTAAGAACAACGGAGGAGGCACTTCGTTCCGTTTCGGATACCTACCGTGAGGGCAGCTTCGGGCTTGGCGCAGGGAAGCTGAGAACCGTATTTCGTATTGTACTGCCTTCCGCAGTGCCGGGGATTCTGGCAGGGGTCATTCTTGCCATCGGGCGTGTCGTCGGGGAAACGGCGGCTCTGCTCTATCCCGCAGGCACAGCGCCGCAGGTGGCAGATGGGCTGTTTTCCTCGGGGCGCACGCTGGCGGTACACATGTATGCCCTCCTGAATGAAGGGCTTTATACGGAGCAGGCGTATGCCACAGCAGTTGTGCTGCTGGTTCTGGTGGTCTGCATCAACGCATTGTCCTCCTTTGCTGCAAAGAAAGCCGGTGTGAAAGAGAAATGACGGAAGTGAAAAGAGAAATGAAAGAAAAGGAAAAAAGTATGAATCAGACAAAGCTATCTGTATCCAATCTGGATTTATATTATGGTAATTTTCATGCGCTGAAAAACATCAATCTGGAGCTGCCGGAAAAGGAAATTACGGCATTCATCGGGCCATCCGGCTGCGGCAAATCCACTCTGCTCAAGAGCCTGAACCGTATGAATGATTTGATTGAGGGCTGCCGCATCACAGGGCAGGTGCTTCTGGATGGCGAGGATATTTATAAGGGCATGGATGTGAATTTGCTGCGGCGCAGAGTCGGCATGGTGTTCCAAAAGCCGAACCCGTTTCCGATGAGCATTTATGATAACATTGCCTATGGCCCCAGAACGCATGGCATCCGTTCCAAGGTAAAGCTGGATGAAATTGTGGAAAAGGCACTGCGCGATGCCGCCATCTGGGATGAGGTGAAGGACAGACTGAAAAAGAACGCTCTCGGCATGAGCGGCGGTCAGCAGCAGCGGCTTTGCATTGCCAGAGCCTTGGCGGTGCAGCCGGAGGTGCTTCTGATGGATGAGCCAACCTCCGCCCTCGACCCTATTTCCACCTCTCGTATTGAGGAGCTGGCATTGAAGCTGAAGGAGGATTACACCATTATTATGGTAACGCATAATATGCAGCAGGCAACCCGTATTTCGGATAACACCGCCTTCTTCCTGCTGGGCGAGGTTGTGGAGTATGATAATACGGAGCGGTTGTTCTCCATTCCGAGAGACAAAAGAACAGAGGATTACATTACGGGGAGGTTTGGTTAAGCTATGGTACGCAGTCGTTTTGATGCTCAGCTGGAGCAATTAAATGTAGAGCTGATTAAAATGGGGGCATTATGTGAGGAAGCAATTACGGCTTCTGTTTCTGCCCTGATGAAATATGACCGCACGGTGGTGCAGATGGTCTTTGAAAAGGATAACGAGATTGACCATATGGAGCGTGATATTGAAACCTTCTGCATGCGCCTGCTTTTGCAGCAGCAGCCGGTAGCAAGGGATTTGCGGACGATTTCCTCCGCCTTGAAAATGATTTCCGATATGGAGCGTATCGGTGATCAGGCAGGGGATATTGCGGAAATCATGCTAACGCTCGGCGCACAGGATACGCAGAGCAAGCTGCATATTCAGGAAATGGCACGCGCAACGGTAAAGATGGTAACGGATGCAGTGGAATCCTTTGTGAAAAAGGACTTGGCATTGGCGCGTTCTGTTATGCAGTATGATGATGTGGTGGATGGTCTGTTTGATAAGGTGAAGGAGGAACTGATTCGGCTGATTCTCGAAAATCGGGAAAATGGCGAATTCTGCATTGACCTTCTGATGATTGCAAAATATCTGGAAAGAATCGGTGACCATGCAACAAATATTGCAGAGTGGGTAGAATTCTCCATCACGGGGCAGCATGTTATCGCGGAGGAGGAACGTGCATGATTACCTACGAGGAAATACGAAAAAATGAGGACATCCGCACCTATATCCAAAGTGCGGATGAAGCCCTTGCGGCGCTTGGCTTTACGGAACATTCCTTTGCGCATGTGACGAAGGTAGCGGAATCGGTGAAATATATTCTGGAAACGCTTGGGTTTTCCGCGCATGCGGTGGAGCTGGGCATGATTGCGGCATATCTGCACGATATCGGCAATCTGGTCAACCGTGCGGAGCATTCGCAGAGCGGCGCAGTGATGGCGTTCCGTATTCTGGACAGGATGGATATGCCTGCGGCGGATATTGCGACGATTGTAGCCGCCATCGGCAACCATGATGAAGGGACGGGCGTACCCGTCAATGCCATTGCGGCAGCGCTGATTCTGGCGGATAAAAGCGACGTGCGCCGCAGCCGTGTGCGCAATCCTGAGAAAAAAACCTTTGACATCCATGACAGAGTCAATTACTCTGTAGAAAAGTCCCTTTTGAAAATCAACCGTGAGCATAGCCTGATTAAGCTGAAATTATCGGTTGATACGCATTATGGCTCTGTGATGGATTATTTTGAAATCTTTCTGGAACGAATGGTGCTGTGCCGTAAGGCGGCGGAAAAGCTGGGACTGCAATTTAAGCTGATGATTAACGAACAATCTTTGATTTGAGGTGGAGGAGATCCCATGCTGATTTATTTGGTAGAAGATGACAACAGTATCCGTGAGCTGGTGGCGTATACGCTGCACAGCGCGGGATTTGAGGCGGAAGGCTTTGAGAGACCTTCTGCTTTTTGGCGCGCCTGTGCCGAAAGACGACCGGATTTGGTTTTGCTTGACCTGATGCTGCCGGAGGAGGACGGCATCAGTATTCTGAAAAAATTGAGACAGGCACCGGAGACCGCAAGGCTGCCGATTTTGCTTCTGACGGCAAAGAGCAGTGAATATGATAAGGTGCTGGGACTGGACAGCGGCGCGGATGATTATGTGGCGAAGCCCTTCGGCATGATGGAGCTTCTGGCAAGGGTGAAGGCACTGCTACGCCGCACGGAGCAGGCAGAGAGCGAGGAGGTCTATCGCCTTGGCACGCTTTCCGTGAATAAAACAAGGCACGAGGTATATGCGGCAGGGCAGGAGGTTACGCTGACGCTCAAGGAATTTGATTTGCTTTGTCTGCTTCTGGAAAACAAGGGACGCGTGCTGACGAGAGACCAGCTTTTAAACCGCATCTGGGGCTATGGCTTTGACGGAGAAAGCCGTACTGTAGATGTGCATATTCGTACCCTGCGGCAGAAGCTGGGGGAATGTGGCGAATATATTGAAACGGTGCGCGGGGTAGGCTATAAAGTAGGTGGAAATATATGACGAATCGTATTTTTCGGGCAATTTTTCTGGTGGCGGCGGCAGTTATGCTTGCCGTTTCTCTGCTGACCATGGGGATGATGTATCAGTTTTCCGCGGAGGAAACGACGGAAAAGCTGCAAAGGGAGACAGAATATATTGCCTGTGGCATTGAAACGGACGGCGTGCGGTATCTGGAGAAAATCAAGGACGCAGAAACGAGAATTACTTGGGTTGATGCAGATGGGACAGTGCTGTATGATTCCTCCGCGGATGCATCCGAAATGGAGAACCACAGCGACCGTGAGGAAATAAAGGAGGCCATGCAAAGCGGCGAGGGCAACAGCAAGCGCATTTCCGCAACGCTTTCCGGACAGACGCTTTACCATGCGGAACGGCTGACAGATGGGACGATTCTGCGGCTTTCCGTGGAAACGATGAGCGTGGTTGCGGTATTTCTGACGATGGCATTTCCGTTGGTGCTGATTCTGGCAATGATGATGGCGGTTTCCGTTTTTCTTGCCTTCCGCACGGCAAAAAATATCACAAGCCCCATCAATGAGATTGATTTGGAGCATCCCGAACAGGCGGAGGTTTATGAGGAACTGACACCGCTTTTGCGGCGAATTGCTGTGCAGAATCGGGAAATCCACCGCCAGATGGCAGAGCTGAAGCGCAGAAAAGAGGAATTCGATACGATTACCTCGAATATGCAGGAGGGTCTGCTTGTGATGGATGGCGAGGGGGATATTCTTTCCTATAACGCCGCGGCGAAAACGCTTCTGGGCGTGGATGCCGTAACGGAGGGCAAAAATATCTTCTCTCTGAACCGCAGTGCCGCTGTGCGCCGCAGTGTGGAGGGCGCGCTGGCAGGGGCGCATCGAGAGGAGCGGCTGGAGGCAAACGGCAGAATCTGCCAGATTTTCGCAAACCCCGTTTTTCGGGAGGAGGAGGTTGCCGGCATGATTCTGGTGCTTCTGGATGCAACGGAAAAGGAGGAGCGCGAGCAGCTTCGGCGCGAATTTACCGCCAATGTTTCCCATGAGCTGAAAACACCGCTGACCTCGATTTCCGGCTTTGCGGAGATTATGAAAAACGGCATGGTGCCGCCTGCGGATATGGGAAAATTCGCAGAAAAGATTTATAACGAGGCGCAGCGGCTGATTGCCCTTGTACAGGATATCATCAAGCTTTCCAAGCTGGACGAAAAGGATACGAGCCTCTGCGAGGAGGAGGTTGAACTGGATGCACTGGTGCAGGAGGCATGCGAACGCTTACAGCCTGCAGCGGAAAGGAAGCGCGTAACACTTTCGGCGGAGACCGAACCGATTCTGTTTCGCGGCGTGAAACAGGTGCTTTCCGAAATGATATACAATCTCTGCGATAATGCCATTCGCTATAACAAGGAGGGCGGCGCGGTTTTTGTCACCCTGAAGCAGAAGGCGGACAGGATTTCCCTTACCGTAAGGGATACGGGCATCGGCATTGCGAAGGAGGAGCAGGGGCGGATTTTCGAGAGATTTTACCGTGTGGACGCAAGCCGCTCTGCGGAAAACGGCGGCACAGGCTTAGGGCTTTCTATTGTCAAACATGGTGCGGCACTGCATAACGGAAAAATTTTTATCGAGAGTGAAATCGGAAATGGGACAAGCATTGAGATTTCCATGCCATATTCAATAAATTGAATATACGAAAAACATACTGAAAACCCCTTCTCTGTTTTCCTCAGGAGAGGGGTTTTTTTCGTGGAGTGAAAACGCATGGGGAGGGGGTTCTGTCTCCGGTGAAAAAATGGGCGAATTAGACAAAGTAACCGGCGTGGCGACCCATCGGAAAAGCATAAAAAACAGGGGAAGGGAGGTGGAAATCTTTGGTTGGTTTTCTGTATACATTATCTTGCATGCGAAATAAGGTTGTGCTAGAATGATAGCGAGAGTGAGAATATGAGGAGCAATTTTAGGGGAAATGAGCGTATGGTTCCGCATATCAGGGTACACCTTTTGGATGTGCGCTTTTGTTGGGTAGTATATTTAGAAAAAAAGGTGAAGGTTATGAGCAAGTTTGAAAGTAATGTACAGTATATCAAATATCTGGTAAACAGGGAATGCGCGAGCCGCTTCTTCAATGGGGAGCTGGATAAGGAAATCAATATGGAAAAGGAGATTGCGGAAGCGATTATTCCGGGGCCAAAGGCATCCTTCCGCTGCTGTATTTATAAGGAGCGCCATATTATTGAGGACCGTGTGCGTCTGGTTCTGGAGCCGACAGAGGGCGACCGTGTAATCAACGTGCTGGATTCTGCCTGTGATGAATGTCCGATTGACCGTTTCGTGGTCAGCGATTCCTGCCGCGGCTGTCTGGGGCATAAATGTCAGGAGAATTGTCCGAGGCACGCCATTTCCATTGTAAACCACAGAGCATACATCAATCAGGAAATGTGTATCGAATGTGGACGCTGCAAGCAGGTCTGTCCCTTTGGTGCCATCAGTGAGGTTATGCGTCCGTGCATGCGTGCCTGCTCCGTCAATGCGGTCAAGATGGATGAAAACAGAAAAGCGATGATTGACCATGATAAATGTATTTCCTGCGGTGCCTGCGTGCAGCAGTGCCCCTTCGGTGCGATTGTGGATAAATCCTTTGTTATGAACGTGCTGAATCTTCTGCGCGATTCCTGGAACAACACAAGCTATCACGTTTATGCGGTGGTTGCGCCTGCGGTTGCCAGCCAGTATACAGGCATCAAGGTTGGGCAGGTGTTTGCCGGCATAAAGGAGCTTGGCTTCTATGATGTGGTTGAGGCGGCGATTGCCGGTGATATGGTTTCCGTTGAGGAAGCAAAGGAATTTGTGGAAACCATTGAGGAAAAGAAATGGAAAACAACCTCCTGCTGTCCTGCCTTTGTGGAATATGTAAGAAAAAATCACCCCGAATATATGGATCATGTGTCCACCGTGGTTTCTCCCATGATTGCCATGGCAAGAGCCATCCGTGCGAAGGACAGAAAGGCGCGTATTGTCTTTATCGGGCCCTGCACGGCGAAGAAGGTCGAAATCAAGCAGGATGACGTAAAGGGCGCAGTGGATTATGTGCTGACGTTTGAGGAGCTGCGTGCCATCCTTGACGCAAGAGGATTGGAGCTGGCGGAAATGCCGGAGATTACCGCAGGGGAGCCCTCCTCCTACGGACGGATTTTTGCAAGAACGGGCGGCGTGGCGGAAAGCGTGCGCCGTGTGGCAAAGCTGGAGGGCATTGAAACGGAAATCAACCCCATCCGCTGCAGTGGCATTGAGGAATGTATCAAAACCATGAAGCTGGCATCCTTTGGCAGATTGGAGGAAAACCTCATTGAAGGCATGGCGTGCAAGGGTGGCTGCACAAACGGCGCAGCGTCCATCTTTCATGACCAGAGAGGGATTCAGCGAGTGAACGATTTCAGCCGCCTTGCGCTGACGGATAACCCAATGGAAGGGATTCGCGGCTATGATATGGCAGGCGTGAATATGGAACGTGAATTTCCTGAGCTGGAAAAAATGAAGGAGGTTACCGCAGGCGAGAAAAAAGCCAAGAAGCAGGCGACCGCAAAAGCGAAAAAGGAAGCGATTGCGAAGGGCGAGATGGAATAACCCCTTTGTATACAGCATAAAAATAACCCCGAATTTCAAGCAGAACGCTTGGGTTCGGGGATTTTTTGCATAAAAGGAAAATAAAAAAGACCGAAGCGAAAACCTCGGTCTGAAATGAGTCATCCGGGACTCGAACCCGGGACACCTGGATTAAAAGTCCAGTGCTCTACCAACTGAGCTAATGACCCGCAACAAAAATTAGTATATCGCAGGAGCCGAGTTTTGTCAACAGCTTTTTTGGGAAAAGCAGAAGTTTTTTTATTTGTGCAAATTCTGTGCGATTTTGGGCGTATTTTTTCCGAACCTTAAAGAAATCGTAAGAGAAAGCAGTTTTTTTTGTCGGAAAAACGTGATATGCTATAAAAAATGTGTAAAGGAGACATAGGAAATGGAAGAATTTAACATTCTGGTTTGTGATGATGACCACAGCATTGTGGATGCGATAGAAATATATCTGAAGCAGGAAGGCTATCGTGTCATCAAGGCGTATAACGGCTTGGAGGCATTGAAGGCGTTGGAGGAAAACGAAATCCATCTGATTATACTGGATATTATGATGCCGCAGCTGGATGGGCTGCAAGCAACGGTGAAAATCAGGGAAATTTGCAATATTCCCATTCTGATGCTTTCCGCAAAATCCGAGGATACGGATAAGGTGCTGGGGCTGAATTTCGGCGCGGATGATTATATTACCAAGCCGTTCAACCCGCTGGAGCTTCTGGCGCGCGTGAAAAGCATGATGCGCCGCTATACCTCCTTGGGCAGCATTGCCGAGAAGAATAACGTGATTCGTATCGGGGATGTGGAGCTGGATAAGGACGCGAAGGAGGTGCGCGTAAATGGCAAGCTGGTGAAGATGACGGCGACGGAATACGGCATTTTGCAGCTTCTGATGGAAAACGCAGGGAAGGTATTTTCGATTGATGAGATTTACGAAAGGGTCTGGAATGAATCCTCCTTTTCGCCGGAAAATACCGTTTCCGTACATATTCGGCGGATTCGGGAGAAAATCGAAATTAACCCGAAGGAACCAAGATATCTGAAGGTGGTGTGGGGGATTGGCTACAAAATCGAAAAAATCTAAGCTGTATCGACTGAGATATAAGGGAATTGCGGTGTTTCTGTTTTTCACCTTTGCGGTGTCGATTTTCTTCTGCGGCATTGTGGGCGTGAATATTTCCAGAAACTGGAGCTGGGATGTCATCAATGCAGATACGGTCTATGATACGGAGGAATTCCGCGAGGCCTTCAGCCGTACGCTTGACCGAGCGGTGCAGGCGGATATTTATTATCAGAATGAAGACCGTGTTTCCAAGGGCGCAGCGGTTGACCGCAATGACCTGCTGAACGGCTTCAAGCGCTATTACGGCATTATCGACGGCATTATTACAGGCAATACGGAAATCAATGCCGCCTATGACGGGCTGCTTCTGCATGGAGAGATTCCCGAAAGCCTGCAAGGAAATTTGGAGGAATATCGGAATCTGGTGGAAAGCCGTCTGCCTGCTTATTATAAAATGTATATCCAGAGACAGCTGGATGAATATAAAAACTGCATCCGCTATCTGGAAGGAGTCAGAAACTTCCTATATTATGTAGAGGATGAAAACGGCAATGTTGTCGGCGGCAATGCCACGAAGGGCGAAATCGGTCAGGAGGCGCGCACGCTTGTGCTTTCCGCAGGCTTCAGCAGCGACCATCTGGGCGAAAATCCGTATTATTTTGATACCTACGAGAATCCTGTTCTGGAAAAAAGCAATTTCAAATTTTACGGCGCGATTCGTGACCCCCTGCTGCCGGGGGATGAATTTTATGACCTGTGGCAGGGCTTCGGCTTCGCAAAAAAGAGCATCCCGATTCTTTCCTGTGTTTCGGCGGTTTCCCTTCTGGGGATGCTGCTTTCCGTCATCTATCTGGTGCGGGTGACAGGGCAGACGGAGCGGCGCGGTAAAATTCAGCTTGGCATGGTAGACCGTCTGTATAACGAGGTGCATTTCCTTCTGGTGGCATTTTTTGGCTGCATTGCAGGCTTTACGGCGCATACCCTTGTGGATACCATAAGGCAGGGAGCGGTGCTGTTCTGGAATTACGTTTTCGCGACCATTCTGGGCGTGCTGTATCTGGTGACGGCGGCAATTCTGCTGAATTATCTGCTTTCCGTTGCAAGGCAGCTGAAAAATAAAAGCTTTTTCCGCAATACATGGATTTCTGTTTCCATCCGCAGGATGAGCGAGCTTTTCACAGGAAGCACCTTCCGCGGCTGGATGGTGATTGTCATGCTCTGCTATGCGCTAGGCAACTGCGTCATCATGGGCGTAATGGTGATGGCACCGTATTACGGCTACGCGGAGCTGGCGGTTCTGGCAGGCGTGGTGCTTGTGTGCTTCAATGGGCTTTGCATGTATTGGTTTGTGCGCGCACTGCGTTCCTTGAAGGAGATTATGATTTCCGTGAAGGAAAGCGCAAAGGGGAACTTTTCCTATCAATTAGATTTGAATAAGATTTCGCCCTCGTTCCTAAATTTTGCGGAGGATGTGGCGAATATTCAGGAGGGCTTCAAAAATGCCGTGGATGATGCCGTGAAGGGCGAACGGATGAAGGCGGAGCTGATTACGAATGTTTCGCATGATTTGAAAACGCCGCTGACCTCCATCATTTCCTATGTGGAGCTTTTGAAGCACGAAGACCTCAAAAACGAGCGTGCGAAGGGCTTTATTGCCGTGCTGTATGAAAAATCCTACCGATTAAAGCACCTGATTGAGGATTTGATTGAGGCGAGCAAGGCCTCCAGCGGCAATCTGGCCGTTGCGAAAATGCGCGTGGACTATAAGCAGCTGACCCTACAGGCGATGGGCGAGCTGGAGGATAAAACAAATGCGGCAGGGCTGACGTTTAAGCTCAGCTGTGACGAGCCTGTCTTTATTGATGCGGACGGCGGACACATGTGGCGGATACTGGAAAATCTGCTGTCCAATGTGATAAAATACGCCATGCGCAATTCCCGTATCTATGTGGATATTTTCAAAATGGACGGCTACGGCGTGCTGGTTATGAAAAACATTTCCGCAACGCCGATTGATTTTGACGAAACCAGACTGACGGAGCGCTTTGTGCGCGGCGATGCCTCCCGCACCACGGAGGGGAGCGGTCTGGGGCTTTCCATCACGCAGAGCCTTGCGGAAATACAGGGCGGCACCTTCGGGATTCAGGTGGATGGCGATTTATTCAAGGCAATCGTAAGTATTCCTCTTTGGGAGGAGGACGAGGAGGAGGAAAATGAGGTGGATACGCTGTGATTAACGCGTTTTATAAAAAATATCAGAAGCATTTTGATGTGAGCGAAAACAATTTTGCACATTTCGTGATGTGGAGCTGCGGCGGCATCTGCATCGGCTTTGTGATTGGGCTGGTGGGGATTGCGTTCCACCTTGCACTGGAATGGGCAACGGAATTTCGCACCGCGCACCCGATGCTGCTCTGGCTGCTGCCCTTCGGCGGTCTGGCGATTGTGCTTGCCTACCGTCTGGCAGGGCAGGAGAAGGACAGAGGGACGAATTTTATTCTGGTTGCGGTGCGTGCAAATGAAGCCGTGACGCTAAGAACTGCACCGCTGATTTTTTTCAGCACCGTCGTGACGCATCTTTTAGGCGGCTCGGCAGGCAGAGAGGGCGCGGCACTCCAGCTGGGCGGCAGCATTGCCTCCAGCTTCGGGCGGATATTTCAGCTGAATGAGCGGGAGGGGCGCATCATGACGATGTGCGGCATGGCGGCAGGCTTTGCGGCACTTTTCGGCACACCGCTGACCTCTGTTATCTTCGCGATGGAGGTTATCACCGTTGGGGTCATGCACTATTCCGCCATTGTGCCGTGCATCATTTCGGCACTCGTTGCGGCAGGGCTTTCGCAGGCTGTCGGGATTGCGCCGACTACCTTTTCCATCGCACATATTCCTGCAACGGTCGGCTTGGAAAACTGCTTTCGGGCGGCGGTGCTTGGCGTACTCTGCGCGGTGCTGAGTGTGCTGTTCTGCATTGTGATGGAGCATGTCGGGGGTGCATATCGCAGGATATTCAAAAATCCCTTTGTGCGTGTGTTCTGCGGCGGCTGTATCGTCATTGCGGCGACCTATCTGGTCGGGTGCAGGGATTACAACGGCGCAGGCATGAATATCATCACGCAGGCATTGCAGGGGGATGCGAAGGCGGAGGCATTCCTGCTCAAGATTCTTTTTACCGCGCTGACCTTAGGCGCAGGCTTTAAGGGCGGCGAAATTGTGCCCTCCTTCTTCATCGGGGCAACCTTCGGCTGTGTGGCAGGGCCATTGCTTGGGCTTTCCGCGCCGTTTGCGGCTTCGCTCGGCATGGCGGCGGTATTCTGCGGCGTAACGAATTGCCCGCTTGCGTCCATCATGCTCTGCATTGAGGTGTTCGGCTTTCATGGAATGGCATATTATGCACTCTGCTGTGCGGTCAGCTACATGCTTTCCGGCTATTACGGGCTGTATACCGAGCAGAAGATTATGTATTCCAAGGTAGAGCCGGAGTTTATCAATAAGAATGTGCATTAAAATGTGCATTGAATAAAAATGAATAAAATGATTTTATACAGTATTTTATACATTTTTTATATTGTATTTTGTATTGCATCCTGCAAAAACCGCAGGCGAAAGCGGTTGTTTCTCTTGAAAATATCGCGGTTCTGTATAAATTTTATAAAAAGAAAAGAGAAAAAAATAATTTATTGTGAAAAATGATTATTGTATTTTATGCACTTAAATAGTATAATTCCAATATCAAATATTACAGAAGAAAATCATTTTTAGGAGGAAGAGGACAATGAAGAAATTTATGAAGGGCCTTCTGGCTACAACAATGGTATTTGCAATGATGACTTCTCTGGCAGGCTGCGGCGGCGATGCGGCAACAGATGACAGCGCAGATGCAAAGAAGGAAACACTGGTTATGGCAACAAACGCAACATTCCCTCCGTATGAATATTACGAAGGTCAGGATATTGTCGGTATCGATGCGGAAATCGGTCAGGCACTGGCAGATAAGCTGGGCATGGATTTCAAAATCGAGGATATGGAATTTGATTCCATCATTCCTGCGGTAACAAGCGGCAAGGCAAGCATGGGTATGGCTGGCATGACAGTTACACCGGATCGTCTGAAAAGCGTAGACTTCTCCGATACCTACGCAACAGGCGTACAGGCAATCATCGTAAAGGAAGGCTCCGATATCACATCTGTGGATGATCTGTTCGCAGAGGGTGCTTCTCATAAAATCGGCGTACAGACAGGTACAACCGGTGACCTGTATACAACAGATGACATCGAAGGCGCAGGTCTGGGTACGGTAGAACGCTTCCAGAAGGGCGCAGACGCAGTTCTGGCGCTGACACAGGGCAAAATCGACTGCGTTGTTATCGATAACAACCCTGCAAAATCCTTCGTTGCGGCAAATGAAGGTCTGAAAATTCTGGATACAGAATATGCAGTAGAGGATTATGCAATCTGCCTGCCGAAGAACAGCCCTCTGACAGAAAAAATCAACACAGCACTGGCTGAGCTGACAGCAGACGGCACGATTCAGAAAATCATTGATAAATACATCAGCGCTGAATAATTTCAAGGTGAAAGGCTTTCAGGGGTGACAAAAAAACGTCACCCCTGTTTTATGGTTACAGGAAATGCAAGGGAGGAATTTTTGGAATGAGCCTGAAAGAGAAATTCGTATTCAACTTTATTGATGACGGGCGTTGGCACTACATTGTGGACGGGCTCAAGGTTACGCTTGAGGTAACCTTTTTTGCGGTGCTTCTGGGCATTGCGCTTGGCGTGATTATCGCAATCGTTCGCTCTACATACGATAAAAACAAAAGCTCGATGCGCGGCTTCAGTAAATTTATTGTGGTTCTGCTGAATTTCATCTGTAAGATTTATCTGACCGTCATCCGTGGGACACCTGTGGTGGTACAGCTGATGATTATGTATTTCATCGTTCTGGTATCCTCCAATAATAAGGTGCTGGTTGCGGTGCTGGCGTTCGGCTTCAACTCCGCGGCGTATGTTGCGGAAATCTTCCGCAGCGGCATTATGTCCATTGATGAGGGACAGTTTGAGGCAGGGCGCAGCCTTGGCTTCAATTATGTGCAGACCATGCGCTATATCATCATTCCGCAGGCGTTCAAAAACGTATTGCCTGCACTGGCAAATGAATTTATTGTGCTGCTGAAGGAAACCTCTGTTGCCGGCTACGTTGGTCTGGCAGACCTGACAAAGGGCGGCGATATCATCCGCAGCCGTACCTTCCAGGCATTCATGCCGCTGATTGGCGTTGCGGTGATTTATCTGGTGATGGTAATGTTCTTCACATGGCTGGTTGGGATTCTGGAAAGGAGGCTGAGAGACAGTGAGCGCTAAGGAAACACTGATTAAGGTTGAAAATTTACAGAAATATTATAAGGGCGGTGCGATTAAGGCACTGGACGGTATCAATACGGAAATCAAAAAGGGCGAGGTTGTTGTTGTCATCGGGCCCTCCGGCTCCGGCAAATCCACCTTCCTGCGCTGTCTGAACCTTCTGGAGGTGCCGACAGGCGGACATATCCTCTTTGAGGGGACGGACATTACGGATGAAAAAACAAACATCAATCTCCACCGTCAGAAAATGGGGATGGTGTTCCAGCATTTTAACCTTTTCCCCCACATGACGATTCTGAAAAACATGACGATTGCACCCATGAAGCTTCTGAAAAAGAGCGAGACAGAGGCAACAGAAAAGGCGATGGAGCTGCTCAAGCGTGTCGGCTTGGAGGACAGAGCGAATGCCTATCCCTCTCAGCTTTCGGGCGGACAGAAGCAGCGTATCGCCATTGTGCGTGCGCTTTGCATGGAGCCTGAGGTGATGCTGTTTGACGAGCCCACCTCCGCGCTTGACCCCGAAATGGTCGGCGAGGTGCTGGATGTTATGAAGCAGCTGGCGAATGATAGCATGACGATGGTTGTGGTAACGCATGAAATGGGCTTCGCGAAGGAGGTCGGCACACGCGTGATGTTCATGGCGGACGGCAAGCAGGTCGAGGAGGGCAGCCCCAAGGATATTTTTGAAAATCCCAAAAGTGAACGCCTGCAGCAGTTCCTGGCAAAGGTGCTGTAAGCATAAAAAAAGAAACAAAAAAGCGAAGGAGTATTCCCCAAAAGGGAGCTTCCTTCGCTTCTTTTTATATGTTTTCGATTTCCTCTGCGGATTTCAGCGGAATCCCTGCATCCGCAAGGGCTTGGGCAAACAGCCCCTTGCCGGGTATCTTTTTTCCGGAAAAGGAGCCGTCGTAAATCTCTCTGCATCCGCAGGAGGGACTGCGCGGCTGTAGGATGGCAAGGTCGATTTCCTCTGCCGAAAGGCGCGCCATGGTCTGCTCCACGCCGCGGCGGAAATATGCGGTCACATCCTCGCCGTTTTTGTTGACAGCACGCCCGTTTTGCAGCTCCACAGGCACACGAGGCACAGGCAGACCGCCCGTCACCTCCGGACAGACGGGGATAACCACATGCCCCTCAAGGAAATCCAGAACGGCTTGACTGCGGTTGTTGCCGCCGTTATATTTGCAATTTCGCCCCAAAAGACAGGCACTGACTGCGATTTTCATAAATATCCCCCCTCTTAAAAGCAATTCAGACGATATTGCAGGGTATTGAAGAACAGGGAAAGATGGTAGCCGTCCATGCAGGCGTGACTGATGGTAAGCGTGAGGGGAAGGGTAAATGCGCCATCCGCCTCGGTATATTTCCCGAAGGTGAGAAGCGGGAAAAGATTGGGCGCGCCGCCGTAATTAACGGGGCAATACGCCGTATAATCGAGCCAAGGCACGCAGGAGATGCAGAAGAAATTCGCAGGCTGTCCCTCCTTCACCTTGATGCCCTTTTTATCCTGATACTGCTCCGCGTCCGTGACAAGATTCTGATAAAAAGCGTCAAAATCCGCATCATATTCGCTCCAGACATCCGAAAAGGTCTTGTCATCCTCGTGGAAGATGGTGAAATTCGGGTTGAGGTAGGAATAATAGCCGGGGGTGCCGTTCTCGTCCACGGCGGTACACATTTCGGGGATGGACGCAATGACCTGTCCCGTCAGAGCGGCAAAGGCAGGGAAAAATTTCAGATTGCGCCGCTTCACCTCTGCCAGAAAATGCGTCACATCCATCCGCACGGTCATGCTGTTGACGGATTTGACAAAGCCCTTGGTATAATATTGAAAATGACTGCTCCTTGCCCAATCGGCAGGGAAGGGGGTAAAGGTTGCCTGTTTCATAATATCTCCTTAATATCTCAGTGTAACGGTTTTTGTTGCGCTGTTCCAGTCAAGCTGTGTGCCTTCGATTTCCATTATGCTCATCCAATCTCTGAGGGAAACGAACAATCTGCCGTCTTTCAACTCCGCAGGGGTGGAAAGCTGGATGGTTTCGGTGCCCTTTTTATACGTTGCTGCATTGGGGGTAAGCATCGTCAGCTTATCATTCACGAAGGTATAGGCTGCGTTTTCCGTTGCGCTCCATTTTACCTCCTGTGCAGGATTGGAAACCGCAAGCAGTGCGCGCAGGGGCAGCATGGTGTAGCCGTTTTTGATATAGGGGGCAACATCCGCGGTATGGGAAACTGCGCCGTTTTTCAGAATATCCGCCTTGCCGATGGTCAGCTGATAGGTATTTGTGGTTTTGGTTTCGTCCGTTTTGGTTTCGTCTGTTTTGGTTTCGTCCTTTTTCTCGTCCGTTTTATCGTCCTTCTTCACCTTATTCTTTGCGACCAGCTCAATGGTATCGTCAAATTCATCATAGGCTTCGGCATAATCGAACCAGTTTTCCCCCTGCTTGGTGGAAGAATTTTTGGTTACGAGAATACTGTTTTTATTGGCGTTGTCCTTCGGGAAGGTCACCTTTGCATCATCCTGCACGCTGATGATGGGGTTTTTGCCCTTCGCCTTTTCGATATAAATGACATGCCCATCGGGGTCTGCCGCAATTTCTACGCTGTCGTAGAAGGTAACAGGGCCCTGCTTTGCATAAATCGCACTGGCGGAATAGCTGTCCGTCACGATTTTCAGCTTTCCCTTGCCCTCGAAGGTCAGCTCACCCTCGCAGTAAATCCCGTTGCAATGATAGGAAAGGGTGTTCAGACTGTTATTGCTGCCCTTGACACGCACCGTGCTTTCATCGGGCAGATAAATCGCCGCGCGCTCCTCCAGCTTCCCCTGCGGAACAGTGAGGGAAAGGTTTTCAACGGTCAGCGTTTGGCTGCTTGCATCCCAAGCCCAGCCTGCGTCTGTATCCGCTGCATCCTCTGTCATGCTGCGGAAATCAAGGGGATTTTCCAAATCTGCCGCAAAAACGGCGGTAGGGCATGCGCCCATCAGAACTGCGGCGGAAACCACACCGCAAAGATATTTCTTCGTCATAGAGATTCCTCCTTTTTTTGCTTAATTTCTTCTAGTTTACCATGCCTGACGGAAAAAACCAAGACGGCAAGGCTTAATTTTATCTAAATGTTTGACGTTCAAACGGTTTTATTTGTTCCGCGGAGGGGATAAAAAATGCTGCTTTGTCGGAAAAGTTGAAAAAAACAAATGGTACATTCGGTAAAAGTATAGTATAATGAAGGGTAATCTAAAATGGGTGATTTATGTAAATTTGCGTGCCGCAAGGATAGAAACGGAGGATTGGCATGAAATATATCAAGGAACTGAGAGAGGGCGAAAATGTCATTGAGCATTACCTTTGCAAATCCAGAGCAAGCATGAAATCCCGCAACGGAAAGACCTATCTTTCCTTAAAATTGCAGGATAAAACAGGCATTGTGGATGCGAAGGTCTGGGATATGAATAAGGATATCCAGAGCTTTCAGGAAAATGATTTTATCAAGGTGGATGCGTTTGTAACGACATTTAATAACGAATTGCAGTTAAACGTCAAGCGGATTCGCCGCAGCCGCGAGGGTGAATATGACCCTGCGGATTTTATCCCCAGTACGGATAAAAATATTGACGAAATGTATACACAGCTGCTGGCGTATATCAAAACCATACAAAGCCCCTATATCAAGAAGCTGTTGGAGGAAATTTTCCTCAGACACCCTGTCATCAGCAAGGATTTTAAATATCATTCCGCGGCAAAAACCATGCACCACAGCTTCCGCGGCGGTCTGGTGGAGCATACGCTTTCCGTCACGCAAATCTGCGATTTTATGGCACCGCGCTATGAATTTGTGGATAGAGATATTCTCGTTGCCTGCGCCATGCTGCATGATGTCGGGAAGATTATGGAGCTTTCCGATTTCCCCGAAAACGATTATACCGACGAGGGGCAGCTTCTGGGACATATCTTCATCGGGGCAGAGCTGATTCGGGATACCGCGGCGAAAATCGAGGGCTTTCCGCAAAAGCTTGTCATGCTGCTGATGCACTGCATCCTTTCCCACCACGGCGAGCTGGAATATGGTTCTCCCAAGGTGCCCGAAACCATCGAGGCCTTTATTTTGCACTGCGCCGACAACATGGACGCAAAAACGAAGATGTTCGAGGAAATGCTTGCCGCAGACAACACACAGGGCAGCTGGGCGGGGTATCACCGTATGCTTGCCAGAAATATTCGTAAGAGTGATTATAAATGATAGAAAGAGAAACCATATCCGCACACGAAATCAATAAATATGACTACTGCCCGTATCAGTGGTATTATGAACGGCTCTACGGCAGGGCGGAGCTGCGGCGGCTTTATACAGAGAGAAACGCACGCCTGCATTTAGAGGATAGTCTGAGTGCCAACTTCCGTAAGGGCGAGGGCTATCATCAGAGGAGCTATTTTCTGCTGCGTCTGCGGCGGATGGCTTGGAAGCTCGCCGTTCTGCTGTTTGCGGCGGCGGCCTTCGGCGGATATGTATGGGTGAAATACAGTGGAATGGGTTAAAACAATCGGAAACGGCTTCGGCACGGCGGATTTGGTGCTGCTCTGCGTGGCAGTGCTGTTGGCGGTGCTTTTGTGCATCAGGCATGGCAGACCTGCGTTAAAAAAGCTGACCGCAAGGGATGATATCCCCGGCTATGCGCTCCTGTATGCCGACCGAAAGCAGGATAAAAACAAGGATTTCGGCAGGCTTCTGTATTCCGCGAAATACGATTTGCAGGGCAGACCCGATTATGTCTTTTGCAGTCGGCTTCTGGGGCGTATCGTTCCCGTGGAGCTGAAAAGCGGCTGCATCGGTGAGGCGGAGGAGCCACACCACGGCGATTTTTTGCAGCTTGCGGCGTATTTCCTGATTCTGGAGGATGTCTATGGCAAAAGACCTGCCTATGGGCGGCTCGTGTATCGGGATTATATGTTTGAAATCAAGAATACGGCGCGCGTCCGTAGGGAGGTGCTGAAGACCGTGCAGGAAATGCGGCAGATGCTTCGGGATGGAATTGCAGAGCCGAAGCCGAGCTTTGCCCATTGCCGCCCCTGCGTCTGCAACGGAACGGTCTGTCAGTTTTCGGAAACAGAAATAGAAGGAGTAAATGATGATTCCTGTAGAGAAGAATAAAACGTATGAAATCAAAATAGCTGCACTGGGCAGTAATGGCGAGGGCATCGGGCGGATAGAGGGCTATACCGTCTTTGTAGAGGGGGCATTGCCGCCAGAGACCTGCCGTGTGCTGATTGTAAAGACAAGAAAGCATTTCGGCTATGGCAAGCTGCTGGAAATCCTGAGCCCCTCGCCCGACCGCAGAGAGCCCTGCTGTCCTGTTGCGAAGCAGTGCGGCGGATGCCAGCTGCAGCACCTTTCCTATGCGGCGCAGCTTGCGTATAAAACAAAGGAGGTGCAGGACGACCTCGAACGCATTGGCGGCATTACGGACGTGACCGTAAGACCTGCCATCGGCATGGATGAGCCCTGGCGCTACCGCAATAAGGCACAGTTCCCCGTGGGGCAGGGCAAGGACGGCTGTGCCATCGGCTTTTACGCCAAACGCAGCCACCGCATTGTGGATACCAAGCAGTGTTTTTTGCAGAATGAACGGAACGATGCCATTGTTGCCCTTGTGCGCGATTTTCTGAATGAATTTCAGATTCCTCTGTATGATGAGGAAACACACACAGGGCTTGTCCGCCATATTCTGACACGCATCGGCAGAAGCAGCGGCGAGGTGATGGTCTGCATCGTACTCAACGGGAAAAGACTGCCGCACAGCGAGGTACTGGTGGAACGCCTGCAAAGGATAGAGGGCATGGTCTCCATTGTGCTGAACGTGAATCGGGAGAAAACAAACGTCATCCTCGGCAGAAAAATCATCACCCTTTGGGGGAAGGATACGATTACCGATTCGCTTGACGGCATCGAATTTGAGATTTCGCCGCTTTCGTTCTATCAGGTGAACCCCGTGCAGACAGAGGTGCTGTATGAAAAGGCTGTGGAGCTGGCGGATTTAAAGGGGGACGAAACGGTGCTGGATTTATACTGCGGCATCGGGACGATTTCTCTTTTCTTCGCAAGGAAGGCAAGGCAGGTGTTCGGGGTGGAGATTGTGCCCGAAGCCATTGCGGACGCGAGGAAAAACGCGGAGCGAAACAACATCACCAACGCAACCTTTGCCGTCGGCGCGGCGGAGGAGGTCATCCCCAGACTGTATCGGGAGGAGGGCATTGCGGCAGATGTGGTTGTGGTTGACCCGCCCAGAAAGGGCTGTGATGCACGCCTCTTGGAAACCATCTTGCAGATTGCACCCGAAAAGGTCGTGTATGTTTCCTGTAACCCTGCGACACTCGCACGGGATTTGGCTGTGCTTGCGGCGGGCGGCTACCATGTGCGCGAGGTGCAGCCTGTAGACCAGTTCCCTCATACAAATCATGTGGAGACCGTCTGTTGTCTACATCGGGTGAATTCGTAGAAGTGCTGAATTTCAGGCACTTTGCGAGGTATATGAGTTTCGCACCGACAGGCAAACAGGGACGAAAAAAACAGATTATGGATGGTATAGAGGTGTCTGTAGTTTTGCATGTGGTATGAGTAGACACATAAAAGTTGATGTAACATTTCAATCTGAATATCGAGGATAAGAGTGAAAAGGACGCTTGTTTTCAGAGTTTTTCTGGAAGGTAAGAGTCCTTTCTCTTTTGCACGGAACAGGAGGAAAAATCAAATGGTAAAAAAGAAAGCGATGTGTTCATTACAGACTGACGTGCCGGGTGCAGACATTGGAATGATTAAAATAAGGGAATTGCATGACTTCAAAGAACATCCATTTAAAGTAGAACGAAATCAGGAACTCTTTGAGTTGCGCAGAAGTATTCAGCAGGAAGGTATACTGGTGCCGCTGCTGGTCCGTAAAAATCCGGATGGAGAAGGATTTGAAATCATTGCAGGGCATCGAAGAAAAGAAGCTGCCCTCTGGGCAGGAATCAAAGAAGTTCCGGCTATCATCTGTACGATGGATGATGATCAGGCAGTCATCGCAATGATAGACAGTAACTTACAGAGAGAAAAAATTCTGCCGAGTGAAAAAGCCTTTGCTTATAAGATGAGGTTACAGGCAATGAACCGGCAGGGAAAAAGAAAGGAATTATCTTCGGACCCATTGGAACCGAAGTGTATTAAGGAAATGGTTGAGATATCTTTATTAGAAGCGGATGTCTCTGAAAATGGCAAGGTAAATATTAAAAAGACGGATTCTGCAGGCGGTTATCGGAGCAATGAACAGCTTGCCCGGATGGTGGGGGAAAGTGTGACCCAGATTAAGCGTTATATTCGTCTCACAAACCTGATACCGAAGATTTTGGATATGGTTGACCGGGAATTGCTGGCAATCCGTTCTGCAGTGGAAATTTCATTCCTGACAGAAGAAGAACAGTATGAGCTTCATGCTGTAATGGAACTGGAACAGTGTATTCCGAATATTTCACAGGCCAACCGGTTAAAGAGGATGAGCCAGCAGAAACAGCTTGATATGGACATGATTTATGATATTCTTCAGGAACTCAAGCCTAACCAGAGGGAACAGGTAAAAATTCCTTTTGACCGGATTGGAAAGTATTTTCCACCAGATTATACACCGGCTCAACAGGCAGATCTGATCGAAAAACTACTGAAAGGATGGGCACATCAGAATAAGAAAAAAGATGTTCAACAGGAAATATAATGGAAAGAGAGGGTAGAGTTATGGAACTGAATTATAAAAATGTGAATGGGTATTTGCTGCCGGAACTGGAATATAAATCTGGAGAACAGATGTTGCATATCGGAAAATACGGATTCTTGCGCAGGGATTACCTGAAAAACTGCAAACGGGCAAAATATCAGGTGATGCTTTTAAAAGATACGCTTGGCGAGCATTTGTTGGAAATTGACCGGGTAGCAAAGGAGCGGGAAGAAATTATACTGAAACAGCTGGAAAAGAGCGATCCTTTGCCTGATAAGGAGGATGACCAGATGGCATGGGTAAGAGCAGGCAATCGGCATAGGGCAATTGCAGAGGAAATGATTTTGGCGGAACTGATTTACGTTTCCTAAAAGAAAAGATAAACAAAATAAATAGGAGATACGGCACAGGTCATGAAAGGCTTTGTGCCTTTTTTATTGGAGGTGAAGCTATGTCACAGGTGTTCCGGGTGGAGCGGACGAAGAATTTTACAGTTATGAGCAATCATCATTTCAAGAATAAGAAACTCTCTTTAAAGGCAAAAGGCCTTCTTTCTCTGATGCTGAGTTTGCCAGATGACTGGAATTATAATATGAAGGGGCTGGCATCTTTAAGCAGGGATGGGATTGATTCTGTAAGATCAGCGATAAAAGAATTAGAACATCATGGATATGTGGAGAGACACAGGATCAGGTATTGTGACGGCTGTTATGGGGATACGGAATATATTGTCCGTGAAGTACCTTCGGGGAAGGGAAATGAATGAGCAGATATGAAAATATGCAATACAGGTTTTACAATCTGGATACATCAGACCATAGGAAATCACTGTATGGGTTATTCCCATCTGGGAATGTCAGGCCATAGGAGAAGCCTATGTGGGAAAAACCTGTGCAGGATCATGGGACACTATTAAGTATGTAAAAAACTTAATATTAAAGAATTAATGAAAGAGATAATAAAATATTTATCTTATCAAAGAGCGTAAGTATTAATTTGGTTCAAAAAAATAAAGGAGAAAGATAATATGAGAATGATGAAAAATAAGGAAAATCAGATAATTACAGTGATTGGTGTGGATCACGGATATGGAAACCTGAAAACAGCCTGCAGATGTTTTCAGGCAGGTGTAACCAGATATGAAAAGGAGCCTACATTCCAGAATAACCTTCTGGTTTATCAAGGAGTGTATTACCAGATTGGAGAAGAACACAAGGAGTTTCGGGCAGAAAAAACGGAGGATGAGGACTATTACATCCTTACACTTGCGGCTATTGCCAGTGAGTTGGAAAGTAAAGGGGTGGATCAGGCGAAAGTACATCTGGCTGCCGGACTTCCGCTGACATGGGTGAGCAGTCAGAAAGAAACTTTCCGTGATTATCTGCTTCAGAATGCAGTGGTGGATTTTGTGTTTCGTGGAAAAGCTTATCATGTAGAGTTTATCGGGGCAGATATTTTTCCACAGGGATTTGCAGCTGTCGCATATCATCTGCAGGAATTTATGGGAATCAATATGCTAGTGGACATCGGAAATGGGACAATGAATATCATGTATATCAATAATTCACGACCGGTAGAAAAGAAATGTTTTACTGAAAAATACGGGACACATCAATGTGTGCTGGCTGTCAGGGAACAGTTATTAAGGAGGATGGGAGCAGTAGTGGACGATCTGGTCATTGAACAGGTGATCCGAAAAGGAACAGCAGATATCGGGGAAAATTATCTGGATGTTATGAAAGCGGCTGCAAGAGATTATACAGCAGAAATCTTTCGAAAACTGAGGGAACACGAATATAATCCGGAATTAATGCGGCTGTATGTAGTCGGAGGCGGTGGCTGTATGATCGAAAACTTTGGAGATTATGTCAGGAACCGGGTAACCATTATCCATGATATCTGTGCAGCGGCAAAAGGTTACGAGATGCTGGCAGTCAGAAAAATTCAGAAGAATGGAGGCAGACTGATATGAGTATGAGAAAGGAACGGAAAATCATCAATACAAATATCCGCCTGAATCTGCTGGACGAGGCAGACCGTCAGGCTTGGGAGTATTTACAGACCATGAACAGGAAAAAGTATAAATCCTATACACGGGCGGTAGTAGCTGCTGTGAATGATTATTTTGGTCGGGAATATGAGAAGGAAGAAGATCCTTACCTGGAGACTCGGGAAAAGGAAGATGCGTTTCTGAGACAGGTGCAGAACGCTATCAAAGAAGGGGTAAAAGAATCGGTTCCTATGTTACTTGCGAAAAATCTCATGGAGCTGCTGCATCCGTATATGAATGGTGTCGGAAAGCCGTTTGTGCAAGAAAAAGAAGAGACTGTTTTTGCTGTTGATTCAATGGATAGGGAACAGGAAGAAAATGCAGATGCGGCATTAGATTTTGCAGACAATTTTTAAAAGAAAATAAAAAGAGCAGGAAAAAATGCCCGGCATGAGAAGCCGGGCAGAAAGAATCTATTGATTTCCATCCTTTTTACGGGGGTAGGGGCGTTTGTCATCTGTCAGTTCAAGCAGATAATCAACGCTGGTTTTATGAAATTTGGCCAGTTTGATCAGGATTTGTGTGGGAATGTCTACATCGCCGCATTCATAATTACTGTAAATACGCTGGCTGCAATTTAAGATCTCGCCCATTTGTTTTTGTGTGAGATCACGATCCTCTCTTAGATTTCGGATTCTACTATACATTATTTTCACCTCATGGATTCATAATATCTTAGCGAAATATTCACTATTGATATTTAGCGAAAAAATCGCTAAACTTATTTTTGAGGAGGTGTAAAGATGGGAACTAAAATGTGGAAATTTTTAAAAGGGATGTTTTGTACCGCTTTATTTTGCGGATATTTTTATGTCCTATTCGTTAATCTTGTGTGTGGATTTTCCATGAGTGGAATAGAATCCAGATGGGATGCTTTGAAGGTGTTGGTTTGTGCCTTTCTTATGGCTGCAGGTTTGCCAGGGGTGATCTGGTATCAGCACCATCGTATTGAGAAATTGGAGAAAGAGTTGGAAGAGCTTCAGCACTTTTGAAAAGTGGATCTGTTTGGATGGAAGTTTAACAGAATTTGATGAATGGACAATTGAATAATAGCAGTAAAAGATCATAGCAGTTGAAACAATTTTCCGGGGAAAAAACGGTTATTGTTTTTAACTGCTATTTTTGTCCTTCGGTAGTGGAAAAGAGTGCGGTGAACAGTAGAGACTGGCAGGATGTACAAAAAGTACAGGCAGATATATCTGGTTAGGTGCCGGATACGGCACATGATTGTCCGGTACTGCGCACCGGAGTGGGATGCCCAAAAGACATTCCGGAAATAGAAATTCTCTGGAAAGGTGAGAACTTCTATTGCCTTTATATCCTTTTTGCATCCCACAAAACCACTGTCATCTTCCTGCCTTTCTTTTATTTGTGTGAAGAGGAGCAGAAGCAATCAGCACGTATGGAATGGCAGAAGATGACAGGCAAGTTTCGCAAAGTGGCAAGCCACTATGCACCGGAATCAGCCAAGGGGCTGTTCCTAAACTTGCCAGAGGACGCTGTCCCTTGGAACCCTGGCCGCCAATGCTATGAAGTTCTGTTCCTGAAATGTCCACCGGACATTCCATTCACAGATTCATAGATTGACTAGGGCTTTGCCCTGCACCCACCAAAGGGGAAGATTTCATTTCCCCTTATGGAATTCCCTCGTAGTTGGAAGTGCATGAAAATAACAGTGTAGATTATAGAAGGAGTGAAAGGATTATGAGAAAAAGAAACCATACCGTTACGATACGGATGAATGAGAAAGAATATGCCCTGCTTCAGCAAAAGATCAAAGCATCGGGTCAGACACAGCAGGCAGTGATACTTGCCGCAATTGAAAATGTGGATCTAATGTCAGCGGAGGTAAAAGAGGAATTGAATGTATTAAATCAAAGGCTTGGGGAAACAAACCATCTGCTGCGAGGTGCAACAACCAATATCAACCAGATCGCACATCATATGAATGCTGGCAGTTTTTATCCCAGAGCAGATGTGCTGAACAGTCTCAGTGAAAACATATCGGGGTATCGGAAGGAGTGTGAAACGATATGGCAATCAATAAGACAATTAATAAGCGGACAAATTCCCATGGGGCAATGAGAAACTGTATTGAGTATATCCTGCGGGAGGGAAAAACGGAGCAGCATCTTGTTCATATTATTGGGCCGTATCCGTATGAAAAAGTAAATTATGATCTGGTATATCAGTCATTTTTAGCGGAAAAACGATTATGGGGGAAGGATTCCGGTCGGATGTATTTCCATAATGTGATTTCCTGGCATAAAGATGAGAAAATCACACCTGAGCAGGCTTTGGAATTTGGAATAGAATTTGCTGAAAAGTGGTTTGCCGGTTTTCAGACCGTTGTCAGTGTTCACAAGGATAAAGACCATATTCACTGCCATATAGTTACTAATTCTGTAAGCTACGAAAATGGGAAAAAACTGCATAATTCCAGAAAAGATCTGGAACGTATGAAGCGGCTGACGAATCGGATGTGCCGGGAACGTGGACTCTCCATAGCGGAAAAAGGCAAGCATTTTGATGGCAGTCAGATTGAGAACGGAGAAGTGACCGCATGGAGCAAAGACAAATACAATCTGTTTCGTAACCATGCAAAGGATAGTTATGTGGCAGATTGTGCCATGGCTGTGCTGAATGTGATGGAGTATTGCACCAGCCGGGAGCAATTTATCAGAGAAATGAAGAATGCAGGATGGAGCGTGAATTGGACAGAGAAAAGAAAGCATATCACGTTTCAAAATCAGGAAGGGAAGAAGGTACGTGACAGTAACCTTTCTAAGACTTTTCATTTAAAAATCAGTAAGGGGGAATTAGAGGATGAATTTATCAGAAATGAACAAAAAGAAAACTATGGTATCCACAGATATGACACAGTTGATGCCGATCTCACACGATACTATCGACAAGTGGAAGAAGCTGTCGCAGGAACAGGCGGAGGCCCTGTCGAATGTGACTGCAGAGAGGGACGAATTATTGAAAGCCCAGACAAAAGATCGAGAATTGATACAGAAATGTATGGAACGAATCGGAGAGTTTCGAGAAGGGATTCGGAGTCTCTCATCCGAAAATCAGAAGCTGCAAGACGAGCTTCAGAAGTTAACCGAGGAAAATCAGAAACTGCAAATCGAATTGTCCAAAACGCAGAATATCAGTCAGTATCTGCAGAGAAGCAACGACGATCTGCGGAACAGGAACGGATTGCTGAGCAGGAAAGAGCAAGAGCAGCTCGAAGAAAGAATAAGAGACATTCAGAGCCAGAACTGTAAGCTGGAGAAGCTGGTCGTAATGTCTTCAGTGGAGGCTGTTGAAGTAGCACTGGAAAAGAAAAAGGAGGCGGAACAGAAAATGCGTAATGCGGAGAAACAGGAACGATTAGCAAAGAAGAATGTAGAGACTACAGTGAGAAAAATAAAAAAACAGACCCAAAAGAAAGTGGCAATGGTGAAGAAAAGGGAAGAATTCTGGAAATACAGTTTTTGGATTATGACGATGGTTGTGTTTGCAAGTTGTTGGTTTAAGTATTTCATAATTTAGGGATAGCAGTGAGCATGTTCATATAAAGGAACAGTCAGAATTGTCTTCTGAAATCTATATGTTGGCACAGGCTGTTCAGGAATATGAAAAGCCTGTTGTTATGTTCAATGAGTTTATCGGAAAAATACTTATTCATGATCGTGATTGCAAGGGAGGATGAGATAGCTAATGGATACTATTTGCTTTAACTTTGTCGGGTATTTTGTTCCACCCGAATTTGGATAAGTTGTGCCGACATGGGAAGAGGTAGAAGAAATCCGAAAGTGCGAAGAATGCAGAGAAAGATTTCGTCAAAACTATCTGAAACGAGAGAGTAAGAAGAGGTGGACGGATAAAAAAGCAAAATATGTAGTTGTTGAGTTTCAAAATCTATGATAAAATAAATATGATTTTGTTTTTGGTTTTCCCGGTCTATATGATTGTTGATAAAGTTGTATATAAAGAATGTGAGAACTAAGAATTATTTCTCATTCATTTTAGAGAATGGAAAATATAGCAGATATAATGAAAATGTGGGAAAGATTATAGAAAGTAACTGATAAATAAAATATAGAGGGTGTGCCCATAAAAAATGGAAGACTGCCAAAAAAGAATCTTTTACAGGTTCTTTTTTGGTAGTCTTTTTTGGAGGAAAATATGTATTTAATGATTGATAATTATGATTCTTTTGTACATAATCTTGTTTGTTATTTTAGAGAATATGGAGAAAATATTTATTTAGTGCGTAATGATAAAATTACCATAGAGGAAATTAATGATTTCCTGAAGCAAGGTATTCTGGAAGGAATTATTATTTCACCAGGACCCAAAAGTCCAGAAGACTGTGGGATATGCAAGGAAATTATATTAAATATGGCAGGTAAAATTCCAATTCTTGGTGTTTGCCTTGGGCATCAGATTATTGGACATGTCTTTAGAGCCAAGGTAAAAAAAGGTCCCAAACCAATGCATGGAAAGGTTACAAAAATATATCATCATCAAAAAGCTCTTTTTGACAGACTTCCGGAATCATATACCGTGACAAGATATCATTCTCTGATTGTCAGTGATGAGAATTTTCCGGACATTCTGGAAATCGATGCCCGCTCAGAAGATGGAATTATTATGGGAATACATCATAAAACTTATCATATTTATGGAGTTCAATTTCATCCCGAAGCTGTTTTGACAGAATATGGACATGAATTATTGGGAAACTTTATGAAAATATGCGAAGAATGGAAGAAAAAATATGAAGACAAAGATTTATAAACTGGATTTTTATAGAAAATCAGAAGATATTTTTGAACAGTATAAATGTGAACCTATGGCTATTTTTTTAGATTCTTCTCTGGAAAATCAGCTAGGCAGATACTCCATTATTGGCTTGAAACCCTATTTGATTTTAAAAGAGAACGATGGGATTTTTTACAAGAATGATGAGCCTCAAGAGGAAACTTTTGAACAGGGAATACAAAAATATTTGAAGCAATATAAAGAAGACAATCCCACAGATTTACCGTTGATTTCAGGGGCATTAGGTTATTTTTCCTATGATTATGGAAGAAAATTTGAGGGTATAAGAAGCCGTCATCCTAAAAAATTACAGATACCGGAAGTGCTGTTTGTCTTTTATGATGTTTTGATTATTGAAGATAAAGTTAAAAAAATACTTTATATTACAGCAAGAGGGGAAACAGAAAATGCAGAGAGTGTGGTAAAAACCTTGAAGCAGGAAATAGAAAAATGTGCATCTGTGAAAATTCCTCTTAGGCATAAGGAACAGGCGGAATTTTATCCTAATTTCACAAAAGAAGAATATAAAACAGCCATTGATAACATGATTCATTATATTATAGAAGGGGATATTTATATTGCAAATATGACGCAGCAGCTGACAGTTGACAGCAAAAAAAGTCCCTATGATGTCTATCGTTATCTAAGAACGTATAATCCGGCTCCGTTTGGCAGTTTCTTTCAGTGCGGAGACTTTCAGATCATCAGTGCATCTCCGGAACGGTTTTTAAAAATCAATAAAAATAATATAGAAACACGTCCGATCAAAGGCACCAGAAAGAGGGGAGAAACAGAGGAAGAAGATATTTCTTTACGGGAAGAACTGCGAAATTCATCAAAAGATCGCAGTGAGTTGTTGATGATCGTAGACTTGGAAAGAAATGATTTAAATCATATATGTATTCCGGGAAGTGTAAAAGTAACGGAACATTTTGCAATTGAGACGTATGCAACGGTTTTTCATTTAGTGACAACTATTGTGGGGAGATTAAAAGAGAATATAAACACACACGATTTATTAAAAGCAGTTTTCCCAGGCGGCTCTATAACCGGAGCACCTAAAATACGGGCAATGGAAATCATTGATGAATTGGAACATGACAGACGAAATTTATATACAGGATCTTTAGGTTATTTTTCCTTTGACGGCAATTGTGACTTTAATATTATTATTCGAACCGCAGTTTATCAGGACCACAGATATTATCTGGGGGTAGGCGGCGGAATCACGTGCGAATCAGATTTAGAATTTGAATATGAAGAAACTTTACAGAAAGCGAAAGCCATTCTGGAGGCCCTTTGGGAGGAAGAGTCATGCTTATAAAAGATGAGGGATATTACTTTGGAATCGGGGCATTTGAAACCATTGCTTTGGAAGAGGGGGTGCCACAATTTTTAGACCAGCATTATAAACGCTTGCTGGATACGCTTAAGTTTTTGGGGATACAAAGAGACTTGAATGAAATAAGAGAACAGGTAAATCAAGTATTAGAAGATGAAACAATAAAAAAAGGGAGAAGGGTTTTAAAAATTACTGTTTCAGAAAAAAATATAGACATTGGCATAAGAGATAACAGGTATTGCAAAGAAGATTATGAAAAAGGATTTCTGACTGAATTTTCAAAGATAAGAAGAAATGAGACATCTCCGTTTACATATCATAAAACCTTAAACTATGGGGACTGCATTACGGAAAAAAGAAATGCTCAAAAAAAAGGAATTCAGGAACCGGTCTTTTTGAATACCAAAGGTCAGATTGCAGAGGGGGCGACTACCAATGTATTCTTTATAAAAGAGAAAAAAATCGTTACACCTGCCCGAGTTTGCGGTATGCTTCCTGGTATTATCAGGGAGTATTTAATTCAAACTTTTGAAGTAGAAGAAAAAATAATTTTACCAAAAGATGTGGAACAGTATGATGAAATGTTCCTGACAAATTCTATACTGGGAATTATGCCGGTAAGAAAGCTGGGAGACTATACATTCCCTAGTATGGAATATGGAAAAAAACTGAAGAAAAAATTCATTGGATTATAAAAATATTTGTAAATAGTGTAAAATGTATTGAGTTTCAGGAAAAAGAATCCTATAATGAGACGGAAAATATCATCTCAGATAGGAGAAAATAAAAATGAATTACGAAAGAGCAAGAGTATATTTGGACGAAATGTCCAAATACGGAAGTGTACTTGGCTTGGAGAGTATGAGAGCACTGTTGGACAGACTTGATAATCCCCAGGATGAACTGAAGTTTATTCACATTTCCGGAACGAATGGCAAGGGGTCTGTGCTGGCATACCTGTCCACAATCCTGAAAAATGCAGGATATTGTACAGGAAGATATAGCTCTCCCGCACTTTTTTCTTATCGTGAGAGAATCCAGGTGAACGATGAAAAGATAGAAAAGGATTCTCTTGCCAAACATATTACAACAATTTCCCATGTGGTAGAGGACATGAGAAGGGAGAAGGAACCTATACCTACCGTGTTTGAAATTGAGACAGCGTTGGCGTTTATGTATTTTAAAGAGAAGAAGTGTGACATCGTAGTTCTTGAAACGGGAATGGGCGGAGCTTTAGATGCAACAAATGTGGTAAACACAACGATTTTAGAAGTTGTCACGCCAATAGGCATGGATCACATGAAAGAACTGGGCAATACACTGGAAAAAATAGCACGTCAAAAAGCCGGAATTATTAAAGAAAATACCAGAGTAGTAACAGCTGCACAGAAAAAAGAAGCTAGAGACGTGCTGAAACAAGTTTGTGCAGAGCGGAAATGTTTTTTCCGCGAAGTGGATCCTTCCTGTTTCGAAGATATTCATTATGGATGGGATTGTCAGAGCTTTTCCTATAAAAAGTGGAAAAACGTTCGGATATCTTTGGCTGGAAAATTTCAAATTCAAAATGCGGCGTTGGCCTTAGAAGCAGTAGAACAGCTGAGAGAAGAAGGATTTTTATTGTCAGAGAAACAGATTTATGACGGGATGTTTGATACAAAGTGGAAAGGCAGATTTACTGTGATATCCCGGGAACCGGTTATCTTGTTGGACGGTGCCCATAATCCTCAGGCAGCGCAGGCTTTGAGAGAGTCACTGGAAATGTATTTCGGTGATAGAAAAATTTATTATGTTTTTGGTATGTTTGAAGATAAAGACTATAACAAGGTTATAGAGATTACAGCTCCATTGGCACAGCATATTGTTACCGTAGAGACCCCTCATAATCCAAGAGCTTTATCTGCAGAGCAATTGAAGCAAAAGGTGGAATTAGTGAATCCATCTGTAGAAGTATCGGCAAGTATAGAAGATGCTATCGGAAAAAGTTTGGATTTAATGGGCAAAGAGGATATATTGGTAGTTTTTGGCTCGTTATCGTTTTTACAATTGGCGGAAAAAGCAGTAGAGGAAAGAGGGAAGAAAGATGAATAAAGAAAAAATACAAGAAGGCGTAAAGCTGATTTTAGAGGGAATCGGTGAGGATATTAACAGAGAAGGGCTTTTAGAAACTCCGGACAGAATTGCAAGAATGTATGAAGAATTGGCAGCCGGATATACAGACTGTGCAGCTGAGCATCTGAGAAAGCGGTTCCATGTGGATAATAATGATATGGTCATGGAAAAGGAGATTCCATTTTATTCTTTTTGTGAGCATCATATGCTGCCATTTTATGGAACTGCTGCGATTGCCTATATTCCTGATGGAGAAGTAGTGGGGCTTAGTAAAATGGCTCGTACCTTAGAGGTCTTTGCAAAACGTTTACAGCTGCAGGAGCGTCTGACAGCGCAAATAGCTGATGTATTTATGGAAGAACTGAAACCTCATGGAGTGATGGTATTGATAGAGGCGGAACATATGTGCATGACTATGCGGGGAATAAAAAAACCTGGAACAAAGACGGTTACGGTTGTTACAAGAGGCGTTTTTGACGGAGACGAAAAGCTTCAGAACCAGTTTTATCGTATGCTGGAAAGGAGATAGGATGAAACGGAACAATAAAATTTGCAGTCATCCTGTCTGGAAAAAATATATGTTGGAACTGGAGGAACTGGAAAAAAGCCGTATCTTCTGTAAACATGGCATCGAACATTTGTTAGATGTGGCAAGAATCGCGTATATTAAAAATTTGGAAAACAGTTATAATATAGAAAAAGAACTGATTTATGCGGCAGCTCTGCTTCATGATCTGGGAAGGAGCCTGCAATATACACAGGGAATCCCTCATGAGAAAGCAGTAATTCCTTTAGCAAAGGAAATTCTGGAGGACTGCAAGTTTGCTCCAGAAGAACAAGAAGAGATTCTTGCAGCTATTGCCTGTCATAGGGCTAAGGAAAATCAGGAGAACAGGGGCTTATCAGAACTACTTTATTGGGCGGACAAGCAGTCCAGAATGTGCGGATTTTGTAAAGCATCGGCAGAATGTAACTGGAGCGAAGAGAAAAAAAATCATTTGTTATTTTTATAAAGACAGAAAGAAGGCAATCATATGAAAATCGGTAATGAGTATTTTGATATAAAGAAAGAATGTTATGTTATGGGTATTTTGAATGTGACGCCGGATTCTTTTTCAGACGGAGGGAAATGGACGGATCGGGATAAGGCTCTGCAGCATGTCTCTGATATGATAAAAGAAGGTGCTGCCATTATTGATGTAGGAGGAGAATCTACACGTCCAGGACATACACAAATAACCATAGAAGAAGAAATTGAGAGAGTTGTACCTGTGATTCAAATGATAAAGGAAAACTTTTCTGTTCCGGTATCTATTGACAGTTATAAAAGCCCGGTTGTGGAGGCTGCTTTAAAAGCAGGTGCAGACCTGGTGAATGATATCTGGGGATTAAAGTATGACAGGAGAGTAGCCGATCTGATTGCAGAATATCAGGTTCCGTGCTGTCTTATGCATAACAGGGATAATACAGAATATGAAAATTTTTTAGAGGATGTCTGTCAGGAGCTGAGAGATTCTGTAAAAATAGCCAAGGAAGCAGGGATTCCTGATGAACATATCATTTTGGATCCGGGGGTGGGCTTTGGAAAAACTTACGAACAAAATCTTCAAATTATTCATCACCTGGAATGCCTCAAAACATTAGGTTATCCTATATTACTTGCAACTTCCAGAAAGTCAGTCATTGGACTTACACTGGACCTTCCCGCTGACCAGCGTGTAGAAGGAACTCTTGTTACGACAGTTATGGGAGTAGAGAAAGGCGCTTCTTTTGTACGAGTACATGATGTGAAAGAAAATATAAGAGCCATAAAAATGACACAGGGAATTTTAAGGGAGTAAAGAATATGAAATATGATGAAATACATATAGAAAATCTGGATTTTTTTGCAAATCATGGTGTATTTCCGGAGGAAACCAAACTGGGACAAAAATTTATAGTATCCTTAGTTCTTTACATGGATACACGAAGAGCCGGAAAAAGTGATGACCTTCAAATGTCTGTGGATTATGGTGCAGTGAGCCATTTTGTCACCGAATTTATGAAGAATAATACGTATCATTTAATTGAGGCAGCTGCAGAAAATCTGGTTCAGGAAATTTTGCTGAAATTCCCATTGCTGGAAGGTATTGACTTAGAATTAAAGAAGCCTTGGGCACCGATTGGACTGCCGGTGGAATATGCATCTGTCAAAATTAGCAGATTTTGGCACAGAGCATATTTGGGTCTGGGATCTAATCTAGGAGATAAGAAAGCATATTTAGATTATGCAATACAGCGTTTGAATGAGGAAAAGGACTGTAGAGTGGAAAAGGTATCAGAGTATCTGGTAACAGAACCTTACGGAGGCATTGAGCAAGATGATTTTTTAAATGCATGTCTTCTGCTAAAAACACAGATGTCTCCTGAGGAACTTCTGGAAAAGCTGCATGAAATTGAAAAGGAAGCGCACCGTGAAAGGATTGTCAGGTGGGGGCCAAGAACGTTAGACTTAGATATTCTGCTGTATGATAATCTGGTGATGGAAAATGAAGAGCTTATTATTCCGCATATAGAAATGCATATGAGGGAGTTTGTGTTAAAACCTCTCAGCGAAATTGCGCCAAATATCCGGCATCCTATCTATAAGAAAACGGTTTCTCAGCTGCTGAAGGAATTGAAAAGTTAATCCAAAGCATAATGCCTTTTGATACAGATATATCTTGAGGAAGAATGAGGGAAATTTGACACTTTGAAGGAAAAGTTGTATCTTTGAATAAAAATATGAAAACGATATCCATGAGATAATAGGAATTGTTCATTTATTTTAGGAATGAGGAATTGATTAAGAGATAGCAGATTGTGGAATATTTTCGTTTTTGGACAGTAGCCAGAAAATATGCTTTTGCAAATACATATATGGAAATAAAAGAGGAAATGGTCGAAAAGACTAGAACTGTCGGATCATTGAAGGTAAAGGCCTCGTAACCGGATATTTTTAAACTTTGCTCTGATACAATGGTTATGCTGTTGAAAGAAGTCATAGAAAATTGAATTAAATTTGAGAGCCGGAAGCTTCAGTAGTTTAGAAAAGACTACTGGAGCTTTTTTTCGTGCCTGATTTTTTCAGCCAATATCTATAGGTTTTATCTGGCAGTAATTGGTGGAGCAGGCATGAACCAGATCAGAGGACTGTCTTCTGAATTTGAAACTGGCAAACAAATTTCAAATTCAGGAGGACGGATATGTATATTGAACGTTCATATAAATCCGACGGAAAATATTATGAAAATAGAGGATAATGGAAAATAAACAGAGTATCCAATGTGGGAGCTCTGCGTGTTGGAAAAAATATTTTTTTGTTCCTTACTTGACACATGTACATATGCTCCGTTGAACCCATGCGACAAGCCTTTATCGTAAGGGTATTGCTGTGGAAGATATCACATCAGCACTGGGATATACCAGTATTCAGACAACAAAAGACCACTATGTATTTCCGTCTTTTGTTCAAAAACAAGAAGTAGTAAAGACCGGAGGCGTAATAATTACAGAAGTAGAGAATCAGGAGTGGCCAGATGACAAAGATGATGTTGCATGCATTTGCGGATTAAGATCAACTATTTTATCCGTACTTAAGAAAAGCTCCTATATAGCCAGTGAAAAGAGAAATTGCACGGATAACAAAAGTCTGCGGATAAGCCTTACCAGATGAGACCTTTGATCCAGTCAATACGTTTACCACAAAATAAAAATAATGTATTTTTATCATACGGATCGAAGTGGGACTGGAAACGTATAATCCTGGCAAATTCATCAATTACATGCGAAGCTCTATAGAACCAGCGGCTATGTATACTATTTTTAATCCTTTACCGTCATTGAATATCCATCAACATTCTCGAAAGTGTATGAAGAAATAAAGCAGATATCTGGTCTGTGATTTCTAATGTGAGGTGATTTCTGTCTCTGATAAAAGCAATGGTTTTATGATCCTGTATTGTATTTTCTGACTGGATTGCATAATGATCACAGCTTTGATTTGGAAAATAGTGAGCATCATACATGAAAGACGCTTACCAGAATGATGAAAATTCAGAAAACGAGAATTTTCAGAGAATTTTTAGTGTAATAATGATTGAAAATATAATAAAGAGTTTTTTAGTCCTGCTAAATTTTGCTAGCTTCTTCAACTGAGATTCTCCACTGCTTCATCGGTTCATGTTTCCCACAGTCATCACAGGTCTGCGGCCAGTTGATTTTCCATTCAAAATACTCGTCTTTTGTAATTTTGCCGGATTTGAGTTCTTCTTTCCGGATTACCCATTCTTTCATGAAATCATTGACAAGCCCATAATTAATCCATAATCCCACAGGTGGATGTGCAGGCCAGCTATCGTTATCATGATAGCGGACAGCGGTGTCATCGGAGGAATTGCATTTTTCTCCGGGATAAGTTTCCATTTGGAATAAGTTGATAGCAGACGGATTGAATTCATCTATCCAGAACAGAAGCTCCATGAATTCGGTAGCATCCATTGTTGTGGCATCATATAGTGTCCATGGATTTACATTCAGGATTTTAGCCATTTCTGTCACCAGTTCTTTTTTTGGAACTCGGTAATTGGTTTCGTATTGGGCAAGGCGATTCGCCCCTTTTTCACCCCACCCAAGGGCTGCACCAAGTTCAGCCTGTGTCATTTTCCGGAATGTCCGGATTTTTTTTATTTTATCTCCAATCGTCATATCAGCTTCCTACTTTCTTATTGATAATATTATTTTAACCGCAAAATGTAGTTTTGTAAACAGAAACATTCGCTAAAAAGCGAATAATAAGCTTGACATTAACAGAAAAGCGAAATATAATGACAGTATAATATAATTCGCATAAAAGCGAATGTTTGGACCTTGAAAATGAAATGAGCTGTATGATCTGCTAACACAGATGCCACGACCCTGTAATATTTTATATTCAGGCGAGCGTTAAAGATACTCCGGCAACGGCTGGTATGCCTTAGAGAAAGCTGCCAGTTTTCAGATTCAGATCTGATAGAGGTCAGTTGTAACACTGACAGCAGATAGTACAAATGGAAGCCAAAACAAGTGCAAGATTTTTAATCGAAGGGAGTGATGCCGAAAAATCATGAGGAAGGGGGGAGAAGAAATGAGGAAAGAACTGGAATATGTAAAGAAAATAGCTTTGCTTGCAAAGTTATTCCGTTTGGAACTTCTAACAGAAAAAGAATATGAAAGAATCAGACGGAAGCTGATGGACAGTTATCTGATTGCAGGGGAACGCAGCGATGATCCGAGGAAGGCAATCGCATAAAAAGTAGAAAGTTGAGAAAGACAATGGAAGACACAGCAATGCAACATTCGTTCACATTTATTATTTTAGATAAAATCATATTGCAAAATAAGAAAAATGCCAGATGGAGAAGCAGAAAAATGTGGCAGGTAAAAGAAATGGAGGAAGTTTATGGGTATGAGACAAGTTCAGATTTTGGAAGCAACGAAAACAACAATAAACAGTGTGGGAAGACGAGGTATGGGGATGTCGATTCAGCGTATCCGTGTTGCGGCATATTGCCGTGTATCTACGGACGGAGATGAACAGCTTGGCAGCTTTGTATCTCAGAAATCTTATTATGAAGAGAAAATACGTCAAAACAAAGAATGGGTGCTGGCAGGCATTTTTGCAGATGAAGCAATCACCGGAACGAAAGTGGACAAACGGGAAGGATTTCAGGAAATGATAAGGGAGTGCCGGAATGGGAAAATTGATATGATCCTTACAAAATCCATTTCCCGGTTTTCCAGAAATACACAGGATACGTTGAAATATGTGCGTATGCTCCGTGACCGGAATATAGCCGTTATATTTGAAAAAGAAAATATCAATACACTGGATATGAATGGCGAAATGCTTCTTACCATCCTTAGCTCTCTTTCGCAGGGAGAAGTGGAATCCCTTTCGGAGAATGTGAAGATGGGATTACGGATGAAAATGAAGCGGGGCGAACTGATTGGGTTCAATGGATGCCTGGGGTATGATTACGACCGGGAGACTAAGACAATTACTGTGAATGAACAGGAAGCAGAAACAGTACGTCTGATTTATGATCTGTATCTGCAGGGATACGGTACTTCGACTATTGCTAGAAGATTGATGGAATTAGGGATCAAAAACAGGTGTGGAACTGTAGAATGGCATACACATGGAGTGATGGGCATCATCAAAAATGAGAAATATAAGGGAGATGTTCTTCTTGGTAAAACATTTACGGTTGACCCCATATCGAAGAGACGGCTTGCCAATATGGGAGAAGAGGAACGGTATTATATCCGGGATCATCATGAACCCATTGTTACAAGGGAAATTTGGGATAAAGCAGAAGAAATTCGCCTGAAACGTGTAAGACCAAGGCTGATGGAGACAACTGCAAACAGAGAACGCTACACCAGACAATTTACATTCAGCAGTATGCTGGAGTGTGGGTATTGCGGTCATAAACTTTCCCGCAGAACAAGACACCAGACGACCACAACGAAAAAACCAGTCTGGCAGTGTATGAATGCAACCAAGAATGGAATCAGTAACTGCCCGAATTGTAAAGCGATTGATGAAGTAATTATTGAAAATGCATTCCTAGATGCATTCCGGTTACTGGCAGATAACTTTGATGATGTTCTGGATTCCGTATTGAGTACCATTGAAGATGTCTTGAAAGATGATACTGAATTAAAACGGGTAAAGCAGTTGGAGAAGGATATATCCAGTATTGAAACGAAAAAAAGCAGGTTAACAGATCTGTTGATTGATGGTAAAATAGAGCAGGAAGACTATGATGAGAAGAAGCTGAGTTTTCAGAGGAAACTTCATCAGATGACAGAAGAAAAGGCATATCTGGAAGAAAATATCGGACAGCAGAAAAATATAAGCAAGCGTATGGAACAGCTTCGGAAGACACTGGAAAATGAAGATATCCTGGATGAATTTGACCGTATCGTGTTTGAAAGCATCGTGGAAAAGGTAATTGTCGGCGGCTATGATGAAAACGGCAATCCTTCTCCATATAAACTGACTTTTGTCCTGAAATGTAATCAGGACTTGAAAGTAGATGATGCGAAAGCAGACTATAAAGCAAATCAGAAAGGGAAAAAGGTGTCATAATGGAGTTGGAAAATAAAGATATTTTGGAAAGAAGTGTATCAGAAAAAATGTGTTCATCAGGCAGTAACGGGGTTGGGGAAATATGTTCCCCAGGGACTGCCGACACATGTTGAGACGGTAGTATTGATGTCAAGGAAAGATAAATAAAGGCTGAAAAGTGGCGTATTTCCGGGCTTTTTGCAAGGTCAGCATCATCAGAGAAGCCTTGCGGAAAGCTCGGTTTTCTTGTATGGAAACATATCCACTAAGCGAATTTACCGGACAGCAAAAAATGAGTGGTAGGGTTTAGGCTGTGGATTAGATGTCAGGGGTTGTGGCAGTGATATGGATAACAAGGCTGACCGCAGTTCAAGCCACTCGATACTAAGAGACAGACTTGACAGTGGAATAGATATTAAGAATTGGAGGCGTATCTATGTTTAATCCTGGACTAAAAATAGGACAAATTATTAAGAACGCAGATATTGTTGGAATATTCAAATGTGGAAATATGGGAGGTATGCGCCGGTCAAGAACAACAAATACACTTGTTATTGTATCGGATTATACAAAAGGTCTTTATCATGATAAGTGGATTGGCGGGGTTTTACATTATACGGGCATGGGCAAATCAGGCGACCAAGACATTCATTGGGCGCAGAATGCCACATTGGCTGAGTCTAATTATAATGGAGTTGATGTTCATCTGTTTGAAGTTATAGATGCTGGAGAATATATTTACTGCGGAAGAATAGAACTTGTGAGCAAGCCATACACAGATGTGCAGCCCGGTGAAGATGGTAATGATCGAAAAGTATGGATGTTCCCGATAAGGCCTGTACCAGATAATGATGTAAAGAAGCCGCAAATGTTCGTGTTTAAGGATATGGATGACTACGAAAATCGTGGTAAGAATGTTGATGCTGAGTATACAAAAATGATGGCTGCTGCCAAGAAAAAAGGAACAAAGAAGCCTGTATTTGTTGCACCGATTGTTCCGAAACCAGAGCCAAAACCGCAGATGGAAATACCAATCGATATTGTCGGAAGACAGGTGAAACATAAAGCATTTGGCCTTGGCAAGATTACAGCGATTGAAGGAACAACGATAGTCGTTCAGTTTGATAAGGTTGGATTAAAAAAGATGGGGTATGAATTCTGCATGGAAAAGAAGTTGCTGGAGTTTATATAAGGAAGATATGAAAACGATTAGAGTTGTCGCTGCAGTGATTCGTAGCGAAGATAAGATTTTTGCCACAGCGAGAGGATACGGTGAATTTAAGGGCCAATGGGAGTTTCCTGGAGGAAAGATCGAACCTGGGGAAACACCACAAGAAGCCTTAGTAAGGGAAATTCAAGAGGAGCTTGATGTAAAAACCGAAGTTGGCGATTTGATAGACACTATTGAATATGATTACTCATCATTTCATTTAAGTATGGATTGCTTCTGGTGTAATGTTACCGAGGGTGAAATAAAACTCAAAGAAGCAGAGGACGCGCGCTGGCTTAGTAAAGATGAATTATACAGCGTTGACTGGTTGCCAGCCGATATGGAATTGATTGAGAAATTAGAATTATTCAATAAACACTTAAAATAGAGGAGATTAAATGGGTGAGACAAAAGCAAAGTATCATCATTTGATTCCAAGAACATACCTATCTGCATGGGAACACGGGAATGGTACTTTATATATACGTTTTCTTGAGAACAAGGAAAGTGTAGTTGAGCGAAATAAAGATAAAATAGCAGGAATAACAAACTATCATTCGATTGTAGCTGGGATGCCCATCGTAACCAAAGAAGATGCAGATAAAATTTTTGCGTGCCTCGAAGATTTAGAAGTTCATTATGGAGAGGTAGTTGTTTCTGATAATCTTGAATTGAATAAAATTTATTACGACTTTGATAATTGGACGATCCAGAGAAAGGACGGATCTGTTGTAAGTAAGAAAAAACTGAAAGCGGAAATAGAGAAAGTAAAAATACGAGATATAGAAGAATTATGGTCTTTAAAATATGAAGATGCGTGGGGTACAGTTCGTTCAGAACTTGAAAATTCAATATTTAATTCGGCGGACAGAATTATTTCCAATGCTAATAAAGAGTATTTAATGAAATTTTATACGTCGTTAGATTGGAGAAGTATTAAATCTAACATACAGTTTAACGATGCATGGGAGTGGCTTTGCAAGGAAGTTCTTCGCTTAGATGAAATAGACATTCCTGAAGAAGAACGAGAACTTCCTATGCTTGATAATGCTGCAGAAGAAATGAAACATAATTTGTTATTGAAATTTTATCGTCAATATTTAAATGATTCTGGAGTGATATATACACATGCGATGGCAAATTTATCCAATACATCCTTTCATTTTCTTGTTGCAGATGGACCTGAGACATTTAATACCAGTGACAATCCTGTTTTTGTATTTAGAAGGCTGGATGGAAAGCTACAAGGAGTGCTACCTTTGTCGCCTAGAATTTTAATGGCGCAAGGTAGAAATTCAGAACATGATGAAAATTTTTATGTTACTCATATCACGGATGAAGCAGTAAAAAGATATAATATTGAAATTGAAAAAAATGCAGCGAATTTTGTTGTCCAGCTGAATAACTAAAAAATACCCTCCCGACCAGTGCATGGTCGAGAGGGTTTCGTGCGTCTATGGAGTTATGCATCAACATCGATGCTAACGCCGGATTTTAGTTCGACTGTGATGCGGTCATCCCAGATGGTTATCTGCTTGACCCAGCGTCGCACCAGTAACTCGTCGAACTCGGTGAGGTGGGCGGTCTGCTGGGAGATGTAATCCTGCAGGTCGTTGATTCGTTTTATTTGCTCATCCCTTGTAGCAGTATCGACTATTGTCTGCTGGCGGAGCTCTCGGAGTCTGAAAATCTCATCAGCAATCTCGTCGTAGACTTCTTTGCTCTGGGCTTTCTGGATGAGCTCTTGTTGCAGGGCCATCAGCTTCTCGTCAATGTTCTCAACGGAAGTGGCCTGCGAAGCTCGGATAACCGAAGCGATGTTAAGCTGCAGCTGTGCCTGATAGCTACTTTTGTCTCCAAGCATCTGGTTGATTGCCTTGACGACGGCATCCTGAAGGACCAGCTCATTGATGGTTCGGGCGTGGCATTCCAGTCCGGTGGATTCCAGCCTACTGATGCAGCGCCAGACGATGGACTTGACACCTCGGTTATTCCAGTGGAGCCTGCGGAACATTTCACCACATTCGCCGCAGATGACAATTTGGGAGAAGCAGTG